>TARA_R110000868_G_scaffold119469_1_pt1 | contig 469213 bp, 389 predicted proteins | sample TARA_R110000868 | Tara Oceans TARA_R110000868 (sample SAMEA4397489) | marine metagenome | biome: Polar Biome; feature: [SRF] surface water layer (ENVO:00010504); material: water (ENVO:00002006), including particulate matter (ENVO:01000060) such as... | depth 5 m | reverse complement strand
GGTGATCTCGGTGGTTGGGGGCGGGGGGATTTCGGTGGTTGGTGATGGGGGTTGGATATCAGTGTTGAGACGGTGGCGGGAGGTGGTTCGGGATCGGGCGATGGCGAGCTTGGGGTTGGTTGGGGACTGGGAGGAGGATTCGGGGAAGGTGGTGGTGGGGGCGTTGCTTTTGGGGGAGCGGACTGGTGGTGCTGGTCGGGAGGTTGAGCGGGGGTTTGCTCGGGTTGGGGTGGGGCATGTGCTGGCGATTTCTGGGTTTCATGTGGCGTTGTTGGTTGGGGTGTGTGTTTTGTTTTTGCGGGTGTTGGGTGTGGAGCGGGCTTGGGTGGAGGGGTTGGTGGTGTGCTTGGTGTTTGTGGTGATGTGTGTGTTGGTGCCGGTGCGGGTGCCGATGGTTCGGGCGATGGTGTTGATTGGGGGGTTGATGGTGGGGCGGGGGATGGGGCGGCGGTATGACACGATGACGGTTTTGGGGTGGGTGGCGTTTGGGCTTTTGGTTTGGCGTCCTTTGGATGTGCTGGGGCTGGGGTGGCAGCTGAGTGTGGGGGTGACGGGGTTGTTGGTGTGGATGGGGCGGGTTGGGGACATTGGGGGTGTTGGTGGGAAGATCACAGGCGGGTCGCCTGTGCCACGGGGGTTTGGTGGTGGGGTGCTGGGTTCTGGATTGGGGTGGGTTTGGAAGGGGCTCAGGGTGAATGGGGCGTGTTGGTTGTTGGCGATGCCTGCGGTGATGTGGCATGTGGGGGTGGTTTCGGTGGTTGGGGTGGTGATGGCGGTGGTGGTTGCGGCGATGGCGGGGTGGCTGATGGTGGTGGGGTATGGGCAGGTGTTGGTTGGGGTGGTTTGGCCTAGGGCTGGGGAGATGACGGTTGGGATTGTTGAGGCGGTGTCGGGTTGGGTGGCTGGGTTTGTGGGATGGGTGGATGGTTTTGGGTGGGCGTCGGTGCGGGGGGTGAATCTTGGGGTTGGGTGGACGGTTGTGGCGACGGTGGTGATTTGGTTGGTGTTGACGCGCGCGAGCGTTGTGACGCGGTCGCGGTTGGTGATTGCGTGTGTGGTGTTGGTTGTGTGGGGAGGGATCGAGTATCGGGTTCGGGGGTTTGTTGATGGGGTGCGGGTGGAGATGGTGGATGTGGGGGATGGGAGCGCGTACTTGGTGCGGTCGGGGTGGGAGACGATGGTGTATGACTGTGGGTCGCTGGACTACCGGGTTGGGGGGACGGTTGAGCGCGTCGCGCGGGCGCGCGGGGTGCGGACGATTGGTGTAGCGATTGTGTCGCACGACAACCTGGATCATTTCAATGGGCTGGTTGAGTTGTCACGCGCGGGGGTTGGGTTTGATCGGGTGTATGTTGGCGCGGCGATGGAGCGTGATCCTTCGCGCGCGTGGAGCGCGGTTCGGGCGGAGCTTGTCGCGCGCGGCGCGGAGGTGGTTGTGATGGGGTCGGGGGATGGGTTTGTGCTTGGGGAGGCGCGTGTTGAATGTGTGTCGGGCGGGGAGATGCTTGAAGGGATGGGATCGAATGACACTTCGCTTGTGGTGCGGGTTGAGTTGGAGACCAAGATTGGTGCGCGCGCGGTGTTGATGACGGGGGATGTTGCGGGGGTTGGGATTGGGATGATCGGCGATGAAGATTTGAATGGTGTTGTGGTGATGGAGCTGCCGCATCATGGGTCGATGAATGCTTCGGTGCGTGGGTTGGTTGAGCGGGTTGATCCGGCGGTGGTGTTGCAATCGACGGGCGGAGAGCGGGTGGATGGGCGGTGGCGCGGGATGCAAGAGGGGAGATTGTGGTATGCGAGCGGGGCGGATGGAGGAGTTGGTGGTGGGGCTTGGGTTGAGATCGGCAAAGACGGGATCATTCAGAGTGGGTGGTCGGTTGTTGATTAGGGGCAGGCGACGCTGAAGGCGTTTAGGAAGAACGAGACATCGAGGAAGTTGAACTGGCCGTCGTCGGTGTAGTCGGCGCGGTCGTCTTCGTTTGCGAAGTATGAGAGGAATGCGGAGACATCGAGGAAGTTTTGTGCGTTGTCGTTGTTGATGTCGGCGGGGCAGGGGATGAAGTCGGCGCCGTAGGCGACATTGTTCGCGGCGATGTAGGTGCTGGTGGGGTGGGTGATGGTGAGGGAGGAGATGCCTTGGGCTGGGGCTTGGTATCCGAAGAAGAGCGCGTTTGTTGTTGTGATTTGATCGAGGACTGATCCGTCGCGTGTGTAGATGGTGACGGTGGTGTTTGGTGTTCCTGGGAGATCGAGACCCATGGCGATTTGGGGTTGATCGAAGGTGATGGTGAGGGTGTCGAGGGCGCGGAGGTAGATGTCGTCTTCTCCTGAGATGAAACCTGCGTAGAGGTAGAGGATGGTTGGGGATTCGTAGGTGACTCCAGGGAGTACATCCATGCCGAAGGGTGCTTTGTCGACGGTGTCTGCGTTGAGGGGGTTTGGGACTTCGATGAGGGATCCGCCGTGGAGGGAGACTGTTTCGAAGTCTTCGAGGAGGATTTGGTCATCAAGGATGGCTTCGAGTTGTGCGCGGGAGTTGAGTTGTTGGGCGTGTGCGGCTTGGGTGACGATGAGGAGGGTGAGGGCAGGGATTGCGGTGTGCATGGTGGGCTCCATTTGTGTAGGCGGGCGCTGTATTAGGACAATTGTATCCGTAATATATTTGTGTGCAAGAAAAAAGCTCTGTGTGACCAGAGCTTGTTGGTTTGGACTGTGTGTTTGGGTTAGTCGTCTTCTTTTTTCTTTTTGCCGCCGAGGATGTTGTTGATTCCTTTTTCGACTTCTTTTTTGGCGTCGTCTACGGCTTTGCCTGCTTTGTCGGTGGCGTCTTTGAGTCCGTCACCGACTCCTGCGGGGAGGTCTTTGGTGGCGTTGTCGATGGCGTCCTTTGCGTCGTTGGTGATGTCGTCTACGGCTTTGCCTGCGCCGTCGAGGACATTGCCGATGTTGTCGCCGATGATTTGTCCGGCGCCGTCGAGGACGGTGATGCCCATGTCGGAGAGTGAGGAGAGTGCGCCGAGTCCGTTTCCGAGTTCGCCGAGGATGTCACCTGGGAGGATGCCTCCACCGGCTTCGACTGCGGCGGTGAGGACTGTTTTGATGACGAGGTTAACGACTTCGGCGGTGGTCATTGGTTTTTCTTTGCCAATGTCTTTGAGTTCGATGGTTGGGATGTTGATGGCGATGTCACCGGTGAGGAAGGAGACGCCGGGCATGTTGGCTACGCGGATGTCGATGTTGTTGAGGGTGAGTGTGTCGATGGTGACTTTTTTGCCGCCTTGGTTTTCGGGTGCGGCTTTGGTGTCGCTGTTTTCGAATCGTTTGAGTGAGTTGAGGATGGTGTTGTAGTTTGAGGGGTCTTTGCCTTTGTCGAGGACGACATCGATGCCGTCGAAGGAGACGGTTGGGACGGAGATGACATTGGTGGTGATGGAGGCGGTGTCGAGTTTGACATTGGTGCTTGCGAGTTTGAAGAAGTGGTCGGAGGAGAACCCGGCGGGGTTGGCGATGGTGAGGCCATTCATTTCGAAGGAGCCATCGCGGAGTCCGAGGTGGACATCGTCGACGGTTGTTGTTGTTTGTGTTGCGTAGGTGCCACCGCGTTCGATGGCGGCTTTGACGATGGCGTCGGCTTGGGAGAGGCCGAAGGCGATGAGGGCGACGAAGGCGAGGACGACGACGATGATGAGGACGGCGACTATTTTGAGTATGGTTTTCATGCTGGATCCTGTTGGGGCGAGGGTTTGTGAATTGTAGGTGTGTGGGCGCGGGATCGCGTTGCTTGTTGTTTCAAGCGTTTGCGGGTGCGGTTGTTGGTTGTTTTATCGTGCTTAGGGGGCGGCTTTGTAGGCGTTGAGGAAGGTTGTGACATCGGCGTGGTCGAAGAGGGTGTCGTTGTTGAGGTCCGCGATTGGGTTGTGGGCGGAGAGATGGCTGATGAAGATGGAGATGTCGAGGAAGTTGAGGGTGTCGTCGGCGTTGTAGTCGGCGAGGTTGTTGGTGGTGGAGATGGTGAGGGCGGGCATGAGGGTGACGGTGTGGTTGTTGGCGGTGGCTTTGATTTTGAGTGTGTGGTTGCCGGGGCTTGCGTTGTTTTGGGAGAGGGCGGTGAGGGGGATGTCGTAGATTCCGGGCGCGACGAGTTGGGGGAGTCCGGGGGTGAGGTTGGTTGGGTTGAACTCGAGGGTGAAGGTTGCGGGGAGGGCGAGGGTTTGTTGTTGGTAATCTTTGAGGTGGATGCGGAGTTTGGGGGTGGCGCCTGGGTCGTCGATGAGGATTCGGGAGGGTTGGGTGACGGTGGTTTGCACGGCGTCGGGGAGGTTGGTGAGGGTGGCGCGGAAGTCGTCGAAGCGGGTGAGCATCTGGTCGATGGGGTCGGGTGCGGCTGATCCTTGGTTGGCGATGTTGATGAACATGAACTTGTCGCCTCGCGCGAAGCCGGTTTGGCGCTGGACGGTTGCGTTTTGGAGGTTGTCGTAGATGAGGAGTTGGTCGGAGGCGTTGGTGATGAGGTCCATGTCTCCATCGTTGTTGAGGTCGGTGAGGAGGGATTGGGTTGGGGTGCCTCCGATTCTGGTTCGGTCGGTTTCGGTGAAGGTGCCTGCGTTGTCTCCGAGGTAGTAGCGGAGGTTTGGGCCTGATTGGTAGAGGACGATGGCGTCTTGGATGGTGTCGTTGTTGAGGTCGGTGATTTGGAAATCGACGACTGGGTTGGCGAGGGCGGAGGAGACTTTGGGTGCGAAGGTTGGTGCGGATTGCGTTCCGGTGTTGGTGAGTGTGTTAAGGATTGATCCGGCGGCGATGAGGAGGTCGGTGAGTCCATCGTTGTTGATGTCTGCGGCGCGGACGGATGATGGGTTTGGCGAGAGGTTGGGGATGGGTTGTGGGGTGACGGAGTAGAGGCCGTCTTCGAGGGAGTTGTGGAGGAATGCGGTTTGGGTGGATGGGCTCAGGATGATGAGGTCTTGGAGGTTGTCGTTGGTGATGTCTTGGATGAAGAAGGACTGGGCGTTTGAGCCGGGGGATTGGACGCCTGTGGTGGGGACGAGGGTGTTGTCTTCGAAGGAGTAGAGGAAGGCGTACTTGGCGTTGGTGACGAGGACATGGTCTCCGGGGTCGTTTGAGGAGGGGAGGGTGTCGAGGTCGGTGATGGGGATGGGGAAGTTCACCTTGAGGGGTGGATCGAAGGTGTTGCTTGCGGATTGGGGGATGAGGACGACTGTGGTGTTGCCTGCGAGGGCGATGAGGTCGTTGAAGCCGTTGTGGTCGAGGTCTGCGGCGGCGAGTTTGGTGAGGTTTGGGATGTTGGTTTCGATGGTTTGGAGGTAGTTGAGGTGGGCGGTTTGGTCGTGTGTGTTGGTGGCGTTGGTGTAGAGGTGGATGTTGCCGGCTGAGTCGGCGGTGGCGAAGGTGGTGTTGTTGAGCTGGGTGAGGGCGGTTGAGTTTGATGGGAGTTGGTAGAAGGCGCGGATGGAGTCGGTGTCGTCGGCTCTTGATCCGATCATGTATCCGACATGGGCGGATTTGAAGGGGGTTGGGGGTGGTGATCCGCATCCGGTTGGGTTTGCGTTGGAGCAGGAGCAGCGTCCGTCTCCTCCGGCTATGCGGGCGGCGTACATTCCGGCCATGAGTTTGCCGGGGAGGTCGGTGTTGGTGTTGATGATGGCTTGGACGGCGTCGTCGACGACATTGGGTCCTGAGAGGATGTTGCCTTGGACGGTGTAGACGATGTCGTCTTGGGGTCCGGGTCGTCCTTGTTCGATTCTTCCGGTGGTGCCTCCGGCCCAGTTGGCGTTGTCGATCCCGGAGTAGGTGAGGACATCGCCGTTGGTTTTGATCATGCCGTACTGGCGGTTGTTGTGTCCGGGGTCGAAGGTTTGGAGTTCTGTGAGGATTTGTGAGAGTGGTTGTCCTTCGAGGAGTCGGTCTCGGATGAACATTCGGTTGGTGCCGCCTGAGTCGACGGAGGATTGTGCGGTGATGGCTCCGATTCCTGTGAGGACGAGTGGGGTTTCTTGTGCGAGGTCGAAGCTGGTGATGCAGGTTGCGGAGCCGAGGACGATTTCGCCGGTGCGGGTGTCGGTGATGAGGATGGACCAGGTTGCGGATGCGGGGGCTGCGAGGAGGGCTGTGGCGAGGGCGGCGGCGAGGAGGGCTGATTGTTTGTGTGTACGGAGCATGCTGATTTCGAGGATACTTGAAAATGGCTTTAAAACCTAGTTTGAAACTGGGAAGGTAGTGAAAAACCCCGCTGAAATGCGGGGTTATAGGGTTTTGATTTGTGATTTTGGTTAGCGGGTTCGTCGGTTGGTTGTGCGACGGGGTTGGGCTTGATCGCGGCGGCGGCGGGCAGCGGTGAGGCCTCCGAGTCCGAGGAGTGCGAGGGCGCTTGGTGCTGGGACGGTGACATCTCCGAGGATGTCGAGTTGGTATTCACCTGATTCTGGAACTCCGAGGCCGTCAAGGCTGAAGATTGTTCCGAAGGTGTTGCCGTAGGCTTCGATCTCGCTGATATCGAAGAAGTAGTTGTATGATCTGACGGCGACGGTGTATTCGCCTGCGGTGAGGAAGGTGGAGATGTAGGAGTCGAGGGTTGTGGGTGAGCCGTTGGTATCGGCGTAGGCCCAGTCGTCGTTTTCGGTGAGCAGGTTGGCGGCTGTGAGTGGGTTTCCGTCATTGCTGAAGAGCATGATGGCGCCATCGAAGAAGGTGTCGAAGTGGTTCATTGACAGGAGGTCGAGGACGATCGTTCCTGAGGTGTTGACGGTGAAATCGAAGGTGTCGATTTCGACATAGCCGTCGGCGTATGCGAATGATCCGCTGTCGTAGCCGTAGGCGAGGTCGATCATTTCGAGTGAGTCGCTGATGGTGACATCAGCGGCGGCTGGTGATCCGAGGCCGGCACCAATGAGTGCGCCGCCGAAGAGGCAGATGGATGACTTTTTCATGATGGTCTCTTTTTTGGGTTGTGGGGTTCTCTCGTTCCCGGGGTTACAAATGTCAGCGGACCTGTTTGGGTGCCGTTGATTCGACTGATTTGGTTGTTTCGTGATTCTGTCGTGGTTGCAGAAGGGTTGGTTTGATGCCTTGTGCGGTATTCTCTGATTGGACTCTGTCGAATCCACTCTCCGTTTGGATAGTACCACGGGTTTTAAGAAATCGTGATTGAATACAAAAAAGCCCCACATAATGGGGGATTTTTGTTTGTTTGTGAAAATGGGTAGGTTGGTTATCGGGGTCTGTGGCGGGAAGGTGTTGAGGTCTGAGGGTCCGAGTAGGGCGAGGGAGGAGGGGGCTGGGAGTGGTCGCATGGAGACGGGTTGGATGCGGCCGAGTGATGCGTCACCGCTTGCGCGGCACCGGCAATCCTGCTGCGGTCTGGAGTATGAATGGTTCCGAGCGTTGATCGGGTGTGGGAAGGCCCATCAATGCGTGGGGGTTGCTGGTGTTGTTAAGGCTTGGGGGTATTGTGTGGTATGGGTGCTGTTTGGTTGGTTGTGGTGGTGTGGTGGTACGGGATTTTGATTGAATTTTCAGAATTGCGTGTGATGGGTAAGGTGTGTGGGGGCAATTGGTTGACCATGGCGAGGGGGGGGGTATGATCCCATCCCGCTCGGTCGGTTGGCCGGGCGGTGTTTGTGCCGCTGTAGCTCAGTGGTAGAGCGCACCCTTGGTAAGGGTGAGGTCGAGAGTTCGACTCTCTCTAGCGGCTTTTGCTCGTCACTGAAGTGGTTTGGTTGGGTCTTTGGCCTTGCTTACTGCGGAGATGGCGGGCGTATGAATGAGGGCTCTTTAATAGAGTTCGCGAATGAAGATTGTTCAGGAGTTGATCGCGAACGGTTGGCTCGGAAATAAACGGAGTGTGCGGCCATTGGATTCTTTATAATCGCAAGAGGTCGTCGAAGCAACAAGATAGAGGAATCGAACAATGGCAAAGGGAACCTTTGAGCGGAACAAACCGCACGTCAACGTTGGGACGATCGGTCACATTGACCACGGTAAATCGACCCTTACTGCAGCTCTTGTTGCTCGCGCGGCGGCCAAGGGTTTGTCGGAAGCAAAGTCATACGCTGATATCACCAAGGGTGGTACCGTGCGTGACTCGAACAAGACTGTGACCATTCACTCGTCGCACGTGGAGTACGAGACAGAGACTCGTCACTACGCGCACGTGGACTGTCCTGGCCACGCGGACTTCGTGAAGAACATGATTACTGGTGCTGCTCAGATGGACGGGGCTATTCTCGTTGTGGCGGCTGACTCGGGTCCTATGCCTCAGACTCGCGAGCACGTGCTGCTTGCTCGTCAGGTGGGTGTTCCTTACATCGTCGTGTTCATGAACAAGGTTGACCTTGTGGACGACGAAGAACTGCTCGACCTCGTCGAGATGGAAATCCGGGAGCTGCTCGATAAGTACAGCTTCCCTGGCGACGACACCCCAGTGGTTCGTGGTCAGTCCAAGGCGGCGCTTGAGAACCCATCAGACGATGCGATCTGTGCACCGCTTGACGAGTTGTTCGGTCACCTCGATACCTACATTCCTGAGCCAGAGCGTGAGGACGATAAGCCGTTCTTGATCTCGGTTGAAGATGTGTTCTCGATCAAGGGTCGCGGTACTGTTGCGACCGGTCGTGTCGAGCGTGGTACCGTCAAGGTTGGCGACGCTGCTGAGATCGTTGGTCTCTCGAAGGTGAACACCAAGACCACCATCACTGGTGTCGAAATGTTCAACAAGACTCTTGAGTCGGCGATCTCCGGTGACAACTGTGGCGTGCTGATGCGTGGCGTTGAAAAGGATGACATCACCCGCGGGCAGGTTATCTGCAAGCCGGGCTCGATTACTCCACACTCCAAGTTCAAGGGTCAGGTCTATGTTCTGACCAAGGACGAGGGTGGTCGTCACACTCCATTCTTCGCTGGCTACAAGCCACAGTTCTACTTCCGTACAACTGACGTGACTGGCCAGGTCTTGAACCTGTTCGGCGACGGCGGCGCGAAGGCAGAAATGTGCATGCCTGGTGACAACGTGACCATGGAAATCGACCTCGGCGAAAAGACCGTGGCGATGGAGAACGGGCTGCGTTTCGCGGTTCGTGAGGGTGGCCGGACGATTGGTTCGGGTACCGTCACTGAGATCCTCGAGTAATCGTGCTCGGAGGGTCGTGGCCAGTGTTCTGGTCCATGATTTGAAACTTCCCGGCCCGGAGGCGGAAGCTTCCGGGCCGATTTGATGAAAACGGGTTGCCTGCTTGTGTGGGCTTTACGATGAAATAGGAGGCCTGTCATGGCCAAGAAGAAAGCCGGAGCGCGTGAGTATGTTTGGTTGCAGTGCACCGAATCGGGTGACCTGAACTACCGGACGAGCATCAATGTCAAGGGCGGTATTGAGGACCGTGTCAAGGAGGGGTACAACAAGTACTCTCCTCGTCTGCGGAAGCACACGCTGCACAAGATCAAGCGTAAGTGATCGGCTGGGGCGGCGGCGATGTTCCTTTGGGTTATTCCATTGGGATGGTGCGTGTTGCTCTTTGTTACGGCAGTAGCTCAGTCTGGTAGAGCAGCGGATTCCAAATCCGCCGGTCGTAGGTTCGAATCCTTCCTGCCGTGTTTGATTGAATGTTGATTGTCTGGCTGGTCTGTAGATTTGGCTGGGATGGTCGGTCGGTATGGTTTGATCGTTGGTCTTGAGAGATCGGTGATCGGTCAGTGCAGCGAGGGCCTTGGTACAATGGCATTTGGAATTTACAAACAGGGTCAAGGGTATTGGATGCGTGTGATGACCGCGCTGTTTGTGGGCGTGCTTATTCTGGCGGGTGCTGGATGGGGCTGGAACCAGGCGGGTGCGGTCCGTATTCCTGCTCGGAACTGGACTTTCTCGCTGATTGATACCCAGATGAATGGTGAAGCTTCGAAGGTCTCTGTTGGGGACACTGTTGTGCTGATGGGGTATGTCGGGGCGAACGAAGAGATGCAGGAGATCGGGGCTGGCGTGGTTGAGGAGTTTGTTCCTGATCGCGGGAGCAGTTCGACGCTTGTGGTGGGGACCTTTGATTCGGAGACGACTCGTGAGACCGCGGGGGATGCGGAGCGGTTGACCGTTGAGAATGTTGATGGGATGATGATGGGGGCTGCGGTCCGGAGTGCGATCAGCACGCCGATCTTCCCGGTGCAGTATTTGCAGACGGGTGTGGCGAGCGGGATGCTGCTGCTTGGGGCGTTGTTTTTGTATTGGTATGTGGGGATGGCTCGTCGGCCTGTGGAGTTTTTGATCGCGACCGACGGGGAGATGAAGAAGGTGAACTGGACTTCTTACCGAGAGGTGAAGGGTTCGACGATTGTGGTGATCGTGGCGACTTTCTTGATCGCGGGTATTCTGTATCTTGTGGATATGGGCTTCTCGTTCTTGTTCAGCGCGATCGGCGTGCTTGAACGGTGATTTGGGGCTACAGAATTGGGGCACGGAATGAATGACGCGATGAACGATGAATCAAACAGTGCTGTGAACAATGTTTCCAAGGGCGTCTCTGAGGGCGTTTCCGAGGGCGGCAACGAAACTCCGGAGGTTGTGACCACGGACGCGGCTCAAGAGTCGACCGATGGTGCTGGTCAGGCTGCACAGTCTGCACAAGAGGCCCCTTCGGTGTCTGGGACTTCGGTGAGCAATCTCCGTGAGGATGAGCCACAGATTGAGGGTCGGATTGGTCTTGATGAGCCTTTGGTTCAGGACGGGATGCAGTGGTTTGTGCTGCGGGTTGCTTCCAACAAGGAGAACTCGGTTCAGCAGACATTGCTTCGGAAGATCCAGATCGAGAACATGACGCACTTGGTGGGTCGTATCTTGGTGCCGACTGAGAAGATCAAGACGATCAAGGGCGGCAAGACGAAGATCAAGGAAGAGAAGCTGTACGCTGGGTATGTGTTTGTTGAGATGCGTCTTGAAGATGACGGCCGCATCCCGCAGGACATCTTCTTCTTGATCAAGGAGACTACTGGTGTGGGTGACTTTATTGGCACCGCTGGTCGTCCGACCCCGATGGAGATGCACGAAGCGGAGAAGATGCTGCTTGACTCACGGAAGCCTGAGGATGAACCAACGATTAAGTTGATGTTCGAGAAGGGCGAGAATGTGACGATCCGCGAGGGTGCGTTTGAGAACTACGAGGGCACGGTTGATGAGTTGTTCCCTGAGAAGGGGATGGTTCGTGTGCTGGTGTCGATCTTTGGCCGTCAGGCGCCTGTTGATCTTGAGGAATGGCAGATCGCCAAGGCGGACGAGGGCTGATCTGAATTCGCAGAGATCTGGCGAGAGGATCTTATTTCAAGTATACTTTTGGAAGCCCGTTCGGATGAGCGGGCTTCTTTATTTGATGGGTTCTAACGAGAGGGTATCGGTATGTTGAAGAGAACAAGTTTCGTGGCGATGGCGGCTGGGTGTTCGTTGATGGTGTTGGCTGGGTGCAACTCGGTCGAGCGGGTGGGCGCGGCTGAGAATGGGGCGCGGCATTACGAGGGGTTTGGAAACTACTCGCGGGAGATGACGACGGATTCGCGCGAGGCGCAGGAATGGTTTGATCAGGGGATGCAGCTGATGTATGGGTTCAACCATGACGAGGCGATCCGGTCGTTTGAGATGGCGGCGGAGGTTGATCCATCGGCGGCGATGGCGTGGTGGGGGGTGGCGTACTGCCAGGGGATTAATATCAATGATCCGGCGATGACCGAGGAACGATCGGAGAAGGCGCGGGCGGCGGCGGACAAGGCGATCGCGGCGCTTGATGATGAGTCCGCGATTGAGCGGGCGATGGTGCTTGCGGTGAGCGAGCGGTATGAATGGCCCGCTCCGGAGGATCGCAACGGGCTGGATGTTGCGTATGCGGATGCGATGGGGGAGGTGTATCAGCGGTTTGGGGATGACGCGGATGTGGGGGCGTTGTATGCGGAGTCGTTGATGAATTTGCAGCCTTGGGATTATTGGGAGGTGGATGGGACTCCCAAGGGTCGGATTACGGAGGTTGTTTCGGTGATCGAGCGGGTGATGCGGGAGCATCCTGAACATCCGGGGGCGAAGCATTTTTATATTCATGCGGTGGAGGCGTCGAGCAATCCGGATCGTGCGGTTGCTGCGGCAGAAGAGTTGATGGACATGGTTCCGGGGTCGGGGCACTTGGTGCATATGCCTTCGCATATTTTCATTCGTGTGGGTCGGTATGAGGATGCGGCGGCGTCGAACATCACGGCGATCGCGGCGGACCGGGCGTACTTTGCTGATGCGCCCGCGCCTGGGATGTATGCGGCGTACTACGCGCACAACCTTCACTTCCTTGCGTTTGCTTCGATGATGTCGGGGGATTACTCGACGGCGATTGGTGCGGCGCGTGATCTTGAGAATGAGATGCCTGAGCCGGCGCTGCGGGCGTTTGCGGGGTTGATTGAGGGGATCATGCCGAGCAGTTTGCATGTGCTGATCCGGTTTGGGAAGTGGGAAGAGATTTTGGAGCAGCCGGATTATCCCGAGTGGCGGTTTATGTCGCGGGCGACCTGGTCGTACAGCAGGTCGGTGGCGTGCAGCGCACTTGGGAGAACGGAACAGGCTCGCGAGGAGATGGCGGAGTTTGAGCGGCGGGTGGCGCTTGTGCCTGAAGAGTGGTTTGTGTTTAACAATCGGGTGCATGATGTGCTACCGATCGCGCGGTCGATGATGCGGGGCGAGTTGTTGTATCGCGAGGGGAAGAAGGACGAGGCGTTTGCGTTGATGCGCGAGGGGATCGCGCGAGAGGATCAGTTGGTGTATGACGAGCCGCCGGCGTGGATGCTTCCGGTGCGGCATGCGCTGGGGGCGTTGCTTGTCGAGAGCGGCGAGTTTGCTCAAGCGGAGAAGTTGTATCGCGAGGATCTGAAGAAGAATCGCGGGAACGGGTGGGCGCTGGTTGGGCTCCGCGAGTCGCTTGCTGGTCAGGGGAAGATGGGGGAGGCGATGGCGCTGGATGGGAAGATTGAGCGGGCGTTTGCTTCGGCGGACACGGTTGTGGAATCTTCGTGTTTCTGTGCTCCGTGATGGATTTTGGTTGAAAAATGATCTTTGGCCCGCTTGAAAGAGCGGGTTTTTTGATGTCTCAGGACTGATTTGGAAAATATTAGTTACACGGTGTCAATTATTATTGACACATAGCCGATGGTGTATACAATATTTGACATGCCGGTGGACCGGCGTGGGATTGTGAGTGGTTTGGGCTTTGGAACAGAAGGGATTTGAGATGAACGACGCAGGGACAGGGCATTCGTTTGGGTTGGGATCGAACTGGTTGGTGCTGCTTTCGACGGCGGTGATTTATCCGGCGGTGCTGATCGTTGGATTGATGGGCGAGTGGGATGTGTTTGCGCTGACGGTGATGCTGTCGATCGGGGTGGTGGTGCAGGTTGTGGTGCTTGCGATTGGTCACATCGGGCTGGCGATGCTGACGAAGAAGGAGCCTGACGATGAGCGGATGAAGCAGATTCAACAGTGGGCGTCGCGGATGTCTGGGATTGTGTTGTCGGTTGGGGTGATGTTGTTGGTGATGCTGCTGATCGGTCGGGCGATGGTGCAGACTGTGGGTGGCGGGGACGGTGGGGGTGGTGATGTTGATTTGTTACCGGTGTATTTGTTGTTTGGGGTGTTTATTGTGTCGGAGTTGGTTCGGTATGGGTTGTTGATCTTTGGGAGTAGGGCATGAAGCCGACGAAGGTTGAGAACCGGATTCGGGAGTTGCGGTTTCATGCTGGGGAGATGACGCAGCAGGCGCTTGCGGAGAAGATTGGGGTGAGTAGGCAGACGGTGGTGGCGATTGAGAAGGCGAAGTATTCTCCGACGCTTGAGCTTGCGTTTCGGATTGCGGGGGTGTTTGGGGAGCCGATTGAAGGGGTGTTTTCGTTTGCGTCGGAAGATGGGGGTGAGGGATGAAGAAGCGGACGGTTGTGTTTGGGATACCGATGTATGTGGTGCGGCGTCAGGTGCTGCCGTTGGTGATTGTCTGTTGTGCGTTGGTTGTTTTTTATGTTGTTGTACTGGAGCTATCGATTGATCGGTTGACGGATTTTATTATCGCCAATCGTAATAGCGGGATTTGGTTAGTGATGTTGTTTGCGTTCGTGAGCTTTTTGCCAGTGGCTTACAGTCTTTGGATAAAGATTCAGATGAGCCGATACACGAAACGGATGAAGCGGCTCAAGGGGCGGGCCTGCTTTGTGTGCAACTATGAGATCGCGGAGGGATTGGATCGGTGCAGCGAGTGTGGGGCGGTGTGGTCGCTTGATGATTTGAATCGAGGGTGGCGGAAGCGGGTGGAGGGGACGAAGGGATGATGCGCTTTGGAAGAGAAGACCCCCTCCGTCTGCTGCGCAGACACCTCCCCCGCAGGCGCGGGGGAGGAGAGAAGATGTTTGGGTATTGCTTTGGGGTTGAGGTAGCGGGAATTGTTGGGGGCGAAGAAATAGGAAGACCCTCACCCCGGCCCTCTCCCTGGGGGAGAGGGAGGAAGAGGTTTTGGATTGAGATTGATTGGGTGCTGTGTAGGGTTAGGTGGTGAGGATGGATTGTTTGTCGGTCCAGAGTTTTTCGATTCGTTCGATGAAGGCGGGGGATTCTGGGAGGGACTGGGCGCAGGCGATGAGGAGGTCGATCATTCCTTGGTAGTCGTCGATGCCGATGTGTTCGCGTCCGACTCTTGGGGGCGAGCCGAAGGTTTGTTCGTGGGTTCCGGCTTGTGCTTCGGTGAGGTTGGCCATGTTGTGGTAGTTTCCGAGGGGGAGGCAGACGCAGGTGGAGGTGTAGCCGTAGGCGCAATACACACTTGCTTCGCAGGCGCCTCCGGCCATGAGTTTGCGTTGCCAGCGCCAGGCGGAGAGGTCGGCGTTCTTTTGTGATGCGACGGGGGTTGCTGGTCCGCCTGCGATGGTTTCGGCGACTTTGGCGATGGCGCCGGTGAGGTCTGGGGAGAAGATGGAGATGCGGTCTCCGACGCGGACGATTGGCCCTGCGTGGATGGGGGAGTCTGGGAAGGCGCGGGAGTTTTCCAGCGCGATGATGCGAGAGTCCTTGGGCATGAAGGTGTCGCGGGATGCGCCGATGGCGCCGATGAAGCCGACCTCTTCGGCTCGGGTGAGGAGGATGCGGGTGTCGTTTGGGCAGTGGAGGTGGCGGAGCTCATCGAGGGCGGCGAGGGCGGCTGCGACGGCGGCGAGGTCGTCGCAGGCGTTGGTGTAGAGGATTTGCTTGCCTTCTTCGTCTTCGATGATTTCTGGATCTGGGAGGTCCCAGGTGGCGATGGAGTTGAGGTCGATGGGGCGGGGCTGATCGAGGACGGCGTGGTAGCGTTTGTAGGGTGGTTTGTTGTCGGGGTCGGATTCGGTTTCTGGTTTTACTTCTTCGCTGATGGTCGCGACGGTGAAGTCGTTGGGATCGGAATCGGTGGGGGTGTGGATTCTGATTTTGGCGTCGGGGAAGTAGTCGTCCATGACTCCACCTCGGAACTGGAGGACGAGTTCTGCTTTGGAGAGGATTTCGTCGACGACGAAGGCGGGGTGGTCGAGGTGTCCGGTGAAGTAGATGGGGTTGTCGGTTTTGGGGTTGTTGTCGATACGGATTTCGATGTTGCCGTGGGGGTCGGTTTTGGAGGTGAGGTCTGGTCGATCGTTGAGCCAGTTGGTGATCCAAGCGATGACGCGGTGTTCGTGACCTGCGGCGGTGGGGATGGCGGTGAGTTCTTTGAGCCAGTTGATGTGGGCGTCCCGGCGGTCGGTGGGGACGGCGTGGAGGGGTTTATCGGGGGTTGTATTGTCTGGGGTTTTTGGGGATGATGTGCTCATGTGGTAGGGTAGGGCTTGAGTGTGGCGGATTGGTGTGCCGATGGTGTGGTAGTGGGGTGTGTCTTGGTGTAGAGTGTTGGGGCAGGTATTGGCCGTTTCGTTTGTTGAGGCGGCACTGACAGGAGATCTTGCGATGACTCATATTATTGCTGAGCCTTGTATTGCTACGAAGGATACGGCGTGTGTGGATGCGTGTCCGGTGGACTGCATTCATCCGACGAAGGATGAGCCGGACTTTGCGACATCGGACCAGTTGTATATTGATGCGGATGTGTGCATTGATTGCGGGTTGTGTGTGGATGAGTGTCCGGTGCAGGCGATTTTCCAGGATGAGGATTTGCCTGACGAGTGGTCGAAGTACACGCAGATCAATATTTCGTATTACGAAGACAAGTGAGCTGATGATCTATTGAGAAAAGAGTTTCTGAAGAATTGAAAGACGCATGGTTTTGGCCGTGCGTCTTTTTTTTGGTTGGTGTATACAAAGAAGAACACAGGCGGGACGCCTGTGCCACGGGTTTTGGGTGTGTGGTAGAGCTCTTTACGCGGCTTCGGAGAAATCGTCTTCGAAGTCGGTCAGGTCATCGGAGAGGTCGTCGGAGGCGCCGAAGGCGGCTTCGAAGGCTTCGAGGGCTTCGTCGGTGAGTTCTTGTTCGGTCTTTGGGCCTCGGTTGGTTGAGGTTGATCCGACTGAGAGCTGGTTGGATTCGGCGGCGGTGAAGCGGGTGGCCCAGCGGTCGGGGCGGACATTGGCGGGGGAGTGTGGGGACTCCATCCAGTCCTCGGCGTTGGTGAGGTTGAGTTCGGAGGACATGGTTTTGCGGTATCCGAGGAGGCGGACGACCTCGAGGACATCGGTCCATGTGGGGAACATGCGGTCATTGCCTTTTTTGAACGCGTCGATGGCCATGAGGAACAGGAACTGTTCTGGGGTCATCTCGCCTTCTTCGGCGGACTTGGTGAACTCGGAGAGGCGGCGTCCTCGGCCTCGTTTGCGTTCGAGTCCGGTGGTGGGGTCTTTGGCGTTTGATTTCTTGGAGGAGACGACTTTGCTGGTGGGTTTGGGGGTGGAGTCGTCTGCTGGGGAGTTGAAGTCGCGTTGTTCGAGACCGAGTCGGCGGTCGATGACGGTGCCTGGGGGCGGGGTGCCTGTGCGGTCTTTGCGGCGGTCACCGGTGCGGCGGGCGTTGTTTGAAGGTGTGTTGTTGGTCTGTTTGTTTGGCATCGGCGATTCCTCCTATGGGAGCCGCCGGATGGTTTATGATGGAAACCGGCGGTTCTCAGAAGTCATCTTCGTCCAGATCGGCTTCGGTCTCGAGATCATCGTCGTCTTCGTCGAGATCGTCGTCGTCATCGTCGTCGTAGTCGTCGTCTTCGTCTTCATCCTCATCGCCGAGGAAATAGGCTTCATCCTCATCAACATCATCACCGGAACCGCAGAGGGGGCTTTCGGACCAGTGTGGTGTGATAACTGTTGAGTCGTTGCTGAAATCGAAGCGGTCCGATTTTGGGCTTGCCGCTGGCGAGGCGAGCGTGTGGTTGTGCTGTGTTGTGAGTTGTTGGATCATTTGTGCTACGGCTTGCATTGTGTGAATCTCCGCGGGGCAAGTCTGCTGTTGACTGATGTGGAAAGAGTCATCGTTTGTCGCCACTTTATCCCGCTCGATGGTCGTGTCAATGGGTAGAAGTGGGAGTTGATGCGGTTTTGTTCGCAGGGGCGGGGCGGACGGTTTCAGGGGGATAGGATGGGGTCGATGAATACTGGATCTGATCGTCATGACGGGGGTGTGAACGCGGTAGCGGGGATCTGCGCTGTGTTGCTGCCGGGGCTTGGACATATGGTTTCTGGGCGGATGCATCGCGGGATTCTCGCGATGGTGGGGGTGCTCGGGCTTTTTGGGTTTGGATTGCTGGTGGGGGGGATTGATGCGGTGGATTCCAAGGCGGGGACGGACAAGTTTTGGTTTATGGGACAGGCGATGGTTGGGCCGGTCGCGTTTGGGGTGGACTATGTGCACCAGAATCATTTCAAGGCGTACGACATGAGCACGGGGCAGCTTCGGACGGGGAATCCGTATGAGGCGCGGGTGCATAATGGGGCGCACTGGATTTGGGAGGCGCTTCCTGCGGATCGGGTTGAGGCGGGGGAGCTTGGGGATGCGAATGTGCCTGGGCTGGGTCGGCTCAATGAGATCGCGATGTTGTGTTGTGCGCTTGCGGGGATGCTGAACTTGATTATTTTCTTGGATGCGTTGTTGCCGACGGGGTATGGCGGACGCGCGGGGGATGAGAAAGCGGGGGTGGCGTCATGAGTGGTTTGATGCTGACTTTGTCGTACACGCCCTTTGTTGATGCGATGTCGATTCATGAGCAGTGGTATTTGTTGATTGTGCCGATGGTGTTCTTTGTTGCGGTGGGGTATAAGGCGGTGCGTGTGACGGACATGAAGGGGTACTGGCGGAATGTGTTTGCATTTGTGGTGCAGGTGCTTGGGGTGATGGCGGTGCTTGCGGTGGGGTTCACGATTGTGATTACGGTTTTGGTGCCGATGCTTGCGCCGATGCCGGGGTGAGGATGCAACATTGGGGCGGGTGAGCCGTACTGTGGGGTATGGGCTTGAAGATTTTGAAGAGTCGATTGGTGCGGCCTTGGGGGGTGTGGGTTGTCACGCTGATACTTATGATCTTGGCTTTGGTGTCGTTTGTCATTCATCCTTCTGTGACTCTGCAAATGGGTACGATGCACGGCGGCATTGCTCGCAAAGTCATACTGGAAGAGGGATCTGTTGGATACTTTCGTAGTCGTTACTTAATAATTGTGGATTTTCCCGAGCCGGGACCGACGGCGTCTGATCTTGCTTGGCTTGATCGGGAGAAGTGGGGTCTGGATTGGCAAAGTGGTTTGCGTGAGTTTGAGCGGAACTGGATCGGACCGATTCGCAATCCAGTGTGGAGTTGGTTTTTTCCGACTCGTCCCATTGCGTCTTCGTTTACTGTGCCGTTGGTTTTGCCATTGATGTTGTTTGGGGTTTTGAGTTTCTACGCTGCGCTTGAAGAACGGCGGCGGAGGCGGATTCTTGCTGGGCTTTGTGGTGGGTGTGCGTATTCGCTTACGGGGTTAGATGGTGGGGTGTGTCCGGAGTGTGGGGAGGAGATGTGAAGCGAGGATGGATCAAGCTTGGGTGGCGCTGGGGGGTGAGCTTGATCGCGGTGGTGGTTCTTACGGGGACGGTGTATTCTCGGTTTTATTACTATGGGGTTGAATACATCTTTGTTTCGCCGTATGGGTCGGCGTCGTATGGCGATTGGAAACAGCGTTCGGTATTTATGATTGACGGGCAGGTCTGGTTGGTTGCGATTGATTCTGAGCATCCAGCATGGACACACCATCAGGGCGTGACCGGGTTTTCGTATCAGTATCATTCTCGTCATTCGCATTTCAAGGAAACGATATCGTTGTATGGCCGTGGGTTGCTTGGTTGGAGAGCCGTGAACTCGTCGGTTGGTCCTACTCGGCAGGTGTATTGCTCTGGGTACATCCTCGGCGGGGTTTTGGCGCTGTTTGCGGCGTGGTCTTGGTGGGGCGCGTGGAGGAGACGGAAGTTGTTCCGGGAGGGGAGTTGTGTTGGGTGTGGGTATTCGCTTGTTGGGCTTGATGGTGGGGTGTGTCCGGAGTGTGGGGCTGGGACTGATGTTGCTAGTTGATGTAGTGTGATTTTTTGTGGGTGTAGGGTTGGTCGAGGTTTTGGATCATGTATCTCAGCGCGTCGATGGCGTGGTCGGAGCCGTCTTTTTCGGGGGTTGGGGAGAGGGGGTTGTCTTGGGGGTAGTGGTAGGTTTCGAGGCACTTGATGAGGTGCTCGCATGATTTGTGGATCATGAGGGTTGGGTGTCCGGTTGCGGGGTTGAGGCGGGTGCGGATGAGGTCGAGTCCTTGGTGGATGGAGGAGCGCGCGTCGCGGATGGTGAGTCCGGCTTTGCGGAGGGCGGCGATGTCGGAGATTCCGGTTTGGAGTCCTCGTTGTCTGCCTGCGGGGTCGACGCCGATCCATGACAAGGGTGTCAATGGTTTGATGGATTTGATGTGGGTGATGTGTTCGTTGAGCGGGACTCCGGCTTGTACATATTCGTGGGTGACCCAGAGGGTGTTGTGTTGGTCGAGTGATGCGAAGAGGACGACGGTGGGTGCGCGGATGCCGAAGTCCATGCCTGCGATGGTTTGGGTGATGGTGTTTGGGTCGGGGAGTTGGTCGGCGATGTGGATGGCGCTGTTGAACTCTGGGAGGACGCAGTCGGAGCGTTTGGGTTTGAGGCAGAGCATCTCGGCGTTCCAGGTGGATTCGCTCACGCGGGATTTGAGCGCGATGGCGTTGTTGATTGTTAAGTGTCCCGGTGTGTCTCCGGCGGCGTCTCTTGCTTTGGCCTTTCCTGAGCATTCTGCGGCGAGCGGGCATGCGCCGCTTTCGGTGAGGCACTCGTGCGTGTCGTCGCATTGGTCGAGGATGTCGACGACTCCCCATTGGAAGAGTTTGCGGTGTTGTTGGTTGTTGTCTTTGGCACTGGTGACGAGTTCGTGCATGAGTCCGAAGGGGACATGGAGTGTGGAGAGGCATTCGATGGAGCCTGGGACGGGCGTGTCTTTACAATGCTTTTCACGGATGGTGAGTTGTGCGGCTTCCCAGACATCGGGGTCGAAGAGTTCGACTTCGTCGCAGCGGAGTTTTTGGACTCTTGTACCTCGGACGGAGGTTTGTGATTGTGCGAGGAGCTCGACGATGGAGCCGTTGATGAGTTTGATCTTTCGTTCGGTGATTTTGCCGTCTATCAACTCATCGAGTGGTTCGGTTGCGAGGAGGGCGCGGAGGTGGGTGTGCATTCGTTTGGCTTGGTCGAGTGAACCTGCGAGGATCCGGATTTCGATTCCGGGTTTGAAGATGAGGTCGAGGAGTGTGGCGATGGCGGCGTAGAAGGTTTTGCCCCCGCCTCGGTTGGCCCAGACGACGCAGTCTCTTGGTTGGCGGTTTTCGAAGAAGGCGTGGGCGAGGTATTCGAGTGGGGCGTTGTGGCCTTCGATGAGGGGGGCGGTTGGGACTCTGATGTGGAGGTGTGTGTTGATCCACTCGGCGAGTTGTTGGTCGGATTGTGGCGGTGAGCCTGCGATGGCGTAGACGGCGTCGTGGTTGTGCTGTTCTTGGTTGTGGTCTTGTTCGTTGTTCATGTGTTCCCCCCTGTGGAATGAATGGTTTATTTGATGTTGAGTGCGCTGATGAGCGCGGCTGTTCTGTTTTGGTCGAGTGCTTTGAGGGCGCGGAGGATTTGGGTGCGCTGTTTTCGCGTCAGGAAGAAGGTGAGTGCGGCGGGGAGGTGGTGTTGGTTGGGTTCTTGTTGAGGTTGGGGGATGGAGGGAGAGAAGACCCCCTCCGTCTGCTGCGCAGACACCTCCCCCGGAAGCCCGGGGGAGGAGAATGGAGATATTTGTTTGTTGTTCATGCGCGTTGCTCCGGTTGTTCTTGTTTGACATGGGTGTACGCGCGGGGTTGGGTGAGGAGTTTGAAGGCGGCGAAGGATGGGAGGGTTGGGTCGGTGGGGTTGAGGTTTTTAGCTCGCGCCCAGGTCTTGAGCTCGCGTTGGAGGAGGGGGTGGAGATGGGAGGAGGGAAGACCCTCACCCCGGCCCTCTCCCTGAGGGACAGGGAGGAAGAGGAGGTCGTGGGGGGTTTGGTTGAGGTGGTGGAGGGTGTCGAGGAGGCGGAGGTCGGTTGGGGTGTGCTGGATTGGGTATTCGGTCATGCCTGCTGATTTGAGGAATGGGTTTGTTGAACCCATCGCGGCGAGGGCTTCTGTGGCGGGGGTGAGTGGATTGGCGAGGTAGTTGCGGACGAGGGTGGAGGCGATGGAGAGGTTTCGTGAGCGTGGCTCGACGATGATGCGGGCGAGGCGGCGGATGTCGGTGTTGATTCGTTTGGCGTTGGTGGATTTGTTGCTGCTGGTGTAGCGTCCCGGCCAGGCGCGGTCGCGCCAGGATGCGTTGAGGGTGGGGTACGCGACGACGAGGACGCCTGCGAGGATGGGGGATTGGGTGACGGGGCAGGTGCGCATTGCGCGGTCGATGCGGACGATCGATGCGGGGTCTGCGCCGAGGTAGTGGTGGTGCTTGAGTGCTTGGTAGTCGTCGATGGTTCCCGGCTCGTAGATGATTGGTTCTTGGGTGTATTGGTTTGGGAGGATGGCGTGGTTGGATGCGCTGATCAGGAGGTCGGTGTTGAGGTAGGTGGGGAGGTCCTCGTGGGCGGCGGCGGCGATGATCCTGAGAGATGGGTTGTGTTTGAGGAGTGTGTTGATCGAGGCGCAGAGGGATCGCGCGGTGAGTCGGTCGAGGGGGGTGGCGAGTTCGTCGATGAGGATGCTGGTTGGGCTGTTGGTTTGGGATGCGAGATCGATGAGGCGTGCGAGGGTGAGCCTTGCGTGTTCACCTGTGGACAGTGCTTGAGCGGGGAGTGACCAGAGGTTGGGCTGGGCGAGTCCTGCGGAGCTGAGGCGTTGGAGGGTTTGGTGGAGTGGGGTGTTGAAGAGGTTGACGATGGGGAGGGTTGGGTCTGGTGGTGGGAGGTCGGCGGGGGAGAGGGTGCTGGGGAGGGATGCTGCGAGTGATTGGAGGAGGGTGGATTTGCCGGCGCCGGATGGGCCTGTGATGAGGGTGAGTTGTGCGGATTGGAGTTGGGTGAGGAGGTGTTGGGTTGGTTTGGATTTGTGTGTTGATGATGTTGTGTGTGTTGGGAGGAGGCCGAAGGGGAGGAGGGCGTTGGTGGCGCGTTGGGTGATGATGGCGGGGGTGGAGATGGTGGTGGGCGCGTGGGATCGGCGTCGGCTCGGTGAGCGCGGTTGATCGCGGGTGTTTGTTTTGTTGTTCTTGTTGTTCATGGGCCCACCCCGGTGTTGATTGGATTACTTTGAATGCTGCTTTGGATATTGCCAGGTTCTGTTGGGGGCGGGGGTGTGGTGTTGGTTGCTTGCGATGTAGAGGTCGAGGATCGCGGTTCGGTGGCGGCGGACCTGGTGGACTTTGAGGTTGAGGGTGTCTGCGGTTTGCCTTATAGAGTTGCCTGCTTGGAAGAGGGCGCGGGCGACCTTGCGGCGGGTGGGCGACCAGTTGGATGCGTGGGTGATGACGAAGATGAAGGTGGGGTCGTTGAGGCGCGTGATGGCGTTGCGGATTCTTCGGCGGACTTGTCTTGGGTCGAGTTGTACGAGGCGGGCGATGTCGGCGGCGGTTTGTCCGTCGCGGTACATCGCGAGGACGAATGCTTGGTCTGGGCCGACGAGATGCTGGGCTCGGATGGTGATGGTGTCGGCGAGTGCGGTGTTTTGTGAGCGTCTGAGGTCGATGGATGTGGACACTTGGTCGAGCCAATCGGCTTGGTAGGTCTTCGATTTCATATTTTGGCTCCTTTTTATGGCGTTCTACCTTGACATTCCACAAACATGTGTTCACAATAAGGTGAACGATAGAATGCGAATAATACGCTTATTGGAGAACGATTTGCAAGGGTATTGTATGGAGTCTGGTCTATTTCTCGCACAAAAGCGGTCGATGTGTCCCGTTGAGAAGCTGGGTGTGGTGGTCTGGCGTGGTTGATGCGTTGTTGAAGCTTCGGAGTTGTCCACATTCGGTGGGCGGATGGTCTGGAGGATTGGTGCGGAGTCATTCGGATAACGAGGTCGGGTTTGGTGGTGTGATCCATCAGCGGCGCACGGCGTTGCGGTTGTCGCTTGCTGAAGTTGCGCGGCGGGCGGGGTGCGCCAAGTCGTATCTGTCGGCGATCGAGAACGGGATCAAGGGGGTGCCTGGAGAGGAACTCGCGTCGCGGCTTGAGCGGGTGTTGTCGTTTCGTGAAGGTGAGCTTGTGGAGATGGCGATGTGGGCGCGGACGCCTGCGCCTGTGCGCGCGGATGTGGAAGCGTTGCGGCTGCGTGATGCGGCGGGGCGCGAGCTTGCGGCGGCGCTCCGGTCGGAGGATCTTGATGCGGTGCACCGGTCGGGGAAGCTTGCGGCGTTGATCGATGCGCTTGAGGGGAATCCGAGGGAGGAGAACGAAGAGGATTGCGGGGATCAGGCGCGGGGCGGGATTGAGCGGATGGAACTGCCGATGGAGATCCCGCTGATTAATAAGGTGACGGCGGGGTATCCGGGTTCGTTTACGGATCTTGGGTATCCGGCGCGGGTTGCTGATGAGTATGTGCGCGCGCCGGATGTGCATGATCCGGATGCGTTTGCGGCGCGGGTGGTTGGGGATTCGATGGAGCCGGTGTATCGGGAGGGTGACATCGTGGTGTTTTCACCATCGCGTGTGGTGGAGTCGGGGATGGATTGCTTTGTGCGGCTTGAGCCTGATTCGGAGACGACCTTTAAGCGGGTGTACTTTGAGACGGGTGAAGATGGGGCGGAGATGATCCGGATACAGCCGATCAACAACGCGTACGGCGCGATGGTGGTGGGGCGCGAAGCGGTGGCGGGGTTGTACGCTGGGGTGAGTGTGACGCGGGTGATTTGAAGTTGTGTAGGCGATTTGCCCAGGTTTAGATTCAGGGGAAAATTAGATGAATGTGAAGTTGTTTGGGCAAGCTGACGGGTTGTATGCAAATGATGTATATTGATTTCATCAAAGGGCTGTCTCGTAGGTACGGTCTTTTCATTTTATAAAGGAAGTATGCAATGAAAAACAAAATGGTTTCTATATGTGTGTTGCTATCCGCGTGTGGTGGGGTTGCTCAGGGCCAGGTTGGTCGGCTGGTTGCTGAGTTGGTGCCGTCAGATACTGAGGCATATTCAGGCTTTGGGCGCTCGGTTTCGATCGAGGGAGACTTTATTGTGGTCGGCGCTCCGCTTGGTGGATCGGGACACGCGTTGGGGTTTGTGCTGGGTTCGGCTGATATGCCTAATGAGTCGTTTGTGTACAGTGGGCTAATCGATGACGAATGGTTTGGGAATTATGTTGCTACTGATGGCGAAACGGTTTTAGTCGGTACAGATGAAGGGAGCGAGACGGGAAACCCATTGGCTAGTGTCAGTTTCTTTGAGCGTTCAACCGGATTGTTTGAGGATCGAATCGTTGATTCAACAGCTGGTAGAAACGAGCGATTTGGAGCGGCATTGGCTGTAGAAAATGGCAATGTAGTAATCGGTGCTCCAGGGAGTACATATTATGATCCAGATGGTCTTGTATCAGGGATTGGATATTTTTCTAATACAACAACAAGACCGTTGGCGACATTTGGTCCACCAAGTGGCTTTACGCCTGATTTCTCGGGGTTTGGATATTCGGTTGATATCCATGGTTCATATGTTGCTGTCGGGACAGACAATACGGATGGCAAGTCTTCGCGCTCCCATGCATACTTGTACAATACTTCGGGCGTGTTATTGGAAACTTTAACGCCATCAGATCATGCCGACCATGATAATTTTGGGCATGATGTTGCGGTTGTTGAGACTGGATCATCTACATATATTGCTGTTGGTGCGCCATTCAATGATGGTGTGTCGATGACGAAGCGTGGCTCGGTGTATTTGTTTGATGCGTCAGATGGGTCTCAGGTTTATCAGTTGATTGCCAGCGATGCCAGTTCGTATGGTCGCTTTGGGGCATCCGTTGCGTCCAGCGGAAACTACCTTGTGGTTGGGGCTCCGCACCAGTCTTTAATTAATAAAACTGGCGTGTATGTTTTCGACATCTCTGCGAATCCGCCGGTTGAGATTGCGAGGATTACCCCGGCAAGTGTTGGCGCTAGCAGCTCTCGATTTGGCCTTGATGTATCAATCTCCGGTCCGATTGTTGTTGTTGGTGGAAATGGAAGTCTTGAAAGCGATATACCTCTTTCTGGCGGGGAAGCGTTTGTGTTTGATCTCCGTTGCAACGATGCGGATTTCGCAGCTCCTTATGGCAGTTTGAATTTCCTTGACACTTCAGCCTTCATAGTGGCATTTGGAGCTAATGATCCGAGTGCCGATCTGAATGACGATGAAACAGTTAATTTCTTAGATTATTCTGTGTTTCTCAGCATCTATGGGGGTGGATGTCCATAAGGGCTTTCGTGTAAGACATTAATTCGGAAGATCAGAAATCCCCCGAGCCAATTCGGGGGATTTCTTATAGTGTCTTGATGAGGATTAGCCTGCGATGATGTATTGTCGGAGGGATTTGACTTCGATGTTGAGGTCGGTGGCGAAGGCGGCGTTGAGGTCTCCGATGGAGATGATTCCTGCGAGGGGGTGTTTGGGGTTGGCGTGGTCGATGACGGGGATGTGGCGGATTTTGCAGTCGGTCATGAGGTGGCGGACTTCGTCGAGTGAGGAGTCGGGGCTGCAGTGGATGACTTCTTTGGTCATGACTTTGGAGATGGGGGTTGAAGCGGGATCGAGTTGTGCGGTGACGATGCGGGTGAGGATGTCGCGTTCGGTGATGATGCCTGCGATGTTGTTGAAGGTGTCGGTGACGATGAGCGATCCGATGTGGTGCTCGTTCATGAGTTTGGCGGCGTCGAGGGCTGTGGAGGCTTGTGGGATGGTGTGGACGCGTTCGATTCGGTGTGTGGCGTGATCGCCATCGTTCCAGTGTTGTTTGTGCGCGAGGAGTTGTGCAACGGTGTTCATGATCGATTCCTTTCGAAATGATCAGCGACCGGTCCTCTTGGGGGTACATCTTGTTGGGACGGCCTTTGGTGGAGGGGGCCGATGATCTTGGTTGGGTTTATTATGCACATTTTGGGGTGAATTGGAAGAACAATCTGTATAGATAGGGTTTGTGGCGATTCGTGGGGCTTTTTTTGGGGTGCGCATGTGTGTTGAAAGGGGGGCGGATTGGTGTGTGGCTTGTTGGGCAACCGGGGTGGTGGTTGGTGCGTAGTTTCTTGGAGTGGGGGGTGTCGGTTCAATTGAGGCGATGAGTGTGCTATTGTTTGGACTGACTGAACTTGCAAGACCTTGAAACCGGAGCGGATGACCTATGGCGAAGATGTTTTACACACTTGACGAAGCGGCGGCCAAGCTTGGGATGACGACGGACGAGGTGCAATCGCTCGTCGAATCCGGTCAGCTGCAAGAGTTCCGGGATCGTGACAACTTGATGTTCAAGGTTGACCAGGTCGATCTGCTGGGCGGGGACGAGGATGATGATCTCGGAGAGATCACGCTCGCGGACACCGGGATGGGCGGGACCGCGGCGGGTGGGTCTGCTGGGATCGATCCGATCTCGCTGAGTGCTTCTGGGAGCGCGAGCGCGTTGTCGCTTGAGTCCACCGGCGATGCGACCGGCGTTTCGATCTTCGACGCTGAAGACGACGACACCGAAGCGAACGCGGAGACTCTGGTTTCTGGCGGGGGCATCGGTGGGATGGCTCTTGGTGGGTCTGGGACGGGTCTTGGCGGATCGGGTTTCGGGATGGACGCTGGGGCGAGTGGTTCGGGATTGGCGCAGCTTGCGTTTGAGCCTGACGATACATCGCTTGGCGGGAACCTGCTTGATGATTTGGCCTCGGATTCTCAGGGCGCTTCTTCGCTTGGAGCTTCGGCGCTTGGCGAGAGTGCGGTGGGTGCTTCGATTGCTGGGGGCGCGTTGTTTGAGGGTGCTGTGGAAGCACCGAGCGCGTTCTCATCGCAGAGCGGTGGGATGATGGCGATGCCTATGGGCGAGGCGTACGACGGTCCATCTTCTGGATTGTTCGGCGGGATCGCGCTTGGTTCGCTGCTGGTCTTGATGCTCGCGATGGGCGTGATGATCTTGGGTCTGAGCGGCGGGTCGAGCTCGGTGCTTGGGTCGGTGGATCAGAACATGCTCTACATGGTGATGGGCGGCTCGTTTGTGCTGATGCTGATTCTTGGCGGGATCGGTTGGGCGATGCTCCGCAAGAGCTGAGGCCGGCTAAGCGACTGTTGAAATCAATGAATGAAGTCCCGCTGATTGGCGGGGCTTTTTTTGTGGGGGTGTTGGTGCGGTTGTCGCTATGATTGGTGCATGGTGTATCTGGATCACAACGCGACGACGAGGCCGACTCCTGGGGTGGTGGAGGCGGCGCGGGTGGCGATGGTTGATGTGTGGGGGAACCCGTCGAGTGTGCATCGGTTTGGTCAGGAGGCGAAGCATTCCGTTGAGGTCGCGCGGGGGCGGATTGCTCGGCTGCTTGGGGTCAAGGGTGGCGGGCGCGGGGTGGTGTTTACGGGCTCTGGGAGCGAGGCGATTGGGCTTGGGATTTCTGGTGTGATGCGCGCGATGGCGGGGACCGGGCGGCGGGTCGTGGTGACAAGCGCGGTCGAGCATTCGGCGGTCAGGGAGCTGTGCGAGCAGCTTGAAGCGGCGGGGATGATCGAGCTGCGGACGGTTGGGGTTGATGGTGACGGGGTGGTTGATGCTGTGGCTCTTGGAGAGGCGGTGGATGACTCAGTGGGGATGGTGAGTATTCAGTGGGTGAATAATGAGACGGGTGTGGTGCAGGATGTGGGGAAGATCGGCGAGCTGTGCCGGGCGCGGGGGGTGGTGTTTCATTGCGACGCGACGCAGTGGGTGGGGAAGATGGAGACTTGTGTGGATGGGGATGATTCGGCGATTGGATCGTTGATTGATGTGCTGACTTGCTCGCCTCACAAGTTTCATGGGATGAAGGGGGTGGGTGTGTTGTGGGCGCGGTCGGATTCGCAGCGTCGTGTGCGGATGGTGCCGATGATTCCGGGGAATCAGGAGCTTGGTCGTCGCGGGGGGACCGAGGCGGTGCCTGCGATTGTGGGGGCTGGGGTGGCGGCGATGGAAGCGACGGAGTGGCTGGCGATGGGCGGCGATGAGCGGGCGCGGCTGGAGTCGATGCGTGATCGGTTGGAGCGGTCGATCGTTGAGCGCTGCAGCGCGATCATGGGGGAAACGGTGGTGGTCAATGGAGGCGGTGCTCGGCGGATGTGGAACACGACCAATGTCGGGTTCCCGGGACTCGAGAACGAGGCGCTGCTGCTGGCGATGAGCGAGCGGGGGCTGTGCGCTTCGGCGGGTGCGGCGTGCGCGTCGGGTTCGCTGGAGGCGTCTGGTGTGCTGGTGGCGATGGGGGTGAGCGAGCGGATCGGGCGCGGGTCGGTGCGTTTGAGCATGTCACGCGAGACGACGGACGCGGAGATTGATGAGGGGATCGAGATTGTGTGCAAAGCGGTCGAGGTGGTGGGGAGGTCGATGGTGTGATGGCGGGGCATGAGTTCAACAAAAACGATCAGGAATCGCAAGAGCCGGCTCGGCATGATCCGCTGGCGAGGCTGCGTGGGTTCCGGGTGCGCGCGGAGCGCGGGCGCGGGATCAGCGAAGACTGCGCTGGGGTGATGCGTTCGCTTGAGCGGGTGAGCAAGGACCAGTCTTCGGTGGGGGGCGCGTGGGAGACGACGGCTCCGGATGATCTTCGCGAGCTTGGGTGGGTGATTGGTCTCAAAGGGGGGCGGCTCGAACTTGGTGTGGAGAACGCGGGGGCGCGGCATCGGGTGGATCGTTGGCTGCGTGGGGGCGGGCTCGAGCTGATGCGGGAGATCGGGAAGGTGCGGATCAAGTCGGTGGTGCTTCGGATTGCGTCGCGGGATATGGGTGATGACTGAAGAGGTGGGGCTCATCAAGAGAGGTGTTTTTGATGTTGCAGAGGAGCAAAATTAGACGGATGGGTCTTTTTGGTGGGTTTGGCTTTGACAGGGGGATGAAAATATGCGAGTATGCGCTGTCGGCGTCGTGGCTGACGGGTTCTTTGTGATCATTCGATCCGCTCCCGTGCTGTCATCCTTGTGATGATGGGGTCTCGTTTAGCGTGTGGTTTCATGCTGGGCAAGATGGGAATGTGTTGGGTGATCAGAAGCAGGCTTGAGCGTTTTGATCACAGATCCTCCTGTGTGATCGACCTCGGGACAAAGCAGCATTCCTCGTGGGGTGCTGCTTTTTTTGTGCGGGGATGGTGGTTTGTTGTCGAGAAGACACGGCTTGCCGAAGACGGTCAAGCCGTGGCACCCTGCTTGGTTGCCGAGTTTCGGGCCGCTTCGTGGATCGACCAGTAGTGGGTGAAGCTGGCGTTGAAGCTGAAGTCTTTCATGTACTCGACGGCGTTGGTGGACATCTTGGCGCGGCGGTCTGGATCGAGCGCGAGTTCGACGAGTGCGTCGGTCCATGCTTTTTGATCTTCGATGGGGAGGACGAGTCCGGTTTCGTGTTCTGGGTTGTTGTGGTTGATGACTTCCTTTGGGCCGCCTTGGTCGGTGGCGATGACGGGGACTCCTGAGGCTTGTGATTCCATGACGACTTGTCCGAGGGTGTCGGTGGTGGAGGGGAAGGCGAAGAGGTCGCAGGAGGCGTAGAGGGTGGCGAGTTCTTGGGCGTGTTTGAAGCCGAGGAAGTGTGCGTCGTGGTTCTGGAGTTTGGATTGCATTTCTGGGCGGTATGGGCCGTCACCGATGATGATGAGTTGTGCTGGGGTGCCTGAGGCTTCGATGCGTTGTTTGATGCTTGGCCAGTATTGGGTGAGGATGGGGAGGTTTTTTTCGGTGGAGACTCGGCCGCAGAAGAAGAGTTTGAAGCCGTCTTCGGGAACGCCGAGTGGTTTCCAGATGGAGGGGTCGCGGTGTGCTTTGGAGAACTGTTTGTTGTCGAATCCTGGGGTGAGTCGGACGAGTTTGTTTGGGTTGATCCCGAGGTTGGTGAGGCGGGATTCGTAGTCTGCGGATCTTGAGAAGACGGCGGCGAACTGTTTGTAGAAGGTGCGCATGAGCGTGCGGCAACCTGCGGACATGAAGCGGGAACCAAAGAGTTCGTCGATGTAGGCGGGGAAGTCCGTGTGGTAGACCCCAGTGATGGGGACGCGCATGAGTTTGGCGGCGAGCATCCCGACCATTCCCACGGCGCCGGGGGTGGAGATGTGGATGACATCGGGGCGGTGGTCCTCGGCGGCTCTGAGCATCGTGAGCATCGGGGGGATGGCGAGGTCGAGGGTGTCGTATCCCGGCATGGGTCTGGCGTAGAGGGGGGTGAAGTTGGTGATGTTGGGGAGGTGCTTGAGGTGGTCGGGGAACTCGATGCGTGTTGAGGTGAAGACGGTGAGGTCGTGGTGTGTGCGGTGGGCGGTGGCGGCGGTGTTTTGGATGAAGCGGCAGACGCCGTTGATGTCGACGAGGGTGTCGGTGAATTTGAGGACGCGGGTTGGGGACTTTGAAGGGTGTTCCAATGGATGTTCCGGGGGTGCGAGTTTGGGTGTAGGGAGGTTACGCCGAGGGTTTGTTGGGGGAGTGGCGGGTGGTGTTGTGGTTGTGTGAAGATGGAGAAAAGAAAAACCCCGCGTCGGGGGGATCGACGCGGGGCGTGAGCGGGCTTTCCCGGACTGCGCGGCTGCTCGGCACAGCTGCGTATGGGACGCCGGGGATTGTGTTGCCCGCTGGGACTCGGGTGAACTATGCGAAATGTGGTGTGGGTTGTCGCGTGGAGTGGTGGAATGGATTGTGGTGTGGGTGGGGATGTGCGGGCTGGGGGGAATGGGGTGGTTTGTGTTGGGGTTTGGAAGCGGGCATGAAAAAACCCACGCTGGTGCGTGGGTTGTATGCGGGGTCTGTATGTGTTGGTTTAGTAGGGCTTGACGGTGTTGTGGAGGCGCGATGGGCGGTTGAGGTGGAAGACACGGTCGAAGTCGTTGTTCATGGCGCGGATGTCGGTGTCGATGACATACGCGTGTGTGTTGGCGCGGTCGCTTGCTCTACGGGCGAGGGTGTGCATCGCGGGGGATGGGTTGGCGCGGATGGAGCCAATGTTGCCGGCGTGCTTGTTGGATGATCCGGAGCAGGCGGTGAGGGAGAGGAATCCTGCGGTGAGGATGATGGAGGCGGTTGCTTTGGTCCGGGTGTTCATGTTGGGGAGTCCCTTGGGTACTTTTGGGGGGCTTGGATTGTGACGGGGTCACGATAGCGCGGTTTGGTTGTGTGTGTCCACTATACGGGAGATTGGGGGGTGATGTTTCGTGTTGGTGGGTCACAAGTTGTGATCGTGGATGAAATCATTTTTATGTGGACTGAGGTTATCCACTTGTTGTACTCAATTGTGATGAATGTTGGTGCGGGGGGCTTGTGTTTGCGTGTGGATGTGGTAGTGTTTTGGTGACGATGCGTCCTGGTCAGCTGGGGTTGAATTCGATCCCTATGAGCCTCTGATTGGGAGCCAAGGCGTTACTGAACGAAGATCATGCCTCCAAAGTGTGGACGATCGGGATTCGGGCCAAGGCACCCACCTTGATATCAGGGTTTCGGATACCACTGCTGGCTGTTCGCGTCGTTTTTTTATGCGCCAAATTACGCTTGGGTGGCCCCTCGGATGGGGTTGGGCGCGGATTTGACCGATACACGAGCGTTGTGGGGTCGATTCTGTTGAATCGATCCGTGTGGATTCTCGTCGCTCGCTGTTGAAGGGGCTCGCTATGCCCATCCCGTCTGTCCCGGTCAACTCTGTAGAGACGATCCGTGTGGATCGGTTATTGATTCGGTGCGATGATCGCCGGGGTGTGATCGCGGCGGTGACCGCCGCCGTGGCTGATGCGGGTGGGAATGTGCTTGATGCGGATCAGCACGCTGACCCCATGACGGGCGCGTTCTCGATGCGTCTTGCCTTTGAGGGTCTTGAAGACCGGGCGGGGCTGCGTTGTGTTCTTGATTCGATGAATATCCAGTACCATATCCGCAGCGCCAGTCCTTGGGCGCGGGTTGCGATCTTGTGCAGCAGGCAGACTCATTGTGTCGCGGATCTGATGTGGCGTGCTTCGATCGGGGAACTCCCGGCCCGCGTGATGCGTGTGATTTCCAATCACCCGGATGCGGGGGACCTGGCACGGACCTTCGGGTTCGCGTTCGAGATGCTTCCGGTGACGCGGGAGACCAAGAAAGCACAGGAAGAGCAGATCATCAAGCTGCTCGAAGAGGATGGTGTGGAACTTGTTGTTCTCGCACGCTACATGCAGGTGCTCAGCGCGGAGTTTGTCGAGAAGTATGCGGGACGGATTATCAACATCCACCACAGCTTTCTTCCCGCGTTCGCGGGGGCCAAGCCATACCACCGCGCGTTTGAGCGCGGCGTCAAGCTTATCGGTGCGACAGCCCACTATGTGACCCAAGAGCTTGATGAGGGCCCGATCATCGCCCAGAGTACGGCGCATGTCTCACACAAGGACTCGGTTGAGGACATGATCCGCAAGGGGCGGGACCTCGAACGGGTTGTTCTCGCTCAAGCGGTCCGCATGCACCTTGAGGACCGGGTTCTGGTGGACGGGGCGCGGACTATTGTGTTTGAGTGACTGCCTGCCGGGGTGGCAGTCGGGGACGCAAGGGGCAGTGGGGAGACCGAAAATCACGGCTTTAGATGCCTGGAGCGGATTCATTGTCTGGCGCGCGGTTTGCAACTTGTGTTCGTGCATGCTGATAGGTATGCAGAATGGAGGATGTACACATGATGGACCGTATAACAACTTTGGCGCAGCAAGCTTTGGCGAGCGCGCAGCAGGCGGCACTTGGGGCTTCGAACCCTGAGGTCGGGTCATTGCATATTTTGGGGGCGTTGATTGAGGATGAGTCGGGGCCTGGGGTTTCGATTCTTAAGCGGATCGGCGTGAATCTCGGTAAACTCCGCGGCGAGGTGGGCAACGAGCTCAAGCGGCTGCCTACAACCAGCTCGGGCGCGGGGCAGAGCGGGCGCGAGGTCATGGAGATTCTGGGCAAAGCGGACGCGAGCGCGAAATCGATGGGCGATTCGTTTGTGTCGTGCGAGCATTTGCTTGTGGCGATGTCGCAGGTGAAGGGCGCGGCGCAGGAGCTGTTGAAAATCAACGGCGCGGACACGAAGGTGATCGAGACCACGATCGCGGCGATTCGTAAGGCGTCCGGTGTCGAGAACATCACCGATGCGGGCGGTGAAGCGTCGTTTGAGGCGCTGGGGAAATACTCGATTGATCTGACCGAGTTGGCATCGAGCGGGAAGCTTGATCCGGTGATCGGTCGTGATGAAGAGATCCGCCGGTGTATGCAGGTGCTCTCGCGTCGAACCAAGAACAACCCGGTGCTGATCGGTGAACCCGGCGTCGGGAAGACGGCGATCGCTGAGGGTTTGGCGCTGCGGATTGTCAACGGGGATTGCCCTGAAGGCATGAAAGACAAGCGGATCATGGCGCTGGATGTTGGTCTTTTGCTCGCGGGCGCGAAGTATCGCGGCGAGTTTGAGGACCGGTTGAAGGCGGTGCTGCGCGAGATCGAGGCGAGCGATGGGCGGGTGATTCTGTTCATTGATGAGCTGCACACGATCATCGGCGCGGGCGCGGCGGAGGGCGCGGTGAGTGCGGGGAACCTGCTTAAGCCTGCGCTTGCACGCGGCGGGCTGCGGTGCATCGGCGCGACGACGCTTGATGAATACAGAAAGCATATTGAGAAGGATGCGGCGTTTGAACGCCGGTTCCAGAAGGTCTTGGTCGGCGCACCGAGTGTTGAGGAGACCGTTGCGATCCTGCGCGGATTGAAAGAACGGTACGAGACGCACCACGGGGTGCGGATTCTCGACAGCGCGATTCTTGCGGCGGCATCGCTGAGTGATCGGTATATTACTGAGCGGTTCCTTCCTGATAAGGCGATCGATCTGATTGATGAGGCGGCCAGTGCGCTCAAGATGGAGATCGAGTCGATGCCTGCGGAGATCGATGAGCTTCGTCGGCGGATTATGCAGCTTGAGATTGAGCGCGAGGCGCTCAAGCTTGAGGAATCTTCGGCGGTCAATGCCGGGGAGGTCAAGCGGGTCGAGGGCGAGCTTGCGGGTCTTCGCGAGAAGAACAACGCGCTGACAGCGCGGTGGGATGAAGAGAAGCAGGACCTGGATGTCGCTCGCGCGATCAAGAACGAGATCGAGCAGAAGAAGGTTGAGCTCGAGCGGGCGCAGCGGATCGGTGATCTTGAGACCGCGGCAAGGATTCAGTACGGCGAGCTCATTGAACTCAACAAGCAGCTTGATGAAGCGGACCAGCACATCGACGCTCGGCGTGCCAAGGGTGATGTGTTGATCAAGGAAGAAGTGGACCCGGAATCGGTCGCGCAGATTGTGGCGCGGTGGACGGGGATCCCGGTCAGTAAACTGATCGAGAGCGAGCGCGAGAAGCTTGTGCATATCGAAGAGCACCTGCAGGAGCGGGTGGTCGGTCAGGATGAGGCGCTGCGTGCGGTGGGTGATGCGGTGCGTCGCTCGCGTGCGGGTCTTGGTGATCCGACCAAACCGATCGGCAGTTTCTTGTTCCTTGGGCCGACCGGTGTCGGGAAGACGGAGACTTGCAAGGCGCTCGCGTCGTTCTTGTTTGATACCGAGGATGCGCTGGTGCGGATCGACATGTCGGAGTACATGGAGAAGCACGCGGTCGCTCGAATGGTCGGGGCACCTCCCGGGTATGTTGGGTATGAGGAGGGCGGGTCGCTGACTGAAGCGGTGAGACGCCGGCCGTATTCTGTGGTCTTGTTTGATGAGATCGAGAAGGCGCATCCCGATGTGTTCAATGTGTTGCTGCAGCTCTTGGATGACGGTCGCTTGACGGATGGTCAGGGTCGGACGGTGGATTTCAAGAACACGATTGTGGTGATGACGAGTAATATTGGGTCGCAGAAGATTCTCTCGATGGCTGAGCATGGTGCTGAGGATTGGGAGATCGAGGCGGCGGTGCGGGACTTGATCCGGCGCGGTCCCGGTGCGGACCTTGATGCTTCGGGATTGACGCCTGACCTGGAGACCGGACGCATGAATGCGAATCTGGATGTGGGGATGCGCGAGCAGTTCTTCCGTCCGGAACTCTTGAACCGGATTGATGAGACCGTTGTGTTCCATCAGCTCGGGAAGGAGACGCTGCGTGGGATCGGGCGCATCCAGCTTGCGGGTCTTGAGAAACGGCTCGCCGAACGCGGGATGAATCTTGAGCTCACCGATGGCGCGTTCGAGCGGCTCATCGCGGAGGGGTACGACCCTGCGTATGGTGCGCGTCCGCTGGCGCGGACGATCCAGCGTCAGCTGGAGAACCCGCTGGCGACCAAGATCCTGAGCGGCGAGTTCGAACGCGGCGACACGATCGCGGTGGACGACAATGGCTCGGGGTTCAGCTTTACGAAGAGTACTTCGGAGCATGCCGGGGCGTAAGTAGAGTCTTTCTTTCAAATGAAATGAACCCGGGATCACTCCCGGGTTCATTTGTTTTTATATATCAATGTTATTTATCGACGGCGGCGGGTTGTGAGGAGGGTGGTTGTCGCGAGGAGGGTTGCGGTTGATGGCGCGGGGACGGTTCCCCAGGTGATGTCGTCGAAGGCGCCGTAGTCGGCGTAGTCTCCGAAGCTGTCTTGGGGGACGCTGATGTGGATGGTGTCGAAGGTGTTGTCGGTGATGATGCCGTAGAAGCGGACGGTGAAGGTTTGGTCGGATGCGTAGAAGAAGTCGTCCATGACTTGTCCGTTGTTGAGGGTGGTGATGCTGAGTCCCATCGCGGAGTTGAGCAGGTTGACTCCGGAGAGGTCGAAGGCGAAGGCGTTGGCGGTGGTGCCGAAGGCATAGGCGATGGAGTAGGTCCCGGTGTCGTGGGTGGGTGATCCGTCGTCTGCGAAGCCGTTGTCTCCGAGTCCGAGGTAGTTGCGTCCGTTTGGGGTGGTGTTCTCGTTGCCGTAGTCGTGCGGGTCTCCTGCGCCGATGTAGGAGGTGACGCTTCCGGATGCGAAGGAGGTGCTGAGACCGGAGTCGAAGTTGGTTGGGAGGGCGATGATTCCGAGGGATTCGGATTCGAAGGTTTCGATGGTCATCGGTGCCCCGCCTGAGGCGAGGTTGAAGTCGGCGCGGTCGTTGTAGAGCGAGACGCTTGGGATTCCTGCGAGGACTGTGGGGGTGATGAGGGCGAGGGTGGCGATGTGGAGGGTTGTGTTGACCATTGGTGTGTTGCTTTCTTTTGCTTTGTGTTTGAAGCGGGTTTGTGTGTTGATTCTGAGGTTCGGTTTTCTGTCGAACCGGACACTGTTCAAGGCGCGGTTTTGGTGTGCTCTGGGACACGGGATTGCGGCTTTCAGCAAAGAAAAATGGTGGTTGCAGAGGGCATCGCTGATTGATCGAAAGCGTGTGTGATTGGCGGTGGTGGATCAGGGGGGATGTACTATGGGACCCAATGCCTTGATGCTGTGAAAGTAGGGGGAGTAGCTGCGTGTGCAGGCGTGGTATTTATTACATAATGCGTGTGTGGGTGAAGTTTTTTTCATTTTGAATGATGAAACAGTGTGTGATGGGATCGATTTTTTTGGTGGGTTTGCAACCGGGGGTTTTGGAGTGCGTATCTTTCGGTGAGCCCGTTCGGGTTCTTGAAACTGATCCATGTTTCAAGCCGGTCTGTTTGTTCGGTGTGGATCGGAAATAGAAAGTAAATAATTTGGATGGTTGTGGAGGCTGGGCACGGGATGTGTTTGTCCTTCGATGCGACTTTTGATGGTGTGTTCTTTGGAAGAAGAATGAATCGTTTCATCCGACTCCGGGTGGGTAGGACTTCTCGGAGTTTCCCTGTGATGCTTTGGCGCGTGTGTGCGGTTTCTTTGCGTCGTGTCATGGGTGATTTACTGAGTGGGTGTGTGCCGCCTGGGGAGAGACGGCGCCCTGCTCAGCTTTGAGCGGCTGGTTGGATGACCGCCGTCTCTACTGGCCCGGTTGAGAATGTCCCCCTCAACCGGGCCTTCTTTGTTTTTGAGTTTGGAATGGTGATGAAGACACGGCTTGCCGAAGACGGTCAAGCCGTGGCACCCGTTCTACTCAGGGTTGGCAGTGTTCGTGTACTTTCGGGCGTAGGGTTGGGGTGATGAGTGAGCGGCTGTTCTATCGGAAAAGGCATCGGGTTCGGACTTCGGAGGAGTTTGGCGCGGTGTTTGATTTCAAAGCGCGGAAATCGCGCGGCGCGATGACGGTGTTTGTGATGCCCAATGGACTCAGCGAGCATCGGTTGGGGTTGTCGGTTGGTCGAAGGGTGGGCAACGCGGTGGTGCGGGGGAAGGTCAAGCGGATGATCCGCGAGGCGTTCCGGCATGAGCGATCGTCGATCCCGATGTGCAGCGATGGGGGCGGGTTTGATCTGGTGGTGACGGTGCGGGGGCACGAGATGGTGGGGCTTGAGGTTTGGCGGGAGTGGTTGTCTTCGGCGGCTTGTGCGGCGATTCGGGTGGTGGAGAAGCGGGTTGATGAAGAAGGGGTGGAGTAGATGTGTGGGAAGGGTGATGAGACTGGTGAGGGGGCTCATGAAGTTTCGATGGGGTTGGCGGCGTCTTCGATGGTGGAATCGCGGGTGGGTTGGTGGGGTCGGATGGGGAATGTGCCGTTCCTTTTGGTGATCCGGGTCTATCGTGTGGTGTTGTCTCCGGTGATTGGGGGGCAGTGTCGGTTTGAGCCGACTTGTTCGAGGTATGCCGCGGAGGCGTATCGGTTGCATGGGCCTGTGGTTGGGACTCGGATGGCTGCTTGGCGGATTTGCCGGTGTCATCCTTGGAACAAGGGCGGGTTTGATCCGGTGCGGATTCCGGGGGATGATGGTGTGGTTGATACAGCTGGCAATGACGCCGGTGGTGGGACGCAGGAAGGTGACTGAAGATGGCGCGATTGCCGGCGGCACAGAGACGGGAACAGTTGTTGGATGTCGCGGCGGAGCTGTTTGCGACGCGGGGGTATGCTGGGGCGACGACGGCGCAGATCGCGAAGGAAGCGGGGGTGACCGAGCCGATCATCTACAGGCACTTTAAGAGCAAGCGGGATCTGTTTGTGGCGCTCATCGAGCGGACGGGGAAACAGACGCTTGAACAGTGGGAATCGGATCTGGGCAAGTCGGAGAATCCCGCGATCCGCTTGGCGCGTTTGCTTGCGGAGAACCCGATGGTGTCGGCGGAGGGGCGGGTCGGGTACCGGGTGATGCTGCAGTCGGTGTCGGATATTGAGGATGAACTGATCCACTCGGCGGTGTCTGAGCACATGACCGCGCTGCACGGGTTTATTACCAAAGAAATCGTTCGGGCGCAGAACAACCGTCAGGTGGATACGCGGTTTAGCGCCGATGTGCTCGCGTGGGTGCTGGTGAACATCGGGATGGGCTACGGCGTGCTCGAAGCGATGGGGGTGCCTGGGCATGGACGCGACGCGGATGGGGTTTCTGTGCGCGAGGTGCTGGCGCGGATTTTGGTGACTCCCGGACTCAAGCGCGGCGGGGAATGATCTAGATTCGGGTGGAGACGGGGGCGGTGGAAGAAATCGAGCTTGAGAGATTGGTGGTCGAGGTCAGCAATCCGAGCATGGATTCGATCTGGTCGCGTTGCACGATCATTGTTTGAATGGTGGCTTGTTCGAGGATCTGCGAACGGACGAGCTTGGCGGATTCTTGCGCATAGTCCGCGTCTTCGATGAGCGAGATCGCGTCTTGCGTATTGGTGAGTTCGGAGATCAGCACGCTTGATTCGGAGTCGATCGCGTTGAGTCGGTTGCCGATCGCGCCTCGGCGTCCTGTGACTTTGCTCAGCGCGAGCTTGGCGAGTTCTTGGGCGGCTTCGGGATCGGATTCGAGGAGCTGGGGGAGGTCGGCAAGGGTGTGGGTTGTGGTGGTGGGTTCGCCTGTTTCGGGATCGGTGGATTGGGTTTGGATTGAGGCAAGGTCTGCGGCGTTGAAGCCTGAGAGGACATTGGTGCCTGCGAAGGTGGTGGTGGCGTTGATGTGGTTGATCCCGGTGAGGATCGATTTCGCTTGATCGGCGTTGGCGTCGCGCTCGGATTGGGTGGTGCCTGCGGTGTTGGCTGTGGTGACGGTGAGGGCGTCGAGCTCGATGAGGAGATCATTGATGACCGAGAGCGCGCCTTCTTGCGCGCCCAGCGCGGAGGATTCTTTTTGGAAGCTGGTAAGGCGGCGGTCGATGGAGAGTTTGGAGGCGTGGAGTTTGTTGGACGCGATGAGTCCGGAGGGGTCGTCGGCGGCGCGGTTGATGCGTTTGCCTGTGGAGAGTCGCTGGAGGGATTGGGAGATGTCGGCTTGGTGTTGACCGAGGCGGCTGATCCCGAAGGTGAGGTTGGAGAGGCCATAGACGGACATGGGGGGGATATCGGGCGGAAATAGAGCGGGGTTGAATGATGTTGGTGGGAAGGGAGTTATGATTGGTATTGGAGGTGCGTGTATGCCTATGGATGACGATTCGGACTGGGATTTGGGCGAGGGGCTCGATCCGGAGGGTCCCAGCGGGGCGGATCTGGACCGGTTTGGGGATGAGTTGATGCGGTGCAAGCGGTGCGGGTCGGCGATGTACGACCAGGCGTCGGTGTGCCCGCGTTGCGGGGAGATTGTGGAGGAGGGGGAGAAATCGCTGTCGATCTGGATGATTTTGGGGATTGTGGGGCTGATTGCGTTGTTTGTGATGATCGCGATGTAATGGAGCGGATGCGGGGGTTGACGGGCTGTTTGGGGGTGGAATTGGGATGGATTGGTGTTCAAAGTTGGGGTTGGGGCATCCAGAGGGGGGATGGTTGCGTATAGAGTGCGGGGATACGCTGTGATTGTCGTGGTTGGTCTGAAGGGCACGCCGCGCTGTTGTGGTGCTTGTGGCGGGTCTTTGGTGAAGAACTTGGAGTGCAGGGTATGTCCAGAAATCAGATGATCGCTCGATCGCGTGGAATGAATCGCGTTGTTGCGTGTGGCTTTAGTCTTGTTGAGATGTTGCTGGTGATCGCGGTGATCGCGTTGTTGATTGCGATGCTGATGCCTGCGCTTGCGGGGGCGCGTGATTCGGCGCTGCGGGTCAAGACCCAGTCGATGATGGCGGACCTGACCAACGCGGCGCAGCGGTTTGGAAACGACAACGCTGGACGGAATCCGGGGTATTTCTCGGAGTCGTTGATGGGGCACCGGGACAATGAGGGGATCGGAATGTCGGCGATGGAGAACGCGATGCTCGAGCTGGGAGGCTCGGCGGCGATCCTTGGTCGTCGGGGCGAGGAGGGTGTGCCCACTGCTGATCCTGATCTTGGGATTATTGAACTGACACCTACGATGGATGCTGAGGTGCTTCCGGTGGTGGTCAATATTAATCTCATTGGTGCCGAGGGGGCGTACTACTCGCCTGATCAGAAGTTCTGGAAGGCGCAGCTTCATGATGGCAACACAGCGGCGGGTCAGTCCGGGACACCGGTTGGTGAGGGTCAGGGGCTGATGCCAGACCTGCTCGATGCGTGGGGCAATCCGTTGCTCGCATGGGCGAAAGATCCCGCGGCTCCCAGCTCGATTCTTGCGACTGGTGATGCGGACGAGGTCTATACACAGATCGCACGGCTCAACAGCGATGGTGTTGGTGGGCTTGGGGATACGACAGGGCCGGCGTGGTTCTATCTCGCGTCCAATGCGGCGTTCCTTGAGGCGCCTGCGTTTGGGGATTCTGGGATTGACATGGCGGGGGATCCCGCTGGAGGGCGAGCGAGCACATTGGGGTCCGGGGTGCTGAGCGACATGGATCGGCTGCGGACGCTTGGTTCGATTTTGGCGTCGTCTTCGTCGTTCCAACTTGATCCGAATGTGGACGGGCTTGAGGACGCGACTTATGACCAGGTATTCCCAACGCACGCTCGCGGACGGTTCATTGTGCACTCGGCGGGGAGCGATGGCGTGTTCCTCAACCACCAAGATGAGGGCTGGAAAGAGAACGGGCATACAAACTATGGGAGTGGCTCGTACTTTATGGATTTCGGGAACAGCTATTTCTCGCACGGGGATGTCCGGTATACGGATGACAACGGTGCGTTTATCAATATTGATTTGATCGATCCGTTCGATGATCTGATGTTTGGTGCGAAGTAAGCCGAATTGAATCGTCCTGAGAGGGACGGGTTTTGGATTTGATACGCCTTGGGAGTGATCTCGGGGCGTTTTTATTTGGGTGTGGTTGTTGGGTGGGGGGGTTGTGAGTGGTTTGCGGGATCAAACTCGGATATGGTGGGGGTATGACACAGATGCAACAATTCGACGGGACTGAACATATCACGATGTACCATGAGCCGGAGCGGACGAGTCTTGCGGCGATTCTTGGGCTTGTGTGCTCGTTGATTGGGTGCTGCTTTGGGGTGACGGCGATCATCGGGCTGTTCTTGTCGATCTTCGGGATCGTGGGGATTTCTCGTTCGAAGGGGCGTGTTGGGGGGATGGGGTTTGCGATCGCGGGGGTGCTGATCGGGATCCTGATGCTTGCGTTGTGGGGCGCGATGGCGGGCGGAGCGTTCTTTGCGGCCAAAGCGATGGAGAAGGCGGTTGTGCAGCCTGTGTTCACGATGCTTGGTGATTTGGAGTCTGGCGACTTCGATGCGGCGCGTGCGGTGCTTGGGAAGCCTGCAGCGGATGCGACTGATGAAGAGCTGATTGTGTTCCGTGATGGGTACCAAGCGATGCTCGGCTCGGTGGTTTCGACCCCGACTGGGTTTATGGACTACATCAAGCGTTTAGCAGCGATTGGCGAGCCGATCGGTCAGTACCAAGGTGCGAATAACATGATCCCGATCCCGATGGAGTTTGATCGCGGCGAGGGTCTTGTGCTGATTTTCTTTGATCAGAACAGCGCCAACGGCGGGGCTCCGATCCCGACGGAAGTGCTGATCTTTGATGCCGATGGGAACGGGATTTCGCTGCCTGCTGGGGTTGTTGTGCCTGCTTCGAGCGGTGATGCGGAGGCGGATCCTGAGCTTCCTGGGGTCGATGTCGAAGATTTCTCTGATGATTCGGGCGAAGATGCCGATGATGGTCCTTGATGTACCAACGGCAAGTCTGAACCGATCGGGGTAGTTGTGGACCAGCGAAGCGAGCAACCTGAGCTATCGAAACATGCTGAGCATGACTCTGTTGGTGGACGGCGCGACGGGGTTGAGCCTGTGGTCCGCTGCAAGGGTGTTGTGAAGAAGTTTGATGGGGTGACGGTGCTCGAGAGCATCGACCTTGAGGTCTATCCCGGCGAGACGATGGTCGTGATGGGGGGTTCTGGATCGGGCAAGTCCACGCTTCTGCGATGCATGATCGGGACGCACCAGGTTGATGGGGGTTCGATCGAGTTGTTCGGGCAGAACATCTGTAACTTAGACGAAGAGGGGCTCAACGAGGTCCGCAAGAAGTTCGGGATCTTGTTTCAGAGCGGGGCGTTGTTCAACTCGATGACGCTCGCGGAGAATGTCGCGCTGCCTTTGCAAGAGCATACCGACATTGATCCGGAGATCATTGATATCCAGGTGAAGATCAAGCTTGAGCTTGTTGGGCTGCGCGAGCATGCGAATAAATACCCGGCGCAGATCTCGGGGGGGATGAAGAAACGCGCGGGATTGGCTCGGGCGCTGGCGCTTGATCCGAAGATTCTGTTTTACGATGAACCCAGCGCGGGTCTGGATCCGGTGACGAGCGCGCAGATCGATCAGTTGATGATCGCACTCTCTCGGCAGCTCGGGGTGACGAGTGTGGTGGTGACGCACGAGATGGATTCGGCATTCACGATCGCGAACCGGATGGCGATGCTCGATCGCGGGCGGATGCTGTGCGTGGACAAGCGACAGTGGTTTGAGGATCTGCGTGATCTGGATGATGAGCAGAGCATGAAGATGTCTGAGGATCGTCAGCTTGTGCGGCAGTTCTTGCGGGGGGCTCCCGATGGGCCTTTGGCGGCTCGGCGGGATGAGCAGGGGTATTCAGAAGATTTGTTTGGGATGACGATGGACCGCGTGACACGGACGCCGAGTGTGGAACCGACGCGGGGATGATCGGCGGGAAGCTGATTTGATGATGGTCTTGGCCGATGGATGGCCGGAGGTATGCAGGTATGAGCTCACGGGCGTTGAACAAGAACAATGTGATGGCGGGGAGCTTTGTGATCAGCGGGGTGCTGCTGGCGGTTGTGTTCGCCTTTATCCTCGGTGACTTTGCGGGCAAGCTTGGGAGCAAGAAGTCGTATGTGATCCGGTTCCCGACCGAGGTTGGCGTGATGGGGTTGCAGAACGGCGCGGAGGTGACCTTCGCGGGGATGTCGGTGGGGACGGTTGAATCGGTGGGGGTGTTTTATGTTGATGACAAGGCGTCGGGGGCGCGTATTCCCGCGGCGATGGATGTGTTGATCCATCTTGAGTCTGATCTTGTGTTGTTTGAAGATGCGATCGCGGATCTGGCTCCGCCGATCTTGGGCGGGGTGTCGAAGATCAACATCGCGTCGGCGGGGACGGGTGCGGTGCTCGCGGGGGTGGACTTGTCACCCGATGCCAATGGGGTGCTCGATGAGGGTGAGATTATCACGGGACGCTTTGCGCCTTCGATCCTGCGCCAGATGGGGCTGACCCCTGAAGAAACACAGAAGATTTTGGATGTCATCGGGAAGTTCCCCGAGTGGTCTGGGCGCGTCTCGACGACGGCGGAGAATGTCGAGGAGACCTCGGCGTCTGTGCGGCGGATGGCTGAGAAACTCGAACCCAACTTCAGCGGCGGTGTTGATGATGGGCGGACCACGATGTCCAATATCCGCGAGTTCTCCGATGCGCTGACCAAAGAGGGCGGCTGGAAAGATCGGATCGACTCCACGATGGTATCGGTTGATGAAGCGTCGGCGAAGTTTGGTCCCATGATCGACGATGCGCAGGCGACGCTCTCTACAGCGCGCGAGACGATCGAAGAAAACCGCGAGAAGGTCGGGCGGATCCTGGAGAATGTGGATGAGACCACCAAGCGGGTTCGGTTTGAGACGATCGATAAAGCGAACAAACTCCTCGAAGACGGCGCGCTGGCGCTTGGCTCGGCGAACGAGACCCTCGCGGATGTGAAGAGCGTTGTTGGTGAGAACCGCGCGACAATCAGCGCGACGATGGTCAACGCTCGGCAGATCAGTCTGCAGGGCAAGCTGTTCCTCGAAGAGATCCGGTCGCAGCCTTGGCGTTTGCTCAATAAGCCGAGCAAGAAGGATCTGAAGCGTGAGCCTTTGTATGAAGCGGCGCGGTCGTATGCGGGCGCGGTGTCCGAGCTTCGGACAGCGAGTGAATCGCTGGATACGGCGGTGCGGATGTCTGCGGGGAACACATCCAAGAACGGCGAAGAGTTCGCGGCGGAGTTGATGCGTCTTGCGTCGATTGTTGAGCAGGCATACGGGCGGTATGAGCAGGCGGAGCGCGGATTGCTTGGTTTACTTTCGGAGTCACCATGAATCGGAAATCGGATGACGGCGGTGGATTGAAAGACCTGATGGGTCTGGGGATTGGCGCGGCGGGCGCGTTGTGTGTGTGGGTCGCGGGCGCGTTCTTTGCGAGCGATGCTTCGGAGTGGGTGGTGGACTCGGGTGGCGAGCTGCGGTGGTATGACGGGGTGCGGAACCGGGTGCTTGATGCTGAGGAACGGGACGGGTGGTTCGGATCTCGGAGCGAGACTTTTTATCTCATTCGCGGCGCGGACTTCGCAGCGGAGAGCGAGTGGCCTGGTGATCATGTGGTGTTGTTGGTGCACGGGCTAGATGAGCCGGGGGGGATTTGGGATGAGGTGGCGCCGGCGCTCAATGATGCTGGGTATCAGGTGGCGCGGTTTGATTATCCGAATGATCAGTCGGTGGTGGCCAGCGCGACGGGGCTTGTTGACTGGATGCGGGTGATGCATGAGGTGGGCGTTGAGCGGGTGGACATCGTGGCGCATTCGATGGGGGGATTGGTGTCGCGCGAGGCGATGACGAATCCGGAGATGGGCGATTCGAGCGGGATGATTTCGGATGTTGAGATCGATCGGTTGATCCTGTGTGGGACGCCCAACGAGGGGTCGGCGTGGGCGAAGCTGCGTGGGGTCGCTGAAGTGCGCGAGCGTTTGCAGCGATGGATGGCGTCCGATGAGATGGATTTGAATATTTTGGGGAGTCTGGGTGAGGACGGGGACGGGCGAGCGGGGGCTGATCTGCTGCCGGGGTCTGGGTTTTTAGAGACACTCAATGCACGGGAGATGCCCGGCTCGGTTGCGGTGACCTGCATCGTGGGGCGGGTGGTTGATCCCGCAAAGACGATCGGATCGGTCGGCGCGGATCAGGCGGCGGACGCGCTGGGGGACGGGGTGGTCTCGGTGGAGTCGGCGATGCTCGATGGGTGCGACGATGTGGTACATCTGGTCGCGAACCACCGGAGCATGATCCGGACGGTGGAGATGGAAGAGGGGTGGCGGACAATGGTGGGATCGGAGCGGGCGCCGCGTCCTGAGGGGATCGCGGTGATTCTGGATCGGCTCGCGGGCGAGTGATCTAGATCACCCAAACAAAAAATACTAAATTCCATACGGATACCTATCAAATCGGACGGATTTATGGTATGGTGTGGTCATGGCGCAGCGTCGGCATCATTATGAGAGCGCGTTTGAGGGGTATCTGCGGGAGCAGCGGGTGCCGTATATGGCGATCAATGAGGCGAAACGGGCGTTGCTCCCGGCGGGGGCACGGCTGGCGATGGAGGGCGGGGGGAAGTCTGAAGCGATCAAGAACTTCGATTTCGTGGTGTACGGGGAGGAAACGGGTGGGTTTGATGCGGACGGGATGGAGCGGGAGGGCTCGGTTTCGGAGAACTTGCTTGTTGAGGTGAAGGGGAGGCGGTTGCCTCGTTTGCGGCTTGCGGACGGGCGTCCGGCGAAGGCGCGGCTGGAATCGTGGGTGACGATGGATGATGTCGAGGCGCTCAAGATCTGGGAGGGGTTGTTTGGGGAGGGGTATACGGGGGTGTTTGTTTTTGTGTATTGGTGCGATGATGTGCCTCCCGATGGGTTGTTCGCGGAGGTGTTTGAGCATCGCGGGAGGTGGTACACGGTGCGGGCGGTGACGCTTGCGGAGTATGAATCGCATATGAAGGTGCGGTCTCCCAAGTGGCGGACGGTGAACCTGAGCAGCGCGGACTTTGAGCGGTTGTGGAGGGGGTTTTGCGGCGCGGGGGCGGTGTGTATTTGATCGGGGGGGGCGGCTGGTGTAGCGTATGGGCATGATGCTTTCAGTACACCAACGGATATCGTCGCTTTCAATGTGGGCCTTTGCTGGGTTGATGGCGGTGATGAGCTCGCCGGCGTGGGCGCAGGCGGAGGACGCGGTGGAGGCGCTGCGTCCACCCAAGACCACGGATGCACCGAGTTCACCGAAGTATTTGATGATGGCGCTGGCGATTGTGCTGCTGGCGGCGGTGGTCGTGGTGGTGACACTCAAGACCAAGCGTGGTCACCAGGACTGAGTTCTGGTTCGGTTTTCGAGGGGTGGCGGAGCTGTGGGTGTTTTTGTGCGAACCCGTCTGACTTTGCTGCGGATAGCTTTGGTACGGATAGGGTCTGGTGGGATTGTGCGGCGATTGGGCCGTGCTTGGGAAGGATTGGGGATCAAGTTGAACACTCAAGATGTAAAATCGCGGGGTCGGACGATGCCGGCGATTAAGGGTTTGAATGTGGTGCTCGCGGGGGTGCTCCTTGCGGGGATCGTGGGGTTTGCTGGGGCGCAGGCGGTCAATGATCGGCGCGTTGGTGGTCGGTACACCTGTGTCGGGGGCAAGACGCTTGGTGGGTACACCAATGTGATCTATGTCTTGGACTCGGCGAACCGCGAGATGGTCGCGCTGCGGTGGAACGATGGGCTCAAGCAGCTCGAGGGGATCGGGTACCGCGATCTGGTGACGGATATCACGAAGGAGAACGACCGATGAACGCTCCTGAAATGAATACGAACGAGCAAGATCGCGTGGCTGGTGTTCAATCCGCTGGGATTGGATCGAGCGGATTGCTGACGGTCGTGCTGCTTGTGCTGGTGGTGTTTGTGATGTCCAAGGTTGTGGGTGTGATGGACACGCCTGCGATGGCGGAGATGACGATCAGTGACAGTGGGTACACGATGATGACGACCAACGGCGGGGCGGACGAGATTCTGGTGCTGGTGGACTCGCGGGAGGAGTCGATTTTGGTGTACCGGGTCGCGCAGGGGGCTCAGGAGAACGGCGGGCTGGAACTGCTCGAGCGGGAGTCGCTGAGCGCTCTCTTTAGTCGGGCGCGGGCGCAGGCCGTTGGTGGCCCCTAAGATCTGTCGTGCCTATCCACCCGTTACCACAGTTTGAAGAAGATCTGGCCTCCTATCTCAAAGAGAAGGAGGACCGGGACGCGTACGAGAAGCTCACGGCTCCGTCGTCGATCGTGGTGCGTTTTGGGTACTCGATGATGGTGGGGGAGTTCCCGTACAGCGGCGAGGTGAAGCCGGGGTGTGGGAGCAAGCTGGTGGTCAAAACACAGCGCGGGACGGAGCTTGGTGAGATGCTCACGAGCACCTGCGCCAACTCTGGGTGTTCCAAGAGCGTAAGCCGAAAGGACATGCTCAAGTACATCGAGAACTCGGGTGGTCGCAAGTATCCGTTCTTTGAACAGGGGCGCGTGCTTCGGGTTGCGGAGAAGACAGACCTGGATGAAGCGGCGCGACTGGAACAATCGAAGAACGCGATGCGCGCGATTGTGCGTGGGAAGTTTAAAGCGCACGGTTTGGACATGCGGCTGGTCGAGGTCGAACCGATCTTGGGCGGCGAGCGGGTGATTGTGTATTTCAGTTCCGAAGACCGGGTGGACTTCCGGGACTTGGTTAAGGAGCTGCAGGTCGATCTTGAGAACCGGGTGGAGCTTGTGCAGGTGGGGGCGCGGGACGAGGCGCGGATTGTTGCGGATTATGAGCGGTGCGGTCAGTACTGCTGCTGCAAGAACTTCTTGAAGGTCTTGAAGCCGGTGAGTATGAAGAGCGCGAAGATTCAGAAAGCGACGCTTGATCCGTTGAAGATTTCGGGTCGGTGTGGTCGTTTGATGTGCTGCTTGCGGTATGAGGATGAGTCGTATGAGGAGCTTCGCAAGAATCTACCTCATCGCAAGAGCCGGGTGGGGACTCCTGAGGGTGATGGGATTGTGCTTGATACGCAGATTCTGACGCAGCTGTGCAAGATCCGTTTGGATGACGGGACGATTGTCGCGATCGCGGTGGAGGATTTGATGGAGCCGACGCATGCGAAGGCGCCTGAGGTTCCTGAGCGGTCGAGCGATCGGGGTGCGCGTGAGGGTCGCGGCGGCCGAGGGGACGGCAAGCGTGGCGAGATGCGGAAGGAGCCTCGCGGGTCTGCTGAATCGGCTGAGGGCGAGCGTCCGAAGCGTCGGCGTAAAAAATCGACATCTGCGAGCGGTGCTGAGGGGGCGGTGGCTGAACCTGGAACGCGAGACACAGATAAAGCAGGCGGCAAAGCAGGCGGCGAAGAGGGCGACGATCAGGGTTCGACGGGGGCACCCAAGAAGCGTCGGCGTCGTCAGGGGAGCAAGCGGCCTCGTCCGACGCAGGCGGAGCGCGAGGCGCGGGCCCAGCAAGCTGGGGGCGATAACTCATCACCCAAGAGCGAAGGTTCTGCAGAGGGTGGGGCGAAGAAGAAGCGTCGGCGTCGTCGGCGGCGCGGCGGGGGTGAATCGGGCTCATCTGGGGATGGAACTGGCGGATCAGGTGGGGGTTCAGATGGTGGTTCGGGCGGCGGGGACTGATTTTTGAACGCTGGGGTGATCCGGCGCGTATTGTTGGGCGATGAGTACCCAAACCAATACCGCATCGACCGCAACGAGTTCATCAAGCACTGGCACGCATCAGAAGCAGGTCGGGATGAAAGAGACGATCACGAGTCTGGTGATCGCGTTGATGCTGGCGCTGATCTTCCGTGGCTTTGTTGTCGAAGGATTCCAGATTCCGACGGGGTCGATGGCGCCGACGCTGCTCGGGAAGAATATTCGGCACACGAGTCCGCACAATGGGTACAGCTGGACGACTGGGCCTTGGGACATGATTGCGCAGAGCCGGGTGCCTGCGAAGGTGCAGGGGCCTTTGACGGTGACCGATCCGATGACGGGGCTGGATCAGGGGGAGAGCAACCGGAAGCTGTCGTCGGGGGATCGCGTGTTTGTGCTCAAGTATCTTCCGATGCTGCATGAACCCGAGCGGTGGGATGTGGTGGTGTTCAAAAATCCGGGGACGCACGAGAACTACATCAAGCGGCTGGTCGGGCTCCCCGGCGAGCAGCTCGCGATTGTGGACGGGGATTTCTTTACACGCAAGTATATCGAAGGGCAGACGGCGGTGACTGGGTGGGATGCTTGGGAAGCGAGTGACTGGGAAGTGGCGCGCAAGAGCGAACGCATTCAGCGGGTGATGCTGCAGGATGTGTCGAATTCGCGGTACGCGCCCGTTGCGGTTGATCCGGGGTATCGGTCGCCTTGGGATGGGGTTGGGAATGGGTGGGACGGGGTGCGAACTTCTTCGGAGTATGTGTACTCTGGGTCGGGTGATGCGAAGCTGGTGTGGAACGGGACCAAGCCGATTACGGATCGGTATGCGTACAACCAGATTCGCAACAGCTTTGATCTGAGCGCGACCCCAGAGAATCCGACGGTCGGGTACCGGCCTTTTTATGTGTCGGACATCGCGCTTTCGGTGGATATGAAAATGAAGGAAGCGGATGTCGTCGCGACGCCGATGATCTCGGCGCGGGGGCGGCAGTTCCGTGCGGTGGTGGATCCGGGTGCGGGGACGGCGCGTGTTGAGATGCGTGTGGATACTGAAGGGGCGGCGTGGGTGTCGATGGATTCGGGATCGTTTGGGAAGCGGGGCGTGAACGATGTGGTGGGGATCGAGTTCTGGCATGTGGACCAGTCGCTGTGGGTGTTTATTGATGGGGATCTGGTGTGCGGCGGTGCTGAGAAGGGGGCGTATTCGATGTCCCCGATCGAGCGTGCTCAGGCGGCGACGGGGATGACGCGTGAAGAGCTGCAGGCGGATCGTCGCGCGGGTGATGGGGTGACCAGACCCGGCGTGTTGTCTCGTCCTGAGATATACAAGCCGGCGACGGTGGAGTGGGGGTTTGCTGGGGGCGGGTTTGCGCTTCATAATGTGCGCGTGCGCCGGGACATCAGCTACAAGAACATGTCGGATGATTCCGCGCGTGATGCGACTCGGGGCGGGCATCCGGATTTCTTCCCGACGCTGACGGACAAGGAGTTCTTTATGTGCGGCGACAACTCGCCTCGCTCGCTCGACTCGCGGTTGTGGGAGGCGGGGTCGATTGTGCCTTGGGTTGAGGAGTTGATTGATGATCAGGTGGGGACGGTGAATCGTGACTTGGTGGTGGGCAAGGCGTTTGTGGTCTATTGGCCCAGCATGCTCAAAGAGGGGAAGATGGCGGCGCCGGATGTTGGTCGGGTGCGCTGGATTTGGTAAGAGCGTGCGAGTTTATTTCAGCAGATTAAAACAGCAGAATATCGAGTGATCCCAGTGCGCCGAGGGTGAGGGAGATGATGCCGTTGAGGGTGAAGAAGGCGATGGGGATGCCCGCTTTGCCTCGCTTGGCGAGGATCGCGTGTTCGTAGATGAGCAGTGCGGCGGTGAGGGCGATCGCGATTGCGAAGAAGGTGTTGAGCTGGGGGGCTTGTTGATACGCGATGATGAGCAGCGCGAGCGAAGCGAGGTGGAAGAGTCGCGCGATCCAGATTGCGGATTTCCAACCGAACTTTGCGGGGATCGAGTTGAGGTTTGCGCTGCGGTCGTGGTCGAGGTCTTGGAGGGCGTAGATGATGTCGAATCCTGCGACCCAGAGCAGGACCATCAGCGCGATGGTGAAGACGGCGGGCGCGTCTGGGAGCATGTCGGGGTTGACGGCGATCGCGGCGGCGATGGGGGATGCGGCGAGGGCGCCGCCTAGGAAGAGATGGCAGAGGAAGGTGAATCGTTTGGTGAATGAGTAGAACCCGACCCACGCGAGGACGGGGGTTGCGAGCTGGGTGGGGAGCCAGTTGTTGTAGAAGAATCCGAACCCGGCGGTGGTGACGACGAAGGCGATCGCGGTTGCGGTGAGCAGGAGGAGCCCGTCGCGTTTGGAGAGTGTGCCGCTGGCGAAGGCGCGGCGTTTGGTGCGTTCGTTTGCGGAGTCGAGGTTGGCATCGGCGACGCGGTTGACGAGCATCGCCCATGTGCGCGCGAAGATCATGCAAAGGATGATGAGGGCGAGCATGCCGGGGAGGGTGGCGTAGTTGATTTGGCCGTCTTGAGTGCGCGGCGCGACGAGGAAGGCGCCGAGGATCGCGAAGGGGAGGGCGAAGACGGAGTGGGCGAGCTTGATGTCCGAGAGGGCGATGGTGATCCGCTTGGTCCAGGGGAGTGGGGCGGTCGTCGGGTTGGCTTCGAGGGTGCTCACGGTAGTGGTCGGTCTTTAGCGGTTTCTGAGTGTGCGTGTGAGTTCGGCGAGCGCGCCGAGGGTTTGCTGGGAGGTGTGGTGCTCGATGCCTTCGGCGTCGATCTGTGCTTGGGATTCATCGACCCCGATCGCGAGGAGGAACGCGAGGACGATCTCGTGGCGGGTTCGGCATTGGTCGGCGAGGGACTGGCCCGCATCGGTGAGGAAGATGGGTTTGCGGGGTTCTTTGGTCAGCAGGCCTTCTTTGGCGAGGCGGCCGATGATGCGGGTGACGGTGACATGGGAGACTCCCATGCAGTTGGCGAGGTCCCCGACGCGGGCGGTGCCGGTCTGTTCGATGAGTTGGGCGATCGCTTCGACATAGTCCTCGGCGGTCTCGTCGCGGTGGGCGGCGCGGGTGGATTCGAATCGATCGGACTGGGTGATGTCGGGTTGCGGCTTGTTCACGATCAGTCCTGCACTTTGACGGGGTGTTTGCGGAGGGTGTGGGTTCGGATTGTAGGGTTCAAGAGTGTTGGCAGAGGTGATCGAGGGCGTGTTGTGCGGATTGATAGTCTGATCCGGTGATGCGGATGATTTTTTCGGGGTTGGTGTGTCCAGACGCGACCTGGACCATCGCGGGTTTGATGCTGAGGGCTTTGGCGATCAGGGCGCAGATGGATTTGTTCGCTTTCCCCGCTTCGGGAGCGGCGGAGATGCGGACTTTGAGGCGGTCACCGAGCATGCCTGCGATTTGATCGCGGGACGCGCCGGGGACGGCTTTGATGGGGAGCAGGATCTCGGTGGGCATGGTCACGCTCGATCGTAGGGGCTTTGGAATAGGGGATCAGTTGCAGGCGTTGTTGAAGGATTCGAGGAATGCGGTGATGTCTTGGAAGTCGATCTCGCCGTTGTTGTTGAAGTCTGCGGCGGGGATTTGGGCGCGGTACTGGCTGAGGAGCAGGCTGGCGTCGAAGTAGTTGAAGTGTCCGTCTTGGTTGATGTCCGCTTTGTGGAATGCTTGGACGGTGATCTCTTGGTTGGCGGGGATGTTGTAGAGGGTGGTGGTGTTGCCGTCGGCCCAGTCGATGCGGAGTTCGTCGACGGTTGTGTACTCGGCCATCCCGATGTGTGTGGTGAGCTGGGACTGGCTGAGGTAGGACGCGTTGTTGTGGGTTGCGTGGAGCTGGGATTGTCCGTTGACGGTCGCGGTGACTTTCGCGCCGTAGCCGTTGGGCGCGAGGCAGGGGTGGTTTGAGGTGTCGAGGTTCACTCTCAGATAGTTGGTGAATCCGTCCTCGATGACGAGGTCGTTTCGGTAGAAGCGTGCGGGTCCTTGGTTGTCGATGAAGAGGAGGTCGAGGTCGCCGTCTTTGTCGTGGTCGAGTGTGACGAGTCCTCGGCCGTTGACATTGAAGTAGAGACCGACGGTGACGGGTTGGTCTGAGAAGAGTCCTGATCCGTTGTTTGCCCAGTAGCGGGTGCTGAGGTTTTCCCATCCCGGCCAGCCGTTGGTTGCGATGATGTCTTGGTCGAGATCGTTGTCAAAGTCTCCGGCGACGACTCCCCATCCCCACGCGATGTTGCGGACGGATCTTGGGATCGCTTGGTCTGCGTAGATTGGATCGCCCATGTCATCGACGGACATGCCCATGTAGAGGGTGTTGCCCTTTTGGATGTTTGGGAGGTAGATGTTGGTTTGGAACCAGTCGAGGAGTCCGTCGCGGTTGAAATCTGCGATCGCGGCACCCATCGCGTTGAAGTCCGCGTTAATGTTTGATTTGTTGGTGGTGGTGCGGAAGGTGGCGCGTCCGGCTTTGTTGACGCCGTTGTTGACGAAGATTTCGGAGGTTTCGTAGTCGGCGGAGAGGAGGATTTCTGGGTAGCGGTCGCCGGTGACATCGATGATGTGGGGGGTGAATCCACGGATGATGGGTTCGCGGTCTGGCGCGGACATGGACTCGGTGGTGATGTCGACGAAGGTGCTGGTGCCGGTTTGCATGAACTGGTTTTCGAAGAGTCGGTTGCCTCCTTCGTGTGCTCTCCAGGTGGCGACGAAGAGGTCGAGGTCGCCGTCGAGGTCGATGTCTCCGAATGCGGGAGTCATCCCGCCGGGGATGCCGAAGATGTCGTTGACTCCTGCGGTTTCTGCGATGTCGGTGAACGAGAAGTTGTTGTTTTCATCGGGGCCGGAGTTGAGGTAGAGGAGGCATGCGCCGGGGCGGGCGTTGTCGAAACCTGGTTCACCGAGCGAGACGGTGTAGATTTCGGGGTATCCATCGTTGTTGATGTCCGCGGCGGTGGTGCCCATCCCGAGGTGGATGTCGGCGATGCCCCATTGCTCGGCTTGTTCGGAGAAGGTGCCGTCTTGGTTGTTGATGTAGAGTTTGTTTGGGTAGGTTCCGAGCGAGGGGACGAAGATGTCGGGGTAGGTGTCGTTGTTGAAGTCGGCAACGCAGGCACCGCCTGCCATTCGGTTGTTCTGGTTTGGGTAGCCGTCGGCGGTGACGGACTCGAAGGAAATGCCGACCTGCGTGGTCGCGAGGGTGTACTTCGCGACGGCGGCGTGCGCTGATTGGGAAGCAAGAGTGGATGCGAAGAGGGCGCTTGTGGTGAGTGTGATCGCGCGGAGCATGCGCCCTGATGTGGTCGGGTGGGGAGTGGTCATGGTATAGGGTGACCCGAAAGACGCTGATTTCCAGCATTCTCATTGGGTTTTGGGGTGAATTTAGGAGTTCTTGAGCTTCTGGCGCGGCTTGGATTGTGGTTTTGGGGGGGCGGGGGTGGTTTGGGTCCGCTTTGGCGCGATTGCGGTGGAGGCGCCTCGCGCGGCGGTGAGGTCGCGGATGGGTCCGATTTTGATGCGTTCCATCGCGGTCTTGGCGTTGTCCTTGGAGAACTCGGTCCCGATGAAGTGGCGGTTCATCGCGGTCGCGACGACGGCGGTGGTTCCTGATCCGAGGAATGGATCGAGGATGGTGTCGCCCTCGTTGGAGGTCGATGCGATGACGCGGTGGAGGTAGGTTTCTGGGAGTTGGTTGTCGTGCTGGGGGCGTCGTTCTTTGTTGTTGCCTTGGATGCGACCGAGGTGCTTGCCGTACCAGACATCCATCGGGACGCGGAGACCGGCGGGCATCCCGTCGCGTTTGGACTCGGTGCGCGCGTCGGCGTAGATGGCTCGCCGATCGGATTCTTCGAGGATGGGGTCGGGGTTCCAGGTGCGGTTGTTGGGGTCTTTGGCGAAGTAGAGCGCGTGGACCTTGGAGTTGATGAAGCGGGACTTGGTGTTTTGTCCGAAGCGGTAGTGCCAGATGCACCAGTTGATCATGGTGAGCTCGCGCGTCTTGAGATGCACGACGATCTCCGCGGCCCAGTCGTCGGGGATGTTGACCCAGATCGCGCCGGTGGGCTTGAGGGCGCTGATGCACAGGTCGATCCAGTCGTAGGTGAACCGCTTGTATTCCTCGGAGGACATCGCGCTGTCGTCCCAGACTTTGTTGGACTTGGTGTTTGGTGTTTCGTGCTTGTTGTAGTCGCGGTTCCAGTTGAAGGGAGGATCGGCGAAGACGAGATCCACGGACTGTTCTTGGACTTCTGGGATTTTGGGCAGCTGGACTCGGCAGTCACCGATCCAGACTCTGGCTGTGGCGCCGGTGTCGAGGGTGAGAGATCGGGTTGGCTTTGTAGAAGAAGGGGGCATGGTTGTATTGTTTACTCGGAATGTTGATCGCGCCACTCCCACGCGGATTGAATCATTGCGTAGCCGTCGGGGTCGTGTGCTTTGAGTTGTTCGCGGGTGAATGGGTAGAAGTCGTTGCGTCCGAAGTAGGACTCGGTGAGTTCTGCGAAGTATTCGGTTTCGTTGTTCATTGCGTAGTGGGTGCGTGGGGTTCCTGAGACATGATCGACGAGGTCGTAGGTGCCTGATGCTTTGGCGCGTTCATACGGTTTGGTGATGAGTGGGTTGTTGTAGCCGAGGGTTGCGTGTTCATACGCGTGGGCGAGTTCGTGGAGGATCATGCTGGGCTGGTCGCGTTTGACCCAGTTGACGAAGTTGGTGGTGTTTGAGATTTCGATGCCGCGTGCTTTGTCGGTGTTGTAGTGGTTGTCGGCGAGCCATTGTTTGTTGGGGTGGTAGCAGGCGCAGGGGAAGCCGGGGTTGTTGTGCTCGATCCAGATGTGGGTATTGCGGAGGGTCGCGTGGGTCGGTTCGGGTGTCTGCTCGAGGGTTTGGGTGAGTTGGGATTCGAGGACTTTGAGCGCGGGGTTGGTGGTTTTGGGGTGATTGAGTGCGGCGGCGGAGATGTGGACGGTGAAGCCTTGGATACTCTTTACGGTGTATTGGTCAGTGGTTTCGTGGATAAATGCGGGGCTGGTTTGGTGGGGAGGCGTGGTTGTCTGCTGGGTGGCGCACGAGATGAGGAGCATGGGCGCGAGGAGGAGCGGGAGGGACCGGGTTGGGAGGGTGTGGATGGGCATGGTGGAGTTTGTGGTGCTAGTCTAGTGGATCATGAGCCATGGCGCAACACAATCCGGAGAAGCACTTGATTTGTCGGTGATGATTCCGTGTCGGAACAATGCGCGGACGATTGGTCGTGTGCTTGAGTCGGTGCGTGGGTTGTGTTCGCAGCTTGTGGTGATTGATTCTGGTTCGACGGATGGGACGCTGGAGCTTGTTGAGGCGTGCCGGGAGTGGTGTGAAGTTGTGCTTGTGCAGACGCATTGGCGTGGGTTTGTGAAGACCAAGTCGATGGGGCTTGATGCGTGCAATCGGAAGTATGCGTTGTGGCTGGATTCGGATGAGCCGGTGAGCGGGGAGATGGCGGATTCTGTTCGGCGCATGATTGGGAACGATGTCGATGCGGCGAAGGTGCAGCGGGTGGTGGAATACAAGGGGAAGCTGCTGATGCACTCGTGGCAACCGGAGTGGCGGCTGCGGCTGGTGAAGATGGAACTGGTCCGCGATGGGCGGGCGCGGTTCGCGGGGATTGATCCGCACGATTATTTAGAGGTGGATTCGGGCGTTGCGGTCAAATCGCTTGATGGGGTGCTGGTGCATGATTCGTTCGAGACTTTTTCCGAACACTTGGGGAATCAGTTGCGATTGTCGAAGACGAGCGCGGAATCATTGCATGCGATGGGCAAGCGCGGGAGTGTGTGGAAGATTGTGAGTTCGCCAGTCGGGGCGTTTGTGAAGCAGGCGGTGGTGAAGGGGTCGTGGCGGGATGGGTACGCGGGATGGCTCGCGGCTTCAACGAGCGCGGCGGGGGCGCTGATGAAGCATGTGGTGCTGTATGAGCTGGGGCGGGGTACGACAACGCCGACTAAGTGAACGAGGTTCTTAGTTGTTTCTCTTTCGTCGGCATCCCATGAATCCGAGCGCGAGCAGTGTGGCGCTCGCGGGTGCGGGGATGGTGTTGTAGACGAGGTTGTCGTAGAAGAGCCCGCTGGTCTCGGCTTCGACACCGATCTCGATGTATGAGATGTTGCCTCCAAGAACGGATATTCTTGCGCCGGTTGGGCCGAAGAGATCGATGACCGTGCTTTGGGCAACGAGCTGGTCGAGCGCGTTGTAGGCACGCAGGTGGAGGATATCGATGTCGCCGCCTTGTCCGTCGAATCCTTGGAGTTCAACAAAATTGACCGTGTTGGTGAAATCGATCCTCATATCGTGCGTGGTGGGCGGCGAGGCGAATGGGTCACGCACTGAGAGACGGCCACCGAAGATGGCTCCGGTGGGTTCATACCAGCGGACTTTGTCCTCATTATCGACGAGCGAGAACGAGATGCCGTAGTCGGGCTCGAGTTGGTCGGACAAGAATACGAAGGGTTCTTGGTTGGGATAGAACGATTCGTCGAAGTCGATCGAGATCAGTTCGCCGTGTGCTGAGCTTGAGCTGAGGCACGCGAGCAGGGTAACCGGGATAGAAATACGGCGTGTGCAGTTGTATGACATAAGATTCTCCTTTTCTCTTATGTTTATATTCGCATATTGACTCGGGTCGGTTCCAAGTTCGCCATCGAGATCCGATGTAAGGTCAATCATCTTCATCGCCTATAATCTTCGCGTGCCCCGGCGATGTGCTGGGGTGGTTGAAGGTGCCGAGGGTCGTCATGGGGCGGTCTGGTTCGGTGGTAGCCCTTTGGATGGGCGGAAATGGATATGACTATGGGCGATCAAGATCGTGACGGCGGTGGGTCTGGCGGAAGGCGACGCGGGGGTTCAGACAGCCGAGAGGGCAGCCGTGGGGGCAGTAAGGGCAGCGGCGGGGGCCGGGGCAAGGGTGGAAGCAAGGGTGGGGGGCGTGGTCCGCGTGAGAAGGACACTCCAGAACCAACACGCAAGCGTCAAATCAAGGAACCCAAGGGTGGGTGGTCCGAGGAGTCATTCCGTTTGGATTTGACCTTTGCGGATCTGGGCTTGTCCGATGACATCCTCAAAGCGATGGATGATCTTGGGTTCAAGCATCCGACGAAGATCCAAGCGGAGCTTGTGCCGCTCGCGCTCACTGAGGTGGACATTCTTGGGCAGGCGAAGACTGGTACCGGGAAAACCGCGAGTTTCGCGTTGCCACTCTTGGAACTGATTGAGCCGGGCGATTCGATGTGCGCGATTATCCTCGCGCCGACGCGTGAGCTTGCGGTGCAGATCAAGCAGGACATCGAAGAGCTTGCGCCCCACACCGGGCTCAGCGTGTGCGCGATCTATGGCGGTCAGTCGATCAATGTGCAGGCGGATCAGCTCCGCAAGCATCCTGAGATCATTGTGGGCACGCCTGGGCGTGTGCTGGACATGATCGAGCGTGGGTACTTGTCGCTGTCGCAGATCGAGTTTGCGGTGCTTGACGAGGTGGACCGGATGCTGGACATCGGGTTCCGTGATGACATCCGCAAGATTCTTGGGAAGTGTCCGAAGGATCGTCAGACGATCTTTGTGTCTGCGACCTTTACGCCTGAGATCGAGAAGCTGGCGCGGAAGTTTATGATTGATCCCGTCAAGCTCGAGGTTTCGGCTGGGGCGTTGACGGTTGATCTGGTGAAGCAGGGGTATGTGTCGGTTGAGTCGTGGGACAAGCGCCGGATGCTGGGGCACCTGCTGACACACGAGGAGCCGGCGTTGACGCTGGTGTTCTGCCGCATGAAGCGGACGGTGGATTCGGTGGTTCGGTACCTTGAGCGCAAGGGCATCCCGGCGCACGCGATCCACGGCGACCTCACGCAGTCCAAACGCAACTCGGTCATGACCAAGTTCCGGTCGGGTGAACTCGCGGTATTGGTTGCGAGTGATCTTGCATCGCGCGGGATTGATGTCGAGGGGATCACGCATGTGGTCAACTACGATCTTCCTGAGGACCCGGATATTTATGTGCACCGGATCGGTCGGACCGCTCGCGCTGGTCGCGAGGGTCATGCGTGGTCTTTGGTGACTCCGCAGCAGGGGTCGCTGCTGACGGAGATCGAGATTCTGGTGAATACCGAGATTCCTGCGATGCACTATCCGGACTTTGAGGTGCGCGAGCGTCCTGAGGATTGGAAGGATGAGCCGACCGGTGGTCGTCCGTCGTATGAGGTCAAGGGCGTGAAGAAAGAACTGAAGAACCGGTTTGCCGAGGAGGCGCTTCCTGCTGAGAAGGGGATGAGCGATGCTGAGAAGGCCGCGAAGTTCCCTGGTGGGATTGTCCCGAGTCAGAAGCCCCCTCGCTTGATGCGGGGCAAGACGAAGACTCGCGGGCGGTAATCGGTTCGTTTGAATCTAGAATTGAAAAAGACCGGGCCTGATGGCTCGGTCTTTTCTTTGGTTTGGATTGGTTCCGGAGTGCGGCTCCAGAGTCCTCAGCTGGACGCGACGGCTTCTTCGCGGGTGATGGACCCGATGATTGCGGGCGCGTTGCCGGTGTTCACATGGACCTGTGGCTTGGGCTCAGCGACGCGTGCGTTGGCGACGGCGCTGGTGCTCAGCTTGGGCGTGGTCTCGCTGGTGACGGTTTCGAGGCATTCACGCATGCGGCGGCCGGCTTTGAACTTGACGGTGCGCTTTGCGGGAACGGGGACGCGTTCGAGGGTCTTTGGGTTCTGGGCCATGCGTGGGGCACGGTGCTTGACTTCAAAGACGCCGAAATCGCGGAACTCGAGGCGGTTGCCTTCAGCGATTTCATCGATCACCTGGTCAAGAAACTCCTGAATGATCTGCTTTGCGACGACGCGTTTGTGGCCTGTGCGCTGGGCGATCTGGTCTACAAGGACTTTCTTCGTGATCGTTTTCATAATCGAGTATCTTTCTGTCCGCTTGTTGGCTGCCTGTCGGATGAGCGTTCAAGCGGCGGATGAGTCAGTTGAGATGTACCCTCTGGAAGCCCGCTGTGAGCCCTTGGGAAGATGCCCCAAACGAATGAGTCGCGGTTGATCCCGGTGTGCGTTGGGGTCGTTCGCGGCTTTCCCGGTGGGGACGCCGGGGTGCGTGAAATTTGAAATACACGCATGTGCAGTATCGCAGACAATGTGGCTCAGGTCAACGGGGGAGTTCGACTTCTTTTGTCATAACTCAAAATTGAACAAGCACTTGCAATTGTATGAATCCTCTGCTATGGCTCACTATGGAATCAGGTTTTTCGGACAATGCGGCGGTCCCGATTGGAGGCGGGAAGACGATTGATGGATCGCTTTTGGTCTTTACCTTTGTGCGTTCGTCCGGTCCGGGGGGGCAGAATGTGAACAAGCGTGCGACCAAGGCGCAGCTGCGTGTTGCGGTTGATTCGCTTGGGTTGAGACCATCGGTTTGCGCTCGGCTCCGGGCGCTTGCGGGATCGCAGATTACGCGCGAAGATGAGCTGATGATCTCGTGTGATACAACGCGGAGCCAGGGTCGAAACCGGCAGGGCTGTTTGGATCAGCTCCGCGCGTTGGTCAACGAGGCGACGGTGGTCCCCAAGAAACGCAAGAAGACGAAGCCGACGCGGGGATCGGTCGAACGGCGGATCGGCGAGAAGAAAAGACGGAGCGAGATCAAGAAGCGAAGGGGGACTTCCGGTGAGGACTAGAGTTGTTGCATGGATCAATCCGGGACACCAGCAGGCATGAAGTACGCGCTCGCAATCGAGTGCTCGAACCCCAGCACGCGCGGCGGGAGCAGGGGTGAAGTTGCGATTGCAAAGATCACAGATGATGGGCTCGACTATGTCGATTCGCTTGAGCTGTCCGAGGATGCGCGTGGGAGCGATGGGTTGATGGGAGCGGTGGATGTGCTTTGTTTGAAGCATGAAATCGTGCCGACGGATATTGCTCGTGTCGTGGTGTCTGTTGGGCCGGGTGGGTACACCGCGCTGCGGGTCTCGGTGACGGTTGCTAAGGTGCTTGCGACGGTGGTTGGGTGCGGTGTTGTTGCGGTTCCCAGCGCGGCGGTCGCGGGTGTTGGATTGGAAGGTCTTGATGCGGTGGTCGCGCTGGCGAGCAAGAAGGGACTGGCGCACTGCACGCGGATCGTGGATGGTCAGCGGACGGTGCTTGGGGTGATCGGCGCGGATGAGCTTGTCGGTGTTGGCGCGAAGGTCTTGGTGGGGGATGGGTTTGTTCCAAAGGACATGATTGAAGCGGGGGAAGGTGCGGGGATGGAGTTTCGCACGATCGAACTGACGGCGCGTGCGTGCTTGGAGGCGTCGGTTGGGATGGATGAGATTGATCCGAGTGCGCTAGGGGTGCTGTATGCGCGGGAGCCCGATGCGGTGACGCAGTGGCGGGCGTTGCACGGGTAGGTTATTGGGACTCGTGGCGGATTGGTGGCCGTAAAGTCGTGAAAGTGGGGTGGGGTGTGTTATCGGTGTGAAGTTGGGGGGGATGGGGGACGATGATCGGGTGTGCGGGCGTTTTGACTGTCCGCCTCACCGAGGTTGTCTATGAGCGATGCAGCGAAAGATTGGTCTAACAAGAAGGTCTTTACGACCGGCGAAGCGGCGCAGGTGTGCAAGGTTTCGCAGCAGACGATTATTCGCTGCTTTGATTCTGGTCGGCTCAACGGGTTCCGGGTGCCGGGGTCGCGGTTCCGGAGGATTCCGCGTGAGGAGTTGTTGCGCTTTATGCAGAGCAACGACATCCCGGTGGAGGTGCTTGAGAGTAGCTTGAAGCGGGTGCTTGTTGTGGATGATGATCCGGAGATCGCTTCTCTTATGGAAGATGTGTTCGGTGATGACGGCCGGTTCGAGGTCCGCGTGGTGCACAATGGGTACGACGCGGGGATGGAGACCGAGCGGTTTAGACCGAACCTGATCGTGCTTGATTACATGCTCCCGGATATCAATGGCAACATCGTGTGCCAGCGGCTGCGGGAGAACGAATCGCTGAGCGATACGCGTGTGATCTGCGTGTCGGGAGTCGTTGAAGCGAGCGAAATTGCGGATCTGATGGAATCCGGTGCGGACGAGTTTTTGAAGAAGCCTTTTGATCTTCGCGAGCTTGTTCGGAGGGTTGAATCCTTGCTGGGGATGACGAAGAGGGAAGCGGGATGAGCGAGCACGAATCGTACAGTCGAGAAGTTGGTGAGGGCGTGAACAGCAGGCAAGCGGAGGCGATCCTTGCGGGGATTACGCGCCTTCCGACGCTGCCGGCGGTCGCGACGCGGTTGCTGTCGATGGGCGCGTCTGAGGATGTACGGCTCGATGAGGTGATTGAACTGATTGAAGCGGATCCCGCGCTGAGCGCGCGGATGCTTTCGTTGTGCAAGAGCGCGGATGCGGGGCTTGGGGATCGGATCACGACGGTTCGGCGCGCGGTGATTATGCTCGGTCTTGAAGCGGTGCGGGCGGCGGTGCTGAGCGTGCTGGTGTTTGATCAGCTCAAGATCGATCCGCAGCAAGAAGCAACCTCGCGGTTTGATATTGAAGGATTCTGGACGCGGTCGATCGCCGTCGCGTGCGCCAGCGAGCGGATCGCGTTGAACTGGAAATCTTCTGGGGTCAGCAGTGATCAGGCGTATCTCGCTGGCTTAGTACATGGTCTTGGGAAACTGGCGTTGTACAAGGTGCTTCCAAAGTCGTGGGAGAAGGCGCTGGTGATGGGCGAGGTCCAGCGGATCTCGCTGAGCGGCGCTGAGCGCGCAACGATCGGCATCGACCACCACACCGCGGGCAAACGCCTCGCGGAGCATTGGGGATTGCCCGATTCGATCCGCGATGTGATCTGGCTGCATGGACAGCTCCCTCGCGCGCTCCCTGAGCAATGCAACAGGGATCTGGTTTCGATGGTGACCTTGGCGAGCGCGTGGTGCGAGGAGCAACACCTCGGCTGGTCCGGTGAATCACGGTCGAATGTTGAACTCGGCGAGATCGCCGAGGACATCGACTTTGACCTGACTGTTCTGGAAGCTGAATCGACCGAGATTGTTGAACGCGTCAGCGAGCGCGCGAAGATTCTTGGGGTTGGTGAGTTCAGTGCGCCAGAGCTGTTGATCGGGTCGTTGACCCGCGCCAACACCAAGCTCGCGGCGATCAACCAGGAGCTTCGAGGCAAACAACAGATCGCGGATCGTTCACACGGTTTGCTTGCGGCGGTCGATGTGTTCTATGACGCGATCGGGCACGGGGACGATCCCGAACGCGTTGTGGGGGCGATGGTCCGGAGCGGGGCTTCGATTACCAAGATCAATCGCGGGATGGTGATTCTGCAGGATGCTCCTGGTGGCTCGTGGAAAAAATATACGGTGGTCGATGGGGTTGTTGTTGATGATGGGAACGGGCGGGGGAGTCGTGTCAAGGGTCCACCGGTGTCGGATTCAGGTGAGATGCGTCCGGGTCATATCGCGGGACTCAGCGGGGACCAGGTGCTGGATTTGGCATCGCTGGACTGGTTCCGCGAGATGATCCAGAGCGTGCGTGAAGCGGGGTCGCCCTCGCTGATCGGGGTCGGGGACTGCGGGGATGATGATGAAACAGTCGAGGGGGTTTCGTGCTTGGTGGTGCTGGTCAAGGCGGGTGCTGAATCCGCTCCGGAACTGAGTACCAAGGGGTTCCGGGTGATCTCACGCGCGTGGATGCGGGCGCTGAGCGGCGCGGTCCGTGCGCGGGCGAGCGCGAGGCTTGCTGAGGAACTCGCGAGCGCGAATCGTGAGCTTGCTTCGATGCAGCGCGAGAAGACACAGAACGAATCGCTGCTCCGCTTGGGGCAGATGGCGGCGGGTGCGGCGCACGAGATGAACAATCCGTTGTCGGTGATCAATGGTCGCTCGCAGCAGTTGTTTGAGCGGCTGGGCACGCAGCGGGATCGGGAGTCGGCGCAGGCGATCGCCAAAGCCGCCGATTCGCTGTCGAACATGATTACTTCGATGCACATGCTCGCTGAGCCACCCAAGCCCACGCTCACGGCGGTTGATCCGGTGCTTGTGATTCGGCAAGCGATCGAGAATGCCAAGGCGCAGTGCCATCGTGCGGGGATTCGCGCGAAGGTGAAGCTGAACATCGAGGGCACGGTCGGACCCATTGATGTTGATCGTGACCTGATTTCCAGTGCGCTGTGCGAGCCCATCATCAACGCGATTTTATCGAATCCTGTGGGTGTGGTTCAGGTTTCGATTGAATCGGCGGGCGTGGATGGCCGAGTATTGGTACGGATCGTGGATACGGGGCCCGGCTTGTCTCAGCGGGCGTTGAATCATGCGTTTGATCCGTTCTTCTCTGAACTCAAAGCGGGGCGTCGTCCCGGATTGGGTCTGGCGAGGGCGCGGAGTGTGATCGAGCTTCATGGAGGCACGATCTCGATCATGAACACGACCGGGAAGATTTCAGGAGCACAGGTTCAGATTGTGCTTTTGAGCAAAAACAAGGGCCGAAGAACAGCGGCGTAGTGAGAGATGAACCGAGCCGATGCGTGTGGCTCATAAGCGTATAAGAGACCGTCCATGAATCACCGAGACACACCATCCGAGCAACCCACACACAATGAAGGATCAGATGCGTTGTGGCATGCGTCGGTGGATGCGGACACGCACAGCAACGATCCGATGATGATCGAGCCTGTGGGGCTTGATGCTCGCGTGCTTGCGGTGAGTCCTCGTCGGTCGGTGCGTCGCCGGATATCTTCGATGCTGCGTGGACGCGTGGAATCGCTTGAGTTTGTTGAGACCGCTTCTGAGGCACTCGAGCACATCAATGCGAATACGACGGACCTGGTGATTATCGAGCGGGCGCTTGACAACACCGACGGGATCGCGCTTCTTGAAACGATTACAAAGCACCATCCGATGATTGTTGGTGTGGTGCTCGGTGCGATCAGTTGCACCGACGACGCGGTCCGCGCGATGCGTGCGGGTGCGTGTGATTTGATTCCTATTGGTTCGACGGGCGCAGACACCGCTCGTCGGATGACCGAAGCGGTCGAACGGGCGCAGCGGGTTCGCCGGCGCGATGCTCGCGTGGATCGGCTGAAAAAACTATGCAACAAGCTCAACAGCGCCCGTCAGGAAGTGACGGGACAGATCGGCGGGTTGTGCACGGACCTGACCGAAGCGTACAAAGATTTGACCGAGCAGTTCGGGGATGTGAAGGTCCGCAGCGAGCTTGAGACTTTGCTCAGACAAGAACTCGATATCGAGTCGTTGCTCCGCACGCTTCTGGAGTTCACCTTGTCGAAGGTTGGTCCGACCAACGCGGCGGTGTTCATGCCTACCAGCGGCGGGGACTATTCGGTTGGGGCGTATGTGAACTATGACATCGCGAAAGAGACCGCGGAGATCATGCTCGATCAGCTCGCGGATGCGATCCCAGAATCTGTTGAACACCTCGAAGGCGTCCGCGCGATGTCCGGACGGGTGGAGTTGACGGAGATGCTCGGGACCAGCGCGTACTGGGTTGAGGACGCGACGATGCTGACGATTTCATGCAAGCAAGATGATGAGTGCCTTGCGGTGCTCGCGTTGTTCCGCGATCGCTCGCGGAGCTTCAGCGAGGACGATGTGCGGATGCTCGATATCATCGGGACCCTGTTTGGCAGCCAGCTCGCACGCGTCATCCAGACGCATCACCGTCACCTTCCACGCGATGAGTGGGGCATGAGCGGGGATTACGGGGTCGATGAGCCGAGCGATGACCAGGACTTCGACGGCTATGACGATACCTACGGCGGTTTCGCAGCCTGATCGAGCGGGACCCCCGCTCCGAAACTGAGCGTATTGAATTCCCAAGAAGATTCTGATCGGGCAATCGTCCCATCAGGGTCTCAAAGAGCACACAGATTGCGTGAACGCGATAGACTATCCCTGTAGGGCGATCCCCCTGCACACGGGAGTTTTTCGACATGATGCATCTTCTCTTCGGCGATCTCGCCCCTTGGTTTACCGCTCCGGCGCTGCTCGGATCTGGCGTGCTGATGATCCAACTCCTCATGGGAGAACTGGGCGGCGACGGCGCTCTGGATCTGGACCTTGATCTTGATATCGACGGGCACACCGACCATCCCGGGATGGAGTTCGGCATCCTGTCGCTCCAATCAATCTCCGCGTTCTGTCTCGGCTACGGCTGGGTCGGGTTTGCGGCGTACCGGTTCCTTGATATTGGTTTTACCGGCGCGGCGTTCATCGCGGTGCTTGGTGGTGTTGGGGTCGCGTGGCTGATGATCTGGTTGCTTCGCAGTTTCTTGAAGCTTCAGAACAACACGAATGTGACGATCCACCAAACGGTGGGTCTGGAGGGGGAGGTCTACGCGACCGTGCCTCCATCCGGGACAGGGCGTGGCGAGATTATTCTGGTGATCAACCAGAGTCAGCATAACTACTTTGCGACGCAGGAGGGTCCCGATCCGATCCCGTCGCGTGTCCGTGTGCGTGTGACGCGCGCGGATGTATCGAGCAACACGATTGTTGTCGAGCCGCTGTAAACGCGTTGATCTCGGAACAGTTATTCAGAATCATTTCATAGATACCAAAAGGAACACCCATGACAACCCATTCGCTTCTCGCCCAATCCATGCTCACCCAGAGCACACTCGCCCAGACCGATCAGGGGAACAGCGGGGTCTTTATCATCATCGTGATCGCGGTGGTCTTGTTTGTTGCCGTCTTCGTGACCCTGTTCCTTGCGAGCCGGTACCGTCGATGTCCTTCGAACCGGATTCTGGTGATCTGGGGTACGGGATCGAAGAACTCGGCGCAGTGTTTCCATGGCGGGGGCAAGTTTATCTGGCCTGTGATTCAGGACTTTGCGTACATGAGTCTTGAGCCTTTGGTGATCGAGATTCCGTTGCAGGGTGCGTTGTCGCTCAACAACATCCGCGTGAATGTGCCTTCGACCTTTACGGTTGGTATTTCCAAGGCGCCGGTCCTGATGAACAACGCCGCGGAGCGGTTGCTTGGATTGAATCAGAATGCGATCCAGGAGCAGGCGCAGGACATTATTCTGGGTCAGCTCCGTCTGGTGATCGCGACGCTTTCGATCGAGGAGATCAATAAGGATCGCGAGAAGTTCATGAATCTGGTCAACGAGAATGTTGCGGAAGAAATCAACAAGATCGGTTTGACGCTGATCAATGTGAACATCCGTGATATCACCGATGAATCGGGGTACATCGAAGCGATCGGCAAGCGTGCTGCGGCTGAAGCGATCAACCGTGCGAAGGTTGAAGTGGCGCAGCAGGAACGCGAGGGTGCCGTGGGTGAAGCGGCGGCGGTCCGCGAGCGGAATGTTCGCGTTGCGGAAGAAAAATCACTCGCGGAGCAGGGGCAGAAGAACGCGGAACAGATGCAGCGCATCGCGGTGGCGCAGCTCGAAGCGCAGGCGGTGGTGGGTGAAGTCGAATCCAAGCGGAACCAAGAGATCGCGGCGGCTGAGCGGCTTGCTGAAACGGTTGCTGCAAAGAAGCGCGCCGAGCAAGAGCAGCGTGTGCAGGTCGCCAGCGCCGAAGCGATCGCGGTTGATGGCGAGAACAGCTCGTCGGCGAAGGTCGCAGAATCCAACGCGCAGCTCGCGGAGATCCGGGCCGAAGCGAGCCGACGCTCGGATGTCGCGGCGGCTGAGGCGCGGCAGAAGATTTTCACATCACAGCGTGAAGAAGAACTCGCTCGATTGTCCAAAGAACAGCTTGCGCCACAGGAGATCGAACTCAAGCGGGTCCAGATCGAAGCGGAAGCGGTCGCAGAACGCGAGCGACGCGAAGCACGCGGACACGCGGACGCGGTGCTTGCGAAGTACGAAGCGGAGGCAAAGGGCATCCAGCAGGTGCTTGAAGCGAAGGCGGAGGGCTACCGGAAGCTGATGGAATCGTGTGCTCAGAACCCACGCGTCGCGCCGACGCTGTTGATGATCGAGCAGCTCCCGGAACTCGTCGCGATGCAGGTCAAGGCGATCCAGAACCTGAAGATCGACAAGATCACCGTCTGGGATTCGGGATCGGGATCAAGCGACGGCAAGGGCAACACCACGGCGAACTTCCTGAGCGGGATGATCGGGTCGCTGCCTCAGGTGCACGAGCTTGCCAAGCAAGCGGGGATCGAACTCCCGAGTGCGTTGGGGCATGTGGTCGATGCGGAGGATGTTGAAGAGAAAGACACGAAGAAGGGCTGATTGAACTTCATCAATAAAAAACACCCCGGCGATTGCTGGGGTGTTTTTGTTTGGTGATGGAGATCAATCAATCGTCGAAGTACGCTGCGGCGTCGTCCGGGAGATCCAGGAGGAACGCGTCGCGGTCGATGGTTTCTTGGGTCATCTCGTCGTCGAAGCGGCCGGTGGTTTGGTCGGGGACATGGAGCTCGCGTCCGGTCGCGGACTTTGATTTCTTCTCGACCCGGTTGCGGGCGCGGAGGATGAGCTTGATGGGGACCTCGCCGAACGGGAGAACCTCACGGACGCGGTTCATCAGGTAACGCTCGTAGTTGAGCGTGAAGCGGTCGGGATCGTTGACCACCAGCACAAGGGTCGGCGGGTTGGTCTTGACCTGCGACGCGAAGTAGACGCGTGCTTCAGCACCGAGCTTGTTGGTCGGGCCGCGCGCTTGGATGATCGAAGCGACGGTGCGGTTGAGCTGTCCGGTGCCGACGCGGGTGGACGCTTGTTCGAAGAGGTCGAACGCGACTTCCAGCGCGTTGGTGATGTTCATGCCTTGCTTGGCGCTGATGATCGCGATGGGCGCCCAAGAAAGTCCCTTGAGTTCCTTGCGGATGTACTCTTCGTAGCGTTTTGGGGTCGCGGGGCGCCCCGCTTGGTCCGCGCCTTCTTTCGCAATGTCCCATTTGTTGAGGACAATGACGACGGGCTTGTGGGAATCGACGATCAACTGTCCGAGCTGCTCGTCAACCTGCGAGATTTCGGTCGTTGCGTCGAGCATGTACAGCACGACATCGCACCGGCTGATCGCACGCTTGGCGCGGTCGAGGGCGTAGTACTCGATTTTGTCCTGGAACGACTTCTTTCGGCGGAGACCCGCGGTGTCGATCGCGAGGATGGAACGCTCGCCCATCTCGATTTTCACATCGATCGCGTCGCGGGTGGTGCCCGCGATTTCAGAGACGATGACGCGTTGCTCCCCGGCGAGGGTGTTGATCAGGGTGGACTTGCCTGCGTTGCGCTTGCCGACGATGGCGACCTTGATGTCGACTTCGGGCTCGGGATCGCCTTCGTACTCTGGGACGAGGTCGTAGAGCTTGTTGAGCATGTCGCGGCGGAGGTATTTGGAGGTCGATGAGCAGATCAACGGCTGGCCAAATCCGAACGCGGCGAGTTCGTACGCGTGGGGTTCCCAGCTCGAGTCGTCGCACTTGGTCGCGACGACATAGACCGGGGTGAGTTCGGAGTTCTTGCTGCCGTCCTTGTCGCGGCGGCCGAGTTTTTGCTCGCGGAGCATCTGGCAGATCGCTTGATCCTGCGAGGTGATGCCGGCTTGGCAATCGACCGCGAACAGGATGATGTCGGCGGAGGAGACCGCCATCGCGATCTGGGTCTCGATGTCGTCGGTCAGGGTTGCGAGGTCCTCGCCGATCTCGTTGTAGCGGGCGCCCTCGGCGACATAGACCCCGAAACCGCCGGTATCCGTGAGCTCGACCTGCTTTGCGGATTGGTTCTCGTTGAGGGGATCGTGGGGGTGCTGGAGGTTGACGATGACCGACAAGCGGTCACGCGTGACGCCTGGGGTGTCGTCAACGATCGCGATCCGCTCCTGGGCGATGAGATTGAGGAGAGAAGACTTGCCGACATTGGGTCGGCCGACGATGGCGATGCGGGGAATGGGCATAGTCGAGGATGATAGACAGCCGCTTTGATTTGTCAGTTGATTGGCGTCGCAAACTTATGATTTAGCGGGGTTTGCGGGTATTGGACCCAAGATGAGTGGTCAGTTCTTCAATCAACTCATGGTGGGATTCGATGATCTGGGTCGCGCCCGCTTTGAGCAGGTCGTCCGCAGGGGTCAGCGACGCGATCCCGATGACCCGCATGTTCGCGTTTCTCGCGGCGGCGACTCCCGAAATCGAGTCCTCGACGACGATGCAGTCCTCCGGACGGTGACCCATTGACTCGGCGGCGTGGAGGAACAGGCCCGGATCGGGTTTCCACTTCCCGACCTCGTACGCGCTGAACAGCGTTTTCTTGTCTGGATCGGTCCGATGACCAAAGCGGTTGATGAGGTTGGACCCGGTGAGGGTGAGGGTTGCTTTTTTGACCGGTGCGTTGGTGCCGACGCATCGGTGGGGCGCGTCGTCGCCCATCGCGTCGAGGGTGTCGAGGAGTTCGTGGATTCCATCGAGGGCGGGAACGCCGCAGGATTCGATTTCTTCGTACATGCGCGTGCGGTACTGGTCCATGAGGTTTGGGAGTTTGATCCCGAGGTGGGTTTCGACATCGAAGAGGATGTCGTCGAGGTTGCGACCTTTGAAGTGATTGATGGAGTACTGCGTGTCCACTTCCCATCCCGCATCGGTGACGCATTGTGCGAGGACTCGGTTGGTCAGGGGTTCGGTGTCGACTAAGACGCCGTCGCAGTCGAAGATGATGAGGTTCGCGTGGATCATGGGTGGTATTCCGTGGCACAGGCGTCCCGCCTGTGTTCGATGTTCAAGCCCTGTTCAAGAAAGCGGGATCACAGGCGGGACGCCTGTGCCACGGGTGCGGGCTCATTTCCATCGGCACGCATGAACAGGGCGTCACCCTTGGCGATGGTTTGCCCGACCTTGATCGAGTGTGGACCGCCCCATTGCGCAAGCTCGGCGAGCGGCGCGACAAATGGGGAGTTTGCGTCGTTGGGATCGGTGAGGTGCGTGCAGTTCCAGTTGTTCCACAGCTCGGCCATCTTCTCGGGCATTGCTGGTGAGAGCAAGAGCGATGCGATGCGGAGCGCTTCGGCGCAGGAGTAGAGGATGGACTGGAGCGCGTGGGTCCCATCGTCGAGGGTGTCGAGTTGCTTGGCGAGCGTGAAGGGCGCGCAATAGGAGATGAAGTCGTCGACAAAGCGGACGATCGAGCGGGCGCTGTCGAGCATGGTTTCGAGGTCCATCCTCGCGAGCGCGTCGGTCGCGCTCGTGGTTGCTTGGGTGATGAACTCTTGGAAGTTGTAGGTCCGTGTCGGGTCGTCCACGGCTTTGCCCGCGTTTTCGAGTGCTTTGAGGGCTGTTTGGAGGGATGAGCCGTTGGGGAATCCGAACTCGCCGTTGCAGGTTGCGGGGACGGTGCCGTCGAAGTACTTGTGAACCATGTTGCCGACTCGGCTGGTGGAGTTGCCGATCGAGTTGGCGAGGTCGGCGTTGTAGACCTCGATGAAGCGGCTGTGCGCGAAGTCCGCGTCGTTGGCGCCCAGTGGGCCTTGGGTGGTGAGGAACCAGCGGACAGAATCGAGCGAGTATTTTTCTGCGTAGGCCTGGAGGAGGTCGATCTCGATGAAGTTGCCAAGCGACTTGGACATCTTCGTGCCTTCAGCGATCCAGTACGCGTGGGCATATACAGTTTGAGGCGGTTCTTTCCCGAGCGCATGGAGCATCGCGGGCCAGATGATCGCGTGGAACCAGAGGATGTCCTTGGCCATCAGGTGGGTGACTTCGCCTTCCCAGTATTTTTTGCGGTCGTCGGTGTCGACGGTGGTGAGGTAGTTGCAGAGCGCTTCGATCCAGACATAGATGCGGTGGGAATCATCGCCGGGCATTTTGATGCCCCAGTCCGCGTCGCCTTCTTTGATCTTTCGGCTGACGGGGACCTTCATGAGTCCTTGCTTGAGACGACCTAGGACTTCGTTTTTGCGTGCGCCTGGGAGGATGTGTATGGCGTCGTTGGCGAACTGTTCTTCGAGCCAGCTCTGATAGTTGTCGAGACGGAAGAAGTAGTTTTGTTCGATGCGTTTTTCGAGGGGCTTGCCGGTGACTGGTGAGTTGTATTCGTGTTCTTTCGCGACCATCTCCGTCAGGTATTCTTCTTGGGACGGGTCGTACCAGCCCTCGTAGTCACCGAGCTCGATGTCGCCCTGGTCGAGGAGCTGCTGGATGTAGGCGGAGGCTTTTTCTTTGTGCCGATCTTCGGTGGTGCGCACGAAATCGTCGTTGGTGAAGTTCATGAACTCGAACGCGGCTTTGAAGCGGTCCGCGTTGATGGTCGCCCATTCGTAGGGGGTTTTGTTGTTCTCGGCGGCGGTTTTGGAGACCTTCTCCGCATGCTCGTCGGTGCCTGTGAGGAAGAAGACATCGCGCCCGACCAGACGCTGGGCGCGAGCGGCGACATCCGCGATCAGGGTCGTGTAGCAGTGTCCGATATGCGGACGATCGTTCACATAATAAATCGGGGTGGTGATGTAGTACGGCGTTTGGTTGGCTTGGTCTGATCCCATAGTCGGGGATTGTAGATCAGGGGTTGATGAGAGGGGGTCGGGGTGTGTGTATTTCGGAACGGGCGGTCTGTATGGAGGAATAAATTGTCCTATGGTTGTAGGTTGTGGGGAATAGAGTTCGGAACGGTTGGGTTGTCCTATCTGTTGAGAGGCGGGCGAGTTGGAACGGAAGAAGTTTGAACAGCTCGCAATGCAGCATATTGACGCTGTCTATCGCATGGCGTTCCACCTGAGCCGGGACGCGGATGTGGCTGATGAGTTGGTTCAGGAGGTCTATGTCCGCGCGTTCCGTCCTGGGACGATCGAACGGTTTGAAGATAAAAGTGCCGAGGACGATTTTACTTCGGGCACCGGAGGCATGCGTTCGTGGTTGTTCGCGATCACGCACAATGTCTTCTACTCGAAGATCAAGAAGGACAAACGCCGACCGATGGCGGTTGAGCAGTTCTTTAACGAGTCGTCTGATGAGTTGATGCCTGATGAGGCGCCCCCGGTGTATGACCGGGCGTCGCTGGATTTCGAGCATGTCGATGAGAAGCTGAAAGAGGTTCTCTTCGGATTGAAAGAGGAGTACCGAGAGGTGCTGCTGATGTGGGCGGTCGATGGTCTCAAGTACCGCGAGATCGCAGAGATTCTTGAAGTCCCCATCGGGACGGTGATGAGCAGGCTGCACAGGTCTCGCAAGGTTCTGAGCGATGCGCTCATGAGCGACGAGAAAGCGGTTGACGATCTAGGTTTGAGGGTAATGAGCGGCGGACAGAACAGCAATGACAAATGACACCATTGACAACTCGAACTCCGGCACCCCAAACCCGGACTACAAGCCCGACCTCAACGCTGAGGATCTATGTATCGCGGCGATGCTGCGTGCGTGTGCGGATGGCGAGCTGTGCCCTGAGGGGTGCGAGCGGCTCAAGAAGTACCTCGCAGAACACCCTGAGGCGCAGGCGCAGGTCGCGTTTGAGAAGAATCTTAAGGGCTGCTGTGATCGCGTGATGCGCGAGCCGGTGTGTCCCGATGCGCTCCGCGCCAAGATCCACGCGATGGCGGGCTCGGCGATGAGCATGCACGCATCCAACGAACAAACCCGGCAGAAGAGCTTCTGGCAGCGATCTCCCGTGATGAGCGCGATGGCGGCGGTGCTGGTCATCGCGGCGGGCGCGTTGATCTGGCAGAGTTCGTCGTTGATCTCCAAAGGTGGCGGTCTTGGAATCTCCGAGACCACCCCGGTCGCGTATGCCGAGCGGATCGGCAACTTTGTCGCTCGTGAGCACATGCGGTGCTGCGACGAGAAAGCCGCGGCTCAGAAGCTGGTGATCGATGATGTCGATCAAACGACTTCGTATTTCTCAGAGAAGTTCGCCAAACCGGTTGTGTCACCTGTTCATCTTGAGGACGGGTCTCAAATCCGGTTCTATGGCGGCGGTGACTGTCATGTCCCCGCGACCAACTCATCGGGACATCTCCGCTTTGATGCGGTCGGTCCTGAGGGTCAGGTGGTGCCGCTGAGTCTGTTTATTGCTCCGGATCCCGGCTTTCTCGGGATCGAGGAAGGCGTGACTTATGTGCTCAACTCGACCAAATGCAGCGAACAGGGCGCGAACTTGTTCGCGTGGGTTTCCGGCGGCGTGATGTACCTGTTGGTCTCCGAAGCCGACGAGACGATGTGTTCGAGCGTGCGTGGGATGATGAACGCACCCGCTGAAGTCCGCAAGCTCTGAACGCCTCGTATTTGGCTCAAAAACGACATAATTGATCACGGACTTTGATTCAAGATCGGTGGAATGCCGATTGGTATCTCGTGTGAATCTGCTGTTGGGAGGGGTATTGCGCGAACCGGTGGGGGGGCGCGTCGAGTATAATGAAGAGATCGGAAGGAATTTCAAATGAGAACTCAACCAACGGCAACCCTGAACAAACTCATGCTCATCGCGGCGGTGGGCGCGGTGGCGTGCTTCGCTCCAAATGCAATGGCGCAGAACGCACTGGGGGATGGGCGAGGACTCGAAGCCAATCCTCGACAGGGGTCCAACGGCCGGAACTATCGACCACCGAGCTTTGAGCGCGAGGTCGCGTTCCGCAACGCGATCGCGACGGGCAACGCGCCGGGCGGACTGAGCTTCAGGGGGGATCTGGGATACCAAGCTTCGGGTGAGTTTACCGGCGAGCTGGGATCGGACTCGCTGTACTCGTTCCGCCGGGACTCGTTGTACTCTGGGCTCGCTGGGATGGGGATCCGCGGGACCGATGCGTTGCAGTATCAGTTCGCGATGACCACCGGATCGCGCGTCACGCAGAACCTCATGGGGAACCTGTCGGTTTCGCGTCTGGGTGGTTCGTCCTCATCCTCATTCAGCGGCGGGTACAACGATCCGGGTGATCCGCTTGCGATTGATCGGATTTCGCTTCGTGATGAGGGCACCGGTGTCAGCGGGACGCTGCGTTCGACATCGAGCTATGCGTCGACCAACAACTTGACTCCGGAGTTGATGTCGTTGTTCCCCAAGGGGATCGAGCGCGAGCGGTACGGGATTGTCGCGTCGCCATTGATGGGATTGGTTGCGACGCCGATGACTACGGAGCAATCGCTCCAGACCAAAGCGAACCTCGGCGCTCCGGCAAAGACTTCGTATGACAGTGTTCTTCCGAGTGTCCGCGAGCGTGCGAAAGAAGTGCTTGAACGGCGCAAACAGAATACTCCCGACAGCAAACCCGACAGCAAACCGGGCACCACACCCGACAGCTGGCCAGGCACCACGACACCGGACAGCACAGATCGCCCGACGGATCCTGCAGAGATTGAACGGATGAATGATACCTGGATCACCCAGCGGATCGAACAACTGCAACGGCAGCTGCTCGGTCTCCCGGCTCAGGTCGATGAGAACGCGCCCGTTGAGGTCGTTGTTCCCGAGAGCTCATCATCGATCCCCAGCGCCAAGAATGGGATGGCGATCCGTGATCCGATGCGTCCAAGACGCAAAGAAGATGCGGTGAACAAGGAGTCCGACGAACTCGGTGGGCAGACGATCAGCTTTGATCGCGGTGAATCCGGAGCGGGCAACTCGATGTACCAGATTGACCCGGACACGCTCGAACTCATTCGTGGCAATGGGAAGCGGGTGACTTTCTTGGTCGACCCGAGCGCGGAGCTCCGGAATATCTACGGCGAGCACATGAAAGCCGGCGAGCGACTGCTCACCGAAGGGAAGTACTTTGACGCCGAGGAACGGTTCACCCATGCGCTGGGCATCCGGCGCGGCGATGTAACCGCTCAGGTCGGACGACTGCACGCGCAGATCGGTGCTGGATTGGTGACCAGTGCATCGGTGAACTTTCAAACATTGATGAGTGAACACATCGAGATCGTTTCAAGGCGCTACGACGGGAAACTGCTTCCTGATGAGCAGCGTGTACGCCAGTTGATCACAAATCTCCGGGAGCGTGCGTTGCTAGACGAGCGTCCGGCGTATGTTGTTTCCGAGCCTTCTCGCATTCGGGTCGCGTGCGGAATGATGATTGCGTACCTCGGGTACCAGATCGATGATGAGCAACAGATGACCGATGGATTGTCGGTCGTTCGCGAACTGGGAACGGACGCGGATAAACGCTTGGTCCGGTTGCTTGAGACGGTGTGGGGTGCGGTGATTGATGCGGAGGGTGGCGGATCAGGTCAGAACGGCGCGTACCAAAGCGGAAGCGGGCTTGAGCCATGAGTCCAGACTTCGGCGGGTTCGGAGCGGGTGGCTCAAATGGGAGCAGCGGCGGATCGTTGAGGGACTACTGGACGGACGGCTCGGTCGCACGACTGTGCGCAACACTCAGTGAACTGACCGGCGTGCGAATCGAGCTGCGTGATGAGCGGGGGATCGTGCTTGATCCCGACCAAGACGCGGAGTTTTTCGGTGGACGCGTCGAACCCATCGACAGCAACGCGACCGTGTTCCCGGTCCGGATCGGTGGAGACAACGGGACCGTGATCGGATCGGTCGTGGTCGGGAGCGATGAACAGTCTGGGTCTGGGTCTCCCTCTGGAATCGGCGTTCAATCGGGCGTGCTGATTCAGCGGCTCGGCGAACTGATCGCGACGATGGCCAAGGAGATGTGCAACGATGTTTCCGAACTGCGTGTGCGTGTTAAAGAGATCGAGGTCCTGTACCGGCTCAACGCGCTGCTCGTCGCTGGGGGGCGGGTCACCGAGACGCTGAAACTCACGCTTGACTCGGCGCTCGATGCGTTGAATCTGGAAGCGGGGGCGATCATGCTGCTCCCAGAAGATTCTGAAGGTCTGAGCCGGATGGATCTCGAAGACGAGCTTGAGCGGAGCGCATCGGTTGGGTTGAGCAAGGAATGGTTGTCTTCGCCGTTGCCTTTGTCGGAGGGGCGTGAGATTGATCGCGCGTCGCTTGACGGCAAGGTGATCACCATCCAAGACCTGCACACCGATGATCGGATTCTTGCGAGTGATCAGGTGGTGGATGAGGGATTGAAGTCGTTTATTGGTGCGGGGATGGTCTTTGGTGGTCGCCCGATCGGGGTGATCCGTTTGTATTCACGGACCGAGCGCGTGTTTACGGGCGCGGAGTGTCGGTTGATCCGTTCGATCGGTCAATCGGCGGCGATGGCCGTGGAACAGGCGAGGCTGATCAAGATGAAAGCACGCGAGCGGCGCACACAGCGTTCGCTCAAAATCGCGGCAACGGTCCAGAAACGAATGATGCCCGATCGGTTGCCGACGGTTGCGAACTTGGACATCGCGGCGCGGTTCCGGCCCAGCTACCAGATCGCGGGTGATTTCTACGATGTCTTCGAGGTCCGCGACAAGATCGGGATCATGCTCGGCGATGTGGTGGGCAAAGGCATCGTCGCGGGTCTGCTGATGAGCGCGGTGCGAGCGACGCTCCGCGCGTATGCGGAGCTGAGCGATGATTTATCGAAAGTTATGGAACGCACCAACGAAGCGATCCATCGGGACACGACGGTCGCGGAGTTTGCGACGATCTGGTACGGGGTGTTCGATCCCGAGATCAATGAACTCTCGTGGGTGACGGCGGGGCATGAGCCGGCGGTGCTGCTGACGCGGGACGAGGACGGCAAGTGGTCCTACGAGATGTTCAGAGGCGAAGGCCTCGTCGCGGGCGTGCAGGACGGGGAAGAGTATGTCATGGAGCGGATGGTGCTCGAACCCGGTCAGGTCGTGATTGTGTACACCGATGGCATGATGGACGCGGTGGACTTCAACGGCGAGCGGTTCGGGCGACCACGCTTGATCAAAGCGATGCTCGACTCGCTCGAAGAGAACCCCGATGCGGACGCGGAATGGATCACCGAACGGATCTTCTGGCACCTCCGCCAGTTCCGAGGACTGCAGAAGCAAGCGGACGACGAGACGCTGGTTGTGATGCGGGCGCGGTGAGTCTCGAATGAAAAACGCTCGCTGCATCCATGCGGCGGGCGTTTCGTGGTGGGACTTGTGTATGGAACTTGATTTCGAAGTTCGTCGAGATTACGCGGCGTATGGGCCGTCGTCGTCGTAGGGTGCTGTGAAGCGTGTGAAGCTGTAGCTTTCCTCGATTTCTTCGTCCACGAGGTTGGAGAGTTCTTCGAGCTTGGACTCGGCAAGGGCAAGTGCGTTCTGGGCGTAGTCGATGGAATCCATCGTGTCCTCCTTCTTCGGTGCTCCCGCGTCGCGCCATGAGGGCACGCTGCTGAAAGGGAGCGGGGCTGGGGGATCTTCAATAGTGTCTGTTTCTCGGCAGAGTCTTAGATTCGGCATAGCAGGCCTCCTCGTACAGGGGTGAGTCCATTAGAGTCTGCAAAACAGATCGACTCTTGGTGCCTGTAAATGAAGGGCAATCCGATTCTCGGAGTCGGTTTACGCCGATGAGTCAAGACGGGTGATCCCATGAACCGTGTTATCGGCACTTGGGGGCGTCCGAGTTGAACTGGTGTAGCAATGGAAGCGACGAATCTTCTAGGGGATTCGCCTTATTCTGCAGACTCGCTGGACGGCGCTTTCCGGGATTCACCCAGTTTGGGCTCGGTTCCCGCCATGGCGCGTTGCAGATTCGCGCGGTGTTTGTAGATCACGATGATCGCAAGGGCAAGCGATGTGATGAGGAACGGCATGCCGAAGTACGGAACCATCGCTTTGAGATCTCCAGATGCAAGATCCGAAAACTGCGGCTGGGACCCGATCCGTCGTTCTTGAAAGGTCTCGTACTGACGGAACGCGTACCAGGTCCAGAGCGGGAGCGTCGCCGCGGCGACCGATGACGCGGGACCGACCATGCGCCAGAGCGTGAGGACGACCATGTAGACGACAAACGCGCCCGCGGCGGGGATGGTCATCGCGGGCATGACCCCGATCATCGCGCCCATCGCGGTCGCGACGCCTTTGCCGCCTTTGAATCCGAGCCAGGGGCAGAAGATGTGTCCGAGCGGCGAGGCGAACATGACCGCGAGCCAGATCCACGCGTCGGTTGGTTGGATATCCATGCGTCCGAGCGTTCCCAGCGCTGCGCCTGCGAGGAGTGAGGGGGTGAGTCCCTTGCTCATGTCGAGGAAGAAGCAGAGGAAGAAGTAGCGCCGGCCGAGGACTCGACCGAGGTTGGTCGCGCCGATGTTCCCTGAGCCGTGCTTGCGAAGGTCGATGCCTTTGGCGCGAGCGATCAGGAATCCGAAGGGGATCGATCCCATGAGGAAGGCGATGGGGATGTAGAGGTATGCTGGCATTGACCAAGCGTAGGGATTGGTTCTTGGTTTTGCTTGCGCGTCAAGATCAGATCAGGGGCATCCCGCTCCAAACGCGGCAAGGAACGCGGAAACATCGAGGAAGTTGAAGGAGCCATCACTCGTGAAATCCGCTATGAGGTCTTGCTTGGCGTACGCGACGAGGTATGCGGAGACATCGAGGAAGTTGAGCGATCCGTCTTCTGTAAGGTCCGCATCACCGCAAAAGGGGGTGTTGAGCCGAGCGGCGGTCTCGATCATGAGCGGGGTGAGCGAAGTGTTGAGAAGGTCGCTGTTCCAGACCTCCATGTAGCGGACCCCAGAATCGATCGCGAGGTTGATCTCTCCTTGGTAGCCGTCTTCGCTGAATCGGTCTGGGGTGTTGGTGTAGCTGTTGGCAACTTGGACTTCGGAATGGCTCTCATACGAAGCGTCTTTCAGGATTTCGAACATTCCGGGATAGACTTCTTCCGCGTTACGGACCATCCACCATGCCGCGAGGACACCGACTTGGTCGCCGTGGTGTTCACGCGCGTACTGATAGACATCCTCGGCGACCGCGTCGGAGTTGAGCACAGGATGGACCTCGTGTGAGAGCGGATGGTTGGGGAACGCATCTGTAAAGGCATCCATCGCGGATTTCCACGCACTTGCGTACTTCTCATCGGTGTATCCGATCGCGTTCCAGTTGGCAACATCGGTCGGGGATCTTGGGAGTTGCATCTCAAAGCCGTTGGCGCTGGAGGTCGTGATGTAGACGAGGGAGATCGTGTCTTCGGTGCTGTAGCGGGCGCCAAAATCTGCGATGAACTGAGTCCATCTGTTCTGGAAGGTTGTGTCCCAAGGCACAGGGATGCTTTCTTGCGATTTATGAAAGGTGTAGTCGAACATCTGCGTGCCAATCGCGGGGAGCCAATCCGGTGCGACGAGTCCGTTGATGACGGCGAGTGAAATCTTGATCCCATACGATTGGGCCGCTTGGATTTGTCCGTCGATGAGCGACCAGTCGTATACGCCGGGGCTGGTCTCGATGTCTTCCCACGCGACGCGGACGAGCACGCCATCGACATGATCGAGTTCAGCGACCGCTGGGACAACGGACCCCGAGCCCATCCCGTTGGTTGGGGGACAACTGCAATACAACCCCATCGGTTTCTCGATCACTCCCGCGATGGAAAGCGGGGATGAGACAACCAAAGCGATACCAATTCCACACAGTTGAACCTTCATGAAATGCTCTACGCACCAATCGCGTGTTGATTGCTGCGATCACATTGATTTCTGTGAGATAAGCAGCGATTGTTGCTTATCGGATCTCGACAAACCGGTCTGTCAAGACATCGAGGATGTTCCCAAAGACTTGATCTGGGGTGCCTTTGGCGTCTACGCGGAGGTAGCGGGTGGATGAGGGGTCGGATTTGATCAGGTCTTGGTATCCCTGACGGACCTTCGCGTGGAACGCGGCGCCCTTGGCTTCCATCCGGTCGAGGAGCGGGTTGAGGCGGGAGGCGGCGGTGTCCTGATCGACATCGAAGATCAGGGTCGCGTCGGGCTCGGTGCCTTGCATTGCGATTTTGGCGGCGGCGTCGATTTCGGCGATCGGGATGCCGCCCGCGGTTCCTTGGTACGCGTAGGTTGAGGACACGAAACGATCCGCGACGACGAGGTGCCCTTTTTTGAGCGATGGCGCGATGAGCTGCTGGCAGAGCTGGGCGCGGGACGCCATGTACAGGAGCATTTCACAGCGGAGGGACATGGTTTCGCGGTCGAGGTGATCGAGGAGCGCGTCGCGGATTTTCTCGCCGACTTCTGTTCCACCCGGTTCACGGACTTCGGTGACCTCGATGCCTGCGTTGCGGACGGCTTTGAGGAACATCGCGAGTTGGGTGGATTTCCCCGAGCCGTCGGGGCCGTCGAAGACGAGGAACTTGCCCCTGAGCGCTGTTTTGAGCGATTCGGAGAGTTCTTGTGGTGGGGTGGTCATGACGGGTACGGCTTCGATGAAAGTTTGGGTGCTCACGGCTCTGAGTGTAGCGTGTTTTGCACGATTGTGAGACGAGTTGCGAACGGTTCTGGACCGAGTTTTGGATCGATGAGTGTGAGTCGTGTGAGGTGAGCGCGGGCGATGTCGAGGTCCGCGTTGTTGCCGTGCGCGAGTGTGGTTTCGAGGATGAGCGTCCAGCAGTGCCAGAAGTGTTTTCGTTGTGCGGGGTTGTGTTGATCGAGCAGTTCGACGAGCGATGCAAGACGCGGGAGTGCTTGGTCGGGTTGGTCCGCGTTGAGGAGCGCTCGCGCGTAGAGGAGTTCGAGATCCAGATCGTCGGTGGATGAATTTTTTTGCACAAGCCGGGAGAGACGGATCACCGCGGAGACGGGATCGGTGTCCACTTCAAGCTCCGCGGCGACGCGGTGCCAATAGCTTGCGAGCGGGGAGCGGAGCGTGTCGAGTGTGCGAGCGGTGTTGATCGCGTGGAGCAGCGGGTTGTCGGGGTTTGCGGCGAGCGCGTTTGCGTGGAGGATTTCCGCGCCCAGATCGGATTCACGCGTTGCGGGGGTGAGCGATTGGATCAGTTGCTGTTGTTCGCTGCCGGTGGTGAGGTTGATGAGCTGGAGTTTCCAGAGGTCGATTTCGATTCTTGTTGGGTACTGCGAAACGGCTTGACGGAGGAGCGGGGTGAGGGCGGCTTTGAGATCACTGGACTGCGATTGGCTCGCGGTGTCGATCGCGCCGGCGAGCGCGTCGGGTGCGCCTGGATGGTCTGGGAATCGGCTCGCGAGCTTGGATGCGGCGCTGACGAGGGTTTTGGCGGAGTCGCGGGTGTTGAGGGCGCGGGACCCCAAGCACGCGAGCCAGAGCGATTCTTCCGCGAGTTGTTCATCTGAATCGCTCGCGAGATTGAGCAGGGTGTGGATTGCGTTCATGCGATCGTCCGCGATTCCCTTGCTGATGCGGGCGCGGGCAACGATGAAACGGGGGAGCGCGTCGAGCGTCGAGAGGTCGGTGTGGGTGTGGTCCACAAGACGCACAATCGACGCATCAATCTGAGGCGAGAGTCCCGGGATCGCTCGGCGGAGTTCGAGGAGTGGCGACAGTGGTCCGGGTTCATTGCTCTTGAGCAAGGCGAGCGAGCGGGACTCGGCGAGCATCAATGCCCACGCGGCGTCGGTGGTGAACGGAGGCTGGTTGGCGAGCTGGGAGTTTGACTCGGTGGGTTGTAGGGTTGTCAATGCGAGCAGCGCGTGGGCGGCGGTGATCGGTGAGTAGTTGAGCTGGGATTGTTCTTCGAGCAGGGCGATGAGGTCTGTCGGATTGGTATCGAGCTGGGCAAGGGCGATTCTCCGCCTTGCGTCGAGGTCTGGGGAGACGAAGACCCCTTCGAGCAGAGTTTGTCGCAGTGCTTCGATCTGTTCTGGTGATGGGCTGCTGGTGAGCAAGAGGGATTCGGCGAGGAGCAGGGCCGTGCGTGGATCTTCGTGGTCGGCTTGCGCGAGCATCGCGTTGATGCGGATTAATGCGTTCTCGATGGACTCGTTGTCTTCGCTGGTTGGGATGCTGGTGGTGGCGCGGTAGTACGCGCCGGTTGCTTTGAGCAGCGCAAGCTGGTCCTCAGCGGTGGTCAATCGGGCGTCGGTGTTGGTCGGAGGCGGGGCTTGTGGTTGTGGATCGGGGGAGACGAGCTGGTTGTAGGTGATGATCTGGTGGTCGTTGTGTCCGTCGCCGTGGAAGACACCGATGGTGCGCATGATCCCGGTGGGGTCTTCATCGAGGAGTTGGATGGTTTTGATCACGACGGGTCGGGTTCCCGAGATCGGATCGAGCGGATTGAGCTGATCGAGCTGCTGACGGACTTGCTTGAGTCCTCCCGCCCATGGTGCTTCGGTGCGTTCGATGCCTCGGGAGATGAGCAGGATCATGTCGGGTTTGAGTTTGAGTGCCGCTTCGAGTCCATCAACGGGATTCGAGCGACCCTGCGCGGGCATCTGCGCGATCCAGTCCGCGACGGCTTGCTTGTTGTGGCGCGTGGCGCGTGGGAGTGTGTTCTTGGTTGTGTCCAGCGATGGGGAGATGAAGGTGGAATCACCAAGCTTGCGGAACGCGATGACTTGGAATCGCTGGGTGGGGCTGAGGCGGTCGATGGATTGGAGCAGACGCTCGCGGATGTAGGTGAAGGAAGTCAGCGTCGCGCCCGACGCGTCGACGACATAGACGATCGAACGAGCGGCACCGGTGGAGACTCCCGCAAAGCTGATCGGCGCGGGCGCGTTGCTGGGTTCTGCAGCGAGTGATGACGATTGACTGCCGAGTTGTTCGAGCGTCGCGGCACTCATCGCTTGGGTGGAGACGGGGGTTGGTGCGGCGAGGGCTTTGGCGCTGCGGTCGAGGATGCTTGGTGCTGGTTGGGCAGCCGGCGTGCTATCTCGTTTCGTAGGGTCGTTGGGAGAGGTCTCCGCATCTTGCTGCTGGGGAGTGGGGGGCGGCGCGGTGAACTCAAGCTCTGCGAGCGGGATGCGGGTGGTCTTGGGTTCGGGGGTTGCGAGTGATGCGGCGCGCGAGCCGATCACGATCAGCAATCCGACCAGCGTCGCATGGATTAGCAACGAGACCCCTGGTGGCAGGGCCCAACTCAGGATCGATTTTCGGGTCGTCACGCTTGATTCTACGGCTTTGCTGACGCGGGTGTTCAGAAGTTGAAAGACAACCCGTTATGGTGTCGGATTGTGCTGTGGAGGTGGGGAGCGGTCGAACTCACCTCGATCGTGGGGTTTGGGGAGTGGTTCTGGCTTTGGCTTGGGTTGGGGTGGACGAGATTCGCCGGAGACATAGGGGTCACGACGACCGGGACGGAAGAGCATGCGATCCAGCGAGAGCGGGCCTGCTCCGAGGAGCGCGACGCTGAGGGTCATGGTGACGATCGCGAGTTGCCAGAGGAGCACGGAGTATGAACCCGGATTCCATGGGTCTTGAGTGTTTGGGATGAAGCCGAGGATCGCGTCGGAGGTTTGCATCGCGGCTGGACCGATCTGGGTGGTCCACATCGCGACGAGCATGACGACGCACAGCGACAGGGCGCTGAAGCGGGTGAGGAATCCGATGAGCAGGAACGCGCCGCAGGTGAGTTCGGTGATCGCGGTCGCCCATGCGGCGATCACGGGGACTTTCCCTTGTCCCATCCATGAGGGGACAATCGGGGAGATGGGCTGGGAGTCTTCCGTCAGTCCCGGAGAACCGGCGCGGTCGAGCAGGAGCGAGATGTTGTAGAGATTGCGGTAGGTGACCGGCTGGGGGAAGTCGGATCCGACGGCGGGCGCAGTGGTCTGCGCGATGTTGCGGATCGAGACCCGGTTGGATCTGGTTTGTTGTTCGAGGTTCGGATCGATCGGGAGCTGTGCGGAGGGGTCTATCGATTGGTCTGGCGATTGGCCTGTCGCTGGGTTCGCTGGTTGGTCCTTTTGGATGACCGGTTCGACGGGGGTATCAAGGTTGTCAGTATCGGAATCAATCTCTGGCTCTGAATTTGGAAGTGGTTTGATCGGTTCGTCGTTGGTTTTGGGTGTTGGCACGACGGGGTGTTCTTGGATGAAGGTGACCCCGAGGTTGGCAAGGCGCGCGGCGTTGTCGCCGTCGGTGGTGGAGGTCCCGACGAGCTTGGAAGTCCCGGCCCAGAGGAATGTCACCGCAAGCGTGAGACGCAGAAGGAACGAGGGAAGGGTGAGAGCGATATGGTCGCGGCAGCGCATGGGATTCTCCTGAAGCGGAGTGATGTTTGAGGGGGTTGAAGTGCACAGGCGTGGAGCCGAGTGTACCATTCCCTACAAGTGGACAATATACCGGGTCTATCGGCCATTCGATCTTGATTTGGCCTGTAATGGTGCGGTAAAGTGTGCCGATTGATGGGTTTGGGCCTACAAGTGTGGGCCTTGGATCATCATGTGAGACGCGGGTGTGGCGGAACTGGTAGACGCGCCAGATTTAGGTTCTGGTGGGCATAGCCCGTGCAGGTTCGATTCCTGTCACCCGCATTGAGGTTTCCGAGCGATCGGGCGACAACAAAAAAGCCCCCGGCATTCGCTGGGGGCTTTGTCTTTGGAGAACGGTTTGGTTATGGGCAGCTCTGGCCGTAGCTGCTGAGGAACAGTGAGATGTCGAGGAAGTTAAAGCTTCCATCGCTGTTCATGTCCGTGATTGGGTCCATCATGCCGTAGAGGCTGAGGTACATGGAGACATCGAGGAAGTTGAGACTCCCTGAGAAATCGAAGTCGGTGTTGCACACCGCGCCGACGCGGATCTCGTTGTCGAAGTATCCGATCTTGAAGCTCAAGCGTGGATCAAGCGGAGTTGGTGGAGCGATGATGGTGTCGAATGTACCGGTGACCCCCGCATCGGCGGTGACAATGGTCGCGACCCATGCGGTGGTGGGATTGAATCCATCGATGAGCGAGAGGTCGAGCGTGCCGTCGGCGTGGAATGTTGAGGAGGAATCAATCACATCGTTGACATTGAAGTTGGAGACTTCGACCTCGTAGGTGCTCGTGTTCGTAAGGGTGATTGGTTGGCTCGCGTCCATCTCGCCGACGGAGAGTCCGGGTGCGATGGTGCCGTGGATTGTGAGCGGTGCGTTGATCTGCCCGATACCTCGCAGGGTTTGATCGGCACCGAGCGTCATGCCAACGCCGGTGATCTGTGAGCGGCTTGTTGATCCACCGAGAATGAGATCGCCGGTGCCGTCGATGATCGCAGGGGCAGTGGAGTGCAATGTTGTGCCGAATCCGCCATTTGTTGGATTGATTTGAATTTCATTGTTGTTGGTGACGGTTCCTTCGACTCTGAGTTGGCTACCGCTGATCACATTGACCGGAGTGTTGTTGATGAGGTCTTGCATCGACGAGTTGGACGACACGGTTGTCGAGCCGGTGGAGATCGCGTCGATGGTGCCGCCGGTGATGGTGGTGGTTGCGAGATTGAGGAGTCCGTCGTTGATGAGGATCATTCCGGTTCCGGATTGATCAACATTCATCCCTTGCATTGAGAGGGTTGCTCCTGGTTGAATGGAGATAAGCGCGTTATTGGTTTTGTCCGATCCTCTGAAATCGAGCGTCCCGCTTGAAGCGTCGGCGTCGATGGTACCGTTGTTGATGAGCGATGCGTTGATCTGTCCGATGCCGTGGATGGTGTAGTCTGGGTTGATGGTGACGGTCTGGCCCGCATCGGTGTTGAGTTGTGACCTGTGGTTTGCGCTCGCCAGATGGATGTTCCCGGTGCCTTCGAGTGTCATGCTGTCGCGGAAGTTGAGAGATGTGGCGAACCCGCCATTGGTTGGGTTGACGGTGATGGTGTTGTTGCTCTCGAGTCCGTTCTCGATGATTGTGGTGGATCCGGAGTTCATGTTCATTGGTGCGTTGAGCACGACGGAGTCCAATCGATTGGTTCCACTGGCATGGGTGACGAGCCCTGAATCTGCGTTGATGGTTCCGCCCCGGATGGTTGCGGTGGTGAGGGCCATGCTCCCGTCAGCGACATCGATCTCCCCTGATGCGGATTGTTGAATCTCAACATTGTTGAGATCGAGCGTTGCTCCGGGCTCGGCGGTGATCAGGCCGTTGTTGATTTTGATCTCGGTTCTGAAGAGCAATGATGTTGCGTCAACATCCGCGATGATCGTGCCGTTGTTGATCATCGATGCGTTGATCTGTCCGAATCCACGGATGGTGTGGTCTGGCGCGACGGTCATGGTTTGATCTGGATCGGTGTTGAGCTGTGCACGGACACCGATTCCGCCGAAGATGGTATCTCCGGACCCTGAGAGTGTGGAAGAATCCATGAACCGGAGTATTGATGCGAACCCGCCGTTGGTTGGGTTGATGGAAAGTGTTCCGTTGTTCACCATGCCGTTGGATACGACGAGGGTGGTTCCGGTATTGGCGATGAGTGGTGCGTTGGATGTGACACCATCGAAGAACGAGGTGCCGCTGACGAATGTGCCGGTCCCTGAGCCGGGGGTGATGGATCCGCCGAGGATGGTTGCACTAGAGAAGGTCAATGAGCCATCATCGAGATTGATCTGCCCGCCTCCGGTCTGGTCGATGGTCACTGAAGTGACCGCGAGCGTCGCGCCGTTGGATACGCGGAAGATTTTGTTGTTGATTTTGTTGTTGGTGTTGAGCGTGAGGATCTGCCCGGCGACATCCGCGATCACCAAGCCTTGGTTTGTGAGCGGCGCTTGGATGGTGCCTATCCCTTGAATGGTGTGGGTTGAAGCGTTGGTGATGGGTTGTCCCGGATCGAGAGTGCGGAGAATGGCACGGGTTGAGACACCGCCCATCACGAGGGAACCATTTCCGTCGAGGGTCGCGTTGTTTTGTGCTTCAAGCGAGGTTGAGAATCCACCATTGGTCGGGTTCAACCGGAGGACGCCATCGTTTTCAATGGTGTTGAAGAACTTGAGAGCGGTTCCGGTATTGATGTGCCCTTCGCCGGTCAGACGGACCGAGTCGATAGTGCTGGTTCCGGAGGATTGCGTCCAGTGGAATCCGGGCTGCGAACTGATTGTGCCGTTGGTGATGGACGAGTTTGTCAGATTGAGTTGCCCATCGGTGACCGCGATTTCTGCAGTGGGATTCTGAGTGATATCCAGATTGTTGAAGTCCATCACTGAGCCGTTGATCACTTCAACCCGATTGTTGTTGATCCATGTACCGGTCATGATATCAAGCGTTGATCCTGTGAAGTTGGACTGGATGGTTCCGTTGTTGATGAAGTCGCCGATGATTCGTCCCAAGCCGTTGATGGTGTGGGTTGAGCCGTGGGTGGTCGTACCGGTCGAGCTGAGTCCTGCTCGTGTTGAGGCGCCGCCAAGTGTGAGCGTTCCTGATCCGCTGATCGAGTTGGATGTGCGCATGTTGAGCGTGGTCGAGAACCCGCCGTTGGTGGGATTGATGACGATGGCGCCGTTGTTGACGATGCTGCCGTTGACGCCCATGAAGGTGCCAGAATTGAAGTTGAGTGTGCCCATGGTGTCGAGCATGCTGACCGAGTCGAGGTCCGCGATGGAGATGTCAAGCGTTGCGGTGTACGCGGAGCCGAGGTTGAAGATCGCGGATTCGGTGATGGTTGATGGGACATTGCCGCCCGCCCAGTTTCCTGGGACATTCCAGAGACCGCCTGCGGGGTTGGTCCAGTTGATGGACTGACCGAGGGCGGATCCTGCGAGCAGAAATACAGCGAGCGATGAGGTGGCGAGCGTCTTCATTTTGGTTCTCTCTCTTGCAATGTTGACATTGGTTTGTGCGATGTACTAAGCGTCTATTGTATAGGGGGTTATCCTCTATGCCAATAAAAAAACCCGCCTCGTGGCGGGGTTTTTCGTCATGATTTCATGAAGAGAATCCTAACAAAGATAGGTTATGGGCATCCGGCTCCGAATGCCGCGAGGAACGCGGAGACATCGAGGAAGTTGAAGTTCCCGTCTGCAGTAAAGTCCGCGACGGGATCCTGTTCACCAAACGCTGCGAGGAAGGCGGAGACATCGAGGAAGTTGAGATTGCCATCCCCGGTGATGTCCGCTGGGCATGGGGTGCTCGCGTTCTCGCACGAAACAAGTTCGATGCTCACCGCGTCAACCGCCGCTTCTACAACCGAACCTGTCCCGGTGTCACCTGCACGGAAACGGACGCGGAGCTGGTTCGATGGCGCCGCAAAGCTTTGCGAGAGATCGAAGCTGTAGGTGTTCCATCCGCCGCCCGCGGCTGGATGACCGGGCCCGATCGAATCGAGTGCTTGCCATGCGCCGCCGTTGTTGTTGGAGATGTCGATGAACATGGTGTCGTCGACTTCGCCGATATTGTTTGAGTACCAGAGGTCGTAGGAGAGGGTTGGTACGCCATCACCGGTTGCGTCCAGTGCTGGTGAGGTGAGGATGGTGGTTCCGCCGTCAACATCAGAGTTGCCCGCGACATTGTCGGTGAGGTAGCAGCTGCCTGAACCATCGGAGTCTGACGCCGGATCGCCGCGACCGCCTCCGCCTGCTGGGATGCCGCGTTCCCATGCGCCATCGCTGACGCTGCCTGAGACGGACCAGCCTGTATTGGTTTCAAAGTTGTCTGCGAAGACTTCTTCAAATGATGATGCGACCGAAGCGGTGTAGACGCTTGACGGCGCGTTTGCTGGGAGTGTTTTGATCAGCCCGTTGCTGTCGGTGACGCGGAAGAAGTACTGGAGCGTTTGGCCACACTCGATCGCGGGGGACATCGCGGTTGCGGATCCATCCGGGTTCGGGTTCATGAAGATCGGCGTGAATCCGGTGCCGTCGGTATCGACAAACATGTGGATTGTTTCGAAGGATGCGCCATCGCGGGTGATGATGTTGACGCTGATGGGATCGCCGCCCGCTGGGGAGACGGTCTCGGGTTGGTCGCTGCGCTGCTGGAGCGCGAAGCTGTCGAGCTCAGCGTCAAGGCGCACCAAGAAGAGTCCACGCTCGATGTCCGAGACGATGATGGTCCCCGATGGCATGAACGGGTAGTTGGACCAGGAGCCGTTGAACTCCGCGGCGTCTGAACCTGGGTAGGTGTCAAAGTACGCCACTTCGACGGGATTGACCGGGTCCAGACCATCAAAGACACGGAGACCCGAGCGGTAGTTGGCTTGGTAGATCACATGATCTTTGGTGTAGAGATTGTGATCGATCGCGGCTTTGCCGGTGGAGTAGATCCCGAGGAAGATTGGGTTGGTTGGGTCTTCGACATTGAACACGCGTGTGGTGGTGACGGAGACGGTGCTGCCTTCGTCGAGCTCGTCGTTGAGGTAAAGGATGGAGCGGTCGGTGGAGAGCCAGCACTGGTGGGAGTATCCCGCGCTTGGGTAGAAGGCGGTCGCAAGGGTGATGGGGTTGTTGGGATCGGTGACATCCGCGATGCGGAGACCGGTTTCTGAGAACCCTCCCGAGAATCCTGATGCGAGGAACGCGAGTTCGCGTCCTGCGAGTGGTCCGTCGTGCCATGTGACGACCTGCGCGTCGTGGACATACATCTCGGTCCAGCCGCCGTCGATGGAGGGGAGTGCTGGGTTTGAGAGGTCGATGTTGATGAGTCCGCCGTTGCCGATGTTGGCGCCTGCGAGCCAGAGTGAACCGGTTTCTTCGTTGGTGATGATGTTGTGTGTGGTGGAGTATCCGCCGCTGGTCCAGTTGCGGACGAGGGTGACATTCCCGTTGTCGATGTCGGACATGTCCATGACCTGGATGCCCGAGCCGCCTTCGGAGACGCCGTAGGCGTACTCACCGACGACTTTGACATCGTGCCAGAGCGAGACAGGGCCGGTGATTTTGTCCACGATGACTGGATTGATGGGGTCGGTGATCTCGACGAACCCGTATCCGCCTTCGACACCCATGATCGCGTACTCGCGTCCGGATGGTGAGACATATCCCCAGCAGTCGTTGCCCGAGTTGACATTGAGGCCGGTGAAGTTATTGAGTGGGATGTTTGCGAGCAGCGTCATGTTCTGCATGTCGAAGAGGCCGCGTGCTTGATTGCCATCCTTTGCGGTCCAGATCGGTCCGAAGACGGGTGGTTCTTGGGAGAGGAGTTTGCGATAGTCATCATCATGCGCGTTTGCGACAGTTCCAACGGCGAGTGAGAGGAGCAGGGCGGTTGATAGTGATCGCCGGGAGGGCAAGTGACGCATCGGGTTTTCCTTTCAAGAGCGGCCAAGCATGACTTGCTCGGCGCATACAGATACAGTTGAGGTCTCGATTGAGACAGTATCTTATTCGCTAGATCGTCGATTCCGGTTGCTTTTTTCGCTGATTTCGGAGAATCTTGGTGTGAATTGGACATCTTTCTCGTATCACTCCAGCATGGAGACTGTCCGATGATCAACCCTTCCCATATACGGCTCGTGTTCGCACTGATAACCGGTCTGTCCTGGTCCACTTTCGCGATGGGTCAAAGCGAAAAACAGGACGAACAAATAGACCAGAGGTCTCCTGCAATCCTGCTCGCGGATGATTCCGTCCATCCAACGATGACTGTTCGGTGGACGACCAACCATGGGCAGCGCGAAGTCACCGGCCCGATGACCTACGGCCCACCTCTCGGCGGTGAGATCCTGCAAGGTGACACCAAAGACGAAGCCGGGAATGTGCGTGCGTACCTCGCGCTCGGTGGTTCTCGTGTTGATACAGGCGCGGGGCATCCCAACGGGATCGTGATCCGGACCGGGTTGACGAAGGTGGACAGTGCGAAACCGTTCTTTGAGGACATCAAGGCCGGGGGCATGATCGAGATTGAGATCGAGGGTGTGAAGTTGAATCAACCCATCAAGTACCACCAGGGGACGGGGATCATGCACCTCAAGTACGCGATCGGGGACCTCCTCGCGTGCTCACTCCCCGGCACAGCTCGGAATCAGTATCTGCTCTCAGACCCAAAGGACACACTCGGCGGGCGCGTGGTTGCCGGCGTAAACGCGACTCCCGGTGCCTTGTCTGGAGACAGTGAATGGGGCGGGTCGTTCGATGTGACGGTTGATGAGGACGATCCGACGCGGATGGGGTTTGTGGTGCGCGTGCCTTTCGGATTGTTGCGGCACCTGCAAGATCCATGGGAATCGACGCTCCCCAACACCTTCTTTGAACCGATCCACCTGCACGCGGAAGCGGAACTGCTCCAGATTTGGGCGACGCCGTTTGATCGGGAGTGGATCGTCGAGAGTAATGAGCCGGCCAAAGAGGAAGTGATTGATTCGGTAGACGACGCGGTTGAAAGCGACGGGTAACGCTCGCCGCGCGTAGAGTGTTGTATGGTCACACTCAATCAACACGATCAAAATGCACTCGACGCGGCGTACCAGATGGCGATCAAATCTCACGATGAGGGCGGGATCCCGATTGGGTCGGCGTTGATGGCGCCGGACGGGACGATCGTTGCCGTCGGACACAACGAGCGCGTCCAGAGCGGCGATCCCACGGCACACGCGGAAACCGTGTGCATCCGCAACGCTGGACGACGACGCGATTGGCACCAGCTCACGCTCGCGTCGACCCTGTCCCCCTGCGCCATGTGCACCGGGACCGCGGTGCTCCACCGGATCCCTCGCGTGGTGATCGGCGAGCACGAGACTTTCTTGGGACGAGAAGACTGGCTCACACAAGAAGGTGTTGAGGTGCTGCTTGCTGAGGATGAACGATGCATGGAGCTGATGCGTGCGTTTATTGCGGCGCGTCCGGATTTGTGGAACGAAGACATCGGTGTTCCACCAGAGTCTTGAAGGTTAGACGGTGCCGTACATCCGGTCGCCGGCGTCTCCGAGACCTGGGACGATGTACCCACGCTCATCGAGCCGTTCATCGAGTGCGGCGCAGTAGATGGTGATGTCCGGATGGTCTTTGTGCAATCTCGCGACGCCTTCTGGTGCAGCGACGAGGCAGATCATGCGGAGGTCGGTCGCGCCAGCGTCTTTGAGCATCGTGAGCGCGGCGGAAGCTGAACCTCCGGTCGCGAGCATGGGGTCAACAAGGATGACCGGTCCCGCGTCAAGGTCTTTTGGGAGCTTGTTGAGGTACGCGATAGGTTCGAGTGTTTCTTCATCGCGCGCCAGTCCGAGGTGTCCGACGCGTGCTTCGGGCATGACTTCGAGCATGCCGTGGATCATCCCGAGTCCGGCGCGGAGGACGGGGACGATGGTGATTGTCCCGACAAGCTGCTGCGCGGTAGTGCTGGTGACCGGCGTTTGGACGGGGATGGGTTTGGTTTTGAAGGAGCGTGTGACCTCGTAGACCATCAATCCCGCGATCTGTGAGAGGTGGGCCCGGAAGAAGCGATGGTTGGTCGCTTGGTCGCGGATGGTCGCCATCTTGTGCGCGATCAGGGGGTGATCGAACACGATGAGCGCGGGAGAGTCTTGAGCGGTGTCGGCGGTGGACTGTTGGGTGGGCATGCCGGAGTGTATCGCGGATGGATCAGGAATGGCGACAAAAAAACCCCGAGACCGGGAAGGTCTCGGGGTTGAGATGTTTGATCAATCAAACAGTCCTTGCGGACGGTCGATGATTATGGGCAGCCCTTGCCGAATGCGGCGAGGAATGCGGAGACATCGAGGAAGTTCCAGTTGCCATCATCGGTGAAGTCAGCGAAAGCTTCCTTGTTGCCGAATCCAGCGAGGAACTCGCTGACATCGAGGAAGTTGAGTGATTCGTCGCCGTTGATGTCAGCAGGGCAGGTTGATGCTGCTGCTGGAACGATTGCTGCGAATGACATATCAGCGCCGGCTTTGAACAGGCCAACGGTCGCGTTGCCCGAGACTGGTGGGGAATCTGTTTCGAACCAGTAGTTGTACATGGTGCCCCAGCGTACGGCGTTGGCCCAGACATTTTCGGACTCGGACTGGGTGTTCCATGCGATTGCGTTGCCGCCTTCGATTGGTGACCAGTTGGTTGGGCTTACATTCTCGTCCACTGTTGAGTGGTAATCGATATCGTGGAACCCGTGGTTGGAGGTTGCGGTGTTGACTGGGACCGAGAAGGACGAGGCGGCCTTGTCCGAGTTCTGGTTGTACAGACCGTAATCGTAGCGCCATGTACCGTTGCCGAGGTCGGTTGCCTTGGAAGCAACGATGAGGCGGCCGTCACCTGGAACATCTTGTTCGGTGATGACAACATCAGCGTGTTGCGCTTGCCATGCGTAGATCGCTGGGACTTCGCGGAAGATCTGGCCAGTGGTGTTCGCATTGAAGCTGGACTGGTTGATGTTCAGGCGCTGGTATGAAGCGTTGTTCATGTTGGTGCCGGCTGCGTAGTCCTGCTTGTGGATGTACACGCCTTCGACATAGAAGGTCGCGGTGGAGTCTGCGATGTCGGTTTGTTTCACCTGGATGCGTTTAAAGATGGAGTTACCACCTTGGTTGATGCCGGTGTATGGGTAGAGGTATTCACCGGTGAATGGGTTGACTTCGGTGCGAGGACCGAGGTCGCCCTGCGAACCATTGAGGCCGGCACCGTATGGGTCCGAGCAGCCTGAACCGAGGTGGGAGAAGTCGCCGTCGCCTTGGCAAGGCTGGCAGACCGAACCCTGGAGTGAAGCGAATGAGTGTTTCACTTGGGTGACACCGAGCTGCATGAGGCGCTCGGTTTCGTTGTCGTATTTCCAGATGGTAACCGCGATCACCGGATGGTTCGGGGTGTTGTCGATCCATTCAGCAGGTGAGGTACCGATGTTACAAGCGGTTGTGCCAACTGAATAGGCGCGGATGCCACCGATGTTGCCGTAGTTATTCACATCCGGCATAGCACCACAGATGACGTCGGGGGTTGCCATAGCGGTACCGGTGCAGGCAGCCATTACAGCCGCGAGAGCGAAACGATTCATGTTTATTCCTCCAGAAGGATTTTGGGGTTGTTTGTACTTTAGATTACAGGCTATTGGGTCAAATTGGTAGCCGAAAGCGGATGCTTTGGGCAGAATTTACCCAGAAAATAACTGGGTTATCGGTCTTACGGGCATCCCTGACCGAAATCGGCGAGGAAGGCGCTGATATCCAGGAAGTTGAAACTAGAATCGTTGTTCCAGTCTGCTGTAGCAGATGCATTGCTAAATTCCGTCAGGAATGCGCTGATGTCCAAGAAGTTGAGTGATCCATCAACAATCAGGTCTGCGGCACATTCTGCGACGACGAGGTTGCATGGTGCATCGTTATCGAGGTACGACAGGATGCGATCTTGGACTCGTGGGTGGAACCGGAGATCCATGTTGGAGAGGCCTCCTGCACAGAGGTGGCAGTAGGACATGATGGTGGCGTCTTGTGAGAGTGTGCAGTCACCGTCGCCGCAGCCGTCGATTTGTGGGTTGTATCCGTCATGGGTGTGTCCCGAACCGAAGTTGTGGCCCATTTCGTGAGCGGCAACGATGACATCCCAGTTGTTGTGTGAGTTGTCTTGGAGTGGGTTTGGGAAGAAGCCGTCCATGTTTCCGCTGACACCGATACCCCAGAAGTCATCGCATGCGCCTGGGAGATACGCGACACCGCCGCCGAGCGAGCGGGCGCTGAGTGCGTGAACGACTTCGCGTTCGATTTGAGCTTCATCGCCTGAGTTGAACTCGTCTTGGACATCGTCGAGGAAGTCGATGATATCTGAGCCGCCGTAGGGGTCGTTGTTGGATGCGTAGGTGCGGAGGAACGGTACGGAGAGGGTCATGTTCACATCGCGGTCGTAGATGGTCGAGATCGCGGCGAGGAGTGTGGACGCGTAGGACGCGGACGCGGTGGTGTTGCCGCCGAAGAGCGAGTTGGTGAACTCGTAGTCGGTTTCCAGTGCGATCTTTGCGTTGCGTTGTGGTGCGGCGCCTTGCGGCGCGACGAACCCGTCGTGGCCGATGTAATCGTCTGCGATTTGCAATCCGAGCGGGTTGAACTTGGGGTTGTTCATGTCCACAGCACAGTTCTGTCCTGCAGGTTCAAGGTTGAGCATGCTTGATGGGAAGATCGCGAGGTCCGATGCGGACTTCTTCTTGCCGTCAAACTTCCCGGCGGAGATCACATGCGATTGGCCCCCGGCTTCGATGTATCCCGAGGTCCCGAACTCGGTGATCGCGATGTATGTGACCTGCGATTCGTCGCCTGCGATATGACCACGCAGGTGGACATCGCCCGAGAGGTCGATGGTGTGTTCTTGTCCCTTGGCATCGACGGAGACGATCCGGGCTCCGGGCGCAAATGGGGTAAATCGTTTGAGGTCCAGATCGACCAAGGTGCCGTCCTGAAGGGTCACGATCATTTCCACAGCATCGCCGAGACGGACCTGCGAGAATGAGCTCGCATCGGTGAGCGCGGCGCGGGTGGTGTTGACAGGGACCGAGTGGGCATGGGGAGCAGCAAGTGCGGTCATGCTGAGGGCGGCGGTCGCGGCGAGGGCGACGATTGATGTTGGACGCATTGATCAATTCTCCGGCTTGGATGATTTTCAGACTCAACGAGAGCGGCGGAGCGGAGGGGCAAAACAGAGACCAACACACAAAGACCACGCACAGGAGCGTCTGGTTCGGGTTTAAGATGTGAAAACACACAACGCGGGGAGATTTCCCCTTGAACCCTCCGATTCGGAAGGAGAGCTGGGGAGGTTCCCTGAGTGCCGGCTTTTTCGCTCCATGATCCACTTGAAGGCTCTAAAGGCGGTTGTTTCGGTTAGGACATAAAAAAACCCGCGGGGGGCGGGTTGTAGAAGTGTCGTTTGTACGGCGAATGCTTGGGCTTAGTCGTCATCGTCGATGAGCGGTCCCATGGATTCAGGTTCTGGTTCCGGCTTGGACTTGCAGGTCAACAGGATGATCGCACCACCGATCGCGGAGATCGCGGACGCAACGAGGATCGCGAGTTTCGCGTGCTCGAGGTGTGATGCGTCGTTTGCATATGCGAGGTTGGCGATGAAGATGGCCATGGTGAATCCGATGCCGCCGAGCATGCCCGCGCCGAAGATATGTCTCCAGCTGACGCCTCGCGGAAGGGAGGCGATTTTGAGCTGGCATGCAAGGTAACAGAGCGCGATGATCCCGAGTGGTTTCCCGACGCAGAGGCCGAGGATGATCCCGATTGCTGCCGGATCAGAGAGGTTTTCAGTGACGCCGCCGTGGATCGGGATCCCCGCGTTTGCAAGCGCGAAGATCGGGATGATGACGAACGCGGCCCAAGGATGGAGCACATGCTCGATCCGGTGGAGTGGTGGGAGAACCATTCGTGAGTTGTGAATAATCGCGTTGACCGCGGCGCGGCGTTCGGACGATTCGGTGACATCGAACTCCGGATCGTCGTGCGCGTTTGCGAACACATCGAGTGCTTTGCGTGTCGAGAAGACATAGTTGACTGCGTTGACGCGTGCGTGCGCTGGGATTGTTGCTGCGAGGAGGACGCCTGCGATGGTCGCGTGAACGCCGGACATGTACACGAAGTACCAGAGCGGGAGGCCGAGCACGAGATAGAGCGTGATCCAGCGGACACGCAGGACATTCATGAACATGAGGATCGCGACGATACTGCCGGCGTATCCGAGGTAAGCCATTTCTAGGTTTTCTGTATAGAAGACCGCGATGACGACCAGTGCACCAAGGTCATCGACGATCGCGAGACTGGTCAAGAAGATTTTGAGTGAGTTGGGAATGCGTGAACCGAGCATCGCGAGAATACCGACGGCGAACGCGATGTCCGTCGCCATGGGGATTCCCCATCCTCCGATGGTTTCTTTGCCCCAGTTGAGGGACGCGAAGATGAGCGCGGGACCGATCATGCCGCCGAGGGCGCCGAAGATCGGGAGTGCGGCTCGTTTGGGTGATGCGAGCTCGCCACAGAGGACTTCGCGTTTGATTTCGAGTCCGACGACGAGGAAGAAGATCGCCATCAGGAAATCATTGATCCACAGCGCCGAGGAGTGTTGCTGATACCACATCGGTTCTTCGGTCACCGGCTGCCAGCCGTGCCCGCCGTGTGCATCGTCGGCTTGGTGATCATCACCGACGACCATGGACAAGTCTTCGACCGTTTCCTCGATCGCGTCGGCGGCTTCTTCGATGGGTGAATCGTTGTGATCATCAGCAAGTGATGGGGAGTGGGGTTCAGGAGCATGAGCATCGGCGTCGCCGTGTCCAGAGTCAGCATGATCTGGTGCTATTGAGACGGCGATGGTGGTCTTGGTCTTGTAGAAGATTTCGTTGTAGGAGTCGGCGTACTTTGAGTTTGCCCAGATCATCGCGATCGCGGTCATCGCGAGCAGAACGATGCCGCCGGAGCTTGAGAGCTTGGCGAATCGTGTGAATGGGCGTGCCAGCCGTTCACCCGGCTCCGGATTGAGGTTGTGAGCAGCGGTTGGGATGTGGTGGTCGTCTGACATGCCTGATACTCCTGAAGGATCGTCCGGGGGATTCGCCCTACTTAAAGGGCGATCGCGGTTCATGGTTCAGGGTTCTATCGGGCGTTGGGAAGGGGTATGTTGACCGTGTGGGTGGTCAACATGTGAAAATAGGCAAGCAAATCCGCGATCTGAGAGCGGTGGGACCGAGTGCGGCGATTTCTGCGCTGCTACTGCTGGAAGGGGTACAAGCCGGGGAGATCGAGGATCTGGGTCAGCTCGTCAAGTGTTTCGATACACGACGACGCGAGCGCGGGGTCGAGCAGGTCCGACTGGGTGATCTCGTCGGGATAGGTCCGCGTGACGAAGTCGACGAGTTTGGCGTGGAGGTCGTCGTCGAGGATGACGCCTTGATGGACCGCCGCGAGTTCTTTGGAGGACAGCGGGACGCGGAGGCGGAGACACGCGGGACCGCCTCCGTTGCGCATGGACTCGCGGACATCGAGGTAGTGGGCCGTGTTGACGGGGTTGGCGTCGTCGGCGAGGATTGTTTCGATGAAGCTGGCAACGCGCGGATTCTCGGTGGTTTCGAGTGGGGCAACCAAAGCCATGGATCCATCGGGGAGGGTGACGATCTGAGAGTTGAAGAGGTAGGAGGTGACCGCGTCTTCGAGGGAGAAGTCGGTGTCGTGCGCTTCGATGGTGATCAACGGCTGACCGAGCGGGGACGCAAGATCGGTGAGCATCGAGCGGGAGGTCGCGAACGCTTGCTCATGGTAGAGGAAGACGGTTTCGTTGCCGGTCGCGATGACATCGTTGTGGAACACTCCCGCATCGATCGCGTCAGGGTGCTGGCGTGCGTAGACGACCTTTGCAGGATCGAGCTTGTGCGTGCGTGCGATCGCTTCGCACGCGGCGCGGGTCTGTCGCGATGGGTAGTTGCGTGCGGAGTTGGATGGGTCGTGGATGTCTACGCCGTAGACAAACAGCTCGATCCCGGGCTGATCGTGGGATGCGGCAAACCGGACATGGTTCGCGGCTCCCTCGTCGGCAAAGCGAGCTTGATCCGGGAGCGGGTCGTGCACGACAAAGTGGGACGGGTCCTTGAAGATCATCCGCAGCGCGCGGGTCGTCGTTGGATGCTCAATCGAGCGGTGGAGGTTCGAGACCAGATTCGCTGGGGTCATGTGGACTTTGTTGTCCGCGGTGTCCGGACTCGGAGAGACCGTCGCGGCGTTGGCGGCCCACATACTGCTGGCGCTCCAGACCGCCGCGAGGATGGTCGGGTCTGCGTCGCGTGCTTGTGCGAGGAGGTGGGCGTCGGATCCTTCGAATCCGATTTTGCGGAGGAAGCTCAGGTCGGGGCGTTGTTGCGGTGGGAGGATGCCTTGGGTCAGACCGAGGTCCATGAGGGCTTTCATCTTCGAGAGACCCTGGAGCGCGGCGGCTTTGGGTTTGGCGGTTCCTCCCGCGTTGGAGAGCGAAGCGATGTTGCCCGCGGAGAGTCCGGCGTAGTTGTGGGTCGGGCCGATGAGCCCGTCGAAGTTGACTTCTTGATAGTCTGCTTTTGACATGTCAGAGGGTAGGAGGCATGCGAGGGGGAACGGGTTTGCCCTGCGGGTCAGTTTGCAGATCCGGGACCGGTTCCCGTGTCGCAAGATGCTCAAGCTGCTCGGCGATGTCGTGGACATTGTCGAGTCGGATGCCCGCTTTGCTCACGAGGTATCCCTCCCAGAGGCGGTGACGACGCACGAGCTGGGCACCAGCGGCCAGACCGGTCTGGGTGAGTTCGAGTTGGGAGCCGTGGTTGATGATCAACCCTTGACGATCCGCGGCTTGGATGATCTGGTTGATGTCCTTGGCGTGCATCGCTGATGTGATGGTCGAGATCGGAGAACGCGCCATCCCCGTCTCGCTGGCGCGGTAGAGCAGACCAATCAAATCCTCGATCGCGATGGATCGTTTGAGCGAACGCTGGCGGCGGGACTTGGCAATCAACCCATGCGAAGGCGAAGCAATCGCGGCGATCGCGACCATCGACCCCGCGACGGTGCTCATCATTCCCGCGGCGTTGATCGACGAGGGCATCCCGAGCATCTCGGGAACAAACGATGCGAGCAGGTAACCGATGATTGCGGACGACACTGCGAAGATCGCGCTGAGTTTGATCTGAGTGGAGAGCCGATCCGTGCACAAACGCGCGGTCGCGGCGGGACAGATCAGCATCGCGATGACGAGGATCGAACCGACCGCTTCAAACGACGCGACGGCGCATGCGGCGGTCATGACCATGAGCAGGACGGTGATGAGTCCCGCGTGGATGCCTTGGGTGGTTGCGAGTCCGGGGTCGAAGGACGCGATGCGGAGCTCTTTGTGGAGCGCGAGTTTGAAGATGATGACCAAGATCGTGAGACCGACGAGCGTGGAGACCTGCGTGGGGATCGCGTGGAGGGTTTCGATGCTGAAGAGCTGGTTCCATTGGTTGGGCGCGACGAAGAACAGCGTTTCGAGTTGTCCGTACAGGACGCAGTCCGCATCGAGATCCACATGATCCGCCGCGGCTTGTTCGAGCATCAGCACGCCGAGTGCGAACATGACGGAGAAGACGACCCCCATCGCGGCGCCGGGTTCGACGCGTCCGAGCCGTTTGACGAGTTCGATGAGTGCGACGGTGATCAGCGCCGATGCGCCCGCGCCGAGGAACATAACCATCGGCGAGCGCGACGACGCGAGCAAGAACGCGGCGACCAATCCCGGGAGCACGGCATGGGAGATCGCGTCGCCCATCATGGATTGCCTGCGGAGGACGAGGTGGTTGCCGATCAAGCCGCAGGAAAGGGCGACGCAGATCGCGGAGGTGAGCGGGAAGAGGTCGAAGCTGATGTGCTCGCGGATGACTTCGGGTATCTGGCTGGAGATCATGATTCGACCTCCGATGTTGCGTGGTCGAGGTGGAGTCCGCTGTCGCGGATTTCGCGTTCGAGCCGTTGGATGAGCTGGTCATCGAGGACATGCTCGACCTGATCGACGGACCAATCCACATGCGATGGCGCGATGTCGGCGCAGGAGATGAGGTACTGCTCCCAGAGCATGTGGTTCCGGTGGACGCGGCGACCGCGTTCAAGGCCTCGCTGGGTGAGTGCGCTGGAGATGCTGAGTGAGTCGGTGAATCTCATAGCACGGAGCAAGATGCGAAGCGCGAACTCTGCTTTGGCGTGCTGCTCTGGATACTCGTACTTGGATTCGAGGATGTGATCGATCGCGATGCGTGTGCGGAGTCGTACCTGGCGAACCAGTTGTGCGATGACGCCTCGCTTCGGCGCCAGGAGCATGGAGAGCGCGAAAATTGAACCAGCGCACAACACGATCACCGCGCCGGCGGGTTTGCGTGGGAGGAGCGCGGACACGGACGATCCGAGGAACCCGGACAGTGCGCCGATGACGGCGCTGAGGATCACCAGCATCCGCACCCGGTCCGTCCAGAATCGAGCGGCGGCGGGGGGGATGATCAGCATCGCGACGATCAGGATGAGTCCCACCGCTTGCAATCCCGAGACCGTGACCAGCACGATGAGCGCGAGGATCAGCGCGTCGATGAATCCCGCGTTGATCCCGGTGACTTTCGCGAAGGATTCGTTGAAGCAGACGATGGTGATTTCTTTCATCACGAGCAGTGCGATCGCGATTGCGATCAGCGCGATGGTTCCCATGATGATCGCGTCGTTGGTGAGCATCGCGGCGGTTTGGCCGTAGATGAAATGGTTGAGTCCCGCGGCGCTCGAAGTCGCGGTGGACTGGATGACCGAGAGCAGCACAACACCGATCCCGAAGAACACAGACAGCACGATCCCGATCGCGGCGTCCTCGCGGAGCCGGGTCTTCGTGAGGATGAGGTGGATGAGGGCGACACCGAGGATGCCTGAGATGGTCGCGCCGAGGAGGAGGATGGGGAGCGATCGCGCGTTGTATCCCAGCGCAGATGCGATGAGGAACGCGGCGGTGATTCCGGGGAGTGTCGCGTGGGAGAGCGCGTCGGCGGTGAGCGAACGCTTGCGAAGCAGCGCGAACGCGCCGATGATCCCCGCGGCGATCCCGAGCAAGGTCGCGGCCACGATCACCGCGTTGGTGTTGAACCCGGATTGCAGGGTCACCGTGTCGAGAATCTCGCGCAGCGAGGGCATCTCGTCGTGGGTTTGTGTCAGGGATTGGGCGAGGGTTGGGTTCACGGCTGGTGTTTTCTAAAGCTGGCCCTGCTGGGCGCGGGCGACGGCTTCGGACGCTTCAGCGAGGAGCGTGAGTCGTCCGCCATAGGTTTTGTTGAGGTTCTCGTCGGTGAAGACTTCGCTGACCGGACCCGCGGCGACGATGCGCATGTTCAGCAGCATCGCGTGGTCAAAGTAGGTCGGGACGGTCTGGATGTCGTGGTGGACGACGATGACGGTCTTGCCTTGGGATCGGAGTTCGCGGAGGACCTCGATGATCGCGGCTTCAGTTGCTGCGTCGACCCCTGCAAAGGGTTCGTCCATGAAGTAGAGGTCCGCTTTTTGCACAAGCGCCCGCGCGAGGAACACGCGTTGTTGTTGTCCTCCCGAGAGCTGCGCGATCTGGCGGTTGGCGTACTCAGACAATCCCATGCGCTCAAGCGATTCCATCGCGGCGGCTTTGTGCACCTTGCGGACCGGTTTGAACCAGCCGATCTTGCGATAGAGTCCCATGCACACGACATCGAGTGCGCTGACGGGAAAATCCCAGTCCACGGTTTCGCGCTGCGGAACATACCCGATCTTGGCGCGAGCGTTTTTATACGGCTTCCCCCAGAACTCAACAGTTCCCGCAGCAGCAGGGATGAGACCGAGGCACGCTTTGATGAAGGTGCTCTTGCCCGCGCCGTTTGGGCCGACGATCGCGACGAGCGATCCCGGAGGCGCGTCGTAGTCCACATCCCAGAGGACGGGCTTGCGGTGGTACGCGACGGTCATCGCGTGCACAGACAGCGGGTTGTCCGCGGAGTGCTCAGGTCGTGCGTCGAGTGTTGAGCGCGGGGTTGATCTGGGTACTGGTTTGGGATTTGGGCTGGTAGCGGTGCTCATGGTTGTTCTTTAGATTGAGTGTCTGCGAGGAGTCCGTTCATGCCTCGTTCTGGTGCTTCTCCGCCGAGGGCTCTTGCGATGGTGGTGATGTTGTGGTCGATCATTCCGATGTAGGTGCCTTCGTAGGTGCCCTCTTGTCCCATCGCGTCGGAGAAGAGGGAGCCGCCGATGATGACCTTGTGTCCGCGCGCGTTGGCGCCGGCGATGAGCGCGTTGATGTTTCGTTCGGAAACAGTGGTCTCGATGAACACCGCTTTGACTTTGTTGTCCACGAGGAGATCGACAAGGCGTTCGATGTCGCGGACGCCTGCTTCGGATTCGGTGGAGATGCCCTGGATGCCGACGACTTGGTAGTTGTATCGACGGCCGAAGTAGTTGAACGCGTCGTGGGCGGTGATGAGGATGCGTTGGTCTTGGGGAACGGTCGCAAGCACACGCTCGGCGTAGGCGTGGAGCGCGGTAATCTGTGCTTTGTATGAATCGGCGTTGGCGCGGTAGCTCTCTGCGTTGATCGGGTCCTTGTCGATCAGGGTCTGTGCCATTACATCAACCGCGAGCGACCACGCGATGGGGTCCATCCAGAGGTGGGGGTCATGATGACCAGCGAACTCGGGTGGCGCGAGGAGTGAGTCCTCGTCGATGGATTCGGTGACCGCGCGGACGGTGATCCCGGAGCTGGCGATGCGGACGAACGCGTCGGTCATTCGGCCTTCGAGCAGGAGTCCGGAGTACAGGACGATGTCCGCGCCCATCAGTTTGGTGATGTCGGTGCGGGTTGGTTTGTAGAGGTGGGGGTCGATCCCGGTGCCCATGATTCCGGTCACGGTCGCGTGGTTTCCTGCGATCTGGGTGACGGGATCGGTGATCATGCCGGTGGTGGTGACGATGGTGAACTGGTCGGCTGTGGTTGAGGATTTTGGGGCAGGATCGCCGCATGCGACAAGCATCGTGCACAGAGCGAGGGAATAGATTGCGGCGATGAGGGCTTTGGGGTTCATGGATGGCCTTGCGTGGTTTTTAGTAGCAGCGGCTACATGTAGCCAGTGCTACAATAGCACAGAACGGCGGCGTTGGCAAATCGGGCTCTGATTTCTGCATTATCGGACGCTTGTGGTGTGAATGATCGACGGAGGGCTTGACAAATGCCAACTCGGAGCGTTCCGTGTCGGCTCAGACTATCTATATATACATAGTCGATTCCCAACGAGAGGCGTGCATGGCGAAGAAGACTGCATCCAAGAAAACGACCAAAAAAGCCGCGAAAAAGGTCTCAAAGAAGACGACCAAGAAAGCGGCGAAGAAGACCACCAAGAAGGCAGAAGGTGCGTCCAAGAAGGTCGCGAAGAAGGCTGGAGGCCGCAAGTTTGCCAGCGCGTACAAAGCGGGCGACGCGAAAGGCAAGTCACTGGTGATCGTGGAATCCCCTGCGAAGGCGAAGACGATCAACAAATATCTTGGGAGCGATTATGTCGTGCTCGCGTCGGTGGGGCATGTGCGGGATCTGCCTTCGAAGAATCCAAAGGGTGTGAAGGATCCTGTGCCTGGGGTGAATCTGGATCGTCGATTCCAGCCGAGCTATGAGATTTTGTCTGGAAAAGAGACGGTGGTGAAGGATTTGAAGCGTGCCGCGAAGGATGCGCTTTCAACCGGGGGTCAAGTCTGGTTCGCGACCGACCTTGATCGCGAGGGGGAAGCGATCGCGTGGCATGTGGCGCAGGAACTCGGGATTGATTCGAAAGATGCGCAGCGGGTGATGTTCACCGCGATCACCAAAGCGGAGATCGAAAAAGCGTTCCTGAATCCGCACGCGATCGATGAAGAGCGTGTCAACGCGCAGCAGGCGCGACGGATTTTGGACCGAATTGTCGGGTACCAGGTGTCGCCATTGCTCTGGAAGAAGGTCGCGCGTGGACTCAGTGCCGGTCGCGTGCAATCGGTTGCGGTGCGGCTGGTCGTCGAGAAAGAACGGCAGATCGAAGCGTTCGTCCCGGATGAATACTGGACGGTGACGGGGAACTTCGTGCTTGATTCTGCTGCAGCGGGCAAGCTCGGGAAGCAATGGAAGTCGTTTATCGAATCCACCGACGAGAAGGGCAAAGGCCCGACGGTTAAAGCACAGAACGGATGGCTCAGCCAGAACAACGCGGTGCGGGCGCAGCTTGTCGAGTTTGATGGCAAGAAGTTCGATCCGCGGATTCTGTCCGCATCGATCGTGCCTGAGGTTGAGGTGTTGACGCACGACTCGATCGAGGAACGGCGCGAGAAGGTCAATGCAGCGTTCGGTGATTCCAAGTCGCATGATGTGTCCGGTGAAGTGGAAGCCGTCGTCGAGGCGTGCGGGCTTGGCAATGTGTCCTGCGAGGTCAAAGAGGACAGCGAGGGTGTCGGTCCCGCTCGATGGGTGCGGACAATCTCGGGAACCTGCGGCGGGGACCTTGAATACACGATCGAATCGGTCGAAACCAAGCGGACGAAATCGCGTGCGGCCGGGCCGTTCATTACTTCGACGCTCCAGCAAGCGGCGTCGTCGCGGTTGGGATTCGGTGCACAACGGACCATGCGTGCGGCTCAAGGGTTGTACGAAGGGGTCACGATCCCGGGTGAAGGCCCGACCGGTCTGATCACCTACATGCGTACCGACTCCACGCACATCGATGGCGGCGCGCTCAACTCGGTCCGTGGCCACATCCAGAAAACCTACGGCGAGAAATACCTCCCCGAAAAACCAAACTTCTTCAAGACCTCCAACAAGGGCGCGCAGGAAGCACACGAAGCGATCCGTCCGACCGATGTGTCGCGGCACCCAGAGTCACTCCCGAGTTCTGTCAAGGATGATCAGCGGAAGCTGTACAAACTGATCTGGGAACGGTTTGTCGCGTGCCAGATGGTCGCGGCGGAATGGGACGCGACGAGCGTGATGATCCGCGGCGGGGTGGACAACAAAGCACTGTTCCGCGCGACGGGACGGACGCTCGCGTTCGATGGTCACTACCGTGTGTCGGGTGTCCCGACCAGCGGCGATGAGCTGAATCTTCCCAAGCTGACCGAGAAGCAGTCGATGTACCCGTTCGCGCTGGACCCAGCGCAAAAGTTCACCGCGGCGCCGGGTCGGTACTCTGAAGCGAGCTTGATCAAGACACTCGAATCTGAAGGGATCGGGCGGCCATCAACCTACGCGAGCATCATCCAGACGATCCAGGACCGCAAGTATGTCGAGCAGATCGCTCGCGCGTTCTGGGCGACGGATCTGGGCATGGTCGTTACCGACAAGCTGATCGAGGGGTTCCCGCGATTGATGGACCTCGGATACACACGCGACATGGAAGGCAAGCTCGACGCGATCGAAGACGAGCACCTCGACTGGATCGAGATGCTCGAAGGGTTCTACGGCCGATTCTCCAAGGCACTCGAAAAAGCACACGAGGAGATGACGCACGCCAAAGCGGAGCTGCGTCCCGCGCCCGAGGAGTACCGGTGCGAGAAGTGTGATTCGTCGCTGGTATACCGGTTCGGGAAGAACGGGCGGTTCTTGAGCTGTTCGCAGTACCCTGATTGCAACTGGGCGTGCCCGTGCGATCGGCAGGGGCGACCCCAGATGGCGGAGTTTGTCGATGTGAAGTGCCCCAAGACCGGTCGTCCGATGATCCGGAAGGTTGGGCGGTTCGGGCCGTTCTTGACGACCCCGCTCGAAGAGGGCGAGACGAACGATGACGGGATGATCCTGAACATCGACAAGAAGGGGTTTGTGAATGCTCCGAGTGTTCCGGCGCTATTGACTGATCTGGAGTGTCCGACTTGTCAGAGCCCGCTGAATCTGCGGAACGGGGCGCGTGGGCCTTGGCTCGGGTGCAGCAGGTTCCCCAAGTGTCGTGGCCGCGGAAAGTGGACGGCTCTGGAAGACGAGCAACGCGCGGATCTTGAGGCGAAACTCAGCAAGCACGAAGCGGCCCACCCGATCCCAACAATCACTCGCATGGACGGGACAGCGTTGACCGATGAGAAGGGCAAGCCCGTCGCTGAGGCTCCGAAGGTCGAGGAACTGCTGCTGCAGGAAGACCCACGCGAAACCAAGAAGGCGTGATGGGCTGAGTTGTTGCTCCTCGCGTGTGTATGATCGCGGTAGTGAGTAGTTTCCTGATGACAACCAACTCGCGTCAGATCCTCCGCAAAGCGGCGGGCTGGGTGCACGATCATCCCGACGGCTGGCTCAACATGATCGGCGCGGTGATCGGTATCTTGACCGCGGTGGGGGCGGTGCTGTTTGCCAAAGGGTTGATGAGCGTCGAACACTGGACCGAGGGGTTGCAAGATGACCTTGCTACGCAAGTTGGCAGCGGGTGGTGGTTGATCCCATTGATCCCGATGGTGGGGGCACTGCTGACGGGGATGCTGGTATATTTTTTCGCACGCGAAGCGGGCGGGCACGGCGTGCCTCAGGTGCTCGATGCGATTGTCCGCAAAGGCGGCGTGATCCCTGCAAAGACCGGCATCGTCAAAGTCATGGCATCGATCTGCACGGTCGGTACCGGTGGTTCGGGTGGTGCGGAAGGTCCGATTGTCCAGATCGGTGCGGTGACCGGTTCGGTAATCGCGCGTCGCTTGGGTGTTCCACGCCGTCATGTGATTACATTGCTCGGGTGCGGCGCGGCGGCGGGGATCTCGAGTATCTTCAACGCGCCCATTGCGGGGGTGTTCTTCGCGCTTGAAATCCTGCTGCGTGATTTTTCGCTCAAGACCTTTATGCCCATCGTCATCGCGTCGGTGTTCGCGACCGCGATGACGCAGGTGATCCTTGGGGACAACGAGGCGATCTTTGCGACGCATCTTCCCAACTATGTGTTCAGCGCGTTCGAGCTTCCCAGCTACATTGTGCTGGGTCTGCTGTGTGCGTGCGGCGCGTGGTTGTTTACCACTTGTATTGAATACGGCGAAGAGGTCTTCGGTCGCATGCGTCTGCATCCGATTCTCAAACCAGTCTTCGGGGCGCTGCTCTTGGGGATCCTCGGGATCATCGGGATGAACCTCTTCGCGTCGATCGAGAACGGTGATATCCTCGGCGACCACGGCGCGAACCCTTCCTTCTTTGGAAACGGCTATTCGGTCATCACCCACCTGCTCGATCCCGCGACCTATGTTGAGGGAGATTTTATGTGGGGCGCGACCGCGGTGCTTGGTTTGCTCGTGTTTGCCAAGATCCTCGCGACCACCTTCACGCTCAGTTCGGGCGGGTCGGGCGGTGTGTTTGCGCCCAGTCTCTTTACCGGCGCGACCATCGGGGGCACCTTCGGGATGTTCATGGACAAGCTCGGATTGATCGCACAAGGATCATCCCCAGCGTCGTACGCACTCGTTGGGATGGCGGCGGTCGTCGCGGGAACAACCTTCGCGCCGATGACCGCGATCCTGATTCTGTTTGAGATCACGCGCGAGCCTCGCGTGCTTGGGCCGATCATGCTTGCGGCGATCGTGTCCACCTCGCTGACGCGCAAGCTGATGCCCGATTCGATCTACACCGCGAAGCTCCGCAGGGCTGGTGTGCGGATCGGTACGAGCCGAGATTTGAGCGTGCTGCGTCATATCCCTGTTGCGAGCGTGAAGTACGATGCGCTGCCGCGGGAGCCGGTGTATGCGTCTGATCCATTGAGCAAGCTCATCACGCTCCACGCGCACCACAATGTTCCCGACTTCCCGGTGATCGACCACGAGGGGCACTACATCGGGATGGTGACGGGGAGCGACATGCGCTCGGCGCTGATCGACCGCGAAGCGATCCCGCTGCTGCTGGTTGCGGAGTTGATGCGGACGGATATCCCGACGATCACCGCCGACGAGCACTTGGATACCGTGATGGAAAAATTCACCAAATCCGATGTGTCGAGCTTGTGTTTGCTGGATCAGTTCGGGCAGATGAACCCGATCGCGTTGATCACGCGTGAGAAGGTGATGGTCCGGTACAACGATGTGCTTGATGAAGGGTAATTCGGGTTGGTGAAACCCAACGCACGCATTCCCATAGAATAAAGCATGAACACAGGATCCCTTATCGGTGCGGCGTTTGTCGCGGTTTCGTCCCTCATGGTGTGCACCGCGTTTGCGGAGAACCCGGTCGAGGCGGCGGTTCACAAGCACATCGAGCCGTTGATTGAAGCGGGGCTGGTCCCTGGCGCGGTGGTGGGGGTTCGGTACAAGGGGGTCGATTCGTACTACACGCTCGGGACGCTCGCGTTTGATGGGGATGAGGAGCCCTCGTTTGATACGCTGTACGAGATCGGTTCGATCTCGAAGGTGATGACCGGGATTCTGCTTGCCGACGCGATCCGTCGCGGCGAGGTGACCAAGAACACGCTGGTGGATGAGCTGCTCCCTGAAGGTGTGGACAGCAAAGATTTCAAGGGGACGGAGGTCGCGTTGTGGCACCTGACCACGCACAGCTCGGGTTGGCCCACCGCGCCGTCGAATCTTCGTCCGACCGATCCGGACAAGCCGTTCATGGGATACACGGAAGAGATGCTGTATGAGTACATCTCGAAGGTGAAACCGATGAGAGAGCCGGGGACGGAGTTTGAGTATTCGAATTTGGGGGTTGGGTTGCTCGGGACGCTGCTAGCTCACAACGCTGATTCGGATTACGAATCGATTGTGACTGAGCGGGTGTTCAAGCCCTTGGGGATCGAGGATATTCAGATCACGCTGAGCGACAAGGACCTGCATCGTCTCGCGCCTGCGACTTCTAGCGGCCGGAGCACCAAAGCGTGGGGGGACATCGGGCCGTTCAATGCTGCGGGGATGTGGGTCGCGTCCGCGCCCGCGATGCTGGAGTTTGCAACTGCGAATCTGAGCGATGAAGACGGCGAAATTTTTGAATCGCTCGAAGCGTCGCGCGAGCCGGTCATCGAAGGCGGGTTCGACAGCGGGTTTGGCACCGTGTGCTTCGGATGGATGCTCGCAAAGGACGGCTCAAGCTACTGGCACAACGGCATGACCGGCGGGTACTCCTCGTACCTCGCGGTCAACCGGGACCTTGGCGCAGCGGTCGTCGTGCTGACCAACGGCGCGACGCTCAATACGACGGCCGCGGGTGAGAAGCTGTTTCAGCAGATCGTCGGGCTGAACCCAGAACCAATCCAGCTCGCGAAGTACGAACCGATCGACAAGGATTACGCGCAGCGGCTCGTAGGCGAATACAAAGGCGAGTACTTCACGATGTATGTGACCTCCGAAGCGGGCAAACTCTTCGCGCGGATCACCGGGCAACAGGCGTTGGTGGTTCTTGAAACCGACAAAGAGAACACTTTCCGCTACGAGCTGGTGGATGCGGAGATCGAGTTCGAGCTTCCCGAAGACGGCAGCGCGACGACGGTGACGCTTCTGCAGAACGGGCAGGTGCTTCCCTGCAAACGGCTCGAAGACTGAGCGGTTAGTTCTCGCCGAGGGTTTTTTTGCGTCTCAAGATATGGTGGTAGTGCTGGGCGAAGCGGTGGGATTCGTCGCGGACTTGTTGGAGCAAGCGGAGTCCGGGGTTGTTGCGTCCGAGCTTGATCGGGTCGCGCTCGCCTTGCTTGTAGATGAGTTCTTCTTTCTTCGCCAGTGAGATGACCATCGGGGGTTTGATCTCTAGCTGCTCGAACGCTTCGAGCGCGGCGTGGAGTTGGCCGATGCCGCCATCAATCAGAATCACATCCGGGTAGAGCTCTTGTCCCGCGCCCGCGTCGCGGAAACGGCGTGAGATGACTTCACGCATGGACTGGAAATCGTCGTTGGCGCGTCCTCCTGGGAGGTTGGTGTAGGATTTGATGCGGAAGCGTCGGTATTCTTGTTTGAAGGGTCTGCCGTCGATGAAACAGACTTTGGACGCGACGGTTTCGCCGCCTTGGAGGTGTGCGATGTCGAACCCTTCGACGCAGCGGATCTGGGTGGTGATGTCGAGCGCCCGCGCCAGGGATTGACAACCCTTGATGGGGTCGATGTAGCCGATTTCTGCTTCGGGTTGCCATTGATCCGCAGTCGAGGCGCGGTCGTCGATCTTCTGCATCGCTTTGACCTGATCCCGCAATGTCGCGGCTCGCTCAAAGTCCATCTTCTCCGATGCTTCGACCATCTCTTTTTGCAACTCGCGGATCATCGTCGAGCGTTTGGTTTTGAGGAAGCGTGTGAATCGTCCGATGTCCTCGCGGTAGCGTTCTTTGGTGATCGATTCGTTGCACGGCGCGGTGCACTTGCCGATGGATGCGAGCAGGCAGGGGCGGAAGAACTTGTTTTTGGGATCGCCTTCGATGATGTCCAGCGAGCAGGTGCGGAACTTGAACACGGACTGGAGCGCGTCGATCGCGGTGCGGAGTGCGCCCGGTGAAGTGAACGGGCCGAGGATGGACGCGTTGGTGATGCGTGGGTCTTTGGTGCCGTCGGGTTTGATCCCGGTCGGGTTGCGGGAGACGAAGACGCGCGGGTAGTCCTCGTTGTTGGTGACGATGAGGTAGGGATAGGTGCGGTCGTCTTTTTGTGCGGCGTTGAACTTGGGTTTGATGTCCTTGATCAGCCGGTTCTCAGCGAGCAGCGCTTCCCACGCGGTGTCGGTTTTGAAGACCTCAAAGGTGTGAACCTCGTCGAGCAGCTTGTTTTTGCGTGGTCCCAGATCGGTCGATGGCAGGAAGTACGACGAGACACGGTCGCGGAGTTTGGTCGCTTTCCCGACATACAGCACGACCCCGGAATGGGATTTCATCAGGTACACCCCCGGCTCAAGCGGCAAGTCGCGAGCGGTCGCGTGCAGTCGCTTGATCCGGTTCTCGTAGTCCTCGGTCCCCCACGCGGGGATATCCTGCGCAAAGTCGTTGGGCTTGAACGGGATGGGGTCGTCTACTGGATCCACAGACAATGGTATCGTGAGAGTTCATTAAAAACGGAAGGGACCCGAAGGCCCCTCCCGTGATTCAAATCGATGTTGTGATGATCGCTCTTAGAAGAGGAGCGAGAACTGGCCGCGGAGAGTCATTTCATCTTCGGTACTTCCAGCTGCACCACTACCCAGGTATCCGGTGGTCTGCACATCGGTGAAACCGAGCGTGTCGAGACCGGTGGTGTCAGAAAGACCGAAGCCAACATCCATAGAGAACCGAGCCGCGTGCGACTCAGGAACCAGGTAATAGTTGAATCCGAAGGTGAAAGTCGCGTACTGGTCTTCGGCAGTCGCAGCGAGAGGCAAGAGTGCGGTCGCATCGTCATCAAGCAAAATGATGTCATAGCGTGCGAAAGCTTCGAACTGGTCTGTGAAGAAGATATTGCCCTGGAGGACGATGCCGTTGTCGGTACGATCAAGGCTCGAGCCTGCGATCAGATCGAGGTCGGCATTGAGACTTGTGAATGAAGCGAATACGCCCCACCCATCGCCTTCGTATTGTGCATCAACTGTCCATGCGGTCGCGGTAAGGGAATCTCCACCTGCGAATGCGCCAGCGAGTGCTGGGTTTGTATTGCCCATCTGTGACCAGTGTGCACCAACGCCGACACGGAAGCCGGTGTTTGAGCCACGCCATGAAGCAAAGTCACTGAACTGATCCCAGTTGCCCGAGATCAACCAGTCAAGGCGACCGGTGATGGAGATGTCTGCTTCTGAACCAGAGGTGTAGAAGGAGTTTGCGGTATTGCCGACGAAGAAGTGTGAAGGGCCGTCTGCAATAGCAGTGGTAAATCGCCATTCGTCGTCGGCGTAGTTCAGGGCGATGCCTTGGGCGTAGCCCACATCGAAGAACGAGTTGGTGAGTGAACGCTCGACACCCTGAGAATGCTCAGGGGCGATGCTGGATTCGGCAGAGAACGGATTCTTGAGTTGACCAAACAGGAGTGTCCAGCTGTCATCGAGGCCCCAAGCGGCGAATGCCTCACGGAGGGTTGCGCCGCCGTCGCCGGTTGCGCCTGCCGACATGCCGTGATCAAAGGCACCGCCGAAATCAAGGGAAACAAAGCCGGAGATGTCTGTGCCTTCTACGCCGCCGCTCATGCGGATCTGTGTGCGAGGGGTTGAGAAACCAACAGTGGTATCTGCATCGCCGAGGGCTGTGCCACCGATTTCATCGCGGTTGTTGTAGGTGTAGCGGAACTGGGTGAGGATTGAGATATCGAGTGCCGAACCCGAAGAACCCAGGAGGCTCGAACGGGTGTTCGCGTCGGCACGCAGCTCAGCTGCGTATGCGCGATCGATGTCAAGTCCAGAATCGGCCAGCGCTGAGCCGCTCATGGTCACCATTGCGAGGGCCGCTAAAGTCTTTTTCATTTTTTGCTCCTGTGTAATTGAGTGCGTTCGACAAGAATTGAACTCAAACCAAAAGCTCAAAAACAACTTGTCTTTCCTCATTCTACACAGGATCAATATGAGTATTTCTTCGAATTTTTTTTGCAGATGCGTCGTTACTGTGCAATAGAAAAATCGGCCACTGGGCCGATCTAAAGTGATTTAAAAAATTGTTTTAAATTTACTCGTAGATGTAATCGGGGCCGCGCCATTGCTGCCACTTCTTGAGACGGAATCTCCAGAAGCTCTCTTCGAAGTTCGCTTGGGATTCTGGTGACCACATGTGGAACGCTTCAAGCTGACGAGCTTCGCTCGCGATGCGGCGGAGTTCGTCTTCCGCTTCTTGAACCGTCAGCGGGTCGGCTTCACCCGAACGGACCGCGGCGTTGACCAGATCGATATAGAGCTGGTTGAGGTGCGCGTAGTCTTCGAGGGTGCCCTCTGACGCGGACTTGTCATTGAGGCGGTCGGCTTCGGCACGAAGGATCGTGTCGATGGCGCGGGCCTGGTGGCGCTGACCGGTGGTCCGCTCTACGCGGCAACCTGAGGAGAACGCCAGCACAAGGGCGCTGGCAACGATCACGATTGGGGTCAAACGAATGCTCATGGAGTCTCCATCGGTTCTCGGACTGGATCGCTTGAATGATCCCGTCAGGAATCGTTCAAGAAATGGACTTTAGGACCGCTTTACGAAAGAGCAAGTCGGCACATCATCTCTACGCCCAAAGGGATGGATTGATCGTTGAAATCGAAACTCGGGGTGTGCAATCCCGGGAAGGGGGTCGATTCGTCCTTCGCAAGCCCCAAAAAGAAGAAGCAGGACGGCACTTTCTGGGCGTAGAACGAGAAATCCTCGCCTCCAAGCGTGGGCTCCTCGACAAGCTCCACCCGGTCGCATCCGCCCGCAGAACGGGCGATTTCAAAGACATGCTCGGTTTGTTGGGGGTCGTTTTTGGTGACGGGATAGCCTGGGAACCATTCGATGCTCGCCGAGCATCCAAGGGCGGCTGCTGTGGACTCGATCAGCGTGGTGAACCGGGCTCTGGTCTCCGTCCGGGTCGTGTCCGACAAGGTCCGCAGGGTTCCCTGCATGATCGCGGCGGCGGGGATGATATTAAAAGCGGTCCCGGAATGAATGGTGGTGATCGAGAGGACCACCGAATCGGTTGGTTTGGTCGAGCGGGAGACGATGGTCTGGGCGCTGGTGACAATTTGGGACGCGGCGACGATCGGATCGACCCCGAGGTGCGGATACGCGGCGTGGGCTTGGGTGCCTTTGACGGTGATCGTGAAGGTGTCGGTCGCGGCGAGCAGCGGGCCGGGGCGCGTCGCGATGGTCCCGAGCGGTTGGTCGGGCCAGCCGTGGAGTCCGAACATTTTGGTGATGGGTGGGCCGATGAGTCCGTCGAGGGCGCCGTCGCGGATGAGTTTTTCAGCGCCCGCGCCGCCTTCTTCAGCGGGCTGGAAGACCAGCGTGACCGGGTTGGGTCGATGCTCCATCGCCGACAAGACCTTCGCGGCTCCGAGCAGGATGGTGGTGTGCCCGTCGTGGCCGCACGCGTGCATGGTGCCTTCGTGGGTGGATTTGTGTGGGAGATCGGAGATCTCGGTGATCGGGAGCGCGTCCATGTCGGCGCGGAGCCCGATGCATGTTGTTGGGTTGGGTCCCGGGTTGCTGACGGTCGCGGGGATGTGAGCGACGACCCCGGTACCGGTGTTGGGCGCTTTGCCCCCGATGTCGGCGACGAACTCGATTCCGAGGTCGGTCAGGTGCTTCTGGATGACCTGAGAGGTGCGGGATTCCTTGAACTTGATCTCGGGGTGCGCGTGCAGGTCGTGGCGGATCGCGATGAGATCATCGAGGACTCGGGAGATCTGGTCGTTGAGGTCTGTGGATGTCATGGTCATGCACAAGTGTAGTGAGCGGGATCACGCGGCGCGGCGGAGCGTGCTCAGACTGTTGTTCTCTTCCATGAAGATCCGAGCGGCGGCTTCGATATCGATCCGCTTGAGTTCATGGGTTTTCTGGGAAACGCACCGGATCTGATCAAACTCGTCTTGGGTCGCGTCGAACGCATCGACGACATGGGTATCAAAGTGGGTACCCCGTCCGCCTTGGATGATGCTGATCGCTTTTTCGTGACTCATCGCGTCCTTGTAGACGCGTGCGGTGGTCAGTGCGTCGTAGACATCCGCGAGTGCGACGATCCGTGCCGCGAGCGAAATATGCTCCCCGGCCAGTTTGAATGGGTATCCCGTCCCATCAACCCGCTCGTGGTGCTGGAGCGCGATCTCGATGCCCATGTCCACGAACTCGTCTGCGCCGAACTTGTTGCGGATCGAGAGCAGGGTTTCGCCACCGATGAGCGTGTGCTTCTCCATCACGGCGCGTTCGTCGTCGGTGAGTCGTCCGGGTTTGAGCAGGACCGAATCGGGGATGCCGACCTTCCCGATGTCGTGGAGCGAGGACGCGAGGACGAGCCGATCGATCCATTCATCGGTGATGATCGGGTGGCTCGGCTTGAGCTGGGTCGCGAGGACGCGGGCGTAGTGCCCGATCCGGTCGAGGTGATCCCCGGTATCCGTGTCGCGGTAGTCGGCGAGCTTTGCGAGCCCGTGGATGAGCGCGTTTCGTTTCTGAAGACTGTTGCTCACCTGCCGGCGGACCTCGTCTTGGAGCTGATGGTTGGACTGCTCGAGCGCGTCTTTGTAGCGGCGAGACGCGAGGTAGAACACGGTCGCGGTGAGCGTGAGCACGCACAACGCGATGGAGAGTTCGAGCATGAACAGCTTGTCAACCTGAACCTGCGGTAGACTGACATTCGACTGCACCCACTTGTCAGTGAGCAGCACAGAACCCAGGAGAAGCCCTGATTGCGCGATCAGCACAGCGGTCATAAACGCTCGTCTGCTGCGGGGTCTGAACGCGATCTCGATGGCGGGTTTGTTGTTCACTTCAACACTATCGGGAGCGGGGCATTCTGAATGAAGCGCATGCAAGCTTATCTGAATGGAACCGATGTCTAGCGAATGGATTGCGCCGATCAGTCGCATCAGGATCGTCCGATTCGTGAATTATCCGTCGGATCCGAGCGGTACCGGACTATGGCAGGTGAACATCGCACGCATCGAGCGCGGAGGAGATTGCTGATGCCGCGTCCGAGAAGTTCGGATAGATGCTCTGGCCTTGGACCCGGTTGGGATCGCCGGCGGTCAGCGATGGTGGGGCGTACAAACTAAACAGATCGGCGAGTTCGGGGTTTGCGGGAATATTCCGTGATTCGGACATCGCGAGGAGCGATTCGACCGCTGGGGAGATCAGGTACGCCGCGAGCTGCTGGGCAAGTTCGGGGTGCGGGGCTCCGGAGACGATGCCGACGGTGTTGGGGAGCAGAACCGGTCCTCGTGAGCCGAGGGTGTCCAGGTTCATTGGGGGGTCGAACGCGTCGTAGACGCAGTCCACTTTCCAGCCGTTGCGTTGTCCGCTCCAGACATCATCGGTATCGGTGAGGCCGACATCGATCTCGCCCATCGCGATGGCGCGGACGACGGACGCGTTGCCGTCGTAGAGGCGGATATTGTTGTTCGCGAGCATTTCGAGCCAGCGTTCGAACTCCGCGAGCCCCCATTGATTGACGATGATCCCCATGTGGCCGCGGGTGGTGCCGAACTGTGGGCGTGCCATCCCGATGCGGTCTTTCCACATGGGCTGGGCAAAGTCTCGGAGCGTGGTGGGGGGGGTGGGGACCCGGTCGGTCGCGTACGCGATGACGCGGGCGCGGGACGCGAACCCGACCCATGATCCATCTTCAGCGATGAGTTCAGCGGGCCAGCCGTCGGGAGTCAGCTTGCTCATCGCTTGTGGGAGCAGGGCGTTGGTGCTGGTAAGGTCGAGGGTGCCGAAGGGTTCGGAGGACCACCAGACATCGGCTTGCGGATTGAGCGCCTCTGACTTGATCCGCGCGACGAGCCCGGTGGTTTTCGTCGCCTCGGTGTCGCCCACGATGGCGACTTGGATGCCGGTGTCTTTGGTGAACTGCTCGACGACCAGTTTGGCAAAGGTGTCATCGGCGGAGGTGTACAGGACCACGGTTTGAACCGATTTATTCTGTGCATCGGGGCTGCAAGAAAGCAGCATCAGCGCCAGGGGAGCGACGAGGAGTGGTCGAATGAATCTCAGCATGTATTAATCGCCCTTGGGTTCGGCTGGTTTGGTTGCGGGTGCCGCGGGATCATTGGCGGGTTTGCTCCCGCTTTCCGCTTGTTTGGCGGCTTTGTCCAATCGGCCAAAGTATTTCTGGACGGCGGATTCATACTCGCGTGGGATGCGTTTGGTCTCGATCGCTTCTGACGCCTCGGTTTTGGCACTCTCGACCGCGCTGGAGAAGGTCGCGGTGGACTCGCCCTTGATTTGTGAGCCTTGGACCATGGTCGATGCGATGACCGGCCCCTCGGCGGTGGTGCGGACGGACGCGTGCTCTTTGTTGATGGTGAAGTCCGCGCCCTGTTCTTGCGGAGATGCACCGAGTCCTTGCCCCGGTCCACCGGAACCGGCGCCTTGTTGTGAGGAATCGCCCTTGGCAAACTGGCCGGTGGACGCCCATTGGCCCTGTTGACCACCTCCGGGACCGGAGCCGGGATTGGTGCACTGAGAGAGCTGGTCGAGTTGCTGCTGCGCTTGACTCATCGCGGATTCAAGCGACTGGGCTTCTTGTTGCATGTTCTCAAGGTCCGAGAGCTGCGCGTTCATCGCGTCGGAGCCCGCCGCAGCTTCTTGTGGATCCCCGCTCTGCATCCCTTGCGCCATCTGTCCCATCGCTTGGGACATCGCGCCCGCGGCGTCGGATGCTTTCTGCTGCGCCTGCGCGGCTTTGGAGAGCGATTCCATCTGTTCAGGGCTCACGCCCGCTTCTTCGAGCGCTTTCTTGAGTGCATCAGGATCGGACGCGAGCTGCTGCGCCTGCTGCTCGCTGAGTCCCGCGGCTTTGAGCTGCTCTTGCAACTCTTGCGAGTTCTTGGACATCTGCTCCATCTGCTTCTTCATGTTCTCGAGCTGCTGGCCGAGTTCCTTCTTTTTTTCTTCGGACATGTCCCCGCTCTGCATGTCTTGGGCGAGCTGTTCGAGCTGTTCCTTTGCTTCTTTGAAATCACCTCGCGCCATGGCGCGGGCCATCTCAGATGCCGGGGAATCTTCGGTGGTGTTGAGGGATTTCATCGCGTCCTTGATCGCGTCGAAGGTTGCGCCGTCCTCGTTGTTGCGTTTTTCTTCGAGTTTGTCCGCGACGCTCGTCAGGTTCTTGATCGCGCTGCGGAGGGATTCTTCGGGCGTGAGGAACTCGTTGGCTTCGGGCTTGAGCAGGTCCTCGAAGGACTCGCCGTCCTCGGTTTCAAAGTCGAGCTTGGTTTTGTCGAGGATCTCTTTGATCGCCGCTTGAGACTGGGCGACCGTCGCTTCAACTTCCTGCGTCTGCGCGAGCTGGGCTTTCTTCTCTTCTTGCTTCGCGTACAGACCCGTCAGGTCCTTGACGGGGAGCCACCAGACCGCGAGCAGTGCGATGCCCGCGACGAATGGGGTGGGCCAGAGCTTGGGTGCAGTGATCGGGAGCGCGGAGCGGATGTTGATGCGTGACGCTTTATCGGTCGCGTCGGAGACAACCGATCTGGACCACCCATCGGATTGCGATTCGACAATCAGCGCGGTCGAGATGGATTCACGGAGTCCGGCGCGATCATCAATGATCATCGCGGCTTTGGACTGAGAAGGCCGGCGAAGAAATGCCCACACAAGACCGACCAGAATCGCGACCGCTGGCGCTGCGATGAACACGATGTTCCAAGGCACCACGAAGACCGGAGCGACCTTCTGCACACCACGCGCGAAGACCATCAATGCGATGACCGCCGCGAGGCAGATGGTGATGGTGCGGATCGAATCGATCAGCATCAATCGGCGCGATGCTTTGGAGATGGTGTTGTGGAGTGCGGACATGGTTCGCTGCCTTCCGGGATAGTTCCCAAATGGATCGATGCAGTTGACACTGTTGATTCATCGACCGGGCGTCCACCAATCTCGCAAGAAATCCACGATCCGCTGGAGACCCAACTGATTGTACGGCTTCAGAGCCCCCTGGTTGCTGCATTGGGGGGCCGGTTGCGATAGAGTGATGGTCTTGAAACAGCGTTTTTGTTCCAGTCTGGTCGGTTTTGTGACGGGTTCATACATCTCGCGCGATGCCTGCGACCAAGCATTTGTACGGATGCACACGCGGGATCGGATCGGGGATCGGCTCCATCTGTTGTTTGCGTGCATCGCGATGGTGGGGATTGGTGGTCCGGTGAGCATGGTGGACATTGCGGTGCTGCCGTTGGCCGTGTTCTTTCTGGTGCGGGTGTTCAACACCTTCCCGGTCTGGATTCATGGGTTTGGTCAGCCGGTGGTGTTGTGCGGGATTCTGCTCACGGGATGGATGGGGGTGAGTTTGCTCTGGTCGACTGACCCGGCAGCCGGGCTCGAACACATGAGCGAACTGCGATGGCTCGCGATGATCGGGTTTGTCTTCCCGGTCATCGAACACCGGAAGCTGCTGATCGGGTGCCTGTGCTTCGGGTTCTTTGCGGGCAATGTCTCGCAAGTGTTTGATGCGTTTAACGGGTTCGGCAATGCATGGCTCGCAGAACGACTCTGGCATTATCCGGAGCGTGTCTCTGGATGGTGGGACCCCGCGGTGGGTGGTTCGATGCTGGTCGCGGCGGTGGGGTTATATCTTCCGATTGCGATCTTTGGTCGATGCTGGACCAAGGTGCGACTGGTCGGCGTGCTTGGATTCCTGATTTCAATCGCGGGCTTGATCGCGACCGGCACGCGCGGCGCATGGATCGCGGGAATCGGTTTGCTGATCGCTTCTGGTGTGATCGGGATTGTGGTCCGCCGATGGTCGCGGAAGACGGTGGTGGTTGGGAGCGTCATCGCGTTGGTTGTCGTGGTGATCGGCGGCGCGGTGGCGTGGAATGTGCAGGGTGTTTCGGATCGTGTGACCAACGCACAAGAAGAACTTGCCCTCGCGATGGAGGGGAACTATCTCACTTCGATGGGTGTCCGTGTTTCATTAGCCGGGCAAGCAATCGACGCGGGCGCGTCGCATCCCATCGGTGGATTGGGTGCCGGCGGGTTCGGGGATTGGATGCGGGAGCGGACCCCGGACCAGCTCGACAATCATTCGCACCCGCACTCGTCGATTCTTCGGTTGTTCGCTGAGCAAGGGATACCGGGTGTGCTGATTGGCGTGTTGCTCGTGGTGGTGCTGTTGACCGCTTCGTGGCGATGTGTCGAAAGTGATGATCGTGGAACGCTGTTGATGGGGCCGTTTTATGCGATTCTTGGGGTGGTTTTGGTGAGCGCGTTTGATTCGGTGCTGCTCAATGCCAACACATCAGCGCTCATCGGCGCACTCGCGGCGTTATCCCCATCGTATCTCCCAATGCGCGGCTCAGCGCGTCGCGTGGGTTCGGACCTAGAATCGACGCGGGACAGCGCACTCAACGGGAAAGAACATTCACAATGACGACCTCAGAGAATCAGCCGATGAGCCGAGCGGGGGCCGCGCTGCTTGCCAAGATCGAAGACCGCACGGCACGGGTCGGCGTAGTCGGTCTGGGGTATGTCGGTCTGCCACTGATCCAAGCGGTGCACGACGCGGGGTTCCCGGTCATTGGGTACGATGTGGACCAGACCAAAATCGACATGCTCGAACGCGGCGAGTCCTACCTCAAACACCTCGGTGATGTGCTCGTCCAAACACTCACGAACTCGGACCGCTTCATCGCGACGACCGACGAGGAGGTGCTGGGTCAAGCGGACATCATCGTGCTGTGTGTCCCGACCCCGATTACTTTGCAGCGTGAACCGGATCTGCGGTTTGTTCTTGGGAGTGCGCAGACCGTTGGTCGCGTGCTCCGCGAGGGGCAGATGGTGATCCTCGAATCAACGACCTATCCCGGGACGACGCGTGATCTGGTGGTGCCGATCCTTGAGCAGGGCGCGATCGAGCGCGGACGGAATCTCAAATCGGGCACGGAGTTCTTTGTGGGATACTCACCAGAACGCGAAGACCCGGGTCGCGCGGGGATGGTGACCTCCATGATCCCCAAGCTCGTCGGTGGGGTTGATGCGGCATCAGGCGTACTCGCCAACGCGTTTTATTCGTCGTGCATCGAGCATGTACATCCGGTCAGCAGCGCGGAGATCGGGGAGGCGGCCAAGCTGCTGGAGAATGTGTACCGCGCGGTGAATATCGCATTGGTGAACGAACTCAAGCTCGTGTTCGACCGGATGGGGATCGACATCTGGGAAGTCATCGAAGCGGCAAAGACCAAGCCGTTCGGATTCGAGGCGTTTTATCCCGGTCCGGGATTGGGTGGGCACTGCATACCCATCGATCCGTTTTATTTGTCGTGGAAAGCGAAGCAGGTCGGTCACGAGACGCGGTTTATTGAGCTCGCGGGGGAGATCAACCGCACGATGCCAAAGCATGTCGTGCGCCGGGTCTTTGAGTCGCTGCGTGATGAATCCAAGGAACTCCGCGGCGCAACGGTGCTGATCGTTGGGGTCGCGTATAAACCGAATGTCGACGACATCCGCGAAGCGCCCGCGGCGGAGATCATCAAGCTGTTGATGGAGCGCGGAGCGGTCGTCAAATACCACGATCCGCACATCGCCAAGTTCCCGTCGATGCGCCGGTACCAGATCGATCTGAATTCGGTTGAGCTCAGTGATTCGGAGATTGCATCGGCGGATTGCGTGTTGATCATCACCGATCATGCGGGGATCGACTGGGCTCGCATCGGCCGCAACGCGTCGCTGGTGGTGGACACGCGGAATGCGATGTGTGCGGTCATGAAAAACGCGGGCGACATGGTCGCCCGCGTGGTCAAAGCTTGAGTGTTTGTGTGGTTTAGTCTTCGAGGAGTTCTTTGATGTCCTCGGGGAGCTCGAGTTCGCTGTCGTCTACTTCGCCGTTGATGTCGATCTCGGTGAACTCGATGAGTTGCTTGTTTGGGCCGACGCTCGCGACGGTTGTAAATGCAAACATCATCCCTTCGATCTCGCGGTAGTCAGAGGTGTACGAGGTTGACGGGATTTTGCTTCCCGCCATGGCGGTCAGCGTGTCGGTCCGGGCCAGCAATCCGGTGTCCGAAGCGTAGTAGTTGGTGGTGACGGTTTGGTCCTTGATTGAGGTCAGCTCGAGGACATCCGTTTCGATCTTGGTGTCGTCGGGCATGGTGAGGGTTTCTTGCCCCTTGTAGGAGATCGATTCGTAGTGCTCTTCCCAGTTGAGGTCCGCGTAGAGGTCCATTTGATCGAGAAGTATCCCCGCCTCGTCTTCATCAAGGATCTTGGGGCCGCTCATCATGTCGCTTGACCACACGACATCGCCAGAGACGCCTTGGTTGAATGCGCCGAGGCCCGGAATTTCAATGTTGAGAACCATGCCTTTGCCGGAGACGATGAGGATGTTCATGTCCGCGTTGATCCCTTGAGCTGGCAAACTCATGGTGCCGGTCATGCGAACGGTTTTGACTTCTCTCTTCTCGGCGTTCTCGCCCAGGGTTGCTTTGTTCGATTTGTCCCAGACTTTCTTGGCCTTCGCATCCATCGTCGGCGCTTTGGCATCCGCAGCGTGGTTGTGCTCAGGTCCAGCAGCGAGCGATGGTGTGGTGAGTGTCAATGGTGCAGCGGTCGCGATCAGCATCGCGAGAGTCTTTGTGGTTGTTCGTGTGAAGTTGTTCATATCGTGATCTCCTTCGCGAGATGGGGTGGGTTCTGATTGATTCTAGAAATCTTGTCGATTCTAGAACAGGTGTTCATGTATAGCAGGATTCAGACATACGGCTCATTCGGCGTTTTGGATCCAGTTGGTCGCGGCATCAAGGACCTCGTCATGCCCGCTCAGCAGCCCTTGGCGGGTGTACTGGATCGGGAAGTCGGGAATCGTCCCTTGGGCTTCGAGCGAATACCCACCGCTCGTGGTGTAGTCCGCGAAGGCGTATTGGAACCCGTCGCCGTTGGGGAGGCGCTCGACGGTTGAGGGGAGCGCGAGCCCTGCGGTTTGTGTGCCGAAGACTTTGCCGCGTCCGATGTCCTTGATCCCGGCGCTGAGGATTTCCGCGTTGGAGATGCTCAGCTCGTCGATGAGCACCGCGACCTTCCCGGTGTAGTTGTTCTTGCGAGGGTTGAGCATGAGCGGGATATTGAATGGGCCGCGGACGGGGTCGCGCATTTTCATGGTGCCCATGAGTCCCTTCTCGTCGATGAGCCAGTTGATCATGCCGGGGGCCATCAGGATGATGCCGCCGTAGTTGCCACGCATGTCGATGACGATTCCGGGCGCATCCTTGTGGTCCTCGATGAACTGCTGGTAGGTTGGCAGGACGGTGCCGGGGCTCATGAACAGGCTGAGGCGGAAGTATCCGATGCCGTCGTCGAGGGTGGTCGCTTCAACCTCGATGGGTGATTCGGGGAGTTCACCGATGCCCGCCATCACGCCGGGCGATGGATCGAGGGTGACGGAGACTTCGCGCATGGTGTTGTGCTCATCGCTGAAGGCCATGTTAATGGTCTCGCCTGCATCCCCACCGAGTCGGGACTGTGCGATGAGTCCCGCTTGGGTCTCTGGGCGCATAACGCCTTCGATCTCGCGGGTGACTTCAATGAGCGAGTCCATTGATCGGCCGCGGATCGAATCCACGATCCAGCCGGTTTTGATCCCCGCGTTGGCTGCTGGTGAGTCCGGGACGACCTTGGTGACGAGGAACTGCCCATCGATCAATCGGACATTCATCCCAGCCCAACCGGGTTCGTCGCTGGATTGTTCGTGATCCTTGTCGTCGCTTTGATGCGCGGTCGATTCTTCTTCGAGTCGATTGTACGAGGTTGATGGGATGATCCCGAAGTGTGATTGTCCGAGTCGGCTCAGCAGTTCGTTGATGACCTGCCTCGCCTCGCTGTCAGACTCGGCTTGCTGGATTTTTGGGAGCAGGTCTGCGTGGGCTTGATCCCAGTCGACGCCGTTGAGGTCGGGGTCCCAGTGCTTTTCTTTGACGCTGTTCCAGACATACTCGAAGGATTCAATATGCGACGCGAGCCGATCTTGAGAGATCCCGGTTCGGGCCTGGTTGATTGAAGTGTTTTTGGACGAATCGGTCGCGCAGCCGGTGATTGCGATCCCGGCGCAGAGCCCGAGGGTGGTCGCAGAGATTGCCAAGACACGCGCGTAGGTCGAAGGTCGTTTCAACAAAGAGATGGGTTTCAAACGGAGACTCCTGGGTTTGAACAATGATGGATCTAGTTCTATGGATGACCCCGCTCGAGGTTTCAAACTACGGGATGCCGGAGCATCGCCATGCACGAACAGGAGCCATAGAGCGGGATGGTATGCAACAGTTTTGTGGAATCGTTGCTCCTAAGAGGTCATCGAAGCCTTGTTTCATGCACAGAATAGAGCATTGGCAGTGGCAAAACGCGGAGGCAGGCGCATTGGGCTTATGAAACACGGTTTCATGTCCGATACAACCGGCATGACTCCAGCCGCTCCGATGACCGATACCGATCCATTCTCCCTTCACACAAAAGCACACTTAGAGGGACACACGGAGACATCCGCTCTTGTCGCTGAGAACATGACACGCTATGTGATCGTTGAGATCAACAGCAACATGTACGGCATCACAACCGATGCAACTGTCGAACTGATGGATTCGGATACGATCCAGATCACCCGGGTCTCGCACACGCCGAGCTTTGTGCGAGGCGTGATCAACCATCGTGGATCGATCATTCCAGTCATTTCGATGCGGACGATGCTTGGGTTCAAAGCCTGCGTCGAAACGATCGGCGAATCAGAGACAACGAAGGCCGACACCAGCATGATGGTGATCACCGAGTTCGGTGCTCAGAAGATCGGGCTGATCGTGGATCGTGTGCATTCGGTGTTTGACTGTGCCGACGACAAGGTGCAGCCCCTCCCCGAGTCTACAGAGAACGCGACCTTCCTCAAAGGGCTCGTTCATCAAAGCGATGGATCGTACATTCTGATCGCGAACATCGAACATATCTATCAGAGAGCATGCCCCAAGTAGTTTTAGAGTTCAGTCCAAACGAGAGAGCCGCGTGATTCAGTCTTCGGACGGATCACGCGGTTTTTGCCATGCGTAGTCCTTGTCCTTATGAAGCACGCCCGCGGCTTGCTTCAAACACCGCTTGCACGCGATGGCCTCGTCAACCATCGGCGAGCGCCAGTGGGGGTCTGTTCGCCCGTTCTCCAAACACAGCAGGCACTTGTCCTCTTGTGCAACCGGGGCGCCGAGCTTGAGCTGGACGATCTCCGCGTACGCGATCGACAAGCAGTGGCTGCAGATCAACGACCCGCGGTGCCCCTCAACCATCGGGCGATCATCGTCCCAAGGCTGGTGACAAAAATCACACACAAAGATCAGTCGGCCTTGATCGTCTTTATTCTGCATCAGTGGGTGCTCTCATCGTTGGAAATCAGTTGGTGCTGCGCGAGGGATTGATAGAGCTTGCAGCTCTCAAGGAGTTCGTCGTGGGTTCCGGTCGCGACGATGGATCCATTGTCCATCACCACGATGCGATCCGCGCCAAGGACAGTCGAGAGGCGGTGCGCGACGATGAGCGTGGTGCGGTTGGTACAGAAGGTAGCGAGTACCTCGCCGATCAACCGTTCGGACGCTGCGTCCACCATCGAGGTCGCTTCGTCAAGGATCAGGATCGCGGGGTCACGCAGGATCGCTCTTGCGATCGCGATGCGTTGGCGCTGACCACCCGACAAGGTGAGCCCCTGCTCTCCGACATGGGTATCGAACCCGTCGTCGAGTTGGTTGATGAACTGGGTTGCCCGTGCGCGCTCCGCGGCTTGGCGGATCTGCTCGTCGCTCGCGTTGGTGTTGCCGTACGCGATGTTGTCGCGGATGGTGCCTTTGAACAATACGACTTCTTGGGTGACGACGCCAATCTGCCGGCGGAGCGATCGGACACGAACGCGCGTGATGTCGATCCCATCGACGAGGACCTGTCCTTCATTGGGGTCGAAGAGTCGTGGGACCAGCGAGAGGAGTGTGGTTTTGCCGCAGCCGTTGGGGCCGACGAACGCGACGGTTTCCCCAGCCTTGATCTTGAGCGAGACATTGGCGACGGCTCGTGAGCTTCCGCCGGGATACAAGAAAGAGACATTGTTGAAGACGAGCGACTCGCTGTGGCGCGGGAGCTTGGGCATCCGCACATCGTGCCCCGGCTCGCTGTCCGCATTGAGCAGCCGCTGCAAACGGTCCGCGGCGGCCCCGGACTGCTGGATGTCGTTGACCAATCCCGTGATCGGTTTGATGCTCGCGCCAGCGATCGCAAGAGCGACCAGCACGGTCATGAACTCGGATTTGTCAAGGTGCCCATCAAGGATCAGCTTCACAGCGACCAAGGTGAGCGCGCCGAGTGTGAAGACGGTGATCGTTTCGATCAATGGGCCAGCGATCGCGCGAGCGGTGCGGATGCGGAGTTGTTGGTGCAGAACATCTTTATTGATACGCCCGAACCGTCCCGATTCGTAGCGTTCGGTGGTGTGCACTTTGACGACCCGCAGCCCTTGGAGCGACTCGGTCGCGGCGCGGTACAGACCCGCGCGGCTCGAAAGCGCCCGTTCCGATGCTCGGCGGATTCTCTTGCCCAGCTTGCGGATGACAATCGCGAGGATGGGCATCAGCAGCAGCGCGACGATCGCGAGTTGCCAGTTGGTGACGAGTGCGACCACGAGGGCGATGATGCCCTTGGTGATCTGCGCGACCGCCTTGGACAGCAGCGCGACATACCCCGCGCTGAGCGCCTCGGTGTCGTTGACAATCCGCGAGATCGCTTCGGTTGGTCCCTCGCTGACGATGGTCTTGAGCGGCAGGTGGATGACTTGCCCGAACGCGCGCCTGCGGATCATTGCGATGGATCGCTGAACAACCGTGAGCGCAAGGTACTGGTGCATGAAGTTGGCAAAGGCGCCGAATATGGTCAGCACACCCAGCGAGATCATGATCCACATCACCGCATCGAACGGCCCCACCGGGAGCGACGCGATGAAGTCTTCGGTCAAGATATCCTTCGCCCACTCCTTCGAGGCGTACTCCTCTGCCAGCTGAGGCAACCCGCGATGTCCCGGTTCAAGGATCGTGTCGAGCACGGGCTGCATCGCGATGATCCCCGCGCCCATACCCCCCGCGGAGAGGACAGCGAACAGCAACCCGAAAATCAGGTGGGTGCGCCAGCGAAGCATCTGTTTGGCAAAGTGCCAGAAGGCATCCATAGTCATGCGTGGATTATTCGTGTCCCGAACCCGTTTGAACAGGCCGAGCCGAAACAGTGTTCAAAGCGGCGATCTCAGGGGATTCAATCGCGGGGTTCCGCCTAGGAAGGTCGCTTCGGCCGGTCCAGAGCACGCGGATGAGATGCACAATGTCGTCCAGGATCATCAACAAACACGGCAGCAGGATCAGGATAATCACCGTCGCGCTCATAAGTCCACACGCGATGGTGATCGCCATCGGGATCAAGAACTGCGCTTGGAAGCTCTGCTCGAGCATCATGGGGAGCAATCCCAGCACCGTGGTGATGGTCGTGAGCATGATCGCGCGGAAGCGGGCTTGCCCGGTCAGGTGCCCCGCTTCAAAGACCGTCAAGCCCTCCTTGCGCCTCGCGTTGAAGAACTCCATGAAGATCAGCGAGTCGTTGACCACGATCCCCGCGAGCGCGACAAACCCGATCATCGACAGGAAGGTCAGCGAGTAACCCAGGATCAGGTGCCCCCAGATCATCCCGATGAGCGCAAACGGGATCGCGGTCATCACGATCAACGGCTGCGTAAAGCTCCCGAACAACCACGCAAGAATCACATAAATCAACCCCGACGCGACCAGCATCCCGATCGGGAGCGAGGACATCGAGTCTTTGAAGTCCTTCTGTCGTCCGCGTTCGATGAGATCCACGCCGTGCATGCTTGCGAGGCGCTCGATGATCAGGGGTTTGATGTCGTTGGCAAGCTTGTCCGGATTCCCGATCGCGCGGTTCACATCCGCTTGTACGGACACAGCGCGTTGGCGCTCGACCCTGCGGATGGTTGCGTAGGACTGCGACTCTTCGATCAACGCGACTTCGCTCAGTGGGACCGCTACGCCGGAGGGTGTGAATACGAACTGGCGTTCGATGGAGCTCATGGATCGGCGGGTCTCTTGAGGGAGCGTCACGCGGATGTCCACATCTTCTCGGTCTCCCGCGAAGGTGTATGCCTCGATGCCGAAGACCATGCCCTGGATTTGTCGTCCGAGGTTGGCGCGGGTGAAGCCCATTTCCGATGCGCCGTCTCGGAGCGTGAATCGGACTTCTTGGAGTCCGCGATCGAGGTCGTCGGAGATGCCGTAGACCGCTTCGAACTCGCGCATCGTGTCTTTGATCATCGCGACCGCTTCATCGAGCAGGTGTGGGTGGTCGGATGCGACTGTGTAGTTGAGATCGGTCCCGCCGGGTCCGCCGGACACCCCGGCCATCCGGATGGATTTGGCATCGGGGACCGGACCCACAAGCTGGCGGATGCGCTCGATCAGGATTGACGAACTGAGATCGCGGAGTTCCGCGGGATAGAGCTCAAGAACAAGCTGGCCGACATGCGGCGCCGAGGCCCCGCCGCCGGCGCCTTCCAGATCGCTGACCGCGCCCGCCATCGCGAAGGTGGTTTGGATCTCGGGTTGTTCCATGCACACGGATTCAAATCGACGCACGATCTCGTCGGTGCGTGAGACCGGCGTCCCGATCGGCATCGAGATCGTGATATTGACGGTTTCAGCATCGTCGTCTTCGAAGAAGATAAACGACAGCCGTCCGGATGCGACAAGTCCGATCGAGACCATGAATGTCGCGACGACTATCGCAAGCGAGATGTACCGGAACCGCATCGCAACTGAGAGTAGCTTTGCGTACGCAGGGATGATCTTGCCGTTGATCATGTGATCGCGGGCGCGGTCGTAGCGTTCCTCGAATCGCTCAAACCGGTTAATTGGTTTGTTGCTCGCTCTTCGTCGATCAACGCCCTTGAGGGACGATGCCATATGCGAAGGAAGAATGAACAGTGATTCAATCAGCGAAACCGAGAGCGCACACCCCACAACGATGGGCAGCACGCCCATGAAGTCGCCGATCTGCCCGTTGAGCAGCGCCAGCGGGAGGAACGCACAGATGGTGGTCAGCACTGTTGAGACGACGGGCCAACCAACCTGATCGGTCCCCTCGACGGCGGCTTCGTATGCATTCATCCCCGATTCGTGCTTGCTCGCGATGTTCTCCGCGACGACGATCGCGTCGTCCACGAGGATACCGATCACGATGATGAGACCGAACATGGTCAGCAGGTTGAGCGAGACATCCATCCACGCCATCATCGCGAGCGTCCCGAGCAGCGACACCGCGAGCCCCATCGCGACCCAGAACGAGATGCGCCAGTTGAGCAGCAAGACGAGCGTGAGGAACACAAGGACGCCGCCATAGAACGCGTTGCGGAGGAGCAGGTTGAGACGACCAGAGACGAACCGCGAGAGTTCGGTCGTGGTCATGAGTGTGCCTGGAGGGGGCGAGAGCGCGAAACGCTCCGCGCCCAGTCGGTGTGCTTGGACGCGTGCGGGGGTTCCCGGCGGTGCGAGTTTCTCTTTCCAGGTCAGTTCGATCGGCTGGCCATTGCGTCCAGCAACATACGCCTTGGTGACCCCCGACAAACTGATGATGTCTTGCTTGCCGACGCGGAACACCGTGAGGTTGACGGTGGGGTGCCCTTCGTAGCGAGAAGTCAGATCGATATCGACAAAACCATCGCTGACCGTCGCGACATCGCGGACGCGGATGACCCCGCCGCTGGAGTCCGCTTTGAGTACGATGTCGAGGATCTCGTCGGAGCGTTCTTCAACACCCACCGAACGCACAGAGATGGTCGAGGTGTTGGTGCGGACGGACCCACCCGGGAGTTCGATCATCGCGCTACGGATCTGGTCGCTGATGCGTGGGAGCGAGAGTCCATGTTCAATGGCGCGAGCGGGATCGACCTCGACGAGGATCTCGTCGGTCCGCGTGCCTCCGGTCGAAATGTCGGTGATGTCCGGGAGCGAGAGCAGGTCGTCGCGCACTTCGTTGATGAAGTTCTTCATCGTGCGTTCGTCGGCATCGCTGTAGAGCGCGACGATGATCGCGGGGAGCTTGGCTTCGATCTTGTCCACGATGATGTTGTCCACATCGTCTGGAAGGTCTTGGAGCGCATCGATCTCGCGTTTGACATCCGTCACCGCTTGGTCGATGTGTGTCCCCTCGACGAACTCGATCTGCAGTGACGCGGCACCCTCGCTGATCGTCGTCGTGATTTCCTTAACACCGGTCAGGTCCGAGACTGCGTCTTCAATCTTGATCGCCAGCGCGTCCTCGATCTCTTCGGGAGCCGCGCCCGGATACGGCGCAAGCACCGACACCATGCGAGGCTCAACAAACGGGAAGAACTCGCGGCGGAGCGTCGTCCCGAAGATCAATCCCGCGAAAATAATCGCGAACATCACCAAGTTGGCCACGACATGCTTCCGGACTCCGAAGCGTGCAAGACTCATGGCTGTGTCCCGCTTCCGTCCTCGCGCCCGATGACTTCAACCAACAGCCCCTCGCTGATCTGGTCCAGCAGGGAGACGACGACCAGGTCGCCTTGCGAGAGTCCCGAGGTGATGACGGTCCACTGGTCCTCGTTTGGATCGAGCGATTCGATCTTGCCCTCGATTGAGTACGCGGTCGTGACCGGACGCACCTCAATGCGATACCCCTCCGAATCCTGCGGCACCGCAATCATGACACGATTGCCTTGGATCGCGCGTCGTGGGACGACGAAGCGTGGCTCATCGTCGGGAGAACGCACACGACCGAGCACAAACCGACCCGGGCTCAGCCGATCCCCAGCGTTCGGGTCCTGCTCGACCTCGACATAGACGGTGATGGTCCGGTTCGCGGTGTCCGCTTCGGGCGCGATGCGTGTGATGACCCCGATCTGATTGGGTTCCCCGATCGGGTCGCCCTGCCAGAGTTGAATCTCGTCTCCGAGTCTGATCCAGCGGATCGCGCTTGCTGGGAGCCGGACCGGGATTTCGAGTTGCGAGAGATCGATGACCCGCGCGATGGGTGTTCCCATCGCGACCCAGTCGCCCTTGTCAGCGCTGACGCTCTGGATCACGCCCGCGATCGGGGAGCGGATCACGGCACGGTCAAGGTTCTCCTGCGCCGTCGAGGCACTGGCGCGCTGACCAGCGAGCTGCGCAAGCAACTGGGCGCGTCGCGAAGGGATCATCTCCAAGCGTTCCTTGAGTGTTTCAACTTCGCGCTGCACCCGTCGCACCGCGGCGGTCTTGATGTCAAGCTCGCCCACGCTCCCAGCGCCCGCTTCGATCGCTTGTGCCGTGCGTTCAAGGTCGCGCTGAGCGGCGTCGATCTCGTCGTTCGCCAGTTCAATCTGTGTCCCGACGCGTTCGGACTCAACACTCAACCCATCAAGCTGCGCCTCGATCGCGCTGGCGGCTTGATTCGCTGCATTGAGCGTGTTGGTGGAATCACTCGAATCCAGACGCAGCAGAATCGTGCCCACGCTGATCCGTTGCCCCGGCTCGATCGCGTTGGGTCGTTCGATGACCCGGCCCGCTACTTCCGCGACGATGCTCGCGTCGTTCATCGAGCGTGCTGTGCCGTAGCCATCCCATGTTCGATCGACCGCGCGGAGCTGTGCTTCCATCGTGCGGACTTGCACTGGTCTGAGCGCTGCATCAGAAGTTGCGGATTCGACCTTGGTCGAGATCATCACTGCGACGATCCCCGCTGCGATCGCGAGCACAACCACAATGATGGCGAGTCGAAAAAAGATCGAGGTGACACGCAAGCCCAAGGACCGCTGCTCAGAGTTTGATGAGGAGGTCGGTGTGGGCTTGTTGTCCGTTTGGGGGGTGGATTGCACGCAAGGTCTCCAGCTGGGCAACTCGTATGGTTGTAGTCAATGCCGCGGATTCATATAGTACCGCTCGCTTGGAATCAAGGTGCGTGATCGGGCATGATCGCAGGGAGGTCGGCATCAAATTCTGTGTCCTGGATCGGTGCGAGGTGCGATGGTGATTGAGTCTTGTTCTCAAGACTCAATAATCGCGGAGCCAGCCCCCACACCATCAGCGAAATGATGACGATGCAGATCAGGTTGAGACCGAATCCTGCCATCGCCATCTGCTTGATGCTGATTCTTCCTGAAGCAAACACAATCGCGTTGGGTGGTGTCGCAACCGGGAGCATAAACGCGCACGATGCGGAAACCGCGGCGGCAATCACCAGCAGCGTCGGGTCAATATGCATCCCCTCGCCCACCGCCGCAAGGACAGGGAGCATGGTGCTGGTGGTTGCGGTATTGGAGGTCATCTCTGTTAAGAACACGATCAGCGTGGTCACGCCACCAATGAGTGGGAGCTCGCCCGGATTTCCTAAGGACGCAATCTGATGGCCGATCCACGCATCCAGACCGGTGCGTGTGACCGCGCCTGCGAGCGCGAGACCGCCGCCGAACAGAATCAGGATCCCCCACGGGATTTCCTCCGCGACCTTCCACGACAGCACACGCGTCGTGCGCGAACGATCGACCGGGGTGATGAACATCAGCAGCGCGCCAAAGATCGCGATCGAAGCGTCGTCGATCTTCGGGATCTGAAACAGTTGCTCAAGCCAGCTGTGGGTGATCCAGAGGAACGCGGTCAATCCGAAGATCGACACCGACAGTTTCTCGGCACCGCTCATTGGTCCCATCGCATCGAGTCGCTCACGGATGTAGCGTCGCCCGCCGGGGATTTCTCCGATACGGACCGGCATCGCAACAAAGACCAAGTACGCCCAGCTGATTGGGAGCAGGACAGCGGTCAGCGGGATTCCGAGACCGAGCCAACGCGCGTAGGTCATCTCGATGCCCAGTTCCGATGTCAGAAACCCCGCGAGGAACCCATTGGGAGGCGTGCCGGTGATGGTCGCGATGCCTCCGATCGATGCTCCATACGCGAGGGCGAGCAGTAGGCAGACGCTGAATCGCTTTGCGTGCTTGGATTCGTACTCGTCACCCGCCGCGAGGACCGCGATGGAGAGCACGATCGGGAGCATCATCATCACGGTTGCGGTGTTGGAGACGAATGCGCTGAGTAGGGCTGAAGCGAGCATGATCCCCGCAACGATCTGGCGGGGTCCGGTGCCGACGAGGAGGATGATGAAGAGCGCGAGCCGCTTGTGGGCGCCCCATCGTTCGAGCCCTTTGCCGAGCATCAGTCCACCCATAAAGAGGAAGATGAGCTTGTTGCCGTAGTGCGCGGTGGTGTCCACGACCGGAAGGATGCTGAGGAGCGGGAAGCATGCGACAGGAAGCAGCGCGGTCGCCGCGAGCGGGATCGCTTCGGTGACCCACCAGACCGCCATGAGGATCGCAACGCTCGCCAGTCGTCGGCCGTTCTCATCAAGCCCGCTCGCACTGCCAAGCAGGAAGTACACGATGATGGCGATCACCGGACCGATCACCAACCCAAGATCATGGGTTCGTGTGTGTGGATGCGTGACTTTGCGTGTGTCTTCGTTCATGGGGTGCTCTATACCCCAATACTATCGCCGCTCCGGATTGAGACACAATCCGTGTGATCAACCGCTCGGGTTATTCGTCGGCCATGCTCCGGTGTCCCGAAATTTCTCGCCATTGGACGACTTTGATGGTTGTGGGCTCGGTGTCTTCAAAGAGCAAGGCGATTTCTTCCGTGGTCAGCACCCGGTTGTAGATACGAAAGTCATCAAGCAGCCCGGAGTAGAATCGGCTGCTCCCAGAAATATCCCTGCCAACATAAGCCGGAATATTCGGAATCTTCGGAACACCGAAATCAGTGATCGTGTGTTGAAGCACATTATCGAGGTACAGTCTCGCGGTTCCGTTCACTGATGAATCGATGGTCACGACGGCTAAGTGCCACTGGTTGTCATCGACCCTGCCAGCGGACACAAGATCAACATAGTTGCCGCTTGTGGGTGACATTCTAAACACCAGTTTCGCATCCCTCCCGGTTTGGTACCCGTCTTCCCAGATGGTGAGCCACCATTGACGGTTCGTCCAGGTCGCATTTCGTGCGGTAATCACGCGGAACCTATCCGCATTATCATTCTTGAACCAGCACGCGATCGAAAAGCTGGTCATCGTGTACTCCGAGGGTTGGCCCAGATCAATCTTTGCATCAAGCCCGTTAAACTCGATCGCGCCATCAATGAGACCGTCGCTCCATTCAGTACCGCCGAGCACCTGCGAATCAAAGTCGGACACCGAACTGTCGTATGCGTAGTTGCCGCTGGTCTCATCAAACTTAAAATGAGTGATTAAGCCAAGCTCGAGATCCTGTGCATGACAGAGCGTTGTGATACACAACACCAATCCGATTGAGAAGTCCACGATTGATTTTGAGGGTGTCATCTCTTTCAACTCGAATAAAACACCCGACTCATTCACCCCAATTGGATATTGCGGCAGGTATATATCCTTCCCGCTATCCCCAAACATCTCGGACGACTGTCTGCTGCATGTTCAAATGATTATCGGAGTGAGTCGTTATTGGTCAGCTCGCAAAGAAGCCGCGATCGCGATCTCTTGCACCCGAATCGACGCTTGGTCAAGCGATTCCTTCGCGTCATGGAATTCGTTTGGGTTGACACTTGACCAGTCTTGCTTTGCGGACTCCACAAACCCGCGCAGGGTCGCGATCTTGGATTCGAGATCCGCGCGGAGATTGGCATCCAGCTCGTCCTTGTGCTTCTCGAAGCGATCGCCGATCCATTTCAGGTCCAGGGAGGAGTTGGCGATCAGGTCCGCGATCTGGTGTCGCGTCATGTCGGTGCGTGCGTGTGTGAAGCTCTCTTGCTCGATGCGATCGACTTCTTCGCTCGTGAGCCCGTGGTTGGGGACGATCTGGATGCTCGCACGCTTTCCTGAGCGTTCTTCGAGTGCGGAGACATTCAATATGCCGTTGGTATCGACGAGGAACTCGACGACGAGTTTGGGAACCCCGGCGGGCATCGGGGGGATCCCACGCAGCTCAAACTCCCCAAGCGATCGGCAATCCGCGACCATCTCCCGCTCGCCTTGGAGGATGTTGAGTTTGATATTGACCTGCCCGTCTACCTGCGTCGAGAACCGTTCGGTCGCTCTGCTGGGAACGGTCGTGTTCCGCATGATGAGTTTGGCGACCGCACCACCCGCGGTTTCGACTCCGAGCGACAACGGGACGACATCGAGCAGCAATGACCCTGAAGTCGATCCAGACAGGATCGACGCTTGGATTGCCGCACCCAGCGCGACCACCTTGTCGGGATCCAATGCGGTATACGGCTCAATCCCAAAGAACTCCCCGGCACGCTTGCGAACCAACGGCATCCGCGTCGATCCACCCACCAGAATCAACGTATCGATCGTTTCCCCGCCGTGCTGTTTCTTTGCATCGCGGACCGCGCGATCGCACGCACGCAGCGCCCGCTCAATCCAAGAAACAAGCATCGCTTCAAACTCATCCCGCGAGATGGTTCTTTCATACACGCGATCATTCCCAAGATCGATCCGAACACTCGCGGATTCTTGATCCGAGAGCGTGTGCTTGATTGCTCGTGCGAACTGGGACAGTGCCGTGCGCGTCGAAGCGTCGAAGGTCTGCTGATCCGAATCGATGCTGACCCCGAGCTGTTCGCTGATTTCGTCCATAAACAGACGCACAAGCATGTGATCCACATCATCCCCGCCCAGGTGGGTGTCTCCCGCTGTAGAGAGTACCTGGAAGAAATCGGTCGGGTTGGTGTCGTCGCTTGGGGTTAAGCGGAGGATGGAGATGTCGAAGGTCCCGCCGCCAAGATCGAACACCGCGATGGTCTTGGGTTTCGTGCCCCCGGTTCCCAGCCCATACGCAAGAGCCGCGGCGGTTGGTTCGTTCACGATCCGCACGACTTCGAGTCCCGCGAGTTGACCCGCGTCGCGCGTCGCTTGCCGCTGCGCGTCATCGAAATATGCCGGGACGGTGACGACCGCTCTTTCGACCGGAGTTCCGAGTGCCGATTCGGCGCGTTCCTTGAGTGATCGCAAGATATGCGCGGAAACTTCCTGAGGCGACACCTTCCGAGTCCCGTCATCCATCGGGATCGAAACACGCGCGGTGTTGTGCTCGCCTTGGACGACCTCGTAGTTCAGGTATTGAAGATCAGCGCGGACATCCTCGATCGAGCGTCCCATGAGCCGTTTCGCGGAATGGATGGTGGTGAGCGGGAACCGGGTCGCGTGCTCGCGTGCTTCGGTGCCGATGGTGGTGGTGCCGTCGGGGTTGAAGCGGACGACGGAGGGGAGCATGGGGTCGTCACCGAGGATGCGCGAACCGCTCGCGTCGTTGAACGCGACGAGCGAGTTGGTGGTGCCGAGGTCGATCCCGACGATGATGCTGGATGGCTGGTCTGGAGTGGTCATGTGTTATGGATTTGTTTTAGAGGTGGTGTCCACCCAAGCAAGGGCGGCAAGCGCATCAACAATCGCCGCGGCTTGTTGATCGGACGGCTCAAAGACATACACCTGATCACCCGCGTTCATGTGCACCTCAATGATCGTGCCGCTGGTTCGCTCAACCATGCTCTGCGGTTGACCGGCGTGCATCTCGACGAGGTGTTCATTGTGGTCGAGCAGATCCCGCGTCATCATCCAGATCGCGTCCATTTGATCGATGCTGAGTCTGCGAGTGAATCCGGGGAAGACTTCGAGCGATGATCCCGAACCGAACGAGGCACGAAGGACGGATGAGGAATCGATGATGTAGCGTGCATCCCCGCCTTTCAGGTCCTTTGAATCTGAATCGGGATCTTCATCAGTCATTACGACGACACCGAGCCGAAAGTCACCGGGGCGCTGCTGAGGGATCGGGGCGGGGGTGGATCGGCACGCGCCGAGCATGAATCCGGGCCCGATGAGCATCAACGCGAGAAAAACCCGTTTGAGCGTCAGGAATGTCGTGAATCGTCGCATGGCAGAGTCTATGCCCCCAGCACCGGCGCGCTATCCTTGCAGTCCCATGGATATCTCACTGCGCTGGCTGAATCAATACCTTTCCCCTTCGGACCTCACTCCGGAGGAAGCCGACCACATCCTGACTGAAGCGGGGATGCCGATCGAGGAGCACAAGCCGTCCAACGACGGCGATGTCGTCTTGGATGTCGAGGTCACCTCCAATCGAGGCGATTGCCTCGGTCATATCGGGATCGCGCGAGAAATCGCGGCTGCCCGATACACGGAGAACCGCAGAACGCTGAAAATGCCCGAACTCGCCAAGATGAGCTTCGGTCCCGCGATCGGCGATGAACTCAAGCTCACCAACAGCGTCCCGGATGTGTGCCCGCTCTTCACCGCTCGATTGATCCGCAATGTGAAGATCGGTCCATCCCCCAAATGGCTCATCCAAGCGATCGAATCGCTCGGTCAACGCTCGATCAACAATGTGGTGGACATCACCAACTTCATCACGCTCGAGCTCGGAAACCCGTGCCATGTGTTCGATTACGACAAACTCGCGGGACATGAGTTGCAGGTCCGGTACGCGAAAGCGGGCGAAGAGGTCAATACGCTCTACGCCGGGAAGCACAAGCTCAAACTCACCGATCTCGTCGTTGCTGATGCCAATGGCCCGCAATCCCTCGCCGGGATCATCGGCGGTCACGACTCGCAGGTCGACGAAGGCACCACCACCGTCGTCTTCGAGATGGCAACCTGGGACAAGGTGACCATCCGCAATACCGGTCGCCGATTGAACATCCGGACCGACGCCGCATTCCGATTTGAGCGTGGGATTGATGCAAGAACAATCGATTACGCCGCCCAGCGTGCGGCACAGCTGATCTGCGAGGTTTCTGGTGGTCAGCTCGCCGAGGGTGTGCTGAGCCAGGGATCGCCGCTCCCAGAGGAAACGATCATCGAGCTGCGTCCATCGCGTTGTGATGTCATCCTCGGTGTCCACTCCGAACCAACCGAGATCGCGGATCTGCTCAATGGGTTGTCGATCCGGACTGAAATCAAAGGCGATGTCCTGCATTGTGCGATCCCCCCGCACCGTAGCCATGACCTGCTCCGCGAGATTGATCTGATCGAAGAAGTCGCTCGCGCTCGTTCGCTTGGGGTGATTCCCGCGTCCAAGACAATCAGCGTGCAGATCCGCGAGCCGCAGCAGTCCGAGCGAGCTGTGCGTGCGATTGGCGCGTGTTTAACTGGACTGGGATTCTACGAAACGATCACCTATAGCTTCACCAGTCCACCAAAGGGCAAGATGTTCCTCCGTGATGGACAAGAGAATGTCGCGGTGGATGATGACCGCCGCAAAGCGGAACCAACGCTCCGTCCATCGGTGCTGCTGGGTTTGATGTACAGCCGAAAGGCGAACCAGGACGCGCGTGCCGATATGCCGGGCGGCGTTCGGTTGTTTGAGATTAGCTCGTGCTTTGCGCAGAAATCAGGCACCCGCGATTCCGTCGAGCGTCAGCAACTCGCGATGCTCGCGGATGTCCCCTTCGCTGGGAAGGCCGCGAAGCACGAAGAGATCCAGCACAGCGTCCGCGTGATGCGTGGTTCCATCGAGTCCATGCTCTCGCTGACCTTCGGCGGCGATGTCCGCATCATCTTCACCCCCGCCCTTCCTGTCCATAAAGGATACAGCCCATCAGCCCACGCGCTGATCAGCGCGGAGGTCAACGGAACAACCTACGAACTCGGTTCCGTCGGGGTGTTGTCCGATCAAGCGATGAAGATTGAAGGATTGACTGGCGTGTATGTCGCCGCGGAACTGTGGATCGAAGCACTCATCGCGCCGTTCCCACCAATCTCTCGCGCCTCGCTCTTGCCGGCGTATCCCGGGATCAACCGCGACCTGTCGCTGATCGTCGCGGAGTCCACGCCTTGGAGCTCGATCGAGACGCTCGCGCGTTCGCAGTCGCTCGCGAAATGCGTCGGATACGAGATGGTGTCCGTCTATCGAGGAAAGCAGCTCGGAGAAGGCAAAAAATCCGTCACGCTCCGGCTCCATTTCCGCGATGACGAACGGACTCTGAGGCACGAAGAAGTCGATCCGCAGATGGACCAGCTTGCCGGTGCCGCCAAATCGACGCTCGGTGCCGAAATTCGGTCCTGATTGGGACCTGCGTCGGACTTTGGCTTGCACAATCGAAGCATGTTCGAGGCATGATCGACGCACTTGGTGGCAATCGATTGATTCAGATTGGCAAAAATGTCGATGATTTGACACGATAACAGGTCTTTGTGAGGGTAAAACCCAGTCAAGATCCATCGAACTGCAGCGTCAAAGAGGGTGTAGAGCTAGAATACATACACGCCTGAGAGGATTCAGGCTACGAAGGACCCGAGCACATGGAGGACAATATGACCCAACTCACCAGCGAGCCGAGCGTACACACCGCTTCTGAAACCCAATCCGGTTTCGATGCGTCGCGCCGACCATACATCTGGGTGAACGGCGGCATGGTCCCCAAATCAGAAGCATCGGTCTCGGTCTTCGATCACGGCCTCCTCTACGGCGACGGCGTCTTCGAAGGCATCCGTGTCTACAACGGCAAAATCTTCAAGTGCGAACAGCACATGGATCGTCTGTACAAGTGCTGTGACCAGATCTTCATCGATCTGGAATCGCATGTCACGCGCCAAGAGATGATCGATATCCAGCGTCAGTGCATCGAAGCCAACGGCATTGTCAACGGATACATCCGCTTGGTCGTCACCCGCGGCGTGGGGAACCTCGGACTCAACCCATACCAGTGCCCCGTCCCAGGCGTGATCTGCATAGCGGACAAAATCTCGCTCTTCGCTCCGGAGATGTACGAGAAGGGCATGCGCGTCGTGGTTGCTAATCGTCCCAAGACCCCGATCGAGTGTCTGGACCCACGCATCAAGACGCTCAACTACCTCAACAACATCATGGCCAAGTGTGAAGCGATCCACCTCGGGAAGAAGATGGGGATCACCGATCCATCCGAGCAGCTGCTCGAAGTCATCATGCTCTCAACCGACGGCAAGGTCGCCGAGGGATCGGGAGACAACATCTTCTTCATCAAGAACGGCAAGGTCGTCACCCCACCAAGCGAGGTCGGGATTCTTGAAGGGATCACGCGCCGGTTCGTCAAGGAAGTTCTTTGCCCAGCGTGTGGCATCGAGATTGAGGAACGATTCTTCGAACTTGACGAGCTCCTGAATGCTGACGAGGTGTTCCTGACCGGTTCAGCCGCGGAGATGATCGCGGTCCGCGAGATTATCCAGCACGACAATCTGGAAATCACCAGCACGCACACGATCTCAGCAGGCGAAGGCCCCGTCACCAAGAAGCTCCGCGCCAAGTTCACCGAGGTCGTCACTTCGGACAATGTTCCGGAAGACTAATCGCTGGTTCAGATCAGAGGTTGCTGTGTGGGTTTGGATCAGATATCCACACGATCCCGTGTCAAGCGGATGTGTGTTGTTGAAAACAACGGGCCCTCGTTGACGCCGGGGCATCCTTTTTCGATGCCTTCCCAGTCTTTGCGCGTCTTGAGGTTCGATCTCCAGAACGGCCAGGTCTTGCATTGTTCTGGTCTGGAGTTGTAGATTGTGCACAACGCTTTGCCCTGTTCGTCGCGATCGAGGAAGACGCAGTCGTAGCCGTGACTGGTTTTGTTCTCTTTGAGCGAGCGTCCGACGATGGTGTTGCGTGTGTATCTTTCCATAAAGACATCGGTGGTCACCCCGACATCCTTTGCCATCGCCTTGGCTTCGACTTCGGTGAACATCACAAACCCGGTGGGGCCGGTGCAGCACTTGCCGCACTGCGTGCATTCAAAGCGGAGCCCGACCTCACCTGTTTGGGTCAGGTTTGTGGGATCGGGCTGGTCGAACCACTCGGTTCCGGGTTGTTCGTTGCGTTTCATAGCGAATCACTCTTTTGGTCGTTTGCTTCGTCGTCGGGATGGTTGTGCCGAACGACGACAATGGTTTGGTCATCCTTCGCGTGATTTGATCCGCTGAACTCAACGACCGCCCGATTGATTGAATCGATCACGCACTGCGGCTGACCGCTGCACTCGCTCAACGCAAGGTCCAAGCGATCCTCTCCGAACATCTCGAATCCCGCTTCATTATCCGCAGGCCGCGCCGCTTCGGTGATCCCGTCGGTGTACATCACCAGTGTTTCACCAGGCGCGAGCGTGCTTGAGAGTGAGACTTCGGGAAGGTCGGGTGTGATCCCGAGCGGGAATGATCCCGGATTGACCAATGATCGCAGCGAGCCGTCGACGCCGCGGATTCTTGGGGGGTTGTGGCCGCACCGTGTCCAGTGGATCGATCCGGTCGCGGGATCGAGGATGGAGATGAACGCGGTCACGAAGATGTTGGGGAGTGAAGACTCGAACAAATGGTTGTTGAGATACTTTGCCGCACCGACCGGGTCGGAGTAGTTTTTGGCAAGCACCTGTTGCTCTGCATAAGTCCGGATGTACGCGCCGAGCATCGCCATGACGGTCGCCGCCGCGGCGCCGTGTCCAGCGACATCCGCGATCATCACGCCGAGCTTCCCATCGGGGAACTGGAAGTAGTCATAGAAATCGCCCCCGGCGAACTGGCTGGGTTTGTAGCTCGTCGCGAGTGTGTACCCGTCGAGTGTCGGATTTGATGCGGGAATGAGCGCGCGTTGGATGCGACCCATCTGCTCAAACTGGTCTTGAAGCTCCGCGTTGAGCTCTTCGACTTTCTTTCGGCTCACCAGATTCCGCGTCGCGGTGCCCATCATGTTCAGATCGAGGAACCCGGTTTCAAACGCTTCAAGGTCGGTCCATTCCGGATCGCATTGGAAGCTCAGCGACCAGTTGATCGCTTCGCCGTTCTCGTATGCTGGGATCGCCGCGATCGCGCGGTAGTCTTTGGCGCGTGGACCAAGCACCTTTGCGAGAATCGGGTCCTTGGTCAAATCCGCGTGGTTGATGAGCTTGGGCTCGGGCGTCCGGATGAGTTCCCAGATCAACCCACCCCGGTGGGTCTCGATCGCGTCCCAGGTATTCCAGGGGTTGTGTGGCGGGGTCGATGAATCCGGGTTCCCGCTGTTCTCTGTCAAGACGCGCGTGAACTTGTAACACCCCTCCTCGAGCCCCCTTCGGGAAAGGGAAGCAAACCCGTCGCGCGGAGCACGCTTGGCAACCCAAGGCCCGAACTGTCCGAGCATCGCGGACGGATCCTTGGTCGAGCTGACCTCTTGAAGCATCGACGCGAGCTGCGGGATGTTCGGATTCGCAGACAGGTCAACAACCCTGAAGTGCGCGTTTGATTTGGATTCGGTCGAACTGCTCATCGGCACGCTTCCACAATTGAGTTATGAAGCTGATCAACCTCTGCTAGCATGTCGTCCATCGAAGCGGATGCTTTGGTTTGTGCGCCTTCGGGAAGGAGGGGAATATTGACCCTGATACTGCACGCCGCACTGTGCGCCGCGGCTTTTCCAGTAATCGCAGCAACTTCCAAATCAGATCGCAACATGCGATTGGTCGTCCCGGTGAGTTCATTGACGATGCGAAGGACCTGAACACTCAGCGCCAGCATCGAGGTGGGGGGCGTGATCGCTCCAGCAACCGCATCGTCCCATCCCGCTTGTCGCGCGGGGTCGGATTCGGGGAGCGACCAGAGCGCGTTGAGCACGCCATATCCAGTCGCGTCATCGTCAGCGAGGGACAGGAACTGGGACTGTGCATCGCTGAGTCGCGAAAGTCGGCTTTGATTCTCGGATTCAAACTCCGCGTATTTCTTCTTGCCGAGCGTGAAGTGGACGACCATCCCCGCGATCGCTGCAGCTGTGGCGCCGTTGGTCCCCGCGACCGCGCCGCCTCCCGGTGTCGGTGCACCGGAGTTGAGCGCATCGAGGTACCCCGCGACGGACTGGGATGCGATGGATTGATGGGGGTCGGGGGTCATGGCTCAATCCTAGTCCGCGCGCTCGATGAGTATTCCCGCAATGACGATTGTGGTGGGAATGAACACTCCGGGGGTGCGTTGAATTCGGTCATGGAGTTCGTCGAGCGTGAGCCACATACAGTCGGAGTATTCCCAGTTCGCGTCGGTGTCTGGGATCGAGTCGAGCGTAACTTGCAGCACAATGTCCACCGATCCAACCCCATCGTCGTGCACGAGCGCAACTGGGATCGGTGCAGCGTCGGTGAGGTTGATTCCCGCTTCTTCCATCGCTTCGCGCCGGAGCTCGCTGAGAATCGCGTCGGGTTCGAGAGTTGTGATGGGTTCAGCAGGGACATCGATCCCGCCGCAGGGACCGAACTCGAACAGGTTCCCGTACCGGTGGGTGGTGGGGGACCGCTTTCCGAGCATGTATTTCGTGTGCCCCTTTTGACGAGCCGAAAACACGCCGGTCACCGCAAGCAGCGAAAGCCCGAGGTCAATCGAATCGCGCACAGCGTGGTGTTTGTACTCGTCAGCGTGCGCATGGATGGTGTTGATTGACGGATCGAAGGAATCAAACGCGAGCATGCCGCCGTTGAAGTAGCGTGGTTTGTCTTTGCACAGTTGTTCCCATGCGATGTCTACTTTCGCGCGTGTATCACCATCAAGCGGTCTGGGCGAACGATCAACCACGATCGTCGGCACCCCCGTCATCGGTTGAACTCGGACCGAATCAATCAACTGAGCAACCCGGTGAGCTGGGGTGCCAAGTCCCCGAGCCCAAGCTCGTCCGCTTCGCGTGCGATGAGTGCTTGAACCTGACGCTGAGCGTTCTCGGTTGCGTCGTTGATCGCGTCCTTGATAAGCGTGGTCGCGAGGTCGCGTGTTTTCTCATCGACCGCCATCCCCGAAAGCAACGCGGGATCAAGCGTGAGGCCGAGCAGTTTCATCTTCCCATTGACCACCGCTCGGCACGCGCCGCCGCCTGCTTGTCCATCAACGCGCATCGCGTCCATCTTGGATTTGATCCGCTCACCCGCTTCCGCGAGCTGTTCCTTGTTCTTCATGAGCGACCCAAGGGCCTGCATCGCTTTCAGTTTGTCGAGCATGGGGTGTGTCTCTCGTCGAGTGTGTTATTTGCGTGGATAGACCTGTTTGACTGTGCCCTCAAAGGTGTCGAGCACCGCTTTAACCAACGGATCGTTCGCGGCTTCCTCCGGAGTCGGAAGATCCGAAGGAGGCAGAATCTGCTCCGACGCTTTGAGCGGCGCGGGTGTATTCTCAAGCGTGGGTTGGCTGGATTCGGGAACCGACGCTTGCTTCACCAATGAGTCTGGTGTTGGCTTGGCAAAGTCCGCTCGACGACCACTCGCGCGCGGAGTTGGAGAAGCTTCATGCCGAACAGGTGCGGAGCTGGGTGTCGTGGGCGACGGTCGGATGGGAGCAGCGGATGCTGCTGGAGCCGACGCCGCCCTTAGGTTTTTTTTACAGATGCTCCAGCGGGAACGCCGCCTTGGATCAGCGCGGTCAGGTCCGCGATTTTCTCTGTCATTGCAAGACGAACCATGCACGCATCGACGAGCGCTCGCGGAGCGGGGGACGATTTGAGTGCACGCTGCACCGATTCGCACAACGCGATCATGTGCACCACTCCCGCGGCGTCAAACTGCTTGGCACGCTCAAACTCCGCTTGTTTCGCGTCATCGGAGAGCTCGACCAGATCGGTGTCCACGCCGCATGCGCCCAGGACCATCAAATCGCGGAAGCGTTCGAGGAGCGATGCGAGCATCTGCTCGGGAGCGATCCCGGTGGACAAGAGCTGCCCGGTCGCTCGCAACACCGTCGCGGGATCGCCCCCCGCGATCGCATCGATGAGCTGTCCCATGACCTCGCGTTGCGGGAGACCGAGCAGTTCTTCGAGGAGATTGACGGTGAGTTTCTTTTCTCCCGAAGCCATCAAGCGATCAAGCAGCGAGAGCGCGTCGCGCATCGAGCCGTTGCCCAAGCGTGCGAGGGTGAAGATCAGCTCGGGGTCGGCTTTGAATTTTTCTTGTTTGAGCACCGATTCAAGGTGCTCAGCGATCCGAGACACCGGGATGTTCCGGAAGTCGAACCGCTGGCAGCGGGACTGGATCGTTGCGGGGACCTTGTGCGCTTCGGTCGTGCAAAGAATAAACTTCACATGCTCCGGTGGTTCTTCCATCGTTTTGAGCAGCGCGTTGAACGCCGCCGTCGAGAGCATGTGGACTTCGTCAATGATGTAGATTTTGTAGTGGCCACGCATCGGTCGGTACGCGGAGTTGGCGATCAGCTCGCGAGCTTCCTCGACCTTGTTGTGGGATGCGGCGTCGATCTCGATGACATCGGTGTCCTGTCCAGAGAACACCGCATCGGCGATGTCGTCCTTGTGCTCCGGATTGTTGAGTTCGTTGGCAAAGATCCGCGCCATCGAAGTCTTCCCGACGCCTCGCGTCCCGATGAACAGGTACGCATGGTGGACCCGGTCCGAAGCGATCGCGGCCGTGAGCGTCTTGGCGATCGGTTCCTGCCCAATCACGGTGTCAAAGGTGCGGGAGCGGTGTTTACGAGCGAGCGCGGTGTATGCCATGGAAGGAGTGTAGGAGCGTCGGATTCGGAGAAGAAACCAAAGAAACGACCCGCCTTGGTTGACGCCCAGGACACCAACGGCACCGGGCGACGGCTGCTTATGGCTGCTGCGGTCAAGCCCTGACCAGGTTCACAGGCCACCCGTGCATCGGGCCCGGGCGTCAACCAGAGCGGGTCTGGACAGGGATCGTAGCGGGGTCAAGCCCGAAAGCCACGCTCACAGATTCGCATTGGTTTGTTCCGATGAATCTGGTAGAATGCAGGCATGATCTGGTCCGGAAAGCTCTCCAAGAAAGAACTCGATGCCGGCGCTCGGTTTCGTGCCGTGCATTCCAACTTCCTCACCCGCGCCCTCAAGTTTGGGCTCCGAACCCCCAGAATCCCAGCAAAGCGGGTCGATGAAGGCGGGTTTTCGGGTCTCCAGAAGATGAGTGAAGCTGAGAAGCGGTCAACCCTCTGGTGGGCGGCGGCGATGAGCCGCATGGACAAGCTCGATCGATAGCCGCTCTTGCGGACTGGAATAAAGCACCAACCCCCCTGATTGTTCAATAAAGGCAGATCAAATGAAGCCTTCAGGGCGAATCGGCCGATTGATTCCCTAGCATTTCTGCGTATTCTGTACCTATTCATATCATCCAGATCCGTATTCCAGCTTTGGGGATTTCATGAGCGACACACCAAACACTCCCGACGAAACCACTGGAACCGGGTCGGCTCCAGAAGCAAGCGTCGATGCGACCCCCGATCATGTGTCCCAGAGCTGTGCAAAGGCACCGCTCAATCCCAAATGGGCTTTCAAACTCTTCATCATCACCTTCTTCGTGATCGGATTTGGAGCGTTGGGTCTCTACGACGCCACCATCAAGTATCCAGCGCGCGGCGAACGCTTCGCGGACTGGGCACAGTGGCAGTATCTTGATGCCGCAAAGAGCGCATCAAGTGAGCAGTTCGGGTTGTTTGAGCGTGAGACCAGTGTGGGTGATCCCGTCGCTGAACTTGCTCGGCTTCAAGAATCCGAAGAGCGCCGGCGCAACGCGACGGACGCGCAGAACCAATCCTCATCCCGCACACTCCGTGCGACCATGTACAACACGCGTCTGGAGTGGCTCCAGGCACTCCAAACCGTCGGGCAGCTGAATGCAGAGCACACGACCATCGAGAATCCGAACCAGACGCTCACAGAGCTCCATGCCAAGTGGACCTCGGCGGGTTCGATTCCAAAGCCCCTCAAGAGCTACGACATCCCATCACAGTGGGGGATCATGATCATCTGCTGGGGTATCGGCGGCTGGATGCTGCTCAACATCTTCAAGGTGATCGGTCAAAAATTCTCGTGGGACGCGGAGTCGATGACCCTCACAGTCCCCGGCGGCGTCGCGATCACCCCTGCGAACATCGAAGAAGTCGATAAACGCAAGTGGGATAAGTTCATCGTGTTCCTCAAGCTCAACAGCACCCACCCCACCCACGCGGGCAAAGAAATCAAGGTCGACACCTACCAGCACGCACTGGTCGAAGACTGGATTCTTGCGATGGAACAACGGGCGATGGAACCCAAAGCATCGGGTTCCCAAGAAGCTGGGGAATGATCCCAAACACTGAATCTCAATCGGTCTTGATCGAGCGAGCCCCTATCCAGGAGCATCGTTCATGATTTGGCTGATCCTCTCTATTGTATTGATGGTTGTCATCATCGGGATCGCGATGACCGCGATCACGCTCCCAGGCATCTGGATGATGGCGGCATGCAGCACCTTGCTCGCGCTGTGGGTCCCGGAATATGTCGGATGGTGGACCGTCTTCGCGTTGTTTGCGATTGCCGCGACTTCTGAACTGGTGGATTTCATTGCCTCAGCGCTGGGCGTCAAACGCATGGGCGGTTCGCGGAGCGGCGCGGTGGGCTCCGTCATCGGTACACTCGTCGGCGCGGTCGCGGGTTCATTCATCCTTCCGATCATCGGCTCCATCATCGGCGGCGTCATCGGCGCGGGGGGCGGGGCATTTATCGCAGAGTGGTCGGTTGCCAATCGCAGCATGAAAGAATCTTTACGCTCCGGGTCCGGCGCGGCGGTCGGGCGATTGATCTCGATGGTCATCAAACTGATGCTCGCAGGCGCGGCGGCGGCGGTGCTGGTCAGCATGGTGATCTACAACGCGTTCTAATCCCGCCGATTGGATGCAAAGAGACCATTGAGTCGATATGCTGTAGTGGGCGAGTTTGCCCCCACATTCAGGAGAAATACCCGAGACCGGCGCGCCGTGGCGCGACCAGTCGCGGCGACCAGTCATGGCTGATAAAAAAGATACCAGTTCGTCCATCAAGTACTATGTGCTCGATACCAATGTGCTCCTGCACAACCCCAACGCGATGTTCGTGTTCCAAGAGAACCACATCGTGATCCCGTACCCGGTGCTCGAAGAGCTCGATGCGATGAAGCGGCGCGAGGATGATGTGGGACGCAACGCGCGGACCGCGATCCGTCAGCTCGATCGTCTGCGTGGGTTCGGGAAACTCATCGAGGGCGTACCGCTTGCCAAACTCGGCGCACGCTCAAGCGGCGCGACGGGATGGCTGAGCATTGATGTCGAGGACCACTCGCGTCCTCCGATTCTGTCTGCGGATAAGCCGGACAACCGGATCATCGCCGCCGCATGGTCGCTGCATCGCGCCAACAACCGCGTGGTGTTTGTCTCTAAAGACCTCGCGGCACGCATCAAAGCGGATGCACTCGGGATCAAATCCGAAGATGTCCGCGACCAACGCGTGGACGCGAACCGTTTGTACCAAGGATACATGGAGATCGCGGTCAGTCGTGACATCATCGACGATCTGTACGCGGACCGGATGATGTCGATCGCGCGTCTGGAGCCGTTCCTGAAAACCGAGACCGAAGACGGCGAATCCTACATGCAGGAGATCACGCCCAACCAGTATGTGATCCTGACAGACACCCAAGACGAGGCCCACTCCGGTTTGGCGCGCCGATTGACCGACACCGAGCACCTCATCCCCGTCGCGGCACAGCGCAAACCAACCTTCGGGATCATGGCGCGCAATGTCCAGCAAACGATGGCGATGGACATGCTCCTCGACGATGAGATCAAGCTCGTCACGCTGCTGGGGAGTGCTGGCACAGGTAAAACCCTGCTCGCGATCGCCGCGGGGATGACCAAGGTGTTCCAAGAAGAGCGTTTCGACAAGCTGCTCGTCGCGCGTCCGATCATGCCGATGGGTCGGGACATCGGGTACTTGCCGGGAGACAAGGACGAGAAACTCGGCGCGTGGATGCAGCCGATCTTCGACAACCTGTCGTACCTGCTCTCCACGCGTGGCTCACCCAACCAAGCGCCCGAATCCAAGACCACCGAGCAGCGGATCGACAAGCTCATCGCCGATGGTCGATTGGTGCTTGAGCCGTTGACTTATATCCGTGGTCGCTCGATCCCGCTGCAGTTCATGATCGTGGACGAGGCGCAGAATCTGACGCCGCACGAGGTCAAGACGATTGTGTCGCGTGTCGGTGAAGGCACCAAGCTCATCCTGACCGGTGACATCGGGCAGATCGACAACCCGTACCTGGACGAATCATCCAACGGCTTGAGCTACGCGGTCGAGAAGATGCGCGGCTTGGGCATGGTGGGGCATGTGACACTCGCCAAGACCGAACGGTCCGAGCTTGCATCACTCGCTGCGGAACGACTCTAAGAGAGCCAATCAAGATCAGGTGGTCTCGTCGATGAGCTTCTCAACGCGGAAACGTTGACGGTCAAAGTAGGTGCGCCATTCGGTGACAGTCTCGCGGAGCTGCCCGTTGCGGATGTACTCCAGCACCTGCTGGTCACCGATCCCGAGCATCTCTGCGCTGCGGACCGCGCCACGGAGCGAAGGCAGGTAGTTGGGATCGCGATCGATAGAACGCTGGAAATGCTCGTAGGACTCGTCGGCCCACCCGATGGTCTGGTACGCAAGACCGATGTTGTAATCCGGACGCGGATCGGTTGTTTGCAGGTCCGATGCGATCTTGTACGCAGCGACCGCGTCGGCGTAGTTCTGCTGTTGCATCAGCAGCTGACCCATGTTGTTCCACGCGGCAAACAGGGTGTTGTCCGCGTCGATCGATTCGCGGTATTTTGTGAGCGCCTTCGCTTCCTCGCCCGCCTCGTGGAGCTTGGACGCTTCGCGGAAGAGCTCGAGCGCCTTGGCGCGTGATCGCTGGTTGTACGCTTCGACAGGGTCCTTAGCGGGTTGTGCTTTCTTGTCCCAGTCCATTTTGGGCGCGGAGCATCCGACGAGCGTTGAAACCCCGAGGAGGGCGAGTCCGGCGCATGCAATCAGCAGTTGGTGTGGTCTGGGTGTTGGTGTGCCGATCGGCATAATGGGAACTCCTATTCGATCCGTTCGTATCGCGTGAGCGTGACCTTGGTCTGCCAGCTCTTTGCGTTGAGGTTGATGGTGATCTCGCGGACTTCAAGCCCCGGGATCTGGGTCTGTGATTGCTGGATCCATTGCAGGATCTTCTCGAGCGATTCGTCGCGGACGGTGTACGGGAAGCTCAGCAAGCGAGCGTTCCCCTCAGTCCGAGGCTGCGTGTTGCGCGGGATGGGAATGCTCAGCCCCATCTGCTCGCCGATCCGTTCGATCCGGGTTTTGATATCGGGGATGGGTGAGAACCGGTCATCGTCGGTCGATTGGGTCTGTGCTGATTCGAGCTCGCTGATCTGCGTGATCATCCGTTCGACATTCACCGCCGCCAGATGGTTACCGAGCAGTTTCTTGTTCGCGGCGCTGTTGTGATTCCACGCGACGGCGATGAAGATCAGCGCCGCGACGAACACAATCAGCCCAAAGACCACAAAGTGCACCGGACGCGACTGCCGCTCGTGCATCGCGGCTCGTGATGCGAGCTCGTACCGATCGTCGGCGCTCAGTCGTGGTCTGCTGGGGATCGCGCTCATGATGAACTCCCCGTATTCCAGACCGCTGAGAATGCGGCTTCAATCAGGTTCCCCCGCTTGGTGAGTTCGGATTGTGGTCTCCATTGGAGATTCGAGCCTTCGATCGAGCGGAGCGATTGGTTGATCTGTTCAGCGAGCGCGAGGTCGTTGACGCGGATCTGGATTTTGACCAGTGTGTGCGTAAGCTGGATCGATTCGATCTCTATTCCGGACATTCCGAGCACATACGAGATGGTCTCGAGTTCTTCGAGGATTGGTTTGGTCGGGGTCACCTGCATCGGTCCTGATCGCGAGATGAGTCGATCGAGTCGTGCCTGGAGTTCAACGGTCGGGAGCCGGAGCTGGGTGATCGGTGGTTGGAGTTTCATGATCTCCTCGACCATCCCCGATCGGATCCTTCGAGCTTCATCCATCGTCTTTGAACCCTGCGAGTACAAAGTGGTCGCGATCCATCCGACCGCGACTCCAGCGATGACCAGCGAGGCACCCGCCCAGCGGTACATCTTGCGGTGGGATCGTCCAGGACGGTTGGAGAGGTCGCCTTGGGAGTGTTGTTCCGTAGCGTTGTCTTGAATGCTGTGCGCAGCACGGAGCGTCGCGAGGATTGGGTCTGGATCGGTGACCAGATCGGTTGTTGCCGTTGGCCAGTGCTTGGTGAACACGCTCCCGAACTGGTTCACATCCAGCCCCTCTTCATGTTCTGGGAGGACAAGGACCACGCGGAGCGGCGCGACCCCGAGCTGAGAAGCCCACCCGATCCAGTCGGCGCAGAGTCTTGAGAGATCGCTGTCGTGAAGCTTTGGGTCTTCGGTTCCGAGGTTCACACGCATCGACCCCGCCGCGATGAGTTGTCCTTGTTTGGACCATGTCCAGATAAGGCGGGAGCGGTGCGGATCAAGAACGACGCAGCCACAGATGGGATCATCGGTGGAGATGACCCGCTGTGAGGCGCGTGATGATGACAAAGATGAAGACCGGTGCGGTGCGCCGGGGTCCCAGCTCTGGGCGATCAGCGACCAGATGTTCTCAACGCGTCCGATGCGGATGCCCATCGAGTCGAGTTGGTCGATGAGCAATCGCGCCGGGATGTCCGGAGCCGCGACGACCGCGCGTCGGGAACCATCGGAGGTTTGCTCGTGGCTGAGAGATTCGTAGTTGACCTCAAGGGGGAGATTGGGGAAGCGTTCTCCCATCGAGGAGGGGATGGTGCCTTCGAGGTCGTCCTCGTGATCGGAATCGAGCTGGTCGATCGCGGCGTTGATCATCTCGGGGGTGGTGTCTTCGGGTTTGGTCCATGTGCAGACCGCGCCGTCGGTGTCCAGGCAGAGGATCGGGAGCAGTTTGGACGCACCACCGCCGGATTTGAGGCGTTGACGGATCCAGACCGCGGCGTCATCGATGGTTTCGAGCACCGCTTCGGGGGTCCCTCCCGTGGTCGCGTCCCAGTGGTCGTCGGAATGACCCCCGACCAGCCGGACCCCAGCGAGGGCAAGGCCTCGGTCGGTGCGTTCAAGATAACAGATGCGATCGCTCAAGTGGTGTCTTTATCGTTCGGGGTGTTGGAGGTTCAGGTGGCTTTCACGGATTGTATCGTGAGGGTTTAGTCGTTTTCGGGCTGCTTCTTCCGGTTGTCGCTTCCCGCGTTGGCGCGGTAGGACGCGAGCGGCTCGCGTTCGAAACTGCTCACCTCACGGCCCAGCTTCTTGTTCCTCAAAATGCGTTCCTGCATCGCACGCTGGCGAGCGGGCATCTTGGACAAGCGATCGAGTTCTTCGGCGGTCAACTCAACATCCTCTTCGCGGGTCGGTGGTGCGACGATAATGTCGGTCCCCGCAGAGAGGGTGACGGACGCGCCGGTTTTCTCCGCTAAGAAAATCCGGTCTTCGATCTCGCCATTGCTGACAAGAATGAACTTGGGACGCACACCTTTGATTTCCAGATCATCAAGACCGAACGATCCCGCTCTGGCAATCGCGCCCTCGGCGACAATCCGTTGCACGCCGTCAATACGGATAAATGCGAGCGGCTGGTCGCTGTCGTTGATGTAACCGGTGTATCGGACACGCTTTGCGAGCGATCCCGACTCCTCAATGATCGTCTGGTTCTCGGGTTCGTTGGGATCGACGATGTCCGGGACCGAGGTGACCTGAGGGGCGTTGTCAAGCATCGCAAATCGGGCGGCGATGGATCCGGGATCAATCCGCATCGCGCGTGGTTGATTGGTTGTTGGGTCACTTTCGTCGATGTACGCGACGCCGGGGATTGGTGATGACGGTGGCTGGGAAACCTCGCTGATCTGAGCGATTTGGGCGGATTCAGGGAGTCCGGTGATCCCGATCCCCACCGCGGCAAGGATACAAACGATCGCAATGACCTGATAGACCAGGGTCAGCCGCTTTGCCTTTGTTCTTGAAATAATGCTGCTCATCTTGATTGCTCACTCAATAGTCCGAATCCGGCACTGATACAGGTCTTCAGAGGGTAGACCTCACTCTAATATAGATCGGCTGGATCGATGCTCTGACTGTCGATACCGAGATCTTTCCATGTGTAGAACGCACCAATCTCCATCGCATTGCCTGCTGTGGTGCGTCCGGTGTTGGACCTGATCCGGGTCACCCCGCCGTAGCGGGCTAATAAACGCCCATTGCTGAGCCCTCGCCCGCCTCGAATTTCGACCAGAACACCCCAAACCTGTACATCAGTCGCGAATCTTCGCAAAACGGCGGCTCGTTGCTCGGAGTTGACCCCCGCTCGCGTCGCGGTCTCGACCAGCAACTGGCGTGTCATGCGTTCTCCTGATGCACGCTGGAGCATAATGTCGTCGGCCAGACCCAATCCCCGATTTCCAGCGATCGCCATCGCGATGGCGCGGATGACCTCGAGAGGCGCGGTGTGGATGCTGATCGCCGACGGCCCGAACGGGCGGGTCATCTTGCTGTACTCGAACTCATTGACCGATTCGCTGAGATTTTTCAGCGCCAGCCCGACCTCATCGACCTGGCTCGATTCAACGCTGGAGAGATCCGAGAGCAGCCCGCCCTGCGCATCGAAGAGGTAGATCGAGACGGTCGAGCCGTCGGAGAGGGTGATGTCCATCGCTTTGCCGGTGTCGGCTTCGAGGACCTCGTCAAGCTCACGCCCGTTTTGCTGGCGCAACCAAGCGCCGATCGCTTCTTGAAGCCCGCGTCCGGAATGATGCTGGTAGTACGAGTTCACCTGCCTGTTGACGACGAGCTGCTGGGTCGAGAGTCGTTTGAGCGACAGGGACATGGTCAATCCCACGACCACCATCAGCAGGATCACCATCGGCATCACAAACCCGCGCGTACTTTGGCCGCTGGTGTACTGGGATATGGTCTTTGGTATAGAGCGGATCAAGTGTCTCCCCCGCCCATGTTGTGGTTGTTTCCGCGTGGAGGGATCACGACGCCGCCGCCGTCACCGGGAGGGCTTGGGTCGTTCCCGCCTCCGCCGCCTCCGCCGCCTCCGCCGCCACCACCGTTTGCGTCGTCTTCGCTTCCTGTGCCGTCGTTGGTGCCGGAGATGTTGTCTTCTTCTGCGAGTTCCAGCGGGTCATCGCCGAGGACCCAGTCGACTTCAAACATCCACGACGCGTACTGACCGTTCTTGAGCATGAGCTCGAACTCCGCGTATGCTGGGAGATCGCTCATGGATTGGGCGGCGTACTCATCGACCCGCTCGTCGCTCTTGTAGACGGTCCATGAACACAGCTCGATGTTCTCGACCAGCGGGATCGCGCCGGCGAGGCGGTACCGGATTTCGTCTTGTGTTCCCACGGTATCCGCGAGCGGGGTGCCGCCGTACCGGAGATAGTTGCCCTCGGTGAGCAGGATCGGTCTCCACCACAGCGTCCATCCGTCGGCGGCGGGCGCGGCGAGTTGGTTACTTTCGTCAGCTTTTGGATCAGGGTCCATGATCCCAACCCCACGCATCACGCGCTCGCGTTCACCCGACGGCCGGAGCTCAAAGACTGAACGCAGCACGCCTGCCGATGCGTCGGCGGATGAGAAATCGAGCGAGTCCTGGTCGCGGTCGTTGATCCGCGCCCAAGCCGCGGCTTTGGTTGCCATGTTGAGCGCGATCGGTGGAGTGGACAACACCACCTCAAGCCGTTGTGGCTGCCATTGACCGGGGAAGTTCGCGTACACCGGGTCCGTTTCGAGGATGATCCGAGGACGACTGTCCACCGGGTTGGTATCGGAGGTGTTGAGCCCATCGGTGTTTTGTGTTGTTTGACGCTGGTCTTCTTGGATCTGCAGCGACAGCAGTGATCTGCGGATCGTCATCTGCGCGATGTGGAGTTGGGTGGTGTGCTCGTACTGATCCCCAAAGATCCGGTCCATGTTTCGCGCCGCGGCAAAGACCCCCGATACCCCAAGCAATACGAGCGCGCCAACAACGATCGCGAGCGTCATTTCAACGAGTGTGAACGCGGATCGTGTGTTTGATTTGAGTCGAGGTTGTGTGGTCATGTTCATCATGGCGCCCCTCCGTTGCTATCTAGCTGCATGAGCCGCTCGAACAAGCGTTCCATCCCGCCGGGGGAGTCGATCATGGTCTGGAGCGAGTCGGGGTTGGAGAACGCGAGGGGGTCGATGAGTCGGGTGAGTTGTGAGTTTGGGAACTCGTTGGAGAATCCGCGTCCGCCTCCGGAGTCTTCGCTGAGCCAGACTCGGATAGAAACCAAGCGGATTCGGTCGAAGTTGATTCCCGATCCAATCGTGTTGTCCGCAGCTTCGGGGGGGGGCTCGGCCATCTCAAACTCGACGGGTTCAACATCGAGCGTCCAGCGGTAGAGGTCCATGTCGTACTCGATCGGGAGCGACTTGTCGGGCATTCCGTCCTGATCGTCGATGTACTGGAGCATGAGCCGATTGGAAAGTTCCGCGGCTCCGAGTCGCTGCTGCATTCGGCGCTGCGAAGAGTTCATGAACGAAACCGCGCTGGCGAGGGTCGCCGCGACCATCCCGAGCAGGACGGTCGCCAGCACCGCTTCGATCAGTGTGGCGCCCCGCCGGGATGTGGGTCTTGTGTGGTTCATGAGTCGTGTGATGGGTTGGTGGACGCAGCGAGCGGATCAGTCGCTGCTGTTGACATCCATGGTCCAGACATTGATGTCGTCTTCGGTGCCCATCTCTTTGTCGGGACCGGAGGAGCGAAGTTCGAACGCGCGGGTCCCGCCGGGAGTTGGGAGGTAGTAGAACAGTTCCTTGAACGAGTCGTAGTCGGATCCTTCTTCCATGAACGAAGGGATCAACACCGCGAGGGTTGCGGGCGCGTCCCCGGCGTTCTCTGCTCGGTAGGACTCGACCTGTGTTTTGATGACGACCATGGAGTTCTTGGTCGTACGGATGCGTGCCTTCTTGATCTGCGATGGGACCGCGACGGCGGCGCCCGCCATGAGCAAGCCGAGGATCACGAGCACCGCGGTGAGTTCGATCAATGAAAACCCGGGACGGGCGAAGCGTGCGTTGCGTGCGAGTTGTGTATTCAGTGTGGTCATGTTGGCCTCCAAAGGTTCAACGCCGATGCGCGGCGAGTGTTGCATTCGTATGTTCAAGCAAGCATGGTTGCCCGCTCTGGTTCATTATAAGACCGATCCGGTCATGTTCATCATCGGGAGCATGATCGCCAGAATCATCGTTCCCACAATCATAAAGAGGATCACGATGAGCAGCGGCTCAAGCATCGCCATCAAGCGGGCGGTTTTTTTGTCGACATTCTGCGCGTGGTCTTTGGCGAGGGAATCAAACGCGGATTCCAGGTCCCCCGCTTGATCCGCAGCGATCAGCAGCTTCCGTGTTGCCAGTGGCAACGCGTCCACTTTCTCGATGAGCGAGCGGAACAACCCGCCCTCGATCAAGCGTTGCTGGAGCCGCTTGAGGTCCTTGTTGAGCTTGGGGTGTCCGATGACTCCCGACGAGACCGAGATCGCGTCGGAGAGGACGATGCCTGATCGGGTCATCGATCCCATCACGGAGAAGAAGCGGGTGAGTTCCTGTTCGAGGACGACATCGCGGACGAAGGGCATGTTGCGGGTGAGTTTGACCGCGAGCTTTGCGAGCATGGATCTCCAGAGGAACGCGCCGATGATCATGAGGACCGCTCCGCCGAGGATGAAGAGGATGTTGGCGCGGAGGAATGATCCCGCGGTGACGAGGATTTTGGTGAAGACCGGAACATCGATCCCTGAGCTGGCCATGGATTCGCCGATGGTCGGGATGACGAGGGTCATCATGACCAATCCCGCGATCAGCGCGATCGAGAGCACGATGCTCGGATAGATCATCAAGGTCGCCGCTTTGCCCGATACTTCCAAACGGCGCTTGGCGCCGATTGAGAGTTGCTTGCACGCGCCCGCAAGATCACCGGTTTTCTCCGCGGCTTTGTACACAGCACAGGTCACTTCATCAAAGCTCCCGATCTTGGCGCACCCATCGCTGAAGCTGGTTCCCTGCGCGACCAAGGCGCGGAGCCGCATGATGCGGTCCTCGTTGCCCGCTTTGACCACGCTTGCCGCGACTTCGAGCGCTTCGGTCAACGGCACCCCTCGTTCGAGAAGCTGCGCGAGCTGCGCATCAAACTCCGCGTGGTCCTTGAGGGACATCTCGGGTTCGTTGGATGCCCAGTCTGGGAGTTTCCAGGTCCGGATAAGGACTTGTCGTTCTTTGCGGAGTGTGGTTGCCAGCGCGCGGCTCGAGCGTGCGGTGCGGACACCGATCGCCTTGCCTCCAGAGGACTTGTTGGCGATGTAGAGGAATGAGCTGTTGATTGAGGCTCTGGTCATGTGGGCGATTGGGTCATGTATGGGGCTTTACGGCGATATTGACTGAAATTCGGTTCGGTCCCTCCCTAGATACCGATCGAACGATCCTTTGGTTCAACATCGGCGGCTCAGGGGGAGCAACTGTATACGATATGGTCGGTTGAGGGCTTGAATTACTGGCCTGAGCGGCTCAAAGCCCTCACCTGTCAATACAACGCTCCAACCGCGACGAGAATGCTCCTGATCTTGAATTTGACCGGAATTTGTACCCATTCGATCATCCCATCCCCTGAGATCCACCATGACCATGACCTCCACTCCCGCTCAGAACGAATCAACCGACACATCTGGCACCCCAAGCGGGACCATGCGAGGGCTCATCAAGCACCACGCAGGTTCCGAGCTCAAGCTTGTCAATGACCGTCCGATCCCGGAGCCGGGACCTCGTGAGGTTCGCATCAAGGTCCGCAAGGTCGGCATCTGTGGCACGGATCGTCATATCTGGGAGTGGGACGAGTGGGCCGCGGGTCGGATTCCAACTGGGATCATCACCGGTCACGAGTTTGTGGGTGAGGTGGACAAGGTCGGTTCCGCAGTCACCAAGTTTTCGGTCGGCCGGCGCGTGAGTGCCGAGGGTCACATGACCAAGGGGCTTGATTACAACTCCCGTACCGGCAACGCGCACATCGCGACGGACACCATGATCTTCGGGATTGATTGCGATGGGTGCTTCGCGGAGTACATCGTGGTTCCCGAAGACAATGTTTGGCCGGTCCACCCAGACATCCAAGACAAGCACGCGGCGATCTTCGATCCGCTGGGAAATGCGGTCCACACCGTGATGGAAGCGGGGGTCAGCGCCAAGACCGTGCTGATTTCAGGGGTCGGGATCATCGGACTCATGGCGGTGACCGTCGCCAAGGCGGCGGGGGCCGCGAAGATTTACTGTACTGATGTGAACCCGGAGCGTTTGGCGCTGGCGAAGAAACTCGGCGCGTTCGAGGCGTTTGATGCTCGTGAAGACGGATGGATCAAGCAGATCCGCGAGGAAACCCATCAAGGGGTCGATGTGCTTCTTGAGATGTCCGGCGCGCCGGCTGCAATGGATCAGGGGTTCCGGGCGCTGCGCAATGGTGGTCGTGCCGCGCTTCTGGGACTCCCTGCTCGGACGGTGGACTTTGACTTCAACGCGCACATCATCTTCAAGGGGTGTACGGTGCTGGGCATCAACGGGCGGCGCATGTGGGAAACCTGGTACCAGATGGAGAAACTGCTGTTGTCTGGAAGACTCGAACTCGATGACATCATCACCCACGAGTTCCCGATGAGCGAATACCAAGAAGCGTTCCGCACCATGATTTCTGGCGATGGGATCAAAGTGCTGATGAATGTGGGTGAGTGAACCAAATCAGGAGCATCGCAATGACACGGATTTTCACAGCACTTCTTGCGTTGCTCGTTTCACACACTTCCATTGCCAAAGAACCAGTCGAGCCGCTCCGCATCGCGATCATCGGTCTCGTGCACGGTCATGTCGAAGGCGTGCTCTGGCAAGCGAAGGATCGCGATGATCTTCAAATCGTGGGGATCTATGACCCGGACCCCGCGCTCTTTGCCAAGTACAAAGACAAGTACCAGCTCGACGACGCGTGGTATTTCGACGATCTCGACGAAATGCTCGATCAAACCAAACCCGAAGCGGCGAGCGTGATGACTTCGGTCAAAGACCACATCGACGCGGTCCGCGCGTGTGCGACTCGGGGTATCCATACGCTGATCGAGAAGCCGCTGGCGATCAATGCGGTTGATGCGATGGAGATGCGGACGCTTGGTGTCAAGCACGATGTCTTGATACTGACCAACTTCGAGACCTCGTGGTACGGTTCGGTCCGCACCGCGGCGAGCTTAGCGAAGGACTCAGGCGGCGTAACCCGAGCGGTGTTCCGTCACGGACACAAGGGCCCCAAAGAGATCGGGTGCTCCGATGAGTTCCTCGAATGGCTCACAGATCCAGAAGAAAACGGCGGCGGCGCGATCATCGATTTCGGATGCTACGGCGCCAACCTGATGACATGGATCATGGACAACCAGATCCCGCAGACCGTCACCGCGATCACGCGACAACTCAAGCCTGAGGTGTATCCGAATGTTGATGACGACGCGACGATCGTGCTGGGATACAAGGACGCGGTGGGGGTCATCCAAGCGTCGTGGGCATGGACGCACGACAACAAGGACATGGACCTCTACACCCCCGGCGGCTCGTACCACGCAACGAAATGGGATTCGCTCTCCGTCCGCAAGCCCGATGGACCGATGAAGCCGCGCGATGTGTTGCCGCGATCCGATGAGCAACGGAACGAATGGACTTATCTTCGCAAGGTTGTGCGCGGCGAGTGCGAGGTCGATCCGCTGTCGAGCATCGAGAACAACCTGATCGTGTGCCTGATCCTCGACGCGGCACGCGAGTCGGCAAAGACCGGTGAAGCGGTCCAACTGTCGAAGTGATCCCGGTGATTACAGGGCGAGCGATGCAAGCCCGTTGAGCCCGACCGGTTCCTTCGTAAAGAACGGCTCGCCCGCCTCGGTCCCGATCCGCGATCCAAAGTAACTCGCGGCGTGTCCGACCCACTCCGCGATGCGTGCGTTCTTGGGTGGGAGCACAAACTGCGTGTGGTACGCGCGGATGGATTCGAGCTTCTGTTCAAGAGCGCCGGTGATGTCGAACACGAAGCTCGGGTCCGCGACCCAGCGCAGGTGCGTCGCGTAGTAGTAGAACAACCACTTGGGATAGATCGGATCTCCGAGCTCGAAGGTGCGGCCGGTCCACGCGTCGGTCGGCGCGGGCATGTCGATCTTCGTGAGCTTGGCATCAAAGCGAGCGTCTTCGACGCATCGCGTCACGGCTCGGTGGTCCGGGTGCGCGTCGATGTCGAAGGTTGTGAAGATCATCTCCGCTTGCCACGCGCGGATCACGCCCGCCAGTGCGTGCCGGTTTTCGATGGTGTGCTCGACGAATCGATTGGGGAGATCGAGCAGCCAGCGATCGACCTTGCCTGTTGCGTTTCTGGTCAGCACCTTGAACGCATCGGCGGCTTCGACCTTGCGGATCTCGGGTGATCCGAGCGGGGTGGGTTCGCCGTTGGTGACATCAAGGATGAGGACATCGTGTCCTTGGTTGACGAGCTTGATGATGGTGCCGCCCATGCCGAGTTCTTGATCGTCCGGGTGGGGACCGACGACGAGGATGCGTGCCATGCGTTCACTCCGTGTGTGTGGGGCTGGGTGTAGAGATCGTGCTCGGATCAGTCCATCGAGTTTTCAACAACGATGAATCCGTGCATGACCGGTCCGTCGCCGTCGTCGGTTTCGAGCTGGCAAAGGACGACCGGTGCGGGGATGCGCTGGGAGAAGAATCCCCCGGCTCGGTAGGTCTCTCCGAACTCATCGACGAAGAGTTTGAGGTCCATCTCGACGGTTTCGCCGGAAACGATGCCTTGGATCGGGGAGGAGTACCGCTGGTTGAGCCAGATGGTCGAAGGCCCAAAGTCACGCGTCGTGATGTTGGTCAGTCGGAGTGTGGTGGACTGGCGGAAGACCTGGACATCGTACACCTCGCCCTTGGGGATCGAATCCGGATAGACATTCCCAGGCGTCGCGTGGGTCTTCTCGGAAAAGAGCTGGCACCCGGACATGGTCGTCGCAGCGATCGAGCCTCCCAGAAGAATGATCGGGGCAAAGAACGCGGCGGGGATTCGTTGGATAGGTTTCACCCCCTATCGTTTGCCATATGGGCTGCCAAAGCAACAACTCATGCGAGAACGCGAGCAAGAACGCGACCGAACCCACCTTTGCGATCGCTGACGGGGCACAAGACCTCGATCCAAAGGTCATCGCCGCGGATCTGGTGTCGCGATATGGACCGACCGCGATGGATCCGCGTGTTTCCAAGCTGATCCCGGGATTCGACGCGCCGTTCTACCAAGCGGGATTGGCGGGGTATTCGGACGCCGCGATGCGGATCATCGCGCGTCGGCATGGGTGCCCGATGTGCATCACCGAGGCGCTGCTCGACCGGACTTTACTCGCTGGTGGTAAAGGGTTTGCCAAAGCGGATCTCGGCGACATCGCGGGGAATGTCCCCGGCGGTGAAGAAGATCATCCGCTGGTTGGACAGATCATGGGGAGCGACCCACCCGAGATGGCGGCGGCCGCTCTGAAAATGATCGAGCAGGGGAGCCGATCCAACAAAGAATACCGCTCGATGGTGCGGGCCGGCGTCGATGATTCCCGCTCCGATGGGTCCGATTCGTTCGCAGGGATCGACATCAACCTCGCGTGTCCGGTGAAGAAAATCGCCAAAAAATCCCGAGGCGGACACTGGCTCCGCGAACCCGAAGGCGCGATTGCGATCCTCCAAGCGGTCCGCGATGTGCTTCCCGAGTCCATCCCGCTGACGGTGAAGATGCGCCGTTCGTTTGATGACACCGATGAGATGAAGCGGAACTTTTTGTATTTGTTTGATGCCGCGTACGACCTCGGGTGCGCGTGGGTGACGGTGCACGGGCGGACCGTCGAGCAAAAGTATGTCGGTCCTTCCCGATGGGACCCGCTCAAAGCGCTCGTCGATCGCAACCCCGAACGGATCATCTTTGGATCTGGAGATGTCTGGGATGTCAACCAGATTTTCCGCATGATCGGGTACACCGGATTGACAGGGGTCTCCGTGGCGCGTGGATGCATCGGGAACCCATGGATTTTCCGTCAAGCACGATCGATCCTTGCGGGGAACGACCCGATGCCGCCGACGATCGCGGAGCAGCGTGCGGTGCTTGAGGAGCATTTCGATCTGCTGCTCGCGGTCAACGCGAACACCCGCGACCCGGAGTTCAACACCGCACGCAACATGCGGAAGTTCGGCATCCGCTTCGCGGCCCATCATCCGAACGCGCAGGAAGTGAAGCAGGGGTTTATCTACGCGAAGAGCTTGGATGATTGGGAGGTTGTGCTGGAGCAATGGTACTCAGATGGTGGCGAATCGTGACCAACTCGCAATATGCACAACCACTCCCAAACGATTCCATCGCGGTATGGACTCAGATTTTCGAGCGCCAAAAATCCTTCGGCCAGCACGCGTTCGATCAGGTCTCCGATGAGCAGTTCTTCGCGATCCTCGCGCCGGGGCTCAACTCGTGCGCGATCATCGCCAACCACATCGCGGGGAACATGCTCAGCCGGTGGACGGATTTCCTGACCACCGATGGCGAGAAAGCGAATCGAGATCGCGACGCGGAGTTTGCGACGCCGTCGCACCACACTTCTGAGGAACGCGCCCGGATCATGGAGCGGTGGGAGCAAGGGTGGGCGACGCTCTTTGCGACCCTCGATTTGCTGACCCCAGATGACCTGTCGAAAATCGTGACCATCCGCAAGGTCGACCACCCGGTCCACGCGGCGGTCGCTCGCGCGATCGATCACTACAGCTTCCACATCGGGCAGATCAACATCATCGCCCGTCAGCTCGTGGGGACTGAATCGTGGCAGTGGTTCACCATCGCGCCGGGTGGGACCCAAGCGTTCAACGCGACGCTCATGGGTGAATGATTGTATTGACCCTTCGTTTCCCCTCTTGGCGCAGGATGGATTTCTGCTATACTGGCCGCGGAAGGAATCCTTATGTCGCTGAATCTCATCTTGTTGATTGTCTTGGGCATCGTCGTGGTCTTTACCATCGTGAGCGTCGTCGCGATGTTCACAGAGATGGACACCAAGAAGAAGAGCGGCAAGATGAAGGGCAACACCCACAACCAATCGAAGAAACGCAAGAAGTAAGACGACCATTCGCTTATGCGGATTTGTCGGTCTTGTCCGGTTTGCTTGTGGATTTGCTTTGCTTCCCAGAGTCTGTGCCGCGCTTGGAATCCTCGGCGTCCGCGGAATACCGGATTCGGCCGTGGTAGATGCTCGCGACGGTTTTGGAGATCGAATCGCAGATTGTTTTGAGTTCTCGGAAAGTCAGGTCGCACTCGTCGAACTGTCCGTCCATTAAGCGTTTGTTTGCGAGATTGCGGACCAGCGCGTCGATGCGTGATGGGGTGGGCTCAGACAGCGTCCGTGTCGCGCTCTCGATCGCATCGGAGAGCATCACGATCGCGACTTCCTTGGTTTGTGGTTTCGGTCCGGGATACCGGTAGTCGACCTCGTCGGGGAGTTGTTCATCGGCGCTGTCCTCAAGGATTTGCTCAATGCTCCGCGCTTCGTCGGTCTTTGCCGCTTGTTCTTTGGCGCGACGGTAGAAATATTCGACAAGGGTCGTCCCGTGGTGCGCGTCGATGAAGTGGTGGAGTGATTTGGGAAGCCCGTTCTCGCGCGCCATCTCGACGCCATCTTTGACATGCCCGACAATCACCAGCAATGACATCGCGGGGTTGAGCTTGTCGTGCTTGTTGGGCCCGCCGGACTGGTTCTCGATGAAGTAATCGGGCTTGTTCATTTTCCCGATGTCGTGGTACAGACACCCGACATAGGTCAGCAGCGCGTCGGCGCCGATGGATTCAGCGGCGGATTCAGCGATGGACGCGACATTGAGCGAGTGGTTGTAGGTCCCCGGCGCACGCTGTTGAAGCTCGCGGAGGAGCGGCTGCTTAGGGTCACGGAGTTCGATGAGCGTCATCCCGGTCGAAATATCAAATACCCGTTCAATGAACGGCAGGATAAACAACGCGATCCCGCCCGCGAGCAAGCCAGCGATTCCTGCTTGAAGTGAAGCGCCGATCAGCGGGAGCATGATCTCAGAACCACCGACTCCAACCGTCGGAAGGGAGATCAAGCGGTCAAACACCGCGACCACCGTCAGCACCAACGCAATGAAGATCGACATACGGATGAGTGTTCTCCGGTCGCGGATCTCGCGGAGCTGTGCGATCGCACCAGCAGATCCGACGAGCATCAGCACGAACATGCCCATATGCATCTTGAGCGCGAAGGCGACAAGGATCGCTGTGATCCCGCACACCGCCAGCGCGGTCCGCTGGTCGTAGGCGATGCACACGAGAATCGCAACGAGGATGACCGGGGTGATGGACGCCATCCAGATCAATCGTGGATCAAACACACTCAGCACGCATGCTGCGAAGACGCTCATCGCGATCATCGCCGCGAGCCATCGTGTTCGAGCGGGGCGATATGCGATCTTTGGGCTGTACATCGTGATGTACCCCGCGAGGATGATCCCGAGCATCGCGACGAGGCCGTAGACGGAGAGGAACTTGAGCACGCGACGCAGGGTGCTTCCCTGCTTGGCAAACTGTTTGATCTCGGTTCGTGCGAGTTCATACGGCGCTTGCTCGAGCACATCGCCCCGCGCGAAAATCCGTTGTCCGACGGTGATGGACCGGCGCACCGGCTGCACCCGGCCCGCCGCGGCTTCTTGCGTCGCCGCGGTTGCGGATTCGTCGAATGAGAAGGTTGGACGCGCCTGGTAGTTCAAGCGGTTGAACACCACCGCATCAACCGGGCTCACAAATCCAGCGATCCGGATCATCCGTTCGATTTCCGATTTGCGTTGATCGGCGTTGTCCAGATTGATCGCGTCCTCGCGGCTGATGCGTGTTGGCGACTGGATGTGTTCTTCTGGTGCTCCAAAGCGGAGCTCGATCTGGGTGTTGAGCCCTTCCTGGGTCGCGCGCTGCCAGGTCTGTCGATCCAGCAGCGGGCGTCTTCGCAGGATCTCGTCGAGGGTGTTGACCTGATCCGTCCAGAGTTTGAGACTCGCATCTTGCGACGCCGTTTCGCGGAGGGTGGCAAATGATTCTTCAGAGAGACCGAAGCGGACGCGGATGTCGCGGTCCACCTCGTCGAGTGTCGCGACGCCGCCGAGGGTTCGCGGGAGGTTGGCCAGTGAAGCGCGGAGTTCTTCGAGGACCGGGAGGTCCGCGTTGTGGATGCGGGCGACATTTAGACGCGCCGCTTGCTGGTGCATCTGGGTCTGTTGGACATCTTCGGTATTGAACTCGACGCGGGAGGTCCGGGTTTCTTCCATGACCTGGCCGACGGAGACGAGGAGCTGGCCACGGGTCCAGTTGGTGATGGATCCAACAACGAGCACAAACCCGATCAGGACAATGGTGCCCCAGAAGAGGTTGGGTGAAGAGATCAGGTCCGCGAGCTGTTGGCGGATCGACTTGCTCGAAACGCGCACGGTCGATCGCTTGGCAGCACCGCCGCTCTTTGAGCTGGTCTTGGTTCCCGACTTGCTAGGGGTCTTTGAGGATGTTTTGCTTTGGTCTTTGGCCATTGTGATTCATCGGCCTGCAAAGTTGGTGGGCAGGCCATGCCCTCTTCATCTGTAGAACAGTATCGGGCGGATCGGTACGCGACTGTGGTCCGAGAACCGGGTCGTCGTGGACATTTGGACCAGGCAACTCCAATTGCTGGGGGGTATTGTAAGCCCCGAACCGTGTGGAAAGCCGAGAGGGCGGATTTGGGCTGTTCATTGCGCCGAATCCGCAATCGCGGATTGTACCAAAATCAATCAGAAACCGACGATTCCGGGACACAGCAAGGGAGTTCAACAATCATGGTCGTCCCCTTCTGGTGGACGCTGCTGACCCGGATGGTCCCGCCGAGGGTTCTGGCGGCGTGCTTCACGATCGCCAGACCCAAGCCTGTCCCGCGCCGAGCGGCGGAGCCGTCCCGGGCTTCATCGACCTGATAGAAGCGTTCAAAGATCCGGGTTTGGTGAGACAAAGGAATCCCGATACCCCGGTCCCGGACACTCAAGCGGATCCCGGTGGTGCTGGTCAGCCCCTCAGGTGGCGGTTCATCCGGGTCGATCGCCATGAAGATGGGCTCGGCATGGATGGAGATCACGGTCCCCTTGTGCGAGAACTTGGCCGCGTTCCCGATGAGGTTGCGGAGGATCAGCTCGAGGAGCGAGTCATCCGAAATGATGATCGGTTCGTCCATCATGATCTTGGACTCGATCCGCAGCTCGCGGCGTTCGCAGACCGACGCGAACGGTGCGGCGGTGCGTTCGAACATCTCTTCAAGATCAATCTCCGTCAAGACGGTTGGTATCAATGTGGATTCGAGTTTCGACAGATCGAGCAGGTCCTTGACGAGCAGGTCCAGCCGGGTCGCATTGGACGAGATCATGGTGATCAGCCGCTGGGACATGCGTTCGTCGTTGCGAGCGGGGCCTTCGAGCGTTTGGATCGCGCCGAGGATCGAAGCAATGGGCGTACGGAGTTCATGGCTCGCATTGGCGGCAAAGTCCGCTTTGAGTGTCGCTGATCGTGTGAGTTCGGTGATGTCGGTGAATGTGCAGACCGCGCCGCGGGTGCTGGCGATCGGCTCAGCGACGACATCGAAGACCCGCATGTCGCCCCCAACAGGAAGGGTCAGACGCGCATGAGCGGATTCGCCCCGCCGAGCCAGTTCCTCGATCTCTTGGACCGCTTTTTGGGTGATGAGCGATTCGAAATGGTCACCGAGCAGCGATCGGCCAGATCCGAGCACGGCTTGCGACGCGCGATTGACACGGATGATCGAGCCGTGCTGATCCGTGGCGACGATGGGAACATCCGCCGAATCAAGGATCGATCCGAGCAATGCGGTCAGGGAGGTCGTGTTCTGGATGGATCGAGCGAATTGGCGTTGGCTGTCTTTGTAGGATTGGATCTGCGCAGCGTTGGATCGAAGGATTGCCGCAAGCCAGATGGTCGCACCGATCGAGATGATGAGCAGCCAAGGCGAAAAGGCGCCCGCAATGATCGATCCGACGAGGATGGAAGCCGGGAGTGTCCAGAGCTTTGGGTTGAGCGAGGATGGAGCGGTGTCCGTTCCCGGCGCAGATTCACCCACCGAGTGCTGGGTGTTGGGCTGAACCGGATTCTGGCTTTTTGATTCCATCTATCTATATATAGACTGTTGATCCCGAAAATCTATCCGCGACGACCCGGCTCAGGTGCCAGTGGGGAGATTGGGTGGTGGATTACCCGTCATCAGAAGGACTGGTGCTGGGGTCGTCGGCTCGGTATCCCACAGCACGGATCGTCGAAATGAGTGATGCGTGGTCCCCGAGTTTTTTGCGGAGTGCGGTGATATGGACATCGACGGTCCGTGGAGTCACCGTCACCGCAGGGCCGATCGCTCGGCTGATCAGCTCCGCACGCGAGAGGACCTTGCCTTTGGATTGCGCGAGTGTTGCCAGCAGCCGGAACTCGGTGATCGTAAGTTGAACATTGTGCCCATCGACGCTGACCTGATGCTCGCTCAGGTTGATCGAGACCGGCCCGAGCGTGAGTGATGATCCGGTATCGGTATCCATTTTCGATCGGCGCGCGAGTGATCCGATGCGCGCGATGAGGATCGGCATCGAGAATGGTTTGGAGATGTAATCGTCGGCGCCTGCGTTGAGACCTTCGAGTTCGTGCGCTTCTTGTGTCTTTGCGGTGAGCATGATGATCGGGATGGAGCTCGTTTGAGACTCTCCTCGTAGTCGTTTGGCGACTTCGATGCCGCTGAGTCCCGGCATCATCACATCAAGCACGATCACATCGGGCATCTTTGACTGCGCGAGTTCGAGTGCGGAGATGCCGTCTCCTGCGGTAAAGACGGTGTGGCCGCTCTGCTCAAGGTTGTACTCAATGAGTTCGCGGAGGTCTGATTCGTCATCGACAACCAAGATCTGCAATGGATCAGCAATGGTCGATGAATCTGATGCGGTGCTTGACATGGCGCGCTCCGATGATGTTGCGTGTCTGATATGGAGAATCGTAGTGAAGGGTTTGTGGGTCTGATGCGGTTGATTTGAGAGTTCATCAAATCCACACATTTGAAAACCCGCATGGAACCGCGTGACAGAACGGGGAATCGGACGCTGACGGACATATTGGCGAGTCATTTCGATTCGATATTTGGTAAATATACGGTATGCGGGTGGTTCATCCGCGAAAAACTCATCCGCGAGAGTTGCGCCATGAAGTTCGTTTTTAAGCGAAAAACGGCAATGGGTAAAGAATTTTGGCTTTGGGTGAGTTAATTTGATAGTTAGTGCCAACAAAAGGTCGAATAATCATTTTCACGAAGGTTAGTCTGGCCTATCATCGGTCAGAGTCGAGCCGTGCGGAATACGGTTCGTCCAACAAACAAGACATTTTCCAATCACTGCCCAACGAGAAGGAGCACTGAAAATGAAGAAGACAATTACAACCATCGCATTGGTTACCCTGAGCGGCTCGGCGTTTGCTCAATCCGGACTTGACATCGATCGTGCATACGCAGCTGAGCTGCGTGCAGACGCGAGCACCCGCTCGAGCCTCCTCGGCTCAGCTGGTTCAGCAATCGATGCTGAGATCTTTACCCAGTTCCGTTACACCTACGACAGCGTTGACGAAGTCACCACCACCACTCTTGGTGATAATGACACAACCGTCGGCTTCTCAGCTCCTCGTACTCAGGTTCGCCTGAACGGTGCTGTTGAAGGCACCGACATCACCGGTCACGTTTCGTTTGACTTCGGTGGTGCATTCAACCACACCGCAGGTACTGGTGCTGGTGGTGCAGTTCTCCGTGACGCATACGCAGCATGGGGCATCGACGACAACTGGACATTCCTCTTCGGTCAAATGAAGAACCCATTCAGCTACGAATCAAACGTTGCTCCTGAGTTCTCACAAGGCGTCGAGCGTTCACTCACCAACTCGTTCTTCGATGTTGGCTACACCCAGGGTATCGCGATCAACTACTCGGACGACGAGTGGAAGTTCACCGCTGTCCTCTCGGATGGTCCAAACTCCGCCAACAGCTTCTACACCTCAGCAACTGAGTCAGATGTCTCCATCACCGGTCGTCTCGACTGGTTGATCTCCGGCAACTGGGATCAGTTCAACGACTTCGCTTCGTGGCAGGGCTCCAACACCGGCTTCCGCGTCGGTGCAGGTCTCCACTGGTCACAAGCTGGTGACACCAACCCAGCTGGCACCGTCATTGACACCGCTACCGTCACCGCATGGACCGTTGACGGTCAGTACGAAGGCGACGGCTGGGGCGTGTTCGCTTCATACCAGAGCACCAACACCGACAACGACCTCGTCGCTGGTGGCAGTGCTGACCAGACCGACGACGGTCTCGTCGTTCAGGGTAACCTGTTCCTCACCGAGCAGTTCGAACTGTTCGCTCGTTACGACATGATCATGCTCGATGATGACGCAACCGCGATCACTCCACTCGCTGCAACCGACGACGATGCCTACTCGACATTCACCGTTGGTTTCAACTACTACCTTGTTCCTGAGTCATACGCCGCTCGTTTCTCGATGGATGTTTCCTTCGGTCTCGACGACACCTCAGGCCTCAACGCTCGCAGCTTCGCTGACGCAGGCACCACCGGCTACATCGGCGGCGTACCAGCTTCGGCTACCGTTGAGAGCGATCTCATGATCCGTGGCCAGTTCTCACTCCTCTTCTGAGTTTGTGATTCTGAATACGATCAACATCATTTGATGTAATCACGGGAGGGACCTTCGGGTCCCTCCCGTTCTTTTTGTGTTCAGCTCTGATGAAAGACAAAAAAGACGGCGAACATCAGGGTGCATAATCACAGTGTTTACAGGAGGTTGTCTTTCTGTTAAGAGCCATTAACCCTTTGTCTTAACAATTCAGAATCAATCCGAGCTATAACAGGGTTGTGAAGATCTGTTGAGATTTTCGTTAAGACTAGCATTCTGAATCTGGAGTCAGAAGTGAACCTCAAAGCCACCACCATCGTTGCTCTCCTTGCCGGATCTCTGGCAGGAACCGCCGCCCATGCCGCCGAAGACACCGCCGAGTTGCTCCAACTCTCCCGCGCGTACTCCGACTCGGTGTATGCAGGAATGGTTTCAAACGCACCACTCCCCGACAGACTCAAAGTGAGCCTGCAGACCCAGTTCCGCTACAACATCAATGTGCGTGGGTCCAACAGCACCACGCTCGCCAGTCCTGATGATGATGTCACCATCGGGTTCACCACCCGCCGCACAAAGCTCGGGATCGAGGGCAAGGTCACCGATAACATCTCGGGCAAGGTCAAGTTTGGTTTCAGCCAGTCCTCTGGTGCCGGGACTCTCGAAGACGCGGTCCTCGCTTGGAAACTCAGCGACACGGTCACCTTCCGCGCCGGTCAGTTCAAGCCATCGGTGCTGCGTGAGGAGATTGTTTCGTCTTCGCTGCAACTGGCAACCGATCGGTCATCACTCAACGAGACTTTCAATCAAGACTTCACCCAAGGCGTCGAGCTGATCGTCACCGAAGACGATTGGCGTGTCACCGTCGGGTTCAACGACGGATTCAACGCCGACAACACTTTCTACAACTCCGCATCAGAAGCGGACTACGCGGGAACCGTCCGAGGCGAGCTCCGCTTCGGTGACGCGTCATGGTCACAGTACAAGCAGTTTACCTCATGGCGCGGTGCCAACAGCGGCTTCATGCTCGGTGGTGCGCTCCACTACCAAGGGATGGGCAGCACCAACCCCGCGACCAACCCAACCACCGAGATGACCACAGGCACGATCGACGCATCCCTCGTGCAAGACGGCTGGAACCTGTACGCCGCAGTGCTCTGGCGTTCTATGAACTCAGGAACCATGACACTCACCGACTCCGGTTTCGTCCTCCAAGGCGGCGTCTTCGTCTCCGACCAAGACGAGTTCTTCGGTCGCTGGGACATCATCACCCCGTCGGACTCCAATCCGACCGTGGTGGGGACTTCCGGCGCCAACGACTTCAATACACTGACCGTCGGATGGAATCATTACCTGATCCCAGAGTCACACGCCGCGAAGTTCACCCTTGAAGTGCAGCACTACCCCGATCCGAGCACCGAATCGATCGTGAGCATCCGAGGCAACCTGCTCGCGGATTCCACAAGCGATCAGTTCGCGATCACCGCGCAGTTCCAGTTGCTCTTCTGATTCACAGATTGATGTATACATAGAGAAGCCGACCCGATTCATTGCGGGTCGGCTTTTTCGTGGACTCAAATACAGTTTACATACGATCGACGGTCGGGATGCCCAGTGTGTTACATCCGTCTTCAAGCACCCGCAGCGCGATCATGCTGAGCCGCAAGCGTCCATCGCGTGTGGAATCCTCTACGCCGTCCTTGAGGACGGGGCACTGCTCGTAGAACTTGGCGATCAATGATGCGAGTTCGTAGAGGTACCCGCACAAGCGGTGGGGCTCGTGGTTCTCGCCGGTCATGCGGAGCATGGATGGGTAGCGGAGGATCGTGAGCGCCATCGCGCGTTCGGTCGGATCGTCGAGCGAGAACGCTGTGTTCTTCGCTGCATCGACATCAACACCCTTGTCGGTTGCTTTGCGAAGCAGGTTCTTGATCCGCGCGATCGCATAAAGCAGGTACGGCCCAGTATCCCCCTCGAACGCGAGCATGCGGTCGAAGCTGAACACATAGTCCTTGATCCGCTCGGTTGAGAGATCCGCGTACTTCACCGCCGCCATCGCGACCGCTTCGCTGATCGGATCGCGTTCTGATGTCGGCATGTCGGGGTTCTTCTCGGCGACGGATGCGGACGCACGCGTCACCGCTTCATCGAGAAGTTCAGAGAGGTTCAGGTTCTCGCCAGAGCGTGATTTGAGGGGTTTGTTGTCCTCGCCGAGGATGGTCCCGAACATCGCGTGGACCAGCACCGCGTCTTTGCCGTCGGGGGTCTTGTCGTATCCCGCTTTGTGTGCTGCCGCGAAGACCTGCTTGAAGTGCAGCCCCTGGCGAGAATCCACGCAGTAGACGACTTCGTCACCACCGAGTTTTCCGACACGGCGTTTGATCGCCGCGAGGTCGGTCGTCGCGTACAAGAACCCGCCATCGCGTTTGCGGATGATGGTCGGTTCCTTGATGCCTTCGCAGTGCACAACCAACGCGCCATCGTCCTCGACCGCGATCCCACGATCAATCAAATCCTGCACCAACGGCGCCAGCTCATCGCGGTAGGTCGATTCCCCGGCACTGTGCTCGTCGGTGATGTTGGCGCGAAGACGGTCGCAAGTGTGCAAACACGCGGTCATCGTGGTATCGTAAATAATCTGCCACAACCGGACGGATCGCTCATCTCCAGATTGCAGCGCGACCAGACGAGCTTTGGCGCGTTCCATCGCGGCGTTGGCATCCGCGATGCGTTCGGTGAGTTCGATCTCCGCTTTGACATGCCCGCCAACCTTCTTGATCAGCGATAGCGCGCGGCTCTCGGCCTTGCATTTCGCTTGGACTTTTTTATAGATCGCGTTGAGTTCCGCGAGCGAGACCTTCGAGATATCCGTCCCCGCGTCTTCCATCACGCTCAGTTGCTCGACGACCATCGCGATCGGGAGCCCCCAGTCCCCGACATGGCTCTGGCGCGTGACCGCATGACCGAGCCGCTCTTGAACGCGTGCGATCGCATCGCCGATGACGGTCGAGCGGAGGTGACCCACATGCATCTGCTTGGCGAGGTTGACACCACACACATCGACCACGATGGTCTTTGGTGTTGTGGGCGGAACGATCCCGAGCTGGTCCGTATCCATCGCGTCCAGCGCGGTCCCCAGCGCTTCAGGGAGCAGCGAGACATTGATGAACCCCGGTCCCGCGATCGACTCCTCGCTCAACGGCTGCGCGATCCCCGACACATCAATCGCTTCGACAATCTTGCTCGCCAGCTCCCGAGGCTTCATCCCGACACGCTTGGCGATCGGCATCGCGCAGTTGGATTGGAAATCCCCGAGCTTGGGTTGGCGGGAAGGCCCGATGTGCGCGAGGACTTGGTCCTCTGGGAGATCGGGGACCACCGCGCGGATCGCCGCACAAAAACGGTCGTCAAGGGCGGCGGCAGGATCAAGCGTCGTCTGGTCTTTCGTGTGTGTACTCATCACGAAAGTGTAGGTGAAACCCGTGGCACAGGCGTCCCGCCTGTGTTTCTTCTATTCGATCCCAAGTGCAAGATCACAGGCGGGACGCCTGTGCCACGGGTGCCGGTGATCAGCGATCCAATCGTCCCTCTTCACGCGGATCTTCATCCATTGGTCGCTTCAAGCGTGCATCAACCTGCTCCGGAGTCTCGATCGCGCCCTCGCTCGACGCGACCACCGCACACACCATGCAGTCACCGGTGATGTTGCAACTGGTTCGGCACATGTCCAAAATCCGGTCCACGCCCAGAATCACCGCGATCCCTTCAAGCGGGATATCCACGCTCTGGAGCACGATCACCAGCATGATCATCCCAACACCAGGCACCCCCGCGGTCCCGATCGACGCGAGGGTCGCGGTGAGGACGATCGTGAGTTGTTGAGCGATGGTCAGGTCCAAGCCATAGAGCTGCGCGATGAATACCGCCGCGACCCCTTGGTAGAGCGCGGTGCCGTCCATATTGATGGTTGCGCCGATCGGGAGCACGAACGAGCTGACTTCCTCCTTGATCCCGAGGCGCTGCTCGCAGCATTCCATGGTGACCGGGAGGGTTGCAGAGGAACTCGCGGAACTGAACCCGAGCAGTTGCGCGGGGCTGATCGCTTTGTAGAAGCGTCCCATCGAGACATTGGTAAAAATCTTGAGCACCAGCGGGTACACCACGAACATCATCGTCGCGAGTCCCGCGACGACGACGAGGGAGTAGGCCGCGAGCGATCCGAGGATTTCGAGACCGAGTTCAGCGATCTGTTCAACGATCAGCGAGAAGACCGCGTAGGGCGCGATCATCAGCACGATCTCGACGACCTTGATGATCACATCGGTCATCGCATCGAAGAACGCGATGACAATCGACGCCTTCTCCCGCTTGATCAGCGTCAGCGCGATCCCGACCAAGAGCGACGCGAACACCACCTGCAGCATGTTCCCCTGCGCGACCGCTTCAAACGGGTTTTTGGGAACTATGTTGAGCACCGTGTCCCAGATATCCGGTGCCTGTGCCGCGGCGATCTGTGCGTCCGCTTGATCCTTGAACTGCGCGACAAACCCATCGCGGGTCTCCTCGCTCACAAACGACCCGGGATTCGCAATGTTCGCAAAGAGCAATCCGACTGTAATAGCCACGGCGGTGGTGACGAGGTAGATCCCGATCGTCTTCCCGCCGATCCTGCTGAGCTTAGAAAGGTCATTGAGACTCGACGCGCCGACGATCAAGCTGAAGATCACAATCGGCACCGCGATAAAGCGGAGACCACGCAAGAAGAGGTCACCAATAAACCCGTTGAGGTTGCGAACAAAGCGGACGATGTGCGCCCCGGTGCTCGGGTTCTGATTGACCGCGTCGCTCTCAAACCCATTCACCCACGCGCCGGGATCGTCGATCCCCATCGAGTTCCAGGTGGAAGCATCCCACGCGGTGTTGATCGCGAGCCCGACGATGACGCCGAGGATCAGCCCGATCAGGATCTTCCAGTGCAGTGCCAATCGATTGCGTGAACCCATAGAGGTCTGTCCTTTCAGCCAGCGCGAGTCAATGCGCCGGGATCACTACCTTACCGGACGACGCGCGATGATGCCAATCCATCACAACGGGTCGGTCTGTGAGGTCCGGGGGGGTTGTGCACCTGTGCGGGAGCAGATCTTGGGGATCGGTGTGCATTTGGATCGCAAACCCTGGTCGGGTAGTGCATGTTTCAGGGGTACGAAAAACGATCATCAAGGATTTAGGGAGAACAAACCATGAAGACTCAAGCAACAATCATCGCTATCGCCGCCATGTCCGTCGCTTCAATCGCTCACGCGGACATCGCGGATCCCGGGATCTACTCCCCGTTCGACAACGCTGAGGTCAGAGTGACCTGGTTGGGTTCAAACGCTGGGTACACCGGGAACTTGAACTGGATGAACCCGAACATCGCCAATGTCTCCTCCACCCTCTGGAACAACAAGACCGCGGTGGTCGATCAGTCGGCAACGCTCAATGTGGTCATGAGCCAAGGGCAGCGGATCGACTTCGTCTACGATGTCGTCATCGGCGGGATCGATACCTTCTCGACCGCAAACGAGTCAGACTGGGAGCAGTTCCAGGTCACCGCGATCGACGCGAACAACTTCATCGTTGCTGTTGAAGACATCCGCCTCCCAGGCGGTGACGCGGACTTCAACGACGCAGTCTTCGAGGTTTCCTTCGCACGCACCATCCCAGCTCCCGGCTCGCTCGCACTTCTCGGGTTCGGTGGAGCACTCGTTACCCGCCGTCGTCGCGATTGATTCTGTGTTGAATCTCTGAAAACCAATGTACTCCCTGTGCACACCGGATAGCATCCGGTGTGCATATTTCAAATTCCTCCAGTAAATCTCGTTTCAGACGCTATCTCCAGGATCGCAAACGCAAGAACGCTCAGCAGAGCGTCCATGAGCGTGCCGATCACGCCGCGGAGCTCAAGCACACCAAACCGACCAAACGCTCCACCATGGGGCTCATGGGCCAGTTCTGGAAGCTGCTGACCGGTTTTCAGTTCACCGTGGTCGCGTCCCTGCTGACCCTCTCGATGTCGGTCCTGCTCGGTCTTGCGATGCCGATGAGCATGAAGATCGCGATCGACTACATCATCTCCGAGACTCCCGGTCCAGCGGCACTCCCCGATTTTTTGGGTTCGTTTGACGGTTCACGCGCCGACCGCGTCCAACTGATCTGGATGCTCGGCGCCGCGATGCTGGTGATCACCTCCGGCGCGATCTTGTTTGGGATGTGGGGACGCTGGCAGTGCACCCGCATCACCAAGCGCGTGCAGGTCGCGCTCCGGAGGCGTGTGTTCGACCACGCATCACGACTCCCGCTCCATCGCATCCACCACCTCAAATCGGGCGGCGTCGCGTCGATCCTCCGCGAAGACGCGGGAGGGGTGGGGGACCTGATCTTCTCTCTGATTTATAACCCCTGGCGCGCGATTATCCAGTTTCTGGGAACGCTGGTGGTTCTGGTTTGGATCGATTGGCGATTGGTCATCGGCGCGCTCATCATGCTCCCGGTGATCTGGGTCAGCCATCGCACATGGATCCAGCGCATCCGTCCGATGTACCGCGACATCCGATCCCGCAGACAAGGCATCGACGCGATGAGCGCCGAATCCTTCGCAGGCATGCGCGTCGTCCGCGCGTTCAACAGACGACAAGCTGAAGCAGCACGGTTCACCACAGAAGGCCACCTGCTGGTCCGCCAAGAGCTCTACACATGGTGGTGGGCGCGGACCATCGAGATCGTCTGGCAGGTCATGATCCCCGTCGCGTCCATCGCGGTCCTGCTCTACGGCGGAACCGCGGTCATCGACGGCACGCTCACCATCGGTGACCTCATGGCGTTCTCCGCGTACATCCTTGCGCTGCTGGGACCACTCGAATCACTCGTCTCCAGCGCCACCAATGTCCAGAACAACCTCGCGGCTCTCGATCGCGTGCTGGACCTGCTCAACGAGGACCGAGAGTTCGAGGACACGCCGCCAACCCAGTCTATTGATCCTGCTTCGATTCAGGGTTACCTCGAGATCACGGACCTCGCGTACAGCTACCCCCTCCGCACCACAAAGCGCGACAACCCAGACCGGGAAACCATCCGAGGCGAGTCCGTCCTCCACGACATCAACCTGTCGATCAATCCCGGAGAAACCATCGCCCTCGTCGGCGCGTCAGGCGCGGGGAAGACCACCTTCTGCAACCTCATCGCACGATTCGACGATCCAACCACAGGCTCAATCTCCATCGACGGCATCAATCTCAAGGACATCCCCATCGAGCAGTACCGCTCGCTGCTGGGAATCGTTGAGCAGGATGTGTTCCTCTTTGATGGCAGCGTCCGCGACAACATCGGGTACGCGAAGCGCCGAGCGACCGAGGCGCAGATTGTCAATGCGGCAAGAGCCGCCAACGCGCACAAGTTCATCGAAGAACTCGAGCACGGCTACGACACCGTCATCGGAGAGCGCGGCATCCGGCTCTCCGGAGGTCAAAAGCAACGCATCGCGATCGCGCGTGCGATTCTTGCTGATCCACGCATCCTAATTCTCGACGAAGCGACCAGCTCGCTGGACACCGAATCCGAACGGCTGATCCAGCAAGCACTCAACACACTGATGAAATCACGTACCAGCTTTGTGATCGCCCACCGGTTGAGCACCATTCGGCACGCGTCGCGGATTGTGGTGCTTGAGGACGGGACCGTCCAAGAGGTTGGCACGCACGATGAGCTCATCGAAGCGGATGGGCGCTACGCGCAGCTGCTCCGGTTGCAACTCACCGACGATTCCGATGAGCCAATACAGACAACGGACACCATCTAAATCGAGTGTCCGTTTGGGTGGTTTGCTATTTGTGTTGAGAAGTTGTGAGAAATAAGGGATAAGAGATTTGAACTCTTACTAAGGGTATCAGAAACCCTCGTGCTACCATTACACTAATCCCTCAGATGTCGCTCCAGACGCATCTACAGCCCTCTATCGTATCCGCGCCATCGCGTCGGGCAACCCAAATTCGGGTTTGACCCCTATGCTGGTGCATGTTCAAACCATTCCAGATCGTATCGGCTGTCCTCATCTTTGGTCTGTGCGCCCTCGCCAGCGCCCAGCCCGTGCTGCCCGAGTGTCCCCCGGACCGTGACCAAGACCTGTGGTCGTTTATGGACCGGTACCTGCTGGAGCTCTACGACCATGATCCGGGGGGGTACTACCAGATCGTCCAAGACGAGTCCCGTTTGGGAGAACTCGAAGATGTCTCCGCGCCCTCGCAGCAGCTCTGGGACGACGCCGAAAGCCGGCTCCTCGAAGACCTGCGGAAGCTCGATCAATCCTCGTATTCAGAAGTGGACCGGACGGACTTTGATCTGATCCAGTACCGTTTGATGACGAGCATCGCCCAGTCCAAGTACAAGGGATTCCAGACCCCGATCAGTTCCATTTCTGGCCCTCAGATCTGGCTCCCCCAGATGGGATCGCGTCTGCCGATGACCACGCAGAAACACCGCGAGATGTATGTCCAGCGCCTGCGTGGGGTGGATGTGTTGATCGGGGATCACATGGACAACATGCGAGCGGGGATCCAGTCCGGGAGGGTTCCTCCCAAGGTGATTCTGGACTCGGTCGTCGATCAGGTGTTGGCGCAGTGCAGCGGGGAGATCCGCGAGGACGCGAGCAAGTCGCCGTTCTATGAACCGTTCTTGTCGCTCGAAGCGTCGGACCCGCTCGCGGCTGAAGCACGCGAGATCATCGCGGATCGGATCGTCCCGGTGTATACCGAGCTCGCGTTGTTTATGCAGAACGAATACATTCCTTCATGCAGAGACACCATTGGCGCCAGCGACGGCGTCGATGGGATCGATGGCTACAACGCGATGCTCGCGTACCACACGACCATCCCCGTCATTAAAGCGGAGCAGATTCACGAGATCGGTCTCCACGAGGTGGCGCGGATCAAGCAAGAGATGATGGGTGTCATCGCGCAGTCAGACTGGCAACCAACAGACAAGTTCGGTTCTCAAGAGGAAATCTTCTCAGCATTCACCCAATACCTCCGCACAGACCCCCGCTTCTACCACACCGATCCCGACGCGCTCCTCGAAGAATACCGTTCGATCGCAAAGCGGGTAGATCCGGGGATGGTCACCCTGTTCCGCCGGCTCCCACGCTTGTCCTACGGCGTCAAACGGATGGCCCAGTACCAAGAGGACAGCGCCCCGACCGCGTACTACTACCCCGGAGACATGAACTCCGGAGTTCCCGGATATTTCATGGCCAACTGCTCGAAGCTCGACCAGCGACCACGATATGAGATGATCGCGCTGACCATGCACGAAGCCGTCCCGGGACACCATCATCAATACGCGCTGGTCGGAGAGATCGAGAACCAGCACCCGATCCGCCAAACAATGGGGTTCACCGCGTTCGGAGAGGGCTGGGCGCTGTACGCCGAGTCGCTCGGTCTGGAGATCGGGGACCGCTCAACCAACGGGCTTTATTCAGACCCCTACGACAACTTCGGTCGTCTGAATATGGAGATGTGGCGTGCGCTTCGGCTTGTAGTAGACACCGGGATCCACGCCAAGGGCTGGTCGCGCCAACAAGCGATCAACTACATGATCGAAAACAGCGGGCTCGCGCCCCACAACATCGAAGCGGAGGTCGACCGGTACATCGGCTGGCCGGGGCAAGCGACGGGGTACATGATCGGTCAGCTCGCGATCCGAGGACTCCGAGCGGTCGCTGAGCGTGATCTGGGAGAGGACTTCGATCTGCGTGATTTCCACGATGAGCTGCTCAAGAACGGATCAGTCCCGCTGCCCTTGCTCGAATTACAAATCAACCGCTGGATCACAAACCAGCGGCCGATCAGTCAGTCCCCGTAAGGACTGGTCTTCGATGTGAAGTCGTGTGTTAACCGACGCCGTCGGAACCGGTGGATTTCCACTGGTTCGGGGAGTCGTTCCGGCTCAGCGGCTTGGCGCGACCAAAGGACGCACGCTTGCGCTGAAGCTCGGTGAGCGGACGAGCTGGGGTGGAGCCGCCAACTTCTTGGTCCAGATCGACGGTCCCGCCGGCTGGGGTGGTTTTGGGTGCGGTGCTTGGTGATCCAACAGGAGGACCGAGGCGTTTGGTCCGCGCATCATCGATGGAACGATCCATCTTGCTGAGCAGTGCTCGGACCTCATTGAATGCTTTGCCGTTGCTTTCCATAATCTCTTACCTCCGTAGACCCTTTGCATCGGTGACTTTCAGCCACTACTTCTCTGTGGAAACACGCGGGAAGTGATTCCATCGGAGGCTGTGCCGATTATGACGGTGGGGGTCCTGAATATGGATCGCAGACCTTCAAGGTCCGGAGGGGGATAAACTCTCGGACTATGGAATCAACATCAAAACCACCATTTCCAACAGATCCCGCTCAGCAATGGTCGCATCCCGCTGATGGGGCCGCTTCAGTGGTGCCTCAAGCGATGCGCGTTCAGGCGCGTCGGGATCAGTTCTGGTCCAATGTCGTCCGCGACTCGTTGATGGCGATGGCAAGCGCCGCCGCGAGTTCGAGTGCGCGTCTGAGCCCGACCCCCTCGGCGGCGCAGCACTCCACCAAACCGATCGATGATCTCTTCGATGGACGCATGGGCATCATCACCACGCTGGGTCAGCGCATCCCGATCGCGGACATCTTCCCCGTCTTTGCGTGTTCAGCGGTGGGGAGCATGGCGGATCGCGAACGCTCCGCGGATGTCCAGTGCACCATATTTCGGATCACCACCCCGACCGGCGAGACCTACACCCTCCCGATTTCCCAGATTATCGGGATCCATTCGCTCTCTGAGGACCTCGTCCGTCAGCTCGAGGATGCGTCTGAGGACATGCAGGACGACAATTCCAATGACACCGAACGGCTCCCGTTCGGATTCGCGGCGTACACCGAGCTCTCCCGCTCAGAAGCGCAGTCCAAGGCAAAGCAGCAAGAGCCCGGTGAACCTTCATAAAGTCTTCAAAATCGGGAATATTGATACCCGACCGGGCGTTCAGGTATAAGCCCGCTGTTCGTCTATGATTACGCCAGGAGTTTGTTTATGTCAGTATTGATCGCGATCCCAATCTACAACGAAGCCGGGTATGTTCGGGACATCCTCGATCGCGTCCACGAGTACGCGGACAACATTCTCTTAATCAACGACGGATCAACCGACGGCACGCGTGAGATCCTCGACGAGATCCGCGAATCGATGGGATTGGATGTCATCCACCACGAGACCAACCTGGGGTACGGGCGAGCGATCAGCGAGAGCTTCAAACGCGGTGCCCGCGATGAGTACGATTGGGTCATCACGATGGATTGCGACGATCAGCACGAGCCGGCGCATATCCCCGCGTTCATGGATGCGATCGTGAAGGACAACCTCGACATCATCTCTGGATCCAGATACCTGAACCTTGACGCGAAATCGGAGATCGCTCCCGCGGACCGGCGCGCGATCAACATGACGCTTGCCAATGAGATCAACGATCAGCTCGGTCTGACCCTCACCGATGCATTCTGTGGATTCAAAGCCCACCGCGTCAGCGCGATGCAGCGGCTCGATCTAACCGAGGACGGATACGCGTTCCCGATGCAGCTTTGGGCGCAAGCCGCGGCGTTCGGACTCCGCGTCGGAGAAATCGAAGTTGACCTGATCTACAACGACCCCAACCGGACCTTCGGCGGAGGCCTCGACGATTCGGTCCGCCGACTGGCGCACTACCGCGAGGTGCTCGCGCGAGAGATCGCGCGTGCGAACCAACTTGCCCAAGCGTCGACATGCACTCAAAAGGCAACCAGTGACAGCGGCTCGCGTTGTCGGTGTTGTTGAGCTGATCGACCATGAACTGTTGCGTACAGGAAGCCGCGTGCATGCCAAGAGATTCCATCAGCACGCGCCCAGATGAGATCATCCTGCTCCCATCACCCGATGCGTGGGTCTCGGATCTCTCCCCGTCGGCATCAAAAGATTCAATCCATGCACGATCCCAGCTCGGTTTACCGACTGATCAGCCGATCATCGCGTCGGGTCACCAGCCGATCCTGTTTCATCCCGGGATTGTTGCCAAACTCATCGCGATGGATGCGTGGTCCAAGCGGACCGGTGCCGCGACGGTGTGGGTGGTTCCCGATCAGGATGTGGTGGACCCCGCGTTGGTGCGGCTCCCGAAGTCAAATGATGGGTCACTGACCGTCGAAGAGTTCCTGATCGGTGGCGAGTCGAGCACGAATACCCCCGCATCGCTTCTGCCGACGATTGAAGTGGGTTCGGATCTTCCATCACAGCTCGAAGAGATCGGGTCCTGGTTGATGGGATTCGAGCACGAGCCATCGCTTGCCAAGCAGTTTGCCAGTGCGAGCATTGGGTTGTTGTGTGAGAAGCTGGGGATTGATGAGCCGACGATGGTGTACGCGTCGGATCTGCTGGCGCTGGATGCAAGCCAATCGCTGCTCGATTCGATGATCAATGATCCAAAGCGTGCGGCGGAGTTGTACAACGCGAGTGTTGCCATGTTCCCCGATGCCGGGGTCCGCGCGTTGAAGATTGAGAACAACACGATCGAACTCCCGCTCTGGAGGTTCGATGGTTCTAGGCGGGTGCCTGTATCTATTCAGATCGGCCAACAGGATTTCGATCGCAGCAATCTGGCGCCTCGCGGCTTATTGATGACCGCGATCATGCGTGCATTCCTGTGCGACCTCTTTATTCACGGCACCGGGGGGTACAGCTACGACCGGATCACCGAGCATTGGCTCACTGAATGGCAAGGGCTGACCCTCTCTCCGATCACCGGCGTCAGCGCGACCATGACCCTTGATCTTGATGCGGGAAAATCAGTTGACCCGGACCACGCCGCATGGGTCGCGCACCACGCAAAGCACACCCCTGCAATGCTCGGAGATCAGCAAGCATCCGACCGGAAAGCGGAGCTGGTCGCAGCGATTGCTCAATCGAAGACTGCGGGCGATTACACAAAAACCGCAACGCTGTTCCACGCGATGCATCAACTCTTGGACGAAACCAGAACCAAGCACGCACAGCAACTCCGCGAGCTTGAGGATGCTTCAGACAACGCACAGCAGTCGAGAAACGACTTCCAGATCGCAAACGACCGCACCTGGTCATTCCCGCTGTTCACCGATTCCCAACTCGGATCGCTCAAAGCGGAGATTGAGCGGGCGTTGGGTGTCTCAGGCTGATACCCTCTGGGATGCTTGCTCTCCGAACCATCCTGTGCTGCCTGTCAATATTCTTGGTGTCGTGTGGGAAGTCCCCCTCGCAACCATCCAGCACACAGACTGATCCTCAGAATTCTCGCGACGAAATCCGAATCGCGGCGATGTCTCCCGCGATGTCCGTCATGATCCGCGATCTGGGATATGAAGATCGGATTGTCGCCAAGCATGACTACGACATGATTTTGGGGAGCCGAGTACCAGCCGCGGGATCGGAACTTGGATTCGATCTCGAAATGCTGATCCAGACCAACCCGACGCATGTGCTGTTTCAGAAAACAAGCACCGAGCGGTCGCAACGATTTTTGCAGATCGCACAAGAGCACCATTGGATCATCTTCGAGCGACCACTCAACACGCTCGATGACATCGCGACGACGATGGACGATCTCTACTTCTTGTTCAATGGCGTCCCCCAACGCGAGGATCGTCAGTACGACATGAACGAGGTGTTCTCGCAACCGCTCCCCAGCGCGAAACTCGCAGCAGCGTGGGATGATCTTGGACCCGTTGCCGATGCGGCGGGTCGCGTGCTGGTGCTGGGTTCAGTGGACCCGATCGGCGCGATGGGGCCGGGGTCGTACCACCACCAGATCATCGATCGGCTCGGCGCTTCGCAAGCGATCACCGAAGGCTCGATGTGGATCGAGTTGGACTACGAAGACCTCATCCGTCTGAATCCGGATTCGATCGTGCTGATTGCGCCGCGCCAACCCAGCGAGGATGAACGGTTCGCTGAGCCCTCAGGACCCACACCAGACGACATCAAACGAATCTTCGGCCCGATCATGGAACTCCCGATCAACGCGGTGACAAACGGTCACATCGGTGTGATCGATCATCCGCTGGGACTGCTCCCATCGGGTTCACTCGGCGAAGTCGCCGAGGAGATTGGTGCATTGTTTCAGCAGTGGGACCAGTAGCGATCAGTTGGTGCTTGCGGGGACATGCACGGAGTGACCCTGCTCGAACGCGTCGCGGTCGAGGGACTTGCCGTGATCGCTGAGGAGTTGCTCGGCGCTCTGGAACTCGTCGTGGTCCATGTTGATCGTCAACAAATACGCGGCTCGCGTGCCATCGAACAACTCGTCGCGTTGTGCATCATTCAGATCGAGTGCGTCGAGTCCTTCTTTGAACTCAGCCCATTGCGTGCGCTGTGCTTCTCCGAACGGATCCTGGCTCATCATGCCCGCGGCTGGATCGGTGATCCCGAACACTGAGCGGAGCTTGCGGGCGACGAAGCGGTTGCCGTTGCACGCGCCGAGGCGGACATAGTGGAGACCGAAGGTGTGGAGGGGTTGATCCGCGTGCGTGTTGATGTGATCGACAAACCGGGCAACGCCGGGGAGCAGGTCGGTCGCTGGGGTCGCGTTGTAGTATGCGAGGTCTGCACTGAAGTGCTGGTCGAAGAACTCGGATTCCTTGACGAGCGGAGTGAGTTCGGGCATCGCAACGAGCGCTTTGTACAGGGCAACATCCAGAGCACGGTGGATGTGCACCGATTGGCTGAGGTAGTCCGCAAAGCCGTCACGGGTGATGGTGCCCTTGATCATGGATTCCGGGGTTCCGCCTCGCTCAGCGATCTGATGGAGATCCCAGTTGTCGTTCTTGAGTCGAGTGGTGATCGGCGATGCGGATTGGTCGGACATGGTGTATTCCTTTGCAAACTCGTGGATGAGAATGAGTCTCAACTATAGCCGCGATGTTTGATATGCTCCAAAATGCAGAGTTGAAAAACAGTCGAAATGCCGGGTCTAAAAAAAGGTGCCCCCCGATCGATCCGGGGTGGGGGGTGGACCATATCGGGGGGACTTTGGGGGGCAAGGTTGTGGTGAGCACGATTGAAGCGGCTCGAGAGTTCAGATCAAGGATTCGTAGCTCTGACCGGAGTATACACCAGATTTGTGGTCTGGTTGGAAAGTATAGCCGAAATCATTTATCCAGCACCAAACGCCGCGAGAAAAGCGGAGACATCGAGGAAGTTCCACTGTCCGTCGTTGTTGAAGTCCGCGATTGGGTCCTGTGAGCCGAACAAGTTGAGGAACAGGGAGACATCGAGGAAGTTGAGGTTCCCGTCTCCATTGAGGTCGACAGGGTTGCTGGGACACCCGACCGACTCGATCCGGAGGTCATCGACCCCCGCTTCGACGATCGACCCGCTCCCGGTATCTGAAGCGATGAAGCGGACACGGAGTTGGTCCGACGAAGGGACGGCGAACCGCTTCTCGACCCATTGTCCCGCGTTCTCAGTCACGATTTCGAGCTGGGACCAGTCCACGCCGTTGTTGGTCGAGATCTGGACGAGCATGGAGTCCTCGTTTGGGGACGCTCCCGCGTTGTTGGAGTACCAGCGCCAGTAGACGAGTTCCGCGTCGTCGCCCGCGGCTGCGGAATCGAGGGTGGGGGAGGTCAGCGTGGTCGCGCCGCCGTCGATGTCGAAGGCGCCGACCGAGTTTCCTGCGGTTGCATCGGTGATCCAGCACAGGGTGCCTGCGCCTGGGGTATGGTCGTCTTCGGGCTGTGCATCGGTGAGTTCTGGATTGGCGCGTTCCCAGACGCCGGTGGATGCGGTGTCGGAGGGTTGTCCGACGGTCCATCCGGTGCTTGATTCCATAGTGTCTTCAAACGCGACGGTGATGATCTGCGCGAGCGTGCTCAGTGGTGCCGAGGTGCCGTTGATCGGGTAGGTCAGGGAGACGCCGCTGAGTGAATCTGCGGTGAAGTAGTATTCGATGGATTGGCCGCAGGGCGCTGCGGGGAGGTTCCCGACGAAGGTGGACGATCCATTGTCCGTCATGCTGGTCTCGGAGAACGCGCCGGCGGAACCGATGCGAGCGTGGAGCGTGACCGTGGATGGATCGGGCTCGCTGATCCCGTTCGAGACGGCGAGGGTGATTTGGGATGGGGTGTCGGCATCAACCGCGTCTGGTGCGGCGTGTGACAGGGACATCGCTTGGGTGGTGCGAGCCGCGAACATTTTGGCGGCTTCCCAGTTTTCCTGAGCGGTGGGGAGGATGATGCTCGCTGGAGGCGAGAACCCATCGAGTCCTCCATCGCTGGGACGGAGTTCGATGGTGAAGCTGGTCACGCCTCGATCTTCGTAGAACCAGTCGGAGCAGGTTCCCGCCGCGGCGTAGAGCTGCCAGGACTGGATGGGGTCGTAGAACACGCCTGAGATGGATTGGATGAGCGAGGACATGTCTCCCGAGAGGTTGATGAAGTTGGTCCGGTCGGGTTCTGGGGTGACGAGCCCGGTTGCGTATCCCAATGGCCAGAGGATGAGTTGTGAGAAGGTGTGGTAGTCGATGTGGGACGCGAGATCGTCGCCGTAGCTCAGCGCGAGGTCGCGGATCGCTGCGGATTCAGGTTCGGAGAAGGGTGAACCGCCGTGGTAGACATCGGAGGATGGGTCTGAAGAGGTGCCGTCCCCTGCGAACTCGGTGGAGTCCCAGTTGCGGTTGAGGTCCACGCCGTCGAACGAGCTTCCGGCGTTGTCGCGACGGTTCTTGCGCCAGTAGCGTTCGCTCGACCATGTGTAGAGGAATCCATCTGGATTGGAGACATTGATGATGACGAATCGGACCGAGCTGAGGAGTGATGCGACTTCTGGATCGGATTCCGCGTCGTCGATGAGTTTGGACGCGATGTAGGTGATGGTCATCGGCGAGACCCATTCGCGTGCGTGCTGTCCGCCGTTCCAGATGATGACGGGACGATCCTCGGCGAGGTTCCCCGGTTCATCCGGAGCGGTGATGGTGTACGCAAAGATGTCGCGGGATTCGATGGTGTCCCCGATGTCTGCTTTGGAGACGAGGTCTGGGTGGGCCGCGAGCTGGGTGTCCATGTAGGCGTAGATGTCCGCGAGTTGTTTGTAGTTGTCGAACCAAGATTCGTCGTGGGTCGATGCGCCGCGGTTGAGTTGTTTGATGGGACGATGCGCACCGGTCTGGTTTGCGATGTCGGAGCGTTCTTGTTGAACGAGCGATGCCCAGTTGGCTTGGTTGTGTGCTTGGAGGTCCGCGATCTGGACAGCGGGGTTCACGCCGAGCTTGGTGAGCGCGTCAAACTGATCACTTTGGATCTGGAGGACGACCTGTCCGAGACCGGGCCGTTCGGTCCATGCGGACACCGCGAGGTCCATCGCGGCGTTGAGCTGGTCGATGGTGCGGATCTGGACGGAGACCACCATCTGACCGGCGTACGCGGTCGGGACGGGTTGGGTGAGCAGATCAATCCGTTGGACTGGATTTGGTTGTGCGTTCTGTGCGAGCGACACCGAAGTGGCAAGGCCAAGGACAGCGAGCAAGAAGCGGGAGGGGGGGGTTGACATGCTTTCTCCGGAATGGGTGGAGACCGACAAGATCAGTCACCAGAACAGGTTGCGGGAGTATCGGTTTGGTAGGTCCAGCGGTTTTCTGCTGTTGATGACGAGACCCAAGTGGATACAGAGATGGAGCGGGTGGGTGGACTGAAGGTCCGAGAACTCCGCTGAATGTCGAGATCAATCGACCGGTCAGCGGCCCGCGCCGGTGAAAGAGTGTACGCAGGAGGCCCGAATTGGTTGCCAATTCAGACGACTTGATGCTCAATGGTTGCGTTCTTGATGCAAACTTGTCACAATCGGTGGGTGAATCGTTCAGGATCGGTCTCGTGGGTAGACAGGCCGTCTGGTTTGGATGATCGGTCTCGATGACGGAGTCAGCATGGGTATCCAAGAAATGAACCAAGCGAGCGGCGGCCAAGAACACCGCGCCTCGACCCATTCTGTGCTGACCGATCTCCGCGCTCTGGAGTACATGCTCGAGCACAAGATGTTCGAGACCGGGATCACCCGGATCGGCGCGGAGCAGGAACTCGCGTTTGTTGATGAGGCGATGCGACCCGCGCCGCTTGGGCCTGAGGTGCTGGAGCTGATCAACGAGCGCAAAGCGACCACGGAGATCGGGCGGTTCAATCTGGAGTTTAACTGCGATCCCAAGGTCTTTACGCGCTCGATGCTCTCGGATCTGCACGCTGAGCTCGAAGAGCTGATGACCAAAGCGCAGGACGCATCGACCAAGCTCGGCGCGATCCCGATTTTGATCGGCATTGTCCCGACGCTCCAGCAGGAGCACCTATCGCGGGAATACATCACGCCCAAACCACGCTACTACGCGCTCGACGAGCGGATCACCCAGGCGCGGGGTGGACGGTACGACATCCGCATCAAAGGGATCGACGAGATCAACTTCTCGCACGATTCGGTGATGCTCGAAGCGCTCAACACCTCGCTTCAGTTGCACTACCAAGTGGACCCGGACGACTTTGCGATCTCGTTCAATGTCGCGCAGGCGGTCACCGCGCCGGTGTTGGCGGCGGCGGCCAACTCCGCGGTGCTGTTCGGGAAGCGGCTCTGGCACGAAACACGGATCGCCATCTTCGAGCAAACGGTCGACACCTCCGGTCAAGACATCCCGACCTCGCGCGACATGGTCAAGCGGGTTCGGTTTGGTGAGAACTGGGTGGAGTCGTCGGTGCTTGAGCTGTTCCGCGCGGACATCGCTCGGTTCCGGAACCTGTTTAAAGCGGACGCCGTCGAGGATTCGCTCGCGATGGCGGAGCGTGGGGAGATCCCCAAGCTGTACGGGTTGCAGACTTACAACAGCACGCTCTATCGCTGGAACCGTCCTTGCTATGGGATCACGGATGGGAAGCCCCACCTGCGGATCGAGAATCGGGTGCTGCCTGCTGGGCCGACGATTGTTGATGAGGTTGCCAACTCCGCGTTCTGGTTCGGATTGATGAAGCGGATGCCCAAGGTCTATCCGGACCTGACCAAGCGGCTCTCGTTTGCCGACGCGAAGGCGAACTTTGTTTCCGCGGCTCGATCCGGGCTCGACTTTAAAATGCGTTGGCTCGATGGGCAGGTCATCCCGGTCCGCGATCTGATCCTCGGCGAGCTCGTCCCGATGGCGATCCAGGGCTTGCGCGATGCGGAGATCGACTCCAACGACATCGACAAATACATGAACATCATCAGCGAGCGCACCGAGACCGGACGCAACGGCGCGCGGTGGATGCTCTCGTCGGTTGAGCACATCCACGATCATGGGACACGCTCCGAACGGCTTTCGACATTGACCGCGGGAACAATCACAAGACAGCAAGCGGGGCACCCGGTGCACGAATGGAGCGTTGCGGAGATCCGCGAGAGCGGGGAGTGGAGACACCACTACGCGACGGTCGGACAATACATGCAGACCGAACTCTTTACCGTCCGCCAAGATGAACTGATCGATCTCGCGGCGTCCATCATGGACTGGGAGCAGATCCGACACATCCCGGTGGAGGACGACGAGCATCGCTTGGTGGGATTGGTGAGCTACCGCGCGTTGCTGCGGTTGGTTGCCGATCCGGTCAAGCGGAAGAGCGATTCGATCGCGGTCGAGGACATTATGGAGAAAGCACCTTTGTCGGTTCTGCCGAACACGCCGACGATGGAGGCGATCTCGCTGATGAAGGCGAACCGCGCGTCGTGTCTTCCTGTTGTGCAGGCGGACGGGAAGCTGGTGGGGATCGTCACGGAGCATGATTACATGCGGATTGCGGGCAAGCTGCTCGAAGATCAGCTCAACGGTGGCAATGATACAACGCGGGGCTGATTGCGAGTTGCGGATGGTTGCTGCGGAGTGCGTGTGTGCCGATGACTGAGACGAAATCTGAGCGAGTTGTTGGGGCTGCTCATCAAGCAGATCGTTATCCGGATCGAGAGCTTGGACGAGCCGGAGAGGCATCGCTCGGAACAACGCTGGTCATCATCGGCGGCGTCCACGGCAACGAACCCGCTGGATTGATCGCGGGACGGCGGGTGCTGGATCGGATCGCACGCGAACATGGCGAGAATCTTCAGGGGCAGGTGGTGCTGCTCGCGGGGAATCTCGCGGCTCTTAATCATGAAGACCCTGACCTTCGGTATGTCGATCATGATCTGAACCGGTTGTGCACCGATGAGCGATTCAATGAACCCGAAACCACAACCGTCGAGCATCAGCAGATGCACGGGTTGTTTGATGCGTTGGAACAGATCCATGCGTCGTGCGAGCAAGCGGGGCGGCGGATGATCGTGCTGGATTTGCACACGACCAGTGCGCCGTCGAAGCCCGTGGTTGCGTTCGAGGATTCGCTTGCGGCTCGAAAGCACGCGATGCGGATGCCTTGCCCGAAGTATTTAGGGATCGAAGAAGAGGTCCGGGGGTTGGTGATCGACGCGGTGACGCGACGGCTCGGATGCGTGTCGTATTTGATTGAGGGCGGTCAGCACGATGATCCTGTTTCGGTGGATGTCCATGAAGCGGCGATCTGGATCGCGATGGACACCGCGGGGATTCTGCCGTTGGGTGCGAATGATGGGGATCCGATTGGGTTCTTGCGATCTTTGTCGAGTGGTCGCAGCGACACGGTGTTCGATGTTCGCCACCGCGAACCGATCCGTGATGCGGACTTTGCAATTCTTGACGGGATCGAATCGGGGACAGCCGTGCTTGCGGACAAGACCGTCATTGCGTTGCAGGGTGGGCGGGATGTCTACTCTCCGATTCATGGTTCGGTGTTCCTGCCCAACATGCAGACCCACAAACGAGTCGGCGACGACGGGTTCTTCATCGTGCGGCAGATCAGCGCTGGATGGGTGAATCTCTCTGCGAGACTCCGCAAGGCGGACTGGGTGCATCAGGTCATCGGGATCATGCCCGGCGTGTACCACGCGGAGGATTCGACGCTGCTGGTGGATGCGGATCTCGCGTGCGTGCTTCGCAGGCAGGTATTCCACCTGTTTGGGTATCGGCTGGTCCGCCACGACGATCGGCAGGGCGGCGATGGCTTGGGTCGAGTGCTCAATGGTTTCAAAGCGTTCTTTGCCGCGCTGGGACGCGGACCGATCCGTGGGAAGGATGGCAAAGGTCCCGATGCGGACGATGATCGGTTCTGGATCGTTCAACGGCGTCGCTTGGATCGTCGATTCGATCGCTGATCGGTCATCCTTCTGGTTCAGCGATATAGTTGGGGATGAACCAAGCCAAAATAGTGATCGCCGTACTTTCGTTGTGCATGCTCAGCGCGTTCGGAGCGTGCGCCGCTGAGCCGGTCCGGGATGCGGATGTGTTTTTCGATTCGTTTGATCGCGGAGCGGTCGCGGCGGATCACGCGACGGCTTCGTCAGCGGGGGCACAGATGCTCGCTATGGGCGGGAACGCGGTGGACGCGGCGGTCGCGGCGTCGTTCACGCTCTCGGTCGTCCGCCCGTACTCCTGCGGCATCGGTGGCGGTGGGTTCATGGTGATCCACCTTCCCAACGATCCGACGCACGGGTATGTGCATGCCGCGATCAACTACCGCGAGACCTCGCCGTATGACGCGGATGTTCCCGCGTCGGGTGCTTCGATGCGGAACGGTCGATACTCGGTCGCGGTTCCGGGGACGGTCGCGGGATTGCTCTACGCGCTCGAGCACTACGGCACGCTTGATCGTGAAACGGTCATCACGCCAGCGATCCAATCGGCGCAAGACGGGTTCATCGTTGACGACCACTACATGGGCGCGGCAAAGAACATGATGGAGATGTACATCAAGAATCCCGCGAACCGGGATTCGTACATGAGCATGCCTTGGGAGAAGTTCGCGTTGTGGGGGCGCGTGAAGGTTGGGGATCGGATCAAGAATCCGGAGCAGGCACGCGCCTTGGAGTTGATTGCACGCGATGGGCTTGAAGCGTTTACCAAAGGTGAGATCGGGCAAGCGATTGTCGAAACACTCGCTCCGCCAAAGATTACCAAGCGTCAACCGCAAGCGATCACGCTCGATGATCTCGCGTCATACGCGCCGATTGTTCAAGAACCGATTGAGACGGAGATTGCTGGGCTGCGTCTGATCGGGATGCCCCCGCCATCGAGCGGCGGGGTGACGATGTTTGAAGCACTCGAGATCATGGAGGCGAGCGGGTACGATTTTTCGAGCAGCACGCTGACCAACGAGCGCGTTGTGCTGATGATCGAATCGCTCAAGCACGCGTTCGCGGATCGATCTCGGTATCTTGCCGATCCGGCGTTCACGGATGTACCGGTTGAGAAGCTGCTCGATCCAGAGAACATCGCCCGGATCGCGCGGTCGATCGATGGTCGTCACTACGATCCCGAAACCTATGGCACTTTCGATGCGTTGGGATCCGATACCCAGCCGCTCCCGGATGACGACGGGACGAGCCATGTGTGTGTGATCGATCCGTTCGGAGGCGGGGTTGCGATGACCGAGACCATCAACCATGAGTTCGGGTCGCGGGTCGGGGTGCGCGAGTTTGGGTTCATGCTCAACAACGAGATGGATGACTTTACCAATCCGCGCAAGAACTCCAATGGGTTTGATCTGGTGCAGTCGGAGCGGAATGAGCCTCAGGTTGGCAAGCGTCCGTTGTCGAGCATGTCGCCGACGATTGTGCTGGACTCTGAGGGTCGGATCTTTGCGATTGCGGGTGCTTCGGGTGGGCCTCGGATTATCACCGGGACGATGCAGGCGCTGATGAACGCGATGGCGGGGATGGACGCGGGGGCGGCGGTGGCGCGTCCGCGATTGCATCACCAGTGGATGCCGTTTGAGACGCTGTTCGAGGAGATGTACAACGGGCAGATTCTTACGGTGCTCGGTGATGGGATGCGTGGGTACGGCCAGATCATCGGGAGCACGGACGCGGTGGTTGGGAATGTGCAGTTGATCGTGCGGGATTCCGATGGGCAGGGGTGGCAAGCCGCGAGCGATCCACGCAAGGGCGGTCGTCCGAGCGGGATAGACTAACCCCCGATGAGTACCAATCAACAATCACTTTCTCCCGTGCCTCGGGGACGACAGAGGGCGGCGGTGACCATTGTGTCGCACTTCATCGTCGATGTGTTTTCGTTCGTCGGCGTCGCGCTGCTCCCGATGCTCGCAGTGCTGCTCGATATCCGACCGGAACAAAAAGCACTTTTGCTCGCGCTCGGGTCTGTGTGTTCTGGGGTGATCCAGCCGGTGGTGGCGTGGGCGAGTGATAAGTTTGATTCGCGTGCGTTTGGGACCGCGGGGTTTGTCCTCGCGGTGCTGTGCATAGGGAACCTGGGGATGGCGCGGGACTTTACGGAGCTTGCGATTTTGTACAGTGTTGGCGCGATGGGGGTCGGCGCGTTCCATCCACCCGCGGCGGCAACGGTGGGGCAACTGGGTGGATCGAAGCGGTCCATGTACATCGCGATCTTCTTCCTCGCAGGGATGATCGGCGGGATCGTGGGCAATGTGTTCACGCCTCAGTTTGTCGAATGGATGACACCAGCGAAAGTGAACGCGAACGGAACGGTGCTCGACAGCGCCCAGCGCGCTCGGGAAGGGTTGCTCGCGATCCGCTGGTTCATGCCGGTCGGTTTGGTCGCGGCGACCTTCCTCGCGATGGCGATCCACAAGCACGGCCACCGCCACCACGCGGCGCATGAACACTCCGGGAGCTGGGACAAAAAAGAACGATCGACGCGGTGGTTCGCGGTCTGGGTGTTGTATGCGAGCAATGTGCTCCGGTTCACGACGAACATGGCGCTGGTGTATCTGTTTACAGAGTGGGCGTCCACGTTTGTGATGATGACCCACAACGCGACGGAGATGACCGAACGGCTCGGGATCCAAGCGTCCCAAGTCAACGGCACGCTCCAAGCGTCCATGCAGATGGGGATGGGCGCCGGCGGGATCACGCTCGGGTTCATCCTCGCGGCGCGGTTCGAGAAAGCGGTGTTCGTGGTGCTCCCGATGCTCGGCGCGGTGAGCATCGCGTTGATTCCTGTGCTGACACGCATCGATCCGTCCATGGCGCGATGGGTGGTCATGCTGGCGGCGGTGTTCGCGGGTCTCGGATTTGGCGCGACGGTGCCTGTGAGTATTTCGCTCTCGCAACGATTGCTTCCGCACCGGACGAGTCTGGTGTCGGGGTTGATGCTCGGCGGCGCGTGGATGCTTTCGTTCCTCGGACCAATCGGCGCAGAGGTCGTGCAGAACGGGCTTGGGTCCAAACAACGCGTCCCAGCATTGGTGATGCGGGTGGTCGAATCGCTCCCGGATTCGTTGCAGACGCACATCATGGACGGGATGGGGCTCAACTTCGCGTTCATGGTCACGGCAATTGTGCTCGCAGTTGCGGGATGTGTCACAATTTTCTTGCCCCACGCTCTGATCGTCCGCAGCGCGGATTGATCGTTGATATTGGGCAATCAGAAACGATCCGTGTGACACTTGCGTGACGCTCGCGTGACACCGCTGTGACATTGTTTGTGTGTGACATTGGCGTGACGAACATCCGTGCATTTTCTTGGTATATCTCTTCGTAACGCGACTACAAAGGAGACCGCACATGAATCGGATGAAGCACAGCGTATTGGGTATGGGAATCGGGATTGCAGGACTGGGGACGATCCCGATGGGACTCGCCGCGGCGATTGTGATCGGGGCGGGGTCGCCGATTTCGGCGGCGCAACCAATAGAGCATCGAGGAGTTGACTTGCTTGTCGCCCAGCGTTCGATGCCGGTGCCTGGGGTGGGGCTGGTAACCTCGATCAAGAGTGTGCACGCGGATGTGCGGATCAACGGCACGGTTGCCAAAACGACCATCACCATGGTTGTGCACAACCCAACCCAATCGCGTGCTCAGGCGCAGGTCGTGCTCCCGGTTCCCGCCGGGTCCGCGATCAGCACTTTCGGGATTGATGGTATCGGTGATGAACCGACCGCGGAACTGCTCCCACGAGCAGAAGCAACGCGCCGCTACCAAGAGATCGTGCGCAAGATGGTCGATCCGGGATTGCTCGAGTTTGTTGGCAATGCGATGATCCAGTCCAGCGTCTTCCCCGTCGAACCGGGCGCGGAGCGGACGGTGACGATCGCGTACGAGCAAGTGCTCGATGCGCATCGCGGGACGGTTGAGTATGTCCTGCCCCGTTCATCAGCGACCTCCAACACCGGGGTCGCGTGGGAACTGAACATCGAGGTAGAGTCAGACAAGGGTGATCTGGGGGCGGTGTTTTCTCCATCGCATCCGATCGTGAGCACGCCTCATGGTGATAGGCGGATGGGTGTTGAGGTGCCGATGCTCGATGAACCCGGAGCGTTTGTGTTGTACGCCGCGACGGGCGCAACGGGTGATGAGCCGACGGTGTTGATGTACCCGACGGACGACACCAGCGGGTACTTCATGTTTGTTGCCGATGCTCCGGAACCCGCAGATACCGAATCGAGCCCGATGCTTCGCGATGTGACGATTGTGATTGATCGGTCCGGGTCGATGAGCGGCGAGAAGCTTGAGCAGGCGAAGGAAGCCGCGAAACAGGTGGTGTATGGGATGCGGATGGGCGAGCGGATCAGCATCGTGGACTACAGCAGCGATGTCCGTTCATACGCGGACAGTTCCGTGGTGATCACCAAGGATTCCCGAAAACAGGTCGTTGAATACATCGACCGGATCCGCTCCGGTGGCGGGACGAACCTCCATGATGCGCTGCTCGGAGCACTCACCCAACCGAGCGCCGACGGGATGCTTCCATTGGTGTTGTTCATGACTGATGGTCTTGCAACCGAAGGCAAAACCGGTGAAGTGCAGATCCGCGATGCGGCGGCGAAGAACAACGCATCGGACCGACGCGTGTTCACTTTCGGTGTTGGACTGGATGTCAACGCGCCGCTGCTCGACGCGATCGCGCAGCAGACCAGCGCCGAGCCGACTTATGTGCTTCCAGGCGAAGATGTGGAGATGAAAGTCGGGCGGGTGTTTGACCAGCTCAATGGCCCGGTGCTCATCGACACCGAGTTCTTCGGCGGGATCGCTGGATTCTGTGGTACAGGCATGACCAAAGAAATGATGGATCAAATCAACCAATCCCGCGTTCACAGCGTCGAGGATGGTGGGCTGGGTGACCTGTACACAGGTTCTCGCGTGGTGATCCTCGGAAAGTACGAGAACCCAAGCAAGATGGCGATGTGGATGCGATTGACCGGGACGCGGAATGAAGAAACGGTCGTTCTGGGAACACATGTGAGCTCGCAAGAAGCATTAGCACGCTACGGGTTCATCCCGCGGCTTTGGGCGCAGCAGCGGATTGATTCGCTGGTCGATCAGATCCGGATTTCAACCGCGGATGGTTCAATGCCGAACGAAGAACTCGTCGAAGAGATCACCAAACTCTCATTGGAGCACGGCATCATGACCGAATACACCGCGTTCCTCGCGAGCGAAGACATGAGCATCAACGAACTTGTCCGAGAGAACGAGTTTGGTGAATCAGACATGACCACGCACGCATGGAGTCAGATGGAATCACAAACCGCGAACCGTTCAGGGAGCGCGGGGGTGTCGCAATCGCTGAATCGGCAGGACAGCCGAGTGTCAGAATTGGCACTCCGGGTAGCCTCGGATTCAACGGTGCAATCGTCGGGCATGCAAAAATCAAATGCGTACTACGACGCGGACATGAACCGGGTCGAGATCACTTCCGTCCAGCGTGGGCATGGATCGACGATCTACCGCAAGAATGGGCGGTGGGTCGATGGTTCGGTTTCCCAGAACATCGAGCAAGCGATCGACGAGACGATCGGGTTTGCGACCGATGAATACTGGTCGCTCGTCGAGGACCTGACGAGCCAGGGGCGTCAGTGGATCATCGCCAATCGCGGCGAAGTCGAACTCATGAACCACGGCAAGCGGATTCTTGTGCAGAATCCCAACTAAAGATTGGAACGAATCCTCCGATACCCGGTAGCCCGGGTGTCGGGGTTTGTATACTCAAGGCGGGTTGCACGCAGCCCAACACAAGAAAGAAGGAGCGACGCGATGAACACACTCAAAGCACTCACCATAACCGCAGTACTCACCAGCCTCAGCGGACTCGCCCTCGGCGACGACACTGCACTCACCATCTATTCCACCGCAAGCCCAGGCGCGATCCCCGCCGAGTGGTACCGCCCGGTCCCGGGACAATCCCAAGGCTACGGCTACAACATGTACAACCAGATCCCGGGATACGCGGTCATCCGCCAGGATCGCACGCTGGACATCGAGCAGGGATACAGCGAGCTCAAGTTCACCGATGTCGCGGCGATGCTCGACCCAACCACCGTCCAGTTCTCATCACTCACCGATCCCGACGGGACCAGCGTGCTCGAACAAGACTACCGCTTCGACCTGCTCTCGATGGACCGGATGCTCGAACGCTACATCGATCAGAAGATCATCTACGGCGGACAAGAGATGACCCTCATGTCCACCGCAGGCGGAGGGATGCTGCTGCAAGGGGACGACGGGCGCGTGCAGTTCCAGCAGGGATACAACGGCGTGGTCTTCCCGTCGCTCGATGAATCGCTGGTGACCAAGCCAACGCTGATGTGGGCCGTGGACGCGGCGCAGGGCGGGGAGCACGAAACACGCGTCTCCTACCAAACCACCGGCATCACCTGGTGGGCGGATTACAACCTGATCTACGCCGAGGGCGACGATGCGAACTCGGGAACGGTTGATATCGGCGCGTGGGTGTCGATCCTGAACCAATCGGGCGGGACCTACGAGAACGCGAAACTCAAACTCGTCGCGGGTGATGTCAACAGAGCGCAGCCTCAGAATCAGTATGGTCGACGCGAAATGGCCATGATGGATGGAATGGTGAGCAAATCCTCACAGCCAGGATTCGAAGAAAAATCATTCTTCGAGTACCACCTCTACACGCTCGGACGGCCAACCACCATTCCCGACCGCTCAACCAAGCAGATCGAACTGTTCGAAGCGGTCAACGATGTCCCAGCGAAGAAGATCCTGATGTACGACGGCACCGCTCAAGCGCGCTGGACCGGAAACTCCGCGATGATGGACCAGAACTGGGGCGTGCAATCCAACTCGAAGGTTGAGGTCTACCTGAGCTTTGACAACAGCGAGGACAACGGGCTCGGGATCCCGCTCCCTTCTGGGCGCATCCGTGTCAATCAGCTCGACGAAGCGGACGGCGCGTACGAGTTCATCGGCGAGCATGTCATCGACCACACCGCTCGCGAAGAAGAAATTATGATCAAGCTCGGCAACGCGTTTGATGTGGTGGGTGAACGCCGACAAGTCAGCTTCGAGCGCGGGAAGGACTGGATCGTCGAGACCATCGAGGTCAAACTCCGCAACCGCAAGGACACGCCCGTCGATGTGGTGGTCCAAGAACGCCTGTACCGCTGGAGCAACGCGGACATCCAGAAGTTTTCACACAACCACGAGATGCTCGATTCGCAAACAATGCACATCCCGGTCACGCTGGATGTCGATGAAGAAGAAATCGTCACCTACACCGTCCGCTATTCATGGTAAAGTGCGGCTGAAAGGATTTAGGTTTGTCTCAAGGTGTACTCGTAGTTGTGGAAGACGACGCTTCGATCCGGCGCGGCTTGGTCGATGCGTTGTCCTATTCGGGGTACACTGTCCACGAAGCAAGCGACGGCGAGCAAGGACTCAAGCTCTGCCTGAGCGTCGAAGCGGATCTGGTGCTGCTCGATATCATGATGCCCAAAATGGACGGGCTCGCGGTGCTCAAAGAACTCCGCAAACCCAAACCCGATGTGCCTGTGATCTTCCTGACCGCTCGCGGCGAAGAGACCGACCGCATCAGTGGGCTCAAACTCGGCGCGGACGACTACATCGTCAAGCCATTCTCGCTCGATGAACTCATCGCGCGGATCGAAGCGGTGTTCCGCAGGGTTCCCGCGCGACCGTCTCAGCGCAAGAGTCTCACGATCGCAGGGAGGCAGATCGATTTCGAGAGGCGCGAAGCCGTGCTCGAGGACGGCATGCGGAGAACACTCACCGAACGCGAAGCGGAGGTCATCGGATTCCTCGCGGCCAATCCGGGCCGCGCGGTGTCGCGCGACGAACTGCTGCAGAAAGTGTGGGGACTCGACCCACGCGGGACGCACACGCGGACGGTGGACATGGCGATTGCACGCATCCGCGAGTCGCTCGACGATGAACCCACGAACCCGCAGGTGATCAAAACGGTGCGCGGGAAGGGGTACATGCTCGCGACCCCGGATGATCCGGGGACGGCCCGATGAATCAAGGACGAAGCAAGCTGTGGTTCGCGTTCTGGGCCGGGGTGCTGCTGGTGATCGCGACGCTGGGTTGGGCGAGCTACACCGTGTACTCGCTCGAAGAACGCAGCGCCGAATCCCGGGCGATGAACCAACGCCAGGAACTGATCCGTCTGGCGCTGTGGCGCATGGATTCGCGCCTCGCGCCGATGATCGCGCTGGAAGCGGCACGACCCATCGAAGACTACCACGCCGCGATCAAGGATCAGGGGAACGCGTCGGGCATTCTGCCGGGGGTTCCAGAGTCGCATCGCAGGATCGGCGCGGATCGGGGCTCGTACAACCTCGGGTTCTTTGAGATCAACGAGCAAACGGGATCGGCACAAGGGTCGGATACGAGAGCCGTTGAGATCGCGGAGAGTACACAGGCTCCGAGTGCGTGGTATGCGTATTCCGATCGCTCAAGTACAGCTGAACCGTCTCGCAAGTCCAGCGGAGCAAGCCAGTCCAAGTCTGAGTCGGTTCTTGCTTCGAGCGATGCAATGATGTCCACCAGTGAGCCTGAGCCGCAGGCGGATTACGCGGCTCGTCAACAGATCGCAAACCTCGCGCAGCAGAACCGGGCTTTGCAGAGTGCGCCAGTGGAGGACGAATCCGCACGGAATTATTCCTGGTCAATGGCGGGTGCAAAGGAGGACATGGATTCCCTCAGCGAGAATGCGCTAGGGTATTCGAAGTCCGTGTCTGATGAACTGAGCAAGCGAGGGATGGAGAATTCGGGTCCTTCCATCGGCGCGATTGAGCCCCGATGGATCATCGAAGCCGACGGCTCCCAACAACTTGTGCTGCTTCGGACCATCAGTCAACCCGCTGGGCCCGTCGTTCAAGGCGTGTGGCTCGACTGGGAAACGATGTCCACGGAACTGATCAGCTCCATCGACGATCTGCTCCCGCGATCGGTCCTCGAACCGATTCTTGATGAACGCGCCGCACGCAAGGATCAGTCGTACCGTCTCGCGACGGTTCCAGTGTCGTTTATTCCCGGGAGTATGAATGTATCCGCTGCTGACGGATTGACCCCCGCGATGTTCGCGATGTTGGTCACATGGATCGCGGTCGTTGGCGCGATGATCGCGGTCGGGATGGTGCTGCGAACGGTGCTGAATCTGTCGGCGCGGCGTGGGCGGTTTGTCGGCGCGGTGACCCACGAACTTCGCACGCCCCTCACAACCTTTCGGCTGTATTCGCAGATGCTCGCTGATGGAATGGTGACCGATGAAACAGTCCGCAAGGACTACCTCAACACGCTCAAACGCGAGTCCGATCGTTTGACGGGGATCGTCGAGAATGTGCTCGAGTACGCACGCATCTCACGCCAACGCAGCGGCAAGGACAAACCAAAGGGCGAGCAAACCCTGACGGTCGGCGAGCTCATGGCGCGAATCGTCCCCCCGATGTCTCGCCTCGGTGAGCAATCCGGGATGGACCTGATCGTGTCCGATTCGACCAGCAACAACGCGGATCGTACCGTCACGCTCGATCCGCACGCGGTCGAACGCATCGTGATGAACCTCATGGATAACGCGTGCAAGTACGCCGGTCGTGAGGACGCGCGGGAAGATGATCAGGACCTCCGTGTGCACCTCGATGTGTCCGTTTCAGGAGACGCACTCCTGCTCGTCGTCGCGGATCACGGCCCGGGTGTCCCGGGACGCGACCGGAGAAAGATCTTCGGTGAGTTTGTGCGAGGATCATCAGGAACGATGCGCGATCGATCAGGACTCGGACTGGGCCTCGCGCTCTCGCGCGGCTTGGCTCTGGAAATGGGCGGGGACCTTTCGCTCGTCCGCAAGCGTGGTCACGGCGCGGAGTTCGAACTCCGCGTGCCGCTCGACAGCGAAGAACTCATCGAGAACTGAAGCACGCGATCGATTCCGCTTCGGTGAGCGACTGGTCGATCGAAACCGCTTCGTTCTCAGGCATTTCCTTTCGACGACGATGCACCGCCGCTTGGATGGAGTCTTCATGGTTGGCGCGAACGATGGGGACATCGGAGCCAAACAGCAAAGTCTCCCCCGGAACGCATCCGCTCTTAATGAGAGAACGCAGCGGGAGCACGCGATCGAGCCGATCCGGGATCGCGGCGTTCAGTGCCTCAATATCAGGAAGCAGGTGGCAGGGCTGCACTGACGCGATCACCCCGAGTTGAGCGAACCTTGGCACATCGTCTGGATGCACCACTTCCAGATGCTCGACGCGAGCATGCATATGCGTGCAACCGGTTCGCTCGATCGAATCGAGCACCGCGCGCACCGCGCCGTCCCCGATCGCGTGGGCCGCGACGGGGAGGTTGTGGTGCTTGCTGAGGAGCATCGCGTCGTCGATCTCATCGGGGGTCATCATCGGCGTCCCGGTCGAGGGTTTGTCGGCGTATGGATCGAGCATCCACGCGGTCCGCGAGTTGAGCGTGCCATCGGTGAAGATCTTGGTCCCCGCGAGGATCAGCCGGTCCGATGCCCATTGCGAATGGGTCGCGAGTGTGGCATCAAGGTCCGGAACAAGCGGGAAGAGCTGGAACGATTGTTTGACTTCGCCCGACGCTTGCAGCTGCGATAGCACCGGGCCAAGCCACGGCTGGGCTTTGAGATCGTGCACTTCCGAGTACCCAAGCACTCGCAAATGCTCGCACGCGCTGCGGACGAGGCTGCAGCGATGGTTGGCATCGGGTTCGGGCACGCTCTTCCACAGCGCGAGCGCGGCGTGCTCGTACAGGACGCCGGTGGGGGCAGCGTCCGCATCCAGCTCGATGATCCCGCGGTCGATGCGAGTATCCGCATCGATCCCCGCGTGCGCGAGCGCAGCCGAAGACGCGGCGAGCGCGTGGTAATCGAAACACCAGGCGCACACCGCTCGACCATCGCTCGCGCGGTCGAGTTCCTTCCGCGATGGCCAGCGTGCATCATCCCAAGCTTCAGGACGAACGCTGTGCGCCAGAACCCAGTCGCGTGGATTGAGTGATGCGGACTTTGCCGCGATGAGCTCAAGCAGTTCATCTCGACTTGTGCATCCCGAGCAATCGAGCATCGTCAGCGATCGACCGAGCTGGAAAATGTGCGCGTGCGCTTCACGCATTGATGGATTCCAGGAGGGATTCGATCGTGCTCATCGCGTCGCTGGGATCGGTGATCGGTTCAGGGAGGATCATCCGAACAAGTCCGAACCGGGCGCGGATGTCGATCCCGGTGTCGTCTACGCCGACCGCGAGGGGCAGCTCGTGGGCCACGCCTGTGATCTGGTTGCATAACGAGGACAAGCGGGATCGGTCCGCGTTGAGCGCTTTGCACAGCGGCCCCATCACGCTCACCAGCGGGTTCGCCAGCTCACACTGTTCCGGAGTGACAACCTCTCCAGAATCGATCTTCGCGTATTGAAAAGTCCCGACCGCGAGCAGTGGGGTGGTTGCGGGGAGGTGGTATGCCGTGAACCGGTCGCGTTGTTCTTCGGTGGTGGATTCGCTGAGCTCGATCGAGATGCGCACGCGCGTGTCAAAAGAATCCTTTGGGGAAGCGAGGGTGATGTCCGTCGCGTCAAACGCATCCTTGACCACCGCGACGAGATAGTCGCCGCTGCGTGGATCGACCATGCACTGGGTCTCGAAGGGGGTTTGGTCGTAGAGCAGCGTGCACGACCACGCGGATCGGAGGATGTGCTGGGCGCGGTTCAAGATGGCGTCGTTTGGATCAAGCATTGAACCAGTGTATCAGGTTTGAACAGCAAACAATCGTTTCACGCTCACTCCGCGAGCGCGTTATGGATGCTCAGTATCGGTGGGGGCGGGTTTGAGAGATCGCCGAGGATCATCTGGTAGTACCCGACATCGATCCATGTGCCGTGCTTGTAGCCCATTGTTTCGTTGTACCCGGTCCGGGTCATGCCGATGGAAGTGTGGAGCGCGACGCTCGCGGGATTGGGTTCGGCGACACCCGCGACAATGATCTGGAACCGCTGGGCGCGGAGGGTGTCGAGCAATCGCGCGTAGAGTGCCTTGCCGATCCCTCGTCCGCGTGCTGCTTCTGTGAGGTAGATCGTGATCTCCGCGGTCCAGTCGTACCCGCCTCGCAGGGACCACGGCCCCGATTTGGCATACCCCAAGAACCCGCCGTCATCATCGAACGCGGTGTACCAAGGAAAGCGATCGCCCGCGCTGTCGAGCTGCGACTGGATCGTGGATTCGAGTTCGGGCTCGGTGCCGAAGTGTGCGGTGTTGTGTTTGATTTCGTGGTTGAGTAGTGCCGTGATTGCGGGAACATCGTCGGCTGTGGTCAATCGGATCTGCATCACTGTTCCTTTGGAATCAGCCGAGTTCGATCAAGTCCTTGGGGTCAAACCCTGAAGATCGAGCCGAGCTTCTTGCCCATCATCACCGATGCACCCACAAGGGTCACGGTCAGGAGCGACATGCCCCAGACGCCCATCGCTGATGCAATGTACTGTCCATCGCCGAGCCGGTTCGTGAACTCGTAAATCATTTTGGTGATCGGGAAGTGGTCGCTCCGCTGCGCGAGGATCAGTGAGTCGGAGACTTCGAGCATCGAGAAGCTGAAGACGAGCAACCCACCCGCGATCAGGTTCGCCATGATGAGCGGGATGATGACCTTGCGGACCGCAGTGACACGCGTCGCGCCGAGGTTGACCGCTGCTTCTTCAAGCTCGCCTGAGGTTTGCTCAAGACCTGCAACAGTCGAACGCACAATGTAAGGCAGTCGACGAACCGCATACGCGATGATCAGCAGCGGGAACGGATTCGGATTGGTCCCGAACACCGCGAGCACGCCTTCGAGCGGATCACCCGCGCCGAACGGGAAGCGGAGGGTCATCGCGACATACCCAAACGCCATCACCAGTCCCGGGACGGCAAGGGGCAGCATACAGAGCGCATCAAGCAGACCGCGACCGATGACCTTCGTGCGGACGAGGATGTACCCGATCAGCACGCCGAACCCCATGTTGAGGACCATCGCGAGGAGCGACAGGATCAAGGAGTTTTTGATGGAGTTGAACGATTCACCAGCCGTCAAAGCCTGCTCGAAGTGCGAGAGCGTGTAGGACTCAGGAAGCACCGACGAATACCACGAACCCGGCGCGGCGATCGAAGTCAGCACCACCCCAATATGGGGCAGCAGCGCCAGCAGCGTGACGAACCCGAAGCTCGCCATCGCCATGAATCCCCAGAATGGTTTGAGAGCAATCTCTGATCCCGCACGCGACGCTTTGGAATACATCGCGTAGCCCTTGCGTCCAAAGACCAGCTTCCCGAGCACATAGATCATGATCGCAGACAGCAGCAAGACCAGCGTGAGCGCGTACGGCTCGGCGTTGTTTTGCACCTCTTTGAGCCCGTAGAAGATTTGCACTGGGGTCGCCGTCGAGTAATCAAACATCAACGGCGTGCCAAGCTCGGTAAAGCTCCAGATAAACACAATCGTCGATCCCGCAAACAGACCCGGACGGATCAACGGCAGCGTGATCTTGAAGAACCGTCTCCAGCCACCCGCGCCAAGATTCTCAGCGGATTCATCGAGCGCCGGATCAAGGTTCGCGAGCGACGCGACGGTGTTGAGATAGATGATGGGGTACAGGTGGAGCGCCTCGACGAGGACGACCCCCCAGAACTTCCCGTTCCCGAGCAGGTCCCAGTCCGTGCCAAACAGTGCGTTGACCGCGCCTTCGCGTCCCATGAGCTTGCTGATCCCGATCGCACCCACAAACGGCGGGAGGATCAACGGCACAAGGATCGCCGCGTTGAGGATTTTCTTGCCCGGAAAGGTGTACCGGGCGCTGAGCGTCGCGAGCGGGAGGGAGATGATGATGCAAAAGAGGGTCGTCGCGATCGCGATTTTGAGCGAGTTGATCAGCCCCGCGACTTGCAAAGGGTCTTCGAAGACGAGCTTGACATGGTCGAGCGTCCACCCAGATCCAGTAGCAGGGTCCACAGCAAAGCCGCCTCGGATGGTCAGCCCGATTGGGTAGAGCAAAAAGAGCCCGAGGATCGCGAGGAGGAGGGCAAGGATGCCGTACTGGATCAAGTTGCGGAGCGTTCGGGCGGACATGGTGGCAAGTCTAGGGGTGTACCTTGCCGGGGTGTAGGGCGGGAATTGTGAAGGACTGTTGAGGAGGATGGTTGAGGAAGATGGCCGTGCGACGGTCGGGTGAAGGAGTGTCGAATAGGACTGGGTTGTTGGTGGTTGATCCCCTAGAATGAACATTGTGACCCGGGCGCGTATTGTCGCGTCCCCAGCCCATGGAGACCTCTCATGCGTATCAACATTGTTGGGCGTCAGTTTGAAATCACCGATCCAATCCGCCTTCACATCGAGAAGAAGGCCGAAAAACTCACTTCTTACAAGGGCTTTGTGCAGCAGCTGGACTTCGTGGTCTGGAAAGAAAGCCCCAGCAAAGAGGAATACGCGGTCGAAGTGACCGTTGATGTCGAGCGTCACGACGATTTCTTCGCAAAGGTCGAGGGCCCCGATGTGTACGACGCGATCGACGAGGTCGTCGCGAAAGCGGATCGGCAGCTCCACGATCACCGCGAGAAGCTCAAATCCGTGCGTTGAGAGCGTGGATATGGTATAAGTCGCTATCAGGCCGCTTGTTGGGGTCTCGTAGAGGCGTCGTGGCTATGGTATAGCCAACTTTGACACGGGGTTCGCATGAAACTGACCGAGATTATCCAGCCTGATGCGATCAACAGTGATCTTGTCTCCACCGACCGTGACGGGGCGATCGCTGAGATGATCGACATGATGGTTGCCAGCGGAGCCGCACCTGCGGAGATCCGTGATGAGCTGTTGTCCAAGATTCTTGAGCGTGAGCGGAAGTCCTCGACCGGGTTCGGGTACGGCGTCGCCGTGCCGCACATCAAGCACCCCAAGATTGCCAAGCTCGCCGCGGGATTGGGACTGAGTGATCGTGGGATCGATTTTGATTCCCGCGATAAACTCCCGGTGTATACCGTCGTCATGCTCCTGACCCCGGCGGATCAGCCCGAGGATCACCTCCAAGCGATGGAAACGATCTTCAAGAACCTGTCAAAGGAAACCTTCCGCCGAGCGATGCGTCAGACGCAAGGCAACGACGAGGTCCTGACACTGCTCGACGATGCCGACCACCAACGGCTCGGTGAAGCGTAATCAGCAATGCTGATCCACCGGGTCATCGATCCGGTGAGTCCAGAGTGTGCGTTTGAACTCGATTTGAAAACCGATTCCCCGTCCCGCTCGTGCGAGAACTCATGCGGTGAATCCAGAAAGCGATAGTTGTCGGAGACTTGAGTGACCAATTCCTGCTCGGCAAAACTCAAGATCATCAATCGCTACGGGCTCCACGCCCGTCCAGCGACCGATTTTGCAACAGTTGCTGGGAAGTTCAATGCTGATGTCCGCGTCCGCGCCAATAAAGAGGACGCTGACGGGAAGTCTGTGATGGACCTCATGCTCCTCGCGGCAACCAAGGGCACCACGCTCGAAGTCGAATGCAACGGGGACGACGCGATCGCGTGTCTCGAACACCTCAGCGCCCTGGTCGAACGCGGGTTCGATGAAGAAGACGACTGAAGACGATTAGACGATCAGTGGCTCATCGCTGAATCCGCGAACTCTTCCGCGTCCGCTCGGCGGATCGACGCGCCCACCCCAGCAAGCTTGCTTTCCAGATGCTCATACCCACGATCGATGTGGTACACACGGTTGATGACGGTCGTGCCCTTGGCAGCAAGTGCCGCGATCACAAGCCCCGCGCTGGCGCGAAGATCAGACGCCATTACCGGAGCGCCGGTGAGTTCTTTGACCCCTGTGACGACCGCTGTAGCACCCTGCCGGTGGATCTGAGCGCCCATTCGGCACAGCTCGGCGACATGCAAGAATCGTTCGGGGAAGATTTTTTCGGTGATGACGGAGTTGCCATTGGACAGGCACAGCAGCGCCATGAACTGCGCCTGCAGATCCGTTGGGAATCCGGGGTGGGGCTGGGTGGTGATCTGGACCGGGTTGATCTCCGATGCACGCGAGATCACGCACGACCGGCGCATCGGGTCCGCATCCGAACCCACCGCATCGACATGCACGCCCATATGACCCAGCGTATCGACCGCGCTCATCATCGCGTCGAGCGGGCAGTTCTCGAGTGTCAGTTCCGAACCGGTCACCGCCGCGGCACACATGTAGGTCCCCGCTTCGATCCGGTCGGGCATCACCCGGTGGGTGGTGCCACCGAGTGCTTCAACACCGACGACGATGATGCGGGGAGATCCCGCGCCGGTGATTTTCGCACCCATCGCGTTGAGCATGTTCGCAAGGTCCACGATCTCGGGTTCGCACGCGGCGGACTCGATAATGGTCGTCCCCTCCGCAAGCGTCGCGGCGGACATGATGTTCGCGGTCCCAAGCACGGTTGAACCGAACGGTCCACCGAGGAAGACCGGTGCACCGATCAAGCGTCCGTTGGGCGCGGTCGCTTCGATATCCCCGCCTTCGAGGGTGATCTTTGCTCCGAGCGCTTCGAGTCCACGCAGGTGGAGATCGACCGGCCGTTGTCCGATGGCGCATCCGCCTGGGAGCGAGACCCTCGCGCTGCCGCGCTTGGCGACGAGCGGTCCGAGCGTGCTGATACTGGCGCGCATGGTGCGGACGATCTCGTAGCGGGCATGGGACTGGGTCGGGTCGGTGACGCGGTGGGTGATCGTTTGGCCGTGCTCGCTGGATTCATGATCGCTCTGGACACCCAGTTCGGTCAGCAAGCGGGTCATGTTGCGGATATCGGAGAGGTTGGGGACATCACAAAGGATCAGCGGCTCATCGGTGAGCAGTGCCGCCGCCATCAGCGGGAGCGCGGCGTTCTTGGAGCCGTTGATCCGGATCGAGCCGTTGAGTTGTCGACCACCTTCTATAACAAAGACATCCATGGCACCATGCTCCGGTCAGGGGTTGGGGAGTGGGGAGGGGTTGATCGAATCCTGAGTGTATCACAGGGTTCTGGGGTTCCATCGGGCAATTCGCCCATCTCTCCGCAAAAACGGGAACTTTGGGGTTCCCCTCGCGTGTGGGGCCATGGTTCTTGATTCCGTACAACTCGTGCAATCGTCACAGACGGGAAGGGTTTGCTTGATTCTCAATGCAGAGCGGTTGGCACCTGCAAAGTTGAATTGGAGAGTTTCATTGCGGGACCAACACCACACCTACCCCGCGAGGAGACCGAGCAATGAGCACCACAGCAGCATGCAAAGCGATCGACGAGAGCGGCCAGCTCTCCGGTCAGAACAAACTCATGCAGGGATTGCTGATCGCAGCGATCGTTGCATCGGGTCTTTCGATGATTTTCTCGATCGGTACGGCGTTCGTATCCGCATCGCAGGATTCCTCCGCGAGCGTTGCTTCGGTGGAGTCCACCCTGGACTGATCCTGCCTTCAAGCAGGATGGATTGAACGATTGACGAAGTACGGGGGCGCAGCCCCGAAGCTGCGGGAAGGAAATGAAACATGCAACAAGCAACCACACACAATTCTAAGCGTTTCTCACGAGCCGGAACCCTCGCGTTCCTCGTCGGGGGCATCGGCGCGATGTCCCTCGCATGGGGTGCCAACGCGGGAACCGGGGCTGAGCAATCTTCCGCCGATGGAGACAACCTCCCAAGCACGCTCCAGCTGGACTGCGTGATCCGCGACTTCAAACCCAAGAACTCGGAAGGGGGTCACCCCGACTTCGAGTCCTTCAGCGGATCGACCACGGTTGGGCTTGTTGCGGACAGTCTGAGTGAAGACGGCAAGCCTTACTCGTCAGGGAATCTCCGAGGATTCAAGATTGGCACTGAGTTCAGGGACAGCCAGGGTCGCAACATCAACCCCGCGATGTACGATCAAGAGCTGGGAGATCGCGCTGGTTCGCTCCAAGCGGGCGGTTCAGGCAACGGGTTCACATCCTCCGAACGGTTCAATCAGTGGTATCGGGATGTCCCCGGTGTCAACCTGTCGAAAACCGTCAGCCTCACGCTCAACCGAGTCCAGGGCACCGATCGCTATGTGTTCGACTCTTCTAGCGATACCGTCCACGGCACACACGGGTTCTTCCCGGTCAACGGCGAACTCTACGGCGATTTCCGCGACGGTCGCAACTACCACTTCACGACCGAGATCAACACCGAGTTCACCTACCACCGCGAGACCGGTCAGACCTTTAAGTTCACCGGTGACGACGATGTCTGGGTATTCATCAACGGCCAGCTCGTCGTAGACCTCGGCGGACTCCACTCGCAGAAGGAACAGTTCCTTGATCTCGATCGTTTGGATTGGCTCGAGGACGGGCGGACCTACCCGCTCGATGTGTTCCATGCGGAACGCCGCTACAGCGGCTCGAACTTCCGCATCGAAACGACGCTTCAGCTTCGGAGCATCGAACTGCCTCCGACCGCAGCGTTGTACGATTAATCACGATTCCATTGGTGCATGTTGGTGTTGGTGATGGGCCGATCCGTATACGCGGGTCGGCCCTCTCCTTTTTGATCAGAGATCAACGCATCAATCAATCGCGGTAGTACCGGCGGTAGCGGTACGGATGCCCGTTCTGCTCGCTTGGGTAGCTGTACTCGTCAGCTTGGCGAGAGCTGCGGAAGGTTCGGCGGTTGTTGAGCGAAGGGTACGACTCGCCGCGGACGCCAAAGAGTTCATCGCGCCGAGACACATCACGCGTCGCCATCGTGAAATCACGGCGGCTGAACTCGGGACCCGGTTCATTGGAGAACACAACCGATCCGGTGTTCTCCAGCGCCCGGGAGTAGACGAGTGCTGCGGAGTTTCCGCTGTTGCCGACATACGCGCCGTTGCCCTGCCATGCGGCGGATGGGTGTGAAGAAGTGCATCCGGACAACAACGCGATCGCTGTCATAAGACCGGCGGGACCGAACTTTCGAGTCTTTGATTGGCGTTTCATACCCATAGAGGACCACAGGAAGACCCCCGCGGCTACTCGATTCCCAAGTCTGGACCCCAAGTCCCTCAGAATCCGCCCAAAATAGGCCGTTATCGGCGATTTATCCGAGTAACGCAAGGCGACGGGCCGCTGATTGAGCGAGCGCCGATTCCGAGATTTCGCCCGATTCAACCGCTCCGATCAACGCGTCGTGGATCAGGATCGCGGGATGGGTCGTGACATCGCCGGGCGCGTTGAAGCCGTCGAGCACGATGTCCGCGCCTGCGATACCAGCGCGGACCGCCGCGGCCCCTGCATCGTGGTGCTGACGGATCGCGCCCATGTCGATCGAGTCCGTCACGACGAGCCCATCAAAACCGAGTTCTTCGCGGAGTGTCTGGGTGGTGTGCGATGATGAGAGACTCGCGGGGTGCGAATCGATGCCCCGATGAATCAGGTGCCCCGTCATCACCGCGGCTTCTGGGATCAATCCGCTGTTCATGGATCCGATGAGCATCTGGTAGACGGCGCGTTCGTCGTCGTGGTAGGTCTCGGTGATGTCCGCGAGTCCGTTGTGCGTGTCCGTAGCTGAAGATCCATGGCCGGGAAAGTGCTTCAGGCAGCAGCGCACGCCTTCCTTGTGGTACGCGTGGATGATCGTCGATGCAGCGGCGATCACCCGCGACGGCTGGCGACCAAGCGACCGTCCTTTGCCCGCGATGATGGGGCTGTCGGGATTGATTTCCAGATCCACACACGGCGCGAAGGTCAGGTTGATCCCCGCTTGCGCCAGTGCCAGCGCGACAGGCGCGATGGTGGCTGAAATCTGTGGGTCGCTCATCATCCCCTGCATCTTGGAGCTGAGCATGGACGAGACCCCCGCGTCCTTGTAGAGATCGAGCCGATTGACGCTCCCGCCCTCTTGGTCGATCCCGATGAGCAGGTCGTCTCCGAGTTCGTGCCGAAGGTCGTCGGTGAGGTGACGGACCTGGTCTTCGTGCACGATGTTCCGCATCCCCCCTGTTGGGAGGTGGGTGTCGAACAGGATGACCCCCTTGATATGGCGTTCCTTGAGCAGCTTCACATCGTCTCTGCAGATCGGATCGTCGAGCGACGCGCCCCGGATTCCGGTCATGATGCACGCGCCCGCGAGTTCACTCAGGTTCATTGTGGGTCACCCAGAATCGGACGGAGTTGACCATGATGCTGGTCGATGAGTTGGGTTGCTTCATCGAGCGCAACCGATTTCGCGTGCATCACCAGCGCCGGTTTGACGCGCCCATCGGCGCGATCGAGGAGCGTGAATGCGTCGTCGCGTTCCAATCCTGTAATCTGCGAGATGATCCGTGCGGCTCGGTCGCGGAGTTTGTCGTTGGTTGCTCGGAGATCCACCATGAGATGGCCATAGACCTTCCCAGAGTGCACCATCGCGGAGGTGGTGATCATGTTGAGGACCATCTTGGTCGCGGTCCCCGCTTTCATGCGGGTCGACCCGGTGACGACCTCCGCGCCGGTTTCGAGAGCGATCAGCACATCACACCACGAGGGCTTGTCGATCGGTGTGCAAGTCAGCATCCCGGTGCTCGCGCCGAGCGATTTCGCGTATTCCACTCCACCCAGCACATAGGGCGTTGTCCCACCCGCCGCGATCCCGATGACGGTGTCTTTCGAGTCGATACCCAACTCGTCGAGTTGATGGTGGACCCCGCTCGGATCGTCTTCTTTGTGTTCGGAGGACTTCCGCAGCGCCGAGTCCCCTCCCGCGATGATCCCGATGATCTGGTTTGGATCGCTGTTGAAAGTCGGTGGGCATTCCGAAGCGTCCAGCACCCCCAGTCTCCCGCTGGTCCCCGCGCCGAGGTAGATCAATCGACCACCCATACCAAGCGACCGGACGACCATCTCCACAACCCGCTCGATGGATTCGATCTGGTCCTCCACCGCGCCCGCGATCCCGGCATCCGCATCGTTGATGATCCTAAGCGTGTCCGCGATCGACCCATTGTCCAGATCCACAGAAGCGTCGAGCCGTTGCTCGGTCTGGAGGTGTCCGCGATTGGGGACGGGGTTGGGGGGTGGATCGTTTGGGGTGGGCATGGTGGCTGGTGGTGAGGGGTCTGGTTTCTGGGTGTGGAAAGCACCCGGAACAGGGATCGAACCTGTGACCTGCGCTTTAGGAAAGCGCTGCTCTATCCAACTGAGCTACCCGGGCTTGGATTCGATTGTATTCCCCGCTGCTCCGGTGCTCATTGGTCAGCGACTACAATCTGAGCCGCGGCCGATGGATGGTTGTGGACCCGGAGCTGAGACTATGAAAGCTGGTATTGTTGGACTCCCCAATGTGGGCAAATCGACTCTCTTCAACGCGTTGACCAACGCGGGCGCGCTGGCCGCCAACTATCCGTTTGCGACGATTGATCCCAACATCGGGATCGTTCCGATCCCAGACCCGCGATTGCAGATCATCCAAGATTATGTCAAAACACAGAAGATCATCCCGGCAGCGCTCGAACTGGTCGATATCGCGGGTCTCGTCCGCGGCGCATCGACCGGTGAAGGCAAGGGCAACGCGTTCCTCGGTCACATCAAGGATGTGGACGCGATCATCCAGGTCGTCCGCTGCTTCGAAAAAGCACCCGGCGGCGAGGACATCACCCATGTCGAGGGTTCCGTCGATCCGCTCCGTGACATCGAGACCATCGAGCTCGAGCTGATCCTCGCGGATATCCAGACCCTCGAAAACGCGGCATCCAAAGCAAAGCGGAACGCCAAAGGCGGCGACCGCGACGCGATCGCGCGCATGAAGGTCATCGACATGCTCATGCCGATCCTCGAAGCCCAAAAACCCGCTCGCGCCCTGGAACTCAGCGATCCGGACCTGATCAAAGCGGTCAAGCGTTTGACGCTGATTACCGCCAAACCCATCCTGTACATCGCCAATGTCACCGATGACGATCCCAACGGCGAGGGCGAACTCGCCCAGCGTGTCCGAGAGCACGCCGCGTCGGTCGGCGCGGAGATGGTCCCGGTCTGCGCCCGGATCGAGTCCGAGCTGTCGGAGCTTGATGAAGCGGACAAGATCGAGATGCTCGCTGATATGGGGATGGACGAGCCCGCACTCGGGAAACTCGCGCGTGGTGCATACAAGCTTCTGGGATACCAGTCGTACTACACGGCCGGCGAGAAGGAGGTCCGCGCGTGGACCATCCCGCAGGGGTGTAAAGCCCCACAAGCCGCGGGTGTGATCCATACAGACTTTGAGCGTGGGTTCATCCGCGTGGAGTGCTACAGTGTGGATGACCTGATTCAGTACAAGAGCGAGAAGGCAATCAAAGAAGCCGGCAAGCTCCGTATCGAGGGCAAGGGATATGTGATGCACGACGCGGATGTGTGCAACTTCTTGTTTAATGTCTGATTCAGACCGCTCGGGCGATTCAATTCTGCGTATATTCGCTCAGTTCGGATACTTATTCCGCCGATAACATACCTTTCCGCAGACGCAACCCCGGAGCTTTTTGAATGTCCCACTCCAAAGCACCTTCTTGGGATAAAATCGACCCCAAAGCTCCTGCACACGCGAAAATCGTCGCGACACTCGGTCCCGCTTCCGATTCTCCCGAGATGCTCGACAAGCTCATCGAACTCGGTGTGTCGGTCTTCAGACTCAACTTCTCCCACGGCGATCTGTCGGATATGGATGTTCGGATCAAGAATGTCCGCGAAGCTTCACAGCGTTCTGGCCGGTGCATCGCGATTCTCGGTGATCTCCAAGGCCCAAAGATGCGCGTCGGTAAAGTCCCCGACATCGACATCAAAGGCGGGATCGTGGTGAAGACTGGTGATTCTATTGTGTTCTCAAAGGATCAGGGGGAAGCCGCGATCATTGATGGTCGCGCGACTTTCAGCGCGTCGTTCGATCCGTTGTACACCGATGTCCTCCCGGGACAGCGCGTGCTGATCAACGACGGAGCAATCCGGATGCTCGCGGTCGACCACAAACATGGCGAATGGCTCAAATGCAAGGTCACCGTCGGTGGACGCATCACCAGCGCCAAAGGCATCAACCTCCCCGAATCCGATATCAGCGTTCCCGCGATCACTCCACGCGACTGGGAATGCGCCCGCTGGGCCGTGGACAACGGCGTGGACTACCTCGCGTTGTCCTTCGTCCGCACCGCGGAAGAAGTGTATGAGTTGATCAACAAACTCGAAGAATGGTGCACCCCGGACCTGCCGTGGGCTGAGCCCGAAATGTCGCTTCGGATCCCGGTGATCGTCAAGGTCGAGAAACCACAAGCGGTCGAGAATCTCGAAGCGATCATCGAAGCAACCGACGCGGTGATGGTCGCGCGTGGAGACCTCGGTGTGGAGATGGATGTCGCGAAAGTTCCCGTCATCCAGAAGTACATCCTCGAAAAATGCAACGAGCAGGGGAAGCCCTGTATCGTCGCGACCCAGATGCTCGAATCGATGATCGAGTCCCCAAGCCCGACCCGCGCCGAGGCGTCTGATGTCGCCAACGCCGTCTTTGATGGTTGCGACGCGGTCATGCTCTCCGGTGAAACCGCCGTAGGCAGGTTCCCCGACATCACCGTCGAGACCATGCAACGGATCATCAAGGTCACCGAAGCACGGATGGACGAACTCGCACATAATCAAGGGACACCAGCGGACCTCAAGGAATACCCATTCCGCAGCGCGGCACTCGCGCGTGGTGTCTGGCACATGGCTGAGGAACTCAATGCCAAAGCGGTCGTCGTCTGGTCCCAAGCCGGCGGGATGGCGCGGTACCTCTCGCAGAACAACTTCCGCGTCCCGATCTTCGCGTACACCTCGTCCCCGATCGGATCGCGCCGCATGGCGCTCTTCGGCGGGGTGACCCCGATCCTGACGGACCCGCCACTCAAAGGCAGACTCCGGAACTGGACCGACGAGGTCGAGGACATGCTCGTCGCGCGTGAGATTGTGAAAGATGGCGATCCGGTCTTGCTCGTCGCTGGCAAGCCGCTCGGTGCGATCCTCGCGCAGAGCACCGTCGCGATCCTGCGTGTGGGTGATCCCGCATCCGGATTCCGCGTTGCGGATGACGCCGAGGTCCAGTCGTACTCACCGGTCCTGTGATTTGTTCTCAAGGCTTGGCGGACAAAAAGCCCTGAAACACTCTAAAAAGAGACTTGGGATCAGCCGTAAATCGGTTCTATAATAGTGCACCGGGACCTGGGCTCCCGCTGGGACGATTCTTGTCGTTTGCCAGGACTTTCACCGCCCAAGAATGATACGAAGGACAATAGAGATGACCACCGCCCACACCGCCGATGGGACCCAGACCAGCAAGTCGCTGTCCGCTGATCCTTTGAACTTGATTGATGTCGACCATGTCCGTTTCTATGTTGGCAACGCGAAGCAAGCTGCGTATTTCTATGCACACACATTCGGGTTCCGCATCGATCAGATCGCGGACCTCACCACCGGATCGCGCGAAGAAGCGGACTACCTGCTCACGCAGGGCAACATCCGCATCCTCCTGACGACCCCGCTCAACAAAGACCACGAAGCCGCGGAAGAAATCAAGCTCTACGGCGACGGCATCAAAGATGTCTCCCTCACCGTCGAAGACGCGACCGCGGCATACAACCGAGCAATTGAAAACGGCGGCAAGTCCGCACGCGAACCACGCACGATCCAAGACGAGAAGGGCAGCGTCACCGTCGCGTCGATCCATACCTACGGCCGCGTGATCCACACCTTCATCTCCCGCACCGGTGAGTACGCGCACGAGAACCTCCGCAAGGGTGGTCTCTTCATGCCAAACTTCAAGAAGTACGATTCACCCCTCAACGACTACAACGAGAAGCACCCCTGCGGCCTCATGTTCACCGACCACCTCGTCGGGAATGTCGAAGAAGGCAAGATGAACGAATGGGTCAAGTGGTACGAGGATGTCCTTGAGTTCAAGATGTTCAAGCACTTCGACGACGCGGACATCTCCACCGAGTTCTCCGCACTCATGTCCAAGGTGATGGCGAGCGGCAACAACCTGATCAAGATGCCGATCAACGAACCCGCTGATGGCGTGAAGAAGAGCCAGATCCTCGAATACCTCGAATGGCACAACATGATGCCAGGCGTTCAGCACCTCGCCTTCCGCACCAACGACGAGCTCGCGACGGTCGCAGAACTCCGCCGGCGCGGCGTGGACTTCCTCGACATGCCCGAAACCTACTACGAGAATGTCTGGAAACGCGTCAACGCGATGCTCCAAGAGCACGGCCACGATGTCGTCAAAGAAGACCACCAACGCGTCAAAGACCTCGGCGTGCTCGTCGATGCCGACGACGAGGGGTACCTGCTCCAACTCTTCACCAAACCACTCCAGGACCGCCCGACCTTCTTCATCGAAATCATCTGCCGCCGTGGATCTCAGAGCTTCGGCAAGGGGAACTTCAAGGCGTTGTTTGAGAGCTTGGAACAAGAGCAGGAGCGGAGAGGGAATCTTTGATTGTCGTTAAATCCTAATGCAACTGAAACGTCAGCCATTATGTCGGCAATTCGTATTGAGTTTACAGAATGCCGTGCTGTTGAAAGAGAGTTTCGATCTCAAAAAGAGATTGCGAATTTTTTTCTCGAAGCTAGCGGTCAAACCACTTCCCCGATAGAGCTTAAAAATTCTGCGGAGTGGAACTTTGCCGAGGGGTCATTAGATCAGATTGAGTTTTCTAAAGCGACTTATCACATTCTTCATCGGCGTCCGAGACTTAGGCAGCAAGCAAGGGACATGATCTCATGTATGAATCGAGTTGGAGTTTTGTGCTGCTTGCATCCAGAGTTTTATATTGCTGTCGCACTTCTTGAAGGTAGGTTTGTGGCCTATTTGTGGCATCATTGGCGATGGTATGTGTTTCAAAGAAGAAAGTTGCAAGAAGGACGGGCGCGTGTTTTTGTGCCATTTGAAAACCTTGTTCATCAAGTTAGCAAGGTTATGCTGAGGCATCCATTGCCAATTGCATCAGAAAGAAATGAAGTTTCTCAGCAAAATTTGTCTGCTGGTGACACATCATTTTGGATTGCTCTGCTTAATGAGACTTCTCCAATTGCACAATACTACCCTCGAATTGCGAAATCAGATCCATGAACATCATCCAAAAAATCCGAGACACCGAGACCAAGCTCCGCTCCATCTCCGATCCCATGAAGCAGCTCGACTCCTAGCAGATTCCTGAGTATCCGGTGCCATCGCCCGGCCACGCCACTAGGAATGAATAGAAAAAAAGGCCCGGACCAGCATGTGTTGGTCCGGGCCTTTGGTTTTTGAATCCCTTTGGTTTTTGAATCAACGCTGCGCTGTGGGATTAAGGGCAGCCTGTGGCGTACCCAGCGAGGAAGGCGCTGACATCTAAGAAGTTGAACCCGCCATCGTCGTTGTAATCGACATTGTTGGACAGGAAGAACGAGACATCGAGGAAGTTCAGGCTCCCGTCGTTGTTCAGGTCCGCGTCTCCGCATGGAGCGGCGGGAACCACCAACGGCGTGTTGGGTTCGGTTTCATAGCCCCATCTGAGTGGTTTATAATTTGAACGACCCATACCGATGCTGACAAGCTCAATAAAGCCGTAATGAACCCCGTCGTCCAGTTCGACCGAGACGCCGACGATGAATGGGACATCGTTGGGGACTAACCAGTTCGTATCGTACCACACTGCTGGTTTCGTATGGTTTGTGGTGGGGAGCGGGTCAAAGTCATCGCCATCAACCACCTCGCCTGGTGCGTACAGGCGTGCGTCGGGAATAAACTGTGGTCCCCAGTCCAAGGGGCTGAACTCGTGAACCTCACCGAGCGCAATTTTGGTGCTCGCTGAGGACCTGATCCACACACCGTTAGGGATACTCCCGGTGGACTCATCGTTGTAGATGGTTACATAGGTCAAGAAGTTTGGCGGCGGAAGTTGGTTGTATGCATCGTGAAGAATGGAAAGTCTGTTGCCGGTGGCGCCCCAGTCATTCCAGGAGTAGAGACTGGGATAGTCTGGGTTGTCATTGACAAAGACGGTGACTCCACCGGTCGATGCTGATGCAAGACCACCGAATGCCGCCGCGACGATAAATAGTTTTCGATTCATATTCATTCTATTTCCTCCGGTTAAAAAATGTTGGTATAACTTGTAGTATACATGAAATGCACAGTTCTGAAACCAATTTTCTCATATCAATGCCGCAATTGGGCATTTGGGATAATTTTGAGAACAAGCGGCTGATAGCGGTTTGGAATGCCCAGAAAGCCGCTCCATCGAAGATCATGCCTCGCTAGGGCGGTCGTCCCGGGTGACCTATCATCATCTGAATGAACATCATCGAAAAAATCCGAGACACCGAGACCAAGCTCCGCGCGATCACCGATCCCATGAAGCAACTCGACTCCTGGCAGCTCCTCCAGCGACTGCTCGGTCGCATGCCTGTGGATCAAGCGGAGCTCGCTCGCGTCTGCAAAGAACGCGACGCGGTTGGGCTTGATGACATGATCCGCCGTCTCGAAGATCCAGAAGCGTTCAAGACCAAGGAAGAACCGCTTCCCGAGTTCACGCAGGCGCAGATGAACGATGCGCTCCGCGCGTTCCGTCATCGGATCAAGTACAAGAAGCTCGACGACGAGAGCCGCATCTCCCAGCGGAACCTGACCGGCGGCAAGCAATCGCAGATCGACTCGATGCAACCACCCGGCGCGTCGGAGTTTGATCCGCTCATCTGGAAGGTCATGGTCAACAAAGGCATGCTCATCTACGACGGGCAAGGGTTCTACCACGAGACCCCCGCAAAGGGCAACCTCAAGCTCGAATAGACTCTGCGAGGGGCATTCTCCCCAGTCGGGATTGGGCTTCTATACTATCGTTGAACCAAACGATCGTGAATCCACCGAGTGGAATGCCGGCTGGATGACAAGGGGATGCTTCAAATGTCTATCAATACAGGTCTCATCGACACGACCGAGTTCGCTGATGACGGCGCGCTTGTTCGTGTGACGGCTCACAAAATCCACGAACACGAATCGACCCGGCTCATCGAAGAGTTCAAGGCGTTCCTCGCCTCCAGCGGCAAGAGCCGAATCGTCATGGACTACACCGAGGTCGAGTTCGTTTCCAGCGCCGGTCTTGGCGCGATGATCACCACCTCCCGCGTCGCGGTCGAGGGCGGCGGCAAGATCGTCCTCACCGGGATCAACGAGAATGTGATGCAGGTCATGAAGCTCACCAAGCTCGACCGATTGCTCAAAATAGAAAAGACCCTCGCGAAGGCGCAGAAGGTCGTTCTCAAGTAATCAGGTTGTGTGCTCGGTCTTTGCTCAATCGGCTTAGTCGCGTGACTGCAGTTTGGACAGCAAGCGGAGCAGCTCGATGTAGAGCCAGACGATGGTGACCATGAGTCCCCACGCGCCGACCCATTCCATGTACTTGGGGGCACCCGCTTTGACATTCGCTTCGATGTACTGGAAATCCAGCAGCAGGAACAGCGACGCGAGGGCGACGCAGAACCCGGTGAATCCGATCCCCATCATCCCGGTGTCCGCGAATCCGTTCCAGACCCCAATGCCGAACATCTGGAGCAGGTAGAGCAATCCGACATAGATCATAAGACCGATCCCAGCGGTGATGATGATCTTCTGGACCAGTGCGCCAACTCGGAGAATCCCGGTCGCGTATCCGACGAGCATCCCAGCGGTGACCCCAAAGGTCGCCAGGACCGCTTGGAGGATGAGGGTCTGCATCGAGTTGCTGACAGTTGGATCCGCACTCTGTCCAAGGAACCGCATCGGGATGATGTAGCTTGCCGCGCCGACAAACACGCCCTCAAGCACGGCGTGGATCGGACCAAGGAACCGTGCGGTCTTGGGTTTGGAGTAGATGATAAAGGACGCGACCAATCCGAAGATGAGCGATCCGATGATCAAGGGATAGATGTACTTGGTGATCGCGCCGCCGTTGACCATCTGCTGCCAGGTGTAGACGCCTACACCTGCGACGATCGAGAGCAGGATCGCCGTCGCGGTGACGGTGCCACCGATGGTCATGGTGCTCGATTCGCTCTTGGCGATCTGGTCCATGCCGAACTTGGAGTCCGGCTGGTCGAACGCGCCGAATGCTGGATTGCGAGATTTAAGTGCGGTCATATGGTCATTCTCCGTTGGGAGGTGGTTTCTGAATCTGATCTACCTTATTAGGGATCGGCTATTGGTCATTTTAGACTGTATCTACGATGTGAAATACGATCCCAAATCAGGCTTTGTTCGCTCTGGGAGCGTCAGAATCGGGATTGCATGCGAGCACAAGCACCCGGAGCGTTTCCGCGATCGACCACGCTTGTGCCGGGCATCCATCGGGTTTGAACTTTCCGTCAGCATCGGGCTGAGCGTCGTAGATCTCGTGGATATGTCCGACGCTGTCGGTGGTCATGCGGGAGGCCAGTTCGGTGAGCCGTTGGATGGTGGTGGTGCGGGAGACATCGTCGAACCCCCGCGTCCGCATCAGCGCCTCGCACGCGGGACCAAGCAACCAAGGCCAGACCGTCCCGTTGTGGTACGCCTCGTCGCGTTCCATGAGGTTTCCGGTGTAGTGTGGACAGTACTGCGGATCGCTCGGCGAGAGGGTCCGCGCCCCGACCGGGGTGATGAGCGAATCCCAGACCGCACGAATCGAGTCATCCCGGATCGCGATCGGGAGCTGCACCGCTGGGAGCGACAACGCGAACACTTGGTTTGGTCGCAGCTCGGCTGAGGGTTCCCAGTGCAACGCGCGCGTGTGGTTGAGGGGGATCAGGCAATCCGCGAGTCCAATCGCAGGCCCCGTCGTCATCAACGATTGGACGGACGACTGGGCAAAGTCCGCTTGGTCAAGGAGCGGTGCCCCTCGGGCTGGGTCGATCAACTGAGCGTATGAACGCAGCGCGTTGATCCAGAGTGCTTGGATCTCGATGGGTTTGCCGTGTCTTGGGGTGAAGGTGACCCCGTTGCGCTGCGCGTCCATCCAGGTGAGCTGGGTGTCCTCGCTCCCCGCAACGATGAGTCCGTCGGCGGGATCAACATGAATGTTGTGGATGGTCCCGGTCGAGTACGCACGGATGATGTCGGCGCACGCGTCATCAAGTTCGGCAGGCAGTGGTTTCCCCGTCGCGTTGCACCACTGGGCGCACGCGTGGATGAACCAGAGCGACGCATCGACGGTGTTGAAGTGCGCCGGTCCCGCGTGGTCGTCGAACCGGTTGGGGATTAGTCCGTGCTTTCGAGCGTCCGCGAAGGTCATGAGGGTGTTGAGCGCTTCGTCGTGCCGACCGGTGATCAGCAGCAGTCCGGGAAGCGCGATCATCGTGTCGCGTCCCCAGTCGCTGAACCAAGGGTATCCTGCGATGATCGAGGTCGAGATGCCGCCTTTGATCCCGCGATCGACGACATACGCATCCGCCGCGGCTGCGAGCCGAGCGATGGTCTCGCGCGTTTGTGGATCGGTCGGATTCCCCGCGGCAGCGAGTGCATGGTCGATCGACGAGTGAAGCCGCGACGCTTTGCGATCGGCGAGAGCATTCCAGTCCACCGTCCCGATCGGTCCATCGCTCAGCTCGATCTGGATCGTGTGTGAGACACCCTTGCGGATCTCCACCCGCCAAAGTCCCGGCGAGTACAGATCTTCGGTATCTGGCTGACCCCGCAAGGTCTCATGATCGAGCGTAATACCGGTGTACATCGTTTCCCGCTGGTGCCAATCGATGTGCAATCCACGCAGGTTCACCGCGAGCGATTCTCGCTCGACGCGGACGCCTTGGACCGCGGGTTCTTCGAGGGTCGAGCATTCAAAGTCCGCAATCGACGCACTCCCCGGATGGTTGAGTTCATGGAAGTCCCGCAGCGCGAGCAGCGGGGTGAGTTCAATGGACGCATCCACCGGCGACTGGATCTCGTAACTCAACACACACGCGTTGACCCGATCTCCAGCTGAGAGGGTCTTTCGGATCGAGATCGCGCCCAGCTGAGTCGGGATGTGGTAGGTCCATGAACAGTGGGCATCCGACCGCTCGAACCCAACGAGCCCCGGCATGGTTGCTGGAGGGGAGGCATCGTCCGAGAACCGGAACCGGGTCAGCCGGACCGCGAGCTCAGGTGTGCAGCAATGTTCTTGGCTGATCCGGACGCATTCATCCATCGCAGAAACCAGGTTCGCTCGCTGGACCGGGGGGGATTGGCTCGCGATGAGGAGGCCGTGGTACCGCCGGCGAGGGGTCGCGTCGATGGACCCCATCGCGAAAGACCCGTTGCCCATCGTCAGCACCCACTCTGCGTCCGCAGCGAATCCGGCCCCCGACTTTGGAGCAGATGGTTCCCACGAAAGAGGAGCCAACGCAGCGGGAGATTCAGATTGATCTGGTTTTGTCATACTCTTCACACCAAAAGCGTAGACAACCGACCACCACCCTGCGATACTCTCTCATGGAGCACCCCCAAAAACAACCATTCGGCGTCAACCCCAAGATCGTCATGGAAGGCATCACCTTCGATGATGTCCTGCTCATCCCGCAAGCATCCAGCGTGATGCCTGGGAACGCGATCACCTCCACGCGATTGACCAAATCCATCCAGATCAACACCCCCCTCGTGTCCGCGCCGATGGACACCGTCACCGAATCCGCGCTCGCGATCGCGCTGGCGCAGGAGGGTGGCATCGGGATCATCCACAAAAACCTCTCCATCGAAGACCAAGCACGCGAGGTCGCGACTGTCAAACGCTCCGCCAACGGCGTCATTACCGATCCCATCACGCTCGGACCAACCGATACGGTTGCCAAAGCGATCGAGCTGATGCACGCGCACAATGTCTCCGGATTCCCGATCACCGAAGATGGCTCCGATGACCTCCGCTCCAAAGGCAAACTCCTCGGGATTCTCACCCGGCGCGACCTCAAGTTCGCATCCAACCACAACACCCCGATCAGCGATGTGATGACCAAGGACAATCTGGTCACCGCACCAGCAGGAACAACCCTCCTGCAAGCGGAGCAGATCCTCAACGAACACAAAGTCGAGAAACTGCTCTTGGTTGACGACGAGAAGTGCTTGTCGGGACTGATCACCATGCGGGACATCGAACGGCTCAGCCAGTTCCCCAACGCATGCGTCGATTCGCGCGGCAGACTCCGCGTCGGTGCCGCGGTGGGTCCGAACCAGTTTGATCGCGTCGAGGCGCTGCTTGCAGCGGAAGTCGATGTGCTCGTTGTGGACACCGCGCATGGCCATTCCGCGCCGGTGATCGACACGGTCCGCGAGATCAAGAAACGCTACACCATCGATGTCATCGCGGGAAATATCGCAACAGCTGAAGCCGCGATCGCACTCGCGGAAGCGGGCGCGGATGCGGTCAAAGTCGGGATCGGTCCCGGATCGATCTGTACGACCCGCGTTGTGACCGGGGTCGGGATGCCTCAGATCACCGCGATTATGAACGCGGTCGAAGGACTCGCGTCGATCGGATCGGACATCCCGGTCATCGCTGATGGCGGGATCCGTCTGAGCGGGGACATCGCCAAAGCAATCGCCGCAGGTGCAGATTCAGTGATGCTCGGATCGCTGTTCGGTGGTCTGGACGAATCCCCAGGCGAACTCGTCATCTCCGGCGGGCGTCGATTCAAATCCTACCGAGGGATGGGCTCAGAAGGCGCGATGGGCGCAGGGTCCGCAGACCGCTACCGCCAGTCCGACAAGATCGGGCTGGGAGGCAAGCAGATGCAGAAGTTTGTTCCCGAAGGGGTCGAGGGTCTGGTGCCGTATCGTGGATCACTCGCTGAGTTCTCCTACCAGCTGGTCGGTGGTCTGAGATCCGCGATGGGATACTGTGGATGTGCTACGGTCGAAGAGTTCCGCAAGCACGCGAAGTTTGTCCGTGTCTCGGGCGCGACGGTCGTCGAGAACCATCCCCACGACATCCGGATCACGAAGGAATCCCCGAACTACACGCACGCCCAGTCGCGCCTGTAGAACAGTGTTTGATCATTCGATCTCTTTGTCTGCGCGGAGGATGCGCTCTGCATCCGAAGGGGTCATCGAGCCCTCCGCTACATATGCTGCGAGTTCGCGTTTGGTTTTTTCTCGTTCCTTGGTGCCCGCGAATCCGGTCAGGGTCCCGAACAGGATCGCGATAACCGCAACCAGCCCGCCAACTCCAAAGACAATCGCAACGACCAGATTATCTCCCAAAGCGGTGATGATTGCAGAAGCGTCTTCCTGAGCAAGGGTTTGGGAAAGTGTCATCGATGCGAGTGTGGGTGACATGGTGGGTCCTTCAAGAGTGCGTGGTTAGAGAATTGGATCCTCATGAGCGGGGGCGATTAGTCGACTGATGCTTTCTTGCCCGCTGCGATGAGCCGTTCACCTTGTTCGGGGGTCATCGAACCCTCGGCGACATACGCCGCGACTTCGCGTTTGGTTTGCTCTCGTTCTTTGCTCTTGGACATCGCGTGGATGATTCCCAGCATCGCGAGGAAGCCCAAGATCCCTACGAAAATGACCATTGCAAGATTAGTGTCCATTGCGTTCTCCGGTTGGTCGGCTCGTGCAGAGCGCTCTATTGATTGGTGGTTTTTATGAGTGAATCAGTATCAGTTGCAGCCGCGGCGTTTGCCCGATGCGAGGAGCCGCTCCCCTTGTTCAGGGGTCATGGACCCCTCCGCGATGTACGCCGCGATTTCTCGGCGTGTGCGTTCGCTCGCGATCCCGGTCACCGTCCGTGCCAATGCCTTGACCAAAACGATCAAGACGATCGCCGATGCGATCAGGGTCGGGAGGTAAATGTCTTCGTTGTTGATGAACGAATGAACCAGACTTTCCATAGTGCTTCTCCAGTCGAGTCTTCAGGGTGGGCATGTCCAACCGAACCCGATCTCGCATCACAGTATTGGGAATCCCAATCGCCGTCTTTCAATATCATATCGACCAATGCAAAAACCGAGAAGAAAGTTCTTTGGTTTCATGCAAGATCAGGATTCAGGAGCGAATTTCGCCGCTCAATCCTCGCCTCTCAGGGCCCGCTCGACCATCGCGAGCCAGACTGAGTAAAACCCAAACGCTTCAGGCGTGCGTTTTTTCGAGCTGTGTCGGCTGCCACCGGATTTGAGCCGGATCCGCTCGGGAGGATTGAACTCCGCGAACCCACGATCTATCCGCACGCCGGGAATGTAAGGCTCAAGCAGCTCGATCGGATCGGGGGGCGCGAGCAGCGACGGACGATCGTCCGCATCTTCGAGTGATCGGATCAGCGTCCGCTGTCCCGTCAATCGAAGCAAGCGGGGTTTGCCATCGATGCTCAGGTGGATGTCCAGCATCTCCTTGGTGCGTGTCCGTTCCGTGGTGGTCTTCCGTACTCCAGAGGTCAGCTGCGACGCCATGTTCGACGCTGCGGACCCGAACCGATAGTGGCCAAGCGATCGCCGTTCGACATCCACATTGGTCTCGGTGTATCGAGCGGTCCCCGAGACGACCAAGCGGATGTCGTCTGTCGTGAAGGTCCACGCCGGCTCGTCGTTGTCGTCGGTCGCAAAGGAAGTGGGGTGGGTGTCCGGGAACCGGACAACTCTTTTGACCGGCTCAGGCACGGGATACAAGGACATCACATCCTCGTCGATCGCCACCGCGAGCACACCCAGCTTGTGGAGCACGCGGAGGATCTCGTCGCTGATGATCGAATCGACCATCCCCACGACGGTCGGCGGATCCACCTTCGCTTCCAGAACCGCTTTCTCATACTCCATGCCGACCGAAGCGACCAGCGCCTCGACGCGATCGTCGAAGGCATACCCGCTCGGCCAGCCGAGGATGGAGAGGTACGCTTTGAACTCAGATGGGGAACTCATTGACCCATGGTACACAATATTCGGACCAATCGGAATAGGATTCCCCATGAGCACCGATTCCCAACCGTCGAACCATCAGAGTCCGATCGCCCAGCAACGATGCCTGAACCCGGACTGTGGGTCCACATTCCCGGTCCACGAGGTCCGCCTCGCGTGCTCGAGCTGTGGCGAGATGCTCGATATCGTCTACGACTGGGACCAAGCATGGCCTAAAGAGCAACGCGATTGGTCCTTGTTCGAGAAGCGTGGTTCAACCTTTTTGCCACGCGTCGCCGCTGGGGGTGAGCATGTGACCGAATCCATGCTCGATTTCTCAGGTGTCTGGCGCTTCCGCGAGCTGCTCCCGTTTTGGAAGCTCGCCAAGGGGGGTCAATCCGACATTGTGACGGTTGGGGAAGGGCGGACCAACCTCCAGCAAGCGGACCAGCTCGCTCAGCACATCGGGTTCGATCATGATCAAGGGGGTCGGCTGTACCTGCAGTATGAAGGGTTCAATCCGTCCGGGTCGTTTAAGGACAACGGGATGACCGCCGCGTATACGCACGCGCGGATGGTGGGCGCGTCGAAGGTTGCGTGTGCTTCGACTGGGAACACCAGCGCGTCGCTCGCGATGTACGCATCGCTCACGGGCATGAAAGCGTATGTGTTCATCGGCGAGGGCAAGATCGCGTATGGCAAGCTCTCCCAAGCACTTGACTACGGCGCGACGACGCTGCAGGTCGCTGGGGATTTCGATGCGTGCTTGGCGCGGGTGCGGGAGATCGCTGAAACCCGTCCAGAAGTGGGGGTCTACCTGATGAACTCGGTCAACCCCTTCCGCTTGGAGGGTCAGAAGACGATCATGCTCCGGATCCTCGAAGGCATGGACTGGGAAATCCCGGACTGGATCATCGTGCCGGGTGGGAACCTCGGGAACTGCTCCGCGTTTGCCAAAGCGTTCTCCGAGCTCAAAGAGCTGGGGATGATCGACCGGATCCCTCGATTGGCGATCATCAACGCCAAAGGAGCGCGGACCCTCGATCGCATCGTCAACGAGCAAGGGATCACCTGGAACGGAGGCCGCTACGACAAATCAGCGGTCCACGCGGAGTATGAGCGGATGGATCGGGAGAATGAGCGTGCGGACACCGTCGCGAGCGCGATCGAGATCAACCGTCCTGTGAATCTCCCCAAAGCACTCCGCGCGTTGGACATCATGGACGGCGTCGTCCGCAGCTACGACGACGAAACCATCGTTGAGCACAAGGGGATGGTGGGTCGGTTCGGGTTCGGATGCGAACCCGCGAGCGGGGCATCGGTCGCGGGGGCGCGGTATTTGATGGAAGAGGGTGTGATCAAGCCGACGGACCGAGTCGCGTGCGTCCTGACGGGGCATCAGCTCAAGGATCCGGATGTGACGGTGGGGTACCACACCGGGCTGCCGACCAAGAAGGCTCAGCAATGGCTCGGCGAGCAATCGCCTGGGGCGGTTGGGGGATCGGCGAATCGACCGATCCGCGTCGCGGATGATCTGGAAGCGATCATCAACGCGATGGGGCGTTGATGATCAGTGAGACCAACCGATTGGGAAGCTGCTGCGGTAAGCAGTCGTAGAGAAGGTCGCCCATCTCGGGTCGGCTCTGAAGCCGAGGGTCTACCCACCCGGCGTCGATTTGGGATTCCCAGACAGCGCTGAAGAATCCGCGTTGGATTAAAAACGGACGCGGGCTCTCGCCTTCCCGCGTCCGAAGGTGGGCAGCCACATTGGCTGCTCCCCTCCCGAAACCCCGGAGAGGCGGTGTGCCCCGCCGGGGGGGTTTCCAAACAGGTTGGGGACATTGACGATCCTGCCTGGAAACCAAACGACTCATTCACTGCCAAGTTAAGGAGTTGTTCGTTGCTCTGAATGTGAGAGCTCTTTCGAGCCCAAGTGTTCTGGTATTCTATGGTTTTTGTTTGGTCATGCTGTGTTCTGGTGATTGGATCTCGTGATTCAATCAGCTTCCTTGTGGAATGAGTTGGATCGAACAGACTATTCGGATTCAGTCTTGAATCGGATGCAATAGCTGCCAGAAGAAAATGAATCAAACGCCTATTTGTTGCCAATAAAGCCATGCGACAACTGGAATAATACTGATAAAACGCTTCTGGGATGTTCAAAACAAGGTTGAAAAATTGAAGTGATCTGTGTTGGTATTTCGTAACCTTTTTTGAATCGCGTGTGAAACCAGTCGGTAATTCTCAATCGAGGAACCCGAACAAAGATTGAGATTGTACAAGTGATTTGGTGCCTGGAATGGAAATCAAACTGCTCAAATTGCAGCGCTCAACGGAGATTGTGCTTGTGGAATGGGTCGAACTGGTGGTACATTAGCGGATTCAAGGCTGTTAGAGGATGTCGTGGTCCGATCGCCAAGATTCGTGAGGTTTTGTGAGGGTACACAAATGAAGAAGTCATTGATTCCCGGAATGGGTCTGTTTTTCGCATGCACAGTGGTGATGGCATCTGAGCCATTGTCTTTTTCTGAGCAGGGGTTGTTCCGCGGGATTTTTCACACGAACATCAGCTCGAGTGCCAACTCCTTGGGGCAGGGCATAGGGCTACTGGATCTGGATGGGGATGAAGATCTGGACATCGTCCTGGGCGGTGCCGCGGGCGGGATCGTCAATATCTACGAGAACGACGGCACTGGTAATTTTACCAATAAGAATCTGGTTGCCAATATTGCCCCCATTATGTGCTCGACGGTGAGTACCGCGGATTTCGACAACGATGGGGATCAGGACCTCTTCATTGGTGGGTGGCTCCAATCGAGCAAGCTTTACCGGAACGATGGGAACTTCGTGTTCACTGATGTTTCCGCGGCAGCGGGTGTTGATGTGATTCTCGCGGCGACGGGCGCCTCTTGGGCCGATTTTAACCAAGATGGGTTTATGGATTTGTATGTTGCCGCGCGGACTGGAGCGAACGCGAACTACGAGCGCAATCGATTCTTTGTGAACAACGGTGACGGCACCTTTACCGATCGTGCCGTGGAGTTGGGTGTTCAAGCTGGGATCGATCCCACGCTGGTCTCAGCGTTCTTTGACTTTGATCGCGATGGGGATGACGATCTCTATCTCGGAACGGATAAAGGCACCTCCCAGAACTGGTGGAATCGGCTGTACCGCAATGACGGGGACTCATTTACAGAAATCACCGGCGATGCAAACGCGTACGCGTACATCGATTGCATGGGGATCGCGGTCAGTGACCTGAATAACGATTCCTACTTTGATGTGTACCTGACGGATATCCAGCGCAATGTGCTGTACATGCAAGACGGCGAAGGTGCGTTTGTCGACATGTCCGATGCGGCTGGGGTCACCTCTGGAGCAATCGGGTGGGGGACGGTCTTTGCGGATTTTGACAACGATTCGTTTCCGGACCTGTTTATGTGCAACATGAACGCCGCCAACAGTTTGTATCGGGGCAAGGACATGATGGATTGGCCGATGGTCGATGAGGCTTCCCAAGCGGGGGTTGGGTTGACGGGAACCTCGTACTGCGTTGCCGTTGGGGATGTGAACAACGACGGGCTGTTGGACATGCTTGTGGGGATCACGAACAGCAATACGAAGCTGTACATCAACCAGAGCCCTGATGCAGCGAACAACCATATGCTTCGGCTCAAACCGATCGGTGGGACGGTGAACCCGCTCGCGGTTGGGACCTGTTTCAACATCCACGCGAACGGGAAATGGCAGGCGGTCGAGGCGCGGGCCGGGGTGAACTACAAGTCCAGCGAGGGGCGGACGGTTCAGGTCGGGCTCGGGACGGATACCGAAGCAGGAATCATCGATGTGGTCTGGCCCGGCGGAGAGACCCGTCGACTGACCGGGGCGCCTGCGGACCGGGCTTGGTCGATTTACCAAGAATCGCGTCTTGGGGATGTGAACAATGACGGGAAGGTCGACTGGTTTGAGCGGTTGGCTGCTCAAGCGGCGTTTACTGGTCCTGGTGTCAAAATCGAGCCTGGCGCTGAGATCTTCGATATGGATGGCGACTTTGACATCGACGACCTCGATCTGAGCGCGATGGCTCCGTGTCCAGCGGATATGAACGGCGATGGGGGGCTGAACTTCCTCGATGTTTCGATGTTTCTGAGTGTTCAGGCCGATTTTAATGGAGATGGTTCGTTCAACTTCCTTGATGTCTCCGGATTCCTTCAGGCATTCGGGGCTGGTTGTCCATAAAGGGCTGGTGTTGGGTGTCAGATTTGGTATACTGACCCCAGTTCACGCAGCGTTTCAGAAGAAGAGGTCTATGAAATGAATCGATTCGCAGTTGCCGTCGCAGGTCTTTCATCTGCTGTCATGCCCGCCCTAGCTGGTGGGACTTACAGCATCCCGTGGTCCACTATTGATGGCGGCGGCGTGATCAACTCGTCCGGCGGCGGATACACCCTGAGCGGCACCATCGGTCAACCCGATGCGAGCAACGCGATGACCGGTGGATCGTATTCCCTGACCGGCGGATTCTGGGCTGGTATCGGTTCGGGCGTGCCTTGTCCCGCGGACCTGACCGGGGATGGCAGTCTGAACTTCCTCGATGTTTCCGCGTTCTTGGCGGCGTTTGGCAACATGGATCCGGTTGCGGACTTCAGTCAGGATGGCTCGTTCAACTTCCTCGATGTGTCCGCGTTCTTGCAGGCATACGGGATGGGTTGCCCGTAAGCATTTCGCGTTCACGGTTCGCACTTGTCTTAGTTCAAGAGGTCCAGCACGCTCGGGGAATCGAGTGGGGTGATCTCGTAGACCCGGACCGATTGCACGGATTTCTTGAACACATGCAGGTTTGATCCCGGTTGCGATTTGGGTGCGGGGAGCCCACGCGGGACGAACGCGACGAGGATGCGGGTGCCTTCTGGGGTTTGCGCCATGAGGATGCGGGTTGTGGGGACCTTGGTGGGTCTGCCTGGATTGTAGTTTTTGCCGAGGTATCTCCAGCCAACGAGTTGGATGGGGGTCTGGAAATCAACTGTGATTGGTTTTCCAAACGATTCTTGCGTGTACGCGACAAACTTCTCGGGTGAATCACACACGATCTGAGGCTCAAAGGCCGTCGTGATCTGGCGATACACATTTTGGGTATCAAACACGGCTTTGGGCTGGCTCGGATTCATATACAGGAACAGCGCGGTCGTGATGGCAAGAATCGCGGCGTAGGAGATCCAGCGGCGTGGGGAAGTCTTTGTTGTTTGCTTTGGCTCCAGTACCAGCGGCGCAGAAGTGGGTTCCTGCGCGATGCGGATCAATGAGGTGTTCATCGCGTTGAGCGCGTCCAATCGGGATTGGATTGCGGGATCGGATTCGAGAATGGCTTTGAAGTCCGCGAGTTGTTGCGGATCAAGGTCTCCGTCAAGGTAGGCGAAGATGAGCTCGTCATGATTCTTTGGAGGATTGGTCATGGCGTGCTCCTTTCCGTCGTGGCGTTCGTTTCCTGCAAGAGATCGAGCATCAGTGTCCGTGAGCGGAAGACATGACTGCGAGCGGTTGCTTCGGGGATGTCGAGGATGGCTCCGATTTCGCTGTAGGAATGATCGAGTACTGTTCTCAGCAGTAAGCATGCACGCTGGTTCGGGTTCAGGACCCCCAGAGCGTCCCGGATGCGTTGGTCGAGGGCGAACGGAGCGTCAAAGTCCGGTCCGATCGGGCTTGCTCCGGGATTGGTTGTGTGTGTCGGCATCGTGGTTGAAGTTCGGGGTGTCGGTTTCGGGATCCGTGTGAAAATAGTGAATGTCCGGGATCGACGGCGTTGTTCGGATCGTCTTTGGTTGCGAGCGACCCCTCGCACGATGGTTGCGGTCCACGCGGAGAAGTTGGTGCCTGGGATGAACTGATCGAGTTTGGAGAGCGCGATGATGGCGCTGTGCTGGACGATGTCGTCTGCGAGATCGAACCCGCATTCTGAAGCGGCGACCAGGCGCAGCGTCCCCCGGGCCCCTTCAAAGAGCGTTGCAAACGCATCGGCATCGAGTTGTGTGGCTTCGATGGTGTCCACTCGTGTCCAGTGTCTGTGCTGCTTTGGCCGGGGGTTGTGACTCCGCTTCATACTAATCGAAATCGGTTGGTCCATGTTCAATGCTGACACAGCTCAGAGGTTCACTCGTGATGGATCTGTTGCGGATTCTGGTGAATTTATCAGAAAGCCGCAACATTAGGGTGATCAGCAGACCTTTGTTTGCGACGCGTTCTGATGCGTGTAGTGGATCACATACAACAATGAAGGAGAGAGCAGAGATGAATAAGAAAACAATCATGATTGGCGTGGGATTGACGATTGCATCGCTGGCACCAGCGCAGACGACTGAGGTTGCGCCGAGCGTGTTTCGGGTGGAATCGGGAGTCGGATTTGAGATGATCAACGCTGGCGCTTCTGATTTCCTGTTCAGTTGGACCGATTCGAGCGGGAGCGTGGTCGATGAGCCCGATCCGACTTTGATCCTAACCGCTGGCGAGATTTACACCTTCCGACGGACAACCGGTTCGCACCCATTTGTGATCACCGATGATTCGCTTCCGGTATCGGGTACGGATGGTGCGTACCAGCGCGACACCTTTGATGGTGCGGTGATCGACGCCGCGACGCTGGGACCGATTGCGGACTTTACTGCGGACCCTGCGCCGACCAAGGACTTCATTGAGTGGTCGCTGACTGGTCAAGAGATTGGCGACTATTTCTACACTTGTAGGGTGACCGGGCACATCGGGATGGTGGGTCGTATCGAGGTCGTTGCTGGCGATGTGATCAATCCGTGTCCTGCGGATTTGACGGGAGAGGGTGACCTGAACTTCCTCGATGTTTCTGCGTTCCTGAGTGCGTTTGGGAATATGGATCAGGCTGCGGACTTTGAGGAGGATGGGAACTTCAACTTCCTTGATGTCAGCGCGTTCCTCGCGGCGTTCGGTGATGGTTGTCCGTAACCGACCTCTATGTGTGACTACGAGAGACGGACGCCCTGGCTTGCTGGGGCGTTCGCTCATTTTTGGTGGTTTCGTGTGCACAATTTGCGATTTGCATCGAAAGAAACCATGCGTCGCGTATATCGTATTGTGTTGAGTTTCGCTGTGAATGCTGATGGTTCGGCACGCTGAGCGGATGCCCCGATCTCGAGAGACACGCCATGACCATTCTGATTACCGGGGGAGCGGGTTTCATCGGATCGAACTTCGCGATCGATTGGCTGGCGTCGAGCGACGAACGGGTTGTGAATCTTGACAAGCTGACTTATGCCGGGAATCTTGAGAACTTGCAATCGCTTGAGGGCGATGATCGTCATCGGTTTGTGCATGGGGACATCGGTGATGCGGAGCTGGTCGCGAAGATCCTCGAGGAGCACCAGCCGCGAGCGATCATCAACTTCGCGGCGGAATCTCATGTGGACCGTTCGATTGAAGGGCCTGAGGAGTTCATCAATACGAATGTGGTCGGCACTTCGCGGCTGTTGCAGGTGAGCCGAAGGTATTGGGAGGGGTTGGGGGACGAAGCCCGTTCCGCGTTCCGGTTTGTGCATATTTCGACGGATGAGGTGTATGGATCGCTTGGTCCGAACGACCCCGCGTTTACAGAGACCAATCGCTACGAACCCAACAGTCCGTACAGCGCGAGCAAGGCGGCGTCGGACCACATGATCCGTGCGTATTTTCATACCTATGGGTTCCCTGTCGTGACGACGAACTGTTCGAACAACTATGGGCCGTACCAGTTTCCTGAGAAGCTGATCCCGTTGATTATTCACAACGCGATCTCTGGGAAGGACCTCCCGATCTATGGCGATGGGCAGCAGATCCGTGATTGGTTGTATGTTGCGGATCACTGCAGCGCGATTCGTCGTGTGCTTGAAGCGGGATCGCTTGGCGAGGTGTACAACATTGGGGGCTTGAATGAGAAGCCCAACATTGAGATTGTGCACACGCTGTGCGCGATTCTTGATGAACTGCATCCGAATCCGGATGGGCGATCACACACGACGCAGATTGTGTTTGTGAAGGATCGGCCTGGGCATGATCGGCGGTATGCGGTGGACGCATCGAAGATTGATCGTGAGCTTGGATGGCGGCCCGCGATGACTTTCGAAGAGGGTATCCGGAAGACGGTTGAGTGGTATCTGGCGCATCCGCAATGGGTCGAGAACATCACCAGCGGCGAGTACCGGCAGTGGGTTCAGAGGCAGTATTCATGAAGCTGTTGCTGCTGGGCGCGGATGGTCAGGTCGGGTGGGAGCTTCGGCGATCGCTGGCTCCGCTCGGAGAGTTGATCGCGTGTGATCGGTCGATGGCGAACCTTGAAGATCAGGAACAACTGCGGTCATTGATTCAGTTGGTAAGTGCGGATGTGGTGGTCAATGCCGGCGCGTACACGGCGGTGGATCGTGCGGAGAGTGAGCCTGAGTTGGCAAAGCGGATCAACGCAGATGCGCCGGGGGTAATCGCGGAGGAGTGCAAGCGGTTGGGTGCGCTCATGGTGCAGTATTCGACGGATTATGTGTTTGATGGGGAGAAAGATTCGCCGTATGTCGAAACGGATGCGCCGAATCCGCAGAGTGTCTATGGCTCAACGAAGTTGCAAGGCGAACAAGCGATCCAAGCGAGCGGGTGCAAGTATTTGATCTTTCGGACAAGCTGGGTCTACAGCAATCGGCGGAGCAACTTTGTGCGCACGATTCTTCGATTGGCGCAGGAACGCGAATCGCTCTCGATCGTATCGGATCAGATCGGTGTGCCGACGAGTGCGGCGATGATCGCGGATGCGACGGCGCGGTGTATTGAACAAGCGGTGAACGCGGATGGGCCTTCGGGTTTGTTTCATCTGACACCAGCAGGTGAGACCAGTTGGCACGGGTTTGCGAGCTACTTTCTTGAACTGGCGCGGAGTGGTGGGATGGAACTCAAGGCGGATGAGATTCGTGCGATCGGGACCGATGAGTTCCCGTGTGCCGCGGATCGACCGATGAACTCGCGGCTGTGCTGTGACAAGATCCGTGATGCGTTTGGGGTGGAGCTTCCAGAGTGGCGGTTCCATGTGCGGGAGTTGATTGCTACGATGCTCCAGCAGGAGAACGCATGAATCGCAAGGGTATTATTTTGGCGGGTGGATCGGGGACGCGGCTGTACCCTTCGACGCAGGTGGTGTCGAAGCAGTTACTTCCGGTGTATGACAAGCCGATGATTTACTATCCGCTCTCGACGCTGATGCATGCGGGGATCCGTGAGATTCTGGTGATCTCGACGCCTCAGGACACCCCGAGGTTCAAAGAGTTGTTTGGGGATGGGTCGCAGTGGGGGCTTGATATCCAGTTCGCGGTGCAGCCCTCTCCGGATGGATTGGCGCAGGCGTTTTTGATCGGGGAGTCGTTCATCGGGGATTCGCCCTCGGCGTTGATCCTTGGTGACAACATTTACTATGGGCACTCGATGCACTCGCTGCTGAGCTCGGCGAGCAATCAAGCTTCGGGCGCGACGGTGTTCGCGTACCATGTCAACGAACCCAACCGCTACGGCGTCGTCGAGTTTGATAAGCAAGGCAAGGCGATCAGCTTGGAAGAAAAGCCGAAAGAACCTAAATCCAACTATGCGGTGACGGGGTTGTATTTTTATGACAACGATGTCGTGGGTCTTGCGAAACAACTCTCGCCATCCGCGCGTGGGGAGCTTGAGATCACGGATCTGAACCGGATGTATTTAGATCGCGGCGATCTGACCGTTGAGCGGATGGGCCGGGGGTATGCGTGGCTCGATACCGGGACGCACGAGAGCTTGCTTCAAGCGCACCACTTTGTGCAGACCATTGAACAACGGCAGGGGCTGAAGATTGCGTGCCCAGAAGAGATCGCGTATCGGCGTGGATGGATTTCTGAAGAAGGTGTTCTGAAGATTGCTGAGCGGATGAAATCCAATGAGTACGGGCAGTACCTGCTTCGCGTGCTCAAGGAGCCGGAGAACGAATGAACGCGACCGAGCTGGTCATCCCGGGCGTGTTTGTGCTTGAACCCAAGGTGTTCGGGGACGAGCGAGGTTTTTTCTATGAGAGCTTCAACGCGGATGTGTTCGAGCAACTGACCGGTCGATCGACCGACTTTATTCAAGACAACCATTCCCGATCGGCGCGGGGGGTGCTTCGTGGGTTGCACTTCCAGCTTGCGCCCAAGGCACAGGCGAAACTTGTTCGAGTTGTTCAAGGCGAGATCTTCGATGTCGCGGTGGATGTCCGTCCGGAATCAAAGACCTTTGGCAAATGGGTCAGCCAAACACTCTCGGCGGAGAACAAGAAGCAGATGTGGATTCCCGAAGGGTTCGCGCATGGGTTCTTGACGATTTCGGAAACCGCGGAGGTGCTGTACAAAACCAACGGGTTGTACGCGCCGGAGTTTGAACGGTGTGTGCTGTGGAATGATCCGAGTATCGGGATCGACTGGCCGATGACTGAGGGCTTGGTGATCTCGGAAAAAGATTTGGCTGGGCAAGCGTTGTCCGCGTGCCAGTTGATCTGAATCATTTATTTGAGCGCGGCTTTGTATGCCTTGAGCGTTTCTTCCGCGGCTCGTTCCCAGGTGTAGTTGGTGCGGATCGTGTGTTGGAGATCGGAAGTGTCGCTTCCGGAGTTGTGCAGTTCCAGTGCACGCAGGATCGCATCGCGGATGGATTTGGGGTCCGAAGGATCGGAGTATTGCACCGCGTCCCCGAAGTATTCCCGTCCGGAGCCTTCGCTCCCGACGACGAGCGAACAACCCATGACGCCCGCTTCAAGGTTCACCAGTCCCGGAGTGTCGTACCAGCTGGGGCTGACATGCACCGATGCGGTTTGGTAGATGCTGCGAAGCTGGTCAGGTGATTGGTGCTGGATGAATCGGACGCTTGGTCCGGCGCGTTCGATGCATGTTTTGTGGTATGCGGAGCTGAACCGGCCGGGGGAGCCGACGATGGTGAGGTTGATTGGCTCGCCAAACTCTGCGGACACGGCGCGGATGAGGTTGAGCTGATTCTTGCGTGGTTCGATGCGTCCGACGCAGATGACCCCGGCGCGAGCGGTCGGTGGTTCGTCGGAATGTTGCAAAAACGCGTTGCAGACCGCGTTGGGGATAGGAGCGTGTGATGCTTGCATCTTGAACCGGCCTTCGATCCGTTCCCATTCGATGGTGCTGTTGGGGAGGCACATCGCGGCGTTCGAGAGGAGGTATCGAGCGGCGGTGTTGAACCGGAATCCCATCAGATCGAGTGGGGTATTGACGCCTTCTTTGAATCGTGAGCCGGTCCATCGTTCGATTTGGCGGACGGATTGGAAGACTTGTTCGCCGAAGATGCGGGCGATGAATCCGTTGAGTCCGGTGCGTGCTGAGGTGTCGAAGCGGGCGGTTGGCCAGTAGATCGTGCTAAGTGTGTACGGGAGTTTGTGCTTCATCGCGGCTTTCGCTGCGGGGAGATTCTCCCAGATCCGGTCAAGGTGGAAGAGGTGCACGAAGTCGTATTCGTTGGAGTCTTTGAGCGTCGGGAGTTCATCGACGGGTCTGCGGTGGACCACGACGCCCATGCGTTCGAGGGCACGCTGCGTTTCGATCACTTGGATCGTGTCGCCGCCGGGGAAGGTTGTGAGATTTCTACGAACGAGCCAGAGTACACGCACCGGTGGAATCCTTAGGAGGGGACATTCGCTTCAATGGGGTTGAGCGATGTCGTCGCGAGATCGTCGGCATCAAATGGGAGGTTGAGGAGGCGCTTTGCGATTCGGATTGAAGCACGGCCGTCCCCAAATACAGTCGTTGGTTGCGCCATCTTCGCGTAGACATCCGCATCGTTGAGCAGTGTGGATGCGTAGCGGGTGATCTTGTCGCGGTCCGCGCCGACGGAGAGGACGACTCCTGAATCGATCGCTTCGGGTCGCTCGGAACAATCGCGGAGCAGCAGTGTTGGGATTCCCAGTGCGGATGCTTCTTCTTGCACGCCCCCGGAATCGCTCAGGATCATGTACGCATTCTGGAGGAGTCCGACAAAGTTCGCGTAGTTTTGCGGTTCGATCAGTTCAACGCACTCTTCGTTTCCGAGGATTTCGTGGACCGGCTCGCGGATCATGGGGTTGAGGTGGACCGGGAAGACGATGCGCACATGGTCGTGGTTGCGTGCGATGTCCCGGATCGCGAGGCAGATCTGTCGGATGGGCTCGCCGAAGGATTCTCTGCGGTGCGCGGTGACGACGATGAGGCGTTCGTTTGGGTCGGTGGATTCAACGACTGCTGGCTGATCTTGGCGCGTGCTGAGCATCCAGTTGAGCGAGTCGATCACGGTGTTGCCGGTGACCATGATGGAATCTGGTGAGATTCCTTCGCTCAGGAGATTTTGTTGCGCCAGTTTGGTTGATGCGAAGTGCTGGTCTGCGACGACGCCCACCGCTCTGCGGTTGATTTCTTCTGGGAATGGTTCGGAGTTGTCGTAGGTCCGGAGTCCGGCTTCGACATGGGCGACCTTGATTTTGTGGAGGGTTGCGGAGAGCGCTCCGGCGAGGACGGTCGCGGTGTCGCCTTGGACGACGACCCAGTCGGGTGTGTGGTTTTTGTAGACCTGTCCGAGTTCGATCATGAGACGGCCAACCACATCGGCGGGGGTCTGTCCCGGCTTCATGATGTCGAGACTGATATCAGGGTTGATCTCGAACTGTTCGAAGGTCTGGAGGAGCATCTCGCGGTGCTGACCGGTGGAGCAGACGATGGTCTGGTCATCGGGTCCAGCGAGTTGCTTGAGCGCGTGGATCACGGGCGCGAGTTTAATCGCTTCCGGGCGTGTTCCGAGTACTACAAGCGTTCGTGTCATGGGCTCCCTCGGGTGGTTCGAAGACTGTGCCGATCGATTGTACGGCTTTGTGGTCACGGCTCGTGTACATCGGCGGGTTTGCCCAAGAACTCCCCAGCAGCTATGATAGCGCACCAACGCATGTTATCTTCGCAGCCCATGATCGAAAACAACCACGCATCAGCCGCGAGATCAACAAATCCGTTGGCCGAGCCTGTCGTTGCAGACGGATCGGGGACTGATTCCGGGTCGGGATTCGGAACTGTTTCGGGTCTGACCGTGCTCATCCCGGCGTACAAACCAAGCAAAGAACTCATTCCGCTTATTCGATCGATTCTTGAGACTCGATTCGGCTGGGTTGTCGTGGTCAACGATGGATCTGGCGCGGAGTTCAATGCGATCTTCCAAGAACTGGATGCGATGGAGGGGGTTACGGTACTCCACCATGCGGTGAATCTCGGCAAGGGGGTCGCGCTCCGGTATGGGCTCAACCACATCGCGGTCTACGCGCCCGAAACCCAGGGCGTGATCACGGCGGACGCCGACGGCCAGCACCTCCCAGAAGACATCCTCAAAGTGGGTCACAAGCTCCTTGAGAATCCGAATGTACTGGTCATGGGATCGCGAAACTTCCAAGGCGATGTCCCGCTCCGGTCACGGTTCGGGAATGTGATGACGCAATATGTATTCAAGGTGTTCGCGCCCAGCAAGCTGAGCGATACCCAGACCGGCTTGCGTGGGATTCCGCTTTCGTTGATTCCGAATCTGCTTGTGGTGCCTGGAGATCGGTACGAGTACGAGATGCGGATGCTGATCGAGCTCAAAATGCAGGGCGTTGAGATGGTGGAGTGTCCGATCGAGACGGTGTACGAGGATGACAACGAGAGCTCGCATTTCCGCGCGGTGCGTGATTCGATGAAGATCTATTCCGTGTTCACGCGGTTCTTGTTGATCTCGTTCACCACCTTCCTGATTGATGTGGTCGTGTTTTCGATCGTGGATTGGACGACAAGCAACATTGCGCTGTCGATGGTGATCGCGCGTCTGGTGGCGGGTGTGTACCAGTTCACTGTTGTGCGTGGGTTTGTGTTCAAGTCCAACCGATCGGTGGTGAGTTCCGCGTTCTGGTACGCGTTGCTCGTCGCGGCATCGGGTTTGGTTTCCTACGCGCTCATCACCGCGGCGACGCTTGTTTCGTCGGTCGATGTCGTAGTGCTCAAGGTTATATCCGAAACGCTGCTGATCATCGCCAACTTCTCGATCCAGCGTCTGTTGATCTTCCCGATGACTTCGAGCCGAACCTCGGACTCGGCCTAAGCGACCCAGCACGAAAGCCCGACATGAGCAACACCGAGCAACAGACAAAGCCGCAGACCGCGCCAGCCGACGCGACCGATTGGACCGAGTACTACAAAGCGCCGTTCAAAGCGACCTCGATCACGCGCAACTTTACCGGAAAGCTTCTGGAGCGGTACCTCTCGCTCGGGAACGCTGTCCCTGGCGGCGCGAGCATCATCGAGATCGGCGGCGCCAACTCCTGCTTCTATACTCGGCTCCGCGACGCGCTCAAGCCAAGCAAGTACACCGTGATCGATCTGAACAACTACGGGCTCGATCTGTTCCGCGAGCAATACAAAGCGGACATTGATGCGGGCAAAGCGGACGCGATGCAAGCGGATGTGCTCGATACCCAAACGCTCGGCGATATTCCAAAGGCGGACATCGTGTTCAGTGTTGGGTTGATCGAGCACTTTGATCAAGCGGGCACCGCCGAGTCGATCCGCTCGCACTTCATGTTGTGCAAACCCGGCGGCCTGGTGGTGATGACCTTCCCGACCCCGACGCTGTTGTATCGCGGGACGCGTGGAGCGGCGGAGTTGATGGGGAAATGGATTTTCCACGATGAGCGTCCGCTCAGGTTCCCCGAAGTGCTTTCGACCTGCGATCAGCACGGCAAACTGATCCGCAGCCAGATCAACTGGCCGATCTTCCTGACCCAGGGCATCGTCGCGTACCAAGTCCAAGGCGAATCACAAAGCACGAAGGACCCGGCATCATGAACACGCTCGCGGTTGCACAGGTCTCTCAGATGGACACACTCATGGGGATGCTCGCGGTCGTTCAGATGGCGTGGCTCCCGGGATACATCGCGACGCGTGCGATCCGGTTCCCCAGCGGATTGATGCGGATCTTCGTTGGGTTCGCGTTCAGTTTGTGGTGGAACCTGATCCTCGTCATGACGCTCGCGGCGACGGGAACACTGGGCCGCACGGGCGTGCTCAGCGCGATTGCGTTAGAACTCGTGGTGCTGATCGCGCTGTGTGTCTACCAAAGCAAACGAAAGAGGTCTGAGCAGGTCACTGGAGTCGTTGATGCCGAACCGATGTCATCAGACGACACCACCAAGCGCGCGGCGGCGTTCGCGTTCTTCTGTGTGCTGGTTGTCTTCGGGATCTGGATGATGGCGATCGGCGACACCTTCATGCGGTGGGATGCGGTCGCGAGTTGGAACCGGTGGGCGACCGAATGGGCATTCTCCGGCAAGCCAAAATCGATGCGTGACTACCCACAGCTGGTTCCCGCAACTTGGAGCGTGAGCTACATGATGATCGGGCACGCGAACCTGCAGCAGTTCGCACGCTCGATCCAAGGTATGTTCCCACTCATGATCATGGGTGGGCTGTTCTGTGCGGGACTCGCAAACAAGTCGCGGTTGTTGTTCCGCGCGGTCCCGATCACCTTCGTGCTGATCTGGTTGCTCTACAAACCATTCTTTGTCTCAGGCTACATGGACATCCCCGTCGCGGCGCTGACGACGCTCTCGTGGTGTCTCATTCTCCAAGCAAAGTCGATGAACGACCGCGGCTCGATCATCCGCACGGTGCTTGCTGGTGCGTTTGTTGCCGGGATTGCCGGCGCGTGCAAGCAGGCGGGACTGGTGATGATCGTGTCGTTCCCGGTGCTGGTGTTGATGCTGATCCCATCACAGCACGGCGTCAAGCGCGTGCGCCTCGCGCTGGTTTCACTCGCGGTGCTCATCGGGGTGCTGCTGAGCTGGTACGGATATTCGGGGTATCAGCTGTTCTCGGGCAAGGAAACCTTTATTGGCGCGGAGCTTGTCGGAAACTTCCATCCAAGGCCGAGCATGGGTGGGCGGTTGATTACCGCGTTTGAGAAACTCACCCCGCCTTTGACGATTGGGCGCGGTGTTGATGGGGCGATCATCGTGTGGGTGGTCCTCCTTACCTCGCTGCTCGGCGTGTTCCATAAAGGCTCGCGAGCGGTTGTGATTGCGGTCGGGATCCCGTCGTGGTTCATCTGGGCGTTTGGTTTCAGCTACAGCACACGGAATATGGCCGTCGCGGTTCCTGCGATGGGTGTGGGGATGGCGGGGTTCCTGACGCTCGTACTCGATTTTGTAATGACTCCACGATACGAATCCATGCGGGAACGGGTCGTGAACTTCACCAAGCGGAACGCTCGCAGTGAGCGGTCCAACTCGTTTGGTGGGTTCAAGCCGCTGCTTGTTGCCGTGGTGGTGACGGCGGGTGCGGGGCTGTTCGGATACCTGTTGATCGATTCGGAGAAGATTGCCCAAGAGCAGTTCGATCAGCAGAGCAAGCTCGGCGAAGCGCCGATCAACCAGATGCTCTACGACGCCGACGGCGACAATCAACGGCTCGGACAGATCGCGTCGTCGTACGCGATCCTTCGTTTTATACCGGGTTTTGCCGATCGCGTGCATTTCTTGCCACCGGTTTCGTATGCAGCGTTCGAGAACCAATGGAAGAATCCGAAGGTGGATTCGTTCCTCGTGCGGGACATCAACCACATCGCCGACGACAAACGGATCATTCAGCAGGTTCAGATCCTGATCGAGAACGGACAGCTCATCGAAGCGGGACACTACGGCGGCTGGACCATCGCGGTCCGATCGTATGACGCGGAGACCACCGCGCCCCTCCCGCTCGAGCCGCTCCCTGAACCAGTGAAGCCTTAATACTTATTCTGGTACGCGAGCGATCATCGGCAGCGACCAGTTCTGCGGGAAGTAGATCCCGAACTCTTGGTGCGGGTCTTGGTAGACCGTCGGGGTCTCGAACCCTGCATCCTCGAAGTGTTTGATCAATGGTTCACGCCCGTAGACGCGCATCTCCAGGGTCGCCCCTTCTCCGCCGTGGAAGACGAGGTTGCGGAACTCTTGTTTCACGCCCGTCTTGGTGGTGTTGATCAGCACGCTCGAAGCGCCCTTTCCGACGATTTCGTAATCGTGGAGATCGGGGAAATGCTCGACGGTTTCGCCAAGCGTGAAGGGAACGCTGAAGATCATAACGCCGCCGGGCTTGAGTAGCTTCTTCGCATTCTCAAACGCGATGGATACCGGCGGCGCGACATGCTCGTAGACATCCGACGAGATGATGAAGTCGTAGGTTCCGAACAATGCGGGGTCCGGGTTGGTGACATCAAGCTGCGGCTCGTGGTCGTAGAAGGTGTTGGTGTACGAGAACACATTGGCGAGGCGCTTGGCATACACACCCCAGTCGCTCATCCCGATGCCCCGGATTTCTGGGCGTGGGGGCATGTCGGAGATGAGCATGCTTTCGCCGAACAGTTCCATGCTTAGCAAATGAATGATCGACCGCATACGGACGGTGGATCGGCATCCGGAGCATGAGCTGGTCTCGCGTCCGATTTTCTCTCCATCAACCTCGTTGCGTTTGCCGCAGATGTTGCACTGGAACTTGATCCGGCCAACAACGGGATTGACGATCGCGCGGATCGGTTTTTTGGGAGCGGGACGGTTTGAGCCGTTGTCGATCGAGAACTCGTAGCCGTAGCGTTCGAGGTCATCTCCGACGAGTTCGTCGGCGATTGCGAGCTGGTCGTTGTCGAGTTCTCGCTTCCATCGTCCAACGGAGTTTTTGAAGAACTGGTTTTCCTCATTGGAGTCTGTCCCGCGGCTCTTTGTGTCGGTCATCGGGAGTGTGCTGGAGTATGTGTGCGCATCAATGTTCGAGTAGCGGTCGATGTGGTCTTCGATCTGTGACTCCATGTCCAGACCGAGCCAATCGAGCACGCTCGCGATGCACCCGCTGTAATCCTCGACCAGATCCTCGTACCGGACTGTGTAGACCAGGTCCGGGTTCAAATCTTGGATCAGCTCGTTGTATCTGCTGTCAAATCTTTTCCAGTTCAGGAGCGCGGATCGGAAGTCGGTGCCCTGCATCTGCGCGATGGACAACGCTGAATCGCGCGGATCGCGGATCAGGTGGATGAAGCGGGCGTCGGGGAATGCGGGCTTGAGTGAGTCGATGCAATCTTTGAGGTGCGGGTGCTTGTCGCCGTAGTACGCGATGCTGTCGGGGCCATCAGAGATCACTTTGCCTTCCGCATCAGCGACCTTTGCGTAGAACTGTTCGGTCAGGGTGCGCATGCTTTCCTGGAGTTGGTCCGCCCAGAGTTCGTTGTGTGATTTACCGAATAGGATTCCTTCAGTAATTCCGATCCGGCTTCTGCGGATCATCTCGCCCATCTGGAGGACGATCGCGGATTCGTTGGTGAGCAGGATTCTTGGGTGAGCATTGAGCAACTTCGAAAACGCGGTGGTCCCGGATCGAGGAACGCCGACGACAAACAGCGGGCACGCGGCTTTCATCGGGTTTTGATCAGCGGTTGAGCTGTTGTGTGCAGGGGATTGTTCTGTGCTTGCATTCATGCTCGTTCGGTTCCTTCGATTCAACGGTACTCAGTTTCAGTTGCTGGCGGTTGCAGAATGCAGCGAGCCGTCTGGTGCGTCATCCCTGATGGCGTCATTGGAGTTCGTCTTGGTGTGCGTGTGGTTGTCGATCCCGACAACGGGATCGGGGCGATAGCGGTGGGGGGTCCACTCGCCCCATTTGGATTCGTAGTACGCTTTGTTTTCTTCAAACAACGCTTGGCGTTGGCTCGATCCCACCATGCTGAATCCAGCGGAAAGGTGGTGGTGGACGAAGACATCGCTGGCGCAGCAGATCCGGTATCCGCACTGTCGCACGCGCTGGCAGTAGTCGTCGTCTTCGAAGAACCCGCGTCCGAAGTTCTCGTCGAGTAGACCAACTTGCTCGAAAATCGAACGCGGGAAGATGCAACAGAAGAACGCGGCCACATTCATGTCGAAGACCTCGCCCGCACGCGATCGCGTGATCCGGAACGCTTCTCGCGGCATGTCCGCTTTGCTTTCGTAGCTCGTCTGAACGCGTGCCTCGTTGCCGATGTTGTTGGTGACGGGGCCGAGGAGTCCGATGTCGGGGTTGTTGCGGAGGTGGTTGACGAAGGTGCGGACCCAGCCGTTGGTGACGATGGTGTCGTTGTTGAGCAGGATCAGGTATTCGCCCTTCGCCGCTTTGAGACCGATGTTGTTGCCCTTGGCGAACCCGGTGTTCTCATCGTTGAGGATCACACGCACCCGGCCTTCGCGCGATTCGAGTTCTTGGAGGTATGCCGGGGTCTCATCACTGCTCGCGTTGTCCACGATGACGAGTTCGATATTCTGGTAGCTGTTGTCTGCGAGCACGCTATTGACCGCGTCTTTGGTGAGTTCAAGGTTGTTCCAGGTGACGATGATGACGCTGACGAGCGGATCGGATGTTGTGGATTCGCGGAGACTCGCCAGTTCGTTATCCAGCGCGATTGAGCGGTCCGACCAGCGGTTCTGTGCCGCGAATGCTCGGCGCTGATCGCGGAGTTGCTCATTGTCTTTGGTATCCAGTGCATCAGCGATCATGGTGACAAACTCGTCGTGCGACTTGGCGCAGTAGACGAGTCCTTCGAGTTCACCGATGTGGAGTTCTGGAAGGTCGGTCGAAACCACGGCTTTGCCCGCTGCGAACATTTCGTAGACCTTGACGGGGTTGGTCGCGAGGATGAGGTCGCTGAGGATGAACGGGATCATGCACACATCCATCCGCTCGACGAGATCGGGCAGCTTGCTGTAGGACACCTCGCCCGTCATCTCCACATTGGGAAGGTCGGCAAGCGAACCCCGCGCCCCGCAAGTATCCGCTCCGACGATCAGCACCGTGCAGGTCGGGTACGCGAGCGCAACCTTACGGACCAGATCAACATCAAACCAGTCCGCGACCGCGCCGTAATACCCGATGACGGGGCGTTGATCTGCGTTGCTTTGGTTTGGAATAGCCGCGAAGTGTTCGTAGTCGCACGCGTTGCGGATCATCGCGATCCGTTGTGCTTTGGGTTCTGCGAAGCCACGCAGCCAGTTGCTTGTAACGATCGTGAGATCCGCCCCAGCGAACAGCTTGTCTTCAAGCGTTTCCATGTTCTCAGCGATGTCCCCGAACCCGGTGTGGTGATCCATGCAGTCATAGACCATCCGAGCGTTGGGAATCGCCGCGGCGAAGGATTGCCACGCGGGATGCTGTACCATTGATACCGTTTGGCCGATCCCAAAGTCCAGCAGAAGCTTTCGCAATCCAGAGAGAATCTGTGCGTGTTGATCGTCTGCCATGCTGCAATTGTAAATCGGAGGCGACCCCGCAACATGGAACCGGATCTGGTGAACGATGGCGTGTGCATCGCCACCGGTATCGCTGTCATGGATCGGGATCTGCTCGTGATCGAACCCAGGTTTGGGTGTGTTGACAAACTGTGGAGACACATAGAACACGCGGTGCCCACGCAGCGCGAGTTGTTCTGCGAGATGCTGTGGGCGTTGGTGCCTGAAGAACCAATCGATCACGCCAAAGACAATGACCGCTTCGGGGACGCTGTCAAGCTCGAATGGTGTCGGTTTGGTGTGGGTAATCGTGTCGGACTGTGAGTCGCGTTCAGAAACAACGATTGGTTCGGCGACCGGAGCAGAGTTCTGAAAATCGAGTTTCTGCTGATGATTCGAGTATCCAACGGTGTGACGCATCAGCGGCCCAAGCGTCGCATAAAACGCGCGCTCAAGAAACCATTCAGTGCCGCTCGACATCGGAATGCGGTGCTTCACAAACTTACCGGTTCGTTCGATCAGTCGCGTGATCGAACGAAAGAACCATCGGCAGGACCGTTTGATGGATTTGCTCACCAACCGGAGTGGCGCGGTGATCCGCCATGAACCGGAGGTGTGGACGGATTCAACATACGCGATGAGCCGAGTGTATTCGTGTTCGAGCCATTGTCGGCGGAGCCGAAGCGCGTTGAGATGGACTTCCGCGTTTTCCAGCGCCGCGTTTCTCGTACTCAGTTCCGCGGTGAGTGCTGCATGCTGTGCTTGGGTTTCTTGAGCGAGTGTGTGCCGCTCCAATTTTATACGCTGGATATCGGCCTTGGCCTCTTCGAGTTTGTCGCTCATCGAATCGAGCTGTTCCCGTTCCCTGCGGAGGAGCATCTCGGTGTGCCCGAGCTTTCTCGATTGCTCTTGGGCAGTGGCATGCAGATGTGCCAGCCGGGTGTGTGCTTGCTCAACAGTGGTGCGCAGTTCGGTCTCGGTCGCGTTCTTGGCCGCGATTTGGGATGTCGTCTGTTCGCGGAGTTGGGTCATCGCGTTTTGAGATTCGATTCGTGACCGATCGAGTTCGGTTTGACGATCCTGTACGAGCGAGTTGTATCGGCGGGATCGTTCCTCCGCATTGTCGATCCATGAGCCGGAGAGTGTGCGGAGTTCTTCAAAGCGTTCGCGGAGTTCGTCAAAGCGTTCGTGATTTTCACTCGAGCCAGATTGTGCCATGCTGGTAAGGAGTTCAAAGGTATCCGCAACCAACGACGGCATCGACGAGCCAGACCCCGCTTGGGCGTTGTGATGCCGATACTCCGGAGAGACAAAGCGATCAACCGCGTCGCCGTGCTCTTCCAAGGCGACATCAATCCCGAGTTGCTCGCCGATTCGTCTCATTGCAGGTCGCCAGTCGTTGAGCAGTGCTGAGTACTCCACAAACACCCGAGGCGTGCCCCGCGTGTCAAACTCGGCGCGGAGGACATGGTCCAGCCAGAGCCACATGGATCGGCCCGAGTCGTAGCCATTCCGCATGCGGAGCGAGCCCGCGATCTCGCTTGGATGACGGATCGGGAACACGATCTTGGCCCGCACATCGAGCGTCGAAAACACCCGGTCCCACAACGGCATGAGCCGGCACATGCGGGGGTCTTTGAGAACGATCGGTTGCTTGAGATCAAGATCGAACTCGTCACAGATGCCCGCTGCGAGTGTATGGCTCCATTGGTCCAATGAACCCTGCGATTCGAGCAGGTCGATGATGTTCCGACCCCCGATGCGGTCGAGCATCGGGGTGTCGTTGCGGATGCCGATCTGTTCGAGCAGTTGGTCGTGTGTTTCTACGATCCGAACCGGTTCCCAGAATCCGGTCTGGTTGTCTGCCGCGGGTCCCGCGGAGTGCATGGGGAGTTGACCACCGAGCAAACCGAGCATCCGAGAGAGCATCGAGGTGCCGCTCCGGTGCATCCCCAGCACAACGAGCGCGCCGGGACGAACCGCTTCGGATTCCATCCACTTGCTTGCTGATTGGTTTGGGCTTTCAGGCGATTCGGACATGGTTTGGAAGGTCTCTCTGTGGTCTATATCCTAGCACCGCAGGCCCACCCAAACCCCTCCAAACTCGCGTCTGACAGCATGCTGGAGAGCTCCGAACAACTTCATGATATAAATTACAGGGACTAGAAAATCCGATTGCGGATCAATCATCGTCTTGATGGATGACGCCGTCCTCGATCCGGACGACCCGATCGCACAAGAGCTGCGATTGCGCCAGCGAGTGGGTCACCAGCACAACGGATTGACCCGAGCGGATCCTTTTGGCGAGTGTGCGTTCGGATTTCTTACGGAACTCCTGATCCCCAACACTCAGCACCTCGTCGATCAAGAGCACATCGGGGCGTGTGATCGTCGCGATAGAGAATCCCAACCTGGCGCACATCCCGGTGGAGTAGGTGCGGACCGGTTCGTCGAAGAAATCCCCGATCTCGGAGTACTCATGGATCTCATCGAGCCGGCTCGTCACTTCTCGTCGTGAAAGACCCTGCAGCATCCCGCTGAGCACAGCGTTCTCGCGTCCCGTGAGCACCGGGTCGAACCCCGCTTGGAGCGCGAGGAGCGACACGGAGTGTCCGTTGTTGATCATGGTGCCGTGATCTGGACGGAGGATTCCGGAGATGACACGGAGAAGTGTTGACTTGCCCGCACCGTTTCGTCCCAGAATCCCGAGCGATTCGCCGGGTTTGATTTCAAGATTGATGGACTTGAGCGCGTCAAAGTACGATGGGCGTTTGAAGACATTGCCCTTGCGCTTGTAACGGATGCCAACATCGACCATCGAGATGAGCGGTTCAGCAGCGTTCATTCCATCACCACCCGTGGGTACACATACCGGAGTTTACGGTACGCGATCAGCAGCACGCCACACACGATCGCAGAGAGTGCGCCGCGCCAGCTCAGCGCGAGCAAATCGGGGACGCTGTGATCGATAAACACCTCTCGGTAACACTTGATCAGAAACGCGGCGGGATTGAGCAAAAACAACCCGTGCCATTTCTGGTCGATCACGCTGTAGTCGTAGAAAATCCCGGACATGAACATCAACAGTGTCAAACCAGTCGGCACCAAGTTGGTCAGGTCCCGGAAGAACGGGATCGCTGCGGAAATCGCGAGTGACGCCGCAGCGGTAAACAATGCTTGGACAACAATGATTGGCAACAACGCGAACCAGTGCAGTCCAGGCGGATTCCCGTTCATCCAGACAAATCCGATGAGCAAGATGTACACCGGGATCTGCTTGAGTGCCGCTTGAACGAGCATCACCAGCGGGAAAAAGATCGGTTGTACCCCGGTCTGGAGCATCAGCTGCTGACCTTGCAAAATGCTCACGCTGCTGGTGCTGATGGACTTCATCGTCCACATCCACGGGATCAATCCCGTCATCAGCAGTAGCGAGTAGTTGTCCCCGCCTCGCGTCAGCAGGACATCGAACACGAGCATGTAGATCCCCATGTACATCAACGGCTCAATGATCCACCACCCAAAGCTTAAATAGTTCCGTCGAACCTCCGAACGCAGGTTGTACAACGCTTTGATCCAGACCAGTCCGAGCAGTTGGTTGAGCGGGGAGAGCGTGCTTGGATGATCGGGTTCAGCGTCGTCGGAAAGACTCTCGACAAACTCATCGCCGTACTGGTGGGCAAGCAGCAGATCCCGCGCCGTTTCATGGTCCCCCATCGCGCGAGCGGCGGCGGCGCCTCTTCGGTATCCGATCGGGAGTTCGGGGAACCGCTCACGCAGGATCGCCCATCGCGTGCCCGCTTCTTTGTATCGCTCCGCGTTCATCGCGGATTCGGCAAACTGGATATAGAACCCGGGTTGATTCGGTGTGCATTCCGCAGCTTTCCAGAGGTACCCAGACTCGGCTTCAAAGTCCCCATCGTGATTCGCGAGGAGCGCCAAGCTGGTCCAGGTGTGCGGATTGAGCGGACAATCCACGCGGAGTTGTTCGAGGATGCTCTTCGCAAGGTCCCACTGCTCGCGCTTCATCGCAACATGAGCAGGCTGGATTTTCGCGTACGGCTGGTTCGGGAATCGCTCGCGAGCGATCGCGAGTAAAGACTCTGCGGCATCAAGCTGACCCGCCTCAAGATGCGCGTGCACCGCTTGGAACCAGGTGGTGGGTTCGTCGGGGTAGACCTTGCGGAGCATCGCCCACCGCCGCGCCGCCATCGACCAATCCTTCTCGCGGACGGATTCGCGTGCCCATTCAAACGCCATCTCCGGCGGGACATGCTCGCCAATCTCTGGTGGTTGAAGTGAAACATCCGATTCCATAGCCCTGAAGATACCACCATGCACGGCTTGAGTAAAGGAACCGAGCGGGGTTCGAGGTCACTATGGTCATTTGCAGGACTGGGGTACGGGTCGGCCGCCGTTATTCGTGCCGGAGCGCGACGATCGGATCCAGATTCGCGGCTCGCATCGCGGGGTACATCCCGAAGATCACCCCGATCCCGATACTGATCGCGACCGAGAGCAGGACACTCCACATGGTCACGACTGTTGGCATGTCCGCGACGACGGTGATCAGCCATGGGATCAAAACCCCGATCCCGATCCCGATGAACCCGCCGGTCACCGACAGCACGACGGTCTCGATGAGGAACTGGCCGATGATCTGTTTTCGCCGGGCGCCGATGGCTCGCCGAATCCCGATCTCGCGTGTGCGTTCGGTGACCGATGCGAGCATGATGTTCATGATCCCGATACCACCGATGAGCAGGGAGATCCCCGCGATCGAACCCAGCACGATGTTAAAGGTCCGCTGCGTTGCTTCCGCTTGGCGCAGGAGCGCGAGCGGGACGCTCGTGCGGTAGTCGCCTTTGGGATGGTACATCGACAGCACCCGTTCGATCCCCGCGGCGGTCGCTTCGACATTCGCGATGTCATCGATCTGTACAATCAACTGATGGAGTTCGATCAACTCTCGTGAGTTGGAGCCGTTCCCACGAGTGACGGTGATGTCCCCGAAGCGTTCCTTGGCAACATTGAGCGGGATGTACGCGTCGATCTGCTGATCCGGTGTCTGCATCGTTCCCGACTGCGTGCTCTCGGATTTGATGATGCCGATGACTTTGAAGAATCCTTGGTTGATCCGGACCTGCGATCCAACAGCGGTTCGTCCCGCGAGGAGCTTGCGGGCGCCGTGCTCGGTCAGCACCACAACATTTGATCCTTGATCCATGTCCCGCTGGAGCATGATGCGACCAGCGAGCAGGTCGCGCGAGACCAGTTCAAACCAATCCGGGGTCGTCCCGACCAAGCGGAGCTCGGTGGTGCGTGATCCAGATCGCCCCTCACCTCGGATGAGCTTTGCGGGAACGGCACGGACGACGGTCGAGAAACTGCTTTCGATTCTGTCCATGTCGTCGTAGAGTAATCCGTAGATGTTCATGCGGATGCGGTTTGAGCCTGACGCCGCTTGTTCGATGGGTTCTTGTGAGTTGATGATGATGTTCTGGCTGCCGAGCCGGCTGATCTGCTCGATCGCTTCTTTGGAGGCGCCCTCGCCCACCGCGAGCATCGCAATGACCGCGCCGACGCCGAAGACCATCCCGAGCATGGTCAGGATGGACCTCATCTTGTGGAGGAGGAGCGTTTTGACCCCAAGCTGGATGTTGCGGAGGAATCGTGAGGAGATCATGCGAGCGCCTCGTTGGTGTTCGTGATCGGGTCTTTCTTGAACGGTTTGTTCTGGGTGATCGATTCGACCTTCCCGTCGCGCATGACGAGCTGGACCTGCGCGTACGCCGCGATTTCGGGTTCGTGCGTCACCATGATGATCGTTTTCCCTTGGTCGTGGAGCTCGGTGAGCAGTTCCATGATCGAGTCTCCCGTCGCGGTGTCCAGGTTCCCGGTGGGTTCGTCGGCGAGGAGGACCGATGGGTTGTTGGACAGGGCGCGAGCGATCGCGACGCGTTGTTGTTGTCCACCTGAGAGTTCGGTGGGGCGGTGACCGAGTCGATCAGAAAGCCCGACCCGCCCCGCGATCGCGATCGATCGTTCCGCGGCTTCACCCGCATCAATCCCCTGATAGAACAGGGGGAGCTCGATGTTCTCTTGCACCGTGAGTTGTGGGATCAGGTTGAAGTTCTGGAACACGAACCCGAGGTGCTGGAGCCGAAGGTCTGAGAGTTCATCGTCGCTCGTTTGCGAGATGTCCTGCCCTTCGAGCGAGTAGCAGCCCTTGGTGGGACGGTCGAGGCAACCGAGCAGGTTGAGCATGGTGCTCTTTCCAGAACCGCTTGAACCAGAGATTGCCCAGAAACTTCCGCGCTCGATGGTGAGGTCCACTCCCGCGAGCGCGTGGACATCCTGATCGCCCATCCGATAGGTCTTCCAGACCCCTTCGAGTTCGATGACCCGATTCGAGTGTGAGTTCATGGACCCGGGTTGGTGCGGTTGATTTCTGTTCAAGGCGCTTTCCTTGCGCCGCGTTTGGGCCTCTCGGATGGTGAAGCGGAGGGCGGTTTTTGCTCAGCAACCGGTTCGGTGGTCTGTGCGACTTTCTCTTCTATCGATGCAGCGGGTTTGGACTTCGATTGCTCGGTACTCAAAGGCGGGGTGAGCAGGACGCGGTCGCCATCATCGAGCCCGCTGATGATGTGGACAACCGTGTTGTTGTCTAGGCCAGTCTCCACAACCTTCGGCGTGACCTGGTTCCCGCTAGAGACATAGACGACCGTTTCATTGTTGTGTCCGACGACCGCTTGGATCGGGACCGACATCGCGTTGTCGTAGACTTCGATGTTGATGCTTGCTTTGCAGCTCATCCCTGTGCGGAGCGCGGGGTGGATGCCGTCGATCATAATCTGGGTGTCATAGACCTTGAGGTCTGGGTTCATAAACACCGAGGTCGCATCGGGGAGCGGCGCGATCTTGGTCACGCGGCCGGTAAAGTTTTGGCCTGGGAGGGCGTCGATGGTGATCTGCGCGATCTGATTGAGCTGGACTTTCCCCAGTGCGGTTTCGTGGATCTGGATCGAGACCATCATCGAGTCAGCGGTGGGGAGGTGGATCAGTTCTTGGCGTTCGTAGACCTCCTGCCCTTCATCAAGGGGCTCGGTGTCGCCGCGCCAACTGAACTGAGAACTGGTTGCGTACACCACCATGCCGTTGGCGGGCGCGAACATTTTGGTCTTGGATATTTGGTCTTCAATCTTTTCAAGCCGAAGCGTTTGTCGAGTGCGTTCGGCGCCGTTGGCACGCAGGCGTGCTTCGGCTTGAACAAGGTTGCTCGAGGATTCGCGTTTCACGCGCTCAAGGGCGAGCTCTTTTTGGGTGATCTCCGATTCAAGCTCGGTGAGCTTGCGGATATGGGTGAACTCTTTGAGGAGTTTGAGGTCCTCGCGTGCGAGCGCGAGCTGAAGCTCGGCGCGTTTCTTGGAGAGCTCATCTGCACGGAACTCGGTCTCGGAGAGGTATTTCTCGTTGTAGAGTTTTTGGGACCAGACAAACTCATCGGTTGCGCGGCGGAAGTCTTCATCCGCGAGGGTCACATCCGCGTCCGCTTTCATGAGCAGCTTTGGCCATTCGCCGTCGAGGTATTTGACTCTGTCTTCAATCGCGAACTGGTTCTCAAGCTCAGCACTCGCGATGTTGCTCTGATTTTGGATTCGGGTCACCTCAAGATTTTCTTGCGACGACACATAGTTTGCTTCAGTGTTCTCTACTTGAATCTGCTGGTCCACGAGCCGATCTTGGAGCGAGCTTGAGTCAAGCTCAATCAACAAATCGCCCTTCTTGACCACCGCGCCCTCGTCGATCACATAGATAATCGAGGTGCGGCCCTCGACCTGACTCTTCACGATGTGCTGATCTCGGGATTTGATGGTCCCGGTTTCTGTCAGGTTGATGGTCAACGGCCCACGCTCGACGGTGTACAACAACGCTTCGTTTGGGCGATTGGAACCATCGGACCCACCCATCATCACGGCGGCTGCGATACCGCCGATCACCACGACGGCGATGACCAAAATGGTCGCGTTCTTAAGAGTTCGGCTCATGGTGATTCCTCAGTTCTGTGAAACTTGATCGTCCGGGAGTTGGTCATTTGGTAGAATCCGGACGCTGCTTTGGGTGGGCATCCGCTCGGGGCTCGATGCTCCCGCCCCAGTCGTGTTGGTGATGTTGGTGGCGACATTGAAGTTGCCGGCCATCGCGTCTTCGAGTTGCTCGCGGAGTTCATTGATGTTGTACGCATCGGGATCGAACTCAACCCAGAGCCCATTGTTCTTGACTTCAAGCACACCAAGATCCCGCTGGAGACGGAGCTCGCCGATCCGATAGTTGACGACCGCGCTGGTGAGCGCGTCCTGCGCTGAGTTGAGCGAGTTCTGTGCTTCGAGCAGGTCACGGATCTCGGCGCGTCCCGCTTGGAGAAACAGGTTGGTCGAATCTACACGCCGTTGTGCAACGCGTACCGCTTCAGCTTGAATCCGGATCGTCTCGCGTGCTTCAAGCAGCGACCTGAGCACATTGCGCACATCAAACTTGACATTGTCCTCGACTTCTTGGAGTTGACGAACCGTCCGCTCGTACGCGATGAGCGTGTTGCGGTAGCTGTTGCGTTCTGCTGTGCGCTCAAATGGGAGATCGATCCCGAGCAAGAGCGAGTAGAACCCACGATCGGTCCGGATCTGTGCATCGTCTGATCCCGCTGTCCCCAGCGATCGGCTCTCCCCGAGCGAAGCGGATCCGAGCAGCGTCACATCGGCGCGGAGGTTGTCCGCCGCGATCGCGACCCCGCGCTGAGCATCAGCGATCGCGCCGACCGCGACCCGCAGATCAAGACGATTCATCAGCGCAATCAAGATCGCATCGGATTCCAAAAGTTCCATCGGTCCCGCATCTTCCATCGAAGGGGGAATCAACTCCGCACTCGCATCGGCGGCAAGCACCTCGGTCTCCTCGCTCGAACTCTGAGGATTCAGATACGGTGCGTACCGCTCGGAACCCAGCAAGCGGACGAACTCGTTGGGATCAAGCTGGATCCGCGCATCGGTCGGGAGTCCCATAGAAATTTTGAACTGATCAAGGCGTTGTTCCGCGGTTTGGATCGCGCTGATCCACGAGTTCCTTGCGCGAAGCTCGTCTTGCACCGATTGATCAACCTGAATCTCGGGGAGTCGTCCCGCATCAGCGAGCCGGCGTGCGCGGCGGGTCGAGGACGCGACGCGTTCGTAGTTGTCCGCCGCGTTCTGAACCCGGTCGAGTTGCTGGAGTACCGAGAGGTAGTCACTCGCGATCTGGACCGCGAAGCTTCGTTTGAACCGCTCGAAGGTGTAGATCGCGTAGACCACATCCCGCTCCGCTTGCGTCAACGGCTCGGTCACGACAAACCGGCTCGATCCACGCAGCAGCGGGATCGACAAGCTGGATTCCAGCCGGAGCCCGGTCGAGCCCTCGTTGGTGCCGTTGAGAAGCTTGGCGAGATCCACCGCGAGCAGTCCGGTGAACTGTGCACCGTTTTTGAAGCGCCTTGAGACACTGACGGAATCCTGATGGAGGATACCGTTGGTCTCGGAGGTGGCGCCGATGTTGGAACTCAGGATGGTGTCCGCCATCCCTTGCCAGGTGTTGCGGAAGTTGTTCGCTTCCAGATCGAGCGCAAGGGCGGACTGGAACACGGCTTCTTTCTGAGACTGGTAGGATCGGCTGTTCCGCGCGGCAATCTGTAGTGCGTCTTCGATTGTAAATATTGTGTTTTCAAATGCTTGGGGCGAATCGGTGTCCGGTTGCCCGCGATCATTATTATACGCATCATCGGGCCATTGCTCAATCCGCTGGTCATCAGCAGAACTCGCGCTCGCAGGGACCCGCATCGGGAGGTTCTGGTCAAGCAGCAATCGTCTGCGGAGCGAGTCGCTCGCGGGTTCGATCGTGAACCCATCGCTGTCGTATCCCATTGCGGATTTCCAAGATTCATCGAGAATTCGGCTCGCCGCGTCGTCCGCCTCGGCACGGTAGGACTCCGGAGATCGGCACCCAGCGAGCGTAAAGGCAACCACAGACCCCGCGGTCACCGCTTTCCACACACTGAACTGCTTGCCAACCATGCCGTTCCACCTTGCTACAGAGACCATGATGGACCCGTTCAAGATCATACTATCCAAGTCCAACGGCGTTGCAGCTTTGATATTGCCCATATCGATTCTCATCCACCACATCTGGGACGCAGACTTATGAATCACGCGTCTGTGGTTGAATCGGTCCGGCAATTCTTGCAGTTTCGAGGACCGGGCGGTCAGTCGGTCATCCGGATGATGTCGTCGATCATCTCGAAAGGATCGCCGATGATGGTGGGGTCAATTTCGAGTCGTTTCTCGTTGAGCACTTGCTTGGCGCGGAGAAAGGCTTCGTGTGCTTCAGTGATTTGGTCATCATCAAGTGCTTGCAGCCCCGCAATGACATCGAGAGCTGCGGGGGAACCCAGAAGCGGGAGAAATCGCTTAAATCTATTGGGCTCTGTCCAAACCGTCCATCCCTGCTCGACCATCCCGCCCCCGCGTCGCAAGAGTTCGGACGCGGAGGTGTAGTCGCTGTTCAAAAAATGACCGAGCGCCAAAGCGCGAAGGTTCTTGTACCGCCAAGGGTTGTTGTGGTATTCCGGTCCATGATCCAGTTCATACAGCATCAGTTCAGTCGCGGGCAAAAGCAATCGCTCATCAGTCAGGATCTCCAGCGGCTCCTGCACCTGATTGGATGCGGTGTTCATCACCCCAATGAGGACCCTGCCCATGTTCTCGTGTTCTTCTGATTGCGCGATGATGAATCTCATCAACGCATACAGGTGATCCATACTTCCTTGCCACTTCGGAGTCAGCGCGTATGCAAAGTCGGTGTAGGTTGTGTAGTCATCGATCCTCGCATTGATTGCTTGCTCAAACCAAAAACCGATGTCCCGGTCCTTGTGGATCTGCTGACCCATGGTGACGGTGATCAGCTCGTTCGCAGCGCCCGGCCACATCGGACGCAATGTCCACGCCTTGGTCAGGTACTGATGCGCCTTGAGCAAGTGTTTCCGAAATCCACTCCATTGTTCGTCTGTGACATCAGCAGCATATTCCCCACCACGCGATTCCCACGCCAAAGAGCGTTCTAAGCATCCAGAACTGAACTGCCCAATCCAAGGATCAGCATTCGGATCAGCACGAAGGAGTTCGTTGAGTTTCAGTTTGTCTTCCTGCGGGAGCGTGGTGTAGCTTGACCCATGATTCGCGATCCGTATCGCTACAAACTCATGAAAGCGTGGGGCGATCGTTTCAAGGGACGCCGCTTGAACCAGCAGCTCAATTCCATGCTCTCGAGCAAGGGTAATCGTCGTCTGTTCTTCTGGCTGCTCCGAGCATGCGAGAAATAAAGCAGCTTGTAGCCAAGCCGCCGCGGAGAGATATGGAGGGTATCTATTCTCGTCCATCTGGTACGAAATTTCCAGAAGCCGTTCAGCGTGCCAGTGGTAGTCTCGATCCGGCCCATTATCGCTCGGCTGCGAGTAGTGGTACATATATTGAACAAACAACGGGGGCGTATCGTCCAGCTCCAAGAGCTCAGGATACATCGTCCGGAAGGACTCCCTCCGATTTGCGAACCGATCGCCATAGTAAGATCCCGCGCGGACAACCGAGTCGATCAACTCAAAGTACCGTTGTGAACGCTTCGGATCATCCGATGAGAACTCGTCATATTCATTCTGCACAACCGACCAGAGGTAGTCGTATCCAGATTTTTTGAATGATTCTGAGTCCGGATGATTCGATCCATCTTGTCCATGTGCGGCATTGCACACAAGCAAAGAACAAAATCCCAAGGTTGCGATCCAACACCACAAGCGGTCCATACATTCTCCTCAAAGGAGCAGTATAGTGGATCGAGTTGTCCTTGCTCAGAACTCGCTTGAATGGAGCCGGGGGGAATCTAAAATACATATGTGTTGAAACGCTGGAAGTCCTACAAAAAGCGATTGCCAATCGCTCTTTCAGCATTGGGAACTTGTCATTTGGGACATATATGGGACACTCTGATGTCAAACAAAGCAATCGGTTACTGTCGTGTGAGCACGCTTGAACAAGCCCGTGATGGTCTGAGTCTTCAAGCTCAGGCGAAGAAGATTCAGTGGTACTGCGAGAGCAGAGAAATCAATCTTGTTGAATGCCGTGAAGACCGCGGGTTGAGTGGGCGTAAGGCATCAAACAGGCCGGGTTTGGATGCGGCCATCGAGCAAGTAATCAATAATCGCGGAATGTTGATCGTGCACAGCTTGTCTCGTTTGGCCCGGAGTGTGAAAGATTGCATAGATATTGTCAACCGATTGGAACGGGCTGGTGCTGAGCTCGTGTTGTTGAGCGAGAATATCGATACCAGCTCTGCGTCGGGGCGAATGTTCTTTCATGTCGTCGCCGCCATGGCTCAGTTTGAATCGGATCTCAATGGTGAGCGTGTTCGATCGTCATTGGATTTAGTCCGATCACAGGGCAAGCAGTACTGTCGGAATCCACCGTTCGGATACAAGTTCGTTGATGGGCAGATCGAGCCAGATCAAGGTGAACAAGCCATTGTGAAGCGAATCAAGAAACTCCGGGTGAAGAACTGGACCTATCGCAGGATCGCCAAGAGATTTGAAAGCACGGGTGTTGTCAACAGGCGGGGCAATCCGTTCCCGTTCCAGGCCATCGCTGCTATCGATCATCAGGTTGAAGAGGGCGAGATCCATCGCCCCGCCAGATCGAGACGGAGAGGGCAGTGATAGTTTCTCGGGGTTATTGACTCGACAAAGAACGAATTTCAAGTTGTCAGTGGTTGTATTCTTATGGCATCTTGTTGAGTGGTCATTCGGAGACGATGACTGAGCTTGAATGGCTTGTCATGTGACTTGAACCTATAGTATAGTGTGACAAATATTCGCAATAATTTTAGAGTTTGTGATTTCCAAAGCCGTGCGCGTGCTTGTTGTTTTTTAGGTAGTCGCTGGAATGTTCTTGTCGGATGGATTCGATGAAGCCTCTCAAAAAGACAAGCAAGTCTACAAAGGCGATCCGGAACCGAAATGCTGGGCCGCAGTTGAAGGGGGAGAAATCACGGGCTGTTCCAAGGCCGTTTCCCTTTGAGTGTTCGAATAGCCCAAGTGCAGTGATTGTACGCATAGCTGGTCGATATGAGGCAGCTCTCTTGAAACTGCGAGATCGTTTGAGGAATGAGGATCTTGTACCAAAAAAGCCAAGTATGGCAGAGCAGGCTACTCAGAGTCAGCTCGAATCACTGCTCAGATGCCAGGGTATTTTTAATATTCGTCGCGGAAAGAAAATCAGGATTCGGAAGGGAGCTGGTGGAGTCCGTTATCCAGTGATGACGAGGGGTCAGGGTGCCATAGCTGGCATTGTTGAGGATGTAAACTGGAAACTGACGCGCACTGGAAAGCTCAAACGGTTGCTGGAAGAGTCCCCAATCACGCATCATGTTGTTCTTGGTCATGAGAACTTGTTCTGTGGCACACACGGACCGGATGAAGTGTGGGCGTCATACGCTCGTTTTTGGTTACGATTCGACAAGTTGTGGGCAGAACTTAATCATTTCGCGCCTGGATGCCTAGTGGCAATCGAGATGGATCGAGTTCGAGAAGGAAAGCAACGCGGGGTTTGGATTCATGCCCACTTACTGATTCCGGGTCCGATTGAAGTGGAAGATTTAGAGCGAGTGATTTTTTACACTTGGGACGCTTCGATCAGGGGCAAAGAGTCAAACTTTCACGATATCACAACGCACTCAGATGAAATGGTAAGAGAGAGGGCATTCCGCTATGTTCTTGGGGTGACTTCACAGATGGGTAGGCCATTCGCTAAGCATCTTGTTGGTTTCTCGCCTCCGCCAAAGGCGTTAAAGAATATGCGGAAGAAATGGAACGAAAATGGGAGCGTGATACCCAAACAGCTTTGGATGTATCTCGCCTTTCACGCGAAGGCAAAGGCGTCGCGTGGGACTGTCCGATGGAAAGGGAGTTGGTATCACTCCGCTCCTCGCTCTTCCCATAAGACTAGATAGAGAATAAGAAGTAGAGGGAGCTAGACACTTTCGATGATTACGATACTGTAGCTAGGCTTTAGAGGCGCCTTCGTATCGGTGGTAACTTTGGGATAAGGTAAAGTCTCATTCATGGATGGAACGGCTAGCGTGAGCGAGCAATCATTGAAATCGGCGTAAGCGCATGTTATTAAAGGAATTGGGGGGCGGCGATTGGCAGTCGGAGTTTGTGCCTTTGATTGGATTAGTAATGAAGACTAGATGCGTACAGCTTCGTTTAGGTTCGTAAGCGTTTACGACGATAGCGATGCATGCGTGCATCTCAGTTGAGCTTACGGCTCGGTGTAGGGAGATCGCATGCTGCGCTGCTGTGAAGATATCAAAGTGAGGGACATGATTCAACTCGATGACGAGTTGTGCGTGCTGGCGGATGTGTCGGGTGTGATTCACGATTGAATGCAGGGGCACGCGGTAGTCGCCAAGGGTGTCGGCAGGAGACGCAGTTTCGATTTTGATATCGGCTCCGCCAGCTCGCACGCCAACGGGATTCAGTGGATCAACACCTTGCGCCTCACGCGTGCGCGCCTGCGCGTGAACTGGGAGCACGGGAGATGTACGACAAGAAACCGGTGCAGGAGAGCGATCTCGATGAGGGTGCGGTGGTGGACGCGCGATGGAGAGACGCAACGATTTCTGATGTTAAGAAGGATCCGCCTCCGGCTGCGCTTGGTTCGCCGAGAAATCAAAAGTAAATTGGAATGTGACACGGCGTTGTTCAGTGTTTTGGAACTGCGCGTGAACATCAGCGGGTTCTCGACGGGGGGCACAATCAAGATCGGATCAGCGGAGCGGGAGCGGTTTCGATGAGATCACAAGAGCGCGTCACATACTCGCTCGGAGTTCGTCTGCTTCGATTCAGAAAAACCAATTGCCAATCGTTTTCTTTCCCACGCTCTCATGAGATTGAGAACGCTCCGGAGAAGTAGTGGGGCGGCGGCCCGAACTTGGATCCATATTCCGCCAACTACAAACGAACTCAAGAGCGGAGACAGCGAGCTCAGGGGCTGGAGAGGGCTCAGGGCTCTTGGGAGTCGATCAAGTGCTACAAGTTGACTGGAGGCGGCTTCAGCGGCGTTGTACATGGAGCTGGGGAGTTTGATGCTTCAATCAAGACCATTTTGCGTTCATTGTTGCAAATTTGAGTGGAGCTTCTCTTGTCAAGTAAAGAGAGAGTGTGACATGACATCGATTGGCGATTGAATTGTGGTGCGATGATTGACTGGATCGATTTGAGCCACAGATCGTCTGCGGTTGTATGTGATGTTAGTTTGTTTGTGGCCACCGGTTTGAAATGATTGTAGAGGGCCCGTCATATACGAAGGCGACACTATGCCGCGCCCGAGTGATGGCAACATGTAGTTTGTCTTTTGATTTATTGAGATGAACCAAATCGCCGCTGGCTAAGTACTTCTTAATCGGACCGGTAGGCACAACTAAGACGCGATCAAACTGAAGTCCCTTAGATAGGCCGAAATTTAAAGCGTTGGCTCCATAGTCATTTGCCCTCTTGTCATACCGGAGGACTTGAGGTTTAAAGTGTTGTATGTACTGCTTGGCTATGGTCGAAGCAACGAGAAACACACCGTCGTGTTCGGTTGTTTCATTGTGCAATGACGACATCGCTTCCATGTTGGGCCAAAGCCTGTTCGCGAACTCACAGATTAGTTCATTGCATCTATGGGTGTTGCTCATGGGCTCAAGTACGCACAGTTGATTTTTATTCCAAATGCTCAATAAATCAAGGAGTTTGATTCCAAGATATTGGCTATTCTTGTTTGAGGGGTGCGTGCTATAAATGTGTTGCCTCGGATCACCAACTAGGGTGGTGCGGATACCCGATTGCAATAGCATCTCAATCACTTCAAGATCCCATCCCGCTAGATCTTGGAACTCGTCAAAGTAAAGGTCAGTGTAAATCTGCCCAAGGCGGGAGGTCACTGCATTAGATGACGCCTCTTCGCATTTGACTGCGAACTTCGCAATCTTGTCAGAGTAAATCATATCTCCATTAAAAAGGTAATGGCGTTCGGTGTCTGTCTCTTTGCTGCCTCTTGCGGACATCTGATTTACAAACAACAATGACTGTATACGCTTCTTGTCGTACTTGGAACGCTGAAATGGTCTCACGCATTCGCGCAGCAGAAACCCAAACCAAGTCATCACTTCCACATAGTTCGGAACGCCAGAGTTCAGCTCATCAAAGCGTCTAGTGATTTCGCGAGCGTTGTTGTTCGTGTATGTGACAATTGCAATCCGTTTGTCAGAAGCGGCGATTGCGTCGTTGACGAGCCGGGTTGTTTTTCCTGATCCGGCGCATGCGATGATGACGCTGTTCTTACTCGATGGCATTCGTTATGTATCCCGGAACATTCCATGTCTCTGTTGATTCGAACATCTTGAGAGCGCAATCAGTTTTGTTGCCGCTCTTTCCCATATACTCCAGCAATTCGGTGTCACTCTTAAAGTCCTGGCCAAGGATTGTGTTTAAGGTGTCACGAGAGTTGGCTTTCAGCAATTGCGGCTCAAGTGTGCTGTGTTCCTCGTCTTTGTCAAAGCAGATTGAGATCGTTGGGTGCTCAGATTTTAGGTAGCCCTCGTACTTTTTCTCTACAGCTGCAACATCCCCGTCGTTGTCGGTGACAACTCGCACATCAAGTTTCAACAACGCTCCGATTTCTAAAAAGCGTTTAAAAGCAAGTCCTCGGACTGAGATGACATCGACTCCGTCCTCAAGCGGTAGCTTTCCATGCTTGGCTTTGTATGCGCGCTGTACAATCAGTTCATCAGATGGGCCTTCAACAAGGATACTTTTGCTTGCTAGGATTAGCCGAAGAGTATCAAAGCCAGGCAACTTCATAAAGTAGTTGACAGTGTCTGGGGACAAATCTGTAAGCGACGCAGTCAAGCCATTGTTGGATAGGAGCTTTAGATTGTTGACTCCCAGCTTGTTCAACACGAATGCACTGTGCGTGGTGATGACGACTTGTTGGTGTGAACTATCGTCTTCAATCTCTTTCAATAGTGTGTTGAGGCTGGAATACGAAAGATGGTTCTCGGGTTCTTCAATCAGAAGCACTCGTGACTTGCTTGCGTCAGCAACCGCCAATCTCAGTTGTATACGGCACTGCTCACCTTTCCCTGCACAGTCGAATGGCAAATCGCCCAAGTGGGCTGATATCGCATTGTCCCATGAAGATCGCGATGACAAGTCCATTTTAATTGAAAGCTTATTGGTTGAAGACGGAGTGCCCTGTTTTTCAAGATGTTGATTGATTGCAGACACCCCTTGCTCATCAGAGAAACCGTGTTGCAATTTCTTGTAAGCAAGTGATAGTTGCCGTTGCTGGCTGTCGGACAGCGCGCTGGACATCACTTGCGAGAGATACTTATTCGGCCCCCAGTAAGCTCTCGCGAGACTAGTGTCGATCGAGGTAGCTCTGAAAGGGAGAGCCTTAAGTGTCACGCCTTCATTGGCAAAGGATCGCCATTGAACCCTGTAGTACTCCACTGGTAGAACAGTTGGGTTGGAACTATCTGCTGCATACTCTTTGAGTTCTTGCGTGTAATCGGTGTCCACACTTATTGAAAATGCTAGACCAGGGCAATTTTCATTCATTGTGTTGTTTGTGCCCAACAACTTTGCCAACAACGGGTTTGCATCATCGTCGTGAAGGTATGCTTCAATCAAAATTCTAGGTGGAGGCGCGTTCTCATCATCCTGCCGCTTAAGGAAAAACTCTTTGACATTGTCAGCGTTGAAGAGATAGGGGTCAATTGCATACTGAACAGGCCGACCGTCGTACTTCCCCGTAAGGGCGAGCCCAAGGGCTTCAAGAATGGTACTCTTCCCAGTTTCATTGTTACCGACGATCAGATTGAAAATCGGATCCAACTCTATGTCTAGAGTCTTGAGTCGCTTAAATCCTTCGATGTGCATTCGTTTGACATACATTGTTTGATCTTATCATTTCTACCTTGGGAACGGACGGTTCTATGAATGTGACGGAGATCAGCTCAATCACAGGATTGTGTATGGAGTTGGAGATAAGAAAAAAGCAACGGTTTGTTCTTGTAAGTGTCAGTCAATGCAGGCGTTACATGACATCGATTGGCGATCGTTTTGAAGAATCGGATCCCTGTCAGTTACTCTTGTTCTCTCAGAGCCTCGTAGAGGCGTGCTGGGCCAAGCAGGACTTCGCGGAGGCCATTCCGGACGCTTTCGGATCCCAAGGCTTGTGTGCTCATCGTATTGTGTGCATCAAGTGCTCCCATGATCGCGTTCATCAGTTCTCTTTGGAGATCGGGCGAGTTTGAAAACTGTTGCTTCGTGTTGTTAGCCGCTTGCTTCTGAAGAATCTCGGACTCCATCAACTTACCTTTGATGACATTGTTGACATACACCAGTTTATCCTGATCAGAAAGTTCGCCTTCAAACAAGTCGTTGACTTTTTTGATGATCTCATTGAGGAACGCCTTCTCTTTCTCGTGGATCTCGCCGCCCCCAGTGCCCAATGGATCAAGAGGATCAGCTTCGCCACCAAGGGGCATCGCACGGCGTCCTTTGCTCTTGAGATTGTGATGGGTCAGAGCCAGCTTTGAAAGATCGATCCCCTCCCGTTCACGCCCAAAGTCGAGCAATGGAGCGAGACGCTTGTAGAACATGGCCCGCTTCTCAATCTCGGTATTCCCGTAATCGAAGATCTGGGACAGGAATGTGTAGAGCCGGAGATAGGTCCCCATATCACTCTTGAAGAGGAGTAGGGCGTTCATTTCGGTCTTTGCCTCATCAGCCGCTGTGTCGTCGTCCAACTCAATGGCCTCTCGGAATCGAGTTTGGGCGGCTTTATACTTTTTCATCAGCCGATCAACGACTGGATCGAGTGCGTTGACGAGCTCGGCCTGTGTTGCATCCGGCTTCAGCTCAACAGCAACAACGCGATCGACTTCAAAGTCGTCGTAGTGTCCAGCCCCATCCAACTTGTTTCTGAGATCGAGTATCAAGTTCGGATCAGTTGTTGATGACAGCTCTGCCGTCTCATAGTAAGTCTTGAATGCTTTGAGAACCTCGTCGGCACTGTTCACGAAGTCCAGCACATAGGTTGTATCCTTGTCGGGATACGCCCTGTTGAGCCTTGAGAGCGTCTGGACCGCTTGAATCCCCGCGAGGCGTTTATCGACATACATCCCGCACAGCAACGGCTGATCAAACCCCGTTTGAAACTTGTTGGCCACGAGCATCACTTGGTATTCATCAGTGTCAAACGCATCCCGAAGCTTTCGGCCCTTGAGATTCGGATTCATCGACTGGCCTGTCTCGGTAAATGGATCCGGTCCGGATTCAGAATCACGAACTTCACCAGAAAACGCGACGAGTGTTCCGATCCCGTACCCTTTGTCTGTGATGTATTTGTCGATTGCGAGCTTCCATCGCACGACCTCTTTGCGACTGCTCACTACGACCATGGCCTTGGCCTGTCCGCCGAGCAGGGGCGATACTTGATCACGGAAGTGCTCGACTACGACTTCCACTTTTTGAGAGATGTTGTACGGGTGCAGTTTGACCCATCCCATGATCCGCTTGAGTGCTGCGCTGCGTTCGACTTCCCTGTCTTCCAGCTCTTCGCCCTCGTGCGCGAGCTTGAATGCTAGTGAATATGGTGTGTAGTTCTTGAGGACATCTAGGATGAATTTTTCCTCGATCGCTTGTCGCATCGAATAGACATGGAACGGTGTCGGCACATTATCCTCTGCTGGTTTGCGTGAAGGATCTGGACGCGTGCCAAATAACTCCATCGTCTTGGACTTCGGAGTCGCAGTAAACGCCACGAAAGTGATTCCGGTGTCTTGCGACCGCCCGGCCATCTGTGCCGCGAGCACATCGTCCATCGTGATCTCGCCACCATCCGCTAAATCATCGATCTGTTCTTGCGAGAGCAAGGCCTTGAGTTTGGCTGCGGCTTCGCCTGATTGTGAGCTGTGTGCTTCATCTGCGATTACAGCGAATCGCTTACCTTCAGTTGCCGAGAGTTCGCGCACCTTCTCCAGTGCAAACGGGAAAGTCTGGATTGTGCAGACCACAATCTTCTTGTCTCCGGATAAAGCCTCGGCGAGTTCTACGCTCTTGCTTCCGGCTTCGCCTTTGATGCTTGCGACGACGCCCGTTGTGCGTTCAAATCCAAAGATCGCTTCCTGGAGCTGCGTGTCAATCACATTGCGATCAGATACAACGATCACCGTGTCAAAGAACTTGTTGTGTTCGGCGTCATGCAGATCCGCGAGGAAGTGTGCCGACCACGCGATCGAGTTTGTCTTACCGGATCCCGCAGAGTGCTGAATGAGATATCTTCCCCCAGGACCGTCTTTGAGCACGGCTGCTTGAAGCTCCCGTGTTGCGTCGAGTTGATGATACCTCGGGAAGATAATCTTCTTGATCTGCTTCTTCTCATCCCGTTCGGCGAGCATGTACCGCCCGATGATCTCTAGCCAGCCTTCACGCTGGAAGACATCCTTCCAGAGATACGCTGTGCGGTAACCGCCGCCCGCGTTAGCCGGATTCCCTTTCGCGCCGTGATTGCCCTGATTGAATGGCAGGAAGGTGGTCGCAGGCCCCGCGAGATTTGTTGTCATCTCCACTTCGCTGCTGCTCACAGCAAAGTGCACCAACGCTCCGCTCGGGAAAGTCAACAGCGGTTCGCTCCCCTTGCCCTTGGCCTTTGGATTTCGATCAAACTTGTACTGAGCTATCGCATCAGAGATGCTCTGTGTGAAATCGGTCTTGAGTTCGATCGTCGCTACAGGCAGCCCATTGAGGAACAGCACAAGATCAATGTTATTCTCGTTGTGGAGCGAGTATCGAACTTGCCGGATCACCCGCAGTCGATTCGCCTTATATCGAACGAGGATGTCGGGGTTGATCGCCATCGCGGGCTTGAACTGGGCGAGTGGGAGTTTCTTGCGGAGTCCCAAGAGATCAATGCCGTGGCGGAGCACATCAAGCGTGCCATTCTTGTCGAGCGATTCGCGGATCCGCGCGAGCACGGTGTCTCCGGCTTTGGAGCCGTGATTCTTTTGGAGTGTGTCCCACGCCTCGGTCTGTGTTTTCTGTATCCAAGCCAACGCATCCTCAGGGAAGAGAGCGAGGCCCCGATCATATTTCGCAGCGTCCCCTTCCTCATAGAGCCACCCGTTGGCAGAAAGGTATGCGCAGATCTCACTCTCGAAGTTGATCTCAGTGTGTAGACTCATACTACACCCTCTCCTTCGACGCTGGCGCGTTCAATGTCGTGGAGCGAGCGTCCGTCTTCAGCTTTCCAATGATCCCAGCCACTGAGTGATGTACCGCCAAGAGCGCAGGCGGCACCGCTTGGTGTTCTAAATATATGATCTTTGAGAAACACTATTTTTTCGCCATCAACCCGAATTACACCGGCATCAATGAGTCGTTCGCGCCACTTTGGTATTCCCATAGTTTCCCCCGATGCAGTGACTCGTTCCCGTCCTATTGATCCTGACAACACAACAAATCCTTCAGTTGTATAAAGACCTTTTGCATTTGAGTCGCTGTAGTTAAATCGATAAACTCGTTGCTCATCGCCTTCGCTTGCATCGGCGACCGCACGGAACAGTGGGAAACCGAGAGTTGCTAGCAGCGTAGATCCAGTCTCGAAGAATTCATGGCACTCAGCTTCAAGGGGTGCAGGAGTATGTGGTCGGCTTCCGCTGGTGCCGTTGAGATCGCTATAGCGTCCCGCCTCGCGTGAACTCTGAATGCATAACCATTCGAGAAAGACTGAGTGCGTGAGGGTAAGTGACTCAGTCCTGGAAATAAGCACCAATGCACGATCCCAGAAGTCCTTCTCGTTGTTGTGATTTTTGAGTCGTCCTCGTAAATCGCCAGTCTGCCCGATGTAGACTTGGCGTTCTTCGTCGTCGCCACCGAACAGGAAGTAGACGGCAACCCGCCCGCTCTCGTCCATTTTCAGGAACTCGGGTAGCAAGCTGCGGGGCACTTCTATGACCTGCACGATTCGGGTCGTGATCTCCGCAATGCGGATCCCGCGTGGATCGCCGCTTGGTAGGAAAATTTGAATTGTCTTTGCATTCGAGTTCATGATACATCACCTGCTGAAAAATTCTGTTGTTCAATAAGATTTGCAAACTTGAGTACGAAGTGGCGTAAATCTTCCACGCCAATCACCGTTTCCCATTTCGGATCAGGTTGCTTGCCGTTCCAAAGCCGTACACTGCCAACTTCCCGTTTGTCGTTTGGAATAAACTCGACGAGGCAGTGGGCGAAACTGTGCCTTATCACTCTGATAAGTTCGCCAAGTGTGTCGTCTTTTAACTCGCCCTTTGATGCCTTGATTTCAGGCCAGCCATGAACCTTGACGAGTTCTTCAAGCGGAGTCGGTTGGATAGTACAGCTTGGATGTTCGTATGGAAATATGAGCAAGCCGAGCAGCGAGTTGATGAGCTGAGTAAACTCGCGGACATCCTCGCCGTTCTCCTTGGCCGTCTCGATTGCCTCAAGATTCAGGCGTGTTCGTTTGGCAAAATCGATCACAAACTCATCGTTGAATTCCATTATGCGGCCCCCGGTTCTGTTTGGGTCTCAGATACTGTACGCACATCAATCTTCCCGGTGACCGCGGCGGAGATCAAAGCCGTCCGGCGTTCTTGGAGAAGGGTGATGGCGTGTTCGCTTGTCGAAGTCAGGTCATCGAACTCATGATTCATTGAATCAATCATGCTGCAGATACCCAACGCCTCTGTATACGGGGGCAATGCAACAGTGATGTTTTTGAACTCGTCCCAGTACAGTCGGAGCCGAAAATCAGTAATGCCTCTGGAATGGCGGCGCATCTGCTCGATTGCAGGCGGGGTTCTGAGAAGATTTTCAATGTACGCTGTATTCAGCTTTTTTCGTGGCCGCGCAACAACATAAGCCGGACTGACCATACCTTCAACTGAAACAGTTCCAAACCCGCCTTGCCAAGCTCGCATCATGTTATACACAAGGTCTTCCGGGGCCACTCGCTTGTATTTTGAACGATCGTCGCTCCTAGTGACCTTTCGATCCATTTCTTCATCGCTTAGCTCTTTGTCAGATACACCATGATGAATAGACACGCTAAGAACAGGTAGCTCGTCTATACCTGGTTCAGCAACTTCATGAAAGATGTTTGCAAGCCTTGATACTTCCCAATGCTCAGGCACCTCCCCCAGCCACTCAACCCCCGAATCCTTCATCGCCACATCCGGATCAAGCCCTTTGGTGACGGCGTGGGAGATGACGGCCTGCCGCTTCTCCTTGAGCAACTGGATCAGCCGACGCTGCTCATCCACCAACGCATCAATCTTCCCCGTCTCCCAATCAAGAAACGAAGCGATCGCGGCTTGTTCATCTGGGGGAGGAAATGGCGCTCGTTCATCGAGATACTGACTCTGGTCCAGATTTTGAATACCTGAAGTTTGTTTGATCGAGCGTGTATTCAATCTCACAGCATAAGCAGCGGTATGCATGTATCTCCAGAAGGAAGGATTCATGCAATCGGCTAGTCTCATCCTCGCTACAAAGTTAGAACAAACTGCTGGGTCAGGCAAGTCATACAAAACGACGCAGCCGACTGGTTGATTCTCTCCACCGCCGGATTTTTCGAGCAGCAAGTTCCCAGACTCTACTAGCCTTCCATTTCGTTCAGAGTCTGTCACATTTCGGATTGTCGGTTTGGCCGGAGCAACCCTCAATGACTGTCGATCGAAATCGGCAACTCGCATACATGGAATGTCAAACTCATCTCCCTGCTCCTCAGCACCCCAAATGCCGTTCCGGCATTCAGACACAGATCGTTTGAAGCGATCAACATCCCAATGCTCAGGCACCTCTCCCAGCCATTCCACGCCACTGTCCTTGTAGTTCGGGTATCTCGGCAAGCTCATTGCGAAAGCCCGCCGATCATTTCGAGGATTCGATCGGTCACACCTTTGAGTTCGGCATCAATCTCATCGAGCGGACGCGGCGGCGTAAACACATAGAAATGCCGATTGAATGGGATCTCATAGCCCACCTTCGTCTTGTCCTCATCAATCCACGCATCCGCCGCATGCGGCAGCACCTCACGCTTGAAATACGCCTCGATGTCTTCGCCCAGCGGGATGTTCTCGGTATCACGCAACGATGTATCCGCCACCGGCTTGCCCTTGGCTTTCCCCTTGGCCCCCATCACGATCTCGCCCGCCTCGTCATACTTGGGGCGTTCGACCGTGATCGTGTGATACCCAAAGTCTTCGTTCTTAAAGATGCGGCTGATCGGCACGCCATCGTCCGAATACTCGACAAAGTCCCCAAAGAGCTTCGTGATCCGCTCGATGTGTTTCGGCGAGAGTTCCTTGCGTTTGGATCCCAAACTCTTGCGCATCTTCTGCCAGAAGCTGGACGCGTCGATGAGTTGGATCTTCCCTTTGCGTGCCTTGGGCTTGCGGTTGGAGACGATCCAGATGTAGGTGCTGATCCCGGTGTTGTAGAACATGTCCGTAGGCAGCCCGATGATCGCCTCGACGAGATCGTTCTCCAGCACATACCGCCGAATCTCACTCTCGCCCGATCCTGCTCCGCCCGTGAACAGCGGCGATCCATTGAGCACAATCCCAAAGCGTGACCCGCCGTCATTGGCCGGGCGCATCTTTGAGATCAAGTGCATTAAGAACAGCAACGATCCGTCACTCACCCGAGGCAGCCCGGGCCCGAATCTGCCATTGTATCCCTTGTCCTCATGCTCTTTGACGATCTCTTTTTTGATCTTCTTCCACTCAACGCCGAAGGGCGGATTGGAGAGCATGTAGTCAAAGTGCTTGCCCGGCAAGCCATCATCAGAGAGCGTGTTCCCAAAGATGATCTTGGTGATGTCTTGCCCTTTGATGAGCATGTCGGCTTTGCAGATCGCGTACGACTCTGCGTTGAGTTCCTGCCCGGACATCACAAGCCGAGCATCCGCGTTCATAGTTGAAAGATGATCCTCCGCGACCGAGAGCATCCCGCCCGTGCCCGCGGTAGGGTCATAGATCGAACGCACAACGCCCGGCTTGGTCAGCGCGTCATCGTCTTCAATAAAGAGCAGATTGACCATCAGCCGAATCACTTCACGCGGCGTGAAGTGCTCCCCGGCGGTTTCGTTCGAGATCTCCGCAAACTTGCGGATGAGTTCCTCAAAGACCCCGCCCATCGCGGCGTTGCTGACAACCTCAGGATGAAGATCAATGTTGGCGAACTTCTCTGTGACGAGATAAAGGAGATTGGATTTCGCGAGCCGATCGATCTGTGTGTGGAACTCGAAGGACTCAAAGATATCACGGACTTCCGGAGAAAACGCCTGCATGTACGCCCGCAGGTTCTCGCCGATATTGTCTTGATCGCCCATGAGCTTCTTCATGTCCAGCGGCGAGGTGTTGTAGAAGAGCTGCTCCGATTTCTTGAGCAAAAACGGATGAGGATTCACCCCCGCCTTCGTCCGCTTCTCAAGCTCAGTCAGCACGCCCGCCTTTGTGGGCTCAAGCACACAGTCAAGACGACGCAAGACCGTAAATGGCAGGATGACTCGCCCGTATTCAGATTGTTTGTAATCCCCTCGGAGGAGATCAGCAACGGACCAAATGAACGATGATAAATTGGGATCTGTCATATAGACGCATGATAGTGTGTGGCGAACCATTTGGTAGGCCTGCGCTCGGGTATTGAGCCAAATCAAGCGACCCTAATTGGATGCCCGCGGTTCGCCGCCAAGTCCGTCAAAATGCAAGACCCTGACATTTTGCGGGGTTCGGCCAAAGAGCCGTTTCATACATGTTTTGCAGCGTTTTGTGATTTTTCACGGATCTAGAGAGATCCCAAAAACACGAAAATGAGCCAGCTTAAATATTCACACAGAAACATTCGATGTGTGGTATTTTGGGAGTATGAACAACAAACACACATGGAGAGATCTCCACAACAGAGTCGTAGACATCGTTTCTCAAGGCAAGCCACAAGAGGGTGCCATCAGTGATCTAGGGGATGGTGAACCAGTGCGGTTCTATCCATTCGAGACCTACGAAGCTGTGAGCCAGTGGTTCGGGGATGCCAGGCATCACGCTGTCGAATCAGGGCAGCACACGATTACCAAGGATCTTGAGGAAGCCTTGAAACGCTGGACTGACAAGGATGCTTACGGAGTGATGGACTCACTCAGTCTGATCGACTTCGCTGAGTTTGAGACGATCCCGAAAATCCGGCGCATCCGGGACGACGAAGAAGGGCGAGTCTTTGGTTTTGTCGAAGACGGGGATCCAGAGGAATACAGCGATCCGATCGACGCAAGGTTCCGATTTCAATCAATGCTCGACGCGTTCGTTGAGATTGCAGAGTTCGCTACGAAATTGAACCTGTCGATGTCCAGCGAGGTGATGAACAAAAAACACTGGAGCCGTGAAGAGCTGGCTGATTTTCGAGGCGTAAAGCCCAAAAGAATTACCCAGATAGTTAGCGAGTATCGCAGAGCTCATAAAGAGGATCCTGCCTGGGTTTGTCTTCATCCGGGGGGGAAGAGGGGGTTTAAGATAGTAGTACAGACATACTTGTCAGAGATGAGAGCAGGTCAGGTAGGGGGGCCGAAGAGATCAACGCGAAAATGAGTAGTGTAATCTATAGGGCGAAATGGTCAAGGATCGAAGCTAACTACCAAAGTCATTGAGGCATTGGATGCGTTTCGCGCCTTCATCCAGAGAGTACTTGGCATATACCATCGTTTCTTCGATATTCGCGTGCCGCATTAAGCCCATGATGGTTTCAAGCGGGACTTCGCGTTTTCGAAGCGTGAATCCGAATGTGTGTCTGAGGTCATGGATTCTTGTGGACTTAGGAAGTTTTGCCTTCACCAGTAGTTTCTTAAACTGAGGCAGCGGATCACTCCGCAACGGTCCGCCATCTGGATGCGGAAAGACAAACGGAGAATTAAAGGTGTTCGCAGATCGCTGTCTTTTCAGAATAGCTCTGGAATTTTTAATCAAGGGGATCGGGCCGGGTGTTGCTTTCTGTTTCCATCGGATGCGTGTGGGGACATGAAGCACTTCAGACTCATCGTCCCATGCGGAGACCGGGATGGCCATAAGAGCTTCTTCTTCCTGCTTAGCATAGTTGGCAGCAACGCACGATTGCATTTGCTGAATACTTGTGAACAGTTTCTTTCGTGATTTGCGTGTGGCGAGAATTTCTCTGATGCGTTCAACTTGGTCCCTGTTCGGAGCAATCCGTAAAGTAACGGCTTCGTCAACGGGCACGATCTCGATCTTTCCAGATGACTCCCACTCAAGATCAACATGAGACCATGGGAGGTAAATCAGTTCTTCCTTGCGAAGTCCGGTGAGTAGATAGAACTGGATGATGTCGTGCATCATGCCTCGGAATGTTGATATGGCACCCATCCCATTGGGTGCGTCATCGTATTTCTTTGCGGCCAGTAGTAAGGCCTTGACCTCTTTCTCAGTGAGAGATCGAATAGGGGCCGTTCGGTCGCTTGCTTTGACCGTGATCTTGATATCTTCGAATGGGTTCTCCTCGATCAAGTGATCGTCTTTGATTACACTGAAGAGTGCTCGAAGTCGCCGGACATCATCGTGGACGGTCTGAACAGAGGGGGGGTTTCTTGGCGTGCCCGGCTTGGCTTTTCCTGATCGCGTGACCAATTGCTGCCTTCTCCACTCCAAATACTCGTGGCCAATATCGGGAGTCATTTCATCCAGAAAGAGTGCTTTGGGGTATTTGTCTGCGAGGAATGCGACGAACTGATTTACACGGTTTGTGTATGCAGCCCTTGTTTTCGGCCTGTGCTGTGAGCGGGTTCCCATTCGATTGACCGCATTTGTGAGAGATTCGACAATTCCTGCTCGTCCAACTTGGTATTCGGAGAGTTTGAAGTCTCCGCGCTCCATAGAATTAGTGATCTGTTGTGCTGTCATTCGAGCTTGGCTCAGCGAGGATCCAAGCGAGATTTTTGGGCGTTTGCCCCGGTATTGTCTGTGGAAGTAGTAGCTCGGGCCTTTCCCCCGCTGGCGAAGGCCTTTAGGGCCACCGGGAACAGCCATATCCTTTTCGTTGTGTTTGCGTTTCGCCATGGAGCCCTCTGGGACAGATCTGGGACACTTTAGCACGAATCTAGCCGAATGTAAACGAATCTAGATTGAAGGCGAGAATGCAAAAAAGCGTCGTAAGTGGAGCAAAAAGCCCACTTGCGGATGCAAATGGGCTTTGGAGTCAAGTAAAAGATTTTACTAATACTTGACAATGGAGCCGGGGGGAATCGAACCCCCAAATATCGAGCGTTTCAAGTACTGCAGGGGCTTCGTGCATCGCTGGAAGCGTCGTTGGCCTGCGTCATCCACTGTCCTTGCTTGTCAACCGTTGGAACAGTCTGTCAACAAGACAGCATGAAGCGATCTTGCTCATCGCAGGTCTTGAAGCCGCGTCCGTTAGCACGGCGGTTACCGAACCATCAACGAGACTCAGCTGCACCGTTGACGAGCGGAGCAATGCCCGACAGGGCGTACAATGCGAGCTTGGCAGCGGTGCTGATGAGTCGGTCGTCGATAGCACCGAGGCCGCTCGTCGACCGGCAGGACGCGGCGTAGCCGCCCCTGACGGCGACAGCGGGGAGGTGCGGTCATGACCTCCCCTCAGCCATATCCGGTTATCCAACCCCGTACTGTAACACCGGGGATAGAAACCCAAAACCCACTTGATCAAGTCCCAGAGCGGGGTATGTCATGCCGACCCGATTGGATTCGATTAGTGGGGCCAGAGATCCAAGCGAAAGAGGTGTACCGTCTTCTGCTACAGCGGCTCGGTGCCGCAACGAGTCACAACAAGGGCGCTATGTACTTTCAGCAAGGGACAGTCTGGCATCCAGGGGTACTGTATAGCGAGGGGCATGGCTCAAAAATCGTGATGGTCGATCTTCAGGGCAGTAGGCTCTCCACGATGTCCGTTGACGACATGATGGACCTGACCACCAAAATCATGATGAATGGGTTCCATTGCACTCGCATCGACCTGGCTGTGGATCATGTGGGTATGGATCTCTGCTTGCACCAGCACGCCCTCGCATCGTGCAAAGCTGGTGAGCTATGCAAGATCCGCTCATACGCAGATGACTCTGAGTTCAAAGCCGACGGCACGCCCCTGCGATACCTGCTCAAACTCGGTAAACGCGAATCCTCGAAATGTGTTCGGATCTACGACAAGGGTCTCCAGACTAAATCTCTGCCCGTTGGTCAATGGGAAAGGCTTGAAGTCGAGTTCAAGGATGATCGTGCTGCTGAGGTCTGCTTGACACTCTTGGATGCAGGAGAACGGTTGCCCAAAGCCCTCTGGCGGTATGTGATCGGTGCGTTCGACTTCCGCGTCAAAAATGGACGGACTGAACTGAAGAGAAGACCGTTGGTCGAATGGTGGGAGTCCTATGTCGGGCAGGCACATCCATTAGAAACTAAGCCGATCAAGAAAGAGTCAAGCCTTGCGATTTGGTTTGGTTGGTTTAGAACATCAGTAGGACCACGACTACTACAGCTGGCAAACATTCTTGGGATCACGCCACACGAACTCTTTGAACAACTGATTGAAGAACTGAAACCAGCAACAACTGTTGTGCCAGCAGTAGTCGAAGCATATAAAAATCATGGGAACGAAGGGAGTATTGAATGAAATTTGCAAAACTGCAAATGATCTAAGGTCATAGCAATTCAATCCTCGCAACCAATACGACGACTTTCTTGATCGATTCGATTCAATAGATCGATATCGTCGTAAGATCTACAAATATACTCAGCCCGTTGTAAATCAGAGCATACGTCCAACAAATTTTCGGTTGTTCGAACACGAATGTAACTTCGCGCGTAGAGAGCTTTGGCTAATAGTCCAGCAGGTGGATCTGGCATGTCAATCACCCTTGTAAAATCGACTATGGCCTCATTGTTTCGTCCTTGCTGACGATACTCATACCCACGGTTGATGAGAGCGCTGGCTACCAGTTTGGTTGGCACCTCGGGTAGATTGGTCACATCTGTCCAGTCGGCGACTGCCTCATTATAATTTTTCAAAAGAGTGTTCATGATTCCACGCTGGTTAAGGGATTTGGCTAATAAATCGATCGAAACCTCGGGCATATTGACAACTTGTGTGTAATCTGAGATTGCTTCGGTGTATCGCCTTTGATTGGTATACACGAGTCCGCGGTTGTAGAACGCGCCTGCTATTATTTCTGGAGGGGCCTCTGGCTGATTCATCACCCGCACATAATCCGCGATTGCTTCAATGTTTCGCCCCTGCATGCTGTACACAAGTCCACGGCTGTAATGAGCCCTAGCTTTTTGTTCGGACGACGCCCCAGGAAAATTAGTTACATCTGTCCAGTCGGCGACTGCATCATCAAAGTTACTCAACCGAGCATATACGATTCCGCGGTTGTTCAGAGATAAAGTTAACAATTCGGCCGACGCCTTCGGCATTTTGATTACTTTAGTATAATCCGCGATTGCTACGGTGTATCGTTTCTGATTGGTATACACAAGTCCACGGTTGTAATGGGCACCGGCTGTTTGCTCTGAGGAGGATTCTGGTAGTGCTATCACCTCTGTGTAGTCGGCAATAGCTTCATCAAATCGTTCCAGATGTTCATATGCAACAGCACGGTTGAAGAGCGCTTCGGCTAATTGCTCGTATGAGGATTCTGGTAGTTCTATCACCTCTGTGTAGTCGGTAATAGCTTCATCAAATCGTTCCAGATGTTCATATGCAACAGCACGGTTGAAGAACGCTTCGGCTGTTTGTTCAGAGGGTAGTGCGATCACCTCTGTGTAGTCAGCGATGGCCTTCTCAAATTGTTCTAGAACTCGATATATATTGCCACGGTTTCCGAGTGCATTGGCAATCAGCTCGTTTGATGGCCCAGACAGAATCGCTTCTGTGTAGTCGGCGATGGCATCTTCAAATCGATCCAGATGGCTATACACAAATCCACGATTATTGAGTGCTGAGGCAACCAGTTCGGTCGATGCCTCTGGTAGTTCAATTATCTGTGTGTAGTCGGCGATAGCATCGTCAAATCGATCTAGGTTTCGATACGAATTGCTACGGTTATAGATAGCCTTGGCCCTTTGTTCAGAAGGGGTATCTGGTAGTGCAGTCACCTTTGTGTAGTCATTGATAGCTTCATCAAATTGTTCCAGATGTTCATATGCAACGGCACGGTTGAAGAGCGCTTCGGCTGTTTGTTCGGAGGGGGGGTCTGGTAGTGCAATTACCTCTGTGTAGTCAGCGATGGCCTCCTCAAATTGTTCTAGAAATCGATATATATTGCCGCGAGTATTTAGAGCTGAGGCAACCAGTTCGGTCGATGACTCTCGTAGCTCAATCACCTCTGTGTAGTCAGCGATGGACTCCTCAAATTGTTTTAGAAATCGATATACATTGCCACGGTTTCTGAGTGCATGGGCAATCAGTTCGTTTGATGACCCAGATAGAATCGCTCCTGTGTAGTCGGCGATGGCATCCTCATATCGGTCCAGACGATAATACGCTAATCCACGATTATTGAGAGCTGAGGCAACCAGTTCGGTCGATGACTCTCGTAGCTCAATCACCTCTGTGTAGTCAGCGATGGCATCCTTAGGATGCTCCAGTTGACCATGTACAAAACCACGGTTGTAGAGTGCTAAGGCTACATATTTTGTGCCTGACTCTGGTAGATCGATTACTCGATTGAAATCAGCAAATGCCTCGTTGAATAGGCCCTGCTGAGCATATGCTGCTCCACGATTGATGTGGGCATCAAGTATTTTTGCAAAAGGCGCTCCTGGAAGGGTAATTACAAGTGTGCAGTCTGCGATAGCTTCGTTCAATTTGCCCAGTTGGAAATATGCGGCACCCCTGTTGTTATAAGCTTTGGCAACCAGCTCGATCGGGGCATTTGGTAGATTAATTATTCTTATGTAATCGGCAATGGCCTCTTCAAATTGGTGCTGCTGCTGGCGTGTGAAACCGCGACCATAGAGAGCCATGGCGGCATGTTTGATTGAGATATTTGAATTTTCTAAAATTTGATTATATAAGTCAATTGCTTTTTTTGCAATGGCCTCAGAGTCTCCTTTTTTGATCTGAGTAAGGGCATTTGCTAAGTTCACTATTGACTGTGGAGTCGGATTCGCGCCAAGCATATTCATTGCGAGCTCATAGTGTGGTACTGCTTCATCAAAACGCTGCTCAAAATAGAAGGAATCGCCAAGAGTGGTGTAGTAATCGAACGCAATTATTGCTGGATCCGGGATTTTTGCCAGCAATTCCCGTGCTCTAAAACTATCGCCCTCGATGATGGCGCTATTAGCTCGCACTATGGGATCAGAACTATTTGTATTTTTAACGAAAGAGAGATCTGAGTCAGTGAAGGACTGAAGATTTGATGTGACTTCGCCATTGATCCCAACCCCTTGAGTCGGCACCTGTCGATTTGCATCCATAATGGCAGAAAATTGGTTAGTAAGATCATCATGCCGCTTTTGTGCGGTTGAGTTCGCGATCCAGTAAGTGATTACCACAGTTGTTAATACAAGCACTGTGCCTGTAGTGATGGCGTATGCAAGATGGTTTCTAGTGGATTTGTGGGCAATCTCAATCCTCTTGCCCGTTTTGTTCGTACCTTCATTGACAGCTTGTTCAGTACGTACGCCCTGTTTCTCGATTTTCTTTAGTCGAGTGAGGATCTCGTGATCGATTCGTTCCAATTTGTGATCGATCGATTTTAGCCATGAGGTAAGGGGGCGCAGTCTGGTAAGTTTAGTTGATCCTGATTGAGAATTGCCGTTTTCGTCGCCAATCCAAGCAACCATTTCTAGTCCGCAATTTGAAATGGTTTCTGTTAATAAATTGAATTTGTCATGCAGAAGTTTGTTAGACTCAGTTTGCGATTGTGCGAGAGTTACAAGTTCCCCCATCATGCGTAAATGAACCGCAGCAAATGCTTGACCTTTGTGTGCAAAATCATGCTTGAGGTCGTTGAAAAATTGTTTTGCAAAACCTTCATGGCAAGCATGAACGGCTTCAACGAATGCCGTTGATTTTTGAGACAGTTTTGTTCCAGCTTCTTCAATCATCGCCTCGATGACTTGAATCCACATTTTCTGTGAGCCATACTTGCCGAGTTGTGGATCCTTCGGATCTACAGTGACTGCATGTGAGAGTTCATCTTCAAACAACGGGGCAAATGTGCTTTGTCTGTTGTCGACAATAGTAATCCATAAGGGCTCCGCTTCGGCAGCTAATATCGCGAGTGCTTTCCGTTCCTTGTATGAAAAGCGTTTGTCCTGACACAAAGGTGTCAGTAGTGTGGAAATAGACTGAGCGACAGCTCTTGCAAGATCGTGATTGAAGATTCGGCTACGTTCTGCCTCTGCTGCTTCATGCTTTTTTAAGTGGGCATCTACATACAGACTTCCCCAAATCCCACCGGCTGCGCTTACAAGTCCGGCGGTAGTAGCACCAATCATTGCTGCAGAGCCATGATCTAACCCGCTGGCAAACGTCAATGTGCCCGCAACAGCGGGAAGAGCCAGCCCGCATGCAAGCCGCATCACTGTGCCAATGTCATCACGATCAACCATGAAACCGCCTTGAAGTTGTGAAATGCACCGGCAGGATAGTGCATTAACTGGTCGATTTGACGAAACATGAGCGACAAATAGCGACAGAAGAGAACAAATCCGGAAATATTGCGAGAATTGCAATCCAAGCCTTGACAGAATTATTAGTAAGCATCATTATGCAGGCATGGCCAGCAGAGATCGCATTACAACCACTTTGGACTCCGCACTCATCGAACGCATCGACCGCGTCGCCGAGTTTCGGAATGAATCACGTTCCGCCACCATCGACCGGATGCTTGCAAACGGCATCGAGGACGAGGAGAAGGTACTCGAAACGATTGGGGTCGGTATCCAAGGCAGGATTACCGCTCTCCTGATCGAGAATCCCAAAATTCTGAACTCACTGTCCAAAGCACTCGGCGATGTGCTCACGGATGAACAACTCGCCAAGATCGAAGAGAGTGGATCGGATGTCATCGCTGCGGGAAAGCGTTATCGAAATTACACGAAGCACATTAACAAGAAAGGCAAGAAATAGCATCATGAATACAGGAGAACGACTAATCACGATCAAAGAAGTTGCCAAGCAACTGAGTATGAGCGTACGGACAATGGAGCGGCGGATCAAAAAGGGTCTGATGCCTCAGCCAGAGTACAACGGGCCAAGACGGGTTTATCGCGAATCAATCATCCCAATACTGGTTGAACAAGCCACGCGGGGTGAATCATGAGTTCACTAAGCCCGCATACAGAGGTTGGCTATGTCAAGCGGAACAAACGCAATGGCAAGCCGTACGGCAACTACTTCGGGTTCTATAGATTCCCTGATGAGAAGCATGAGACCAAGATCAATCTTGAAATCCGGGACAAGCGGTTTGCTGAACAGAGGATTCGTGAAATCATCGATCATCAACACGCCATCCGTACCGGGTTGAAACCATCAGATGATCGAATGCAGATCGCAAGTAAGCCACTTGCCGAGTACATCGAAGAGTATGTAGCCAGCATGGTATCACGCGAACTGAAGCCGGAGACCATACGGAAGATCAGCCCGATGCTGAATCGTTTGTGTGACGAGTGCGGCTGGAGCAAGATTGCAGATCTGTCTGCATCTGATTATGAGTCATGGCGGCGTGTGGTCGATCTCTCGGCCAAATCCAAGAACCACTACTTGCAGGCTGCATGTGCATTCTCAAACTGGCTCATGGGGAATGGGTGGATCGAAAGAAACCCATTTAGGGCAGTCAAACCAGCCCGCGTTGAGGGGAACGAGCGGAAGCCTCGGCGACCAATTTCGATTGATGAGATCAACCGACTCATTCAATCTTGCCCATGTCCGAATCGGCGGATGATCTACATGCTCTCCTTTGCCACAGGAGCGCGTGAGAGTGAAATGAAAGCATTCAGATGGTCAGATGTCGGTTTAGATTCTAGAGATCCAACGATTACCTACCGGAAGGGCGAAACAAAGAATACGAAGCCAGAACGGAATCCCATTCCGCACTGGTTGGCGGAAGCGTTGAGAGAGTTCAAGCCAGCGGATGCGAAGCCGGATGATGCTGTGTTGAACCAGTGGCTTGGAACTCACACGCTCGATAAGGATTTGGAGCGTGCAGGAATTCCGAAGCTCAATGCTCATGGCGAGTCGGCTTGCCTGTACTCACTCCGCCACGCCTTCAATCAGGCGATGCAGGAGGCGGATATTCCATTCCGACACGCTCAGCGGTTCATGCGGCATAGCGACCCGAAGCACACAGCAAATACATACCTTGATTCAGATGGATTGGACTTGAGGGGCAGCATCGATAAGCTGCCAGCGGTAGGACAATCTTCGCGCGTCGCCAAAAGCGTCGTTGGGGTGGTCGAGGATCGTCCAGAAGTGTCGAATGGTGTCGCGGTTGACGATCTTCTTCAGCGAGAAAAAACCGCAATCGTTGTTTCTGAACGGCAATCCGTGTCGAGTGTTGACGCGGAGTGTCCAGAAAGTCTTCGAGAATGGAGCCGGGGGGAATCGAACCCCCGTGCCGATATTGTCAGTAGAGCGCCTCTACGAGCGTAGTCGTTGGTTTGATCTCGATCTTGCACCGGGCAACGACACCCTGTGCTTCGATCCAGCCTCTCGAAACCTCCTTGTCAGCCCGCCAAGAGGCGCCACGGGCTAACCAGTCCGATGATCGTGATCCACCGCCGTATCGGACGTCTGGCGGTGGATCCGTAGCCAATAATTAGGCTGCGAGTGCGTACTGCGGTTTGGCAGATATAAAGTTGCGTACTTTTTACGAGGCTAACACGCTCCTCGGCTCGCCACACTAAACCTTCCCAATCCGGTCGAATGCCATATCGGCCCCAAATGATGCTGACAGACCGTCCGTCAACGACATCTATTCTATACCGATCACAGCAGGTGCGGTTCGCTCAATCTTGGCGTACTACCCAGAATGGGTACTTCGTTCCGCAAATTGACTCGAATTTCCTTTCTATGAAGCGTTATCGTCCGATGATGCGCCGTCTACCTGATACTCAACTCGAAGCTGAAAGCGTGAAATAGGTTGCGTCAAACCAATTAATTTGATTGAAATTATGTGTGATTCGTGTACATTGGATCCATCGCTCCGAGAATTCGTGTCGGGCGATGTTCGGTCTCATCGTGGAGGTATTACAAATGTCGAAGTTTACTCGTACGCTTTCGGTCGTTGCTGGGTTGGCAGTCCTTGCCCCACTCGCGACCACCACAACCGCTCAAACAACGGTGATGCGCCGTCAAGCATCCGCTTCAACCGCTGAGAAGCGCGCGATGACGCGGGCTGCTCAAGGCGAGCTCGGTCACTCGGTCGCTCGTCAATGGAATGATGTGCTGCTGGACTCGATCCGCAAGGATTTCGCACGCCCAACCGTCCATGCACGCAACCTCTATCACACCAGCGCCGCGATGTGGGACGCGTGGGCAGCGTATGACGCGCAGGCCGATCAGGTGCTCCATCACGAGAAGCTCAATGCCAAAGATGTGCAAGCCGCACGCGAAGAAGCGATCAGCTACGCGATGTACCGTTTGCTCCGTCATCGCTTCATGTTCTCCCCCGCGGCACCGACTGTGTTCCCTGAGTTTGATGCCCTGATGGCCGAACTTGGATACAGCACCAGTTTCACCAGCACCGCTGGCAACACCCCCGCCGCGCTCGGCAACCGAATCGCAGCGACCATCATCCAGTTCGGTCTCAATGACGGTGCCAACGAGTTGGGTGGGTACAGCAACGCGTTCTACGCACCGATCAACGACCCTTTGCTCCCGGACTTCCCAGGGAACCCAGACATCTCCGATCCCAATCGCTGGCAGCCACTCGCGCTTCAGTTCTTCTATGATCAAGGGGGTAACCCGATCCCAGACGGCTACCCACCGGCACTCAGCCCAGAATGGGGTGATGTGACTCCGTTCTCGTTGAATGAGAACGATGTGAATGTGTACGAGCGTGATGGGCATGATTGGGCCGTGTGGCACGATCCGGGCTCACCACCTCTTCATGGCACACTCGAGGGCGATGCTCGATACAAATGGGGGAATGAACTGGTCGTGACTTGGTCGTCGCATCTTGATCCGACTGATGGTGTCATGATCGACATCTCGCCAGCATCAATCGGTCACTCGGTCCTGCCCGATGTTGCCGACGAACTCGATTTCTATGACAAAATCGGTGGCGGAGACTGGGGACAGGGTTGGGATCTCAATCCAGTCACCGGCGAACCATACACGCCGCAGATCGTCCCCCGCGGCGACTATGGGCGCATCCTCGCCGAGTTCTGGGCCGACGGTCCGGACTCTGAAACACCGCCCGGTCACTGGTTCACACTCCTGAACTATGTCTCCGATCACCCGCTCCATGAGAACCGCTTCATGGGGCAGGGCCCGGTCCTCGAGAGTCTCGAATGGGATGTCAAGTCCTACCTCATTATGGGCGGCGGGATGCACGACATCGCGATCGCTTCGTGGTCTGTCAAGGGGTACTACGACTACATCCGTCCGATTTCCGCGATCCGCTATATGTGTGATCTCGGTCAGTGCTCGGATCCAGGGTTGGCTTCGTACCACCCAGGCGGCGTCAACCTGATCCCGGACCAAATCGAGCTCGTTACCGCAGAATCCACCGCAGTGGGTCAGAAGCACGAGCACCTCGCAGGCAGCGAAGGCAAGATCGCGATCAAGTCATGGCGCGGCCCAGACTACATCAAAAATGAAGATACTGATGTTGCGGGCGTGGGCTGGATCCTTGCTGAAAACTGGTGGCCATACCAGCGTCCAAGCTTTGTGACCCCACCATTCCCAGGTTATGTCTCCGGCCACTCGACCTACTCGCGCGGTGCTGCGGAAATCATGACCCTGCTCACAGGCGACGAGTTCTTCCCAGGCGGCATGGGTGAGTTCGAAGCACCGATGAACGAGTTCCTCGTCTTCGAAGACGGCCCATCAATGGACATCACCCTGCAATGGGCAACCTACCGCGACGCGTCGGACCAATGCTCGCTCTCGCGTATCTGGGGCGGTATCCACCCACCAGCAGATGACATCCCCGGTCGTCACATTGGTCTTGAAGCAGGACCAGAAGCATTCACCGAAGCACGCCGCTACTTCAACGGCATGAAGTCCTGCCCCGCAGATTTCAACGCGGACGGCCGCGTGAACTTCTACGATATTTCCAAGTACCTCAACGCGTACATGAGTAACGATCAAATCGCTGATCTCACACAAGACAACGCATTGGATATCGACGACATCTTCGGGTTCATTGATGCGATGAACGCTGGTTGCCCGTAAAGATTTCGATTTCACAGTTCAGCACAGCACCCGCATTCGTGCGGGTGTTTTTTTATGAATGCTGATTGGTTGCAACCTCGGAGGACTCCGCCGCAATCGTTCGCACAGCTTCGAGCAGGAGTTCGATTTCTTCGCTCGTCGTCGTCGCTCCGGGTGATACACGAACCCCGCCGTTTTCGCCGTTTCCGAGCGCATGGTGCGCGAGCGGTGCGCAGTGTGATCCGGCGCGGGTCGCGATGTTGTATTCACGATCGAGCCGATCGGCAAGTACGCGTGGGTCGATGGATCCGATGTTGAAGAGGACGACCGGCGTCCGCCCTTCAATCTGCGGCCTGCCATAGATCGTGACATGCTCGATGCCGCAGAGTCCTTCGAGGATCTGCGCGGTGAGTTTCATTTCGTGTTCGTGGTGCTTGGGGTCGAGCGCCTTCATCGCCGCGATGAGTCCGGCGAATCCAACGGCGTTGGAAGTTCCCGCTTCGAGCGCGTCGGGGAGCTGGGTTGGCATCTCGAGCCCCGGTGCTTTGGAGCCGGTCCCGCCGCGTCGCTCGCAGAACACACGCGATTCATTCTGGGTGCAGTTATCAGGGAACGCTTTGCAGCTCAGGTAGAGTGCGCCGGTGCCGGTCGGGCCTCCGAGTCCTTTGTGTCCCGCGATCGCAAGCAGATCGATGCCCATTGTTTGGACATCGATCTTGATATGGCCAAGTGTCTGGGCGCCGTCAACCAGAACAAGCGCCTCGGGCGCGATCGCGCGGACGCGTTTGATGCATTCTTTGATCGGCTGGATCGACCCCATCGCGTTGGATGCGTGGGTTATGCAAACCAACGCGGTGCACTCGTCGCACGCATCGGAAATCTTCTGCGGATCAATGTATCCGAACTCGTCGCACTCAACATAAGTGAGTTTGATCTTGTTGTCCGACGCATAGCAGTGGAGAGTCCGGAGAACTGCGTTGTGTTCGAGGACGGTGGTGACGATGTGCACCGGCCCACTGCACCCGCTCCGCTGGGCGGCACGAATCACGCCATGGATCGCGAGGTTGAGGGCGTCGGTGCATCCATGGGTCAATACGATTCGGGATGGGCTGGGCGCATTGATGAGCCGCGCGATTTTGAAGCGGGCTTCTTCGATCACATCGCCCGCCGCACGCGCGAGTTTATGACCACCACGACCGGGATTGCCCGCTTTGTGGTTCAGGAACTCGACCATCGCTTCGCCGACGCATGATTGTTTGGGCCAGCTGGTCGCTGCGTTGTCAAGATAGATCAAAGGCATGGACATGAAACCCGCTCCTCAACTCGTATACTTTGTGGCCCAGATGATATTCCATTTGCCCCTTTCCGGCACGGAGAATAGACGATTGAGAGGGCTGAATCGAGGTTCGTATGAAAATCGCCGTCATCATCCCAGCAGCGGGGATGTCCACCCGCTACAACGGCTCGTCATACGATGCGGATCCGCTCGGGATGGGTCGATCGAAGCTCGATGAAGACCTCGGCGGGAAGACCGTCCTCCAGCGGACCATCGAGCTCTTCAACACCAGACCCGAGGTCCACCAGCTCATCGTCGTCGGGCCGCACGATCCCGATGCGATGAGCAACTTCAAACTCCGGCACGCGGACCGGATCAGTCTGCTCGGCGCGGAGTTGGTGGTGGGTGGGAAGGACCACCGCTGGGAGAGTGTCCACGCCGGGATGCAGGTGGTGTCTCCGGACGCGACGCATGTCGCGATTCATGATGCCGCTCGTCCCGCGACTCCGCTGGATTTGATTGATCGGGTGTTCGACGCCGCGACTCGCTTCGATGCGGTGATCCCGGTTGTTCCGGTGAGCGATACGATCAAACGCGTGTCGTCTGAAACCATCGATGACAAATCTGAAGCGGACCCACTCGCCGCGATTTTGGGAGCTGGAGAAGCGAACCTGATGCACGAAGTGGTGGGGGGGATCGACCGAGTCGATGCGGTGATGGTGCAGACGCCTCAGGTGTTTGAGCGCAAGCTCATCGAGCGTGCGTACCAGCAAGAGGATCTGTCCTCAACGGATGACGCGGGATTGATCGAACGGCTCGGCGAGCGAGTGGTCACCGTGATGGGTGATCCACGCAATATGAAACTCACCCACGCGGGAGATCTACCAGTCCTGCGTGCGGTGATGAATGTGCGTGAAGATAAATCCCGTGCTTCGCACAAGCGGTTCTAAGCAGGAATGGTTGAAATCAATCAGGATCAGTAGCGTCGGATGACGCCCTTGACGATGCCTTGGATCTGGCAGAACTGCACGCGGATCGGATCAAAGTCCGGGTTTGCGGGTTGCAAGCGGATGTGATCTGATTCTTTATAGAAGGTCTTGAGCGTGGTCGATCCATCCTCGAGGAGCGCGACGACGCGGTCGCCGTTGGATGCGACCTGGGCGCGTTTGAGGAGGATGAGGTCACCATCGAGGATGCCCTCGTCCCGCATGGATTCGCCGTCGACAATGAGCGCAAAGGTTGAGCCCGCATCATCGACGGTGCCGAGGAACTCGACGAGGTCGACTTCATCGGATTCAGCGACCTTCTCGATCGGGTAACCCGCGGCGATCTTGCCGACGAGTGGGTATTTCATTGGACGAGATTCGTCGGGAACCGCGATCCCATCAGCAATCGACAAAGAGCGTGCCTTGTTCGCTTCGCGGACCAACGCTCCCTTTTTGATCAGCGCTTCGACGTGCTCGAACACGGTCACTTTGCTGACGCCGATCTCGTCGGCGAGCTCCTGCATCGTCGGGGAATAGCCACGGCGAATTCGTGAATCGCGGATAAGCTGGAGAATTTTGAGCTGCTTTGGAGTGAGATTCATGATTCGGATCCTTCCGCTTGCTGGAACTGGTGCGCGTGGTGCGTACACCTGAGAGTTTCGAAACTTGCACGAGGACTTCAGTAAGTGTCCCATGCTGGGCTTTCATCGCTTTGTGCCCGCTGACGAGCATGCCCAGATCGAGCAAGCGTTGCCGGCGAGCAACCGAAATCAGACCCGTCTCAAGCGAGCGGCCTGCGTGTTCCCCATGCGAGCTGTCCTCGCTGAACCCGCTCCTGGGGCGGAGCACGAGTGACCCATACGCGGCGTGATGATCGTCGTATTCCAGTGCATAGTCGCCGCCGGGGCCGATCTTGAGAAGGGGTGATTGGGTCTGACTTGTCATTTGAGGAACTCGATTTCAGGTCTGGATTCGTGAGTCACACGCTGCGTGTGCTCGATCTGCTTCCATTCTGATCGGGTCTTCCTCGGGTGACCAAACACCTTTTCTCAACCAATGTTCGGTCAATGATAGCCGATCATCGCCCCGACGACAAGGGGATATGGCATTTCTGAGGAAATTCGAACGAAAGCGGGCCACAAATGTGGGTTATCGGGTCCAAAAAAACCCGGCGCAAATCCTGCCGTGACCCGAACAAACAAATGGTTATCGGGTCTACATCAAGGTTTTTGGCGGTCATCGGGGCGAGAAGTTAGCGGGTTCGCTCAAAGTGCGGACCGGCGCGTCGGATTCGGCCTTGGATCTCCAGCATCGTCGCGGAGGCGCGGACCTGACCCGGCTCAAGACCCAGTTGTTCTGACAACTGATCTCCCGTCCGAGGTTCAACCAACGCTTCAAGGATCTGCCGACTGATCGGATCAAGGTCCCCGATCGGTTCCGGTGCGAGGGATGGGCTGGGTTGGTTCGTTGAACGAGATGTATATGACCGAGCGCTGGAGGAAACTCCCGATCGCAAGTTCCCAGCGGAGCGTTCGAGAATCTCAATCACTTCCCCCGGCTCAGTCACCAGATGCGCGCCGGTCTTGAGCAGATCATTACTACCACCCGAAGCACTCGAATCCACGCGACCCGGGACCGCGAAGACTTCTCGGTTGTGATCTTCAACCGCGTGCCGAGCGGTAATGAGCGCGCCAGATCGTCGTCCCGCTTCGATGACCAATACGCCGAGCGATAAACCAGAGATGATCCGGTTGCGTGCGGGGAAGTTTTCGCTCGTTGGAGGTGTGTGGAAAGGGAGTTCGGAGATCACCGCGCCGCCGGTGTCTGCGACGCGGTCGAAGAGGGCCGCGTTTTCTTTGGGATAGACATGACCGAGACCGCACCCAAGCACGACGAGCGTCTTGCCCCCGGCGTCCATCGCGCCGCGATGTGCTGCCGAGTCGATCCCGCGTGCGCCGCCGGAGACGATGGTGAATCCCGCGCTTCCCAGCGAGCTTGCGAAACGGGTCGCTTGCTCGGTGCCGTAGATGGTGCACTTGCGGGACCCGACCATCGCGATGGGGTGCTTGTGGGATTCGGGATCGAGCGTACCCCGGTATTGAAGGACGGGAGGGGCGCCGGGGATGGCGCGGAGCATCTCGGGATAGTGGTCATCCATGATGGTGACGATCGAGGCACCGGCGCTTGCAACGGCTTCGAGCTCTTTTTGAGCCATCCCGGAAGCATCGGCGCGGGTGGTGATGATTTTGGATGCGGTTTGCTGACCGATCCCGTCGACCCGGGTCAGTTGACTCTGGGACATCGAGAAGACACCGCCGGGGGAACCTGCGGTGCGGATGAGTAGATCGATCCGGACTGGTCCGAGTCCCGGGATCAGGGTCAACGCGAGCAGATCGCGTGAGTCCCTACTGATCGTCGTCGCCGCGTTCATTCAAAGGACTCAACAACCGGGACCGGGGCGTACCCCCTGCCCTTGGTCTTTTCGTTGAACTCAAGGAGCCGACCGACGACCTCGATGTTTGAGTCCAAGCGGACACTGGTCAGCACACGCATCAGGACGATCTGCTGGGTGTATTGGTACGCGGGATCGGGTTTGCGGATGGTTACGAAGACCCGCTTGCCATCGGGGGTGAGTTCGGTCGCGTCCAGACGGATCGACCATCCCGGAGACGGTGCTTGCATGACCACGAGGTGCCGATCTTCACCAGATTCGACGGCGATGGGCGGTGCTTTGACGATCCGGACCAGTGCGGTATCGTCGCGTTCCCAGATGCGCTGGATGCATCCCGGGATAGACAGGGCCATCATCGCCGTCAATGCGATCGCGATGAGCCGAAGGGGTGTTGGGTTTGAAAGGGGGCGATTCAAGGCGAGAAACATGCACACATCTCCACGGGTGTTCGATATGTGTATGGTAGTATGAAGGGTCCAGTTGTGCAAGCAAGATCCGCTCTGGTGGCGAACTACGCGTAGATATCCAACGCGTGGCCGGTCGCGGGGATGTACTGTTGATGGAGACGGACCTCGACACCGACGAGTTTTGGGGTGGGTTCTGGTGGGATGATCTCGCCGAGTGATGGGAGCAGCGGGGTGGACATCGCTGGATTCTCGATCGTTTCAGATGCTGGTTGAGGCGTATGGATCTCGGAGAGTTCAAACCGGTCCAGCCCTCGGTTTGCTAGACGGTTGGCTTGGAGGAACCGGTGGAATGGAGCCGTGCCGGGTGGTGCGTCGTAGGCATCGCGAGGGCGAACATTGCTCACGCACCGGACGATCGGCGAGACGAGGTGTGTCGAGTTGATCCCATTGGATGCCATGCCAATGGAGTTGCGAACCCAGTGCCTTGGGGAGGAACTTCGTCAGCGTCCGAAAAGAACGGTGATTGCCCATTCGGATGCGGGATATTGGTATCGAGTCGAGAAGGTTGCTGAGTCGGATCATGCGGGGTGTTGCGTCCTGACCACGCCATCCGAGGCGTACCATCCTCAACGATGCGGACCGACGACCTCGATTTTGATCTCCCAGAAGCGTTGATTGCGACCAAGCCCGCGTCGCCGAGGGATTCGTCGCGGCTGTTGGTGGTTTCGCGGTCGGACCCGGATCGGTTGGAAGACCGGGTGTTTTCGGATCTGCCGGAGTTGTTGAATCGTGATGACCTGCTGGTGTTCAACCGGTCTGGGGTCGTCCCAGCGCGGTTCCGGGGGAGCAATCTGGAAACGGGTGGTGCGGTCGAGGGGTTGTATTTGCACGATGCGCCGGGGTCGTCTCCTGAGCGTGTGCTGTGGGTCGCGTATGTGAAGACCAAACGACCCAGAGTGGGTCGGCGTGCGGGGTTGATTGACCCGACTGGGAACGCGACCGATGCGGTGATCGAGTTTGTGGAGCCGTTCCCGTCTGAAGGTCCCGGCGCGTGGGTGCTTGCGGTGGATGGGATGGTCGGCAAGAACACGCAGCAGATTCTCGATGCGGTGGGGGGGACTCCGCTGCCGCCATATATTGTGTCCCAGCGGAAAGCGAGGCATGAGGAGATCGCGGATGCGTCGGATCGCGCGTCGTACCAGACGATGTACGCGGACCTCAACGACGCGGGGTCCGTCGCGGCACCGACCGCGGGGTTGCATTTCACGGATCGCGTGATGTCCGGACTCAAAGACCAAGGCGTGCACACCAGCGAGGTCGTTCTCCATGTTGGCGCGGGGACTTTTAAACCGATCGAAGCAGAACGACTCGAAGACCACGACATGCACTCGGAACAATGCTCGATGGGATCTGCGGCTCAGCACTTCACCCAGGGCAAACCAGGCGATGGCCGCGTGTTTGCGGTGGGTTCGACCTCGGCGCGGACGCTCGAGAGCTTTGCGGGGGTGCATGGTTCGGGCGGTTCGATTGATCAGCCGATCGATACACGGATTCTGATCTCGCCGGGGTATGACTGGAGGTGGGTCGATGGGATGGTGACCAACTTCCATCTTCCACGATCGACGCTCATCGCGATGGTCGCGAGCATGCTTGATGTGCCTGGTGCGGATTGTTCGGGGATCGAGCGGGTTCGAGAGATCTATGCACACGCGATCCACAATCAGTACCGGTTCTTCAGCTATGGGGACGCGATGCTGATCCTGCCTTGAGATTGTGGGGAATGCTGGTCGCGGATCGAGTGTGTGTGGTATCGTGTTTATGTGTCTGAAATGGGCACTGATGGACGATACAAGGGGCTGATTGTGGCCCAATTGAGGGCGAACTCGAAAAGGTGAGTTGATGGACCTGCACACACTGATCGATGGCATCGAGCTGACGCGCCTTGGGGGCGCGGCGGGTGCTGATGATCTCCGGTCGATCCGGGTGTGCGACCTGACGGAAGATTCGCGTACCGCGCTGCCGGGCTCGTTGTTTGTCGCGCGAGCGGGGACCAAGGAACAAGGGGCACGCTTTATTGACGAAGCGGTGCACGCTGGAGCCGTTGCGGTGCTGACGGACAACACCGAAGCAACTATCCCAAAGGGATCTCGCGCGGCGTTGCTTTACAACCCAAACGCATCAGAGATCGGCGCGATCCTCGCGGAGCGGTTCTATGGGCATCCGGGCAAAGCACTCGCGATCGCAGGCGTGACGGGCACCAACGGCAAAACAACCATCGCGCACCTGACCCAGCAGATCATGAAGCATTTTTGGATGCCAAACACCAAGCACCGGATCAAGTGCGGGTTGATCGGGACGGTCGTGATCGACGACGGACGCGAACGCGGGGTCGCGGCGATGACCACCCCGCCCGCGATCGAGCTGAGCCGAACGCTCGCAACGATGGTCGAGCATGGGTGCCAAGCGTGCGTGATGGAAGTGTCGAGCCATGCGCTGGATCAAGGACGGACCAGTGCGGTGGAGATTGATGCGGCGGGCTTTACGAACCTGACGGGGGATCATCTGGACTACCACAAGACGCTCGAATCCTACTCGAACGCAAAGACCAAGCTCTTCGCGAATCTCAGTGATGGGAGTTCCGCGTTGATCAACATGGATGATCCCGCGGGACAGACCATGATGGATGCGTGCCGAGGGGGCGTGCATGTGCTTGGGTGCTCGATGTGCGATCGGGACGCCGCGTGGTATGGGGAGATTGTGAATCGGACAATGGAGGGAATGCAGGTTTCGATCACCGGACCCATCGGCGTGATTGAATCGTGCGTGCCGTTCTTTGGTGACTACAACGCGAGCAATGTGGTGATCTCGTTGGGGCTTGCAGATGTGCTGCTCGCGAAAGTCGGGATTGATCCCGAAACGAGAATCGCAGGATTCATCCGTGCACTCCCAACGCTCCATCTTCCGAGCGGAAGACTTCAACGCGTCAGCAGCGATCGTGATGATCTAAGTGTCTTCGTCGACTTTGCGCATTCGGACGATTCGATCCGGAGTTCGCTCGGCGCAGTGAGAGGAGTGCTTCCAGAAGGGGCATCCCTGTGGTGTGTCTTCGGGTGTGGTGGTGATCGAGATCGGACAAAGCGTCCACGCATGGGACAAGCGGCGTGCAACGGTGCGGACCGGATCGTGCTCACAAGCGATAACCCACGGAGCGAGAAACCATCGCAGATCGTGGACGATGTGCTCTCGGGTCTCGATCAATCGCAGCAGGCGCGCGTCGAGGTGCAGGTGAATCGTGATCAAGCGATCCGGTATGCGATCGAACACGCGAAGGCGGGCGACGCGATCGTGATCGCGGGCAAGGGGCATGAAGCGGAGCAGATCCTGTCGGACCACCTGGGCAACCCGGTTGTGCACCACTTCGATGACGCGGAGCACGCGACCGATGCACTCAAGGATCGACGGAGCAGAGCGGAGGCAAGCGCATGAGCGGGATCGGATGGGACAACGCGGTATGGACCTCGATTGGTCGATGGGTGATCGAACCCAAAGCGGATGATCAAACGCCGAGTGGTGCGGCGATCGACACCCGTGTGTTGATTCGCGGACAGATTTTCGTTGCGTATGTTGGTGAGCGCGTGGATGGGCATGCGTACCTGAGCGCGGCCAAATCCAAAGGCGCAGCAGTATGCATCGTCACGGACGCGTCCAAGATACCTGATGGATTTGATGTCCCGACACTGATCGTCAAGAATCCGACCGACGCGATGACGGTGCTCGCGGCACACTGGCGGTCGCAGTTCGCAGGAACCGTCATCGGGATCACCGGTTCCAACGGCAAGACCACCACGACACGATTGGTCTACGCGGTGCTCAGCGAGCATGGCAACGCGTGGGTGTCGTCCAAGAGCCACAACAACGCGATCGGGGTTCCGATGTCGGTGCTCAACACGCCGCTGAGTTCGGACTTTGCGATCTTTGAGCTCGGGACTTCGAGTCATGGCGAGATCGCAGAACGCGCCGCATTGGTGCAGCCCGACATCGCGGTGATCACCTCGATCGGGCGGGCGCATCTGAAGGAACTCGGATCGATCGATGGCGTGTGCGCCGAGAAAGCGAGCATCCTGCTCTCGACCAAATCACGCGGGATTGTTCCAAGCGGGGTCGAACCACTCGATCGCGTCATCAGCGCACTCGCGGTGTCGTGCGAGATCGAACGGCTCGACCAGTCACGATTGAAAAACATCATCATCGCAGAGCAGCGCGTGGAGTTTGAGCTTGATGGGAGCAAGTTTCAGGCGCCGGTCCCCGGAGCGCACAACGCGTCGAATGCCGCGATGGCGGTGTTGGTCGGTCGAGCGTGCGGGATGGATGATGCGGACATCGCGCGTGGACTTCTCAACGCCAAACTCCCCGAAATGCGGCTCGACCGTGTCGAAATCCCGACCAAGAGCGAGCCCATTGTCATCTACAACGACGCGTACAACGCGAATCCAGATTCCACACGAGCAGCATTGTCCTTCTTCGAATCAATCAATCCCGACACACACAAGGTCATCGTGCTTGGCGACATGCTCGAACTCGGGTCTTCAGGACCCGATGAGCACGCGTCGCTGGTCAGCGAACTTGATTCGGTTCAGGGTCGCGTGGTGTTGGTCGGTCCGCTCTACCACGCCGCGGCGGAGGGGTCGGCATACGAACGATGGACCGCGATCGATGATTTCACGATGACGGAGGTTGCACGATCGATCAAGCCGGGGGATGTGGTGCTGCTCAAAGGATCGCGTGGGGTGGGTTTGGAGCGGCTGGTGTATATCCTCATCAATCGGCACACGATCTATGCGAAAGTGGGCGCCAAATCTGGTAGCACCGGGATGACTGAGGGCACGGACGCTTCATGATCTATATTCTGCTTGACATGTTGCGTGGGTGGTTGGTGGATCACAAGCTGTACGCGTACTTCCGCGTGTTTGATGAAATCCAGTTCCGGACTTTGATGGCGGCGGGATTGTCGTTTGCGATCGTGGTGTTCTTCGGGAAGCGCGTGATCCGGATGCTGGTGCGACTCAAGATCGGCGATGCGGGCGAGACCGACGCGGCGCTCCTCCGCGAGCATGCCGCGACCAAAGCGAATGTCCCGACGATGGGCGGCATCCTGATCTGCGGCGCGATCTTTATCTCCACCTTCTTGCTCGCGGATATACGCGTCAACATCGTCTACCTCGGGTTGTTCACGCTCGTGTGGATGGCGGTGGTGGGGGGCGCGGACGATTATCTCAAGCTCACCGCTTCAACGCGGGGCACAGGACGACAAGGGTTGTACTCGTGGGAGAAACTCGTCTTTCAGCTCGGGATCGGGCTAATCGTCGGGTTCTTCGCGTACCGCTACGGCGTGCAGATCGAGGATGGCGTGCAGGTTGATTCGATCTCGCATGTGCTCAACCTCCCGTTCCAACGGACCTACGAACCCGGGACGAAGTTCGCCGCGGATGGTTTGATTTATCTCGGACTCCCCGCGTTCATGATCCTGTCGATGCTGGTCGTCGCGGGGCTCTCCAACGCGGTTAACATGACCGATGGCATGGATGGTCTGGCCGCGGGGATCAGCGGGATTGTGTGCTTCGCGTTGATCCTGCTCTCGCTGGTCGCGGGACAGCTCAGCTCGGCGCAGTATCTGTATGTGCCCTATGTCCCAATGGCGGATGAACTCGCGGTGATCTCCGGCTCAATGTTCGGCGCGTGCCTTGGGTTCTTGTGGTGGAACTGCAAACCGGCGCAGATCTTTATGGGGGACACCGGATCGCTTGCGCTCGGTGGGATGATTGGGTACATCGCGATCATCACCCGACAAGAGTTTGTCGTCCTGCTCATGTGCGGCGTGTTCATTTTCGAGATACTCTCGGTGGTCATGCAGGTCGGGTGGTTCAAATACACGCGCATCAAAACCGGGACCGGACGACGCATCTTCCGCATCGCGCCATATCACCACCACCTCCACCAAGGGGGCTGGGCGGAGAATCAGGTCGTCGCTCGGCTGTGGTTGATCTCGATCTTGCTGGTGATTGTTGCGATGGCCTCACTCAAACTGCGGTAGCGGACGCTCGATGAGCAGTCTTGGTTTGCGGAGGATGACGCGGTCTTGGATCGGGCCGTTGAGACCGGGTTCGATGCTGATGATGAGTTCTGTGGTGCCTTTCGGGAGATCAACCATGATTTCGATCTCATCGCGCGTCGTGTTGAGACGATGCGACTGGATTTCGACTGCTTGTGATCCATCCGATCCTGCCGAGATGACCAGCTCGCAATCCGACCACTGTCCCGCGATGAGCTGGGCAACGCACGCGAATCGGGATGCGGGTTCTTCGATGGTGTAGCGGAGCTGCACCGGTGCTTTGAGATCAAGATCACTGAGCCCCGAGTTGGGGATCTGCTCGATGAGTTCGCTCGGATGCGGCGTCCACAAGCGATCCCCGGCGGGTGAGATTTCTGGCGTCAGCGAACCCAGCGGGATCAAATCCACCGACGCGTGCTCGATGTCGATGCCTGCGAAGCGTTGGGGATCGAACTCGATGAGTGTGCTTTGGGATGGGGTTCCAGTGTTGTTGTGTTGGAAGATCAATGCGTGTGCGGAGCCGCTGATGGTGGTGGAGGCGTTGAGGGAATCGGTGAGCATGCGGTGGTCCGCATCGAGATATAGGTATGTGCCGGCGATGGTCACGGGATCGGTTGCGAGTTGTACTGCGGAGGTTTGATCGAGTTGGAAGGTCCGGATGACTCCATCGGTGTCGATGGAGACAGACTCGCCGATCGATTCAATGAATCCGGTGAGCGTGTCGTTGTTGAGCAAACGGATCGCATCGTTCCCGTTGCTGTCAATAGAAGTCTTGGGCTTTGGGGCCACCGCGAGCGAGCGGAGATGATCGAGGGTGATCGTGCGAGGTTCGGAATCGAATGCGGTGATGAACTGCAAGCGGTCGGGATCATCGCTGTCCTGCACAAGTGCTTGAAGGCGTTGGTCATCGGTGAAGGTGATCAATGCGGGTGTGCCCGATCCCGCGAAAGTGTATTCCCACGCGGATGCACGCTCCGATGGAAGCACAAAGAACACCTGGTCCAAAGGCGTGCTGGTTTCAAAGCCCGTTTGATCGAGGTAGTGCACCATGTCGCGTTCGATCCTTGGGGATCGGATCTCGCTCATCGTCAGGTCGGTGCGGAGGAGGTGCCAATCCGCACTCGCATTGCTCACGCTGGAGAGGCAAAGAGTCGGAATGATCACACTGAATCGCAAAGAGGATCTCATTTCTGGAAGATCGGCAGATACCGCTTGGGCATCTGAAGAATAATGAGTGACATCGCGGTGCCGTACACTTTGCCCGCGGATCGGTCCTCCCATGCGCCGTCGTCGAGTTGGGTTTCGATCAGTTCCTTGCGGATCGCGGGCCACCATGTGTCCCAGTAGTCGTCTCCCGCGAGGAACATGGTTTGGACGGCGTAGTACTGTCCATAGAAGTAATGTGAGCGTGAAGGGGTGGTCGCGCCGGGGAGCGCGGTGCCCATCAGGTATTCGAGACCGCGATTGATTGAGTCGTCGGAATAGATCCCTGCGTAATAAAGACTCGCGACCCCTGCTGCTGAGCGGGGCCAGGCGCTTGATCCCGCGCTGGTCTGGTAGCGGAACCCGCCGTCGGGGTTCTGGGCTTGTCGAACATACTCGACCGCGCGGTCGATGGTCTCGCTGGAGACTTCGATCCCCGCGTTGCGCGCCGAGCGGAGCGCCATGATCTGACAGATGGTGACTGAGACATCCGCATCGTATGGGACTGGGTTGTAGCGCCAGCCGCCTTCGTCGTTTTGGGTTTGCTCGATGAGCCGGACCGCTCGGACGAGTGATTCATGGATGCGTGAGCTGATCGCGGTGTCCGCTCCGCCTGCGGTCATGCCGTAGATTTCACCGAGGAAGAGGGTCGCGAATCCGTGCCCGTACATCGGGCCGTTGTTTGCTTCTGCGGTGATGAGCCCGTTTTCTTTGGTCGAATCGAGGACGAAGCGGAGACCTCGCATGATGTGGTCGCTGTATGGGCCGCGCGATGCGGTGTTGCCATCGCCCATCAGCGCAAGGCACGCGAGCGAGGTGATCGCGACATTCTTCCCGAACCGTCCGCCTTCCCATGAGCCGTCGTCGCTCTGGGTGGTCGCGAGGTAGTTGATTGCGTTGGCAATCGTCTGATCGAGTTCGGGAGTGATCTCCGGACCGGCGACCGGTGCTGGTTGATTCGCGGGTTGAGCGGTCGTGAGATTCGATGACGCCGCGAGGAGCGAGCATGCGAGGAGTGCGGGGAGATGTTTCATTCTTCATCCTCCGCGAGTGCTTTGTAGTAGCGTTCGGTCAAACTCCGGTACAGTTCCGAGTACGGCTCATCGAGCCCCTGGCTTAGCGCATCGCGGAGCCGTTCCGGGAGGCTCCCCCAACGAGCGATGGCGTTGTTCCGGTTGTTGGATCCGACCTCGTTCGAGCCGGGAGGTGTCGAGCCATCACCTGGTTCACCCGCACCGGTCGATGGGCTGGGTTGCTGCTGGGACCGTTGGTCGGGTTGCTGCTGACTGGAAGAGGATGAAGAGGATGATCCGCCGCTGCTTCCAGAGCTTTGGTTCTGCTGCGCTGATTCGATGACCTGATCGAGCTTGCGGATGATGTTCTCTTGCATGCGCTGCGTAGCAAGCCCGGTTTCATTGGTCTGCAAACGATCCGCAACTTCACCCATCAATCCGACGGCTTGGGCGAACGCTTCAGCGGTTTGCTGCGCGGACAACGCCTGATCGATCTCGGTGTTGTCTGGTGCTTCGGATTCGATTTCGAGACCGAGGAGTTCGTCGAGGGATGGGACGCGCGTGGGCTGGGTGCCGTCTTGTGCAATCGCGCCCATGCTCGACACGAGCATGACTCCAAGTGCGATCGCGGAATGTGGTCTCAAACTCATCACGGCGTCGGGTCCTCAGTCGGGTCCTCAGTCGGTTCCTCGGTGGAGTCCTCTATAGGTTGTTCGTCCGATGGGCGTGCCGGGTTCATCTCTTCGATCAACCGCCGTCCTTTCTCTGCAAGTTCTCGCTGCATCTGCCCGTTTTTTCGGACTCGGTTCTGATCTGGGGTGTCTTGTTCTGACAATGCCCTCGTCTGCGTCGCGGCGAGTTGCTGCAAGGTTCGCAGCAACTGGAGCTGCGCGATGGGTGGGATGACGGGTTCTTGTCCACCTCCGCCTTGTCCGCCACCATCGCCGCCTTGTCCGTCTTCGAACTCGTCGGATTGGGGTTGGTTCTGATTGCCGAGCACATCGATGAGCGCGGTGAGGATCGTCGCGATGCCCTGCTGGTCGTTGGCAACCATCGGATCGACTGATTGTTCATTCAATTCAGAGGAGACCGAATCGAGCAGTTGCTCAAGCTGGTCGTGCGCCAAAGAGAAGATCGGTGCTTCACTGAGTTCTTCGGTTTCTTGAAGCATCGTTTGGAGAGCATCATTGAGTGAATCTTCGCGCCCGCTGAGCTGGTGTGCCGCGGATCGCTGTCGGCGGTTGAGCGGTTGTCCGACGAGCGGTGAGGTTTCCAACGAGATCTGGGCTTGCTGATTGAGCGCGTCCTGATATTTGGATCGGAGTTCCTCACGAAGCTGCTGCGCCTGACGATCCGCGGCCTGCTCGTCCTGACGCTGCGCCTCTTCGAGCGCCGCTTGCAGATGGACCATCGCAGAAAGCTCAGATTGGCGAGCGGTTACTTGGTCTTGCGGCTCAGCACGCAGCGCGGTGATCGCGTCGTTCTGTGCGTCAGCGGCTTTGGTCATTGATTCCGCGATAGATTGAGTTTCGGGGAACGCTTCCGCCGCGTCGTCGCGGACCGCGAGCGTGTTATCGCGGATGGTGATCATCGGTCGATCGAGGTTTGGCAGTCCCTCATCCAATCGACCGAGTTCGTGATCATGGTCTTCGAGCAGGCCTTGGATGGACTCCATGATCGACGCGAGCTTTCTGCGGAGTGCGGAGTCGCGGTTTTTCTGTGCTTGCTCGATCTGCTCGATCATGTTGTCGAGTTCTTCGAGGACTTGTTGCTGCGTTGCCGCTGCGGACGAGGTCTGGTTCTCCGCGAGTTCGTCTCCGGATTGGGCGAGCTGTTCCTCGACTCCAGAGTTGCGTCCCTGGGTTGCTGCGTCTCGGATGCCCTGCGCTCCAGTCGGATTGTTCTCTTCGAGCGCATCGGCTTGTTTGTCGAGCGCGTCGATGGTGTCGCGTGCTTGCTGGGTCGCTCGCTTCTGTTTGTCGAGGATTTTCTGGAGCATCGAACGCTGGTCTTCGGAGAGCTGGTCGATGGATTTACCCGCGGTTTGCTGTCCAAGCTGGTTGGTCTCGTCGAGGAGTTCCTGAACCTTTGAGCGGAGATCTTCGATGGATCGGCGCGCCAGCCAGGTGTCTTGTCCGCGATCGAGCATCGCGATCGCGGTGGCGAGTTGGTCACGGACTCTTTCCATGCGATCGGACGCTTGCTCGTCTTGTTCCCGCTGAAGCGATCCGGTCGCTAGCTGTGATTGCTCGCGAGCGTCCGAAAGAATGTCATCAATCCCGCTGAGCATCGGGGTGAGCTGTGGATCTTGGATATTGCTCTGTTCGAGCATCTCGAGCAGACGCTGGGTTGCTTGCGATCGGGCGTCGATCTGTGTTGTCAATGCCGCTTGATCATCTGGGCTCACTGCCGAACCTTCGTTGAGCTGGTCTCGGAGTTCCCGCTGGCGACCATCGAGCCGGCGCAGGATCTCTCCGATCGAACCAAGCTGAGATTCAACACGCTCGACAATCTCTTGGTCCTCTACCACCCGGATCATTCGGGGCACGGAGCGTGTTTCTTGCCCAAGGATATCGGTGGCGTGGACGCTGAGGTCGAGTTGTGATCCGGGTTTCAATCCAAGCGTGGACAGATCCAACCGAACCGGCATCGAAACTTCACGCGAACGATCCGGCGAAGCGGTGTATAAAGGATGGTTTGTCTGGGCGGATTCCCCTTGCACAACCGCATCCACCGAAACATCCGCGAGTCCGAGGTCGTCGGTCGCGAATCCTCGTAGATCGATCACCGCTCGTTGACCAACCGCGAGATCGGTGCTTGGTGTTTGCAGGATCGCTTCGGGTGGTGCATCGGGGACGACGCGGACAAAGAGATCCATCGCGGCGCGAGGCGAGAAGCCGTACTGGTCGATCGGGACGGTGGTCAGCGTGCCGCTCTCGTCGATGCGCTGGGTGCGGGTGATGGTATTCGTGCTGTCTTGCTCAGTGCCTTGTGCGTGTACATTGGAATCAAAGACCCAAGTTGTAGAGAGGTTGGATCCCGCGAGGATCGGCCCGACAGAGAGTGATGATGGAGCAAGCGTGCGCATCCCTTGGAGGAACGGCGATTCAGCGTCATCAGCGAGAATTGATTTGGCGTACTCGGGAAGTGTGGATTCAATTTCGACGCGTTGGAGTTTGGGTGGATGCACTATACGAAGGTGTTGGACTTCGCTGCGATCGTCTTTGGTTTCGATTCGATATTCGAGAGCTGAGCCGGCCGGGATGTTCTGAGCGGAGATGGTATGGATCGGGATGAGTTGCTCGTAGCGAGTGTGGTCTTGCTGTCGATTGAGCACGAGCGATGTCCAGCGGACGATGGGCGAGCGGTCAGCGTCGATCAGTCTCCAGCGGAGACGAGCGTTCACGTTGTCTGTGGATGGCCCGATCGTGGCGCGAGCGATGAACGCACGGTCCGATGGGTGAGTGCTCGCGATCTCTGGGAGCACAATCCCGTACTGTTTGGGCCACTGCACCTGCGTCCAGGGCATCGCCACGCGCCGGGCGCCGATGGTCATGAGTGTTGGTTGAGCGATCACTCCAAGGCCGATCATGCTCAGACCCGCAAAGATGGCAAGCATTTCGTTCATGGATCGTGACCGCAACTCCACACGCGAGCGGCTTGGATCAAGATGCGATGCGGATCGCGATGCGATGGATTCGATGAGTCGTTGCTGGATGCCGTCATCTGCAGGATCGGGAAGATCAGTGATTGCCGCAATTGCTGATCTTTGATGATTGGTAAAGCGGGCCGCCGAGCTGTCGTCAGGAAGGTTCAGCGCCAGATCGCTCGGTCGGATGCAGATGTTGAAGACATCGCGGATCAATCGGTGCACCATCCACAAGGCCAAGTATGTGATCCCCGCGAGGAGTATCCATCGAGCGGTAGACGGCAGATGGAAGAACGAATCGAGCAACACAGCAATGGATACCGTGCCGACCACGCACCCGATGACACGAACAACACCCCGAACGCGCAATCGGCGCACGACACGCGCGACGGAGACCTCAAGCGTGCTGCGGGGTGTGTGGCGGGATGAATGGTTCTGGCTGGTCATGGTGGTTGTGTTTATGCGAGTCGAACCGCGCGCCTCCCGATCCATTCAATGGTGAGCAGCAGCACCAGCAGCACCAGCACAATCGGTCGATCCCACAGCGAAGTGGTCTGAGGCGGGAGCGTGGTCATCCGTGTGCGGTTGGGGAGCCGATCCGAAAGTTCGTTGAGCTGTTCGGGTTTGAGCGTGACGCCTTCGGTTTGCGAGCTCAAAGTGATGAGTGCCTCGTGGTCGGTGTTGGGATTCGAGGACTCGTCCCACGAAGCATGGACGCGGAAGATTTGCGTGAGGGGTTCAACCCCGAGCAGCGGATGCGTGACGCTCATGGAGTACAAGCCCGGCTCGCTGGGTGTCCAGATCGCGGATCGGCGCTTGCCGCTGCCGTTGAGGACGAGCTGGGATTCGCTGAGGTTCTGTGACAGTGGTTTGATGGTCGCGTTGATCTTCGCAGGGAGATCATCGATGACCGAGCTGTCGAAGAGTTCGAGCGTGGCGCGGAGGTCGTCCCCCGGCGCGATGCGTTGCGGAGAGATGATGAGTCCTGCGGGCGAGGCTCTCCGCGCGATGGTCCCGCGCGCGAGCGTGCGGATCATGGGGAGCCAGAACTGTTCGGGGAGGTCTTCGCCGAGCCCGTAGCGCCAGCGCCAGATTTCGTCGGTGCCAACATAGCCCGCTTGTCCGCTTCCGTAACGCATGGTGGTGACGAGGGCGCGTTCGCTTTGTTGATCCAGCGAGTCTGCAAACGCAAGCGTGGACACGCCGGGCTTGAGATCATCAATACCGATCGAATGCACCCAGCGAAGGACCGTCCATCCCGCATCCGGATTCTCGACCGCCGAGCGTGCGTTCTGTGTGCCAGCGTTTGAAGCGAGTAATCCAGCGCGGTCCGCGAACTCGGTGAGCTTCATCACCGCTTGCTCGCTTTCATTGACTGTATTGGAAACCGAGTCCGCTTTTCCCCGCTGCATCGGAAGCAGCGGCGACAGTTCAGTGGCGATCCATGCGTTGGGGGTCGAACCCTCGCCTGCGATCCAGAGAAGACCGCACCCTCGGGTTTCGATGTGCTCTTTGAGCGAGCGCAGCTGAGATTGAGAGAACAGCTCGGGACTCACATCCCCAAGCACCACCACATCAAACGGCTCCCACGCTTCGAGCGTGCTGGGGATCTGTCCGTTGACGGATTGCCCTTCTTCGATGAATCTCCGGTCCGAAGCGAGCAGCATCGTCGTCGCGTTGATGGTGTCCTCGCGCGTGAGGATGTTCTTGAGGTAGCGGTATTCCCATCGCGGATGCCCATCTATATAGAGCACCCGCATCGGCTGGGACACGACACTCAGCTCGATCGGTTGCTGGTTGTTCTCGCTGATCAGATCCGTTTGAGCGGTTGGGGAGATGCGGACAAACAAACTCTTGGAGCCCGCCTCAGTAAAGGTGTGCGACAGGTCCGCTTCGATTGTGGAGCCGTCGGTTGGATCGTCGCCCATTGTGTGCGTGCTCGAATCCAGAACCACGCCGGTCGCTTGGTCGACGAGCTCGATCGTGATTTCATCGCCCGCTTCGTAGCCGAGTGCTTGTCCAACGACGCGGACGGGGACACGGTCCTTCGCGAAGACCGCGCTGGGAGATTCGACCATGCGGATCGACGCGTCGTGGACCGGTGCGCTCGATCCGATCGGGACGGTGATGACCGGGACACCCGAGCTCAGCAGGGTTTCAAGAAGCGCGGGGGTGGGTTGATCGTGCGATTGACCATCGGAGAAGACGACAATGCCGGAGATCGGGCTGGTCCCCGCATTCCGTAGCGCGGCTTGAATCGATCGGCCAAGCGTGGTGCTCGCGCTGTCGAGAATCGAATCAGGTTCAATGCTTGGTTGTCCTTCGATCTTCGATATGCGGTCCGTAAAGGTGTACACATCAAGCGATGAATCGGTCGCGAGTTGCTCAAACACCGATGCGTTCTTGGTGAGCAAGTCGGACAAGATCCGCGATCGACTGGACATCAATCCATCCTGGTCAAGCTCAGGCATCCGCATCGAACCCGAAGCGTCGAGCAGCACAATCACGCGATCCCGCTCGATCAGCATCCGCTCCCGCTCAATCTGAGGCCCAAGCGCCAGCACCATCAACAGCACGATGATGCTCCACCGGATCGAACTCAGCACCACGCGGAACCAGCGCGGACCCGGAAGACCCCGATAGCTCAACCAGATGCACACCGCCAGCAGGAGAACCGCCGGTGCCCAAACCCAGACGGGAAGCGTGTACGCCAGACCAATCCCCGAGTCCTGAGCGCCGAAGGTCCCAGATGGGAATCCGAACATCCAATCAAAGATTCGATTCATGACGCGCCCCCCGGAAGGATGGACGAGGCACGCACCGCGCCGTATGAACAGCGCCGAGCGAGGATGAACTCCGCAATCCCGATCGCGGCGGCGATCGCAAACAGGATCAGCGCGAGTGATCGACCATTGCTGGTCCCTCGGCCAAGCGTGCTCTGGGTGAGGTCGGTAGCGGTGCTGAGATCGGTGATCTCGATCGAATCCAAAGTTCGTGCGAGCGCGCCAATTGGTGATTCGGTCGCGGCCGGGTTGGTGGTGGTGTACCGAGTATCGGGATTGATGATGACCCCGCGCGTCCCGGTGCCTTGAGCGTCGACTCTCACATACACCGCCGCGGATTGACCTGCTTGTTCGCCATCGGGTTGTGTTGTGAGGGGCTCAAGGTTCTCAAACGAAAGCAGCGCCGCATCGGAACCCGCGATGCGGCGTTCTGGGGCGATCGAACGCGCGAGCAGTGATCGCACCAGTTCGTGCGTGATCGCGACAAAGATCGGTCGAGCGGGGAGGTCGGTCCACTGCACATCAAACGCCACCCCAAAGAGCACGACGGCACCTGCGCCGGGGCGATCCTGAGAACCGGGCTGACCGGCAGGCAGCATCAGCGCGATCGGGTGCTGCTCCGAGTCGCTGAGCAGCACGGCTGCATCCTGGCCGGGCTGAAGGTTCATGCGTCGAGAGATGGTGACGGATGAGGCGAGGTCCGGGTACTCGTTCTGGATTCCCGCAAAGAGATCCATCGAAGTTTCGCGTGTCGATGGGAGTGCGTCTGCTATACCGATTGATGGATCAAAGCTCCGTGTTGTGGATGGGCCAGCTTGTGATGTGCTGCTGATCAAACCGGGCGCGAGTGTTTCGATTTGGTTCATCCAACCGGTGTCCGCAGGGTCGATGCCGGGGGTGATGATGACGGGCATGCCCGACGCGTTGAGCCGAGCGATGCGTGACCATCCCGCATCGTTGAGCGCGTTTGGCGCGAGGACAAAGAGGATGTCGAGCGTCGGATCGATCCGGTCGCTCGCGGATGTTGCCTGGATCTGTTGGATGGTCATCAATCCGTCATCCGCGCCCAGCACCGCACGCACCCAGCGTGATGGCCGAATCCCCGAGGTGCTGCTCGTGTACTCGTCGATGATCCCGGTCGCGATGTGCTGACGGATCGGCATCCCGACGAATCGCGCATCGTCCCGAGGGTTGTTGTTCGCGGCGGACTGCTCCAGCGCCACCGTCAGCATCGCGGCCCCGCCCCGCGTCGGGATGAGATTGCCCGCGTCGATGAATACACTCTGCGAGAGATCTGCTTGTCCCTGCGTCCATCGGAACTGATGGGTGCCCAGTCGTTCCTCGCTTACCGCGTCAAGGATCGCGATCTGCGAGGTCTGCTCTTGTGATGTATCCGATCGGGAAAGCGTGATGCGGACGCCTTGGATTTCGTCTCGGCTGATCGGTGTTCCGTCAACGGATTCCGATTGTTTGGTCACGATCGGGCGGAGTGTCGTCGCGTCGGTGATCGCGATATTGCCGGTGGATGAAGACTCAGGGACATCAAGCAAGATGGTTTCAACGCCTTCGATCGTGTGCACAGCGTACTGCGTATCCGTATCCCATCCCGACGGACTCAGCGACAGCACCGGTTCAATCCGGACTGGCTGGGAATTGTCGCTGCTTTCAATCAGCTGGTTTAGCAGCGCAAGGCCACCATCGAGATCGCGCTCGGCATCCGTCGTTCCGATGCTCTCGATCCTCGAGCGGATGAGTCCCAGCTCGCTGGTCGCTGGGATCGCTTCGCCTCGCGCTGGGGACGCGAGCGTGATGAGCGCCGCCCGATCGCCCCGCGTTGCGTCGAGTGTGCTGAGGAGATCGAGCATGCGCCGGCGCTGCTCGTCGAGCGAAGATTGTCCGGATGGGAGCGTGGCGGCGCTGTGGATGGAGTTGTCGAGCATCAGCACCATCGTGCGTGCGCGCGAATCTGATGTGCCTGAGCCGTGCATCAGCGCCGCGACCGCGCCTGCGATCAATGCGATGATCGCGCATCGGCTCAGGAGCAGGAGCAGTTGTTCGAGGGTGACGAGCCGTTTGCGTTTCTTGTACGCTTGTTCAAGGAACCGCATCGCGCCCCACGCGATGGGTCGATGTTTTCTGCGGAGCAGGTGCACGATGATCGGGATCGACACGCAGAGCACGCCCGCGATCAGCAGTCCGGGATGGAGCACGCTCAGTCCCATCATCGCATCGCGCTCCGGAGTTTGGAGAGCGACGAGTTCCGACGAGCGACAAACGACGCGAGGGTGGGCCCGAGCCATTGGTGGGTCGAGACGATGTGGTGATCGAACCCGAAGGACCGGATATCGTGGGTGATCGTCTCGTTGTGTTCGTTGAACGCTTTGAGGTAGTCGTCACGGAGTGCACGCGGATCGATCCGGATGGTTGGTTCAAACTCCAATCCTTCGAACGCCGCTCGATCCTCGAACTCGAAGGTCCGTTCCGCTTTGTCGAGGACCTGGAGGACGATGACATCGTGCCCACGATGCTTGCATTTCGCGAGTGCGGATTTGAGATCCGCGGGGTCCATAAAGCAATCGGAGATCAGCGCGATCATGCACCGGTTGTTGAGCTTGCCCATCGCTTGGTCCATCACGCGCTGGATGTCGGTCTCTTGCTCGACGGGATTGGTCGCCAGCGCGTCGACGATCGGTTTCCATCCCGAGACGCGTCCAGACCGCGGGACCATCGCGCGGATCTCGTCGGCGAAGATCATCAACCCTGCGCGGTCCCCCTGATGGAGGGTGATGTGGGCAAGAGCCGCAGCGGTCGCCGTCGCGTGGTCGTATTTCGACCAGTTGATCCGTCCATCGGGAGCGGTCGCACTCGCGGAACCCGAGGCATCAGAAAACAAGCGAGACCCGAACCGCATCGATCCCGACGAATCGACCATAATCACGAGGTCAAGGTTCGTTTCTTGTTGGTATTGCTTGACTTGCAGCTTGTCCGAGCGTGCGTAGACCTTCCAGTCCAGGTGCCGAATATCGTCACCAGCGACATACGGGCGGTGGTGGGCAAACTCAACGCTCACCCCGGTGTACGGCGACCGGTGCTGACCCGACCGGACCCCCTCCACGATCATTTTCGCGCGAAGTTCCATCGAGGTCAGCCGGGCGAGGGTCTGGGGGTGGAGATAGAGGTGGGGATCGAAGCGTTCGGTGAAGATGCTCTGCTCGGGATGGGCTGGGTCATCAACCATTGGTGAATTGTACCGACTCGGTGTCGATATGCTGCCGATTCTTGGGATTGTGTTGCCAGTTCATCTCATTATTCAGAACGCGGCGATCCCCGTATCATTGCATGCGAGCAGAAGGGTAAGAGTCGATGATTGATGATGACCAGAAATGCACCAGAAAGAGATGGCTGAAGCCAGCGGGTGTCGTGCTCAAGCCGGGGCTGACTGGGATGACGGTCATCGAAGCCAAGAACGGCGCCGAATCGCTCATCGGACGCACCTTCCCGTGGTACCGCATCATGATCATCCAATCCAACAGTACCTACACGCTGCACCTGAGAGACGAGCGGGATGCTTTCTTGAAGGTGGATTCTAAACGAGTTTGGGTGAAGTTCAAAGGGTCGGGGAAGCTGATCTGTCGTCTTCAGAGCCGTGCGGCGCGGGTGTGGGCGCGGGAATCGGACGAACCGATTGGGTTTGAACCCAAAGAGGAATCTGTTTGGATCTGGATACCCGTGATGATGGTCATGGGCTCCGGATGTGTGTATTTGATGAGTCGGATGTTCACGAAGATCCCTTCCGGGATGTTCTCGCCACCTTTCACCAAGTGGACCGTGATTGCGGGTATTGCTGCACTCCTTGTGTTGGCATTTCCATTGCTCGGCATGCTGATGTTCTGGTCCTTGCGCCCGCGTCCACGCGACTTTGAGAGCATCGACCTCATGCCCACCGGAATCGTCGGCACCACCAAACTCGGAGAAGTGGTCTCGCTGGAGTTTGCAGAACTTGCAGAATGTAAGCTCAGGATGGGAAACCCGCTCAGGTGCTCAATGAGGACGGAGGACGGGAGACTCTACTGGATGGCGTTGCCCAATCCGATCAGTCTGTTTGCTCAGCACGCGATCAATCCATCCAATAAATCCCAAAGGGAGCTCAAGCGGAAAGCAATCCGAAACCTGTACCGCCAGTCGTTCCGTCTGTTGATCCTCGGAGTTGTATGCGCCGGAGGGAGCTATGTGCTGATCAACTTTCTGGTCTCGATCGGTGCGATCCTCCCGGCAAACACTCAGCGGATTCGAAACAGCATCGCGGCATTCTCATTCGGGTTTCCAGCGATGGTCGCGGCTTTATTGATGTGGCAAGCGTGGTCGTACTCATCCAGTGGCCTACGAACGCGCAAGAAAGCTCGTGCCCTTCTTTCGAGATCCCGGAGGACCTCCCTCTAAAGCATGGTCCCCCATGTTCCGATATGATCTGACCATGGCCACCAATCAAGACCACCTTCCAGCTTCGAATATCAAACGCATCGCTGTCCTCACCGGCGGCGGGGACTGTCCCGGTCTCAACGCGGTCATCCGAGCGGTCACCAAAGACGCGATCAACCACGGCATCGAGGTCTTCGGGATCGAAGACGGATTCCTCGGTCTTGTAGAGGACCGCATCAGACCACTCAACCTCGATGATGTCTCCAACATTCTCACGATGGGTGGCACCATCATCGGGTCCAACAACCGCTCCAACCCCCAGCACTTCCCCGTTGGAAAGGACAAGGACGGCAATACGATCTTCAAAGACCTCACCGATGTCTGCGTCACGCACCTTCAGGTCCGCAAAATCGACGCGTTGATCGTCATTGGTGGCGACGGCACCATGTCCATCGCGAAGCAAATCACCGACAAGGGATTCAACTGCATCGGGATCCCAAAGACGATCGACAACGACCTCCACGGCACCGACATCACCTTCGGATTCCAGACAGCGGTCCACATCGCGACCGAAGCGCTCGATCGTGTGCATTCGACCGCAGCGAGTCATCACCGCGTGATGGTCGTCGAGCTCATGGGGCGCAACGCGGGGTGGATCACGCTCCATGCGGGTGTTGCGAGCGGATCAGACATTATCCTGATCCCGGAGATCGGGTTCGACCTCGACAAGATCACCGAGTACTGCGTGTGGAGATCACAGCGAGGCAAACGCTTCACCATCATCGCGGTCTCCGAAGGCGCCAAGCCAAAGGGTGGGGAGCAGATCGTCGATCGGATTATTGAAAACTCCCCTGAAGCGATCCGGCTGGGAGGCGTCGCCAAATGGCTCGCGACTGAGATCGAAGAACGCACCGAAATCGAATCCCGTTATGTGGTCCTCGGCCATGTCCAGCGCGGCGGCACCCCGACTGCAGGTGATCGAGTGCTCTCGACCCAGTTCGGTCATCATGCGATGGAACTCTTGAAACAAGGGAAAACGAATCGATTGGTCGTCATGCAAGGCGGGGTGCTCGGGGATGTCGAGATCACCAGTGCCGCCGACAAGCAACGCCTCGTCCCGATCGATCACCCGCTCATTGCCGCGGCGCGGAGCGTGTACACGAGCTTTGGGGATTGAAATCGGGATGATCAGATTCCGAACAAGTGTTCGGAGGTCATCACCATGCGATCATCAGGAATTTCATATCTGCTCTGGTGTCTCAGTTTCGTCGGATTCTGCGGCATCCACCGCTTCTACAACGGCAAATGGGTCACCGGGCTCCTCTGGTTCTTCACCGGCGGTTTGCTGTTCATCGGTCAACTGATCGACCTGTTTCTGATCCCCGCGATGACCCGTCGCGCCAACTACAGAACGCGACTCGAATACAGCATGGCATAACCCACGGTTCGCTGAACTTACGGACAGCCGTTCCCGATCTCGAAGAGGAAACTCGAAACATCGAGGAAGTTGTACACGCCATCTGTGTTGAAGTCTGCGTCCGGATTCCTCCCGGTGAATGCGTGGAGGAACGCGGAGATATCGAAGAGGTTGATCGCCCCGTCGCCGGTGAGATCTGCGGGGCATGGGTTGGCTGCGGAGATCACCCACGACGCTTGGAGTGAACCATCGCTGTGGGGGACATCCAGCTGTCCAAGACCGATATGCCCGAGCCGAAACTGAATCCGGTAGCTTCCCGAGTCCGCGGTGAGCGGAACCATCAGATCGAACGGCTCGCTGTCGAAGTTCGAATCGAAGAGTTGATATTGGAAGAACGCATCGTCGAAACCGCTCCCGAGTTCGGGTTCCTGATAGACCTGAACGAACCCGAAGTAGCTGATCGAGGACAACCCACTGTTGCGGATCACGCCGGTGAGATTGAGGGTGCCGTCGCGTGGGACGGTGAAGTCGTATTCGAAGGTGCCGTTGAGCACATGCCCGAATCGGTCGGCTTGGACATCGCCAGTCCCCTCGGCTCCGGAGTATTTCGCGGTGATCCCGACAGATCCGTGATCGTCGTCGATGAACTGGGCGACGCCGGTCGTGGTCGCGGTGTAGAGGCCATCGGAGTTATTGATCATCGCTCGCGCAATGGTCCCAAGTTGATCCAAAGTGTCGTCTTGCGAATCGGATGTGATGACTTCTTCGTTCGCAGTGGTATTGGTCAGCTCGATCTGCGACTGGGCGATGATACTCGACCGGATCGGGGTCGCATCGGCAAGGACTGGTTGAGAGAACGATGCGCACAACACCATACTGAGGGGTGCAAATAATCGGATGCGCATGAGAAGATCCCTTACAAAGCAATGCCTAGCAGCCCTGTGACGGCTTGGAGGGGGATTTTATCATGTTCCGATATCCAACACAAGAGAAAAATGGAACCAAGCCAACGGAATGCGGATCCGACGCAAGTTCGTCGTGTCACCTTTAAAACGGCGGCATGTCGTCGTCATCAAAGTCGACATTGTTCCCAGAGCCATCGCGGAAGTTCGCTTCTGGACCACTCTTGGAACCCGGCGCGAATGATTGACGAGGGGGCGCGAAGTCTGGGCCGTCGAATCCGCCGTTGGGGGGTGGGGATGGTGGTTGGGGATTGGGGTTGAAGTCCGGCATGTCGTGGGTGACGCTGAACCCTTGCGATCCGGTCGAGGTGTGCATCGGGTCCCAGTTCTTGAACCGGACGGTGGATGCATCCCAGACCAGTTTCACCGTGCCGGTGGGGCCGTTGCGCTGCTTGGCGATGATCAGCTCGGTCATGTTGAGCTTCTCGCGGTTGTCCTCATCGAACTCGGGGTTGGTCGGGTCCCACGCAGGTTCGCCTCGGTGGTAGTAGGACTCGCGGTGGAGGAGCGCGACGACATCCGCATCCTGTTCGATCGAACCCGATTCGCGGAGATCGCTCATCTTGGGTCGGTTGCCCTCGCGTTGTTCCGCGCCACGGTTGAGCTGCGCGAGACAGATGATGGGGACCTTGAGCTCACGGGCGAGCGATTTGATCGAACGCGAGATTTCCGAGACCTCGACCTGGCGAGACTCGCGTGCTGATCCCGGAGAGGTGAGGAGCTGGAGGTAGTCGATGACGATGCATCGGATGTCGTGGCGCTGCTTCATGCGTCGCGCTTTGGCGCGCATCGCGAGGACGGTCATGCCCGGCGTGTCGTCGATGATGATCTGCGCTTCTGCGAGCTCACCCGATGCACGCTGGAGCTTGGTCCAGTCTGAATCCGTCACCTGTCCGGACCGGAGTTTGGCAGAGTCCACACCGGAGCGCGAGCTGAGCAGACGCTGGGTCAGCGCGTTGCGGGACATTTCCAGCGAGAACACACCCACCGCAACCGGGACCGCGTCCTTCTTGTGATTCCAAGGGGTCGAACCACCAAACGCGAGCTGCTCCGCGATGTTGAGCGCGATCGCGGTCTTTCCCATGGATGGACGAGCCGCGAGGATCATCATTTCTTCGGGTTGGAGGCCGGAGAGGAGTTCGTCGAGGTAGTCGAACCCGGTCGGGAGTCCGGTGAGTGTTTGGCCGTCGGCTTCCTCGATTCGGATCATTTCCTGCATCAGCAGCTCTTTGAGCGAATCGGGTTCCGCGTTGATGTCCTCGGATGCGATGTCGAAGATCCGCTTTTCCGCTTGGTCCACAACATCCTTCGCGGCTCCCGGAGCGCCGCCGCCTTGGGTATACGCTTCGTACATGATCTCACCCGCAGCATCAATCAGCTTGCGGAGGCGGTAGCTGTCCGCGATCAGTTTCGCGTAGTACGGCGCGTTGGCAGCACTCGGGACCGCTTCGGCCAGTTCCATCAGGAAGCTGGATCCTCCGACCTGATCAAACACCCCTTTGGCGCGCAGCCCTTCGGCGAGCTGGACCATGTCTCCGGTTTGGTGGGCTTCGAAGGTTTCGAGGAGGCAGGCGAAGATCGTGCCGTGGGCTTCCTTGTAGAACTGATCGGGACGCGAGATGATCTCGACGATCTCGGTCAGGACCATCGGATCCAGCAAGATCGACCCCAAAAGTGACCGCTCCGCATCGATATGGTGCGGCGGGGTCCGGTCGAACAGCTCAGAAGCGTCGATCGTGGGCTTGCGTTTCTTGGCCCAAGGCTTGGATTCGAAGGATGTTTCACTCACAAAGACATACTAGTGCACGCGGGGTCGTTTCCGCAGGTAACCGACAACTTGATCCGAGCAATTCCGGGAGCTTTGTGCAAGATTGTGAATACGCTTGGTCATGAGTACAGATCCAGTCCAGTTCTACGACGAGGGCGAACGCCTCCCTGACACGCTCCCGGATTCGCCGTTCCCGATCTTCAAATCATGGTTTGATCAAGCGTGGGATGAGCGGATCACCCCGAACACCAACGCGATGACCATCTCGACCCTCCACGAGGACGGCTATCCCGATTCGCGGATCGTGCTCTGCAAAGCGATTGAGCCTGAGGACGGGGCGATCGTGTTTTATACCAACTACAACGGCGCGAAAGGGCAGCAACTCAAAGCCAACCCGTTCGCGTCGGTCGTATTCCACTGGGATCAATACGAACGACAGGTCCGCATCCGAGGCCCGGTCGTCCACGCGACGGAGGAAGAATCCGACCGCTACTTCGCGTCGCGTCGATTGGAATCCAGACTCGGCGCATGGATCAGTGAGCAATCGCAACCCATCGAGTCGAGGCAGGCGCTGCTCGACAAAGCGGCGGAAGTGATCGCGGGACTGGGTCTTGATGCCGCGGCGTTGATGAACGGCGAAGATGTCGTCGTCCCGCGCCCGCCGCACTGGGGAGGGTTCCGGATCCACGCGCAGTCCGTTGAACTCTGGGCGGGTGGGGTTGGACGAGTTCATGACCGTGCTCGATGGAACCGGGAGCTGACCACATCGGGTGATGGGTATGCCAAGGGTCCTTGGTCATCGACTCGATTGCAGCCGTAAATCTTTAGGGGATCATGACGCGGACGAGGGCGCGTTTCATTCGCCACCATGTCCGTTCGTCGATCGGTTGACCCGTATTGGTGTCGAGCCGGGCTTGCGCGAGTTGTTCCGCGTGTTTCCAGTACCCGAGGAGTACATCCCATGCCCACATCAGGGTGCGGTCTGGGTCGTAGATGTTGGTGGGTTCGCTGGTGAGGCCATTGAGTTCCACGATCCCGAACCCTTCTCCATTGCGGAGTTGTTCGAGGGATTCACAGCGGATGTCGAAGCGGCCGATATCAAAGCCCCCGCCTTGGTCTGCGTTGAAGCGGTCGACGATGGAGGTGATCTTTGCGGAGAGTGCTGGGGTGATCAGGTGCTCGCCGTCGGTGAACATCGCGCCCTGCGCGTGGTTGCCCGCGAATCCGAGGGAGACTTCTTCGTCCTTGTCAGGAATCCAGTCGAGCCGATCGCGGTTGCGTTGGACAAAGACAGTCGCTTGCGCTCGGTGACGGCGGTGCTTGAGGATGAGCCGGCGGAGCGTGTTCTTTCCGTCGCCGATCAGAGTGGGAAAGTGTTTGATGGTGATCGCGTAGATGAACCCGGACGGCCCGGCGAAGTCCTGGTCGGTGATCGACTCAACATGACGCACCCACAGCACACCGAGTTCCAGTGGTCCCGGATGGTATTGCTGGAGGACAAACGGTTCGTCGCTGCATTTACAGTACTTTGCGAGCTCTTCTTTGGTGTGAACCAATCGCACATCGCGACCGCGTTCACCCTTGTCAGGTTTGCAGATGACGGGCAGCCCGCCGAGTGCTTGGTCGTGATCGATCGCGTCGTGCGCTGCTTGGATTCTGGATTCGACGCTCTGGTTGCCATCGATCAACACACAGTGGAGCACTGAATCATTGTTGGTCGATCCATCACCGAGCTTGCGGTTGAGGTCGATCTTCGATTCGTCCTGCACCCCCGCATCGTCGGCGTACCCCGGATTAACCGCGGTCATCTTCCCGAGCCCTTTGCCTGAGACCACCCGCTTGATGCCCCACCAGAGAACCGGGATGTACACGAAGAAGGTTGGCCAATACTCGTGGTTGCACGCGCGATCAATCGCGGCACGGATGCGTTGCCGTCCGCTCCAAGTGATGATGTGACGCACCGCATGGATCGCGATCAGAAGCAACCAGCTCGCGCCGAGCAGTCCAACGAGACCCAGCAACCCGACATGTTCGCTCAGTTCCACCGCTTTGTTCGCGCCGATCATCGCAAGGATCGTCGCGGGAATGACGAACGCGACGCCACGGATCCAGCGGAGCCAGCCGTAGGGTTTATCGAGCGGATTGGCGCCGCGGATCAACCACCAGATCCTGCCGAGCGTGAGCCCGAGGATCGCGACGGCGAGATCGACATCCATCATGACCACAAAGATCATCGTGACGACGATCCAGACATGCGGCAGCCGGCGGGTGAGCAGGATGATGACCAGAAGCTGCGCCCACCAAGGCGTGTTTTTAACAATCTTCCCGACCCAGTGCAGCGCCGCATCGGTGCCATAGCGGATCGGAACTGGCGCGAGATCGAGTGTGCCGGTGAGCGGTTCAACACCCGGAGTGTCGTGACGAGCGAAGAACTCGTTGAGGTACCCAGCGGTTTCGTTCGCTTGCATGAATGGCAGGAAGTGCGATGCGTCGAGCATGATGAGCTGGGAGGTGGGCATCATCTCGTGATGCCGCTCAGCGCCGCTCGCGGCAACCAACGGATCGTCTCTTCCATGCAAAATCAGTGTCGGCGTGGTGATGGTCGGCATGATGCGGGAAAGCTCCCGCTGGTCCGAATCCCAGAACGCTTTGAGCCAGCCCACGCGATTGTGAAAGGTACCAAGCGCGCCAAAGTGCGGGATCAACTCAGGACCAAATCCCAACCCGACATACCCGACGGCGTATTTGAAATGTTCGAAGTAGTATGAACCGCTGCCTTCGGTCTCTTGTGCGCCGACCCCTGCGAGGAGGGTGATGGATGCGATGCGGTCTGGAAACTGCTCTGCCATCTGCAGCGCGACGCCGCTGCCTGAGGACCATCCGACCACATGCACGCGATCGACTTGTAGATCGTCAAGGAGCGTGCCCATTGTGCGTGCCTGTCCTTCATAGGACATGTCGGGTGACCAATCGCTCTTGCCATAACCCGGTAGATCCGGCGCGAGCACCTGGCGGTTTGTGCTTGCGATGATCGGCGCGAGTTGGCTGAATGCGTCTCCATCTCCGGGAGAGCCGTGCATGAGGAGGACGGGGGTCTGTTGTGTCGATGGGGCAAGCGGGAGCCACTGCTCGTAGTACACACGGACGACGCGGTCTGGCTTTACGCTCCCGTCCTTTCGGACTGCATCCATCCGGATATGCGGCGAGTCATTGACCGCTCTTGCTGATTCATCGGTGAGCGATGTTCCGAGCTGGGACAGATGCGATGCGATCAACAACACGCCATAGACCACCGCAAACGCGATCCACACAGCCTTTCGCTTCGGTCGTGCTTTATCGTTCATCCGTGTCCTGATTGGAGTCGTTGTTCATCGTCACCGGCACAAACTGACGCTTGCGGATCTCCGCGGTCCCGAGCTGTCCGCACGCCGCCATGGTATCGCGTCCCTTGGTTCTTCGGCGGTTCACGAACACGCCGTGCGATACAAGCCGCTCGACGAATCCATCGACTTGTTCTTCAGTCGGTGCGGGCCAGGGCGAGTCTCGTCGTGGGTTGTAGGGGATGACATTGAGCAATCCGCCGTGCCCCTTTGCTTTGTCGCGCGAAGGGTCTTTGAGGAACGGCTCCATCCACGCCGCGAGTTCATCCGCGTTGGTGAGCGAATCGTTGACTCCCGGGATGAGGACATACTCGATCATGATCTTTCGGCCGCCTCGGACCTCTCTAAGTTCTTGGAGAATGTCCTGCAGCTCTTGCATGTTCCACTTGTTGTTGATCGGCATGAGCTTTGAGCGGGACTCGTCGTTGGACGCGTTGAGCGAGAGCGCGAGTCCCAGCCGTTTCCATCCCGGCTCTTGAACCTGATCTTTGATCCGTCGCAGACCATCTATACGACCAACCGTCGAGATGGTGATGTTTGCCATCGGGATGCTCGCGCCGCTGCGATCGGTCAGGCACTCAATCGCTGCGAGCACCTCGTCGAGATTGTCCATCGGCTCGCCCATCCCCATGAAGACGATGTTGTCGATCTCGATGCCCTCGATGTGACGAGCCGCCCACCATTGTCCGGCGATCTCAGATGCGGTCAGCGAGCGAATGAGTCCCATCTGAGCGGTCTCGCAGAAGTCACACCCCATAGCGCACCCGACCTGCGAGGACACGCAGAGCGTGTGGGTCTTGCGTCCGGACCGGCCGATCATCGGGATGATGACCGATTCGATGTCGTCGAAGTCGATCCCACGATGGGCGAGCCGGTGTTCTGGGTTGGGGAGTCGCTGGACGAACTTGATCGTCACGCCCTCATCAACCAGTTCCTCGTGACGCTTGACGATCTCGGGGATTGTGATTCGTGCTGGAGCGGATTCGGGCTTTCCTTCGCGGTAGACATCCTGATACGCGGCTTTGGCGCGTCCAGTGCCGACCCCTTGCTGGGTGCACAGCTCGACGAACGCGTCGAGGGTCATCCCCATCGGGGAGATCGGCGGGATGTCGTCAGCGCGGGCCATAGGAAACAAGGATAGTCGGCCCACGAACCCGATTGGTAAGCGACGGCGAGCAACCACGCTTTGAGACAAGCTCGCTGCACTCTCGCTCCCGATTGTCTACGATCCGGTCACCCCGAAGTTCTGTATTTTGGGCCCAAACCCAACCCCGAGCAACGCTCGAACTGAGGTGCCCCGATGGCATGGATGAAGATCAAAGACGCGTTCAAAGCCCAAGCAGGCGTTGAGCTGACAATCAAAGGCTGGGTCCGCACCAAACGCGACTCCAAAGCCGACGGCGGACTCTCGTTCATCGCGGTCAACGACGGGACCTGCTTCGACCCGATCCAGGTCGTCGCGCGCCACGATTTGTCCAACTACGAAGAGGTCGCCAAACTCGGGACCGGTTGCTCCGTCGAAGTCGATGGCGTCCTCGTCGAATCCCAGGGCAAAGGTCAGTCCGTTGAAATCCAAGCAACCGCGGTCCGCGTAATCGGTTGGGTGGAAGACCCGGAAACCTATCCCGCATCCAACAAACGCCACTCGTTTGAGTACCTCCGCGAGATCGCGCATCTTCGCACACGCACCAACACCTTCGGGTCCGTCGCGCGGGTTCGACATGCGTTGTCGCAGTCGATCCATCGCTTTATGGACGAGCAGGATTTTTACTGGGTTCATACACCCATCATCACCGGTTCGGACTGTGAGGGTGCCGGCGAGATGTTCCGCGTCTCCACACTCGACTTCTGCAACATCCCCAAGACCGAAGACGGCCAGGTCGATTTCTCCCAAGACTTCTTCGGCAAAGAATCCCATCTGACCGTATCCGGCCAGCTCAATGTCGAGACCTACTGCAGTTCGCTGAGCCGGGTGTACACCTTTGGGCCGACCTTCCGCGCTGAGAACTCAAACACGACGCGTCACCTCGCGGAGTTTTGGATGATCGAACCCGAGATCGCGTTTGCGGATCTGCACGACAACATCGAGCTTGCATCGGGGATGCTTCGGACATGTGCGAGCGATTTGCTTGAACGCCGTATGGATGATCTGGAGTTCTTCGATCTCCGCGTCGAGAAGGGCTTGATTGATCGATTGAAGATGATCGCGGAAGCACCCGTCAAGACGATCACCTACACCGAAGCGATCAAAATCCTCGAAGGGTGCAACGAGAAGTTCGAATACGATGTCAAGTGGGGTTCGGACATGCAGTCCGAGCACGAGCGATACTTGACGGAAAAGCACTTCAAGCAGCCCGTCGCGGTGATCAACTATCCCAAGGACATCAAAGCGTTTTACATGCGTCTCAACGACGAGGGCACCGATGGTGCGCCGGGTCGAACCGTTGCCGCGGTTGATATCCTTGTGCCGGGTGTTGGCGAGATGGTCGGCGGATCGCAGCGCGAAGAACGGCTCGATGTTCTGGACGGCCGCATCACTGAGATGGGACTCGACATCGAGGACTACTGGTGGTACCGCGACCTCCGCAAGTACGGCACGGTCCCGCACGCGGGATACGGTCTCGGGTTCGAACGACTCGTCCAGTTCTGCACCGGGATGCAGAACATCCGCGATGTGATCCCGTTCCCAAGAGCACCGCGCCAGGCCGAGTTCTAATCCATGTGGCGCACACTTGCGGCTCCAATTGTGATGTGCGTTTGCGCCTCCGCGGGGATGTCTCCACAAGAACGCGTCAACCAAACCATCGACGCGATGGAAAGCGCGATCATCGCGGGTGATCCCGGCGCGTACATGGCGCGGATCGATTCGGATGATGTCTACTTTGTCCATGAACAACGCGCTTGGGTGAACGATCTGTCGCGCAATCCTGTGTCTAAGTTCAGCATCGAACCGCTCGAAGAGTTGATCGTGGGGATCACGGGTCGAGCGGGAATGATGCGGGTGCGGATGCACTGGACACTCAAAGCGGATGAGATCGAGCGGACAATCGAGATGAACGCGATCTTTTATCCGATGGGTGATGAACCCGACGGGCCCTGGCTCTTTGCCGGTCGCGGCTGGGGGATGAAACTTGAGAGCGATGAAGGGCTGCGTGTCCGTTCGGATCGCGAGCATCAAGAGCTTGCATTGAGTGTGCTTGAGATCGCGCCAGAGATCGCGTCGCGGATCGAGCAGGATTTCGGGCGCACGCTCTCGGAGCCGTTGACCATCAAGATATATCCGACCATGCAAGCGTTGCAGTTCTCGATCGCGCCGGGGTATCTTGATCCGTTGTCTGGTTGGAACGAGCCGGGGGAGTCGATCAAGATTCTGGGTCGGGACTCGATGTCTGTTGATCGTATTTCAACGCTGCTTGCCCACGAGATCGGTCACGCGGTGAGCTTTGAGTTTGGCGAGGACATCATCGACGCGCCGTGGTGGTCGCTCGAAGGCATCGCGGAACTGGTTGCGGACGATTACCGATCCACACCACCCGAGAAACGAATCGTCGGCATCGCGCAGCAGGTCGCACGCGGGGATCGTCGATCATGGGATCAGCTCAGTGATTTCAAAGGCGAGGCCCTCAACCACACCATGTATGTCTACGCGCAGGGGTGGTCGATGGTTCGATACATCACTGGTCGGTTCGGGCGCAAGGCACGCAACCAATGGTTCGCCGCGATGGGTGACGGGATGGATGTCGACCAAGCGACCCAGCATGCTTTCAAGATGTCTTTCGACGACCTCGACCGCGCGTGGGAACAAGAGATGCTCAGCATCGCTGAGCAAGCGGATGTCGATGCAGCGATGGAAGAAGTCTCACCATAAAGCAGTGGGAAGTTATGGCAGCACTTCCATTGCTGGGCGAACAACTATGGGTTCGTCCGCACTGATCACGCGGGTTGGTGCGGTTTCAGGGGTCGGGATTGACGGGCTCCGGAACATCAGCAAGTACACCCACAGCACAATCGCAAGGAACCCGGTCCACATCGCGATGTATCCCACCGCGTTGCGGACTTCCGGCGACTTGTTGGCGAGGGGCTTGGAAACCAGTATCATCCCGCTCGCACCCAGCGGGGCCGCGTGGGTGATGACCGCGACGATTGCAGCACCCAGTGCCATCGCGACCGCGTCCATGGTCTTGCCTTTGAGTGGATCAAAGCGGTCAATCTTGGGACGGATGATCTCAATGGTGCGCTCGAACCACGCGGGAACCGGGATTGGTTCATTGGCTTTGAGTTCTTCGAGTGCCTCGATCTCGCTCTGGACATCAGGGTCTATCGCTGCAATAGTGGGTTTGGATTCAGCTGATTGATCGGGCTGTTGAGCGGGTTCTTTCGGTGCCGATGCATCAGTGGTTTCGACAGCTGGTTCTGGCGAAGCTTCCGAGTCGGACTTTGCGTCAGGCTCGGACACCGCTTCGGTTGTCGATTCAGGTGTCGTGTTGTGGATGGGATCAAGCAGGTCGCTCGCGACATCCTCAAGAATGGCCGGGTCGGGTTCTAGGACAGGTTTCTCTTGGAGTGCCTGTTCGATCTCGGTGTTCACCGCGTCGCCGTTGACGAGTTCGCCCTCTTCGGTCTCGAAATCTCCATCGAGCATGTCGTCGGCGGCTTCAGCCAGTGCGCTGTCGAGTAAGTCCATCGAATCGTCCAGCGCATCCGCTGAAGACACACTGTTATCCTCGTTCGTCTGAATCAGACTGTCTTCAGTCATCATGTCTTCGAGCGGTGTGCTCTCAACGGTTGATTCGACAATCAAAGATTCTGTTTCGGCGTCCTCAGGTTCGGACGCATCGGGCGCATCGGCCGTGTCTACTTCTGGAGCTATCTCGTCAAGCTCAGGGTTGATACCCTCGGCTTCGATTGGATCGTTCGCCTGCTCGTCATCGAGTTCAAGAAGTGCATCGACGGCTTCTTCGAGCTCGTCAATATCGTTCTGGGCTTTGACCACCTCATCAGAATCAGCCGTTGGTTCCGAGACGGCTCTTCCCGCCGCAGGGTCTTCGCCCAAGGTATGTTCGTCGATGCTCTCAATACTGGGGTCGATTGATTCAAGGAGTTCGGAGGTGCTGATCTCTGCATCAAGAGATTCCAGCTCGGCTTCGCCGTTGGGGACGGGGTCTTGTGTCGCTTCAGCAACCGGCTCATCGAGTTCGTCGAGCATCGAATCAAGACTCTGTGAAACCAGATCCCCGGCTTGCGATTCGACCTCGTCGAGTGCTTGCTGTGCCTCGGTGATGGAGTCAACCACTTGGGAGGGCTGGGTGTCCAGCTCAGAAACCAGATCATCGGAGGCGGATTCTTTGGGATGTGGGGCGGTGGGAAGCTCGCCGATGTCCCCGATCAGGGCATTGGAATCCATCTCCTTCTCCTGCTTGGGATCGAAGGATTGGGTGGTTTCTTCGATATCTTCAAGCAGCGAATCCACCGCATTGATGAGATCTGAGTTGGTTGTGTCTTTTTTATGTTCCACTACATGGTGATGATCGACCTCCAAACCCTCGAACTCAAGGGATATCGGCCGTAAACTACCACAACGAGGTGATTCCAATACCCGATACGGATCCGCATCCATGATGAATCCACAATCAATCCATCATCGAGTCATGTTCTCGGACCTTACGGGATGCGTGCCCCCCCAGCTCATCACGATCGAAGGCCCTGAGGCGCAGCATCTTGCAAAGGTGAAGCGGGCGCGGGTCGGAGAGTTGGTGGGGGTCTTGGACGGCATCGGTTCCATGGGGATCGGGGAGATCGCAGAGATTTCTGGTTCCAAGCAAAGACCCATCATCGCGGTGATGCTCGATCACATCGAGATGATCCCGCCCGTGTCTCCCAGAATCCAGATCTGCTGTCCCGCGCCCAAAGGCGATCGGCTTGACCGCATGATCGACCAGTTGACTCAAATAGGCATCGAGTCGTGGGTGCCCTTGATCAGCGACCGTTCCGAGCGCGATCCAACCGCGATCCGTCAGGATCGACTGACGCGCATCATCCACGAAGCATGCAAGCAGTGCGTTCGCGCCAGGTCGCTGGTGGTACACGAACCAATGACCCTCGACCAAGCGATTCAGAACAACCCGATGCGTGTGGTTGTCTGTGACGGGTCTGGGAATGAATCGCTCGCGTCGCTTGATGTCGATACCCGGATTCTCATCGGCCCCGAAGGGGGCTGGTCGGACGAAGAACGGTCGCGCTTTGCGACATCAAAGATTCAGATCGCACGACTCGGTGTCCATGTCCTCCGCCTTGAAACCGCGGCAGCCGTCGCGGGTTCGCTCGCGCTTGCCAACTCCATCCCGCCGACTGTCTAGGAGCTTACAAATGATCCCATCCATTCTCATCAAAGCCGTCTGTGTGTCCTCCATCGTCATCGCAGCTTTCACGGCACACGCTGAGCCGATCGACGCTTCAACCAAAGAGCGGGGGCGCGCCGTCGCGGATCGCGCGATCGAGTTCCTCAAATCACAGCAAGACCCCAAAACCGGTGGGTGGTCGCACAATCCGGACGGCCCAAACTTCCCCGCGATCACCGGTCTCGTCGTCAACGGCATGCTCCTTGATCCACGCATCGATCCCAGCAATCCAGCCGTGTCGAAAGGGCTTGACTACATCCTCTCCTACGCACAAGACGACGGCTCCATCCACGACGGGATGCTCCCGACCTACAACACCGCGATCTGCATCAGTGCGCTGAGTCAAGCACGCACACACCGCGCGGATTCCGCACTTGCATCAGGGATCGCGTTCCTCAAAACCGTTCAGTACCACAACCGGAACACCGGTGGCATCGAAGCGCCTGATTTCAACGAACCGGTCGCCGAGGACCACCCTTACTTTGGCGGGGTCGGCTACGGCAAGCACGGCAGGCCCGACCTCTCCAACCTCAGCTTCTTCCTCCAAGCGATGCACGACGCTGGAGTCTCCACAGAAGACCCAGCGTACAAACGCGCCTTGGTGTTCCTCTCTCGCGTGCAGATGAACGACGAAACCAACGACATGCCCTACGCGGACGCGTCGAATCAGGGCGGGTTCATTTATGCGACGGTTCCCAACGCGGAATCCATCGACAGCATCCCGGGACAGTCTCAAGCCGGGGAGATTGTTGAGACCAATCCTGACGGCGGGTCGATCACCCGTCTCCGTTCCTACGGCTCGATGACCTACTCCGGATTCAAATCGCTGATCTACGCCGACCTCTCCCCGGACGACCCCCGCATCATCGCCGCGTGGAGATGGATCGAGTCCAACTATTCATTGGAAGAGAATCCGGGGATGGGCGACCAGGGGTACTACTACTTCTTGTGTGCGATGGGCCGTGCACTGGATTCATGGGGCGCAGACCGTGTCGGCGACCACGACTGGAGAGCGGATCTGGTGGATACACTTGAAGAACTCCAGCAAGACGACGGCTCCTTCGCCATCAAACACCAACGCTGGATGGAAGACAACTCGACTTTGGTTACCGCATACGCCCTGATCGCGCTGCAGCACGCCATCAACTGATCTCGCATTGACACTTTATAGAAAGAGAGACCGATCCAATGACCACCGCAACCCTCCCCAAGCACTACACCGAACTCTGTAAACTGATGCACGCCAAAGGAACCCTCGGCTCCGTCGCGGCGCTCGTCGGATGGGATCAAGAAACCTACATGCCCGCTGGTGGTGCCCACGCTCGTGCCGAGCAATCCTCGCTCCTCGCCCGCTTGCTCCACGAACGCGCCAGCGATCCACGCGTTGGAGAGTTGCTGGTCAAGTGCGAAGTCGATTCGGACCTCAACGACCCCCAGTCCGCGCACGGCGCGAACATCCGCGAGATGCGCCGCGACTACGACAAAGCAACCAAGCTCCCCTCGGACCTCGTTGCCAACCTCGCCAAGGCGCAGTCCGAAGCGCAGGATGTCTGGAAGGACGCACGCAAGAACAATGATTTCAAATCCTTCATCCCCGCGCTCACCACGGTCATGGATTTGACCAAAGAAAAAGCAGCGTGTTTGATGACCGATGAGCACAACGAGCTCTACGACGCATTGCTCGGAGAGTACGAACCCGGCGCAACAGCAACCGAGATCACCGCGGTCTTCACGCCGTTGCGTGACCGTCTCAGCGCGTTCATCGCCGAACTCAAAGACAACGGCACCCCGCCGAAGGTCGATTTCTTGTACCGCGAAATCCCGACAGAAAAACAACACGCGTTCGGTCAAGCGGTCACCGCTGCGTTCGGGTTTGACTACAAAAAGGGCCGCCTCGACACGACAACCCACCCGTTCTGCTCCGGGTTCGGTCCCGGTGACACCCGCATGACCACGCGGTACTCGACGACCAACTTCCCCGACGCGATCGGTTCAACCATGCACGAATGCGGGCACGGCTTGTACGAACAAGGCATCCCCAAAGCGGGCGACCTGTGGGGCACGCCGCTGACCGAAGCGATCTCGCTCGGGATTCACGAATCCCAGTCCCGCATGTGGGAGAACATGGTTGGGCGCAGTAAGGCGTTCTGGTCGTGGGCGCTGCCTCTTGCCAACAAGCACTTCGACGGCGCGTACTCGGACATCGATCTGGACACCTTCACCAAAGCGATGAACACCGCAACCCCGAGTTTCATCCGCGTCGAGTCCGACGAGAGCACCTACAACCTCCATGTCATGCTCCGCTTCGAGCTTGAGTGTGCGATGCTGCGTGGAGAGCTCGCGATCAAGGACCTCCCCGAAGCGTGGAACACCAAGTTCAAAGACTTCCTCGGCCTCGATGTCCCCAACGACGCGACGGGCTGCCTGCAAGATGTCCACTGGAGCTTCGGACTCGTCGGATACTTCCCGACCTACACGCTGGGGAATCTCAACGCGGCGCAGATGTGGGAAACCATCAACGAGCAGATCCCGGACCTCGATTCACAGATCGCATCGGGTGAGTTCTCGGCGCTCCTCAACTGGACCCGCGAGAACATCCACCAGCACGGCCGGCGCTACACAGCAAGCGAAACCATCGAACGCGCCACCGGCAAACCACTCGAATCCGATCCGCTCATGCGTCACCTCGAAAGCCGAGTGCGTCCAGCGTATGGGTTGTGATTGATCGTGAAAAAGCAGAGCTATTCGACTACCGATGGTTTATTGAATTTGACTGTTGATTCTGTCAGTTGGATTGATCTTGATGGTTCAGATCAAACTGCATGGTTAGTCAGGTTCCTGGATTGTCAGTGGCGCATAGATGATGAAGAGTTAGAAGACAAATACACAACTACTTTGGATAATGCTGTACACAGATTTGTAGACAGTATTTTGCAGGACCAGTTTTTACTTAGATTGCAGTACTTTGGCGGCAAGTTGTATGACGCTCGCGTGATTGATGATCAAGAAGCAGGTGTTGGTCACCTGCTATTAGCTGATCAAGCGGGGTTGTACACCGGCGAGAGAGTTGTTTACAGATATTGGTCTGGGCGAGTTATTGGTCAGACCGAGTAGTGATCAACCCAGCTCAGTCCTGAGCGCCTCCGCCAACTTCTCAAAGTCCTCAATCGTGTTGTACAACTGCGCACTCACCCGCATCACGCGTGGATGGATCTTGCCCAGCGCCCAGACAGGCACCTGGATATCGTGCTTGGTGTACAGCGCGTCCCACAGCGAATCGTCGTAGATATCGCCCTCGACGACCTCGCCCGGCAGGGGGATGCTGACCATCGTACCGATCATGGATTCGGGGACTTGTTGCTTGATGCCGATCGCGTCGCAGATTAGTCCCGCGCCCGCGACGACCAGATCGTGGTTGCGTTTGTAGAGCGCATCCCAACCGCCGGGCAGTTGGGCACCCATGTGCTCGATCGCGACGGGGACCACCAGATTCCCGGTGTAGTCGTTGGTCCCCATGTAATCAAAGTCGCACAAGAACGGCTGCCGATCCGCACGCAACTCATGCACGCGGCACGACAACGCCAACGGCTTGAACCCGGTCTGACGATCCGGTGAAGTGTAAATAAACCCCGTCCCCTTCGGAGTCGCGAGCCACTTGTGACAACTCGCGGCGTACCAAGTCGGATTCAACTTCTCAATATCCAGCGGGATCTGCCCCGGTGTGTGCGCCCCGTCAAGAAACACATCAATCCCCTTGGCGCGTAGCTCAGGAACAATCCGCTCAACCGGAAGCACGAGCGCCGACGCGCTGCAGATGTGCGAGAGCAAGACGAGCTTTGTTTTGTCAGTGACCGCGCCGAGGATTGAATCGACGACCTGATCGGGATCGGCAGCGGGGAACGCGACGGGTGCGGTGACGACGACCGCGCCGGTTGCTTTGCAGAGCTTGTCGAGTTCGTTCATCGTCGCCATGTATTCGTGGTCTGAGATGAGGATCTCGTCGCCCGCTTGGAGGTCGAGGTTGCTCAGGACGGTCGAAACCGCGACGGTGCCGTTGGAGATGAGCGCGAGGTCCTTCGCGGGCGCGTTGACAAACCGCCCGATCGCGCCGCGCGCGTCGTCGCTGTAGAACTCGAGTCCGAACTTGAAGAAATGCACCGGATCGCCTTCGAGCCGGCGGCGGAGTTCAGATTGTGCCGCACCGACCACCGCGGGACAGCAGCCGTAGGAACCGTTGTTGAGCTGGGTGAGTCCCTCACGGATCGGGAAGCTCGCGGTCTCAGAGATGCGATCGGCTACGAACTTGAGGATCGGATCGGGGCGTTGGGTCTTGTTGGGTGCGAGCTTGGCGGGTTTGAGATCAATCACAATGGGCCTCGGCCTTCTGTTCAAGCGGTTCTGGTGTCGTGGTGAAGAAAGGGTATCGACGCGGCGCGTGCAAGTCCCTCAACAGATAACACGCGGACCAGACAATTTTCATCACCGACCCGCCGTGTGATTTGAGACCCCATTTGAAGCGTCAAACTGACAGTGGGGGTGTTAACCCTTCAAAATAATTTTCAGAGCGCGAGCAAGGTACTGGTATTGCTCGATCGAGTTGTATGCCTGCACACTGATCCGAACCGCGACCGTCCCAGCGGGGGTTCCCCAGACCGGTATCTGGATATTGAACTCCGATTCGAGCCGATCCTTGATCTGCCGAGCGGTTTGGTTTCCCGCCGGGAGGTCGATCGTGCTCAGTGGTCCCAGCATCGAATCGGGAACGGGTGGGACGCACCCAAGCTCATGACAGATCAGATCGCGTGCTTGGAGGCACAGGTCGCGGTTGCGTTTCATGTTGCCGTTGATACCGCCCTCGATGTTGGACTCGAACCAATCGATGCAGTCCGCGACGGTCAGGTACATGGTCACATCGTCGGTCCCCGCATAGTCAAACGCGTGGTTGAACCCGGAGCGACCCGTTTTCTTCCCTGCGGCTTCCAGGTCGAGCGCATCATTTGAGATCACCAAAGGCGTGAACCCGTGCTGCAGATCCGAACGCACATGCAAGAACGCGGCTCCTTTGGGAGCGCACAACCACTTGTGCGCGTTGCCGGTCGTGTACGCCGCGCCCCAGGAGTTGATGTCCATCGGGATGCACCCCGGTCCATGCGCCGCGTCGAGGATGGTCTCGACCCCGCGTTCTTTGAGCATCGGGATGAGCTGCTCGATCGGGAGCCGAATCCCGGTCGAACTGGTGATCAGCGACAGCAGCGCGATCTTGGTGCGGTCCGTCACCCCCGACATCACCGCATCAATAACCTGCTCCTCCGACTCAATCGGCCAAGGCAGCGTCACGCGAGCAACCTTCGCGCCGGTCCGTTTTGCGGCTCGGCCAAAGTTGTTCAAGCACGCTTGGTACTCACAGTTCGTGACGAGAAGCTCATCGCCCTCGCTGAGATCCAGATTGTCCAGCACCGTCGCGACCCCGGTCGTCGCGTTGTGGACGAAGACCAGATCCTGCGGATCACAGTGCACCAACCCAGCGAGTGCATTGCGGGCGCGATCGATCTTCCCCCAGCTGTCCTTGACATAGAACCGAACCAACTCGCGCTCAGCGTTGAGCCGATGCCCGCTCTGCGCGTCGAGAATCGCTTGTGGGCACGCGCCGAATGAGCCGTGGTTGAGATAGACGACACTGGGATCGATCAGGAACTGGTCGAAGATCGGTGCCGGTTTGGGGAGATCGTGGGTGGTCTGGGTCATGCCCAAAGTCTACGCGAGACTCGAAGACTCAGAATCAGCCCTTGAGGTCCAGCCCGCGGCCCATCGCGACCCCGGTCGCGGCGGTGTTGCGAGCCGCCGCGGATGGATGGATCGAGTAGGTCCCCGCGCTGGTCATCATGGGTTTGGGACCCGCGACGGAGGCGACATCCCGGCTCAGGTTGATCGGGTCAACCTTCCCGGCGACCAAACGCGAAGGATCCGCAGCGGGGCGCGGAGCGACGGGCTGACCGATTCGACCGATCGGCGAAGTCTGCTGAACAGATCCCGCTTGCGAAGTTGAAGTCGCTGGGTTGGTTTGGGTGGTTGGGGTAGTCTTGGTGACGCCGGGAGCGCCGAGTGGTTTATTGGCACGCAGAGTCTGGGCATAGGCCCGCATCGCGTGGGTGCTTGGAATTGATTGGGAGGCGTTGATCCGGTCCATCTTCACGAGCCTGTTCTTTCACTGATCGAGTTGGATTGGTACACACAACCCGGTCAGCATCGAGCGTCCATCACGCCGATCCACGGCTGACGAACTTCATCTGGTCACGCCCATCCATGAGCGACAACCCGATCCTACCAGAACCACCATCGTCAATCACGATCATTCCGCGCCATAACTGCTGCGGACCTTGAGATTTTGACTTCTCGGAAGTCGTTTCTTGCGCCCCGGACCCTCATCGCACAAAAAAGCCCGGATTCTGGGCAATCCGGGCGTTGGGGATGGTCTGGGGATAGGGGGCTATTCAGACAAATTATTCATCGTCATGACCCGCAAACGCCGCGATGACCTCCTGCTGGATGTGCGGCGGTGTGTTTTCTTCGTGTGAGAAGTCCATCGAATATGAACCTGAGCCACCAGAAATTGACTTGAGTTCATTGGAGAAGTTCTGGAGTTCACTCAATGGTGCTTGAGCGATGACGGTGCACATGTCGCCGGGGAGTATCTGCGTGTCTTGGACACGCCCCCGTTTGGTCGAGAGATCCCCGGCGATGTCACCCATCCGGTCTGATGGGACGGTGACCTCTAGGTGGACGATCGGTTCAAGCAACACGGGGTGCGCCTTGGTGACCGCTTCGATGAACGCTTTCTTCCCAGCGGTGATGAACGCGATTTCTTTTGAGTCCACCGCGTGGTACTTTCCATCAAAGACCTCGACTTTGACGCCGGACATCGGGTATCCCGCGACCGCGCCGTGTTCGAGGGCAAGCCGAACACCTTTCTCAATCGCAGGCATGAACTGTTTGGGGATCGAGCCGCCGACGGTCGCGTTGACAAACTCGAACCCTGCTTCATGATCTGCGGGCAGCGGGGAAACACGCAGGTGGACCTCGCCAAACTGTCCCGACCCGCCGGACTGTTTCTTATGTCGATACGACGCTTCCGCGGTGCCGGTGATCGACTCACGGTACGCGACCTTGGGGGTCTGGGTGATGAGTTCAAGCCCGTACTGTTCTTTGAGCCGTTCGATGACGATCCGCAGGTGCAACTCGCCCAGCCCTCGAAGCACGGTTTGCTTGGTCGCTTTGATCCGTTCGAGTTTCAGACACGGATCCTCGGCGAGAATCTTGTGGAGCGCCCCAGAGAACTTGGTCTCGTCGGCGTGGTTTTTGAGCTCGATCGCAAGCCCGAACATGGGTTTGGGGAGTGGGAGTGGTTTGAGGTGGACCGAATCCAACTCGTGCCCTTCATGAAGGACCGCATCGAAATGCACCTCGTCAATTTTCCCGATCGCGCCGATGTCTCCGGGACCCAGTGCGTCCACCTCGACGGATTCTTTACCCTGTCGTTTGAGAAGGTGACCGATCCGCAGCGGCTTCTTCTGGTCGCCGATCAGGATCTCAGATTTGGATTTAATTGTCCCTTGGTGAACACGGAAAACACCGAGCTTGCCGACGAAGGAGTCGGTGGTGACCTTGAAGATATGTGCGATCACCGGCGAGTCCGCTTTTTCATCTGCAGCAAACGAGACCTCATCGCCGCCCTCTTCGGTGCGTTTGAGGAACGGGCGCGGGTTGCCTTCGAGCGGGTTGGGGAGGATCGACGCGAACAGGTGCAGCATCGGGTTCACGCCCGCGCCGGTCTTGGCGCTGCAGTAGCAGATCGGAACGAGGTGGGCCTGCCGGAGTGCTTTCTCGAAGACATCGTGGAGTTGTTGTTTGGAGATGTTGGACTCGTCGCCGTCCTCGAGGTACTTGTCCATGAGATCGTCCTGAATCTCGACAATCTGTTCGATGATCGCTTGGTGCGCCTCCGCTTCGGAGCTGAACAAGGTCTCGCCGTCGCCTTCGTCATCGAAGACGGAGATCGTGTCGCTCTTGTCGGGGGTCGGGAGGTTGATCGGGAGGCACTCGGCTCCAAACGATTCTTGGATCTGTGCGGTCAACGATTCGAGATCGCAGGTCGGATCATCGATCTTGTTGATGATGATCATTCTCGGTAGGTTGCGTTCCTTGGCGATCCGCATCATCCGCCGTGTCATCGGTTCGATCCCCTTGTGGGCATCGATCACGACCGCGACGGTCTCGACCGCGGGGAAGACGGAGATTGCGTGTCCCGCAAAGTCCGCGAGCCCCGGGGTGTCAATGAGGTTGACCATGTGTCCTTCATGCTCGAAGTGGAGCATGGTGGTCCGGAGTGAATGCTGGTGGTGTTTTTCTTCGTCGGACCAATCGGAGAAGGTGGTGCCGTCTTCAATCGATCCCATGCGCGAGATGGTGCCGGTGCTGAACAGGAGACGCTCTGAGAGGAGAGTCTTTCCGCTGCCGGTCTGTCCTACAAGTGCAATGTTCCGAATATCTTCAGTGGGTCGCGTGTTTGCTGTCACGGCGGGCCGCCTTCCTGAGGTGAGGCGAGCGTGTCGGCCCTTCAACGCGGCGGGCCGGCAGCCCGCGGGTCATGTTGTCGGTCTCGCAATCGGAGACCAAAGGTCATGATAGCAAGAATCAGAAGAAATTGAAAGAACGAAATACAACGGAAAGTTCCCGTACAATCGGAACATGACCGGCGAGCCCCCAGAATCCGCGACCGTTTCGTGCCCAGAATGTGGCGGGGATGTCTGCGTGCTCAATCAAATCAAACAAAGCCGATCGCACCGGTCGCGCGTGATCCCAAGTATGCTTTGGTTACTCTTTGTGCTGGTGCTTATTGGGTGCTGGTTGTCGATTGGCATTTGGAGATTTGCAAACCAGACTGCAGATCATCGGCTCTATGTCGGCACAGAGTTCCGAACGCAGTTCGTGCCATGGGAATCTAAAGACAAGAGTCCCGTATTTTTGTCTTCGAATGACATGCTACGCGCGGTTGCAGGAGATGAGGATGCAATGCGATTGGTTCATGGAACCTTGGGATCAATCGTTCGTGTAATTGATACAAAACGCGGAACGAGTGGGCTGGAGGGTGTCCGTTTTGCGATGAAGGAACCCGATGGAGTCATCAGGAATTCATCGGAATACCGATTCGGTGGAGAATGGATCTGGATCAGCAGATCGGCAAAAGTTCAAGATATTCGTGCAAACGAGTTGTTGAAATCTTCTCAGGACATGGACTGGAATGAGTCACTGTCATCATTCTTTCCGTTCTTCATGTACGCAGCACAAAGCAGCAACACCGCGACCGCCAGCACTGCGAGTTTTGCAATCATCGTGCAGTATCTTACGGTGCTGGGTGTGTTGAGCATTTGCATGTTGATGGCATGGTTGGTTCAGTTGATCGGAATCCGATGCGGTGCTCGGATACTCAGGAATCGCTATACATGGTCTACGGTTGTGTTAGTGTTTTTTGCGGGAAGTGTATTGTTCGTTACATTCAACCCTGAATTAATCAGCGCCTCGTCAACTGCGACTTCTCAAGTGTCCAAGCTCACACCTGTATTTTCCATAGACGAACTTCGCGAGTGCGCAAATAGTGAGGATCAAGCGAGCGATTGGTGCAAAAGAGTACTGGAGACGATTCCAGACGATGTTGAAGAAGAACTCCTACTCGGTCAACTCTGGATTTTTGATGAGGCAATGGGCAAAGAGACCCACGAGATGGTGTTTGATACCAACTTCGTTGAAATTAGTTATCAGTTTCCATTATTTTGGTGGGGTCGTGCTTCAGTTTCTCCCGCGTTTGCCTATCGGGACCTGCCAGAGAGACCTCGATTGAAAGTCCTACCTGATCTACTAAATGAAGGTACAGTGACACTGCAGTGGGGACCCCCTCGGGAGTCAAGCTTTCTTGTTGTCAACATCGTGAACATCGCTTTGGTGGTCGTGTCGCTGTACTGGGTGTGGGCCGGACTCCACTGGGGAAGCCGGCGGATACTCAGGCGCGTCCAGCGCTGCCGGGTCCGCCAGGAACAGTGTATTTTCTGTGCCTATCCGCTGACCAGCGAGGCGAGAATCGCTCGAAATCCTCCCCAGGCCCCCTAAACTACAGTCCTATGACACCAGATCCGACCATCACCCGTTTCGCCCCCTCCCCGACCGGCCACCTCCACATCGGGGGCGCCCGCACCGCGCTGCTGTGCTGGGCATATGCCAAGAAGCACGGCGGCCGATTCCTGCTCCGTGTCGAGGACACCGACCAGCAACGCTCCTCAGAATCCTCCACGCGAGGCATCCTCGAAGACCTCGCATGGCTCGGGATCACCTGGGACGACGGACCCGAGATCAACTACGAGGGGCACACCATCGGAGGCGACTCCCGCAAGGTCGGTCCATACTACCAATCACAACGCATCAAACACTACAACGACGCGATCAACAAGCTCATCGACGAGGACAAAGCGTACCCCGCGTTCGAGACCCCCGAAGAACTCGAAGCCAAACGCAAGGTCGCGATCGAAGCGAAGGTCGGGTACAAATACGACCGCGCCGCGCTCGAAATCCCCAAAGCGGAACGCACCAAACGGTTGGAAGCCGGCGAGCCCCATGTCGTCCGCTTCATCATGCCCGATGAACCCATCACCGTCCACGACGAAATCCTCGGCGAGGTCACCATCAAACCCGAAGAGTTCGACGACTTCATCATCCGCAAGCGCGACGGCTTCCCGACCTACCACCTCGCGGTCACCGTCGACGACGCGATGATGGGGGTGACCCATGTCCTGCGTGGTCAGGAGCACCTCATCAACACCCCGCGCCATGTCGCGCTGCAGACCGGGCTGGGGTACGCCCATCCGGTGTACGCGCACATGCCTTTGATTTTCAATGCGGACGGTTCGAAGATGTCCAAGCGTGACAAGGACAAAGCAGCAAAGAAAGCGTGCAAAGACGCGGGACTCACCGGCTCACCAATCGAGGGCCTCAGCGATGCAGACTTCGCGGGATGGATGAAGAACAAGACCAGCCAGCTCGATACTGACCTCTTGATCACGCTGGCGCAATATCTCAAGATCAATCTCCCCGAGATCGAAGTCGAAGATTTCCGCAGAGCGGGGTATCTGCCTTCAGCACTCAACAACTACCTCGCGCTCCTCGGATGGAATCCAAAGACCAAGAACGACGACGGCACCGACCTCGAACATTTCGACATGGACTACCTCGGAAGCCATTTCTCCCTCTCCGCGATGAGCAAGGGGCAATCCAAGTTCGACCGCGTCAAGCTCCTCAGTTTCAACGGCGACGCGATCGCCGCCCTCTCCGATGAAGACTTTGCCAAGCACTGGAACCAGTGGGCGACGAGTTATGACACCGCGCTCGCGGATCGGTTCACCCAAGCGGACATGCTCACGCTCGCGCCAGCGGTCAAGACCCGCTGCAAAACGCTCGCGGATGGTCGAGGCGTGATCGGGTTCGCGTTCGTCGCCGACGACGCGATCCAGTACGACGGCAAAGCGGTCCACAAAGCACTCATCAAAGGCGAGAGCAAAGGGCTCGAACTCCTCAAAGCGTTCCGCGACGAGCTGGTCGGATTCAACGATTTCACCCCCGAAGCGATCGAAGCCAAGGTCAGCGCGTTCGCTGAGTCTAAAGAGGTCGGGATGGGCAAGATCGCACAGCCCATCCGTGTAGCGGTGACCGGTGCGGGTGTCTCCCCACCCCTCGGCCAAACCCTCGCAATCCTCGGCAAAGACGCGGTCATCGCAAGAATCGACGGCTGCATCGAGTTCACCGCCGCCGAGATGGTGTAATGAATACCGACGCGCCCATCGTTCTTGCAGGCGGAAGCGGATTCCTAGGCATGAACCTTGCGCGATCACTGACGCAGCAAGGTACCCCAGTCATCATCCTCTCCCGAAGCCAGCCCGAACAAGGCGCGTGGATCTGGAACCAATGGGACGGCACAACACTCGGCGACTGGGCACACGCGATCGACGGCGCGAGAGCCGTCGTCAACTTCTCCGGCAAGTCCATCGATTGCGTCCCGACTCCAAAGAACAAAGAACTCATCATCAGCTCGCGCGTGGATTCGACGCGTGTGCTCGCGGAAGCGGTCGCAAGCGCAAGCAACCCCCCGAGCGTGTGGGTGCAGATGAGCGCGGTGGGCATCTATGGCAACACCACCAATCCCGCTCCCGAGTCCACACCCGCCGGTGATGGATTTCTTCCGGAAGTGTGCACCAAGTGGGAAGCCGCGTTCAAAGAATCCTGTCCTGAATCAATCCGGCCAGTCGTACTGCGAGCGGGGGTCGTGCTCGGACGCACCGACGGCGCGTTCCCAACACTCCGCAAACTTGCGAAGCTCGGACTCGGTGGCACCGTAGGCAAAGGCACCCAAGGGATGAGCTGGATCCATGAGGTCGACATGGATGCACTCCTCCAGCGAGCGATCACTGACGATTCCATGCAAGGCGTCTACAACGCGACGGCGCCGCACCCCGCATCCAACTTCCAGTTCATGCACGCACTCCGCAAAGCGGTCGGGATGCCATTCGGTCCTCCCGCGCCAGGATTTGCCGTGCGGCTTGGGTCGAGGTATATCCTCAAATCAAACCCCGATCTCGCGCTCGAGGGACAGTTTGCTGTTCCGAAACGAATAATGGATCAACACCACGAGTTCACATTCCCGACGCTCAAAGACGCACTCACGGATCTGTGTGCTCCCCGATAAGCCAGCCGATCCGACAGGAAACCGAAATGAACACAGCACAGCAATCAGCCACCAAACGCGTCGTGATTGCTGGTGGGAGTGGTTTTTTAGGAGCAAGTCTGGCGCGTCATCTCTCCAAGAAGAACTATAAGGTCACCATCCTCTCCCGCAACGCGCCTCCGCAAGGCGACTGGTCGTTCCAAAAGTGGGACGCACGCACGCTTGGTGAGTGGGCCAAAGTGCTCGACGGAGCCTACGCGGTCGTCAACCTCGTCGGCCGCACGGTCGATTGCGTCAAGACCCCGCTCCATTGCGATCAAATCCTCCGCTCCCGCGTCGAAGCGACCCGGGTTCTTGGTCAAGCGTTCAGCACACTCGAATCCAAACCAAGCGTGTGGGTCCAGATGAGCACCGCCCACATCTATGGCGATTCCGAGCTGGACTGCGTCGAAGACTCCGCAACCGGGTTCGGTCTGGCGCCGATCGTCGGGGCCGCGTGGGAACGAGCGTTTGATGAATCATGCCCCGAAGGGATCCGCCGAGTGATCCTGCGGACCTCGTTTGTCCTCGGACAGCAAGGCGACGCGTGGAAGAAACTCAAACTCATCACCAAGCTCGGATTCGGGGGCACCCTCTCCACCGGAACACAAGGCATGAGCTGGATTCACGAACACGACATGAACGCGATCTTCGAGCGAGCAATTGAGAATGATTCAATGGAGGGGCTCTACATCAGCAGCGCCCCCAATCCGGTCTCGAATCGAACTTTCATGCAGTCGATGCGGGACGCGTTGGGGGTACCCATCGGGCTCCCCGCGACGGCATGGATGATCCAGATCGGCGCCCGCTTGCTTCTCAGGACCGATCCAGAGCTGGCGATCTACGGCCGCTATGTCATCCCGCAGCGACTGCTCGACGAGGGGTTTGAGTTCAAATATCCGAAACTGAACGATGCACTCGATGACCTGTGCAAATAAGGAAAGTAAATGACAAACACCGACTCAGTATTACTCTCTCCGATCGAATCCTTTGCCAATCGTGTGTGGATGGCGCCGCTCACGCGCTCGCGCTCAACCATGCCGGGCAATATCCCCAACGACCTCATGGCAACCTACTACGAGCAACGCGCCACCGCGGGGCTCATCATCGCCGAAGCCACCCCGATCTCTCCAACAGGTCACGGCTACTACGCAACCCCCGGCATCCACACCGACGCGCAACAAGCCGGGTGGAAAGCGGTCACCGATCGCGTCCATGCGAAGGGTGGCAAGATCTTCCTGCAACTCTGGCATGTCGGACGCGTGTCCAACAACGCGCTCCAGCCAGACAACCAAGCACCGGTCGGTCCAACGGATGTGATTTCCCAGTCCAAGACCTACATCGACAGCTCATTGGAGCGTCAGGACAACTCCAAACCACGCGCGCTCCGGACCGAGGAGATCCCCGGGATCGTCGAAGACTTTGCATCAGCGACCAAGCGAGCGAAAGCCGCGGGGTTTGATGGGGTGGAGATCCACGGCGCCAACACCTACCTCCTCGACCAGTTCACACGCGACGGCGTCAACACCCGCACCGATCAATACGGCGGATCGCTCGAAAACCGGCTCCGCTTCCCGCTGATGGTCGCGCGAGCGGTCACCGAAGCATGGGGAGACCCAAGCGGGGTTGGATACCGAATCTCCCCACTCAGCGAGCACAAGGATGTCCGCGATTCGGATCCGCAAGCGACCTTCTCGGCACTCGCGGCAGGATTGGGCGCATTGAATCTTGAATACCTCCACGCCGTGGAAACTTGGGACCGTTCGTCGCTGGATCCACGCGTCGAGACGGTCATCCCCGCGATCGTCAAAGCGTTCAAGAACGCTGGAGGGAAGCTCTACATCGCCAACGGCGATTACTCCCCACAGCAAGCCGAGGACGCGGTTGATTCGGGTTGGGCGGACGCGGTCGCGTTCGGTCGTCCCTGGATTCCCAATCCGGACCTCCCCGCACGCATCGCGATGGGTGGCCCGTACCGCGATCCGATCCCCGAAAGCTTCTATGGCGGAGGTTCCGAGGGATACACCGAGTTCCAAACGCTCAAACAAGAGGAAGAAGCGGCGCATTCCTGAGCATTTCGACTTGGTCCGGGCTTACACTCTCAGGACCTGCGCCTCGCGAGAAGCGGACGCAGCACCGGAGCCAAGCCATGACCGAAGCCGTCGAACAACGACACTTTATCCAGCAGATCATCGACGCCGACATCGAGTCGGGCAAGTGGGGGACTCCCGGCGATCGAACCGTCGTCACCACCCGCTTCCCACCCGAACCCAACGGCTACCTGCATATCGGACACGCAAAGGCGGTCCATATTTCGCATGGTCTGGCGCGTGAGTTTGGTGGCAAGTTCAACCTCCGCTTCGACGACACCAATCCCGCAAAGGAAGAAGTCGAGTTCGTCGATTCGATCAAGTACGACCTTGAATGGCTCGGAGCCAAGTGGGACGGCGAAGTCTGCTTCGCGTCCGACTACTTCGGGAACATGTACGATTGGGCGGTCGAGCTCATCAACAAAGACCTCGCGTATGTCGATGAGTCCACACCAGAACAGATCCGCGAGATGCGAGGCAAGATCGAAGTCCCAGGCACAGACTCTCCATTCCGCAATCGTCCGATCAGCGAATCGCTCGACCTGTTTGCGCAGATGAAAGACGGCAAGATCGAGAACGGGAAGATGGTCCTGCGCGCCAAAATCGATATGGCCAGCGCGAACCTGAACCTCCGCGATCCGGTCATGTACCGTGTGGTGAACACGCCGCACCATCGCACCGGGAGCGAGTGGCACATCTACCCAATGTATGACTGGGCCCACGGGCTGGAAGATTCCATCGAAGGCATCACGCATTCGCTGTGCTCATTGGAGTTCGAAGACCACCGCCCGCTCTACGACTGGTTCATCAACGCGATCAACTCCGGACGCGCCGATTCTGAGAAGATCCACCACCCACAACAAATCGAGTTCTCGCGCCTCGCGATCAGCTACACCAACATGTCCAAGCGGTACATGCGTCAGCTCGTCGAAGAGAACCATGTGATGGGATGGGACGACCCACGCATGATCACCCTCGCGGGATTCCGCAGGCGCGGGTTCACCCCAGAATCCATCCACGATTTCGTCACAGGCGTCGGGGTCACCAAGTTCAACGCGATGATGGACATGGGACGACTCGAAGGCGCCCTCCGCGACGATCTCAACAAACGCGCCCCGCGCCGCATGGCGGTCCTTGATCCGATCAAGCTCGTCATCACCAACTGGGCTGATGGCGGAGACGACTCGCGCGTCGAGATGATGGATGTCATCAACAACCCAGAAGACGATTCAGCAGGAAATCGTCAGGTCCCGTTCGGGAAAGAACTCTGGATCGAGCGCGAAGACTTCATGATCGACCCGCCCAAAAAATTCTTCCGCTTGGGACCCGACCGCGAGGTCCGTCTCCGCTGCGGATACTGGGTCAAGTGCCATGATTTCAAGCAGGACTCCGATGGCAACATCACCGAGGTCCACTGCACCTACGACCCAGACACCAAAGGCGGCAACAACCCACCGGCAGACTCCGAAGGCAAAGTCCGCAAGGTCAAGGGCACGCTCCACTGGGTCTACGCAAACGACTGCCTTGACGCAGAAGTCCGCTTGTTCGACCGTCTGTACAAGACCGAACGCCCCGGCAAAGCGACCGGTGATCACCTCGATGACATCAACGAGGACTCGCTCGAAATCCGCAAGGGGTGCAAAGTCGAGCGATCACTCGCCGCCGCGACCCCCGATGAACCGACCTGGAGCGATGGCATCCGCCGAGTCCAGTTCGAACGCACCGGGTATTTCTGCATCGACCGCGAATCCAGCGACGGAAACCTGATCTTCAACCGCACCGCGACCCTCAAGGATTCATGGGCATCCAAGCACCACGGCTAGGAAAGACCTACCATCATCCATGAGTTTAATCGTCACCGGAACCATCGGAATCGACACAGTAGAAACCCCAGACGCCGGGCGTCATGAATCGCTTTTGGGCGGTTCGGCGGTCTACTTCTGTGCCGCATCATCTTTCTACACCAAACCCCGCTTGGTCGCGGTCGTCGGCGACGACTTCCCCGAGACCTTCATGGACACGCTCAAGTCATTTGAGTCCGTCGACCTGCGAGGCCTCGAGGTCCGCAAGGGTTCCAAGACCTTCCGCTGGGGCGGCAAGTACATGGACGATATGGACCAACGCGAAACCCTGTTCACCGAACTGGGTGTGCTCGAAGAAACCCCGCCCACGGTTCCAGCGGAGTTCAAGGATTCGAAGATCGTCTTCCTCGCCAACTCTCACCCGATGGTCCAGCTCGGGATGCTCGAACAACTCAGCCATGTCGAACTGTCCGTGGTCGACACGATGGACCTGTGGATCAACATCGCCAAACCTGAACTGACCAGTTTGCTGAGCAAAGTTGATGGCTTGGTGCTCAACTTCGATGAAGCGGAACTCTACACCGGTCATCGAAATCCGGTTGCCGCTGGGAGACACCTCCTCGAACTCGGACCACGCTTTGTCGTCATCAAGAAGGGTGAGCACGGCTGCATCCTCGTCCACAAAGACGGCATCTGCGCCCTCCCCGCATATCCAACCGAAGATGTCGTCGATCCAACCGGCGCGGGCGATTCGTTCGCGGGTGGTCTGATGGGACGACTCGCCGCACGCGGTGGTCATGATCTTGGATCATTCGAATCCATCCGCGACGCCCTCGCCCACGGCACAATCATCGCGTCGTTCAATGTCGAGTCCTTCTCGCTGGAGCGCATGCAGTCGATCAGCCGCAAGGACATCAACGACCGCTTCGACCACTACGCATCGATGATGCGGTTCGGCGAATAACCATGACCTCCGACAGCTCGTATCTCGATCCGTACCGCAAAGCCGTCGCTGAGATGGGCGCGGGATTTGAAGCCCAGCTCTGGCTCTCGAAGGACGCCCAGCGGATCCGCTTTGAAGTGATCGCCGATGCACTCGGACCCGAATCCGGGATCATCGCGGATCTCGGATGCGGTCAAGGTGATCTCTTGATGCACCTCAACGACACCAATCACCTCCCAAAGCACTTCATCGGCGTCGAAGGCGTCGAAGAAATGACCCTCCACGCGCAGCAGCGTGCGGATGATGCCGGCATCGAGCGTGCCGTATTCCAGACGCACGATTTCGTTTCCAGCGATTGGCTGCCAGCCCAACTGGTGCAAGACGCGAAGGTGGAGTGCTTCGTATTCTCCGGATCACTCAACACCCTCCCGATGATTCAGGCGCAGACCGTGCTGGGTTCATTCTTTGATGCGATCGCTGCCGCTGGGCGCGGCAAACTGATCTTCAACTTCCTGTCCAACCGGCACGACGAAGCCCGCACCCCCGCCCAGCCTCCTGCTGTGCGGTTCGATCCCGTCGAGATGCTCGAATGGGCATTGGAACGGACGACGCTGGTGCAACTCCGCCATGAGTATCTCGCCGGTCACGACGCGACGATCGTGATGGAAGTTGTTTCCTGATTAAATCCGCTGTTGATTCGTCACGGTCCGCTCCGTGACGTGCTCCCCGGTGTGTTTGGTCTGCGCCGGTTCAAACAACAGCACCGATGCGCCGCTCCCCGCAACCGGGTTGTGCTCGACACCTCTGGGAACAATGTACATCTCGCCCTTCTTGAGGTGCACCTCCCGGTCACGCATCTGGATGGTCAGCTCGCCATCGAGCACGAGGAACAGCTCGTCCTCATCCGCGTGCGCGTGCCACATGAGTTCGCCCTGGAGTTTGGCGAGTTTGACCTGCTGCCCGTTGAGCTCGCCGATGATTCTGGGTGACCAGGTTTCGGTGAACATCGCGAGCTTGGATTGGATGTTGACGATTTCAGTCATGACGAACGCTCCCTATCGCGTCAGTTGGTTTATTCATGCGAAGATACACCAATCGCACGATCACAATGATCGCAACTGCTACAGGAAAGGTCAACATCGTCGCAAACGAGGTCATGTTCAAATCAACCAGCATCCAGACACCTGCATACAAGAGACCTGCGAGGACAAAGATCCATCCCATGAATCGTTGAAGTGAAGCTGACTTTCGAGTGCCGCATCCGCACGATCCTGATTGCTGCGTCAGTTTCTTAGGCATGTAGTTGCCCATGCAGATCAGCATCACGCCGATCAGGACCCCTGCGATCCGCTTGGTCATATCCTGATCGATCAGTTCGAGTTCTTTGAACAGCGTGGCGCTGATTGAACCAAGCAAGAGCATGCTCGCGAGAATGATCCCAAAGAGAATCTCGCGGCGTGAAGTGCTGCTCATCCAGTCTTTCCCGCATCGGAGATGAAGCATCCGCACGATGAACCAGACCGATGAGAACACCGCAACACCACCAAGCACGATCAGCGAAGCCTGCTGCTTGTACGGCCAAACAATCATCGCCGCAACGACGATCATCAACATAAGCGTGATCGCAACTTTGGACTGCGTCTTTGGTTTCATCATTGGAGTTCCTCCTTCTGACTGGTCCCCTTGAGACCGTGCTGTGTATTTGTATCTTCCATCGACTTCATTTCGAGTCCGAACACCTGAGCGAATCCGAACATCGCTTCTTCGAGCACGGACATCATCAGGTGGTAGGTGATCACCCGGCCCTTCTTGACAGGCTCAACCAACCCCGCTTCCCGAAGCACCGCAAAGTGCGCCGACATCGTCGGTTTGGACACCTCGAAATGCTCCGCAAGTTCACCGGCCGTCATCGGACGCTCGCGGAGCAACTGCAGCACCCGCCTGCGGGTTGGGTCGGACAAAGCTTTGAAGACGGTGTTCATATTCGTAATTTAGCCAAACATCGAACAATAGGCAAGGCGAATGAACTCAAAATACAAAAAACGCCGTTTCTGAATCAGAAACGGCGTAAATTTGATGGATGACTCAGACTCAGGAGTGCTCAGTTCTCCCAGATGTCCATGAATCGGTCCGAACCTTGACGCCGAATCGAGTTGTCCTCAAGGACTTCTTCCGTCGAATCCATCAGTTCATCAGCGTTGAAAATCAGCGACTCTTGGCTGCGATCGAAGAACTTGAACTGCAGCGTCTCCTCCTCATTGTCACGCAACACTTCGACGAGGTGCGAGACGGATGTGATCTCGATGCCGTTGACGCTCTTGAGGGTCGGGTTCCCGAACACTTCGTAGCCCTTGGTGATCGCGTGTGGGAGGAAGGTCGCCGCGAGGACCACATATTCTTGCCCCGGCGTTTCGCGTTCGTCGTTGATGTGCAACCCGATCGGCGATCCATCCACAATCCCGTATCCAAGATACAGGTTGTAGAAATGCTCACGCCGCACCGGTGTAAAAATCATCGGGCCGCAGATGAAGTATTCCGGATAATCATTCCCAATGAACGGCACCAACTCGTCACGCTTATTGGTCACCTTGAGATTGATCCCAACCGACTCCCCATCACGAATGACCTTGACAGGCACTGATCCATTGTCCGAAAGCTCGCGCATGAAGTAGCGCCAGTGCAAACGCAGATTATCATCGCGGGTGACCATACCCGCGTTGTCAATGTCGTAGTCCCCGACCATATCGAGCACATCCCATTCTTCCAAAGGCTGCTCCGAATCTTCAATCGGACGCGAGTACACAATCCCGGTTTGGTCCTTGCTCAAACCAAGGAAGTCACGCAACGCATCGTTCTCGCAGGTCTGGAATCGTGCGTCGTACAAGCGTTCTGGACCGTTGTATTCCCCGTCGCTGATGTCAGACAAGAACAGGTGGACCTCTTCGGCAGGGATGACATACCCGATGTTTTCCGCGTATTCGACTCCTGAGAAGACGACGCCGCAGACCTTGCCATCGAGCACCACAGGCCCACCGGAGTTCCCGTGGTTGAGCGCCGCATCGACCTGGATTCTCAGCCCCTGTGCTTCCATGTTGTATTCGGTGTACTCGATCCGCGAGACAACACCCTCGGTGATCGAGACCTGCTCGCCACCCATCGGGTATCCGATCGCTTGGACGGTTGATCCGATCGCGGGGAGTGTGTCGCTGAGCTCAAGGACCGGGTGATTCGCATGGAAGTCATCGCGTTCACCATCCTTGATGAGTTGGATGACCGCGAGGTCCATCTCCAGCGAGATCCCGATGACTTCCGCACGCAGCTTGTCCGCGCTGTTCGGGGGCTGGACATAGATCCGCGTCGCTTGCTCAACGACATGCGCGTTGGTCAGGATGCGGTTGCCCTCGATCACGAAGCCGGTCCCGGAGAGCTCTTGCGGTGCTTGCTTGGTCCAAGGACGGGCGAAGTCAGGTCCTCGATAAGTCGCAAAGATTTTGACCACCGATTCGCGGACCTCGCTGGTGGTGGTTGTCGAAGCTGTTTCCGAGCTTGCCAAACCGGTCAGACTCGCAAGGCAAATCAATCCAATCATCATCAATACACGCATCATCTTCTCCTGATCGACTCGGAATGTGCCCGGATCGTCCGGAGCATACATAGGTTTGAGGCCGAACCCATCATAGTGCCCAAACCGCGACCAAACGAACGCCGCTAGAATCAAGCACATGGGCACGACACTCAATATCCAAACCCCACCAGACTTCAATCTCTCCCGCGATGTCTGCTCCTACGGCTACTTCCTCCTTGCGCCCAACCACTGGGATGTCGATAAACAACACATGCTCCGCGTGCTGGATTTCGAAGGCGGACCAACACTCTGCACCATCGACCAACCCAAAGACCGCGTCCGCGCACGCTTCGATCGCACACTCGACAAAGCGGACCAATCCCAAGCACGCGAACAGATCACGCGGATGCTCTGCCTCGACACCACCCACGACGAGATCAAATCCTTCCACAAAGCCGATCCGAGATGGAAGAAATCAGGCGTCGGACGCTTGTTCCGCTCGCCAACACTCTTCGAAGATGTCATCAAAACCGTCACCAGTTGCAATGTCACCTGGCCAAGCACCGTCAATATGAACCGGAGACTCTGCGAAGTCTGCGGCACCAAATCCCCCAGCGGAGTGCCCTCGTTCCCCTCCGCAAAGAAACTCGCGCGGACCCGCATCGGAACACTCCGAGGACGCTGCCGAGTCGGATACCGCGACCAACGCATCATCGATCTTGCCAAGCTCTTCACCAAAGGCCACATCGATCACGACTGGGTCGAACGAACAGGCAGCGACGATGAAGTCTTCAAGTTCCTCACCACCCTCCCCGGCATCGGTCCATACGCCGCGGGAAACATCATGCAACTCATGGGGCGCTACTCGCGCCTCGCACTCGACACCGAATCCATCCGGCACGGAAAAACCGTCCTCGGTATGACCGGCACCGATAACCAGATGATGAAACAACTCAAAGACCACTACGAACCCTTCGGCGAACACAAGTTCCGTTCCTACTGGTTCGAGATCTGGCGTTTCTACGAATCCAAAGCAGGACCCGCAACCACCTGGCGCCGCGAAGCAACCTCAACGATGTTCACCGCCGCGAATCTCAACAAGTAACACGCAGCGCGTTTGGCGCAGGATAGTTCCAATAAACATAGTTCCAATAAAAAAACACCGGCAACCCACGAGGGCCGCCGGTGCATATGTGAACTGCGCCGTCTCCAGAGATGGCGCAGAGCAGATGCCCCAAAGTCCAACAAGCTGACCGAGCCCTGAAAGCAGGGTCAATATATAGAGTACAGAGTGCGGGAACAAAATCAATCAGAAAGTCAGTGATCTAATGGGAATTCAGTTCCACGCTCAATCCGCCGAGGTCTTGGAGGGCGTGAACGCCCCAGAATCCAGCCCGCAGCGCTTCGATCGCGTGCACCGCTTGCCCCGCCGCGGTCGCGGTGGTGATCATCGGAATCCCCAAACGAACCGCCGTGGCGCGGATGCGTCCCTCGTCGGTCTGCCAACCGGTGCGAGTCGGGGTGTTGATCACGAGTTGGATCTCACCGTTCTGCATCAGGTCGATCACATTGGGACGCGCGCCCGCTTGGATCTTCTGCAAGACCTTGGGACGCAACCCATGACGAGCCAGTTCGTCCGCGGTGCCCTGGGTGGTACACACGGTAAACCCCATCGCCATCAATGAGCGCACGACCGGGATCATCTCCTGCTTGTCTTCTTGACGAACGGACACAAACACGCCGCCTTCTTTCGGGAATGAAACCCCTGCGGATTCCATCGCTTTGAGGTACGCGGTCGGGAGCGAGACATCGACGCCCATCACTTCGCCGGTCGATCGCATCTCAGGCCCAAGCACAAAGTCCACGCCTGGGAACTTGCGGAACGGGAACACCGGCGCTTTGACCGCGAAGAACCCCGCATCGGGAATCTCTTTGGTGCCCTGCTCGCTGAGCGAGAGTCCCATCATCGCTTTGGCCGCGACCGACGCCCACGCGACACCCTTCGCCTTCCCAGCGTACGGCACCGTCCGCGACGCACGCGGATTCACTTCGATGATGTACACCGTGTCGTTCTTGATCGCCATCTGAACATTCATCAAGCCGCAGACTTTGAGTTCTTGCGCCAGCATCCGCGCGATCCGTTTCACTTCTTCGAGCACCGCAGGACGGATCGTCGTCGTGGGGATCATGCAGGTCGAATCACCCGAGTGCACCCCGGCCTGTTCAATGTGCTCCATCACCGCCGCGACGAATGCGCTGCCGTTGCCTTCCTGATCAAAGTCCGCGACGACATCAACATCCAGCTCCGTCGCGCTGTCGAGGAACTGGTCAATCAGGATCGGCGCATCGTCGAGCCCCGACACATCCACCGCGGTCGTCATGTAATGCCGAAGCGATTTCTCGTCAGAACAAATCTCCATCCCGCGACCACCCAGCACATAACTCGGGCGAACCAGCACCGGATACCCGATCCGTCCCGCGATCTCAATCGATTCATTGATCGAGCGTGCAATCCCAGACCCCGGACGCTTCAAATCAAGCTTGGTCAGCAGTTGGTCGAACTGATCCCGATCCTCAGCGCGATCAATCGCTTCAAGCCCGGTCCCCAGCATCGGAACGCCCGCCTTGTTCAAACCATGCGCGAGATTCAACGGCGTTTGTCCGCCGTATTGTACGATGGTACCCAGAAGTGCACATTGCCCGTTCTTGAGCCAGTTGTCGGCTGCATCGCAGTATATATCCTCGATATCTTCTCGTTCATCGGTCCATGTTCGATGAGGTGATGAAAGGGTTTGGAGAGTTATTGGTTGGCCTTTAGACTCATTTGAAATACTAAAGTTCCAAATCAAACCTCTTTCGTCGAGGATTTCTAGAATCACTAGAGAAGTACCGCGATGAACGCCGCCGCCCGCGCCAATAACCGCAGCGCGTTGAATGCCTACCTGTGAGCATGAAATTGTGAGGCGTTGAAGAATATCAGACGGAATGAGTGGTGGAGGTGATCCATTGAAAGACGTTATCCTAGAGACGCTCTCAAAGGTTGAAGTTACCCAATCGTCTGAAAGTGAACTGCCATGAGGCCCAGTTGTTGAAGTGAGATCGATCACTTGAGGTGCGCTCAGTCGCTCCGTCACATTGAGCACATCTTCAAGCGTGAGTGGCTCAAAGAACAACAAATCACTCGTATCATAATCCGTACTCACCGTTTCCGGATTCGAGTTGATCATCACCGCGTCGTACCCAAGTTCCTGCGCTGCATATGCCGCGTGGACACAGCAGTAATCAAACTCGATCCCCTGCCCGATCCTGTTTGGACCGCCGCCGAGGATGATGACCTTCTGCTTTGGATTCGTTTCTGCCAGCAACCGATCCCGCAGCTCACACTGAGCGGGGACTTCAACGACGCTCCCATCCTCAAGAACCTTGCGCGATCCACTCTGGTAAGTCGAGTAGTAATACGGCGTCACCGCTTCAAACTCCGCGGCACAAGTATCCACGCACTTAAACACCGCCTCAACTCCAAGCGACTTGCGATGCGCCCGCACCTGCAAGATCGATTCGGGGCTGATGCTCTCGAGATACAGGTACGACAGCTGCGCATCTGAATACCCGAGTTCCTTGGCGCGTTGCATGAGCGAACGATCCACAGCTTCAAGCGAATCCACAGCGGTCAGCTCATCCTCAAAGTCAACCAGCTCCTTGAACTGATTCAAGAAGAACGGATCGATGTTGGTGAGCGAGTTGATGCGATCAACGCTCCATCCCATCTTCATCGCGTAGCGGATGAAGTAGAACCGTCCCTGCGAAGGGACTGAGAGCTTCCGCGTCAATCGGTCCTCGTTGATGGGCCACTCCACCACGCTCCCATCGGGTTTCTTGCCATCGACGGCACGCTGAGCCGCGAGCCAGTTGTCGTTCTTGTCGAGTCCCAGCCCGAACCGCTTCACCTCCATCGAGCGGATGACTTTCTGGAGCGATTCTTTGAAGGTGCGTCCGATCGCCATCGCTTCGCCGACGGATTTCATCTGCGTGGTGAGCGTTTCGTCCGCTTCCGGGAATTTTTCAAAGGTCCAGCGGGGCATTTTCGTGACGACATAATCAATCGTCGGCTCAAAGCACGCGCTCGTCGTTCCTGTAATGTCGTTGCGCAGCTCATCGAGCGTGTACCCCACCGCGAGCTTCGCCGCGATCTTTGCGATCGGGAACCCGGTCGCTTTGGACGCGAGCGCCGACGACCGCGATACGCGCGGGTTCATCTCAATCACCACAAACTCAAACGGCGGCTCGCTCCCATCAGCGGTGGGGGCCGGGTTCGGATTGATCGCAAACTGCACATTCGATCCACCCGTCTCGACACCTACCGCACGCATCACCTTGAGCGACGCATCACGCAGCACTTGGTATTCCTTGTCCGTCAGTGTCAGCGAGGGCGCGACCGTGACCGAGTCCCCGGTATGCACGCCCATCGCGTCGATGTTCTCGATCGAACACACGACCACGCAGTTGTCCTTCTTGTCGCGGACGACCTCGAGTTCGTATTCCTTCCATCCGATCAGCGACTTGTCGATCTGGATCTGTCCGATCATCGACGCGTTAAGCCCGCGCGTAACCAGTTCTTCAAACTCCGCACGGTTGTACGCGATCCCGCCGCCCCATCCGCCGAGCGTGAACGCGGGGCGCACGATCGCGGGGAGACCAATCTCCTCCGCAAACCCGAGTGCCTGCTGGAGCGACTCGACCGTTTTGGATTCGGGAGTCGCCAGCCCGATCTCATCACAGATGTCGTTGAACACCTGCCGATCCTCGGCTCGGTGGATGATCTTCCGGTCCGCGCCGATCATCTCGATCCCGAACTCTTCAAATACGCCCTGGTCCGACATCTCGCACGCACAGTTGAGCGCGGTCTGTCCGCCGAGGGTTGGAAGGACCGCATCGATCGGAAAGCCCAGCTCGATTTCTTTCTCGATGATCTTCCGCACCGACTCAGGCGTGATGGGCTCGATATAAGTCCGATCCGCGAACGCGGGGTCGGTCATGATCGTCGCGGGATTCGAGTTGACGAGCACCACCCGGTATCCCTCGTCCTTGAGCGACTTACACGCCTGCGTCCCCGAATAGTCAAACTCGCACCCCTGCCCGATGACAATGGGTCCAGATCCAATCAACAGAATCGTGTGAAGATCATCGCGTCTGGGCATGCAGTGGTTTCCAGGGGTTGAGATGGTGGGGGCAAGGTCCGGAAATATCGTTCGAGCGGCGCAAACTGGACAAGTCTAGCCCTCCCATCGAGTCCAGATTGGGTTCGGTCATAACGATCATCCGCGTCCGATTCTCAGAACTCAGCCCCGCTTGGCTCGTACCATACCCAACCGCCTCTGTTTTGGACGATGCTCGCGTATCGCCGAGTACCCATCGAGGCCTTCACAGGAGAATCGCCTATGTGCGGCATCGTCGCCTACATCGGAAACAAACCCGCCCAGCCCCTCCTACTCGAAGGGCTCAAACGACTCGAATACCGCGGCTACGACTCCGCAGGCATCGCAACCATCAACCCCGATGGGAACCTCCAGATCGCCAAAGCGGTCGGGCGCGTCGCCAACCTCGAAGCCGAACTGGTGTCCATCGGAGGAATCCAAGGCACCCTCGGCATCGCCCACACCCGATGGGCGACCCACGGCGCGGTCAACCAGCTCAACGCACACCCGCACCGCGACCGAGACCACGGCATCTCGCTCATCCACAACGGGATCATCGAGAACTACGCCTCGCTCCGAAAACTGCTCGAAACCAAAGGTCAGGTCTTCGAAACCGAAACCGACACCGAAGTCCTCGGCATGCTCATCTCCCACTTCTATGACCTCGAATCAGGCATGGACCTCGAAAAATCCGTCCAAGCCGCACTCCGCGAGGTCCGCGGCGCGTACGCCATCGCCGTCATCTGCCAAGAAGAACCCGATGTCATGGTCTGCGCCCGCAAGGGATCACCCCTCCTCATCGGGATCGGCAACGGCGAATACATCGTCGCCTCCGACCCCAGCGCGATCATCTCCCACGCATCAACCGCCATCACCCTCGACGACTACTCCGTCGCTCGCTTGACCCGCGACGGATTCCGCACCACAACCGTGGACAATGTCGAGCTTTCCCCCAAGATCATGCAGCTTGAAATGGACCTCGAAGAAATCGAACTCGGGACCTTCGAGCACTACATGCTCAAAGAAATCTATGAGCAACCCGAAGCGCTTCGCCGATGCCTCAAGGGTCGGCTCGACAAGAACGAGGGCAAGGTCGTCCTCGGAGGTCTCAACACCTTCGCCAAAGAACTCGTCAAATCCCGCCGCGTGATCCTGACCGCACAAGGCACCGCGCTCCACTCCGCGATGATCGGTGAGTACCTCCTCGAAGACCTCGCCAAAATTCCCGCTGAATGTGAGTACGCCTCCGAGTTCCGCTACCGCAACCCGCTGATCGAGGACCGCTCGGTCGTCATCGCCGTGTCCCAGTCGGGAGAAACCGCAGACACCCTCGCGGCTCTCCACGAAGCCAAAGACCGCGGCGCACTGTCATTGGGCGTCATCAATGTCGTCGGATCAACCATCCCACGCGAGACCGATGCAGGGGTCTACCTCCGCGTCGGTCCCGAAATCGGTGTCGCGTCAACCAAAGCCTTCACCGGTCAGGTCGCCGTCCTCACCATGATCTCCCTGTTCATGGCGCGCCGCCGCCAGATGTCCCCAGAAGCCTCAGCCCGCCTCATGGCAGAACTCGAGCGCGTCCCCGACTTGATCGAACAGGTCCTCACCACCGACGCACGCATCGCGGAGATCACCGCCAAGTATGTCCACCGCGAGAACTGGCTCTTCCTCGGCCGAGGATACAACTACCCGACCGCACTCGAAGGTGCCCTCAAACTCAAGGAAATCAGCTATATCCACGCCGAGGGCATGCCCGCTGCGGAAATGAAGCACGGCCCGATCGCGCTGATCGACGAAGGCATGCCCGTCGTCTTCATCGCCAACCAAGGCAACCAGTACGACAAGGTCCTGTCCAACATCGAAGAAGTCCGCGCCCGAGGCGGTCATGTCATCGCCGTCGCGACCGAAGGCGACAAACAGATCGAATCCCTCGCCGAGGATGTCCTCTATGTCCCAGCCGTCGAAGAGTGTTTGAGCCCGATGGTCACCGTCGTCCCGCTCCAACTCCTCGCCTACCACGCGGCATTGCTCCGTGGGCATGATGTCGATAAGCCGAGGAACCTTGCGAAATCCGTCACAGTAGAATGAGCGGTGTCAAGGATCAGACTTACAAAGAAGCGACCCAAGCCGTGGAGTAAACGCGCCGTCTCCGATGGTTCGTGCATCCCGCCACTGAAGAAGTTCTGGATACCTCCAAAATCAATTGGTGTCCGGGTACTCTACTGGATCGGATACTCTTTACTTGTCCTGACTTTCAGTTCATACTTCGTGGGATATCTCTGGATAAGAGCAGAAATGTCGGGAGTACTTGATCGGTTCGGCCCATCAGCTTTCCTGCCAGATGTAACAGGCTGGTTGCAATTCACGATCTGGCTCAACTCGATCGCCGCAATATGCATTTTTGTAGGCGTTTCAAGCAGTCTTGTTCTCCTGTCTCGACATCACCGATTTGTCATTCAATCTCGAATGCAGATCTGTCCACGCTGTGGGTACGACCTGTCGAGGCGACCAGACGATTCTTCGTGTCCAGAATGTGGGCAATGTGCTTCAAGACGCGAGCTCACACGACTCTGGTGCAGAAGGATGCATTAGGCCAGCAAGGTCCGCTTTCGAGTTCTCACCTCCCATAAAATCCCCGTCCCCGCTCAAGTTCCATCCCAAGTGTTCCGATAGCCCTCCTGAGGACTCCCATAAAGCCCTCAGAAGGACCGATATGAGCCTGCGAATCACCACATCCCGCACAACCCGCCGAGCCCCGGTCGAGTTCGAGTCCAATCAAGGACTCCGCACCGATTCGCTAATGCTCCGCCCGCTTGGGTTCGCTGATCAATCCGCATTCCTCAAAGCCCTTGAACGCTCACGCAAGCCGCTCCGCCGGTGGATTCCATTGGAAGCCAAGGGGCAGTCCGCGAGTGAGTACTTCCATCACCAAATCGAGAAAGCAATCCAAGGCGATCAATCCAACACCGCATGCCGAAAGGCCGTGTTCCTCGACGACAACACCTTCGTCGGGATGGTCAATCTCATCAAGATCGAGCGTGGGATGGAATGGTCAGCGGAGATCAACTACTGGATCGACGCCGAGCACGCAGGCAAAGGCCTCGCAACCAAAGCACTCGAAGCGATGCTCGACCACGCGTTCGCGGATATGCCCAGAGGCCTCGGTCTCCACACGGTCCGCGCCCAGATCTGCCTCGACAATCCCGCGTCAGTCCGTGTAGCCGAGAAGCTCGGATTCACCAACTCCGGACGGACGGATCTGCTGGAAGTGAACAACGCGCTGGTCATGCACCACGAGTTCACCCGGACCGCGTAGTCCGCGAAATACCAATCATAATCCAAACACACTCGTGCAGGTGGATTCTCCCCACAGAAGAATTTTCGATTTTTAAGACCTCATGAGCACTCAATTCATCAGGTCATGGGATCGAACACACATCGCAATCAAAATCTCTATAAAGCCTTCAATACATGATGTTTGTGCGCATTTTCTCGGGTGTTCAACACGCAAGAAAATCAAGGGTTTGGCTCATGGTCGGGTCGCATTAATTTGCCTTTCAAGCAATCACGCATACGGTCTAGGTTCGCATTTCATTCTCTGAAATTGGAGCCAAACCGATGCCCACAGCCAACTTCGACGCACGCACCCTCTTAATCGATGGCAAACGAATCTGGATCGTCTCAGGATCCATGCACTTCCAGCGCATCCCGCGCGATCTGTGGGAAGAACGCATCCGCACCGCCAAAGCCGCGGGCGTGAACACCATCGAGACCCCGATCTTCTGGAACCTCATCGAGCCGCGTCCCGGGACCTACGACTTCAAAGACAACAACGACATCAAGCACTTCCTGTCGCTGCTTGCCAAGCACAACATGTACGCGATCATCCGCCCCGGACCGTTCGTCGGCGCCGGTTGGGATCTCGGCGGCCTCCCCGCGTGGCTCCTGAACATCGCCGATGTCAAACTCCGCTCCCCGAACCAGCCCTTCCTCGAAGCGGTCGGGAAGTACTTCAACGCGCTCGCGAAGCAAATCAAAACCATGCAAGCCTCCGTCACCCTCGGCGGCCCGCTCATCATGGTCCAGAACGAATCCCAGTGGGACTGCGACGACCAACTCACCGCGACCAAATACCTCGGTGAACTCGCACGCTACCTCCGCGAAGCCGGTTTCACTGTTCCCAAAGTCAACTCGAACAACCTCTGGCAAGGCGTCGAAGGTGAAATCGACGGCTGGACCGGCGAAGGCGACATGTTCGCAATCATGCGCCAGCTCAAAGCCGTGCGTCCCGACCAACCAACCGTCGTCATCGACTATGGACCGCTCCGCCGCCCGATCTTCGGTCAGCACCTCGACGAACCGGTCGATGGATACACCCTCCAGCGTCAGCTCGGTGAGATCATGTCCGCCGGCGGTCAGTTCAACATCGCCAACTTCATGTCCGGAACCTCCTTCGGGTTCTGGGCCGGTCAAGCATCCGCCGGTGAACCCTGCGCGTACGCACCAACCTACGACGCGGGCGCGCTCATCGACGAGCACGGCCGCATGACCAAAGCGATGGGCCCCGTCCGTCGTTTGCTCACCTTCGCATCCTCCTTCTCCAGAGTCCTCGCGCACACCGAGAACGCCACCCCACCGGTCGTCATTGATCCGGTTGTGGACGAAGAGGCGATCCAGGGACACATCGTCAACCAGATGAACGGCTCACAAGGCAACATCATCTTCATCTTCTCACCACCCAAAGCACGCGCCGGAACCATCAACCTCCTCCTCGGCGATGGATCATCACTCCCCGTCCGTTTGGGATCACAGCGCGTCCACTGGTGCCTGACCGATTACAACATCTCACCGCGCCACACCCTCGACTACACCTCGCTGTGCGCGATGCACGCAACCGAAAGCACACTCGTCCTCTTCGGACCCGGCGGCGGCATCGGTGAAGTCTCCATCAACTCATCACCACTGGTCGTCGAAGTTCCCAAGGGACGCAAGCCCGTCGCGATCATGCACGAAGGCATCTGCGTCGTCGTCGTTTCCGAAGATGTCATCGACGAGACCTTCATGGTCGGTTCCGAAGTCTTCGCAGGCGTCCACGGCCTCACCGAAGACGGCCTCCCGATTCCTTCACCCAACGGCAAGACCCACACGCACATCACCCCGGACGGCAAATCAAAGACTTCCAACACCAAGCCGCTGGAAAACGAGCCGGGCGAGAAGCTCCCCAAGATCACCATCGGCAACTGGGAATGCGCCCAGACCGAAGAGCACACCGACGGCACAAGCCCGCGTTACGCCGTGATCCCGGGACCAGCGGACCTCTCCGAACTCGGTACCCCCTACGGCTATGGCTGGTACAAAATCGACATCAGCTCATCATCCGGAAAGCTCAAGTTCGCCGCTCCACAATCCAGCGACCGCCTCCAGTTCTTCCTTGATGGCGAACCCGTCGGGATGATCGGTTCGGGTCCCGCCGCGGATTCGACCATCACGCTGAATCTCAAGTCAGACTCCAAGAACCTCGTCGCACTCGCAGACAACACCGGTCGCATCTCAGGCGGTTCGGTGATGAACGAAAATAAGGGTCTCTACGGCCACCTCATCGAAGACATCGCATTCAAAGCGGGCAAAGCAAAGGTCGTCGTCGGACAACCCATCGATGTCCTCGAATACACCACACCAGTCTTCGGCGTCCGCCAAGGTGAAACCACGCACCACAACCGCATCCAGTGGTCCTTCAAGCACCTCAAAAAATCATCGATCCACTTCGAGATCCCGCCGATCAACGCCCGCCTCATCATCATCCTCAACGATGAACCCATCCGCCTGGTCGGCGCGATGCGGCGCACCCAAATCGAGTTGGACAACGAAGCAACCAAACGAGGCAACAATGTGCTCGAGTTCGCGCTCCATCTTGATTCTCCAAGCCACGAGCAAGCGGACCAACTCGCCGAGCAGATCGTCGAGAAGCTGATCAAAGAGGTCAACTTCATCGAAGGCGCGAATGTCATCTCCGAGAAATCGGAATGGTCCTTTGCCAAGTGGGAAGCTCCGAGCGAGATCGATTTCGATTCGGTCCCCAAATCCAAACTCGGATCTTCAAACACCCCGTGCTGGTGGAAGACCATGTTTGACGCACCAAGCGAGAACCTCGCGATCTCGCTCGACACCACCGGACTCACCAAAGGCCAAGCCTACATCAACGGCAATGCGTTGGGACGCTTCTTCGCATCCACCCCAGACGGCAAAGCAATCGAGCCAACACTCGAACTCGCCGTCCCGTCATGCTGGATTCACAAAGACGCCCCCAACGAGCTGCTGATCTTCGACGAGCACGGCGCCTCACCCGCAAAGGTGAAGCTGGTCGTGGACCGTATGTAAAAAAGCAGATATCCGAATCCCGTGATCAGGGCGTCGGGGCAATCGAGTTGAACTCCATGGTCGCCCGCGCAAGATCGCGTTCGGCGGCTCTGAGTTCATTGGTCGCCGCCGTGACTTTCTGCATCAGTCGAGGGTCATCCGGATTCTCATTGACCTGTACCTTGAGTGTTTCCAGCCCGCCATTGAGCAGCTTGATCCGCGTCCGCGCGATGTCCATCTGCCGGGACAGCACAATCCGACGCGTCTGATCCATCGACCCCTCCGCGTTGGCTCGGTTGGACCAAGGCTCGATCCGCCCACGCGTCAGCACCCCAACCCCGACATGCACTTCTCGCGCGGATCCCGGTTGTACAACGCTCGGGGTCCGACGAGCATTGGTCGCACGGAACGGTCCGGGTGGTTCAGGGTACCCCGCGCTGACCCAGTCATCCGCTGAGATCCCACCGCCGGCGGTGGGGGGCTCGGGTATCGTGATCCCACGACGGGACCATCGCAGCTGAATCGCACGGTCCGCGATCATCGGACTCATCGGAGCCGCGCCGCGGAGCGAACCAAACGATCCGAGCGGCAAATCCAGATCAAGCACCTGACCGCCCCGCTCAACAAGCAGATTCAACAGTTCTCCCGGCTCATGACTCAGGATCACCGCGCGAAGGTCCTCTGAACTTGTCAATCCCAAGCCCTCAGCCCCGACAATCAAATCCCCAGGCATCAACATCGCCGCCGCTGGAAACGAATCGACATCTTCAACAACTGAGCGGATCTCGATCCCCCCATCGCGCACAGCACCAAACCCAACTCCAAGCCCCGCCTTTGGGGACTGTTCAAAGAGCGAGCGAGCCGCGCTCCACAATCTGCCCCGCGTTTCGGGAGAGAGATCGTCACGCTCAAGCGTCTCCGCGAGCATCCCAAGCTCGTATCCCTCATTGGGATCACCAAGCATCCGTGTTGCTTCCTGACGAGTTGTCCAAGACGGATCATTCAGACGACCGATCAACGCGGCCAATCGCTGTTCAGACAGCGTCGTTTCGTTCGCATCTTGCGCAACCAAGACTGGTGACGGGAGCAGCAATGCGATCGCTACAACAGATGATCGGAGGACAAGCATGTTCGGAGTATACCGCATCACCTGTTTATACGCATCGAACGCATCGGGGGTTCAGCGTTGCTCGATCGCTCGCGTGATCTCCGGAGCGTGATCATCGAGCCATTGTGCTTTCTTGATCGCCGCATCCACAATCGCGGGGGTGCGGGTCGACGCCGAACCACCCGCCAGCGCCTCATCGAGCAGCACTGCAGGCATCAACGCACCAATCAACAGCGGATTCGGTGTCGCGCCGGATTCTTGCAGGTACCCATCCCACACCGCGAGCATATGGTCCATGCCCGCTTCAGATGGAACCTGATCACCGACCGGTCGTTTCATCGAGAGGTACACCATCGCTTGGGCAAGCTCCCGATCGCGCGATCCGATCCGGCAGTTGTCAAAGTCACAGATCGCGACAATCTCGGGACCATCAAAGATCATGTTCCCAGGATGCCAATCCCCATGCACAATCGCAGGCGGACGAGCGTTGGCGCGGTGCGCATCAAGCCCGTACTCCAGAATCTTCTTCACGCGCTCGCGCGTCGAATCCGCAAGCCCAAACCCCGCGGAGCGTTCCGGGTTGACCACGCTCGATTCTATCGTCGGCTCAAACTGCGTCGTGATCGAATCCATCGCGCGGTGAAGCTCACCCAGCAGCATCCCCGCCTGCCTCGCGTGCGTTGCTGACTGATCGAACACCCCCCCTTCAATAAACGCGAAGAGCTCGTAGGTCCTGTCCCCGATCTGGCACATCGAGTTGTTGTCCGCCTTGGTCCCGATCAAGGGAGGCACGCACACGCCCTTGCCCAAACACCCAAAGATGACTTCGTGCGCAAACCCAACCATCGTCGCATGCTCAAGCCCGCGCGCCCGCCGTTTGAGCAGCAGCTTCCCGCGATCGCATTCGATCACCGCTTTGGGTGCTTCGGAAGATCCCGCGATCATCTCGCGCACGCTCTGGACCGCGCCGACCGGGTAGTGATCCAGCACCGTCATGATCTCAGGACGCGCAAAGGTCTGCCGAATCGCTGCGGCTGGCGGTGGTGGGGTGGTCTGCGTAGGTTGGGTCGTCGGGTCGCTCAAACGCGTTACTCCGCGTTCTGGACTTGCTCTTTGATCCGATCGATCGCGCCCTTGATTTCCACAATCAATCGGCTCATCGTTGCATCGGGGCTCTTGGATGCGATCGTATTCGCTTCACGCAAGAGTTCTTGTGCGAGAAAGTCCATCGTCCGTCCCATGGGACGGTCGTCGTTGTTCTCTAAGAGTTCGCCGAAATGAATCAGGTGTTCCCCGAGTCTCGCGATTTCCTCAGCAATATCCGTTTTTTCAGCGTATACCGCGATTTCACGGATGATCTCCGCTTGGTCGGACTGCACATCAAACTCGCTCATCAGCGAGTCCATGCGAGCTTTCAGACGCTTCTCGTAGTCGCTCGACACCCCCGGAGCGATCTCCACGATCTGCTTGAGCCGTTCGTCGATGAACGCGAGGTGCGAGCTCAGATCGCTTGCCAGCGCGGAGCCCTCGCGAGCACGCATCGAGATCATGTGCTCGAGCGCCAGATCAACCAATGGCTTGATCCCCTTGCGCGCTTTGCCCAATCGGGATTCATCATCCCCCGGCGCTTCAAGCACACCAGGAAGATTCATCAACAGCTCGACATCAACATCCTCGATGTCGCACCCCTTGACCTTCGCGATCTGCTTCGCGTACGCCTTGAGCGCGCCGGTGTTGACGGTGAACGCTGCTTTTTCGTTCTGTTCGGAGTACCCGATGGTCAGCACGACTGATCCGCGCGAGATCTTGGCGCGGAGCAACTGCTCAAGCTCGGGTTCGAGTGTCTGCAAGCGTTCGGGAAGCCGCACGGTGCACTTGAGGTACTTGTTGTTGACGCTGCGAACCTCAACATTGTACAGGCACCCATCATAGGAACCCGACGCGTCGCCAAATCCTGTCATGCTTCGGATCAAGTGTGGCTCCCTACGAGCAAAGGTGCATATGCACATGGATAGATCGGAATGAGTTCTTTGTCGGCTATTGGACGCTTATTCGTCAGTAGAATCGTCGATCGTCGGATCGATCGCTTCAACAGCATCGTCCACCGCATCAATCGCGTCATCGATGATCTCTGCGGGGCTGTCCTCTGCCGGTGCCGCATCCTGATCAACCGCCGATTCGTCAAAAGCGGATTCGTCAAGCGGGATCGGTTCGGTCGTCACCGGCGAAGAAATCGTCGGCTGCGCCGCTTGCGCTTCCGGCGGCCGCGTCACAAAGTTCAGAATAATCGCAAAGGTGATGAACAGCACAAAGATCGCGATGGTGCCGCCCGTCAGCACATCGCCGGTCTTGGTACCAAACGCGGTCTGCCCCGCGCCGCCACCACCGCCGCCGCCACCCCCGCCACCAGCACCGAACGCGCCGCCCAGACCGCCACCCTGCGGACGCTGGATCAGGACGATCAGGATCATCACGATGGAAATCAGCAGGAAGGCTCCGACAAGCAGGTTGATCACGACCGGGTTGATCTGAGCAAGGAGCAGCGTCGATGCGGACGAGTCCATCCCTGAAGTCTGAGCCAAGTTGAGTAGTTCAATAGACATAAGCGTCATCATCTCCATCAAATCCACGCGCATCAACCCAATCGGCTAACACAAGAGCGTGGTGGCAACTCTAGGCCCCAACTGACCTTCAAACCGCCTACGAAGGGGTCATTGGGGGGGCAAAAGAGCGATCCGCTTTCCCCATTCTGCAACCAGTTATCAGACCAAGGACCCCTGAGCGGCATCAATAATCCCGCAGAAGTCCTCCGCCTTCAAACTCGCCCCCCCGATCAATCCCCCGTCAATGTCAGGCATCGCCATGAGCTCCGGAGCATTCCCAGGCTTCATCGACCCGCCATAGATGATCCGGATCGCCGCAGCCGCTGCAGGACTGTACATGGAGCTGATCAGCTCGCGGATCTTCGCATGAGCGTCCTGAGCATCCTCCGGGGTCGCGGTTTTACCCGTCCCGATCGCCCAGACCGGTTCATACGCGAGCACCACCGATCCCAGCTGTGATTCACTCACCCCATCGAGTCCCGCGCGGATCTGCCGTTCGTTGACCGCATCGGTTTGACCCGCTTCACGCTCATCAAGCTGCTCTCCGATGCACAGCACCGCGATCAGCCCCGATTCCAGCGCCCGCTTGGTCTTGAGATTCACCAGCTCATCAGTCTCCCCGATCACATGTCGGCGTTCAGAGTGCCCTGTCAGCACGGCCTTGACGCCGCAGTCCTTGAGCATGTCCGTCGAGACCTCACCAGTGAACGCACCGTTGTCGCTGTGCCAGAGGTCCTGAGCACCGAGGATGGCCTGATTTTGGATCGCATTCCCGATCGACATCAGGTACGGGAACGGCGGAAACACCGCAACATCAACCCCGTTGCCCTGCATCTGCTTCTGGATCGAGCTGATCAGGGAGCATCCTTCCGCAGCGTTGGTGTTCATCTTCCAGTTGCCGCCGACAAACGGGGTTCGTTGAGTGCTCATGGGAATCGCTCGTTCCTTGGTGATCGGATCAAAATTCGCATGGAATCATGATTCTGGGGTTCTCAATCAGGATGCAAGAGTGTAGTCTGATCCGCTCAATAAAAACAGGGCACCGAACGAATGTGCAATCCGAGTCAGCTCGAAGCGGGTTGTGTCTGAAGGCTCAGTGCGCCGTGTTGTTTGAATGGAACCGCTTACGAATCCGCTTTCGCGGCTTTTTTCTCGTCCGACGAGGTGATGTGTCCCTCAAGCGCGGATCGACGAGCGATCTTGATCGCGTACACACCGATGTAGAACGCGACGAGCAGCACCAACGCGTAGATAAACCGTGCCTGGAACTTGCTGATCATCACCCCAAGCACACAGAAGACGATCCCGATGCCATAGAGCGCGAATACCGCGCCCTTGACCCCGAGCGAGCGCTTGAGCATGTGGTGCAGGTGGTCCGCATCCGGGTCGGACATCTTCTTGCCCGCAAGTTTCCGACGGATAATCGCGAGCAGCGTATCGATGATTGGGATCGAATAGATAATCAATCCCGCGAACACCAAGCTGGTCTGCCCGGTATCCCCGAGCGACAAAATCATCAGCGCAGAACAGTACCCAAGCAGCAACGATCCCGTATCCCCAAGGAAGATCGAAGCGGGGTTGAAGTTGTGTGGAAGGAACCCCATACACGCACCGAGGATCGCAAGACCCACGATAATCCGAGGTCCATCAAAGCTCCCAGTATCCACGATCGCCATCCCCGCGGCGATAAACAAGAACCCGATCATCGCGATCGAGGTCACCCCGGTCAGCAATCCATCGAGCCCGTCGATAAAGTTCGATGCGTTGGTCGCGCCGAGCACAAAGATCGCGATGACAACCGTTCCCGCCCAGTAGATGAAATCGAACTCAATCGTGGTCCCAAACCCAGGGACTTCAAACGGGAGCGGGATATGGTAGAGCAAATGGGGATTGTCAAGCAAGCGACCAAGCGTCGGACGCAGCACGCCTTCCGCAACATTTACACCGACATCACCAATCGCCAACGCCGCCGCAGCCATCATCTGACCACCGAGCTTGACACGCGCGGAAATCCCATTGATGTCATCAATTAATCCGACCACGACGATAATCGTCATCCCAAGCGCAATCCAAGGCGGCACCTGAGGCATAAACACACCATCAACGAGGTTCTTCTCCCCGACGATGTGGTAGTCGATCAAGCCGGGAATCGAATCGGCAAAGTACGAATAAATAATCCCCGCCAAAATCCCCGCATACACCGCAACCCCACCAAGATACGCGATCGGCATCTTGTGCTGTTTGCGAACATCGTCTGGGCGATCCACGATCCCGTTGGAAATCGCAAGCCGGCGCACGACAGGCGTGATCAACACCGTCACCAGAAATGCAACGACAAACACGCCGATGTAACCCTGCAGGATGCCAATATTCTGTGTCTTGAGAACCGGCTGCGCGACCACCGATTCGGTGGCTGGTGTGATCTGAAGCGTCGGTGTGAACTGAAGCAATGACACAGCACCCGAAACCAGGGTGTTGGACGCCACATTGAGCAAACCAGTCAACATCAAACGGCACCACTTTCAATTCCCGCATCCGCGCGGAGCAACTCGGCCATGTCGCCGATGGTCTGTTCGAGCGTGTAGTTGTAGTCGAAGCTGACATAGGATCGCACCCGTGTCAGATCGGGTTTGCGATGCCGAAGGTCTTCAAAGCCCGCAGGATACGCATCGGAATACTCGACATGCTCGATCGTTGATTCAGATCCTGTGACCGCGATCACAAGCTTGGCAAGTTCTTGGATCGAGATCGACCGGTCCGAACCGATGTTCATGACCTTCCCATACGCATCGGTGCACGCCATGAGCCTCGGGAGGACCGCGACCACATCGCGTACATCACAGAAGCAACGAGACTGCTGCCCGTCCCCAAAGACCCTTAAAGGGTGGTTGCTGAGCGCGGCTTGCACAAACCGGGGGAGCACCATCCCATAGCTCCCAAGCTGGCGTGGCCCGACCGTGTTGAAGAACCGAGCGACCACCACAGGCAATCCGTGCTGCGCGGTGTACGCGAGCGCAAGGTACTCATCAATCGCTTTGGCATGCGCGTACGACCACCTGCTGATCGAGGTCGGTCCATAGATCGAATCGTCTTCTTCAGAAAACACACTCACGCCCGGTTTGCCGTAGACCTCCGAGGACGACGCGATGAAAGTGGGGGGGGCGCCATTGTTGCGAGCGTATTCGAGGATCGCATCGGTCTGCTGGATGTTCGTCCGGATGGACCCGATGGGATCTTTCAGAACAAGGTCAACCCCGACCGCCGCCGCCAGATGATAAATCAGATCAAACGGCTCATCAGCCGCGATCTGCTCCAGCCCATCACTCAGCGAGTTCTGGATGAACCGGACCCGGTCCCCGTGATGGGCAAGGTTCGATGCCGATCCGGTCGAGCAGTTGTCGATGACCACAACCTGATGCCCCGCTTTGAGCGACTGGTCCACCAAGTGCGAACCGATAAACCCCGCACCGCCGGTGATGAGTACCCGCTTTGGGGGGGTTGATGGTTCTGGAGATGTAGACGACAAAGGCATTCTCCCGACTGCGGTCAAGCTCAATAAGCGAGCTTATGCCGCGGAATCTTTGGGCTTGCCCTTCGCTGATTCCTCTGAGGTTCGATAGTTGAATGAGGTCTTGATATTCTTGCGCATGTATCCGCCCGCGGCACTCCGTACCCCGTTGACGAGCACGCCGATGAAGTCGGCCCGGCAGTCGCCAAGCTCACGCGACATACGAGCGACCTGACCACGCTTCTCGCTCATCGCGCGAACGACCAGCATCGACGCATCAACACTGTTGGCAAGAATCGTTGCATCACCCGCGACAATCGCAGGAGCAACATCAATCAACACAAGGTCATACTTCTCGCGGCAATCCTTGAGAAGCTGCTTCATTTCCTTGCTGCTCAGACGCTCAACCTGACGGTTCGTCTTGCTCCCGACACGCAGTACACTCGGTCCACGATCGATCTCGATGATGCTCGATTCCAGCGAGCTGGTGCCCGCAAGGACATCGCCCAACCCGTCCCCCTCACCCAGATCGAGTGTTTTGTGAATGCTGGGGCGACGGAAGTTCGCATCGATAATCAGCGTGCTCACGCCTGAGGCAACACAAGACTGCGCCAGATTCGTAATCACGGTGGTTGCGCCAGACTTGGGCATCGCGCCCACAACGACCAGGGTCTGGTGTCCATGCTTGTTGAGCGCAGAACCGACCGCGGTCCGGAGCTGCCTGAAGTGTTCAGCAAACACCGATCCAGGATCATCGGCAAACGCAGTCGAAACGGGCGTCGGGTTCGATGGGTCCTCGCTCGAATCCATGATAATCCCGAGCGATGGGGTGCGAGGGATCATCCGGATGTCGGACGCACTCTTGATGCGTTGGTCGAGGACCTCGTTGAGCACGATAATGCCCGCGGTCAAACCAACCACAAGGAACACACCCGCCGGGATCATGATGTAGATCACCGGGAAGGTCGGAAGGTCGGGGACGGTTGCCGATTCAACAACAGTCACACGCTGAGAACTGGAGAGCGAAGACGCCGCCATCAGGTCCGAAAGCGCGGTATTTTGCTCGCCCATCAGCTTGATGGTCGCCTCGATCTGGCGATCAATATCCGCAATTTCTTCACTCAGACGAGTGAGCTCGGTGAGCTTCTCGACCAGGTCTTCTTTTTGAGAGGAGAGTTCCGCTTCTTGAGCACGGAACTGTTGGATTGTGGTGATGGTATTCTGGACACGCGCCTCGAACGCATCGCGGAGGAGTTCCTCGCGGGTGTCTTCAATTTTCCGCCTGTGCGCGTTGATCTGATTGACGATCTGGCGGTACTGACGGTGACCCGGCTGGATCCCGTCCTCTTGATAGGCGACCAGAGCCGTCTGGAGGCTCTTGAGCTCTTGCTTGAAGGACATGATCATCGGTGATTCGTCAATCGCTGCTCGGAGCGAAGAGTCGTACTCGATGCCGGTGTCTCGTTGGAGCTGGGCGTCATCATTCGCCCGGATGACGGTCAACGCTTCGAGTGATTGCTGGATATTGAGCAGCTCCGCGTTGATGAGGCGAAGCTGGGCCGATGCGGTGGACTGATCTGACTCGATCGAATCGATGCGGCCTTCGCGGACGATTCGGGCCTTCCGTTCTGAGAGTGCTTTGAGTTCGGTGTTGGAAGTCGTCAGCGAGTCGCGAATCGCGCGCCGACGAGCAACAATGTCACTTTTGTAAGCCAGATCAAGATCACTCAGGTACGCATCCTTGACCATCGTCACCAAGCCCGCAGCGTCATTCTGATCGCCCGTTGTGACCGCGAGTCGGATCAGGAAGGTATTCGGAATCGCGCTCGTTTTGACCATGTCTTCAAAGTCTTTGAACGCATTGACAATATCAATGTTGCCTTTGCGTAGATAGTTCTTGCTCCAAGAAGGAGCCAACTGCTGTAGTCGTGGGTCGGTGATCACCTTGCTGAGTGTCTTCTGTGATCTCATGCTGACGACCTGCGTCCCCATGAACCGTTCCATCTCGGTCTCATTCACCGTCGCGACACTAATGATTTCAACAGCTTCTTCCGCCGGGGCACACGCAAAGGTGATGTGGGCCGTGTACTTGGGTGCATACCGTGCAAACAAGAAGTGGGCCGCAGTCCCGATCACGATGCCGATGAATATCGAAGCGATCAGCACAAACTTGTACTTGTGCAACAGCTTCATCGGATCGATCGCGACAGCCGCAGCGGGGCTCGCGTGCTGCTGTGGTGGACGGCCAGGGTGGCTGGGCTTGGGTGGTGTAGGCGTATTGGGTGTCATCGCACGGCTCCGTCATTTGGTCAACATCGGTCTGTGGACCAATATGGATTCTATTGTGTACTTCTTGTCTTTATCGGCCCGATTTGTTATCCGGCTGAGTCGATCTTCACTTCAACTTCATCAACCTGCTTCTCTAAACCAAGATTACGCGTTGGCATCGATCGCATGAGCGAGCGGATGTCGAGCATCTTTGATCGGGCATCAGGAACCCGACCCTGCGCCAGGTCCAGATGAATCTGGGCAAGCACCAGCGTCACGCGGGCACGGACCGTTAATGCATACTTCATGCCCTCATTGAGCATCTTTGCCGCCTGGTCATACTGACCCAACGCGGTGTACACATTCCCGATCGTGTCATACGGCTCCGAACGATTCGGACTCGCTGCGATCGCGTTCTGAGCGAGTTTAAGTGCCCGCTCATGCTGGTCCATCTCCGCCGAAAGCACATACGCAAGGTTATTGCTCATCTCCCAGTCTTGTGGAAAGAGCTCAACCCCTCTCGACCAAATCTCCACAGCCTTGTCAAACTGATTACTCGTATACAGGGTTGTGCCGTAGGTCTGGAATGTGATCCTCTGAATCTCGGGTTGTTCGTTCGCGTTCATCAGACGCTGGAAGATCGCATAGGCGGTGTCAACCTGTGCACCAATGCTGATGAGTCGCTGAGCAACGAACAGATCGAGCCAGTTGAGAACCTCGCGGTTCGGATTGCGACGCTTGATGGTCTCGATATAGTCGACCTGATCCTGCATCGACTGACCCTCAAAGTAGCGGGAGATGTTCCCCGACCACTGGATCAGCAACGCGTCCTCATTGATCGAGAGATCAAACGCTTTGGTCAGCTGCTGGAGTGCCAGCTCGTCTCTGCCGCGTGCTTGGAGCACGAGCGCCTGAGCCGCCAGCAAACCGGGATTCTTGTTGATGTCGCCCGCGATCTGCGCCAGGTCATTGATAACCGCGTTGGCAAGATTGGTGTCCGGGTTCCGTGTCCGGACAATCGCATCAATCAGCGTTGAACCCGCATTGGGTGAACGCTGGCTTTCCCACGCAAGCTTGTAGAACAAGGTCGCGCGTTCCCAGTCACCCCGTGTCGAGAAGAGTTCTCCAAGCGAGTTGATCAGGGTCGCGTCTCGGCTCCGTTGCTCCGCAATTTCAAGGGCGAAATCGTACGCCTCGGCGTTGCGTCCATCGATCATCATCTCGTTGATAATCCCGAAGAGCGCCTGGTCGAGCGAAGGGTTCAAACGAACCGCACGCTGAAGATCACGCAAGGCCTCCTCACGCTGATCAACATCAAAGTAGCCCGCCGCACGCACACGGTACGCACGCCAGTCGTTGGGATTGATCTGCAGCGCCACATCAATGTCGGCAAGCATATCAGTCAGCGTGTCTTCGGATCCCGAGAGGAACTCCGCACGCTTAATGTACACGAGCGGATCATTCGAGTAGCTTGCAACCGCGAGGTCCAGCAGTTCAGATGCCTTGGTCTTATTTCCAAGACCCTCTTCGATCTCCGCATTCTGGAGCATCGCGATGCGTGTGCTCGCGTTCTCGGCTGTCAAAAGATCAAACTGCACGCGCGCCTGCTCAAACTGACGCGTCCGGATCAGCATATCGATCAGACGCGTACGGTAGTTGTCATTCTCGTCAACGCCCGCTTCAACAATCTTTCGGAAGGATTCCGCTGCACCGCTGAAGTTGTTGATCAACATATAGAGATCGCCAAGCAGCTTGGTGCCCTCGAGCGTGGCAGGATCTTGATGATCGACAGCATCGTTCGCCGCTTGAACCGCAAGGTCAGGACGACCACGATCAAGCATAAACCGTGCGAGCCCGATATAGGGTTGTGCATCGTCAATGTCGGGATGGCGCTCGATGTAATCGAGGAACACTTTGCGTGCCGAAGCCAAACCATTCAGGTTCCCCACCCGACCTTGATCGGCAAACCACTGCGCCTCGAGTATCGCCAGACGGAGTGAATCCTCCGACGCCTTCAGGGCATCAATCAGCTTGCGGGCTTCTTCCCAACGATCAGTCTGGATATACAGCATTGCAAGCGAGTAGTTGTTGGCGGAATCCTTCGGATCAAGCTCGAAAAACTTCTCGCGCTGACGGATCGCAAACTCTTGCCCCTGATCGCCGCCGTATGAGGCTTCCAGCGAAAGCCAAAGCGACATGAAGCGTGGGTTATCCGAGGCAATATTCTGGAAGCGCCGAGCAACATCAATCGCGTCGGGGTAACGGCGCAGCATGACAAGCGTGGTCAGGTATTCTTCAATCGTCGCCTGGTCATCTGGACGGATGCTGAGTGCTTGTTCAAAGGAGGCAACCGCGCCATCACCTTCGCCGATGATGCGTTGCTCGGTACCCATCATGCGGTAGACCGAAGCGTCCGCAACACCACTCGAAACCGCTTGTTCAAGAAGCTGCACCGCGCGGACATGGTCCTGCTGGTACGACGCAATCCGGGCCCTGTAGCTCAGCCCCTTGACGCGGTCAGCGTCGATCTCGGATGCTTTCTGAGCCAGCTGCTGCGCCTCGGCAATATCGTCCTTTGCCAGAGCACGCACAAACGCAAGGTCGATCGTCCGAGGGTCATTCGGCGCCTGTACCTTGAGCTGTGCGATCGCCTCATCCAGCACATCATTGCGATCCCGAGAGAGCGCGATCCCCGCGATGGAGACCAGTTGTTCAATCGGGTCAGTGACCGAACTCCGAACCATCGCAACGAGGATATCAACCTCATTGTCGTTCTCGAGCGCCGTCTTCATGAGCTGCAGGGTTTTGTCCTCAGGATGGAGTTCCATGGATTTGGCGACAAGCACGCGCGATTGATCCAGATCACCACTGTCCATCAAGTAAGAGATCAACTCGCGTGTCACATCTGGATGGAAGTTGATCTCCGGACTCGCGATGCGGCTGTTCATTGCTCGGATCGCTGCAGAAAGATCGCCGGGGTTTCCGTCCTTGCCTCTACGCAGCTGCCGCGCCGTCAGGATCAACGAAACAATCGGATCCTCAACATTGCTCGGGTTGTTATACGCGTTGATCTTCGAGAGACCCTCGGCAGCAAGAGCGTTCCCGGGATCTGTATCCTCGATCATCTCGTAGTGAATTTTCGCAGATTGCAAATCCTTCAGATTCATCTCGATGTTTGCAAGAAGCGTCAACGCACGCACATCGTGTTGCTTGATCTCGATGAGATTCAGCAACGCTTCCCGTGCGGTGCCCAACTGGTTGATCTCACGAGCGGCAATCGCTTGGAACCACAAGCCGTCCGCGTTCTGGTTCTCGGTCTGGCTGTTGTAAGACTTTAGAAGACGCAGCGATTCCTCGAACTGCTCCTTTATCAGAGCAATCCTGCCATCGATGTACATCAGGTTGGTGTTGTCTTCTGAAACGGTTGAAGCAAACTCGGCGCGTGCCGCGAGTGCATCAGCGAGCAGCCCGTCGAGCTGGGCCTGATCTTTGTCTTCCGAAGCCTTGATCCTCGCATACATATCAAGCTTCATGGAGGTTATCGACAAAAGCGACTCGCGCTTTGCATTGAAGAGAAGCACGCCGTCGGTCGAAAGAGGCGGGATCGGGCGGTTGGCGATCTGGGTATAAACTTCCAATGCCTTGTCCCTGTCACCGCGGATCGCATACAGACTCCCGGTCGCAACAAGCACATTCAGCGAATCGGGGGCTTCATTGTGGAGCTTCTCCATGAGCTGCGAAGCCCGGCTGAGCTTGCTCGCCGGATCCACACGGATCTCGATGGCAACAAAGCGGTTGAGCACATTCAGGTTGAGCTTAGAGGCCGGGATATCCATCAACTGCTCGAAAAGCGTATCAAGCTTGCTGATCAGCCCTTCCCACGAAGTCAGAATGGCCTGGGTACGCTGCGACTTTGATTCGGATTCAGCAGCAAACGCATCCGCACCAGCAAGCTCAACCTCGATCGAAAGGATCGAGACCAAGACCAAAGACGAATCCGGGAACTGCTCCAAGTGCGCCTCGCCGATCTTGATCGCTTCCTTGCGAGCGTTGACCGCAGCCGTGATATCGTTCTCGGTTACTTTCTGCAATGCTTCGAAAATCATCCAACGCATCCGTGCGGTGCGTGTGAACTCATCGGAGGGATCAGCAAGCAGCGCCGCGTCCAAATCTGCCAGAATCGTCTCGAACTGCGATTCGTCAATCACACCATCTCGATCAGAGATCTGTTGCCAAGCGATGCCGCGGTATCGACGCAGGGTTGGCCACATCGGATCAACACCCGGGACACCATCAAAGTTCCCAAGCACCTCGGTGGTGCGCGTAATCAAACGCTCGGCTTGTGGTCGGGTGTACTGTTGCCTGAGGAGTTCCAACTGCAGGCCCAGTTCGCGATGGTACGCCTCCACATTGGTACGCTGGACGACCGCCGCTTGGTGGATCGCGCCCATGTAGTCGCTTCGGAACGCATCGTAATACGCGGTCTCCGTGTCCGGAGTCCATTGCTCAAGGGTTCCGATCCACTTGTCAAGATTCTCGACGATCGTCGGATCTTTATTGACCGCTTTCGCATACAGCATCCGAGCCTGGGCAACATTCCCCGCCGCCAACGCTTGGTCGCCCTTGGCAGCGACATCCGCAGCGGTCTTGTACACGACGGAGTATGCCGCATAAAGCATCCCGAGCATCGCGATGACCGCGACGATGAGAATAACGACGAACTTGGTATTCACGCGAGATGCCATACTCAGTATCCTCTATCTTGGGTTCCCGCGTCGCATCGACACGGGTCCCGCTTTTCATCCGCTTTGTCCAGGCAATGCGGCTCGATTGTCTTTACACACACCCGGAACACCCGCGTGTGTGCAGTTCATTACTGTACATCAGCAGGAGGATATATCCCCTGCTGAACCTTTACCCAATCCGGTGTACACCGCATCAGTTCACCGATCAAATCACCAATAATCGATCCAGAGATTTCCACAAAGTCATCCATCGATTTCGCGGAGGTGCTGTTTACCTGAACTTTCAAGTAGTACGCATAATCGTCCGACAAGTTGAACGCGAGCGTCCGCACCTCGTTGGCGTTGGCCTTCGTCCCGCCGTTGGCGATAAAGAAATACCCCGCATATATATTGGTTGCTTCGCCGAGCACAAACTCCGAGCACCGCATCGTGATCTTCGTTTCAGGCGTCACATCGCGCGGCAGCCGAACCCGAGATCCAGGAGAGTCGGTCCACAGACGGTTGTTGCTCAGTCGTGTGGTGTACAACTCGCCCGCAAGCCCCGCCAGTTCAGCGGGAACCGAAGTGTCAACTCTCCACGAACTGGTATCCAGATCAAGCACATAGTTCCGTGACGAGGCGCTCTGCTGGAGACCACCACCCACAAAGCACCGCTCGGGCACATGGGGGACTGTATCGATCATCCCGGTGTAATACGCCGCGTGGACCTCGACAGCGACCTGCTCTTTGGTGCCTTGCGTTTCTTTGAGAATGTAATCACGCGAGACATAGTTCTCGGTGCCCAGCGTCTCAACGACCTCGCTTGACGAGATCCGGTCAGACCCGATCCGCACCCAGCGCTCGGTCTCCGTTGGAATCGCAGAGACCTGCCGATTCCCTTCCGGATAGATCGGGATCTTCTGCATGTGCAGATCCGCAAACTTGATGTACGCGCTGATCCCCACCGACGCCACCACCATCACGCCCGCGGCCAATCCGCACACCAGCACACTCCCGCGTTTTGTCGCATTCCGTGTCATACAGATTGTTCCTTCCCGGTCCCGATGATCCGATTGAGCATCCAGACAACCCCCATAAACAAGCCAAGCGATGGGACCAGCAAGACAGTCCCGATGATCGTGTGCGCATCTCCCGATGCGAGATTCGGATCCACCAGCGTCAGCAACCCGAGCACCGTCACGCGGACCATGTTCATCAGGATCGCGACGGGACCAGCGAGCAGAATCAATGCGATCCGCTGCCACCATTGACTGCAACCCAGCAGCGCTACAGCACCAGCAAGCGCATAGAACGCGACCACCATCCGCATCCCCGAGCACGCTTCAGCAACATTGAGCGGGTGCATCACGCCCGCGTTGGTCAAGATGTCAATCCGGTTCCCAACCAAGTCCACCGAGAACCAACTGAACGGCTCCCCGATCAGGCTCAGCATCAACCACGAACCCTGCGACGCGAGCAGCTGAAGCTTGAAAGTCACCTGCAACATAATCGCATCCGCGATCGTCACCATCAAAAGCAAATAAAGGATCGGCAAGAACGCATACCGCAGCATCGCAGGACCCGTGCACAGCAGCACCAGCGAGCCCAAAGACAACACCATCGAGAACCCTTGGAGCATCGGATTGCTGATGAAAAACAGGTTGTATGTGTATGCGTGAATCCCAACCAAGAACGGCACAATCGCAGGCCAGAACACGCTCACCCTGGTTTCTGCGATCTGTTTACGAGACTGCCAAAGGAAATATCCAGAAATGAACGGGATCACCAGCGCGTGTCCCCAGTCCTCTTTGTTCTCCCAGCTCACCTTGAACTGGAACAAAAACCATTGATGAAACAGCCACAGAAACAGAACCCCGAGCAACGCCGTGAGCATTAACCCTTGGCGTGTAAACATCCCACAGACAAGACCATCATCGGTATCCGATTGAGTAGGGCTGATCGCTTGGGATGGAGTACTCGGTGTGGTCATAAATGGCTAGCCTGCTGATCGGCCAATAACAGTGGACTCTTTGATAAGGTTGGTCGGTTCTGGATGATTGGCGCACAATCCTGCGCGAAGAAGATCTACGCAAGAATTGATACACAAACACCATCCATACACCACCGTGTACGGCTTGTCCTATCCAAAGTTCGCAGAGATTGCGCGGAATCAGAAGTTTCGGTTGACCGGCGGGGCACCAAACACATCATTACCAAAGTTGCGGTCAAGCAAGAAACCAAACCCGTAGTTTGTCCGGAATCCAGACCGAAGCACCGCAAGCGGGGTCGCCCAGAAGTTGGTACCAACATTGATCCGGTCGTCAGGCTTGATGTACACATCGGGCTGCGTCCCCTCTTGGATCGCCCGCAGATTCAGCATAATCGTCGCTTGCTCGTTGACTCCAACGATCCGGGTCAGGTCAACCCGCTCCGGAATCGCCACCCCATTGAGCCCACCAGCACTGGTAATCGCCCGTGTGAGCGTCAATCGCCCGGCTGTAGGGAGGTTGTACACGCCAGGGCCGTTGACCTGCCCATCGATATAGACATTCCCAATCGGTGAAGGGGGTACGCTGATGATATCGCCCGGACGAAGCACAATATTGTACCGAGCATCTCCAGCAACCAGCGGCCCAACAGGAATACGGACCACCCGCTGCGTAAAGAGCTGCCCCCGCGAGTCCGAAGGCGTCATTTCATGAGCATGCTTGGTAATTGTGCGTCGAGCAGCAATCGGGACGCTCTCCCGGACCCACTGCCCATCAACAAACCTCCAGCGTGGAGTCAGCATCGCAGAATCCGAAGAATCGTCCGATCCGCCCGAGTTCTGGGCAGATTCGTTCATCGCACGAGTGGGCTGGACCGGATCAATAAGGTCAATCAGCGGATCAGCACCAGGCTGCGCTGATGGAGCCACCAGCCCGTTGCCCGAACCCGACATCATGCCAGGGCTCGAAAGGTCGTCGATCACATCCAGAAGGTCTTCGCCCTCCTTGGAATCAAATGGATTGGGGACACCAGGGGTTGGCTGTGATTCTTGTTCGATGATGCTCACCGAGTCGTCCAGCGGGATCTGTCGAATGACGAAGATTTCCTTGACAAACTGTGGGATATCACCCGCGCTCACAAGCCCCTGCAGAAGCCTGTAATCACTGCTGGGAACAAGATACGGGCCGGGATTCGCCACATTGCCACGAAGATAAAAAGTCTGCTCCCGGCGTTGATCAACGACCACCGAGACCAGAGGATCAGCGACCAGATTCAGCATTGAATCGGCAATACGCTTCTCAACCTCTTTCTCAGTCATCCCAGAGACAAAGAGACGGCCGATCTGCGGAATCTCGAAATACCCGTTGGGATCCACCTGTCGTTGGAAGGTATCCACCTGATTGGTCACGATCACATCCCAGATGCTCAGGGTCAAGAAATCGCCTGGTCCGACGCGGTAGACGGTTGTTTGTGGGGTCAGGTCCTCAGCGGTGATCTCGGAAATCTCAACCCACTCATCTTCTGCAGTCTCAATTGCAGCGAGATACTCCAGAATCGGGACAGCCGTCGGCGTGTGCTCCCAGCGTCCGGTCACACTCGGGTTCATGAACGAATCGTTGCTGATGCATCCACTCAGCGGGACAAGCATCACCGCAAGAGGGACAGCGAGCCAGCCCAGAACGCGAGGGTTGCGTCCGGTGCCCGAAGGCTTCAAACCGTTGAGTAGCGATAGTTGGTTGGACACAAGTTCACTCCTGAGCAATATCAAATCAAAGCATCGTACGACAGCGGGCACTGCTCCATATCGACAAGAACCTACCCGATCCGCCTGATCCCACTAGTGTAGCACCCGACGGACAAATTACGCGGTTCTCTCAACCCGCTCCATCGACCAGCGGGACCATCCAAGTTGATTCCGACCCCGAAAAACGCATCGTTTTCGGTCGTAGAGAAAGGATTGCGCGACCCGATCCCCCGCTCCAACACTCCCGGAGCGCAACAATCAACATCATGTCCTACGCCCGAAAGATCCCCGCCGTTCTCCAATCCCCCAATTCTCCGACATAAACTCTCACAATGACCAACGATCTCCCAACCCAAGATCAAACCGCCGCCCCGCAAAGATCCAGCGATTCCGGGCAATCCCGGACCATCGCCCGCCACCCAAGACCACTCGGCGGCGACCCCATCCGTACCCTCAAGCCCACCTTCTCCCTCAACTCCATGATCCTCAACAACGAGGACGACGCCGTCCACCACCTGAGCGTCAAAAAGAAACCAAGCTGGCTCAAAGCCAAACTCCCCGGCGGCGAGAACTTCCGCGCCACCAAAGCCAACATCGACGCCCACAATCTCCACACCGTCTGCGAAGAAGCCGCGTGTCCAAACATGGGAGAATGCTGGGCGCGAGGCATCGCGACCATCATGATCCTCGGCGACACCTGCACCCGCGCCTGCGGCTTCTGCAATGTCAAAACCGGCAAACCCGCCGCAATCGACAAAGACGAACCAAGACGAGTCGCTGAATCCCTCCGAGGCGCCGGACTCAAGCACATCGTCATCACCTCCGTCGACCGCGACGATGTCCCCGACGGCGGCGCAGGCATCTGGGCGGAAACCATCCTTCGAACACGCGAAGCATGTCCCGACATGTCCATCGAAGTCCTCATCGGAGATTTCAAAGGCGACGAAGCCGCGCTCCAAATGGTCATCGACGCGCAACCCAACATCATCGCCCACAACCTCGAGACCGTCCGCCGCTGTCATCCAGCCGTGCGACCAAGCGCCCGCTATGAGCGCACGATGGAACTCCTCAAACGCGTCAAAGCACAGGGCGCGGTCGCCAAGACCGGCATCATGGTCGGCATCGGTGAACGCAAAGAAGAAGTCTTCGACATGTTCGACGACCTCGTCGCGATGACCGCAGACCACTCCGGACCACGCGACAAGCACGACCAATCCCGCGGCGACGCCTGCGACATCATCACCATCGGACAATACCTCCAGCCCACCCGAAACCACCTCCCGATCGACCGCTGGGTCCACCCCGACGAGTTCAACGAGTACATCAAGGTCGGAGAAGAGAAGGGCATCAAACTGGTCGTGTCAGGGCCGTTGGTTCGATCCAGCTACCTTGCCGATCAACAAGCGGACATGTTCTCGATGCTCAACCGCGATCAGAGCAACTAATCACCAGAACAAATAAACCACCCTCCAACGGGGTTCACGCTTCCGATGGATCCAGCAATCGTCCAAAGTCTTGTGCACGAGATCGAACGCAAAGATCTCTCCACCGCCGCCCACACCTGGCGCGTGGTGTTGTACACGCGCGCGATGGCTGAATCCCTCAACATCGACCACGAGCAGATCGCGCTGATCACCCAAGCCGCCGCGCTCCACGACATCGGAAAGCTGGACCTTCCAGACGAGATCCTCCAGAAGCCGGGCAAACTCACCAACGAAGAGTTCGAGATCATCAAGTACCACCCCGTCACCGGATACGCGCGGATGATCGACCTCGATGTCACCGAAGAACCCATCCTCAACCTCGTCCGCTACCACCACGAACGCTGGGACGGACGAGGATACCCATTCCAACTCAAAGCCGAGGACATCCCCATCGGCGCGCGCCTCTTCGCGGTGATCGATTCATTCGACGCGATGACCTCGGTGCGTCCGTACCGTCAAGTGCTGGGAGACAAAGCCGCGGAACTCGCGCTCATCGAGCTCCAAGCCGGGATGGGCACGCAGTACTGGCCCGAAGCCGTCGAAGCGTTCACCACCCTCTTCCAAACCGGAGGCCTCGACCACATCCTGCACTACTTCAACGACGAGGTCACCCTCCCCGCGTTCGAGAACGCGCGGGACATCCAGTTCGACGCGATCCGCGCCAGATACTCAAAGGTGAAAGCGTAAGCAATCGCTCAGTCGAGCCCGCACATCTTCCGCAGCAGCTTGTCCAGCTTCGGAGGCACCGGCATCGCGCTCAGGCGAGAGAGTCGGACCAGATCAAAGTCATCAAACCGACCATCGTTCTTGATATCCTTGAGCGTCAACACCTTCGTAGAAGCCTTCACCGGCTTGATGTCAAACAACGGCCCCTTCAGATCACCCTTCCCCGTCAACCCCGGATTCTCAGGGTCTTCATACACATCACTGACAATCGTCGCGAGCCCCGCGATGCGTTTCTCTTTGCCGGTGTGGTAGATAAACGCCTCGTCGCCCTTCTTCGCGGTCCGCATGTGCATGAGCGCGGTGGGATTCCGCACGCCGTCCCAGTGCGTGCGTTTGTCCTTGATGAGCATGTCGTAGTTGTAGCAATCCGGTTCGGTTTTGAGCAGGAATGTGGTCATGGACCATCATACGCACCCATCAGCAATCACTCCCGATCCGAACTGTCCGAATGTCTTTGCTGATACGATCCAACGAGCCGAGTGATGTTCCCGTCGGTGTCCCGCTCAAAGGTCATCAGGAATCCATCGTACCCATCGATGACAAACTGATCCTCGTCGATCGCAATCAACGGGCTCCAACTCGGACGCCCTTTCCGTCGGTACTTGAGGGTGTCGCCATCGACCATAAGTTCCCGATCGGTGTACTGCCCAGCATACTCCGCGAGCTTCGTCGCTGAAAGCATGATCGGATTATTCTGACTCTGGAGACTGATCAAACCCCACCGTGCATTTTCATCGCCTTGCTCAACGAGCTTCGTGAGAATCGTCTCAATCGCGGTATCAAGTGCCTGATTCGCAGGGACTTCAATATCAGGATACACCCCCGTCCCCTCCCAGTTCGTCTGGGTGATGGGATTAATCGCGCGTCCCACTGGGATGCTCACCGAGAGCCGATCATCGACGACAACACGGCTGATCGGGTGCGCCCCGCCGCCGGTGGTTTCACCGATGATGGTCGCACGCTTGAGCGATTGCAGGTTGTACGAGAACTCCTCTGCCGCAGAGAATGTGAACGAACTCGTCAGCACATACACCGGAACCTCGGGCATCGCATACTGCGTATTGATCTCGCTGTGCGTCCAGTACTCCGTTGTTTCATCCGTCGGACGATAGTACAACGAGTTCAAATGCACCGGCTCATCGGGGTCAAACAAGTAGCTCGACACATGCTGCACAGTCGCAGGATCTCCGCCCCCGTTCTTTCGCAGATCAACAATCAACGCGCTCGAGCCAGCAAGCAACTGCATCGCAGCGTCCGCATCCTCGCGTGCCATGTCGTACTGATGAAACCCCGTCATCTTGAGATAGCCAATGTTCCCATCAAGCCGCTGGACATGCGTGAAGCCATTGGGCGCGTTGATCAAACGAATCTCGGCAAGCTGCTCAGGAAGCAGCGGTTCTTCCTCATGCTCTTCCTCATAGGGTTCCCAATCACTCGGAAGCAGCTGCACCCCAAAGTGGAGGTCGTGTGTGAACTCGCGGAGTTCTTCATCCAGTCGCGAGCTCAGCTGCTCATCAGTCAACCCCTCGAACGCTCCGTCGCGTGAGAGTCCAAGCAAATGATCCGCCGTCGCTTGCCCGAGCTTCGGGAACACATAGTTGTCCCGGATCTGCTGCGCAAGCTGGGCAATCAGACCATCATCAGAACCCTCAGCCGGATCGGGCGCGAGAATGGAAGCTGTTAATCCAACGGCCGCCGCCAGTATTGTGGTCAAAGTCGACATGAAAGTGCTCCTGTGCGATTCAGAGGGTGTTGCAGACCAACCCATAGATGCTCGACCACCCGAATCCCGTCACGATCAGGAAAGTTCAAGCCCATATTCTCTAAAGTACCGCCTACGCAGCGAGCGGTTGCTCCGGAACAATCGGTCAAGAATCAATCACGGCGAAAGCTGAGCCGCATCGTGGTTCGAAGGGTCTCCCCAGCTTCCAGCACCCGCAGTCCGGATTGCTCAGCCGCCTCCGAACTATTGAACGCATCATTCACCATCGTCACCGGCTCAACACACACCCAAGGCAATGGGGGGGTCTCAGTCTTCGAGTCATCCCGCGGTGCATACACCACCAGATGCCCAAACGCATCGCTGCACTCCATCACACACCGCACCCCGCTCGCATCCCACACAAGCTCAGCACTCCCATCAAACCCACCAAAGACATCATCAAGATTCGGATTCCCGATCGGTCCACCTCCGCGGAGTCTCTTGCTCACCTCGTCATCCACGCTCGCGCCGGTCGGAATCTGATCCACGCACGGATACCGACCCGAAACCCCCGCCTGCACGCGGAGCTCGTCGCGAGCATCAAACAAGGTCCGCATAAAGTACGGATGATGCCCAACCCCGCAAGGCATCGCCTCCTCCCCAAGATTTGTCAGATCCAGTTCAAACTCAGCCCAGTCCGCGCCAATCTCCACCCGGAACACCGCGCCAAACGCAGACGGCCAATCCACCGATTCATGCAACCGACTGTCCAAAACACACCGCGCCGAGTAGGGAGACCGATCCGCGATCCCCCACGCAAGATCCCGTCCCACGCCATGAATCGCGGTCCCGTCCGAGTGATTTGCGACAAGCGTGTAGTCCTTCCCCCCAAACCCAAACCGAGCATCTTTCACCCGGTTGGTCCAAGGCAGCATCAAAAAGCTTGACTCCCCGTCCGCCCCTTCACGAAGCACCGGTGCCCACTCTCCATCCGGTCCCCGCATCCGGAGCGACAACATCGTGCACCCAAGCTGGGGGTCAAAGCTCAGTTGGAAGGTGTCATTGCTCAGCTGAATCGGTGCCATAGGGAGACTCTATGCGTGGATGCTGTCAAGCGTGATCGGACCGTGTGTTCTTGAATTGGATGGTCCGATCACCATCGGAAATCTCCCAATCAGAACAGCCGGTCCAATCCGCTCCTTCAAGCGTGCGATTTTTGCGCATTCCTCGACAAGATATAGAACAGTGCATTCAGCCATCCGATGCAGACTATTGCGAGATCGACCCCGCTCACTACTGGGGTCCGCTACCGGCTCAACGCGGCAGGGACAGGGAGGATTCAGTATGACCGACAGTGACAACCAAGCAGCACACAAGACCGGGCGGTTAACCTCCCGGAACAAAAACGCCAATGGTGTAGATCCCCACACCCCCGAGCTCAAGCCGCAGAAGGACTCCGACGAGGTGCTTGGAGCGATCGAATCGGTTGAACGCCAGCTCGACGCGCTCCGCGGTGCGCACGAGGAACAACGCAAACTCTCCGCGGAACTCTCCATCCGCAGAGCGCAGATCGAAGAAACCGCCGAGCAGATCGAGGCGCGAGAATCCGAGCTCTCGATCCGCGAAGTCGAGCTCGCGGAAATGCGCCAAGAGCTCGAAGAACGCGAAAGCGAAATCGCGCAGCGTTCATCTGGTGTCGAGCAGCGAGAATCTCAGCTGGCGCAGCACGCCGAGTCCATCGAAGGGCTCGAAGCGATGGTGGAAACCAAATCCAAGCAGATCGACGAGCGCGTCGATGAACTCGACAAGCAGCTCGAGGGGTTGTCCGCACGCAAGGACGAACTCGCCCAGCTCGAGCGTCTTGCCAAAGAACGCATCGAGCAGGATTCAAAGCTCGAAGCGCAGATCGAGCAGCTCTCCCAAGACCTTGAACAAACCAAAGCCGCGCTCGACGGGCGAGAAATCGAGCTCAAAGAACGCAACAAAGCCGTCGAAGAACTCGCCGTGCAGGCCGGTCGTCTTGAGAAGAAACTCGCGGAGATGACCGCCAAATCCAGTGCCGACGAGGACGAGTCGCTCAAGCTTGTTGACGAACTCCAGAGCCGACTCGACGAGGCGCAAGCGAAGATCGATGCCCACGACGAAGCGATGCAGCGTGCCCTCGCCCGCATCGACGAGATCGAAGCCATCGCATCTGCGAGAGCGAAGGAACTCGAATCCGCAACCAAATCGATCGCGGACCTCGAATCGCTCAACGAATCCAACGCACAGTCCGTCGAACAAGTTACGCTTCTCGAAACCAAGCTCCAAGAAGCCGAATCCAGGTTCCAGGCCGCCCAGAAATCGCTCGAGTCCGCGCCATCCGACAGTCAGGTGCAAGAGATCCAGCTCAAGCTCGCCCAGACCACCGAGCAGCTTGAGCACGCCAAGGCGCACGCCGCCGAACTCCAATCGCAGATCCAATCCACCGGCGACAGCGCGGTCGAAGAACTCGAATCTTCACAAGCCCAGATCGCCAAGCTCACCGCTGATCTGGCCACCACCCAGTCCGAACTCAACGCCGCCCAGAGCGCACGGGAACTGCTCGAAGCCGAACTCCAATCAACCATCGATCAAGCCAACAACGCCGGAAAGCAGCTCGAAGAGCACGCCGGCGAGCACCAATCCAAGATCGATGAGCTTCAGAGCAAGCTCGAAGAACGCACCAAGCAGGTCTCCCAGATCCGCACCAAGTACGACGAACTCGCCGGCGAGTTGCTCAAGGAGCAATCAACCTCAGAGGAATCCCAGGCAAAGATCGCCCGCCTCGGGGAACTTCTTGATGCATCGGCCGCCCGCGAGCAAGAACTCGTGGACATGATCACCAAGCTCAACGACAGTCTGGAAAGCAACGAGACCCAGTCCACCGCACTGTCCGACGACTGGGTCCGGTCCCGTCGCCAGCGTCTGGATCGTGTGAAGTCAATCCTGCACGCCCAGTCCGACAAGGTCCGCCGAGCGACCGAAGCACTCCGCGATCGATACGACCAGTGCGAGAAGGTGCTCCTCAAACGCGCCGAACTCGTCGATGCGTACCAAGCGATCTCCGACGCCCAAACCAAACTCGCCAAGCGCGAAGCCCGCTCCGGGACCCTGCTTGGCCTCTCAGGTCTTGGTCTGCTCCTGGTGATGATCGCCGGCGTCAGCTGGTTTGTCGCAGGACAAGTCAATCCGGGCACCTACGCATCACGCGTCACACTCGTCGCCCAAGCCGGTGAACGCAAGATGTCCTCAGAAGACCTCGCGTCGTGGCAAGGCTATGTCGAGCAGCTCGTCACCGATCCTCAGTTTGTCGAGCAAGCCGCCAAACGGATGAAGGGACGCGGGATCACCGAACTCGCCATTCCCGGAAACCTGAGTGCGCATATGGGCCAAGCCCTTGATGTCGTCAGCGCTGAACCAGGCAAAATCGAGCTCGAATACCGAGGCAACGGCTCGGCGTACACCCAGCGCGTCCTTGACACCTACGCATTGACCCTGACAAGCCAAGCCAACGCGGCGCGAGCACGCCGCATCGATGGCGCCCTGACTTCGATCAGCAACCAAGCCAAATCCGGCGACGCACCACTCGATACCGCACGCGTTGAAACCGCAGGAATGATCTTCGGCGGCTCCTCCCTCGCTACCTTCCTCTTCGGAGGGGTCTTCTGGAGACGACTCGCCAAAGCGAAAGCAAACTTCGAACGCGACACCCGCGTCGAGCCGCTCTTCGATGAAGACTCATGGGAAGTCGAAGGCAAAGAACGCTAAGCCCGCGTCTACATCCAGATCACACAACGCAAACCGCCGCATGAGTCAAACTCATGCGGCGGTTGATCTATCGCAAAGATTGAGAGAGGCGTGGATTGCTCAGATATCCGATTCAGCGGTCTTCATCACCGGCTGGGCTTTGTCGATCGCATCGCTGATGCCCTTGTAGATCGCAAGCCGGCGGTCGTCCTTGAGGTTCACCTGAACCTCGAAGTTCTCCAGCTGGCCCTGAGACGCGAAAGTCGCGACCTCACGGACGATCTCCCCGTCAGCGTCAAGCACGACAAGGCGGTAAGGATTGTCCTTGCTTGCCTTCATGTTTTTGACAAACAAACGGGCCTTGTTCCATGACTCGTTGTGCCACACAGATGCGAGTGCTTTGGATCCGCCGTCCATCGAGACCATCGACACATGCTGAGTTGTTGGATCAAAGAGGGTTGATTCGAGGAACTCCGCTCCGATGTTGTCGTAGAGCTGCCCGATCAACGCGTCTGGGGACTGGTTGTAGGTCTGGTTGTTGTTGGTCCAGACGACACTCAGCGCGATGGTCGCCGCAGCGAAGCCGATCGTGGACGCACGCCACAAACGATGCACGCGAGGGGTCGTCGAAAGCTTGGGCTGTGCCCGGCGTTCAGGCTGACGAGCGGATTGATGATCGATCCGCCCAGCAATCGCAGGAGCAGCATTCACTGAACCAGCGATCCGGACCTCGTTCTCTTGCTCACGCATCGCAGCACGAACCGCGGACACCACAAGCTCACGCAGAGCGGGGTCGGGCTGGTTGGATGGCATCAGGTCACCAAAGTCACTCATCCGGACCGCCTCTTCGCGGACAAGCTGCTGGACCGATTCCGGAGCGACGGCATACGCCGCTTCATAGGCTTCGATCTCATGGTCCTCCAGCAAGCCGAGGGTGTGGAGCATGGTGCTTTCGATGAGTTCTTGGGTATTCATGAGGTAACTTCTTCTTCTGTGCGTTCACGGAGCCGAACGAGTGCTCGACTCAGTGCTGATTTAATCGTGCCCAAAGGGGTCTCAAGTTCGTCGCTGATCTGACGGAGCGTCTGCCCGCCGAGGTACGCACGCATAACGACCGTGCGTTGGAGTTCTGGTAATGTGTCAACTCGGATCATCAAGGCCTTAAAGTTCTCGTCCTTCTCCATCCGAGCCGAAATTTCTTTGGTCACCGGCGTATTCCGCCCGTTCCCGCGTGCTCCGGTGCTCCCATCGTCAAAGAGCGAGGTCTTGATCCGAGCCCGTTTCCGACGGAGCTTGTCAACAAGGTGCCTGCGGGTCAGAAGCATGACCCATGTCACGAGTGCGGCTTTCCGTGGATCGTACCGATCCGCGGTCTTCCACAACCGAACAAAGATCTCCTGGACCGCGTCGTCTGCTTCGTCCCGAGTTGGGAGCGACTGGATGGCCATGCGGAAGACCAACGACCCGAAACGGTCGTAGAGCTCGCCGACACCGGCTTCCTGATTCGCTGCTACTCGTTGCATCAGCTCGAAATCGATCCTGCCTTGACCCGAAAAATCGCTCGCCTGTGGTGGAGGCGTAGGGCTCTCAGCACCGTTGGTTGGCTGATTGCTTCCGGGTTGTTCCGATTCTGTATTCATATATACCGGGTCCACGAGCGTGCCCGGTGCCTGCGAAACGACCACAGGCCACCGACCTATACGCTACCACAATCATACGGATGCTTGCAAGTCATTGATTCTAGTAAATTTCTGGAAGATTAAGACTGAATGTTTGCAGAATGTTCGGTATAGAACATAATTCTGATTGAATTGAGGCCTCTTTGTGCTTGCAAAAATTCACAGAACCCATTATCCTAGGGGTGCGTTCGTAAGGTGTGGCCGAGCACAATCGGCAGAGTCCGAGAATCTAAAGTTCATCCAGCAGGAATGAATGACCGATCTTGGATTCAGAAAGTGGTCTATCTCGTGACTTCAGAATTTAAAAATCTGAACAATACACCGCAAGGTCCCCGCGCTGTTCGTGCGTTCACTTTGATCGATGTCCTTGTCTCCCTGACGGTCATCATCCTCCTCATCAGCATCATGCTCCCAAGCATCTCCATGGTCCGCGAGTCGGCCCGCAAGGTCATCTGCTCATCGGACATGAGACAGATCGGCTTGGGGATGAACCTCTACGCTGAAGACAACAAATCAATGCTCCCATCGAGCGTCCATCTCAGAAATTCTGAGAGCCGCAATACCTATTCAGAAAATCCGCATTTGATGGACACCATCCGGACTGATCAAGACGAGTACGCCGCCCGCGAGTGGGGACAATGGGACGGTCTCGGACTCCTCTTCTACAAGAGTTATGTCAGCGCCCCCGGGGTGTACTACTGCCCGAGCCATACCGGGACCAATGTTCTGGAAACCTACGAAGATCAGTGGAACTTCAACACCGAAGGCATGATCATCGCAAACTACCAGTTCAGAGGCGTCGGACCCGAAGGCCAACGCCACCTCTACAACATGAAAGCCACCGACGCGATGGTGACCGATTCACTCCGTTCAATCGAAGATCTGAACCACGACAACGGACTCAACATCCTCGCCGCGGGTCTTTCGGTCAAGTGGTTCGATGATGTCAACAACGAGATCCTCCAATCGGTCGCCTCCCGCACCGAAGACACCGTGATCCGCAACGCCAACCAAGCATGGCAACTCTTCGACGGCGGACCACGCCCTGTTGAATGATCGAAATATCGAACGAACGAATATCCGTTCTCCGAATCTTGATCCCACACCCAATCCACATCCAGCCCCCTGAGCGTTCTCCGCGCGCCGTGCATCCTGTATACTGTCTCTCTATGAACACCCCCCGCGCTCCACGACTGTTGCTGATCCTGCTCGCACTCCTGACCGCCCTCTTGGCCACGCCGTCCACCGCGATCGCCCAGCTCACGCCCGAACGCTTGTACTTCGGAGTTGGTCAACGCGTCCCCGTCCAGATCGATGTCCCCGAAGGATTCGTGGGAGAAGTCACCCTCCATCTCTACGATCCCGCAACCAAAGAATGGACGCACAAAGTCCCCGCCGCCTCGGGAAGGGTTGATCTCACCAGCCTCCTCCCACACCTCTGGGAAATCAAACCCAGAACCGTCACCTACGCCCAGCTCGAACTCGACGGCGTACCCACCGGCGCACCCCTCGTCCTCCAACCACTCGTCACCCCAAACCGAGCCGTCCTCGCTGAACCCACCACGATGAACCTCACCGAAGACCCAAGAACGGGCGAGGTCGTCTTCGAAGACAAAAGAATCCCCGCGCTCCACGCGCAAGGCAAACGAGAAAGCGGACTCCGCGAGGTCACCTTCTCCGGATTCCGAATCTATGTCGATCAAGAAATCGTCATGAACACCAGCATGGGACAGATCGTGTACCGCTTGCGTCCCGACGCCGCTCCCAACACCGCGTACAACTTCCTCCACCTCACCCAAGGCGGGTTCTACACCAACATCATCTTTCACCGCATCGTTGCCAAACTCCCCAACGGCAACCCCTTCGTCATCCAAGTCGGTGACCTCTCCGGCACCGGTTCAGGTGGACCGGGATACATGATCGACCTCGAAGACTCAAGCCTTCCGCACGACTTCGGTGTCCTCTCCATGGCGCGAGACTCCAACCCCGACACCAATGGCTCACAGGTCTTCGTCGCACTCTCAAGAGACGGCACAAGCTTCCTCGATGGTCGCTATACCGCGTTCGCTGAAGCCGTGGAAGGTGCGAGCGTGATCCAAAAAATCGCCGCCGTCCCCGTCGGTCCCGAAGACCGCCCCATCGATCCCCCCATGCTGCAGAGTTGTACCACGCGCGACGCACCACCGATCCAAGACCGTCTCCCGGCGCTCTCTAAAGTCGAACAGCAGGTCCCAGTGCAACCGATCGGCGAGCCGGATAGATAATCAATCGGTATTCAGAACTCGATTTTCAAACCAGCACCCACGAACACCGACGGATCGATGTCCTCGTCGATGATGGTGTTCCCCATGCTGTTGAGCACTTCCATCGAAGCGCCAAGCACCACGCCGACTTCCGCGAACACCGAGACGCGTGAAGTCTCGCCACCCTTGTAATCAAGGTAGTAGGAGACGGGTACGCCGCTGATGTTCACCGCGCCGTCCGGAACGAGCGTGTTGTCGTCGTCGATGCGGAAGCTTTTGCCGTCGAACTTCGCTTGGATACCCATCCCGAGCTGGTCGCTCCACTTGTAGTTGAGCCGAGCGCCGGGACCCTTGCTCCCGATCGACCAGTAGTCATCAATCTGGTACGAAATCTGAGGCAACGGCAAAATCAGAATGTCATCTTCAATCCGAGAGAACACCCCAACCCCCAGCCCCACACTCAGCTTCGGATTCACCTTGTGCGAGAATCCACCCAGCGCGTTCCAGATGAATGCATCGCTGCCCCCGCCTTCAGCCGCGAACCCGACCCCGCCTCCGACAAAGAACGAGGTCTTCGCATTGATCGCACGCGAGTACATCCCGTTGAAGGTGTACTCCATCACCGTATCGAACTGTGTACCCACCGTCGCCGCCGTGGTACCCACAGCTCCAACCGGAGGAGTGATGTCATAATCCGTGATCCCGACCCCAAAGGTCAGCATCAACCTGGCGCGGTCATCGATCGGGATCATGATCCCGAGATCCGCACCAAACGAGGTGGATTCGATCGTCCCCCCCGAAGTGCTGTCAAAGTCCGCTTCCGCCGCAAACCGGCCGGTGAGGTCCAGCGAGAGCACCATCCCAGGCCCCTCACTCTCAGCGATCTGCTTGACCTCATCCTCCGTCCCGTCCTGAGCCCCATCTTGTGCCCCATCCTGAGCATGGACGGATCCACTCGCGGCAATAATCGACGCGAGGACGGCAGAGCGGATCAAAAACAGGGCATCTGGGGCACAGTGGCGCATAAAAATCTCCTATGGCCCCATCCTATCGCCTCTGTGTTCAAGATTCCGGGTTGACCAACTCGCCGACCGTTTGAATTGGGGCTACACTCATGCCCCGATCCGGTCGATTTGACCAGTTCAGGAAATAGCCCTGGGGGGCTAACTCAATTGGTAGAGTGCCAGCTTTGCAAGCTGGAAGTTAGGGGTTCAAGTCCCCTGCCCTCCACTTCTCACGAAAAACGCTCCGCTCACGCGGGGCGTATTTGTTTTTCAATGTGACATTTTGGAGTTCGATTCAGGGCTGTGAATCTTGCTTGAAAATCGGGCATTCCATCGTCAAGCACGCCGGCGTTGATGGATACTCCAGTTCGCACCGATACCCCCGGAACGCATCCACAGTATCCCAGCCCACCCGATCGAGTGAGCTGTGGATCATCTTGCCGTAGTCACGGATCTTCGAGCATTGCGGAATCGGAGGCGATGGTGGGGGCCCCATCCGCTGTGCCGGTTCAGCCGCGATCATCGGAGCGTTGTGCGTCTTGCCGCGCCCGGTCCCCGGACGATCCTCGAGCAGTCCATAAAGCGACCGATCGAAATCGCCAAACTGCGTCAACTCGTTGTGCACATAAATATCAAACACCACCGACTCCACAGGAGTCCGCAGCATCAACTCATACCGACCAAAGGTGTTCTCCGGATTCCAATGCTTCGGGAGCGCACTGTGGTACAACTCTCCCGATACACAGGTCAGCGCCCCATGCTTCCCAACCGCACCCGGCGCGATCTCATCGTACAACACCCCATCGGCACCCTCGAACTGATGAATATCCGGGATTGGTTTGGAACAAAACTCCGGAATCATCGGCAGGGCATGCTTCCCCGCTTCTTGCGGATACAGCGCCTCGCGCCGAAAGGTCGAGTCCTTCGTCCCCTCGGTATCCGAGGTCCACAACCGACGGATAATCCAAGGCACATCGCTCCGCAGCCGTTCAAAGTCAATAAACCCGCTCAGCTGCAACACATCAATCCGATCCTCATTGACCTGCGATGGTCGCAGCATCAGCGTCAAGAACTGCACGCGAGCACGAACCCCCCAGATCGCGGAACCAGACCGGTAGAACGCGCGTCGTTCTTCAATCTCGATCGCCGTGTCCTGACCACCCGCGGCAAGCATCGCTTCAAACGACCGCCGATCCCCCGCGTTCTGACGCACGAAGGTACGGAACGCGTTGTTCGCGTCGCGGACCGCATTGATCCGTTCTTGGGTGACCCCGTTCGCTTGTGCCGCTTTGAGGACGATCTCGACCCCGCTCTGTCCCGGGATGTGCTTAACCGCTTTGACGAGGTCTTCGGTGTCGGAGAACCGGGAGACCTTCCATGCGAGCGTTTTGTCGAGCCCCCAGATCCGACCGATTTCCGTCGGGCGCGCTCCGCCGAGCCCCGCTCCGGAGAGCAACTCCGAAAACGCGGCTTGTGCATGACGCACGCAAATCACCGCGTCCTGCGAAAAACCGGATTGAGAACCTGATTTCTGGGTCATAAACCAAGTATATCTGAATTTTGACCCGAAACACGCGCGAACTGGGCTTTCTCTAAAAAATCTCTAGATATTTCTCTAAAGAATATTGACACGCCCCCCAATCCGCGTTATCTTCGGAAAACAGCCCGATTCGATCGGATGCAGAACAGAACCACACACTCACCCAAGGCCACGACGCCAACATTCAACACGCGAGGTAAAGACCATGAAACGCACAATCGGAATCCTGACCATCTCAGCACTGAGCACGCTCGCTCAAGCGGATGTCTCCAGCCAGGTCGTCTCGTTTGACGCTGGATTCGACGGAGCATTCATTTCCTTCGAAAAATTCGACACCATGGGAGGCACCCGCGAGCTCACCGGGCTCTCGCTCTCCTATGACCAGACCATCTCGCTTGATATCCAAATGCAGAGCAACGGGTACACCGCAATCAGTGCCGGCGATTGGTTGCTCAGCACCGGTTTCATGTCGCTCCACCAGTTCGGTCTCGCCGAGGGACGCGGCGGAGACGGCACCCCCGGGCCGCCATTCATCGGACCAGGAGCGGTTTACGACACGCTCACCTCAGACCTCGGAATCTCCGACGGCTACAACAACGGTGGCATCGACACCCAGCAGTTCAACATCTCCGAGAGCTTCGTCTTTGACGCGAGCTACGACGGATCCACCGAGTTCGACCAACGCATGTTCGACGCATTCACCGGCACCGGAACCCTCGACACCTTCCTCGGCGGATTCATCGAGGGGTTCTTCGAGTGGGTCAATGATCCAAACTGGGTCGTCGATCCAACCGATCCACCAGACGGCCCATTCGGTGGTCCCTTCGGTGGTGACCCCTACTACGGCCTCTTCGCTGACTACCTCGCACTCTCCCACGCTGGTGATATCACGGTGACCTACGAGTACACCACCATTCCCGCCCCTGCGGGCGCGGGTGTGCTGGCACTCGCAGGACTGATCAGCACGCGCCGTCGCCGCTGAACCAAAACCTGAATCAATCCCACGAGAGAGCACCCGCTTCGGCGGGTGTTTTTTTGTGGTTTCGGTCCTCAAATCGTCCGCTTTCATAGCCCTCAAACCGGTTCGGGCCTTGAATCAACCATGCCTGAACTGACTGAGAATCCGACTACTTACGATGTCGTCGCTTTTTACAAGTTCGTCGCGATCGACGACTGCGAGACCTTCGCGCCAGCCCTCAAACAAGCGATGCTCGACCGCGATGTGATGGGAACCATCCTCCTCGCCGAGGAAGGCATCAACGGCACCATCTCAGGTTCCCAGCCCAGCATCACCCAGATCCTCGAAATCATCCGATCCCATCCCGGACTCGACGACCTCGATACCAAACGAAGCCATGCACCAACCCATGTCTTCAACCGCGCCAAGGTGAAGGTCAAACCATCCCTCATCAGCATCGGCGCGGATGTCGATCCGACCAAGACGGTGGGGGAGTATGTCGATCCCAAGGACTGGAACGCGTTGATCTCCGATCCAGAGGTCATCCTGATCGACACCCGCAATGATTACGAGCACTACGCGGGAACCTTCCAAGGCGCGGTCGACCCCAAGATCACCCGCTTCCGCGAGCTCCCAGAGTTCGTCCACAAAAACTTCGACCCCAAGGTCCACAAGAAAGTCGCGATGTTCTGCACCGGGGGCATCCGCTGCGAAAAATCCACCTCGTGGATGCTCGAACAAGGATTCGAGAATGTCTACCACCTCCAAGGCGGCATCCTCAAGTACCTCGAAGAAGTCCCGCAAGAAGAAAGCATGTGGAAAGGCGACTGTTATGTCTTCGACGAACGCGTCGGGGTCAACCACGATCTCGCACCATCCGAGGAAGCAAAGTTCTGCCCCGGATGCGGGCACGCGCTGACCACCAAACTCCGCTGCGCCCCAGAGTACATCGCAGGGAAACAGTGCTCTTTCTGCCCAAAATCATAAAAAACACCCGATGTCATCCACAGATCGTCCACGACCATGCCGAGTCGTTCTGAGCTACAATCAACCCAACCTGAATCAGAGCGAGCAAGACCGCATGACGAACACAACCAGCACCCAAACCAATCAACTCGAGCCTACACCCGAGTTCGATCTCTGCGTGCTGATCCCGGCATACAACGAACAATCCCGAATCCGCTCAACCCTCCTGGACATCATCGAGACCCTCGCAATCTGGGACTGCACCGCTGAGATCCTCGTCGCGGATGACGGATCGACCGATGACACCGTTCAGGTCTGCCAGTCCATTTTCGCTGAACACCGCATCGACGGCAATGATCGCGTCCTCTCGCTCCCCCAGAACATGGGCAAAGGCGCCGCCGTCGCTCACGGCCTCAAGAACACCCGCTCAAGATGGACGATCATGCTCGACGCGGACAACTCCGCACGCATGAACCAGCTCCCCAAGCTCACCGTCGAAACCGAATCCGGTGACACCCACCTCGTCATCGGTTCACGACGGATGAAAACCTCCGAGATCCAAGCGAACATCACCCGCGTGATCGTCGGAACCATCTACGGCATCACCCTCCGATCCCTCGGACTCAAACTCGCCAACGATACCCAGTGCGGCTTCAAGCTCTACTCCCATCACGCCGCGGAGTTGATCACACGCCACACCAAAGAGAACGGGTTCTCTTTCGACATCGAGCACCTGCTCATCGCGCAGCATGCCGGTCTAGCTGTTCCCGAGATCGGCATCCTCTGGGATCATGTCGATGGTTCGAAGGTCAACCCGATCATCGACGGCCTCAAGATGCTCGGAAAGATCATCAAGATGCGCCGCCCGATCCGCCAGAGCGTGCCACAGACCAGGCTACCCCGCGTTTCAGGATTGGTATTGACCGGCAACGCGATCCCTGACGCGCAGATCGAGTTCAAACCACAATCCACACTCGTCGGATCGTAACCCAGCCCAAACCCAGCCAAAAGCGGAGTCTCACCCAACATGTCACCTGACTCCATGCGCTCGCAACGGTCCAAACCCGAACTCGGAATCATCTACCTCCTCACCTTCGCGTGCATCGCGATCCTCTCCTACTGCACCTATGTCGGCGTCTTCGGTTCCGGAGACGGCGACTACCCACACTTCTACAACTCCGGAGTCGCGATCGCGCAAGGCGATTCGTTGTATCTCAGCGCGAAGGACCAACCCGTCCCTCCCTACGCAGCCAATGGCGGGTTGTACATCTACCCACCGATGCTCGGTTTTGTCTTCCGCCCATTCGCCGAGCTTCCTTATCAAGAATCCAAAGACCTCTGGGTCATTCTCAACATGATCCTGCTCGGGATCTGCACTTACATGCTCGCATCCAGACACGCGTCGTTGTACATGGAAGAAGCGAGCAAGAAATCCGCTGTATTCACGGCCCTCGCAATCTCAGGCCTCTCGTGTTTCTTCCTGTACGACACCATCATCGCCCAAGCAAAGCTCGCGCAGACCGATGTGTTCCTGATCCTCTGGATCACCCTCGCGTACCTCGCGTACCCCAAGCGACCGTTCATCGCGGGACTGATGATCTCCGTCCCCATCGCGATCAAGTATGTCACGGTCGTGTTCCTGATGTACTTCATCCTCCGCCGCGAAACCCGCGCGACACTTGGGATCATCCTCGGCGTGCTCATCGGATTCTTCGCGCCCGCGATCTTCCTTGGATGGGATCACAACCTGAGCGAACTGGGCACCGCACTCTCCGGGATGCTCAACATGCTCGGACTCGGCGATACCCAAACCGCTGCGGGGATTCATAAGCTGACCTGGGAGCGATCGGTTTCGATCCCGTCCGGATTCGCTCGTCTAGGAGAATCCATGGGCCTCGGATTTTCCGCGACCCTCGCGATAACCGCCGCGACCGCGGCGGGATGCCTCGGGGTTGGCTGGTTGCTCTACAAGAGGATGGGCACCGCACTGTTGATCCGCAAGGACCGGATCCAAGGCGTCATCAGCACCCAATCCATGCGCCTCGTCACACTCGAATGGTCGCTGCTGATCATCACCTTCCTCATTTTCTCGCCTCAGACGACAAAGCGGCACATGATCATGCTGCTCATCCCGATGATCCTCACCAGCACGCTCCTGCTCGTCCCGATGTTCAAGCAGCGTGTCACTCGCTACCCGCTGCTTGTGTGCGCGTTCCTCGTCTTGCTGGGGAGCATCTTCCCACCCGCAAGCGCGGAGAACGCGATCGTCACTTGGCGCGCGATTTCCGGACTCTCGATATGTGTTGCCTTGCTGACCGTTGCCCTGATCTGGACAACGCTGCGAGTCAACACCATCGAACTGGCAGCGGACGAACTCGAATCTACAACGCCCGAGCCGACTCAATAATCCCGCGGCATTCCCCGAATCCAATCCGGCGGTACCCCTCGCGCTCGCAATACGCCTTCATGATCACCTCGTCACCATCCGCGAGGAACTTGCGTTCCTCACCAGTCGGAAGAACGATCGGCGTCCGCTGCGTGCCCGGTGCCGAGACTGGTGGGTTGGCGAACGGATCGCCATCCCATGTCAGTTCGAGCATCGAACCGCGCGAGTCGCGCGTCTGACCAGAGATCGTCCCCGATCCGAGCAGGTCGCCCGGATTGAGGTTGCAGCCATTCACAGTATGATGCGTGACCATTTGCGCGACGGTCCAGTACATGTCCTTCATATTGCCCGTCGAGAGATGCACCGGGTCCATCCCCTGCTCGCGCATCTTCGCCGATGAAAGCTGCACCTCGACCTTGATGTCAAACCCACCCGAAGCGCGGTTCGCTTCCGAGTCCATATACGGCAGCGGCTGAGGATCAGCAGCATCCCGCACCATCGCGCCCACACGGAACGGCGCCAGCGCCTCCATCGTCACAATATAAGGCGAAATCGTGCTCGCAAAGTTCTTTGCAAGGAACGGCCCAAGCGGGACATATTCCCACTTCTGCAGGTCACGCGCGGACCAGTCGTTGAGGATGCACAACCCAAGGATGTGATCTTCCGCATCAGCAATGTCAATCGGCTCACCAAGCTCGTTCGCACGACCGATGAACGCGCCCATCTCCATCTCGTAATCCAGCAGCTTGCAAGGACCAAAGCTCGGGGATCCACCCTCCTCAGCAGGTGCCTGCTGCCCGACCGGACGCTTGATGGTCGTCCCCGATGGAACGATCGACGACGCTCGGCCGTGGTATCCGATCGGGATGTGCTTGTAGTTGGGGAGCAACGGATTGTCCGGACGGAACATCGAACCAACATTCGTCGCATGGTTCAGGGATGCGTAGAAGTCGGTGTAGTCCCCGATCGGATCGATGATCGGGAGCGACAAGCTCGAATCATCGCGAGGGATGACAATCTCATCGCGAGCGGGATGGTTCTGCAACGCATCGTTGTCCTTGCGGAGCAGGGATTGCACCTTCTTCCGAAGCCCCTTCCACTTCCCCTCGGCGATGATCTGGTCTACCGCGACAAAGTCCCAGTCATCGTCATCATCCGGCGCAAGGTCGGTCATCGAAAGACGATTGAGATCCAACAGCATATCCCCGATCGCAACAACCGCAGAGAGCGTGAACTCATCCCCGGTCTCGCTGTCCTCAATCGCACGGATCACCGTCGCGAGCGGGAGGTTCTGAATCGGAAAGTCCGTCGATGGATCATTTGCGGATTCCACCCAAGACTGAAGTTTCGGGTCATGTGTCTCGTCAATCGCGTAAGCCATACAAAGTTCCTTTGTCTTCCTCCCTCTCCCTCGGGGAGAGGGCCGGGGTGAGGGCTTCTTGTTCAGTAATTATGAGCGTATGCCATCAAGCATCTGGATTCTTGCTCCTCCCCCGTCCTGACGGGGGAGGGGCCGCGTCTTCGCGGTCGGAGGGGGCTTTCAGGGGGACCCAGAGTCTCTCCGAATCGATTGAACAACGCCATCCAAGTTCTCAAACACATCCCTTGCCTGAATCCGGAGCACACGGTTCCCTTGTGCGTCCATCCACGCATCGCGATTGCGATCATGCTCAAGTCGATCATCACGATGGAACCCCCCATCCACCTCAACCACAAGCCGGGCCTCGTGACAATAAAAATCAGCGATGAAGATCCCGATTGGTGCTTGCCGCCGAAACTTCAATCCATCCACCTTCCGACCCCGCAGCGCAGACCACAGCAGCACTTCGGGTGGAGACATCTCCCGACGAAGACTCTTCGCATGCCCGCGCGATTGAGCCGTTGAACGCTTGCGATCCCGGTACTCCTTTGGGTTGGTCATACGGAAAGACCCCCTCCGCCCTTCGGGCACCTCCCCCGTCAGGACGGGGGAGGAGAAGTCTAATGTTTTCCTATGGATCATCAGTTCCACTATTCTACCTACAACTCAACATCCTGCATATCCACCGGATCAGGATCGGGATTCAGGTCCCGCACAACAGGAGGCGTCGGTTTATTGAGCATCGCCGTCAACGCAATCAACGGCACACACCACGCCGCGAACCCAAGCAGAACCGGACCATAATCAAACCCCGCAACCTCGTACCACTTCCCCGCAAGATACGGAGCAATACCGGTCGATGCCACGGTAAAGGTCGACATAAACCCACGGATAGACCCATGGTGCGTGCGTCCAAAGAACCGCGCGATCGCCGGAGCGCCCACCGCGACATTGACCGCCATCCCCAATCCAAACACGATCATCCCCAGAATCATCCGCGTCATCACGCCATCAGGGTCAACCCGTCCAGTCGAAACACTCCACACAATCAGCGACCCAAGACACATCATCGCCGGCGCGATCGGGAGCAGGAACTTGGGGCGGAACTTGTCGGCCATCCATCCAACACTGAGCATCCCGATCCCGAAGGTCAGCGACCACGCGGTGTTCGCGGTCGCCGCTTGTTGTTCGGTTCCCAGTGCGCCCGCGCTGACGAGCATCGGTTGCATGTGGAACAGCAGCGCCGTCCCGATGCACCCGGAGGTACACGAGAGCGTCAGCAGAATCCAGAACGGGAAGGTCTTGCGTGCTTGGGCGATCGTAAACGCGGGGTCGCCGATCGGTGCCTTTCCGCCGTGCGCCACATCGTGAAAGAGATGCTCCGACTCGTCACCATCGAGATGCTGGCCAATATCCTCAGGCTTGTTCTTAAACAAAAACACAATCGCCGGCATCGTCAGCAGGAACACCCCACCCGCAAGGATCATCAGCGTCGTGCCCGCACCATGATTCTCGATCATCCACGCGACGGGCTTGGGAAGAATCGCGCCACCCGCGGCAAACCCACCAACCGCAAGCACCGAATGCGCAAACCCGAGTTTGCGCTCAAACCACATCGCGAGCGTGTGCCCGCTCAGCATCCCCAGCGAACCCTGCCCAAGGAACCGGATCATGAAAAATCCGAGCCCAAGCAAAATCGCGTGGGATGCAACCGTCAAGAAAATCAGCGACAGCGTGTACAACACCACAACCACCCCCGCGACGAGCCGCAACCCAAACCGATCCGCGGCCTTCCCCACCCACGACAACGGGAACGCCGCGATCAAGGTCCCAATCGTGTACAGCTTGCTCAGCTCCGCGACCGACAACCCGAGCTTCTCGCGGTACGACGCGTTGAACAGCGAGACGATGATCGTCTGCGAAGGCATCGTCGCAAACGCGAGTCCCACCGCGATCGCGAGCATGGTCCAGCCGTAGTACCGCCTTGGTGAGTTCACAGACTCAGATTGTGGTGTATTCAAAGGAGACCCATCGCCTTCAGATCAGCGATCGGCTCTTCAACCGAGCAACTGCCGTAGCTGGTCGCGAATCCTTCACGCATCTGTCCGAGCTGGATTGTTGAAATACGGATTTTCTTGTGGATCACGCCCTGCTCGTTGAAGATGAACGCCTTGGGATCCACCTCTTTGAGAATTCCAACGACGGTACCAAAGTCAGGCGACTTTGTGTTGAGCACATACGCCGCGGCGACATACACATTCACAAACCCATGCATGATCCCGCGAGGAGGATTGTCTTCATAGGTCAGTGCCTGCTCGCTGCGGATCGGATGGTGCAATCCTGCGGTGCACTTGAACAGCACGCTCGCGTTCTTGCACGCGATCATAAAGTTCGCGATGTTCTCACAACTCGGGAACATGCTCGGCTCAACCCCGCCGCAGCGGATCTTCGCGAGCACGCCCGATCCCGACATCGCCGCGATGAGTCCGCGTGGATCGCCGTTCATGATGAGATCCTGAGGCACCTCAAACGCCGCATCGATCATCTCCGGGATGATCTCCAGCGCCTCGTCAATCTCATCAGCACTCGACACCCGCATCTCGATCGCGTCGACCAGCGCGAGCCCGTTCGCCTCGTCGTCGTGGTGCTCATTGAAGCGGTAGATCATCTCCAGATTCTCTTCGAGATCACCCACAATGATCCCCGAGATCTGCCAAGGCTCAATCGAATCCGCATGCTCCGGGTACCCGCTTGTCGCATAAGTCCCAGGCATCACGATCGCCGCTTCTTTGGACAACTCTTCGAGCTTGGGAACCGGACAGATAAACCGTCCCACAAACTCCGCGTGCTCAGCGCGGAGGTACTTGGCGTAGTTCTCCGTCGCTTGCCCCATCGGGAGTTTACTCGGCGGGAACAACCCCGCATAGTCGATCAATCCACCCATCAGCGTCCGCACACTTGCCAGCATATTCGATTCGGTTTCGGTCATGCACAACGATAGGCCCGAGCCGCGGAGAGTCTGCTCAAGATTCCAGACGCATCTCAGGTTCCCACGCCGCCATGGACTCCATCGGGGTCCGGGACGGGTCGAAGAAATCGCTCAAGACCTTGCCAAACAACGCGACGCGGCGCGTATTGGTGATGTCTCCCGCACGATGACCAAACGGCACACAGAACCGCCACTTCTGACCAGGATCAGAATCGATCGCATTGAACACCGCCGCCGACGACGGCGCGGGCGCCACCTCGTCCCGGCTCGCAAGCATCGCGAGCGTCGGCACGCGGACCTTGCGTCCATGCACCACCGCATCCATCAGCCGAAGCCGATTCACAAGCTCCTCGCGACGATCCGGATTCTGGTCGAGCATCTCGTTGAACCGTTTGCTGAGCCCCATCGACGCGTGCTCAAGTCTCCATCGCCACGCGCCCAGAGATGGAACCTCGATCCCGAGCCGATCCACGATGGGACGACCGAGCATCCGTCCAGAGAGCTGCGCCGCCGCGATGGTTGCCAACCCCCCCCCGAGCGATCGACCATGCAGGTATACATCTGGTCGTCTCGCCTCCCCTTCAATCCAAGGCTGCAAATCCTTCGCATCCCGACCAAGCAACGCGTTCCGCATCACCCGCACCGCGTTGCACACATCCGCGAGCGCATCGGGAAGCACCCAGTCCTTGTGGTCGTATCCCGTAAACCCCTGCGTCACCCAGTCGCGGCCGCTGCTGTCAAGATCAATCGTTCGGTTGTTGATGTCCATCCGCGAACCGGGATACCCACGCAAGCGGATCGCAAGCACCGCGATCCCGCGTTCGCGGATCGTGGACCAGTGCCGTTCTTCTTGTTCGAGTGTCTCGGGTGTCGTGTACCCGTGCACCGTGACGAGCGAACCACGCACAACGATCCCACTGGGAGGCGCCATCAATCGACACCCGATCCGAACCCCATGACTCGACACATACTCATGCGTCGCGCTCGGATCGGAATCATCCACAACATCACGCACCTGCAGGACAGGCGATTCCTGTCCAAGCCGTTCAAACCACGCGTTCCAGAACACCGAGTGGTCCGGCGCGGGTGTCGGATCGCCCACATGCGAATAGGTCCGCACCGGGTTCAGTCCGAAATCGTTTGGAATCGAATCCATGGTGCGTGCAAGGGCTCCTCAATCAGTCACTCAAGGCGTGTAGTTCTCAAACTCTTCATCAGCTTTCGCATTGATCAATCGGCGACGCAGTGCGGTGTACGCCTTCTCAACACGCTTGAGATCCACATCCGCAACCCAAAGCTGCGAGCTTGGTTTGTCCATCCCATCGATAAACTTCCCGCGCTGCCCGGTCCACATCATGCTCTTGCCGTCCGGCGAGAACACCGGGAGACCATCAAACCCACGCGCGTTGGTCACCCGCATGCGTGGAGTCTCATCGAGCGGGTATTCCCCGGTCGCATCGACGCAGTAGACCTCGTAGTTCCCATGCGATTGCTCGCTCGTCGCGTAGAACAAGTACTTCCCGTCGGGTGTGTAGAACGGGCACCAGTTGACATGCTCGTTGTCGGTGATCTGGATCTCGCGCTGAATCCCGGTCACCTTGCCGTCATCGTCAAATGCGAGCTGGGAGACAAACACCTGCAGCATCTTGTCGTTCCGACGATCCGATCGGTAACAGATCGACTTCCCATCCGGAGAGAAGAACGGCCCGCCGTCGTATCCCGGTTCCGCAACCAGTTCGGTGTGCGAGCCATCGGTCGAATCGTAAATCCAAAGATCCCCGTTGTTATCACCCGGCTCAAGCCGTGTATAGAGGATGAACCGACCATCAGGAGACCACGACCCCTCCGCGTCGTACCCATCGCGTTCCCAGATCGGGGTCGCTTCGCTCACACCCATCTCCGCACAGCAGGTCCCGACCGCCGGGGTCAGTTTCATCTCGACGATGTCCATCTCGCGTGGGAACTGCCAGGAGTATTTCGAGGAGTCGCGTTGATATCCCGCGACATCGTTGCCTTCCGGAGCGACGAGTGTCGAACCGAACATGATGCGTGATGAATCGTCCGGATGGAACCAGCCGCAGGTGTTGGATGATCCCCAGTTGGAGACATTGGTGATGTGCTCAATCCCGGTGATCGCGCCGCTGTCATCGCGGACGACATCGCAGACATACATCAGGTAATGTTCCAAAGGCTCATCGCCCTTCGCAGGGACCGGGATGCCTTGGAAGATGATCCGAGTGCCATCGTGCGAGAAGTAGGACTCACCCGCTTTGACGAACTGGTCTTCTGAAGTCAGCTGGAGGTGGTTCTTGAGGAACCCCCGCTCGTTCTGGGTCCACTTCGCGTCCCATTCCGGGTTTGGGTTCACATTCGGAGAAACGCTCGGCTCATTGGCAACCGCCGCCGAACAGATCAAAGAAACAACAACGCCCATACCAAGCAAAGCAAGGGCACGATCAGTCAGGTGGGATACACTCGTGTTCATGGCTGATACTAGGTCTCAACGACGCAAATATCGAAATCCACCAACGATCCCAGAGTCGGTTATTCGCCGTGTCCAGATCGGACCCGTCCCCCAGTTCGAGTACACGCCCCCGATGGGACCCGTCCCCATCATCTTCGAGGACGGAGCGTTCGTCGTGGTCGATAAACCCGCCGGATTGCTCTCCGTGCCGGGAATGACCCCCGAAAAACAAGACTGCGTCCGCTCGCGTATCCAAGCGCAGTACCCCCACGCAACGGGACCACTCACCTGCCACCGCTTGGACCTCTCCACCTCAGGGATCATGATCCTCGCACTCGATGCCAAAACACACAAGAACTTATCCAAACAGTTCGAAGATCGGCACACCCAAAAACGATACCTCGCGCTCGTTGACGGTCACCTCGACACAAACGAAGGCACCATCAACACCCCCATCCGCAAAGACATGGATGTCCGGCCCCTCATGTGCGCTGACTACCTCTACGGCAAACACTCCGTCACCCACTACACCGTCCTCAGCAGAGAAACCCTCGAAGGCAAACCCGTCACCCGCATCGAGCTTGAGCCCCACACCGGACGGACCCACCAACTCCGCGTCCACTGCGCCCACCCCGCCGTGACGACAGTGGGGGATCCCGACGAATCCAAATCAGAAACCACCGGACTCGGCGCCCCAATCACCGGCGACGAACTCTACGGCCTCGATATCAACAACCCCACCGCGCCCCGCCTCATGCTCCACGCATCCATGCTCAGCATCCACCACCCAATCACAGGCAAGCAACTGACCTTCAAAGCACCAGACCCGTTCTGATCCAGTTCAGTACCGCAACGCGTCCAGATGCGCGCGAGGCCAAGACAGCCCGGTCGCTTCGAGAATCTTCCGAAGCTCAAACAGATCTGCCTCACTAAACGCCTCGCGCTCGCGTGAATCCAGGTCCAGCACCCCCCAGCAATCACCCTGATCATCAAACATCGGGATCACAAGCTCAGATCGATCACGCGGATCACACGCAACATACTCTGCGCCAAGATTCACCACATCACCAATGATCATCGGACGATGCGTCCTCCAAGTCTTCCCGCACGCGCCGTGCAGCTCAATCGGCGAACACGCCGGCGTGTCCCGCGATGGACCAAGCGTCATTGTTTCCTTGCTCTCGTCGATCTTGTAGAACCCAACCCAAGACACACCCTCCTTGCGGAAGAAACGCCAGAGCGTATCCGCAACCTCACGCATTCTTCGATCTCGGGTTCCCCCAACATGGTTGAGCGCCAGAGCGACCGGTTCGTATTCGCGGTTGTATGCAGCCATGCAGAAGTTTACGCATGAAAAAACCGACCGGAAGTCCGGTCGGTTCTGTTTGATTTGAGATCAATGCACTCAGAGAGTCGCGTTGGTGAATGGGAGCATACCCATGAACCGTGCACGCTTGATCGCTTGAGCAACCATGCGCTGCTGGCGAGCGTTGGTCCCCAGACGCTTACGGCTGTAGATCTTCCCGTTGGGAGTCATCATCCGGCGGAGGTTCTCGATGTCCTTGTAGTCACAGTATTCAACCCCAGTTGCGGAAACTTTGGTCGCTTTGGTCGGGGTCGTTGGGAATCGGTCGAATCGGCTCATAGTTTGTTCTCGTTCCGTCTTGGTCGTTGTGGCTCAAAGCTCCGGCAAACGCTGCCGACACCCAGAGCGACGGATGTACATCGCGGAGAGGAGTTTAGGCCCCGTCCCCGCCCCTGTCGACTGTCCACTCAGGTCCAGAATCATTCAAATTCCGACCAAATGCCCGATCCAGCGCCAGTTTGCCGCCCTGACGCCAAATCAGATAGGTCGCCGGGACCAACATCACCACATCCCGGATCACCTGACACCATCCCACAGCAGCATCGCAGACCAGATTCACATCACCAAAGCACGAGCAATCCGCGCTGATCGACTCATCCATGATCACATGAATGAGCGCCGCGATGAATCCAACGAGCAACAGCCAGATCACCACCGCACTGGCGCGCGTCCAGAGCCCGAGGATCAAGAGCACACCCGCAACCATCTCCACCCAAGGCATCGTGTACGCCGCGGATTGAATCAGGTATCCGTGCTTGTTCGCGTCAACGACCTGGAATCCCTTGATCGCGTTGGCAAACGATTGCACGCCGTTCATCTTGGTGTACCCAGCAAACACAAACGCGCCGCCGAGCGCAAGACGCAGCGGTAGCTGAAGCAAGACGGATTCAACCCAGAGCAATCCGTTGGATGGTTTGGATTTGGATGTATTGGTAGCAGCACTCATGGGGACACCTCCATCCCGTCCGTCGTCTCGGTCTCAAACCCCGCCGCGACCCAGTCGTCGTATCCCGCGCCCATGATCCGCAGATCGGTGTACCCGAGTTGTTCGAGCAGTGCCGCGGTGTTCTTGGACGCATCGCACTCGCCGCCAACGCAGTAGATCACGATGGTTGCATCTTTCGGGATCGAATCCGCCACGGCGAACGCACGATCGGAATCCGTGTCAAAGAGTGACGCTTCGAGGTAGCTCGCGTACTGGATATGACCCGCATCAAACTCGTGCTCATGCCGAGCATCGAGGAAGTACGCGCCATCCTCCCAGACCGTGTGTGATTCGCGGAGCGTCAGTGTTCCATCGGGAACCGCCTTGTCCAGCAGCGAATCAGCCCCGCCGGTGTAGGAGGCCGTTGATTCACCGTTGAGTATCGACGGATTCCCTGGCGGCGTTTCATCAACCGGATCGGGCTCCACAACAGGAGCTACCGGCGGCTGCGTCGGTAGCTTGGTCCGATTCGGATCACCCTTGGTGTTGCCCGATCCTGTTGTGAGATTCGCAGGCCCAAGTGTGATCGGTTTGGAGATCACCGCTTGTCCCGATCCCAGAAGAAACGCGCCGCCGACGATCGCGAGCACACGCTGTGGAGTTTTCATTTGCATTGGATCAGTCTACCTCAAGAAGAAACCGGACGCTCGGCGTCCGGTTCATACGCGGCTTACCGCTGATTTCATTTCAACAACTTGCTGATTTCAACAACCTGATTACGGCGCCTTGGGCTGGAGCTGCCCGTACATCTGCACGGTCATCATTTCCTCGTCGGCAACATCGGTCATCACATTGAGCTGAGCGTTGAACCGCTGCGCAGGATGGATGACGGTGCCCTTGACCTTGACGGTCCATTCGTTCCGCTTCTCAGGATCGACCGGGGTCGCGGTGTACTCAGCATCAAGGACGACATTGACCGAGGTGACAGATTTGATCTCAAACGCATCGCCGCTCTTGGATCGCAGGGTTACTTCGCGTTCAAACTCATCACCGACCACGAGCCGACCCATGGTCATGCGGACCGGGGTGAGTTCAAGATCTCCGATCACGCGTCCAACGACGGACAGCGAGAACAGCTCTTTGTGCGGCTCATTGCTGCGAACCGTGATCTCCGTGCGGTGGCTATCAGGCTTGGCGCTCTCAAGAATCGAGACGCGGATGATCTGGAGCCACATGTCCTCGCCATCTTTCTCAACCTTGCCGCCGTCGATCACTTCGATCCCGAAGGTGTCCGAGTCCTGGGTGGTCGCACGCGTGACCTTGAAATCCTCAAAGCGTCCGAAGACCTGGATGTCCTTGGTCGCGCCCTGACCTTTCTGGGTCATATCAAACGCAAGAATGCGAGGCTCCGTGATGATCACCGGGTTCACATACGAATGCAGGATGATCGTGTGGACAGGCTTGGTCGATGAGTTGGTGTAGACCGTGATGTTCCGGGAGATCGGGCCGTTCTTGCCTGATGGATCGAAGGTGACCTTCATGATGCCCTTCTCGCCTGGGGCATAGATTTTTTGTTCCATATCAGGGACGGTGCAGCCACAGGAAGGCTTGATCAGCGAAATCTCAAGCGGAGCCGATCCGGTGTTCTTGAACTCGAAGTTCACATCGACGGGCTCAGTATCCAAGATGGTCCCGGTGCTGACGGTGGTCTCTTTGAACAGCATCACCGAGTTGTTCATCGGACCAGTTGGCGCGTTCGAATCATCAAGGTTCGTTTGCAACGGACGCAGCGTACCAGTGTTATGACCCTCAGGCCCGTGGTTGTGTCCCTCGTGTCCGGTCAGTTCTTTAACCGGTTGTGCACTCGCAGGGTCAGCGGCGGGGTTGTTCCCCGATGTCTGGGCGCCCGCAATGCAAGCGAGCAATCCAAGTGTCGAAACCGAAACAGTGCACAAGCGTCGTGTCATCAAGTTCATCGTTGTTATTCCTCTCATCAGCTCCACACCAAAGAGTTCCCACAATCCCAGTGGAGCAAGCCGGGGGGTCGTCAGATACCAATCCACAAGTCTAGCGCCAATGCACGATCCAAAGACCGCACCCCGACGGAGACAATCGAGCCCAATCCAAGGCCCAGAGAAGGCAATAGTCCCATCGACCACCGAGCGTTCAGCGTCCAACCAGACCAATCCCTTCAGGGGTATAACGCTCTGAGTGCCTGAAGATTGCACAAAAATGGTCCGGGAATCGGAATTGTTTTCGCCGTTTTAGGACCATATTCGCCGTTTTTCGTTACGGACAGCCCGCGGAGAACGCCGTGAGGAACGCACTCACATCAAGGAAGTTCCACGACCCGTCACCATTGAAGTCAGCGATCGCGTCCTGCTGTCCAAACAACGACAGGTACTCAGAAACATCCAAGAAGTTCAGGCTCCCGTCCCCGTTGAGATCACCAGCACACTCCGAAGCGTCCGCTTCGATCGTGTACACGCGCGATGCCGTCAAGAAGTTCTCGCGGATCTGCTCCTTGCGAACCAAAGGCGTCTCGTCGATCACCTCGACCCGAAGCTCGTGCGCCTCGCCATCAAGACCCAGCGAAGAAATATCCACACTGTGCTGACCGAACAACCCGATCTGGAACACATCATCGAGGTACCAGTACACAAGCAGGTTGTGATCCAAAGGCTGCATCGGGGTCACCCACACATTCCCGTCCCGTCCGACCGTTGTTCCGTCCGGGGTCCCGTCATCAATCGGGCTCACATCCTTGTAAATCTGGCGCAGCAACCGCTCCGCGCTCACGAGGTTGAACGGGCGACCAAGCGACCGCATCATCGAGTTGCTCGATGGACGGTACACGCCGAACTCCGAGTAGTTCCCGCCTTCATAGGTGCTGATCGGGCCATCAAACCCAGTCATGTTCGCATCCATCCACCTGTACCACTTGCGTTCCTGCGCAAGTTGCTCCGTTCGATCCAGAATCGAAACATCCCAAGGCGTCAACTCACCCCCGGTATAAGTCGTCGGGCCGCCGTAGGTGTATTCATCCGCGAGATCACCAAACGAGTGCCCAAGCTCATGGATCGCGATATCCGCCGCCGCGCCGTTGTGTCCCGCAACAGTCCCGAGGTCATTGGCTGGGTACCCGACCCCGCCGTACTTGCTCGAGTTGGCGACCGCGATCACCTGGTCAATCTGTGGAGCTGCTGCCGCAGCGATGTACGCCTTGGACACATTCACGCACAGCGCCCGCTCGGTACCACCGCACCAATACCCCATGTCCAGCGCCGTGTCTTTGCTCACGCCTTGGTTCGGATCGTTGTCCACACCCGAGTCGTTCGAGATGACCTCGACCTTGGTGATCCGGAAGTAGTTCTGGTAGCTCGTGAATGGTTCGTACTGATACAACGAGTTGACAATCCCGTCCACATCCGAATGGAACTGCCCCTGCTCGCCCGCGGTGTACCCGTCGCCGACAAACACGATGTCGATCCGGTTGTCGTGGACAGACCCGTTCGCACGCTTGAGTGCTTCCATGATCTCGATCGCGTCGGGATCGGTCGGCGCAAGGAACATGCCTCCCGACAAGTTCCCGTGCTCATCTCCCCAGCACCCAAACGCTTCGACCGTGTGCGCGTTGTCGCGATGCCCTTCATTCACAGGCTCCGCAAGAACAGAACCCGCCGAAAGAGCCAGAAATACAGAAAACGAGAGTGCAGTACGCATTGAACGCTCCAAGGAAACGGATGTGGATTGGAAAGAGACCGATAACCAGAGCCACGAATGGGCTCTATACAACTATATTCGGCTCAAAACCCGATTGGGTTCCGCTACAAGCTCTTCCAAATGAATCATGCAGAATGATGATTGCTCACGACTCATGGGCATCCGGCTTGGAACAACCTCAGATACTCCGCGACATCAGCAAAGTTGAATCGGCCATCAGGTGAACCATCTGGATTTCCGGCAAAATCAGCTAAAGGACTCTCGGCCCCAAAGTGTAAGAGGTAGGCCGAAATCTCTAAGAAGTTGAGGTAGCCGTCAGGTGATCCATCCGGATTGCCCGCTAAATCTGCACTGCAGACTTGGCCCGGTTTCCACGCTTGTACCCGAAATGAATAGTTGTACGATTCAAATGGAGTGACGCTGACCGTGCCAATCTCCGGGCCAATGTCTTCAAGCTCCATCGAGAATGAGTAGGTTGTTCCCCAACGGATTGCATTGGCGTCCGGATCATCGACAAACCGGTCGGTGTACCACCCATTCCACCCGAATTCTCCAGCATCCCATGGCGCATTACTGGTTTGCTCGTCAAGATCATCGTGATACAAGGGTGCATGAAACGACGATCCGCTCAGCACATCACTAAGACTCGTGTTCGAGACCACCAGCCCTTGAACCCCGAGATCCCTGTTCATGTTGTACACCGCGTAATCGAGCCGCCATTGATCCGCACCAAGCTCGGTGGGCCGCGAGCCAACACCGACAAGCCCGTCGCCTTCAGTGAGGACTCGCCAGCGGATGATCACATCCTCGTCAGGAATCCCGATCCCATTGCCATGATCCCGCCACGCGTTGATCGCGGGCTGTTGATCGTAAGTCGGTCCCACCAAAGTCGCGTTCAAAGTCCCCGGCTGGAAAGTCACCTGCCGGTAGCTCACATTGTTGTTCCGAGACTGTGCAGTGCTCTCAGCAGGGCTGATCACCTGGGTTTCAACAAAGTACAACGCATCGGGATCGCTAATGTCTGAGCTCAAGACCTGCGTTCTTTTGTACACCGCATCGCCTGTGAGATTGATCGATGTAAACGGATATGGATACTCCCCGCTCTGTGCATTGACCTCCCGCCGAGGCCCCATCAACCCCTGCGCCCCGTTCACGCTGCTGCTGCTTGTATCCGAGCACCCCGCGCCAAGCGCCCCGCTCCCGGCGGGATCACATCCAAGACCGCAAGCGTTGCCGCTCAACGGGATCGTCGTATGACGAACAAACCCGATCCCGATCTGCGTGATCTGATGGTCTTTGAGTTTATAAATAGACTGAGAAATCAAAGGGTGCGAGTTGGAGTTCGCGTCCCACGGCGCGGGCGCATCCCCGATGTTGCAGATGGTGGTCCCGAAGGAATACGCGACCATCCCCATGCCGTCGGAGCCAAATGAGTTTGCGCCATTGATTTCACTGCAGACCAGATCCGGACTCCCGAATGCGAACGATGAGATCCCAGCGAGGAGCGCGGAACCGATTGCGAGTTTCTTCATGATGGATCTTTCTTGGCATGGCACAGGGGCAACACAAATAGAGTTAATATTTATTGAATATAATCCGAATCAACCGCGCATACCAGCCCATTCTGAGAAACAATCCGCGTCTCAACCGTTCCCAAGCCCATTCAAGCCCATTCAAGGCGTGTGTGGTGCTTGGTCCCTGTGTTGCACGCATCTCCAGCGCCTACCGCGAAGAGAACGCCGAGTCATTCTTGAAGGCGTCATCATTGACGCGCTTGCGTGAATGATGACACCTCTGTTTCGTCGAAGGATTCCATGCCAAGCCGCACCCATCACAGATCAACGCACCATCCGTCGGATGCAGCTCTTGATCCAGTACAGTCGCGCAACTCGGACACACACGATCATCAATCCGAGCGCGCGTAAACTTCTGCAGACTCTTGAGCCGAACACCCGCTTTGCACACCCGAACCGCGTACCAACCGATCCATGCAAACAAGAGTGTCCCGATCCCAACGGTGATCATCGCGCCTGCGGAATTCGTCACGCTCAACCAGACTCCATAGGTCGCGGATGCACACGCGAGCAAGATCAGCAGAATCAAAGCAAGCACAAATACATCCCGCAACCCCACAAACCCACGAAACTCCCGGATCAATGCGACGCGATCCCCAAGCGTCGAGTCCGCTTCAATCAACGCAATCTGATCCCGCGTATCGTACAAGCAGAATCTCCGGAAGTGCTTTTTCGACAGCTCCGCGTAGCACCCTGCTCTGCCTTCTATAAAGTACCCTTCCCACCAGTCGCGCCTCCACCCCGCGCCGCATTCTGGACATTGCACACACCCGTCATCCATACGCTCAAGATCACGAATCAAAAATCCACACGCCCCGCACCGGTCATGCTTCACCAGACCGAAGGTCGAGCCGCAGTCCACCAAGTTGCGTTCCCCGCGCCGAGCACGCAGATCCCGCTTCGCGTTCTTGAGCCGCGACGAGAGCAACCAATACAGCACGATCAACCCAATCCCGGTCACGAGCCCCGCCGCATTCCCATACACGCCGGGCACTCCAAAGATCGTGTGACCAATAAATCCAGAAAGTTGCCAACCCCACCGAACCGCCATTCCCAACAACACGAGTGTGATGAGGACTCCCACGACGCCCGCCATCACGCCGTACGCTCGCTTCCAGATCGGATTGTGTTCCGCTTGCGAGGGTTCAGTCTTCTCATCAACCACATACTCGTCGATCTCATCCGGGTCCCACTCAGCATGGACCCCCGTATCAACCACGCGCCCGCGATCGTCAAGCACCCCGCCCCGTCCCTGCGCGTATGCAGAAATCAACGCAAACATCACGCGTGCCCCTCTTGCACAACACCGATCGAAGCCCGCCACGCCTCGATCGCATCAACGACCTCAGCCGGCGTCTTGGACAACCGAACCCCATCCCTCAACTCCCGGCAGTGCCCATTGTTGATCGTCTTGCCCAGCCAGCTGATCTTCTGACGGATCACATGCATCGCGTGCTTCTCATCGCGGTATTCGATCATGAGTTCCAGATATTTCTTCACCAGATCCAGCTTCTCGTCTTCGCTGGGTTCTACATCACTCATTTCAGTCGCCGCGATCGCATCTACATCCGACCAATCAATTCCTTGCTCGTCGATCCGCTGCTGGAGCGCCCATCCCAACCGGAAGATCCAAGGATTCCCAAACGCGCCGCGCCCGATCATCACGCCGGAGCATCCGGTGATTCGCCGCATCGTGATGATGTCCATCGGCGATTTGATGTCCCCATTCCCCAGCACAGGAATCCCGCCGTGCATTGTTCCGTCGTACGCGCCGGTCGCATCGCGCACCGCATCGACCACGCGCTTGATCCCGTTGTGATCGCACGATCCTTTGAACTTCTGTTCCGTTGTCCGTCCATGCACCGTGATGCACGCCGCGCCGCGCTCGCACAACCCAACGGCAAGCTCGCACGCGACCCCTTCTTCGTAAGCCGCTTGATCCCAGCCAAGTCGCATCTTCGCCGTCAGCGGGATCGAATCGGGGAGCGCGTCGCGCACCGCTTCGAAGATTTCATAGGTATTTCCAAGATCGCACATGAGCTTGGAGCCGCCGTTCTTCTTGCAGATTTTATCCACGGGACACCCCATGTTGATATCAACCACGCTCGCGCCGTGCTCCGCGCACCACCGCGCGCCCTCCGCAAGATGCCCCGGGTCCGCGCCGTACAGCTGCATCCCGATCGGTCGATCAAGTTCATTCGTCCGCGCCAGATCGCGCGAAGCGCCCTCGTCGCAGAGCAACCCTTGTGAGTTCAATAGATCAGTACACGCGAGTCCCACCCCGCCCGTTGGCCCGTTGAGTCCACGCACGCAAACGCGCCACGCGAGCTCGCACCACCCAGCAATCGGGGCCAACATCAAGTTCGTCTCAAGAGCAACCAGCCCACCCGGCGTCTTCAGATTCAGCGGCAGTGCGCACATAAGTATATTCTACTCAGCCTATTGAAGCAATCAGAAAGTCGTCGCCCGACAACTCTTATGACTGAATCAGGTGGATCACACAAATCACGATCCCCGCCATCAGTCCAGCAATCCAGTCATCGAGCAGGATGCCCCAACCCCCACGAATATTCTGCATCGCCCCAGCAGGCCAAGGCTTCAAAATATCAAACGCCCGGAACAACAAAAATGCACCCACAAGCGTCAAAATCGCGGACATCGGGTTCGCAAGCATCGCCGAAGGGATCAACAAAAGCGTCACGCACTGCCCCGCAGTCTCATCCGCAACCACCTGACCCGGATCCTTCTTCCACCGCGCCTCCGCATCCGTCCCCCACACGACACACGCAACACTAAAGACGATGAAAATAAGCACCATCAGAATGTCGTAAATGCCACGAATCGCAGGAGTTGTGATTCCAGCAGCGGTCACGATGCCCGCAATCACCACCGGAGGCATCGAGCCCCAAGTCCCGGATGCCGGTTTCATGTGCCCAAGACCAAAGGTCGTCAGGAATCCCTCAGCGGTTGGTGAGATCGTGTTCATTGAGGACTCCTATCGGGTATTTACCGGCGGCTCTTGCTCTGTCCGCCCTTTTTCGACTTCGGACGCGGTTTCGCACCAGGGATAGCCGTCGACTTTGTAGGCTTTCTCGCTTTTTTTCCACGCATGATCTCAAGCATCCGCGCGTTCTCGTCAATCGTGTGCTGGAGCGCCTTGCCAATATAAGGCAATCCCGACAGCAGCGTCACCACCACCGTTGCCCACACCAGCAGCACAATAATCGTCCGCTCCCCGCTCTCAGGTCCGGGTGAAGTGAACGCGATCAGCAGCAGAATCGCCGGGATCGTGACCGATTGCAGGATCATCTTCGCTTTGCCCATCGGACCAGCGGAGAAGTCCACGCCGTCGCCCTCGTACACGCCCCGGATCGAGGTCACCAGCAGCTCACGAGCGATCATCGCGACCACCATCCATCCCGCGACCGCGGAAAGCTGAATCGAACTCCCTGAAATCAATGGGCTTACAAAGTTCGGCCCTGACAGCATCACGAATCCACCCAAAATGAGCAGCTTGTCCGCGAACGGATCCATAATCCGTCCGAACTTGCTCTCCGCTTTCCATTTGCGAGCGAGATGCCCATCGAGCGCGTCGGTGAGTGCCGCGATGATGAAGATCGCCGATGCGATGATCAGGATGGTGGTCGATCCGGACGAGAGTTGTCCGATCCGTTCTCCGAGCGTCGCATCAGCGGTCATCGTGGGAGCGGAAATACTCGAGAGCAGTATCACAAAGACGATCGCGAGCACGATCCGTCCCATCGTGAGCATGTTGGGGATGTGAACCTTGCGGTCTTGCTGCGCCGCTTGCATCATTGTTTGCATCTGTGCCATTGTGCATCCTATCCACACCCGTTGGTGTTGGACGACTCGCACAAAAGGAAAGCCGACAACAAACCAACCAAAGACGCGCCCAGACCCCACTCCGAGTTGAAGAAAGCCCCCTGTTGATCTATCCTGAGGGTCACAGCACAGGTGACCCGCGCGGTCTCTGTCTGCGATGCATTGGCTCAACCGGAGGTCAATGGGTCGGCCATCGGGCGCAGCAGTCAAACCGGCATCAACGACCGAGGAACACGCGGTGGACACCATCATCAGCCCGATCGCCCTCTACCTCATCTGTGTCCTCGGAGCCGTCGGCATCGCCGCAGCGCTCCCGCGCAGGAACAACGCCGCCTCCATCGCTGGAGGACTCGTCCTCGCATCAGCCGTCGGACTCGCAGTGCTCATCCTCGGACTCAACGCGACCGAATCCGGACAACCCCTCCCCAACTTTTTCTTCTACCCATTCGCGATCCTCGCGCTGGGCGCATCAGCCCGGATGATCACCCACCCGCGCCCCGTCTATTCCGCGCTCTACTTCATCCTCACCATCGTCGCCTCCTGCGGCATGTACCTCCTGCTCTCCGCAGAGTTCATGGCCTTCGCCCTCGTCATCATCTACGCAGGCGCGATCCTCATCACCTACCTCTTCGTCATCATGCTCGCAACACAAGCTCCAACCGCCGCCACCGAAGCGACCATCGACGAGACCGACGACATCGCACGCGAGCCCATCCTCGCATCGATCATCGGATTCGTCCTCCTCGCAATCCTCACCACCGCAATGTTCCGAGGCGTCTCCACCCTCCCGCAGCCAACCCATCAAGAACTCGCGCAAGATTCGGTTCTCCTCAACCTTCCAACCAAAGTTGACCGAATCCTCGATCGCGCAGGCATCCTGACCGAAAGCGAACGCGTCGTCCGCAACGCCGACGGCACCGCAGCCCTCGACATCGCCGCTCGCACCATCACCATCGAGAACACCGACCTCAACACCATCCGAGTCCTCGGCCCAGACCAATGGCCCGACACCCTCAACGCAGGGAACCTCGACCGCCTCGGATACAACCTGATGCACGACCACCCCATGACCATCGAAATCGCGGGAATCATCCTCCTGATGGCCATGCTCGGCGCGACCGTCCTTGCACGCAAGCACATCGAACTCGAAGACGACCTCAAAGCCGCCCAAGCCCGCAAGCTGGGCGAGTCAATGGATCAAAGCATGGAAGCGGGGAACGCCTAATGGACACCACCAGTTCTCTCCATCTCGCGCAAATGGCCTTCCCGGACGCGGTCCCCGCGATCACGCTCGCGCACTATCTGTTTGTCTCCGCAGCGATGTTCACGATGGGGCTCGTCGGATTCCTGACGCGTCGCAACATGATCATCATGTTCCTCTGCACCGAACTCATGTTCCAAGGCGCGGGACTCGCACTCATCGCCTTCGGCCGTCACCACCTCGGTGCCGACGGACAAACCTTTGTCATCTTCGTCCTCTGTGTCGCCGCCGCTGAAGCCGCGATGGCACTCGCACTCGTCGTCCTCCTGTTCAGACATAAAGAAACCCTCTCGGCCCAGGCCTGGAAGGAACTCAACGGGTGATCAATACAACTCTCCTATCCAACCTGCTCGCGCTCGCGCCGGACACACACGCCGCAACAACCCACGCGACGGATCACGCCATCGCAGCAACCGAGGTCGGCACCGGTCCCAAGTGGATCCTGCTCATCGTCGGACTCCCGCTGCTGAGCTCGATCCTCTCGCTCGTCTACGCGATGATCGGGAACAAGACCAAGCTCCCCGCATGGACCACCGTCGCCGCCGCAGGAACCGCGTTCCTCTGCGCCCTGGCGATGTTCATGTCCTTCGACGGCAACCCCTACACCGTCCACGCCTTCGACTGGATACAAGTCCACTTCGGCGACAAGAGCATGATCGCCAACTTCTCCTTCTACATCGACACCCTCACCATCTACTGGATGCTCTTCGTCACCGGACTCGCAACCCTTATCGCGTTGTACGCCTCCGAATACATGTCCCACGATCTGGGAACCAGCTACTGCCGCTTCTTCGGCGCGTTTGGACTCTTCGTCTTCTCCATGGCGTGCCTCGTCATGGGTGACAACCTCCTCATGCTCTATCTGGGCTGGGAAGGCGTGGGGCTCTGCTCGTACCTGCTCATCGGGTACTTCTACAAGAAACCAGAAGCCGTTGCCGCTGCCAAGAAGGCGTTCATCGTCAACCGCATCGGTGACCTCGGACTCGCGCTGGGGATCTACTTGATCTTCGTCCACTTCGGAACCCTCGAATACGCGGTCCTCTTCAACGATCCCAAGCTCCTCGGATATGTCGACTCCGCAATGAGTGGCAACTTCGCCGCGATCCCTTCCATCGCTCAATGGATTCCATTGCTGCTCATGGTCGGTGCCTTTGGTAAATCGGCTCAGTTCCCGCTGTATGTCTGGCTCCCCGACGCGATGGAAGGCCCGACCCCAGTGTCCGCCCTCATCCACGCCGCGACGATGGTCACCGCTGGTGTCTACCTCATCGCGCGCACCTACCCCCTCTTCATCGCAAGTGAACACGCGCTCCCGATCGTCGCTTGGATCGGGACCATCACCGCACTCCTCGCCGCGACCATCGCGATGGCGCAGTTCGACATCAAACGAATCATGGCGTACTCCACCGTCTCCCAGCTCGGGTACATGTTCGCCGGCCTCGGCGTCCTGACCCCAACCGGTGGCGTGTACCATGTGCTCACCCACGCGTTCTTCAAAGCACTCCTCTTCCTCTGCTGCGGTGCCGTCATGCACGGCTTCGCCGGTCAGCTCGACCTCCGCAAACTCTCAGGCCTCGGTAAAGTCAAAGGCTGGGGCATCGTCACCCTCGGCATGCTCATCGGATGCATCAACCTCGCCGGTGTCCCTTTCACCGCAGGATACTTCTCCAAAGACACCATCATCGCAGAAACATTCGTGACTCCCGGATACTCGATGATCGGATGGATACTCCTCTTTACCGCCGGACTCACCGCGTATTACACCTTCCGCGTCTTCTTCCGCGTCTTCATGGGACCCGTCGAGTTCCACGCCGGGGAAGACCATCACGACGCCGAAGCAGATGCCGCGATTCAAGAAGAACACGAGCATCACGGAGACGACTTCCATCCCCACGCACCGGGCTGGGCAATCAACACCGTGCTGATCGTCCTCACCGTCTGCTCCATCGCCGCATCAGGTCTGTACCTTGTCGGTGGTTCAGAAGAGAAGCACACCAAGCACTACGCCCAGACCATGGTCATGTCCTCGACCGCCGCGTTCGAGTCGCCGTACTCCGAGCACGCGATCCACGCCGCGCACGAGGCCCACACGCCAAACGCCGGTGCCGGACCGCGAGGCACCATCGACCATGCCCTCGAAGTCCCCGTTTTTGGTGGTGACCCACACAAGATGATGTACTACATCTCCGCAGGCTTCGGCATCGTCGGCATCGCCCTCGCATGGTTCCTCCACCTCCTCGGTCGCACCAACGCCGCCGAGTGCAAGATGGACCCCATCGCACGCATGTTCGGACCGATCCCCAAGTGGGCCGAGAACAAGTGGTATGTCGACGAGTTCTACTGGGCAGTCTTGGTCACTCCATTGCGAGTCGTGTCCCACATCCTCCACTGGATCGACAAACTCCTCGTCGATGGTCTCGTCAACACCTTCGGATTCCTCCCACGCGTCTTCGCGTGGATCATCCGCCCGAGCCAATCCGGCATCCTTCAGGGATACGCCGTATCCATGGCTGGTGGAATCGCGATCCTCCTGCTCGCCGTCTTTGTGATTATCCTGCAAGGAGGTGCATCATGAGTTCACAAACGATCCTCCTGCTCGCGTTGCTCATCGTCCCACTCCTGGGCGCACTGGGCATCGCATTCTCCAGCAAACCAGACAACGCGTACCGCACCGCCCTCGCCGTGTCGATCGCGCTGCTGCTCCCGCTCTGCAAAATGGTCATGGACTTCGACTTTGCAAACGCGAGCCAAACCCAAGCCGCGTATTCCTTCTCATGGATCGAAGGCCTCGGCCTCCGCTTCTCCATCGGGATGGACTCGATCTCCCTGCTCCTCATCGCGCTCTCGGTCCTGCTGGGACCGATCGTTGTCGCCGCGTCCAAAACCGCGATTACTGACAATAAAAAAATGTACTACGCATGGCTCCTGGTCCTGCAATCCGCAATGGTCGGCGTCTTCGCCGCCCAAGACCTGCTTCTCTTCTACATCTGCTTTGAGTTCACGCTCCTCCCCATGTTCATCCTCATCCGCGTCTATGGCTCAACCAACCGAGTCGCCGCATCCACCAAGTTCTTCCTCTACACCTTTACAGGATCCATGATGACCCTCGCCGGTCTCATGTATGTCGTCTACTTCGTCTCACAACAAACCGGACACTGGACACTCGACATCGCAACCCTCACCGCGATCGCGCCGCAGATGCCCATCGAGCACCAAGCGTGGGTCTTGTTTGCGATGCTCGCAGGGTTCGCCGTCAAGGTCCCGCTGTTCCCCGTGCATACATGGTTACCACTCGCGCACACCGAAGCACCCACCGCAGGCTCAGTCATCCTCGCAGGTGTTCTCCTCAAACTCGGTACCTACGGCATCCTCCGCTTCGCGATCCCCATCACCCCCGCAGCATTCATCGAATACGCACCCTTCATCGCGACCCTGTCCGTGATCGGCATCATCTATGCAGGTCTCATCTGCTGGGTCCAAGAAGACATCAAGAAGCTGGTTGCGTACTCCTCCGTCTCCCACCTCGGATTCTGTGTCCTCGGACTCGCGGCACTCAATGTGTCCGGTCTCTCAGGTTCCGTCCTCTACATGCTGAGCCACGGCCTCTCCACTGGCGGGCTCTTCCTCATGATCGGTTTCATGTACGAACGCTACCACACAAGAGACATGCGAACAGTGGGGGGGCTGGCAAGCAAAATGCCAATCTGGGCATTCTTCATGGTCTTCTTCGCAATGGCCTCCGTCGGACTCCCCGGCCTCAACGGCTTCCCATCAGAAGTCCTCTGCCTGATCGGCGCGTTCCAATCCGATGCAGGGTTTACCGCATCGCATCAAGTCGGTGCCTGGGGCTCCACTGCAGGTCTGTGGTTCGCCGTCTTCGCTGGAACCGGGATGGTCATCGCCGCGATGTACCTTCTTTACATGGTTGGCAAAATCTGCTTCGGTCCGCTCCGCGAACCCGAAGACCACCACGCGCACGAAGTTCTTCCAACGGATCTTTCCCGCCGCGAGATCTGGACCCTGATCCCCCTCGCTGTCGGATGTCTCGTCTTCGGACTCAAGCCGGTCTACTTGCTGGATGCAATCTCCGATCCGATCAACCAGACCGTGACCGCCGCGTTCTCGCATGACACGCAGCCACGCCCAGAACACCACGAAGAACACGCGCTGATCAACAGCACGCTCGAAACCTTGACGGAGGCCACGCCATGATCGAGAAACTCGCCTTCGTCCTCCCAGAAATCATCCTCTTCATCGGGACCTGCCTCGTCATGGTCACCGGTCAATGGCCAGTCCGCGCCATCCGCAGCTTCACGCCCTGGATCTGCGCCGTCGCCATCTTCACCGCAGGCATGGTCGCGACCACCACCGCGTCCGATCCCAACGCCCTCTTCCCGAACCTGATCCCCTACGCGAAGTTCATCATCGCCGCCGTCGCGCTGCTCCTGCTCGTGAACCTCACAGGCACCGTCGACCGCGAACTCGAAGAAGATGTCGACAAGGGTCTCCCCTTCCTCCCCATCCGATCCAACGGCGGAGAGTTCTACGCGTTCTTCATGTTCTCCATCACCGGACTCATGCTCACCGCATCCGCCGATGACCTGATCTGGCTCTTCCTCGCCCTCGAACTCACCTCCCTCCCGACCTACATCATGGTCGCGATTTCGACCCACAAAAATGCTTCCCGCGAAGCCGCGGTCAAGTACTTCTTCCTCGGCGCACTCGGTGCCGCGATCTTCCTCTACGGATTCGCCCTCATCTACGGCGCCGCTGGTTCAACCAACATCGCCGACATCGCATCCGTCTTTGCGCGCGACGGCCTCGGTTCCATCGGACTCGCAGGCGTCCTGCTCGCGTTGCTCGGGATGGCATTCAAGATCGCCGCATTCCCGATGCACTTCTACACCCCTGATGTCTACCAAGGCGCCGCAAGCCCCGTCAGCGCGATGCTCGCGTTCGTCCCCAAGACCGCAGGGTTTATCGGGATCATGCTCATCGCCGCAACTGTTGGATGGAACGAGTCGGGTCACCTCCCAGCAACCGTCGAGTCCATGCTCTGGATCATGGCGGCCCTCACCATGTTCGTCGGGAACACCCTCGCCCTCCTCCAGAACTCCGTCAAACGCATGCTCGCGTACTCCTCCGTCGCCCACTCCGGATACATGCTCGTCGGGATCCTCGCCGGTCCCGGTGAAGCCGGCGCCCCGTTCTACCGCAACGGCCTCGCCGCCGTCCTCTTCTACCTCCTCTGCTACGGCGTCATGAGCGTCGGCGTCTTCGCCGTCCTCGGAGCGATCGAAAAGAAGGACTCAAAGGGCAACCGCCAAGACGCCGACGACATCGAAGACCTCCGTGGTCTGTGCAAGACCCATCCCCTCCTCGGATGGACCGTCGTCGTCTGCGCCCTCTCCATGCTCGGATTCCCACCCCTCCTCGGATTCATCGGGAAGCTCGGTCTCTTCGCATCGGGCATCAGCGCCGGTCAGTACCCAATCGTCATCATCCTCGGCATCAACTCCGCGATCGCCGCCGTGTACTACCTGCGTCTGGTCGCCGTCGCGTACCTCGACAAGGGTGACAACAAAGCACCATCAACCATCACCCTCTCGCCATACGCCTCCCGCCGCATTGCCGGCGCGTGCTCCGCGATCGGTGTCGTCCTGTTGCTGCTCGTTTCCCAGCCGCTGGTCAACGCCGCCCTCCGCGCCGCGAGTTTCAACGCGCCGGACGCTGCACACCAAGCATCGCTCGACACCAACCACGCATTGGTTGACCCAACAGATCACAGCGAACACGAATGAACACCCTCCTCCTAACAACCCTCGCAAGCGACGCCGCCACGATCCCCGCCGATCCCGCGACCGTCGTGTTCTTCTCCGTCGCCGGGATGATGGCCCTCCTCACCCTCACCGTCCTCGAGATCGTCCTCGGCATCGACAATGTCGTCTTCATCGCAATCCTCACCGACAAACTCCCCGAAAAACAACAACCCAGAGTCCGCACCATCGGACTCCTCCTCGCGATGGTCATGCGCCTCATCCTCCTCGGACTCGCGTACTGGATCGTCAAACTCACCGAACCCCTCTTCACCGTCCTCGATCGACCAATCTCCGGAAAATCACTCCTCCTCATCGGAGGCGGACTCTTCCTCATCTTCAAAGCCGTCCTTGAACTCCACCACCTCGTCGAAGGCGATGGTGAACACAAGAACGATCCGCACACCCGCCCAGGTCTCAAAGCCTCAGGTACGACGGTCGCTAAGGTCCTCACCCAGATCATCCTCCTCGACCTCGTCTTCTCTCTCGACTCCGTCATCACCGCCGTCGGGATGACCACCAACTACTACATCATGGCCACCGCCGTCATCATCGCCATCATGGTCATGATCGCCTTCGCTTCACCCATCGCCAGCTTCGTCAACAAGCACCCATCAATGAAAAACCTCGCCCTCGCGTTCTTGGTCCTGATCGGCGTGCTTCTGGTCGCCGAAGGCATCGGCGAACACTTCAACCGAGGCTACATCTACTTCGCGATCGTCTTCGCATTCGTGCTCGAAATGATCAACATGAAAACAGACAAGCACCAAACGAAAAAACGCAAAGCCGCTACAAAATCAAACTGATCGAGACATGGAATCTACGAAGGATTGATCGCCATCACCTTGTGCGGCCCGATCCCCTCGATGTCAAACTCATCGCTCTCAAACCCAAACCCGTACCGCTCATAAAACCCATACGCCACCCGACGAGCGTTGCACCAGATCAGATCGTTGTGCCGCGCCCACGCGTGCGCCATCCCAAACGCAAGCACCGCACCCCCCGCGCCGGTCCCACGGGCCTCCGGATGCGAAGCCATCCCCCGGATCCGCCATGCCATCCTGTCCGTTCCCGTCGGCCCATCAGGAAGCGGATCGCGCATCACCGTCATGATCGCAAGAATGTTCCCCGTGTCATCGCACCGCGCCCCGACATGGAAACTCGTCGCATGATCATCATGATCCATCCCGACCTGCTCAATCGTCAGCGTCGGACGCAGCACCATCTGGCGCAGCGTGTGTGTTTCCTTTGAATCAATCAGCTCAACGCTAAACATCTTCCGCAAGCGCTCCCAAGAACGCATCCCCAAACGCATCGAGCTTCGCTTGCCCGATCCCCTTCACCCGGAGCATCTCGTTGCGATTGGTTGGTCGATCTTTCACCAGCGCCCGGAGCGTCGCATCCGAGAATACGACATAGGGAGGCACGCCCCGTTCTTGCGCGATGCTCGTCCGCAACCCACGAAGCCGTTCAAACAACACCCGCTCATCCATATCCAAGACGATCGCCTCGCGTCCAGACTTCCGGCCCCGCACCCGCTCCTTGCTCGCCGACCCCGTCCCGATCGGATTGCTGAGGACAATATCCCCAACCCCCTTCATCACCGACACCCCAAGCTCCCCAAACCGCAGCGTCTCAAACCGATCTTCAATCACCCGCTCAAGCGCACTCATCGAAATCAACTGGTCGAGGTACATCGAGAGCTGCGCCTTTGAATACGACCCCAATAGCCCGTGGACCGCAAGCTCATCGTGTCCCCTGCTCAGAACCTTCTCGCCCTTGCTCCCGCGCGCCACATCACACACATGCGCCGCGCCGTACCGCTGCCCAGTCCGCGCGACGACCGACATCAGCACCTGCGCCACCTTTGTCGAATCCAGTTCAACTTCCGTTTCCCCAAGACACACATCGCACGCCTTGCATCCGTCATCAGGATCGATCGCAAGCTCTTGACCGAAGTACTCACTCAGTGCTTTGTGCCGGCACCCCATCGACGCGATCATCGTCCGCATCTCACGGATGAGTCTGAGTTGTCCTGCAGGATCCGTGCCAGATTCCTCCGCACCAAACCCGATCAGCCGTTCCCATCGCCCCGCATCGCTCGGCGAATACAGCAGCAAGCACTCCGCAGGCTCCCCATCCCGACCCGCGCGCCCCGTCTCCTGCTGATACGCCTCCACACTCTTGGGCATCGTCGCATGGACAACCAATCGCACATTGCTCCGATCGATCCCCATCCCAAACGCGACCGTTGCGACCACCACATCAAGCGTTTCATTGAGAAACGCCTGCTCAACCGACATCCGCTTCTTCTCGCTGAGCCCCGCGTGGTACGCATCCGCATCGAGCCCGTGCTCGACGAGTTCCTGCGCCAGTGTCTCCGTATCTTTCCTGCTCAAGCAGTAGACAATCGTCCCGCCGCTGTCGCCCACGCTCCGGTGCCGCCGCACCGCTTCAGCGACCTGATCCGCCGTCTTGTTGCGCGACTGCACCCGGTAGCACAGGTTCGGTCGATCAAAGGTCCCGACCAGCACCTCCGCATCCACCAGCCCGAGCTGCTCGACAATGTCATCCCGAACCCGAGGCGTCGCCGTCGCGGTAAACGCCTGCATCCCGATCCCCGGCGCGACCGCCCGCAGTTCCTTCATCCGACGAAACTCGGGACGGAAATCATGACCCCACTGCGAAATACAGTGTGCCTCATCAATCGCGATCCCCCCGAGCCGGCCCGCATCATGCAGCGAAGCAAGGATCGTCTTGAATCCCGGAGTCACCAACCGCTCCGGAGCCGCGAAGATCAGGTTGATCGATCCATCAAACGCCTTGGTAATGATCTCGCGTGCTTCTTCTGGTTCAACCCCAGAGTGCAACGCCGCCGCCCCGTACCCATTGAGTTCCAAACCCCGGACCTGATCCCGCATCAACGCAATCAATGGGGATGCAACAATCGTCACCTTCCCCGTGACCAGCGCCGGAACCTGATAGCACAAACTCTTCCCGCCACCGGTCGGGAGCACGGTCAAACAGTCCCGCCCCTCGACCCCAGCGTTGATCGCAAGCTCCTGCATCGGACGCAGCGAATCAAACCCCCATACCCGATGCACCGCTTGGGCAATCAATGGATCAGAAACAGTTGTCCGCGAGTCGGTAGGCATAGAGCGAGTATATTGAATCCGCCCCAATCAATGCAGAAACACTGAAAAAACAACCCGTAAAAAAACAAACGGGCCGCCCGAAGGCAGCCCGTTCTGAGTCAGATCGAGTCGTGAAACTCTCAGTCTTAGCGGCGACGACGGCCAGCAAGCAGACCAGGAACCATCAGCACGAGTGCGGTCGATGGAGCAGGAATGGTTGCGATCGCGAAGCTGATCAGCATCTGGTCCGAGCCACCATTGGTGGACTGGTCCCAGAGGAGCGAAGTCAGGTTGCTGCCTGATGCCACGATCATACCACCGGTCTGGATGATTGGACCGATCGAGTTGGTGAGGATGTTCCCTTCGTGGATGCCGAAGCCCTGCTCGTAATCGCTTGCAGCGACCGAGACATCGAGCGAGTCATCAAAGTCCCACACGGATGCACCGAAGAGCGTCTGTGGGGTGACATCACCTGGGTTGCCAACGAAGATCATGATGGATGCGACCGAGCGATCGAAGGTCAGCGAGCTGAGCCCTTCGAGTCCACCGCGGAACGAGATCGACTGCATCGAGCCGGCATCGAAGCTGCTGGAAACCACGGAATCCGATGAGAGTTCCATGGTGTTGAAAGTGACGCCCACGGAACCAGCCATGCCGGTTGCGGAGCCCGATTCGGTTGACAGGCTTGACCAGCTTACAGTTTCGTAGCTGAGGCCATTGTGATTAATCACATCTGCCATAGCGGGAGCGCATACGAGCAGTCCGGCGATTGCACTAACTTTGTAATTCATTCTTCATCCTCCAAGATTATTGAGCGGCCTAAACGCAAGAGGCATGGCCGCAGACCCTAGTAAGATGCGCCATAATCAGGGGAATACAACTCAATCACTTACAATTTTATCGAACGGCCCGAAAACCAAATAAAAACGCCATTTCTACACAAAAAACGGGCACCCATGACAGGTGCCCGCGAAAGGTATCTTGAGTTTCGAATCCATCCATCAAGGACAGATATGACCGGCGACTCTTACCGGCGACGACGACCCGCAAACGCTGCTGGAAGAAGCAGGGCAAGACCGGTCGAAGGAGCAGGGATCGTCGCAGGAACGATCGCGAAGGTGATCAGGGTCTGATCCGTACCAGCACTCGTGGACTGGTCCCAAGCGAGTGAGTTGAACTCGCCGTTGGCCATCAGCACACCACTCTGGTGGGTTGCAGGCCCGATCAGGTTCGAAAGGAGGTTGCCTGCGGAAACCGCAAGGCCTGGAGTTCCTTCGCTGTCAGCGAGTGCAATCTCAACACCCTGGTCAAAGGTCCAGATCGCGGCACCGAGCTGGGTGAAACTCGAGGTGTCGTTTGGTGATCCAATAAGGACCAGAACCGAGCTGACCGCACGGTCAAAGGTCAGCATGGACTGGCCGATCGACCCGCCCATGATGGTCAGGGCATCAGAAACGCCATTCTGGAAGCTGAGTGCGTCAAACCCGGAATCGCCGTTGTAGTTGTTTGATACGAGTGAGTCGGTGGTGATGTCGACGGTCTCGAAAGTGACCCCGACGCCGCCAGCAGTGCCTGACGCTGAGTTGGAAGTGCTGGAAACGCTCGACCAGTTGATTGTTTCGTAGCTCACGCCGTTGTATTCAACGAGGTCAGCAACCGAAACAGAACTCAAACCAGCAAGTGCAACGCCATAGAGTACAAACTTCATCTCTATCTCCTTATGAACTGTCTTGTTCATCTCTTAAGTTTCTTCTGGACAACGCCAAACGGGCCTGTCGTCACCACAACTATGACCTATTTCAGCAGACATGCAAGACAATTGTGGAGAATTTGATACCTGTAAACAGTTATGGGTTCAGTACATACGGATATTCAGAGTGCAAAATGGCAATCAATTCGCCCTCACCGTTCGAAATGCCCTATTTTAGAGCTATTCTAAGATAAGGCCGATAAACGACACGGAGAACCGAGATGACCGACCAACCCAAGTGCCCATTCATGACCACCGCAGACGGTGCCCCCATCGCCCGCCAGCACGCCCTGACCGCCGGACCACGAGGTCCCGTCCTCATGCAGGATGTCGCCCTCCTTGAGCAGATGCAGCATTTCAACCGCGAACGCATCCCCGAACGCGTCGTCCACGCCAAGGGCTCCGGTGCCTACGGCACCCTCACCATCACCCACGACATCTCCAAATACACCAAAGCCGACATGTTCTCGGAAGTGGGCAAGAAGACCGACCTCTTCCTCCGCTTCTCCACCGTCGCCGGAGAACGCGGAGCCGCCGACGCCGAACGCGATGTCCGAGGATTCGCAATCAAGTTCTACACCAACCAAGGCAACTGGGACCTCGTCGGGAACAACACCCCAGTCTTCTTCATCCGCGATCCGTATAAGTTCGCCAACTTCATCCACACCCAGAAGCGCGACCCAAAGACCAACCTTCGCAACAACGACATGCAATGGGACTTCTGGTCCCAGTGCCCAGAGTCACTCCATCAAGTCACCATCCTGTTCTCGGACCGAGGACTCCCCGCGTCCTACCGCAACATCAATGGGTATGGCTCCCACACCTACTCCTTCATCAACAAAGACAACCAGCGCGTCTGGTGCAAGTTCCACTTCAAAACCAACCAAGGCATCGAGAACTGGATGGACGAACGCGGAGCCGAGACCATCGGACAAGACCGCGAATCCCACCAACGCGACCTCTTCAACGCCATCGAGAAGGGCGACTTCCCAAGCTGGTCCGTCAAGGTTCAGATCATGACCCAAGAGCAAGCGGACGAGCACCAGTGGAATCCATTTGATCTCACCAAGGTCTGGCCGCACGCTGACTTCCCGCTCCACGAAGTCGGTCAGATGGAGCTCAACAAGAACCCCGAGAACTACCACGCGGAAGTCGAGCAAGCCGCGTTCAAACCATCCAACTTCGTCCCAGGCATCGGACCAAGCCCAGACAAAGTACTCCAAGCACGCCTGATGTCATACGCCGACACCCACCTCCACCGCCTCGGTGTCAACCACCACCAGATCCCCGTCAACGCCCCGCGATGCCCCGTCATGCACACCATGCGCGACGGACAAGGTGCGACCGCAGCAAACTACGGCGGAGCGACCAACTACTGGCCATCCACCCGCCCCGATGCCGTCAACCCAGACGAGAAGTTCCACGATCCCGCATGGGACCTTGGGAACTCCATCGTCGACCGCTACGACTCTACCGTGGATCACGACGACTACACCCAGCCGGGAAATCTCTACCGAATGTTCGACGAGGGACAACGCGACCGACTCACCACCCGAATCGCGGGAGTCCTCGGAGACGCACGCGAAGAAGTCCAGATGCTCCAGCTCTGCCACTTCTTCCGCGCCGATCCAGACTACGGCCAGCGCATCGCGACCAAACTCGGGGTCGATGTCAGCAAGATGATGCCCGGCGCAACCCACGACCAACAACCCGTGGATGCAACCCGCAACACCTGATCGACCAGGTCAACACCAAACCAATCCATCGAGCACCCGTCCAAACGGGTGCTCTTTCTTTTTGGATTCCACACGGAGAACCATCCCCGTTCGAATACGATTGAACATGCTCGACAACGACCGACAGATCATCAACCAAGCCCTCGCCCACGCAACCAACTCCTGCGGCCTCGACGGCGCACTGGACACCTCCGCTCAACTCGCATCGCTCTGCGCAAGTACAAACGATGAGACGGAGCACCCCGCGTGGGATAAAGCCGCTGCACAAATTGCGTCGATGAGCACAGCGGAAATCGCGGATCTCATCCGCGTCGGGACCGCACGCTTCCACCTGCTCAACAAAGCGGAACAGCTCAACATCATCCGCGTCAACCACCAACGCGAGCGCGACTGCACCCCGGATCATCCGCGCGCCGAGTCCATCGATGAAGCGATGTCGAAGCTCAAAGCCGCGGGATGCTCGCAGGAACGGATCCTTGAACTGCTCAACGATCTGGACATCCAGCCCACACTCACCGCGCACCCAACCGAGACCAGACGGCGCACAATCCTCGACAAGCAAACCGACCTCGCGCGATGCATCATCAAGCTCCGCGATCCCGACCTCACCCAGCGCCAGCGCGACGAAACAACCGAAGAAATGGATCGCATCATCGCGATGATGCTCATGACCGACGAGATCCGCGCCCAGCGCCTCGGAGTCACCGACGAAGTCAAGAACGGCGTCTACTTCCTCGCGACCACCATCTGGGAAACCGTCCCCAGACTCTTCCGCGACATCGCCTACGCATCCGCGCGCACCTTCGGCCCAGAGCACACCAACATCGTCGCCAACGACCTCCCCGCGATCATCCGCTACCGAAGTTGGATCGGAGGCGACCGCGATGGGAACCCCTTTGTCACCGCGCAAGTCACCAAAGACACACTCGCGCAGATGAACACCGCCGCGCGTGCCCTCTGGGACAAAGAACTCGCCGATCTCCGCCACATCCTCTCGGTATCAACGCGTCGCGCGGATCTGGGAACCGAAATCCACGACGCGATCCAGAAAGATATCCAATGGATCACCGATCAGGAGCACTACGCGCAGCGCCGCTTCGAACCCATCCGCGTCCGCATCGCGCAGATGCGTGCGCGTCTTGCATCTGATGTCTCTTACACCGCGGCACTCCTCCACGAAGATCTCCAGATCATCCGCCGAGCATTGCACACCGCAGAGCTGATCGGTCCCGCAGAAGACGGCCCGCTCTCAAACGCAATCATCCGCGCCCGCGTCTTTGGTCTGCATCTCGCAACCCTCGACATCCGTCAACACTCCGAAGTCCACAACGCCGCGGTCGCCGAACTGCTCTCGTTTGCGGGAGTCTGCGAGAACTACGAACAGCTTTCTGAACACGCCAAACTCGAGATCCTCCGCCGCGAGCTCACCAGCGTCCGCCCGTTGGTCCCAGTGGATACCCAGCTCTCCGCGCCAACAAGCGAACTCCTCGCAACCATGCAGGTCGTGCGTGATGCGGTATTGCGAGAGCCCGACTCCATCCGCTCATGGGTCATCTCCATGACCCACCATGTCTCAGACATGCTCGCGGTCCTGCTGCTGATGAAAGAGACCGGGCTCTATAGACCCGCGATCCACAGCACGCCCGCGGTCAGCATGATCGATGTCGTCCCGCTCTTCGAAACCATCGAAGACCTCCAACGCGCCCCGGAACTGATGGACGAAACCCTCGCGGACCCCGCGTTCCAGACACACCTGACCGCCGTATGCAATGGACGCGCGATTGAGCAAGAGATCATGCTCGGATACTCCGACTCCAACAAGGACGGCGGCTTCCTCATGGCCAATGTGGCACTCGCGATCGCACAACGCGAAATCGCAGAGGTCTTCACCAAGCACCGCGTAAGCCTCCGCTACTTCCACGGCCGAGGTGGCACCATCGGACGAGGAGGAGGCCGCGCCGGACGAGCCATCCTCGCAGCACCACAAGGCGCCCGCACCGGACGACTCCGTTTCACAGAACAAGGCGAGGTCATCACCTTCCGCTACGCCCTCCCAGACATGGCCCGCCGACACCTTGAGCAAATCGTCCACGCATCACTCATCGCCTCGTCAAAAACCATCACGAGCGAGCACAATCCACAACTCGAATCCATCGCGATGGGACTCGCATCCTCAGCACGCGACGCGTACCGCTCGCTGATCGACGACCCCGACTTTTGGCCATGGTTTGTCGCGGTGACCCCCATCGAGCACATCGGATCAATGCCCATCGCGTCGCGCCCCGTTTCACGCGCCTCAGGAAGCGCCCTCACCTTCGACCGCCTCCGCGCGATCCCCTGGGTCTTCTCGTGGGGACAAATGCGTGCACTGGTCCCAGGATGGTACGGCATCGGAACCGCGCTCAGCGCCGCAACCGACGAGCAACGAGAATCACTCAGATCGTCGGTCAACAACCCATTCATCTCCACGGTACTGGAAAACGCCTCCCAAGAAATGGCGCGAGCAAGGCTCCCTATCCTGAGGCGCTACGCACTCGCTGCACCCAATGGCGAATCAATCTACGCGCGCATCGAATCAGAGTATCTCAACACCAAGTCCCAGATCCTCGAGATCACGGGACACAAAACCCTCATGGACCACGCCCCGGTCGTCGCGCTGTCCATCAAAGATCGAAACCCCTGGACCGACATCCTCAACCTCTCGCAGATCGAGCTCCTGCAACGATACGCCAAAGCCTCCGAGTCCGATCAGCCCGCCCTCAAAGCCGTGATCCAAGCCAGCATCAACGGCATCGCCGCCGCGATGCAATCCACCGGATAATCACCACCGAATCAAATCGTGTGCGAGTTTCAAGACTCAGTCTGGCTTGCACAACCCATGCTGCATAATCAGATGCGCATGCAGTGGGGGGTACTTCATCAAGAACCGGTACCCAACAAAGTCCTTGCCCTTCCAGCCCAGCTGATCGTACACGCTGTCGATGATCTTCGGATACTCCATCAACAAAGGCGTCGCCACCACAGGCGGATACGACCCAATGTTCTGCACAGTCTCAGACAACGGCAGCTGCGTGAGCTCAGACTCCGTCACCTTCGTCGAGTCCCCACTAAAGAACGCGTGCGCATACACCTTGGGATCAAACGCAAACGCGAAGTCCTTGTGCACCTGCAAATCACACATCAGCCATTCCGTAGGCACACTCACCGGCAGCGCATGTTCACCAAACTCGTTCTGCTCATCGCGATACTTGCTCGCAAACCCACGGATGTACTCCCCGAACACCCACGACTGAAGCCCACGATTCCCCACCGGCCCCGGACGCAGCATGTACCGCGTTACCCCCCCCAGCCGGTTCTCCTGAAACTCCGGAGTCGGGACCGTGCTGAACTTCGACATCAGCATCAACTCATCCGTCTCCGAACATGCCGGGTCAATCGGTTGAGGACGAGGCCCATCCCGGACCGTCCCGTCATCGTTGTACGAGAACCGCCAGAACAACGGGATCCCCGTGTTGGATCGCAACCGACGCACATCCATCAGCCCGCCCACACTCGCGGTATCGATCATCGAAGGATCATCCGCATTGGGAGCAATAAAGAACGACGCAAACCGCAGCCGCGCCTGCACCCCCCAGATCGCGCTGTTCCCCTGATACGCCATCTTCCGCGTCGCGTGCAGATGCTCAGGGGACACCTTCTCCGGCGTCCCGCTCGTCAGCGCCAGCTGAAGCGTCGACCGATCCCCAAGATGGATCCGCACCACCTCATCGAAATCCTCGAACGCATCGCGAGCCGCATTGAGCACCGATTCGGGCGCACCCTTGACTTCAAATGCAGACAGCACCGTCTCGATCCCGGTATGCCCAGGAATATTCGGGATCATCTGGTGCGGCTCAGGCACAAGGATCATCCGCGAAACCTTCCACGCAAGATTCTTGTTGATCTTGAACCGACGAGAAATATCCTGAGGCCGACTCGGATCCGCATCCACCGCACTCAAAAGCTGCGTCATCGCCCCCCGTATCCCCTGATACGCCCGATCCATATCCTCATCAAACTTGGTCGCCGTCTCGGTCATCAGTCACCCATGGTTGGTATTTGTACGCAATTTCGCCCTGTTTCAGACACTAGGGGCAGGTCAACAAACGAGTATACAACCAAAAAAGAATTTCGTCAATCTTCCCCTGGGAAAGTTGACGGGAAATATATTCTGTGGTACAGTCCCAGAACTACCCGGGTGTTTCTCAGTCGATCCACCCAAAATCACACCCTTCTCGGAGAGGCAGCACAAATGAAAAACACCATCACCATGCTCGGAGCCGCAGCACTCGTGGCAGCATCAGCTAACGCAGCAATCGTTCAAGTTGACATCATGGGCACAGTTGACTTCGGCAGCGTCCCCAACGGGCAATGGGCAGGCGCCAACTCAGGCGACACCGTCGTCCAGAGCTTCCAACTCGATTCAAACAACTTCGTAGACAGCGGCAACTTCCCAGTTCGCGGCTACGAAGTCATCGCCTCATCATTCAGTCTGACAATCGATGGCAATACCGCAGGCATGGCCAATCCATACCCCAACGGCTGGACGCCATACTTCGTCGTCCGCAACGACGACCCAGCAGTGGACGGCTTCTTCATGACCAATCACATCGACGGATTCGAAGAAGGCATCTTCACCGATGAAGCAGCCAACATCGACCCAACCTTTGGTGCGATCTTCAAGGTCACCTACGAGCAAGAACGCCTCGACTCCCTCGACATCCTCGGTGCTGTTGGCACCTACGACTTCTCTGGTCTCACCTCATTCAACTGGGGTCTGTCGGACAGCTCATTCCAACCAATGGGATTCATCTTCGACCAGTGGACCATCTCAGTCGTCCCAGCACCAGCGTCACTCCTCGCTGTCGCACCACTCGGACTGATGGCCGGCCGCCGTCGCCGCTAATCAAGATTCTCTCGATCAAATCATCGCACGCTATAGTTTTCTATGCTGCATGATACTCGATCGGAAAAACGCCCGGCACAACACGGGCGTTTTTCATGCGCCCACACTACACAACACCACCCCACCCACAATGACTATCCTAGAAACAAACACAATGAACCAATCAAACGGAATCTCGCCATGTCCCGCCTCAATGACAAAGTCGCACTCATCACCGGAGCCGCCCAAGGCATCGGACTCGCCATCGCACGCGAGTTCCACAACCAAGGCGCCACCGTCATCCTCACCGACCTCAACGAATCCCAGAGCGCCACGCACGCAACGGATTTGGGAGATCGAGCAGAATCCATCCAACTCGACATCCGAGTCGAATCCGAGTGGCAACGCGTCATCACACACATCCGCTCCAAATACAACCATCTTGACATAGTTGTCAACAACGCCGCGATCACAGGGTTCGATCAATCCCCACAGCCGCACGATCCAGAACACGCCACGCTCGAAGAATGGCGCCGCGTCCATGAAACCAACCTCGACGGCACCTTCCTCGGATGCAAACACGCCATCGCCGCCATGCGATCCAACCCCAAGACCATCGGGTCCATCATCAATCTCGGATCCCGCTCAGGAGTGGTGGGGATCCCCCGCGCCGCCGCGTACGCATCAAGCAAAGCCGCGATCCGCAACCACACCAAGTCCGTCGCGCTGTACTGCGCCGAAGAAGGACTCAACATCCGCTGCAACACCATCCAACCCGCCGCGATCCTGACACCAATGTGGGAACCCATGCTCGGAGACGGACCAGACCGTGAAGCCAACATCGCGAAGTTCGTCGCTGGCACTCCTTTGAATCGCTTTGGAACCGTCGAAGAAGTTGCTTCCATCGCCGTCTATCTCGCAAGCGACGAATCCGCCTACACCACCGGCGCGGAGTTCAACCTCGACGGCGGAATGCTCGCGGGAACCGCAACACCTCCCGCGCCAGCAAAGTAACGAGATCAAGTTCATCAGCCGTTCTGAATCGACAAGATGTACGCCGTCAATCCCGACAAGAACATCTGCACCGAGATCGCCACCATCAGCATCCCCATCACCCGCTCAAGCGCCACCAATCCGCGCTGACCCAGCCGGCCCGCGAGCCGCTCACCGAGCAGCAACACACCCGCCGCGCCAGCCCACGCGATGCACACCGATCCCAACCAAGTCTCTGGAGATCCAACCCCGTTCTCAGATCCACCGCTCCCCATCAGCATCACCATCGCAAGAGCCGAAGGCCCCGCAAACAAAGGCACCGCCAGCGGCACAATAAACGGCTCGCTCATCTCCTCCGATTCCATGCTCAGCTTAATACTCGGAAAGATCATCGGAAGCGACAGCAACAACAAAATCATCGCTCCCGCAATCGTCAGCGCCGACTGCGAAATATGCAGCAGCTCCAAGACATACCGACCAAGAAACAAGAAGGTAATCAACGCGATGAGCGCAAACACCAGTTCACGAACCAAGACCTTGGTCCGCCGTTCCTTCTCAACACGCGACAAAATACTCGCAAAGAGCGGGATCAACCCGATCGGATCAATGATAAAGAACAGCAGCACAGCGTTGGAGATCATGCCCAACTCTAGCCCCTATCCCCCAGCACTCGCTACTCACCAACCACCGTCTCGCCCTTAATCTCGACCAAAAACTCGGGAGAGATCAGCCCCTTCACCTCCACCATCGTGAGACATGGTCGTCAATAGCCATTCTTCATCTCGCAATCAGCTCCGGAACTGTCTGGAGTTCAGTTTTTGGTTCGCTAAGTTCCGGACCTTCTTGCTTGCCCCTCGCTCAGAAAATGCAATCAAATCGTCTCTATCCATTCCATCGATCAAGTAGTTGACAACCTCCGCTTGGTGCCTGCCACCAGCATCTTTCAATAATGATTCGCGTATTCTACTAGACCACGGCTCTTTGTAGCATCGTCGCAACGCAGCCATTTCTACGGCGAGTGATTCATACCCATCAGCGACGACAAGCCTTGAAAGATACTCAAACTGCGAGTCGGTCAGAGACACATACCACCCACGAATGAGCAGGTGCAACAACGTTCTTTGGGGGATCTCATCTTGGTGTCTATGCAGCCAGAGGAGTTGGTAAAACTCTTTGTCAGTCAAATCATCACGCGTTGAGAGCCATTCTTGAAGATGGCCCCAGCGATAATGCTCGCGATTGTTGTCAGCTTCAGCATCCGGATCATCACGAAGTGTTCGCACAGCATCCTGATAGCACTGCAACTGATCCTTGAACTCAGGTTCAGTCAGCATCCCCCAGCGAATCCACTCAATGCAATATCCCAAGATCTCAAGCTCGGCATCGAGTTTGATCTCCTCTGGAGTAAGCGGGCCAATCGAGTTTGTGTATTCGTAATTCAAACAGTCCGCTCCAAAATCGGCCAAAACCATCATGCATCCGTATTCGAATGCAGCGCAAAGTAGTTCCCCTCCGAATCCTCAATCAACACCCGGAACCCATGAGGCCCGATCGCGTGCACATCCAGAAGCACCTTCCCCCCAAGCTCCGAAACCAGTTTCGACGCCTCGCGGATCCGCCCATCAGCATTCAGATACACCAAAGGCACCCCCTTGCACGAACTCCCAGAAGCAGACCTCGCCGCCTCCCCCTCCCGAGGCACAAGACACCCACCATTCCCATCCTCATGCGACAACACCGAAAACTCAATCTCCCCCATCGACTCCCGATGACACGAAACCCCCAGCACCCCCTCATAAAAAGCACACGCCCGCCCAAGGTCATCCACCGGGATATCCATCCACACAAACCGGTTCTTCTCGCTGTTGAAATCAGACATGGTTGCTCCTTTACTCGACTGTAAAACCAACAGATTCTAGTTTCTCAACAGCACATTTAAACATCTTCATCGCCGGGAGAAGTTGTTGCTGTGCATCTGGGTACATTTCCATTGCTAGGACAAGCGATTCTCGAGCAATCTCTAATGTCAACCACACATGGAATTCGTAGTGTGATCTTGCAACTTCTTTAATAAAGATCGGACACGATGACACCCCACACACCACACCGTCAATCAGTTGATTTGTGAGTCCAGATAGTATTGCAGGATTCGATGGGTGAGCAACAGAATTCAGATCGCCGTAGAATCTCTGGCTGCCTTCTGGGGCATGCTTTACATTGGGTGTTTTTCCGGGCTTTGCTGCATTGGCTTTGTACTCTCGGATCCGAGTTAGTATCTCATAATCTTGTTTGAGCACGGCATTAGCTTTGACATAAAGTCCTTCAGAAATCGTTGTTTCAGATATCCCTACACCTTGTGCATACTGAGCGATCAGTTGCAGCCGATTGCTGATGGATTCATTTGTGATCCCTGGGATGCCCGATTTGAATGCATGGGTGTAACGGATTATCGAGAGCAACATTAGCCTGCTATCCAACCACTCTGTTTCATATGCATCCTTCGATTGCTCTCGGATTGATAGCCCTGCACCCATTATCTCGGATTCAAGCTCAATACCAAGTCTAAGGAATGCATCTGTTTTATTCTTTGGAGGTCGATCTAGACTCAAACCAACTGCTTGCTCTCATTGAGCTTCTTCCGAATCACCGTATGCAGAATCCCACCGTTCCGGAAGTACTCAATCTCCACAGGCGTATCCACCCGGCACATCGTCACAAACTCGAAGCTGCTCCCATCCGGACGCGTCGCACGCACAGGCACATCACAGCGGGGCGAAAGATCCGCAGGCATCAGCACATCAAAGGTCTCGTCGCCCTTGATGCCCAAGCTCGCCGCGGTATCACCATTCTGGAACACGACCGGCAACACACCCATAAACACAAGGTTGCTCCGGTGGATCCGCTCGAAGCTCTCCGCGATCACGGCTTTCACCCCAAGCAGCAAAGTCCCCTTCGCCGCCCAGTCACGCGATGAACCCATCCCGTAATCCTTGCCCGCAACAACCACAAGCGTCGTCCCGGATTTCTTGTAATCCATCGCCGCGTCGTAGATGTACTCGACGGGCGCCGATGCAAGATCCTTACCCTTGGTAAAGTTCCGCGTCCATCCGCCTTCAGGCTGATTCCCGCTGACGAGGTCCGCCGCGATCTTGTTCTTGACGCGCACATTGGCAAAGGTCCCGCGCGTCATCACGCGGTCGTTCCCACGGCGTGAACCGAACGAGTTGAAGTTGTTGACCGCAACACCCTGCTCGATCAGATACTGCCCCGCCGGAGTCTCAGGCTCAATCCGACCCGCAGGCGAAATATGATCCGTCGTCACCGAGTCACCAAGCAAGCACAACACGCGAGCATCGGTGATCGCACCAAACCCGGGTGCCTCCTCCGTCATCCCCTCAAAGAACGGCGGATTCTGGATGTAAGTCGACTTCTCCTCCCAAGGGAACAACGCACTCTTGGACACAGGCACCGAGTTCCATTGCTCGTTCTCCGTGTACACCGCGCTGTACTTCTCTTCAAACTGCTGGCGCGTCACGCACGACTTCACCGCGTCCTGCACCTCTTGATTCGTAGGCCAAATGTCCTTGAGGTACACATCCTTCCCATCGGGAGTCTGCGCGATCACGCCATGAGCGAGATCAATATCAACCGTCCCCGCGATCGCGTACGCGACAACCAGTGGGGGGCTCGCAAGGTAGTTCGCCTTGATCTCCGGATGGATGCGACCCTCAAAGTTCCGGTTCCCCGACAGCACCGAAGTGCACACCAGGTCCCCATCAACAATCCCCTGCTCAATCTCAGGAGGCAACGGCCCAGAGTTCCCGATACAAGTCGTGCACCCATACCCAACCGTGTAGAACCCGATCGCTTCCAGATCCACCGACAAGTTCGCTTTGTCAAAGTACTCCGTCACAACCTTCGAACCCGGAGCAAGCGAAGTCTTCACCCAAGGCTTCCGAGTCAACCCCAACGCCCGCGCCTTGCGAGCAACCAAGCCCGCCGCAACCATCACATCAGGGTTCGAGGTGTTCGTGCAACTGGTGATCGCCGCGATGACGACCGAGCCGTGCTTGAGGGTGACCTCTTCGCCAACCTGCTTCGGATGCGACGCTTCGGTAAGCACGATGTTGGAGTAGCCCGAGTCCTTGCACGCCTTCGCAAGTTCTTCCTTCGGAGGATTGACCGGGCTCTCAGCACTCTGACCACCCTCACCAGCGAATCCCGAAAGATCCACCGCTTCGCTCGGGACTTTCTTGCCGAAGGTATCAACCAAATCCTTATGGAACTGGCTCTGCATGCAGGTCAGCGAGATCCGATCCTGCGGACGCTTCGGTCCCGCAAGCGAAGGAACAACTGTTGAAAGATCCAACTCAATCGAGCTGGAGAACTCAGGGACGGGAGATTCCGGAGTCCAGAAGAACCCCGACGCCTTCGCCCACGCCTCAGTCAACGCAAGTTCGTCCTCGTTCTTCGCCGTCAGCTTGAAGTATTCAATCGTCTTGTGATCGATCGGGAAGAACCCGCAGGTCGCGCCGTATTCAGGCGCCATGTTCGCGATCGTCGCGCGGTCGGGAACGCTCAGCTCCGCCATGCCCTCGCCAAAGAACTCCACGAATTTTTCAACCACACCATGCGCACGAAGCATCTGCGTGACAGTCAGCACCAAGTCGGTCGCCGTCGCGCCCTCAGGGAGCTTGCCCTTAAGCTTGAACCCAACCACCTCAGGCGTCAGCATGTACACCGGCTGACCACACATCACCGCTTCCGCTTCAATCCCGCCAACACCCCATCCAAGCACGCCCACGCCATTGATCATCGTCGTGTGCGAGTCCGTCCCAACGAGCGAGTCCGGGTACACCCATTGCTTGCCCGCATCGTTCTTCACCAAGCAACCGCGTGCCAAGTATTCCAGGTTCACCTGGTGCACAATCCCTGTCGCAGGAGGCACAGCACGGAAGTTATCCAGCGATTCCTGTCCCCACTTGAGGAAGGTGTACCGCTCATTGTTCCGTGAGAACTCCTTCTCCGCATTCACCGTCAGCGCGACGAACGACGCAAAGTCATCCACCTGCACCGAGTGGTCAATCACAAGATCACACGCCACAGCCGGATTGATCTGCTCCGCATCCCCGCCCAAACTCTTCATTGCATCCCGCATCGCCGCAAGGTCCACAACACAAGGCACCCCCGTAAAGTCCTGCAACACCACCCGCCCCGGCATGAACGGCATCTCAACCGAGTTCACCGATCCAGCGTTGTACGCCGCCAGCCCCTTGATGTCGTTCTCCGTCACGATGAACTCATCATGGTTCCGAACCATCGCCTCAAGCAGCACCCGGATCGAGAACGGCATCTTCCCCATATCCCCAAGCCCCGCCTCTTGCAAAGCCGCAAGCCGGATATAGGAATAGGTTTCGCCATTGACATCAAGTGTTTCAGTCGCATTAAACGGGTCGGTGGTCATCAGAGTTCTCCGTAAGAGGTGGTGTATAAGAAGTATCGGCTCAAGCGACCCATGAATCAAATCAATGCGTTTTACAAGTTGTATCAATAAAATCTATTAAATGAGTCCCGGTCTCAATACCGCCCATCCAATCAGCCAGCGCACAAAAAAACCGGAGAACCAAAAATCCCCCGGCTTCCATTCAATCAACCGCGATCTCAATCCTTCGCGTCATCCGCGGTATCCGCGATCGCATCGCCCGCATTCTCAATATCACGCCCAACACCCGAAACGGTATTGCACGCAGCAAGCGTCATCCCAAGGAATCCAGCGATCCCAAGCGAGTACAGGATCATCAAAAAACGGTTCTTGCGTTCAGAGTTCTTCATGTCAGTGTGTCCTTCGAAAGAGGGTGTTCAAACCATGTCAAAATGCATGCACTCCAGCACGCCCGCACATTCTAATCCATCCCCGTCAACAACGCACGCTCAAACGCCCCCGCCGCATGACTCAAAAACCGGTCCCGCCTTCGCACCACCCCAAGCGTCCGCGTGAGCGCCCCATCCTTGCACCGGATCCCCGCCCCCTCTTCCAATCCATACCGTGACACAAACCCAACCCCGATCCCCGCGCGGACCATCTGCACGATTGCCTCGATCGACCGCAGCTCCATCACCACCGCCAGTCCCACCCCATGCGCCGCCGCCGCGGCATCAATCACACCCCGCACCGCCGATCCCGCTTCAAACGCGATCACCGATTCCCCCTCCAGATCCGTCCACCGGAAACTCTTCCGCCCATTGAGCGGGTGATCCCCAGGCACAATCAGCAACAACTCATCCCCAATCTCCCGGATCACCATCAACTCATCCCCCCTCGGATGCACCACAGGCAGCGTCACAATCCCCAGATCAAGCTCCCCCGACACCACCCCCTCCGCGACCGCGCTGCTCCCCGCTTCCCGGATCGAAAACTTCAAACCCGGATACTCATCCCGAACCGCATGGATCGCGCTGGGGAGCAGATACCCCGTCGCCGTCGCTCCAGCACCCACACGGATCGACCCCGTTTCCAGCCCAACCAGCGACCGTACCGCTTCGCGTGTCTGATCGCTTGCCCGCATCGTGATCTGCGCGTGCTCGACAAACACCTTCCCCGCCTCCGTCGGCTCAACCCCGTGCCCCGTCCGATGAAACAGCTCCGTCCCAAGCTCCGCTTCAAGCTTCCGAACCGCCGCCGACAAAGCAGGTTGCGACACCCCAAGAGACTCCGCGGCCCGGGTCATATGCCCGAACTCCGCAATCGCCACCATCTGCCGCATCGATCGAAGGTCCATACCACATCCTATCCATTTCCACGCTATCCTACATCGTGACCAGCAAACACCTCAATCGGATCGTCCTCGCACTCGCCGCAGCATCCTTCCTGCTGTCGCCAAGCGCCCTCGCCCAGACCGAATCCGAGCTGACCGAGTCAGGCGATTGGCAAACCACCTCCGCCCCAGAACCCGGCTCAGACCAAGCCATCCTCGCCCAGGCCCAAAGACTCATCGCCGAGGGGAACCCGAGCGGAGCATCCTCCAAACTCTCCAGCTGGATCGAAAAGAACAAACGCTCCCGCACCCCCCACATCGCCCAAGCGTACTACCTCCGCGGCCTCGCACGCCTCGAAGACGACCGCGAATACAAAGCCCTCTTCGACTTCGAACTCGTTATCCGCGACTACTCCGATTCGGAGTACTACACCAAAGCAATTGAACGCGAATACGACATCGCCATCCTCTACATCAACGGCCTCAAAAGACGATTCCTCGGAGTCCGATTCGAATCAGGACGACCCATCGGAGAAGAACTCCTCATCCGAACCCAAGAACGCTTGCCAGGATCCAAGCTCGCCGAGACCGCAGCACTCGACCTCGCCAACCACTACTACAAAAACCGCAGACTCAAACTCGCCGCAGAAATGTACGAGATCTTCCGCATCAACCACCCCGATTCCAGAAACCTCCGCTACGCGATGCTCCGCGAAATCGAATGCAACATCGCAAGGTTCAAAGGCCCACGCTACGACGGCTCCGGTCTCCTCGACGCCAAAATCCTCATCGAGCAGTACCAACGCGACTACCCGGGTGAATCCATCCGCTCCGGGATCACCGACGGGCTCAACGCATGGATCGACGAATCCGCCGCACAACAAGCCCTCGACACCGCCAAGTGGTACCTCAAAACCAACGACAAGCCCGCCGCCAAGTTCATCCTCGCGCGCCTCCTCCGCCGTCACCCCGCAACCATCGCTGCGGACCACGGACTCCAGATCATGCTCGACAACGATTGGCTAACCCTCGAAGAAGAACCCGTGTCCGCATCGCAGACCCCAGAGAACCAAGATTCATGATCCGCACCGCCTTTCTGCTCAGTATGCTCATGATGCCGGTCATCCTGACCGCATGCTCCTCCAACCGTGCCGGTGGATACACCTTCTCTCAGAACTACGACGACTCAATCAAAACCATCGCTGTCCCCATCTTCAAAAACGAAACCCTCCAGCGTGGTCTTGAAATCCAGCTCGCCGAGTCCCTCAACAAGCAAATCAAGTCCCGCACCCCCTGGACCCTCACCGACACCGCGCGTGCCGACACATCCCTCATCGGGGTCATCACCAACCACACCCTCGGACAGCTTTCCCGCGTCCCAGGAACCGGTCTGGCGCAAGAACAAACCATCAGCATCACCGTCCGCTTCGAATGGCGCGACAACCGATCAGGCGAAATCCTCGTCGCCCGCTCCGGATACACCGCGACCTCCACCTTCGTCCCCCAACGGCAAGTCGGAGAACGCATCGAAGAAGGCGAGCGCAAAGCCATCGACGAGCTCGCACAAGACATGATCTCCGATCTCCGCCAAAGTTGGTGACCCGTCAGCGATCATCGCACCGCCCTACAATGCATCAGAACCATTAAAAAGCACAAAAAACACCGATCCTGCACCAACTTGCACCAAAATGAGATCGTGTGAAATACCAATCCATTTCAAACCGATAACACATTCTGAGCGTACAACACCAAGTACGCATGTATCCGCAGAACAAGACCAAGCCTGAAACACACCAAAGCAGGCTCAACCCACATACGAAACTCCACATGACTGATTTAAAACCAAAGAACGACAAGACCCCGCCCAGCGATCCCAAAAAGAACCCGCAGGGCAAACCAACCCCGCCCCCGCCTCAAAAGAGCCGCGGCGCGTTCGGGTTCATCGTCGTCATGCTCATGGTCTTCATGCTCGCCATGTTCCTGAGCTCCGCCCAGCAGGGACGCCAGATCACCTTCCAGCAGTTCGAGCAGTTCTACCAGAACAAAAAGGTCAAGCTCGATTCCGTCGTCCTCTCGGATTCCGGACTCACCGCCAAACTCGTGGACTCCGAAGCCCAAGAAGGCCAGTCCACCTCCGTCCGCGTCCCCATCACCGCGATTTCCCGCGAGGTCATCGCTGATCGCGTCTACGAACTCACCGACGGCCGCGTCATCGAAAAACCAACCTCAAGCCTTGTCATCTTCCTCTACTCAGTCGGACCCATCCTCATCATCCTCCTCGTCATCTGGTTCCTCCTCTCCCGCTCAATGAGAGGCGCCGCCGGCGGCGGGGGCATGCTCGGTTCCTTCGGCAAATCCAAACACCGCGCCATGACCAAAGAAATGACAGGCGTCACCTTCAAAGATGTCGCAGGCATCGAAGAAGCCAAGGACGAAGTTTCCGAAATCATCGAGTTCCTCAAAACACCAAAGAAGTTCACCAAACTCGGCGGCAGAATCCCAAGAGGCGTCCTCCTCGCAGGACAACCCGGCTGCGGCAAAACCCTCCTCGCCAAAGCCATCGCAGGCGAAGCCGATGTCCCCTTCTTCTCCATCTCCGGCTCAGACTTCGTCGAAATGTTCGTCGGCGTCGGTGCTAGCCGAGTCCGCGACCTCTTCAAACAAGCCAAAGAATCCGCACCATGCATCATCTTCCTCGATGAGATCGACGCCGTCGGTCGCCGCCGTGGTGGAGGTTTCACCACAGGCGGACACGACGAACGCGAGCAAACGCTCAACGCGATCCTCGTCGAAATGGACGGCTTCGAATCCGGCGACGGCGTCATCGTCATCGCCGCGACCAACCGCCCCGATGTCCTCGACCCCGCGCTCATCCGTCCGGGTCGCTTCGATCGCCAGATCTCCGTCTCCCTCCCCGATGTGAAGGGCCGACTCGAAATCCTCAAGGTCCACGCCAAGAAGGTCAAGCTCGGACCAAATGTCGACCTCTCCAAACTCGCGCGTGGCACACCCATGTTCAGTGGTGCCGACCTCGCAGCAATCATCAACGAAGCCGCGATCGGTGCAACGATGCAGAACAAAGACTTCATCGAGCACGAAGACCTCGAAGAAGCCCGCGACAAGGTCAAGTTCGGTCGCGCCAAGAAGTCCCGCGTCCGCGAGAAGGACGAGAACAAGCTCGTCGCGTACCACGAAGCCGGCCACGCCGTGCTCCAAGCACTCCTCAAAGACGCCGATCCGCTCCACAAAGTCACCATCATCCCACGCGGCGCAAGTGGGGGAGCCACATTCTCCCTCCCCGAAAAAGACCGCATGGGATACTCCCTCAAGTGGCTCAAAGCAACCATGCGCGTCATCTGTGGCGGACGCATCGCCGAATCCAAAGCGATGGACGACATCTCATCGGGCGCATCGAGTGACATCCAACAAGTCACCCGCCTCGCCCGCGCCATGATCCTCGAATGGGGCATGTCCCCAAGACTCGGGTTCGTCAACTACCACGGCCAAGACAGCGCCGAAGGATACATCCCCGACAAGGACTACTCCGACGAGACCGCCAAGATCATCGACGAAGAAACCAAACGCATCGTCGACGAGTCCTACGCCCACGCCGAGTCCATGATCGACGACAACTGGGACAAGGTCGAAGCCGTCGCCCAAGCGCTGCTCAAGTACGAAAACATGACCGCCGAAGAAGTGCACTCGATCATGCGCGGAGAACCAATCGGCCGCTCAACAGTCGCCGAACTCCTCGCCGCCGAAACCCCAGCCCCGACTTCATCCAACGGCAACGACTCCGGCTCCAAAAAAGCCAAGTCCCCCGACACCGACACCCCCCCCGACACACTCCCAAGCCCCGCGTAACGAGGATGTCACATTCTGTTGCGATGTGAACCGAGAAGCAGCTCTTCGGTATACTTATTGTTATGAAAGTCAACAGATATCTGATTCGCATCGCACTCAAGCTCGGAATGTTTGCATCGATCTCTGCAGCATTCGCGGCGGATTATTCCGAACCCGTGCCTTCAGGAATCACCGACGCTCAAGTCGAAGGGCTCTCTATCCGTGAGTTAGACAGACTGCTCAACAAAATCAGAGTAGAACAAACAATGGAACCCTGTGACGAGATTCAGATTCTCGGAGATATCGTGCGTGTGAAGTTTGACATGGATTCCAGTTACTTCATGACCATTCCGCAATGGGAGTCCGTTTGGAAGCGTGTGGTTACGGCAATTCTCATTGACGATGGCCAGGAGTTCATGGATGCCTACACGCTCGCGATGTTCGTCAATCGATATATGCTTGCAAACGATCAACTCTCCAAGGGGTTGAATGCTCAGCAGATTGTTGAGGCTGCGATCACCCGCTTTCATGATCCTGACCCCCTGATCGCTCAACACGCGTGCTATCTTGCGATAGGATTTCAACCATTATTGCCAATGGATATCGACATGCTGTTATTGATCAACCTTGCCGATTCCGCCCCCACGCCCACACATAAAGTACTCATCATGCGATGCGTAAGTGCGCTCCGGTTCAGCCAAACCCAGACCCCCGCTGTGGACACCAAAATCGTCGCCACGGCCCGCGCCATTCTGGACGACCCCGCTTCCACCCGTCCACAACGCATGGAAGCGCTCAACTCAATCAAGAACGCTACCAGTGCACCTCTGGATGCGGGCAAACTCGCCGCAGAGCAATACTACTACCCGCCAGACGATGATCAACACATGGCTCTCTTTGTCCTCACCCAGCTGGTCTCCATCTACGACAATCCAATCGCCGAATCACGCCAAATCGCCACCGAGATCGCGATCCCAATCTTTATCCACGCGGCACGCAGTGATGATTGGAGTCTACAGATGTCCGCCGCAGGCGCCGCGCGACACCTCTACGCCGAGGCCAAGCCCCTCGTTCCGGAATTACTCCACATGATCGATCATCCCGACATCAATGTCGGTGGAAGGGCAATCAGCGCACTCGGAAATATTGGCCCCAGTGCAAAGGACGCACTCCCCAAACTGCGGTCAATCAACGGCACGCGCGGAGACCTCGACAGCTCCATCCGCGACTCCCTCTATCTCATCGCCAAAGAAGGCGACAAACCCAGCTGGTACGACAACCACATCAAACAACTCAAAGAAGCAGGCGTCGAAGTCGATTGAGTCACCTGTGTGAACAGCATCAAAAACATCCCCACCCCACCACATCAATGAGTCCAAATGGGTCGCCCCATCGAACCATATCGCATTCGATGCCCCGTTGATTTTGCCACCAAATACCCACCATGACACCCACCTCAATCACCATCACCCCCGACACCCACCCCAAGCATGGCAAAGTCTGGCGCATCAACGCAACCCAAACCCTCCCAAGACCCCTCGAAGAAATCTTCCCCTTCTTCACCGACGCCTACAACCTTGAGCGCCTCACCCCATCATTCCTCGGCTTCAAAGTCCTCACCCCCAAACCCATCAAGATGCAATCAGGCACCGTCATCAACTACACCCTCAAAATCCACCACATCCCCATCCGCTGGAAAACAACCATCCTCGACTGGAACCCGCCACACGCCTTCGTCGACAACCAAGACAAAGGCCCCTACACCCTCTGGCACCACACCCACAGCTTCACCCAATCAATCGACGGCACATCAACACACTGCAGCGACACCGTCCTCTACAAACCCAAAGGCTGGATCCTCGCACCACTCATCAACAAATACTTCGTCCAGCGCGATGTCCGCAACATCTTCCAGTACCGCTTCAAGCAACTCGAAGAAATCTTCCCCGCAATGTAATGTCCAAAGCCAGCTAGTCCTCGAACAGCTCATCACTCCCCGCCGCGAGCTGACGCATGTCCGCAATCACAGGCTTCGGCTCCGTCAGCGACTTCGTACTCTTCGCCCCCGCATCCTCAAACCGCCGCAGCGTCGGCATCATCCGCGTATCAATCGAGCCCACCAGCTTGTTGTACCGATCGACAGACTGCCGGATCGAATCCCCAAGCTTGCCCGCATGTTCAAACGCCGTCGCCGCGCGATCATGCAACTCCTTGCCAAGCTCGAACAACGCCCCCGCCTGCTCCGTCAGCGCCTGCTCGCGCCACCCAACCGCCACCGCCCTGAGCAACCCAATCAAAGTACTCGGTGAAGCCAGAATCACCCCATGCTGCGCCGCAACATCAAGCAGCTCCGGATTCCGCGACAACGCCGCATCAATAAAGTGATCCCCAGGCACAAACATCACCACAAACTCAGGCGACCGCTCAAACAACGCCCAGTACTTCTTGTCCGAAAGCTTCTTCACCTGCTCCGAAGTATGACGAGCAAACCGCACCATGTGCGCCTCCCGCAGCACCTCGTCGGGTTCATTGACCGCCTCGATGTACGCATTGATGTTCGCCTTCGCATCCACCACAATCATCCGATTGTTCGGGAGCGTCACCACCATGTCAGGACGCAGCAGATTCCCATCCCCATCGCGTTCCGAAGTCTGCTCCGTAAAATCGCAGTACGAGGTCATCCCCGCAAGCTCCGCAACCCGGCGCAACTGAATCTCCCCATACCGTCCCCGAATCTCCGGACGCGAAAGCGCCCGCGTCAATCTCGCCGTTTCCTCTTTCAAGGAATCACTGCTCGCCCCCGACGCCTTCACCCGCTCGTCCAGCTGAGTCAACTGCTCCCGCGTCTTCCCAAGCGTCTCGCTGATCGGCTTGACCAACGCCTCAATCGCAAGCTTCCGCTGATCCAGCTCCGCCTGCGACGCCTTCCCAGCCTGACCCAGCTGCTCAGACAGCAACTTCGTCAGCGCCTCCTGATTCGACTTGAGCGTCCGCGACCCGATCGCCTCAAACGCTTCCTTCAACTGCGCCTCATTCTTCATCAACTCCTGCCGCGACCGTTCCGCGGCTTCAAGCCGCTCCCCAAACTGAGCATTCAACATACTCAACTCAGTAATCCGAGCCGTCTGCTGATCAACCTCCCCCTCGAGTCCTTCAACATCCCCCCGAGCCGAAGTCAGTTCCCCAACCAACCGATCCCGCTCCGCCCCAAAGCTCTCCAGATTCGCCCGCGCCGTCGCAAGCTCCTCCCCAAGCCCAGAAGCCCTCGCCCGTTCCTTGGAAAGCCCCTGAAACAGGACAAATACAGCCACCCCAAGCCCAAGAGCCAACAGCCCCACGATGATCAATGCGATTTCCATGTCAGGAGTATATCAGGGTACCCGCTGCAACGCAGAGAACGCAGCACGGCATCCTTCAAGCCGCCCCTCACGAGACCCCTCATGCAAAAAACAACACGGACTCCGAAGAGCCCGTGCTGCAATGAAATCATTGTGTTCATGCAGAGCAGATGCCCAATGCATGAAACCGACTCAATCAGCGGCGACGACGACCAGCGACGATGCCGCCTAAGCCGAGAAGCGCCATCGACGATGGAGCAGGAACAACCGCCCATGAACCGATATTGGTCGCGGCGCCGATGTCATCATCGTCATCAGCGAACGCGTAGATGTCACCGCTCAGGTTGCCAGCGATCGCATCAGCGTAGCTCGCAGCATCCAACGACCAAGTCGCCGAACCAGTGAACGCGACCGAACCCGCAGTAAAATCGACGGTTGACTCGGTCGCCCATGAGTAGAAGTTCAGGCCGTAGCTGGTGCCGAATGACGAGTTGAACAACCCAGGTGAACCGTCAGGAGTGCTGCCAGCCGAAACCAAGTCGCCTGACAGATAGGTACGGGAGATACCAGGAGCAGCAGTGTTGTAGAAGCCGGCCATCAGCACACCGGTGACATCAGCACCAGAAACACTGGCCGCCGAAAGACCGCCCGTAGCACTGATGGTGATCTGGTCGACCACTGACAGGTCGATCTCCAGAAGGACATCCGCCGAAGCGGTCATGGTCGAAGCAGCGACTGCGAGACCGACGATCGTTGAAATCTTGTTCATTTCTTTCTCTCTTTCTATAGAATCAACAACAAGGCGTCGCCCGACAAATCACTCAGTTGCCGGAACGCCCTCACAAAAATTCAAAACCTGCTCAATACAGATTTTTGCAAAACACACTCCGAACAAAGCCTCCCAAGGTCCATTCCAATGACTTGAGGAAGGCTTCTCCTCGTAGCGTGATCCCAATATTACCACAAATCAGGACAAGTTGGTAAGCAAAAAACGCCGTTTTAGGCGATTTTTTGCCGGGAGTGGGTTCCACAGAAGCCCGCTTTGAACAACGCAGCCAGCAGCGCCGATAATCCAAGTGGTTCGCATGACAGGGGTGAACCAATGCGTTCGTATGCGTCTCCGAAGAATCACGCGGGAGCAATCCCAAACACTTCAATGAACAGCGACTCCGCTTCCGTCCCACCCGCAAGCATCAACTCCTGACCAACCTTCAACACAGTGGTCGCAGGCGGCGTCGCAAGCAGCCCAGCCTCCGGATCGCGGATCGCAATAATCGTGCACCCCGTCCGATCCCGAATCCCGCACTCCATCAGCGTCTGCCCATCAAGCGATCCGGGCACAGGCCTCCGGAACAACTCAAGCCCCTCCGCAACAGTCGCGATCCGATCCCCCGTCAACTGATTAAAGATACTCGTCGACCCCATCGACGCATACGAATGCACAAAGTCCGCACCCGCTTTATGAAGCGTCTCAATATTCTGTTTCAGTGTCGATCGACTAATCAACTGCGCATCGGCCCGCACCGATCGACAGTAAATCGTCAGGTAAATATTGATGCTGTCGTCATGCGTTGTGATCAGCACCGCCGGCGCTTCCATCAGCCCCGCTTGCGCAAGCACCTCAGGATCAGTCGCATCACCAAGAATGATCCGATCGCGGAACTCACCCGCTCGCTGCGCCTTTTTCGGATCAAGCTCCACCGCTTTCCAATCCACACCCCGACGAGAAAGCGCCGCACCCGCCGCCGCCCCGACCTTCCCCCACCCGATGATCAGCACAGGATTGACCGAGACATTGTAAATCACAAAGTCCTCGTCATATCTCAGCAGCTGCTCTTTGGTACCCGCCATCATCAGGATCGAGTACTCCGTCACCACAGTATCAGCCATCGCAGGCTTAAACTCCCCGCGATCCCAAAGACCGATCACATTCACACCAAGGTCCGCAAGCCGATTCTCCGCCAGCGTCTTGCCAACCAAAGGCGTCTTGTGCGCATTCGCCTCCGCAATCAACAATTGATCGATGTTCCCCACAATATGCGTAATCGCATCGCCGCCAACCATCCCACGAGCGAGCGCACGCCCCATCAACTCCCCAAGCTGGAACACGCCAGTCGCTCCCGCGTGCTTGAGGATCGTCGTCGTGGTCTTGTTCGTCGAGATCGCGACAATCGGAACCTCCGGCGCAACCTGGCGCGCCATGAACGCGACATTGGTATTCGTCACATCATCACTCGTCGCCGCGATCAGCGCCGCCGACTCCGCCCGCGCCGCCGTGTATGTCGACACATGATCCAAAGGCCCAAAGACCACTCGGATCCCCATGTCATGCAGATTTGACGCCTCATCAAAGTCAGGCACAATCAAAACATACCCAATCCCAGATTGCTCCAGCTTCGCGATGAGCTCCTCCGTCACCGCGTCATACTGAATCAGAATCACATGCCCCGAAGTCTCCTCCGAAACTTTCCTCGGCGTCCGTGCCGCCTCCACCGCATCCACCCAAGGAGCGTAGAAAAACTGAATAATCGTGAACGGCAACAACACCAGTAAAAACACAATCCCCGTCGCAAGCACCAGCATCGAAAAGAACCGACCAAGATCGCTCTCAAAGGTAATGTCCCCAAACCCGAGCGTGGACATCACCGTCAGCGTCCAGTAGAACCCCGTCATCCAAGAATGGTGCTGCCCCTCCCGTTCCATAATCGCATGGAACAAGATGCTGTACACAACGATCAACGCCGTCAGCACCAAGATGAACCGCATCAACGCCCGCACATTCCGCTGCGTCCGCCGCTCCTGAAAGAACACCATCATCTGTGAAGTACTGAATTTCATCAGCCAATAGCATACGAGATCCAGCACACGAAACACGCCAAGATCGCCGTGCAAGAGCGATCGGTCTAGATTCCGCCGCCCTCGAATCTCGGAAGTCTGCCCCAAGCGGAGATCACAAAGCATTCCATCCCCTGCCAACATGGCACCCGGTCGCCCTCAATTGACGCTCAGAAGCCGTTGAGCGAAGAAATTCTCGCAAATTCAATCCCCCCAACGCCCCCAACTCGGCACGCCCTTTGCCATACATCCCATCACTATGGTGCGCGATCCCATACATCCCGACCTCCCATCCACCCAAGGCACCCCAAAGGGCGTCCCAGGAGGCCGCCTGCACCTCCTCCTCTCAAGAGCCGGTTGGCAGCCCGATCCCTGGGTTGACCGCCTCCCCAGAATGCTCGAACCCATGGGCATCCAGTCCCACATCGCCCACTGCGCCGACGCCGCCCAGCGCGTCATCGACACCAACCCCATCCACATCGCGATTGTGGACCTCGCCCTCCCCCTCGACCAGCTCACAGGCCAATCCGAAGAATCGGGCCCCCGCCTCCTGAGTCTCCTCACCCGCCTCGCGTCCCCGCCGCCAATCGTGGTGATCAAACGCAACCGCTCAACCCGCGACGACATGCGCGAGCTCAACGCCGCCCTCCGCGCCGGCGCGTTCGCTGTGGTTGATCGCCCCCACGCCCAGCGTGACCTCGAATCCCTCCTCGAAGTCCTCCGCCGCTGCCTCACCCGCCACTACCAAGGCCGCTGGCCAAACGCTTCAGACGGAGCAGCCACCAACTGACCCAATCGTTCAAAGTCCCGCAACAACGCGGATTCAAACAGGAAACCCAACCTCTGCGACACAGGTCGCAGACTCAAACAGTTCAGAAGGAAAGAACACCATGGCAACCAAAACAAAATCCAAAGTCGCCGTCCGCCCACTCCACGACAAAATCCTCGTCGAGCGCGATGAAGCACAAACCCAAACCTCCGCAGGCATCTACCTCCCAGAATCCGCCTCCGAAAAACCACAGTTCGCCACCGTCCTCGCCGTAGGCAACGGCACCATGTCGGACTCCGGCACCCGCATCCCCCTCGATGTCAAAGTCGGCGACCGCATCATCCTCAGCAAATGGGGCGGCACCGAACTCAAGCTCGACGGCGAAGACTACCTCATCATCAACAGCAGCGATGTCCTCGCAATCGTCGACTAACTGAAAGTGAGTCTGTTTATGAATTGCTATCAGCTTATTGAGTTTCTAGAGGCACTTCCTAGTACAGGAATGATCGAGATAGAACGCAAAGGTGGTGGCGAGTTCTACATTGTCGCTTCAACTGCTTCATATGAAGCAGTTGGGGAGGATGCGATCAAGATCACGGCCGAGCTCGGCTACGGCGCATTCGCAACCATTCCCTCGGTAGTGCTTCTGGTTTGTGAAGAAGTTTCATTTATACGACACTCGGCAGGATCGAAAGCATGAACCAAACCCAACTCCGCCAAGCCCTCAACGAACTCAACGGCGAACGAAACGCACACTTCGCGCTCACACACATGCACGAAACCGCATCAATCCTCACCATCGCAAAGGCAATGCTCATCCCAGAAGAAACAGACAAGCTCGTCAAAGTCACCGACGGCCAATCAGTGTACATCATCGAAGCAGAACGAATCGCATACATACGAATCGGACTCTAACCCAAACCCCGTGGCACAGGCGTCCCGCCTGTGTTCTTAAAAAAAATAAGGAGCCACCAAAATGGCAGCAAAAGAAATCGCATTCAACACCGATGCACGCGAACGCATCCTCCGCGGCGTACAAAAACTCGCCGCAGCAGTCAAAGTCACCCTCGGCCCATCAGGCCGCGTAGTCATCCTCGAAAAAGCCTACGGCTCACCAACCGTCACCAAAGACGGCGTCTCCGTAGCCAAAGAAATCACACTCGACGACCCATACGAAAACATGGGCGCACAAATGGTCAAGGAAGTCGCCTCCAAAGCATCAAAGGAAGCCGGAGACGGAACCACCACCGCAACCATCTACGCAGAATCAATCTTCTCAGAAGGTCTCAAAAACATCACCAGCGGCGCAAACCCAAACCAAATCAAACGCGGCATCGACATGGCCATCACCGCTCTCATCGAAGAGCTCCACCGCATGTCCAAGCCAATCGTCAACTCCAAAGAAATCGCACAGGTCGGCACCTGCTCCGCAAACCAAGACGCGGAAATCGGCAAAATCATCGCCACCGCAATGGACAAAGTCGGCAAAGACGGCGTCATCACCGTCGAAGAAGGCAAGTCACTCGAAACCGAAGTCGAACTCGTCGAAGGCATGCAGTTCGACAAGGGATACCTCTCCCCACACTTCGTCACCGACCCAGCAACAATGGAAGCCGTCCTCGAAAAACCATACATCCTCATCCACGAAAAGAAGATCTCCAACGCCAAGGACATCCTCCCAATCCTGGGTAAGGTCGCTGAAAGTGGCTCCCAACTCCTGATCATCGCCGAAGACATCGACTCCGAAGCACTCGCAACCCTCGTCGTCAACAAACTCCGAGGCACACTCAAAGTCGTCGCCGTCAAAGCCCCAGGCTTCGGCGACCGCCGCGCCGAAATGCTCCAAGACCTCGCCACCCTCACAGGAGGCACCGCAGTCATGGAACAACTCGGAATCGACATCGAAAAACTCGAACTCAGTGACCTCGGTCGCGCCAAGAAGGTCACCATCTCCAAAGACAACACCATCATCGTCGAAGGCGCCGGGAGCAGCAAAGACATCAAAGGCCGCATCGACATGATCCGCGCCCAGATCGAAGCAAGCTCATCGGACTACGACCGCGAGAAACTCGAAGAGCGCCTCGCCAAACTCGCAGGTGGTGTTGCTCAGGTCAATGTCGGTGCCGCAACCGAAGTCGAAATGACCGAGAAGAAAGCACGCGTCGAAGACGCCCTCCACGCCTGTCGCGCCGCAGTCCAAGAAGGCATCCTCCCAGGCGGTGGCACCGCTGTCCTGCGTGCCCGCCGCGCCCTCGTCGGCCTCCGCAAGAAAGCCACCGGCGACGAACGCATCGGCATCGACATCGTCAGCCGCGCAGTCACCGCACCCGTCAAGCAGATCGCCAAAAACTGCGGCCTCGACGGCTCCGTCATCGCCGCCAAGGTCGAAGAATCCGACGACAACAACTTCGGATACAACGCCCTCACCCACGAATACGGCGACCTCGTCAAAATGGGCGTCATCGTCCCCACCAAGGTCGAACGCGTCGCCCTCCAAAACGCCGCTTCAATCGCAGGCCTCCTCCTGACCACCGAAGCCGCAATCGTCGAAATCAAAGACAAACCCGTAGGCGCCGGCCACTCGGGTGAGGATTTTGATTATTGAGTTTAAATTTTTGTGTACCATAGCGGCTGATAGCCGCTATTTTTTTATAAACAGTTCGTATAGGCATTCTGTAGAAAGGCACTGATATCAAAGTAGTTAAAAGCATTGTCTCCGTTAAAATCAGCTTCGGGTTGGTTTGTGTAGTAGTAGTTTAAAAATAATTCAACATCATCGATATTTACCCTGAGATCGCCACTTAGATCTGCTGGACAAATTGTTCCAAAGCAATCAAAGTAGTACACCGCACCTGTTTCCCAATTGGTAGAGGGCTCTCGGTGCCCGGGGGCACCGGCCCATACTTCATAACCATCTGTTGCAACTACGCTCTGGCCTATGTAATACTCTTGGCGGCCATCATCCGGTGCGAGCCTTGCGAGTTGTTTACCTGAATGCCTAGACATCATGTATACAATTCCGCTGTTGTGGCCAAAATAGTTGTCGCGGGCCCCAACTACGAGCATGTCTTTAGAAAGGTGTATGCTAATTCCAAAATGCTGTCCTTCTAGAGGGGTTTCAGATTTGATTTTACGTAGTTCGTTGCCAGATTGAATATCATAGAGATAAACCGCTCCAGATCTTGATCTTTGATCATGATCAAAGATCGCAGAAACAGCCATTATTCCCGAGTGTGCGGATATGGCAACTCCAAATCCTCGGCCGAATTCAAGGTCAAAATCTGAGGGGGTGACAGTGTGTATCAGTTCAAAATTTGTAGTGCTGAAAACATATACCGCCCCGGCGTTTTCTAGTACCACATCTGAGCCTGCTGATCCCACAGCAAGGAAATCATCGTGGAATTCAACTGCACCGCCAAAGATATCGTTGGGGCTTGGATTCGGCGAATGAAGAATAAGAAGTTCTTCCCCTGTAAATGCGCTAAACAAGTGCACTCGGCCATGATCATTAAGGGATCGTCTTGAGCCAATCGCGATCAATCCGTCAGAGATTGCAACAGAAGTACCGAACTTGTCTAGGTCCTCACTGATACTCGGGATTAGTTCAAAGAGCAGGTCGCCTGTATTTCCATTGAAGAGATATGCGGAACCGGCTAGATTCCCTCTAGTATCAGAGTCCCTGGCGCCGACGACAACAAGATTGCCATCAATGTCAACAGACCAGCCAAAAAGAGATTCGTACTTATGCTCGGGCGGGAAAAGTTCAGAAACAATCAAATTTGTAGATGAATCGATTACATACACGACTCCTGTTGGAAAATTCGAGCCTGTTGCGCGAGCTCGCACTCCGCTCGCGACAATCAAGTCGCCATCAATAGCCATTGCATGGCCAAACTCATTTCCATTCTGCATTCTAAGATCATAAAGAATTGCTGAATCAGAGACAATTTGAGCCACGGAAATACTAGTGATGTATGAACAGAGTGCGAGACAGCAGGTTCGAATAAGAAGCTTGATTTTAGTATTGGGCATTGCAATCTTCCGATAAAACATCTTTAGGAGGGTGGTGGCCTCTTCTAGCCTAATCATATAGACCGAGTTGTCAAGGGAAATATCAATGTGAATGGATGAATCAAGTCATTGTTAGCGTCGCCGGATGCCCCGAATCGCCGGGTGCCCCGACTCGCCGTCCCCGGCGCAGTCGGGTCTTCTCCCCTAACCTCCCGAATGCCCACCCCCCAAAGCACCCCCAACTGGTCCAAATACCACCCCTTCCCCGACCCCCGCAAACAAGGCATCCTCCAAGCCCCCCTCGGCCCAGGCGTCTACGACCTCCGAAGAATCTCCACCAAGAAACCCGTCCTCTTCGGCATCGGTGGCCGATGTGCCAATCGAATGTGCTCGCTGCTTCCGAAACACTACGGCGTTGGAATCCGCAACAACAATGCGAAACGGGTTTATGTGCTCGAACATATTGACGACATCGAGTACCGCACTTGTGCATGCAACACCCGCCAAGAAGCCGCCGACATCGAACGAGAAATCAAACAAACGCTTGTCGATCAGTATGAGTTCAACACCTGATCATCTTGAAGAGGAGTAGCAGGGGCTTTGGGGTTCCCCTGCACTCGCAAGCAAAAGAACCCCCCAACGATCACACCCATCCACAAGCCCAAGCCCACCTCGCAACTCCCAAACCCAAACCACCATCAACCAAAACCAATCAACAAAAAAACAGGCACCATCGCTGGCACCTGCTGAATCACATATCAAAAGCTCTCAAGAAACGAGTCGGCGAGTGCTCGACAAACCAACCAAACTCATCGCCGCCGACGAGCCGCAAGCGCAAGCCCACCCGCAAGAACACCCAACGCGCCCGGAGCAGGCACCTGAAGCACCCGGAAGGTCAAGTCGTGGTGCTCATAGATGTCCCCGTTGGAGTACATATCCCCTCCCTCATAATCGGGGCTATGGGGTGTGCCATTCGAGTATGAGTGGTTGTGAGTTCCGATCATGCCGCGTCCGGAGGTCGAAGCGACATCGAAGCTGTACACCTCGCCCGCATCGAGGACATTTCCTGAGAAATCAAAGTCAGCCCAGAAATCACTATAACCATCCGTCATGGTCACGATCTTTGTATCAATGAGCGTATCAAAGATCCCCTCATAGAGATTGACCGTAATCTCAAAGATCCCGAAATGCGGGTTCCCGTCCGTGATGCTGGCGCTGATCACACCAATCTCTCCCCCCTCCGCAGTGAACGATTGGCCCCGAACATGCGTGCCCATCATAACTCTGCCATCAAACTCACTCTGAACAATATCACCATGAGCCGAGCCCGCAATCCCGCAAGCAATCAAAGCCCCTGCAAGTGTTCCATTCGCTTTGCCATTCAGTCCAAGCATCTTTCTCTCCAATCTGTGACAGTGTGATAACCAAGAGCAACCCCTTCGCTTCGTCAAGTCCGGAATCGCCACACGATACGACTGGGCAGCATAGCATGCAATCATTAGAAACGCAATAAATAAAAACGAAAAATCAAACATATAAGTTGCGACAATGTAATAAAATGGTGAATTTTACCAAGGCGCATCCCAAATTTCGACATCCTCCGTCTTCGGCCCGAACGCCACCAAGCAGCACTGCGTGCCGTCGATAGAAAAACAGGCACCATCGCTGGCGCCTGCTGAATCACATATCAAAAGCTCTCAAAAAACGAGTCGGCTGCTACTCGACAAACCAACCAAACTCACCGCCGCCGACGAGCCGCCAGCGCAAGCCCACCCGCGAGAACACCCATCGCCCCCGGAGCAGGCACCTGGGTCACGCGAAAGGCGAGATCATGCGTTTCGACCACAGATCCCGCGTTTGGGCTTGAGTAAAAGTCGCCCCCCACATATTCGCCGCCGAGATATCCGCCTACCCAGGTGTGCTGGTGTGATCCGATCATGCCCCGCCCTGAGCTCGAACTGACATCAAAGCTGTAGATGTCGCCCTGTGTCAGTATGTTCCCTGAGAAATCAAAGTCGGCCCACATATCATTGTGTCCATCTTGCATGATCACGGTTTCAGTATCAATGAGCGTATCAAAGATTCCCACATACAGATTGATCGTAATCTCAAAGATCCCGAAATGGGCGTTCCCATCATGGATATGGGCGCTGATAAACTCAATTTCTCCCCCCTCCGCGGTGAAAGACTGGCCGGGGTTATTGCTCCCCATCATAAACCTGCCGTCAAACTCATCCTGAATAATATCACCATGAGCCGAGCCCGCAATCCCGCAAGCAATCAAAGCCCCTACAAGTGTTCCATTCGCTTTACCATTGAGTCCAAACATTTCTCTCTCCTTTTGCATGACACTACGATTTCCAAAAGGCAATTCCTCCACTTCGTCAAGCCCGGAATCGCCACACGATATGACTGAGCAGCATACCGCATCAACATTAGAAAATCAATGAATAAATACGACTTTTCAAATATACATGTCGCGCCAATATAATAAAATAGTGAATTTTACCAAGGCGCATCCCAAATTCCGCCCCCTACGAACCCCGCAGAATCTTCTCCATCTTCCGCCCCCGCGCCAGCTCATCAATCAGCTTCTCCATCTGCCGACACTTCCGCGTCAAAGGCGTCCCAATCTCCTCAATCCGATACCCACACACCACCCCCGTGATCTCCTTCGCCTTGGGATGCATCTTCGCGCGCTTGAAGAACTCCTTGAAAGTCACCCCCTCATCAATCAAATCCTGAATCTCCTGAGGCTCAAACCCCGTCAACCAACCAATCACCTCATCAAGCTCCTCCTCCGTCCGCCCGTTCTTCACCAGTCGATCCAGATACAACGGATAAATCTTCCCAAAGATCATCCCCGCAACCCTCTTGTCATGCTCAGGTGTCGTCGTCGCCATCGTAAATCTCCGCAGCACTCAAATAGAACCAGCCGCTGACCAGTATACAAGAAAACCCCCGAGCCCCCAACCCCTCTCCCCGCCGCATACCATCACACAAAGGAGGTGACCCATGCTCACCATCAACGAAATCCCAAACACCAACATCCTCGAGTTCACCCTCGACGGTTCCCTCTCACGCGCAGAGTTCGATCAACTCGCCGCCATCGCCGACAAAATGATCGAAACCCACGGCAAAGTCAAAGTCATCGAGATCATCAAAAACATCGGCAAAATCGAACCCTCCGCAATCTGGGCCGACCTCAAATGGGAACCCCGCCACCTCAAATACTTCTCCCATGTCGCCGTCGTCTGCGATCAAAAATGGATCGAGTGGATCGTCGCCGCCTGCAAAGTCTTCATCTCCGCCGAGATGAAAACCTTCCACCTCGGCGAGCTCGAAGAAGCCCGCGATTGGATCAAGTCCGCAAGCGAATCCGACAAGCCCAAAAAATAAAGGGTGCCCCGACTCACCAACCTCCGGCGCAGTCGGGTCTTCTCTGAGAGTAAGACTGCAGCGGATTCACCCCCCGCACTCAAATCTCCGTCAAAATCTCAGAGTACGGCAACCGAGACTTCGGAAGCTTCGCGTTGTAATCGTTCTTCTCATCGTGGTACCCAAGCGCCACCGCGACCAAGCTCGTGTACCCACGCTCGCGCAGCCCCAACGCCTCATCCATCGACTTCGCATCAATCCCCTCCATCGGCGTCGCATCAATCCCAAGCGTCGCAACACCCAGCAAGAACTGCCCGACATTCAAGTACACCTGCTTGTCCATCCAGTGCTGCACATCCTTAAAATCCTGCTTATGCAGATTGATGAACATGTTGCGCCCCCCATGCATCTGATCCTTGAACGCCGGGTCCGCATCAAACCGCCCGTCCTTCTCCTCCTGCTCCAACACCCGATGCAGAAAATCCTGCTCGATTGTCAGCCGCGTGCAGAACACAACCACATGCGACGCATTCAAAATCGAAGGCGTATTAAACGGGTACATCTCGGTCCCCTTCGCGACAAGCTTCTTCCCATTTTCAGTCGAAGCAATCACAAAATGCCAAGGCTGCGCATTCGTGCTCGACGGACTGAATCGAAGGAGTTCCTTGATCTTCTCAACATCCTCAGCCGGAATCTTCCTGCTGGTGTCGAAAGCCTTCGTCGTGTAGCGTGATTTAGCATAATGAACGATGTCGTGTTCCATTGGGAACTCCTGTGAGCGAGGATGCAGTGGGTCTCATGCCGGACATATCTGAACGCCCGTTCTGGTGACTCTATTCCATGCCAATCCACAATATGTGAATCTGGTGCTGGGTTGGAATCTGGTGCAACGGAGCAGGTCTGGTGCAAGGACCAAATCTGGGATGCATGACGCAGCGCACTAGAATCAACCATGCCACGCAGCGAAATCCAGATCCGCCCCTACCAAAGAAGCGACCCAATCCCCCAACTCACCGCCATGCTCCACCGAGCCTACGGCCCACTCGCCAAACAAGGCATGCGATACCTCGCCTCCCACCAAGACGATGCCATGACTCACCTTCGACTGACAGAACGCGGCGCCCAAGCACTCGTCGCACTCCACAACACCCGCATCGTCGGCACCATCACCCTCTGCCAACCAAACCCCGATTCAAACACCGCGTGGTACACCCGCCCCGATGTCCGCATCTTCGAACAGTTCGCCGTAGACCCCGACTTCCAAAGCACAGGAATCGGCTCCCAACTACTCGAAGCCGTCGAAACCATCGCGCGTTCCCAAGGCGCCAACGAACTCGCCTGCGACACCTCCGAACACGCCACCGAACTCATCGCCCTCTACCAACGCCGAGGCTACCGAAGAGTCGACCACGCCGACTGGGATGTCACCAACTACAAAAGCATCGTCCTCAGCCGAAACCTAACCACAACCCAAAGCCCGCCCCCCGCAGCGACGACCCCATCCTGACCACTGAAATCTCCATCGTTGAAATCAGAGAAAAAAATCCGTAGGCGCATGCTACTTTGATGAAGACTTTGACTACAAAAGCAAAGCGGTACTGACGAGTCTGTGAAAACGATTCCGCGATAGCCGCCTTTATATTTTTTGGGCTTGCTCGCGTAACTCTTTCGGGACAAAAAATCTGAACTCGTCATTGATCGTCATTTTTGTAATGGCTTGTAGTCTTGGGAGCATCTCAGAGAGTTCTTGTATCTCGCCGTTTTCACAGCGGATCAGAATGGCGTTAGACAAATCTTGTTCGTCTTTCTGTTTTTCGGGTATGTATGGTTTTCGATACTTTGATTTAACTTTCTCTTTTAGAAAGTAGTACTTGGGGTCAAGATTGTTTTTTGTAAGCAGATTCTTAATTTCTGTTTCCCATTCTGTTCGGTCGCCGGTTAGTGGGTCAACCGGTATTGGGGGGTGAATCATTGCAAATCCATTTCTGTTGAGGAATCGCGTAGACAGATCTGACAAAATAGAATCTTTATTTGCAGTCCAAACTTGCATTTGATACAGTACTACATGCTCTTCGAGTCGAAGATATTGTTCAACTGTTTGAGAATCAGAGGGAGTGTCCCAAAATTCTTTCAAGGCTGGAACAACATTTATTTCTGCATTATCTTTTAGTAGTGCTTTTGCACGATTCCACATCCTAGTCAAAATCGCTTCGAAGCACTGCGTAGTTTTATGCAGATAGACATTTTGGTACATGTAATAGCGAGAAAAAACATATTCTTCAAGAGCCATCGCAGCCTTTTCGGGCCATACTAAGTCAATGTCTCCATTGCTGTCATTCAACTCTACTGAATGGATGATTCGTGACCAATCAAAATGGCCATATCCTGCACCTGTAAACAAGCTGTCTCTGCGAAGATAATCCATTCTGTCAACATCAAGTTGGCTAGAAATAACCGATTTTTGCCACCGCGGGATTGATGGGTTATCCCTGTCGATTAAGTCGCACACCGACTGGGGTAGTTGTGGAGAAACACCATATAGAATCTTATGGACCTCGGTTTGAGGATCATTGATGATTTTAATAGACCATTCTTCATGCTTGAATCCAATACATTGTTCGAATAGATGTGAGAAAGGGCCGTGCCCTATATCGTGTAGGAGTGCGGCCGCCAATAACGCAGGCTTTGCGAGGGAAATATGATCAGCAAAATCTCGGTCGGCATTGAGTTCGATTTGGTCCAACATTTTGCGCATCAAGTAAAGCACACCCATGCTGTGAGCAAGTCTATTGTGCTCTGCGCCTGGATATGTAAAGTAGCTCACGCCAAGTTGGTGAATCCTGCGCAAGCGCTGGACTTCTGGGCAGTCCAATACTTTGAGTAGCCATTTGTGTTGATCGCGATCAATATCCACATAATTGTATAAAGGATCGCGAAACAGCTTGTGCGCCATTGTTGCCTCTAATTTTGAGCATGCTTCTTTGCTAGCTCTAACGCTGCAATTGAAGCAGGTTCATCAGGCTTGACATTTTTGAATTCGCATGCATTGCTAAGTGCAATATCCCAATCTTCAATTTTATTATAATAAAATAAAATCGTTGAGCCCAGTTCTAATTTCCAGAGATTTTCGTTAATTAGATCAGAGATGTTGTCTTTTTGGGGAGAGAAAATAGTTGAAGTTAAGTCTGGGGTTTGTTCTTCGCTAAATTTTATCGCATCTTTCCCTGAACTTGTAAGCTCATATCCATATTCAACAATGCCCGTTGCAGACTTGGAAGTAGTTTCTTCGATCAAGCCAAGTGAAGTTAATTCAGAACAAGCCTGAGAGAGATCGTGAGAATAAGGACCGTAGCGGTGCAAACCGAAATCCGCATCAACCGGCAAGCCATCTCTCTGTGCAAAAAAAACAACTTTTTGTAGCCTCTTTCTGCCTCGAAAGCCTTCCTGGCCAGCTGTTTCCACGATTTTCATTAGGCTGTATTTGTTCATGCTATCTCCCGCTGAACAAAACCCTATCAAAAAAAAGGTGTTTTGTCAACTCTCATACTACACATTTTTGACTGCTGGAGTTTGCAAACACAAATACCAAGCCAATTTTTTGAAAATATAGAGCGTTTTGACTGTCTGCAACAAAAACATGTGAGTCCGCAACTCCCCTCCGCAAAGGCTAATGCCCCCATCGTCAGAAATCTATGAACAGCAATATTCTGAACCCCAAACAACCCCATCCGTGCGCAAACCCACCCCAACAACCATTTCCGTGCGCATTCCAACCCCCAAAACCCACGAACCCTCTTGAGCCGCACCCGCCCGCATGCGACAATTGTCCCATGCGAATGAACACACAAGAACACGACGGATCATCACCACTCTCCTCCCCCGGGCTTCCGGGGGAGGTGTCGCGGAGCGACGGAGGGGGTCTTCAACCAACCCGCTCCATCACCGAGCTCACCAACGACCTCCTCGAAGACCTCCTCAACCCAACCCTCACCTCGCTCGAGCTCTGCCAGCTCCACAGCCTCACCCTCCCCCAGCTCGCCACAATCCTCGGCTCCGAAACATTCAAACACGCCGTCGAATGCATCGAGCGCATCGCATCCAAGCGCGAAAAACTCATCGACGCCCAGAGCAAGCCCCTCGCCAAAGCCCGGCTCCTAGACCTCCTCAAGTCCTACCCCGAAACCGACCAGCAACGCGAAACCCACCGCAAAGCCGCGACCACGATCCTCAGAGCAAGTCCGAGAACCCCGCCAAGACCAGCACCCAAAGCACCCCCCAGAACCCCACCCAAAAAATCCCCCGAACCAACCCCACCCCGCAGCGTAGAACCCGACACACCGATCCAGAAGTTCGACTTCCAATGGGATCGTTTATACCATTCCCCCTTAGGCACGCTCAGCGTCCCAACCACCCCAAACCGGAGACACACCATGCCCCGCATCCCACTGGTCAACACACTCGACAAAGAACGAATCCTCACCTCCCTCGCCTCATCCTCAGGCACCCCTCCCGATTACATCTCCCAGATGATCAACCGCATCTACTCCGCCATCCCCGTCGAGCCCACCGAAATCCCCGACCAGCTCGTCACCATGAACTCCATCGTCCGAATCCAGGACACCGAAACCAACGAGATCGACATCTACGCCCTCGTCTACAACGAAGACTTTGACCACCAAGCCGAGTGGATCTCCGTCAACTCCAAACTCGGCAGCGCACTCCTAGGCCGCTCCGTCGGCGACGAAATCGAGATCCCCTCACGAAGAGGATCCCACACCGTCCGCATCGTCGGCCTCGAATACCAGCCCGAAAAATCCGGCCACTTCGACCGCTAAACCCAATCAACATCCAACGCAAACCCAACTCGGCCAACCACCCGACGCGCGATCATCGCAACCACACCGCACACAAAAAAACGGGCGGCTCCGCAGAGCCGCCCGTTGGTGATAACTTAAATCCCAGACCGCTTACGGGCAACCCGCCCCGAACGCCGAGAGGAACTCGGAGACATCAAGGAAGTTGAAGTTGCCATCGCCGGTGAAGTCCGCCGATGCTTCGCCCGCACCAAACGCCGAGAGGAACGCTGAAACATCAAGGAAGTTCAGGCTGCCGTCGCCGTTCATGTCAGCAGGGCATGCATCGTCTTCACAGTCAAACTTCGAGAGCGTGACGGCGTCGATGCCTGCTTCGATGACCGAGCCTTCGCCGAGATCACCAACGCTGAAACGGATCATGAACTGGTTGTTCTGTTCGAATCCAGCAACGCTGCTGAGTGGGATAGTCTTTGCGATCCAGCCGCCGGAGACTTCCGCGCCTGCTGGGCCAACGATTTCGAGCGATGACCATGATGCACCTGCGTCGTCGGAAACATCGACGAACATCCGGTCAGACATGGCGGCGGCACCGAAGGTGTTGTCGTACCAGCGTGCGTAGCTGACTGCGGTTGCGCCGCCTGAAGCGTCCATGACTGGTGAGGTGAGGACGGTTGTGCCTCCATCAACATCGGTGTTCGCGTTGAATCCACCGTTGCCGGTGACATAGCAAGCACCTGAGTTGTCATAGTCGGTAGCCGGATCGCCGCGGACTCCGCCTCCTGTCGGTACAGCGCGCTCCCAGCGGCCCGAAGCCGCGTTGGCGGGGCCGCCTGAAACGGTCCAGCCGGTGTCGGACTGGAAGTTGTCGTCAAACGCAATGACGGCTGGGCCGAACGACGAGATGGTCGAGAAGGTCCCTTCGACTGGAGCGCCGGTTGGGGAGTTCTGGGTCGCGCCGCTGAGGGATTCGGAGGTGATGTAGTACACCACTTCGTCACCACAGGTTGATGCTGGGAAGACGGCTTCGAACTCGGTTGCTGAGTTCTGGGTCATCGGGACGGCGGTGAAACCTGAGCCGGTGTCAACCATCAGTTTGGCGCTTGATGGATCAACCGAGCTTGAGATTGGGCTGAAGTTGACGACCAGTGAGGTGTCGCCGTTGGGGCTGACCTGATCTGGGAGACCTTGTGGGTAGGTGATTGCGATCAGGTTGAGGGCTGGTGCGTCCATGTTCTTGGAGGCGAAGCCGGTCGCGATCTCGGCGTAGTGGGGGGTCCCGTTACCGATGTCTGCGTCATCATCGTCGAGGGTGAGGAAGTCGATGGTGATTTGCGGGGTGATGGTCGATCCTGAGTGAACAAGGATCGAGTTGACCGCGAGGTAGTTGAGGACCTCGGTGTAATCCGAGACGCCGTTGGCGATCATCGCGTTGCGTGTTTCCCAGACTGCACCGGAGATCAGTCCTGCACATGCGTGGCCGTCGGTCGCGCATGGGTATTGCAGGGTGTTGACCGCGTTGCGGAGTGAGGTGGCGCAGGATCCGAAGAACCCAACTCCGAGACGGTTGTCGTCGAGGAGGACGGCACTCATGACATCGCCCATGCCTTCGCCGTACTGGCCTTGGCCTGAGCCGCCGACATTGACGAGGTGGTGTCCGTATTCGTGGTAGATGACTGAAGTCCATGCGGTGTTGGGGCTTCCGCCGCCGGTGCTGCAGAAGTTGATGGACTGCTCAGCTGGATCGTACCACGCGTTGCCTGGGCAGTACCCGTCGTTGCGGTTGACGGTGACATCCATCTGGAAGTTGATGCCTGGGTATGCAGGGTTGGCGGCGATGGCGGCATCGCGGACGACATTGGCACCGATGTACGCGTTGACTTCGGCGCGGTTGTTCTCGGTTGAGTTGGCGGCGTTGAAGACGAAGTTGGCGGGATTGCCAGGGGTGATCGTCTGTGATTGTGATTCGACGGGTCCGACCCAGTCAAAGACTTCAAACCATTGACCTACGAGTCCTGCACTGACATTGACTGCACTGGATCCTCCGTGGGGTACGGTGAAGTTGCCGTTGATGTCGGTGGTTGTTGAACCGCCGCCTGCGACACTGACATTCAGGTATGGGAGTGGCTGTGAGATTTCGTCTGCACAGATGTCTGCGGCTGGACCATCAGAAGCGATCGCGGAGGCGTTGCCTGAGATGTCGACGGTGTGGATGAGGCTCTCGGTGAAGAGGACTTGTCCGGTCGCGGCGTCGGTGATGACGAGGTGCTTTTCGAAGCCGTTGACGATGACTGTGGAGACATCGGCGAGGGTCGGTGCGTGTGGAGCGGATTCATCACCGGCGAAGACCATACGCTCGGAGGAATCGAGGACGATCCCGAGGTTGAAGTGCTTCTGGGCGCTGTCGACGATGCGAGCGTGGTTGATTGCCATGCGCTTGAGCTGTGGGTCGATCTCGAAGTTTCCGACATCGTGGAGTTCTGACGAGGCGAGGACCATTGGGTTGTTGGCTTCGTTGCGTGTCAGGAGGACGAGCTTTGAGCGGAAGACGGGGACGCCATCGATGATCTGCTTGTAGTAGTGACCTGTGAACTTGTAGGAGTTGGTGTCCATGTCGTAGCCGATTTGTTGGGTCGGTTGACCGTGATCAAATGGGCTTTCGGCAACGAGTTGGTTCTGGGAGACTCCCCAGATACCGAGGTGTTGCTGGATGAAGTTTGCTGCGGAGATGTCTGCGGTTTGTCCGTGGCTGAATGCTTTGCCGTAGACACGACCGACGGCGCCGTCTGGGCGCATGGAGAGTCCTGAGTGCTGATTGAATGTTTGGAAGCGGGAGATCGCTTGCATTTTGGTGACGGACGCGGCTTGTCCAGCGGTGCTGGTGAAGTTTGCGGTGGTTGCGGGTGCTCCGGACACCGGCATCGCGGTGACTGCAGCGCACGCAACGCCGAGCGACAGGAAGGTCATGCCTTTGATACTCATTGATGGTACTTTCTTGTTGTCCAGGGCTTTGGTGAATCGAAGCGGGACGATACCGAAGCACAATGGCTGAAAAGCGCGCCTTGTGGGTCAGGATCGATGCTGGATGTCAGCCGAAGCTCGTGGGACCCTGAATTGGGTCGAAGGAAAATGGAACGATAACAACGCTACCCCTACGGAGCGTTTGTACCGGATACGGGGTGGGGTGTCAAGGGGGAATGCCCGTTGTTCGGGCGTTTTAAGGCGTTTTGATCTGGTATTTATTCCAATTCGTCCGGATTTGGCGTCCGGGCTGGGAGTTGTCTGTTGAGGCACCAGAACCCTGCACAGATGGTCCCAATGGTGTTGCTGACGAGGTCCCATCCGGTGTTGGTGTAGCCTCCGACATTGGTTTCGGTGATGCGGGTGGCGATGAACTCGAGGACCTCGTTGAGTGCTCCGAGTCCCATTCCCATGATCGCGGCGATGACGGCGAGGGCGAGGCGCTGCTGGGTGGTGGGGCTGATATGGAGCTTGGCGCGGACGATTTCCCAGCAGGCGACGGTGGCGCTGAAGAATCCAAAGGCGTGGATGATTTGGTCGTAGCGGGGGAGATCGGGGTGGAGGCGGAGGGAGTAGAGGACGGCGGTGGCGTCGTCGGCGACATAGTGGGGGCTGACGGGGAGGGTGCCTCCGATCATGTGGAGGAATCCCCAGATGGTGAGGAGCCAGAGCGCGGAGGTTGAGAAGTGGACGGATTTGTGGAGGTGGACGAGGACGGCGATGATGATGAGGAGGGAGACGGCGTAGAAGAGGAACTCGGTGTTGCCTTGGTTGAGGGCCATGATGGTGGTCACGGACATGAAGGCGAGGACGAAGAGGATGAGGGATCGGGGGATGGGGCGCTTTGGTTCACTCATTGATAGAGTGTACTGGATTGGTTGTCGATGATGTTGACCGGGTCAATCGACTGGTCGTCTAGTGGTCTAGTGGTCTAGTCGTCTAGTCGTCATCGGCGTGGTCGCCGTCTTTGACATGGTCCTCACCCGATTCATGACCGACGGCGTACCCGACTCCACCCGCGGCGGCGGCGAGGCATCCTGAGAGGTAGGTGATGGATGCGGCGGAGAAGAGGGCGATGAGTACCCAAGTGAGGGTCCAGTTCATGGAATGGGTCTGGTTGGCGTTGGTGTTGTTCTTCATGCCATAAGTATGGTGGACGGGGATGTGGGGTGGCTGAAGTGGGCGTGAATTGTCTTTCATTCTTGCGGATGTCGGCTTTGGGGCTGATTTGGGGTTGCTATCGTTGGTTTATGAACGACAAACACCAAGATCCGGTTGTGGTTGGGGAGTATCCGACGGAGTTTGAGGCTTCGCTGATCAAGAACATGCTGTCGATGGAGGGGGTTCCCAGCGAACTTGTGGGTGCGATGACGGCGGGGTTTCGGGCGGAGACGCCTGGGATGGTGAAGGTGTTGGTGCCTGGGAGCTTTGCGGAGCTGGCGCGCGAGATCATTGCGGCGCAGGAAGAGGGGAGTCAGGATGATGAGGAGCTTGGTGGAGAAGGCTCATAAATGATGCGCAAGGGGGCGATCTGTTGTTTCTTGGTTGGCGCGGACTTGTTTTTAGTACATAATGCTTGAAACCGCTCTGTGTTCACTGCGGGATGGGATGTGACGCCGATACCGGCGGGAGAGATTCAAGTATGTTTATCAAGACACTTCGCGCCGCTGCTTTGATTGCGGTATCTGTAACCACCCTCGCTCATGCTCAGTCCCTTGAGTATCCCGAGGGGGCTGAGATCCCTCGTTCGATGACTCCGGGTGAGGCGGACTTTGTGGAATCCAATCCGATCCGGGCGGTTGAGTCTCGGGGTCTTGCGCCTGCTGGGCTTGTGCGCACGCCGGGTGAGTATGAACCGGCGGAGGGGATCATCATGGCTTGGGAGGGGTCGAATGCTTGGAAAAGCATTCTCGCGCAGATGACGCGTGAGATCACGACGACTGGCATGGCGAAAGCGTTTATCTTTGTGGACACTGCGTCAGAGCTTACGAGCGCCTCAAACCAGGTTGCGGCGTTGGGGGCGGACATGTCCCGGGTTGAGTTTGAGATTACGGGTACCGATACGATCTGGGCTCGCGATTATGGGCCTCGGTATATCTTTCTTGGATCGCAGGCTGATGGCACGGGTGGTGTGCGCGCGATTGTGGATCACACTTACAACCGTCCTCGTCCCAATGACAACTCGCTTCCTTCGTATTGGGCGAATGAGCGAGACGAGCCGTACTTTCTGATTCCGTTGGTGCACGGCGGCGGGAACTATCACCTTGAGACCGGGAATCCTGCGGGGGTTGGTCACGCGACGCGGCTGATTGTGAATGAGAATTCTGGGTTGACTGAGGCGCAGATTATCCAGCTCTGGAGCGATTATCAGAATCTTGACACCAGGATGTACACGCCGTATCCAACCAGTGTGGACAGCACGCAGCACATTGATATGTGGATGATCATGCTCGACGATGACAAGGTGATGATCTCTGAGTGGGTGAATGAACCGAGTGCTTCTTGGGCGGTGACATCGGATAACGCGGCGGCGGACTTTGCGGAGCGTGGGTTTGATGTGTACCGCGTTCCGGCGGTTCGGTCCGGCGGCACGCACTATACCTACACCAATGCGGTGATCTGCAACGATTTGGTGTTGGTGCCTTTGTATACCAACGGGACTGCGTTGCCGTTTAATGATGATGCGCTGGCGGTGTGGCAGTCGGCGTATCCTGACAAGACGATCGTGCAGATCAACTGTCAGGCGCTGGTGACCGCAGCGGGTGTGATGCACTGCATCGTCAAGCATGTGCCTGCGCCTGCCAATGGGGATGCGCCGGGCGTGTACATGACCAGTCAGAACGATGGTCCTGTGATTGATCCGGGTGAACTTGTTCAGACGACTTGGTTGTATGATTCGCTCGATGGTGTGACCACTGCGGACTTGCTGTTGTCTACCAACGGTGGGTCGACTTTTCCGACGACCATCAGCGCTGGGTTTGATGCATCGAGCGGCTCGATTGCTTGGAACGCGCCTGATGTTGGGACGAGCGATGCTCGGCTGCGTTTGGTGATTCGTGATGGGGATGGGGATGAATCGTTCGATGACTCCGATGTGTCGTTCACGATCACCGGAACCTCGTGTGTTGCGGATTTGACGGGGGAGGGGGATTTGAACTTCTTGGATGTCAGCGCGTTCCTGAGTGCCTTTGGTTCGATGGATCTGGTCGCGGACTTTACGAATGATGGGGCGCTGAACTTCTTGGATGTGAGTGCATTCCTCAGCGCGTTTGGTGCTGGTTGCCCTTGATTGGCTGTCCGTGATTGGTTGGTCGTGTTTAACTAGTCATATTTGACTATTCATATTCGAGTGTTCGAGTCCTGACTTTGTGTGAAATGTTGCGCGTCTAGAATCTTCTTTTAAATCAAAGGAGATTCGGCATGCGCATGCGTCCACTTGGGAAGTCTGGTATTGAAGCGTCCACGGTTGCGATCGGGACATGGGTGATGGGTGGATGGATGTGGGGGGGCGCGGACGAGAGCGAGTCGATCGCGGCTGTTCATGCGGCGCTCGACGAGGGGATCAACCTGCTTGATACCGCGCCGATCTATGGATTTGGTCATTCGGAGATTGTTGTTGGCAAGGCGATCAAGGATCGTCGTGACAAGGTTGTGATCGCGACCAAGTGCTCGATGGTGATCAACGCGCCGGGTGGGCGGAGCGTTGGGCGTTCGACGGCGGCGGGTCCATCGGAGCATGGGCATCTGGAGATTAAAATCTGGAACAATCCGGAGTCGATTCGCAATGAAGTGGAGCTGTCATTGAAGCGATTGGGCACGGATTACATTGATCTGTACCAGACGCACTGGCAGGAACAAGAGACCCCGATCGAGGACACGATGGGGGCGCTGATGAAGCTCAAAGAAGAAGGGAAGATCCGCGCGATCGGGGTGTGTAACGCGACTCCTGATGAGATGGATCGGTACCGGTCGGTGGGGCAGCTTGATTCGGATCAGGAACAGTACTCGATGATCCATCGGAAGATGGAGGGCGGGTCGTTCCAGGGTGAGGATGGATTGCCGGACCAACTTGGGTATTGCAAGTCCAATGAAGTTGCGGTGCTTGCGTATTCGCCGTTGGTGCTTGGGTTGTTGACGGGGAAGGTTGGTCCTGAGCGGGAGTTCCCGGAATCCGATCTGCGATCGAAGCAGAAGCGGTTCAGCAAGGGGAATCGTCAGAAGGTTGCGGATCTGCTGGCGCAGTTCCAGTCCATCGCGGACAAGCATTCGTGCACGATGGCGCAGCTTGTGATTGCGTGGACGGTGCATCAGCCCGGTTTGACGCATGCGCTTGTTGGGGCTCGTACTCCACAGCAGGCGAAGGAGAATGCGGGTGCGGGACGCATCACGCTTGATGCGCAGGACCTTGCGTTGATGAATGGGTTGGTTCGGAGCGATGCGACGGCGCTGGATGTTTGATCGCGTCTGTGTTGAGTGAAGATTCATAAAAAACACCCCGTCGTGATGACGGGGTGTTTTTTTATTTGAGTTGAAGTTTTTTGATTAGCCTTCGGCGCCGGCGAGTTCGAGTTCGACGGCTTTTTCGTTGGAGATCTGTGTGATGGAGTTGATTTTGATTGTTGTTACAGGGACATTGCCGTGCATGCCTTGTGATGAGGTTGGTGCGGAGCCGATGGCGTCGAGGACATCTTCGCCTTTGACGAGGTGTCCGAAGACTGCGTATCCGGCGCCGTCGCGGGGTTGATCGAGGAAGCCGTTGTCAGCGAGGTTGATGAAGAACTGTGAGCTTGCGGAGTCTGGCTGGTTTCCGAGGCGTGCCATGGCGATGGTGCCTCGCATGTTTTTGAGGCCGTTCTTCCATTCGTTTTTGATTTCGGCTTTGGTGTCTTTCTTCTTGAGGCCTTCTTCGAAGCCGCCGCCTTGGATCATGAAACCTTCCATGACACGGTGGAAGATGGTGTCGTTGTAGAATCCGTCTTCGACATAGGAGAGGAAGTTTTCGACGGTGATGGGTGCTTTGGTTTCGTTGAGGGCGAGGTACATGGTGCCCTTGGTGGTGTCGAGGGATACATAAACCATTTTGTCCTCCTGGACATCTTCTGGGGTGATTGGTGTTGCGGGTTCTGTTGCTGGTTGATCTGATGCGTTGGTCGTGGATGGCTGGACGAACGCGACGGCGGCAAAGACGGCGACGGCGAGTGCGAGCACAGCGATTGGGATCAGTTTTTTCATCTGGTTAGCTCCGTAAGAATGAGAAGCGGCTTGTCCTTGTAGCCGCTGGTCAATGGTAGCACGGGATTGTGCGGATGCCCCACAGTCTATTGGGACATGGGGGGCACGCGGTTGCACCGCGTTGGGTGAATTTGGTGACGGGATGCTCAGAAAGCGGGTTTATCGACCGAATGGGCGTGTGAGTGGGGT